>Ga0070729_10000075_pt1 | contig 226815 bp, 195 predicted proteins | sample tdDd472_FD_66725 | JGI IMG/M metagenome (GOLD analysis project Ga0070729, IMG submission 66725) | Marine sediment microbial communities from the Atlantic coast under amendment with organic carbon and nitrate - tdDd47.2 | ecosystem: Environmental > Aquatic > Marine > Coastal > Sediment...
CTGGCCGCCGGAGGCACTTCGCCTAAGCGAACTGCTTGGCCCATTTGACGATGTCGGGGGTGCTCATGGCACCGGGCTGTCGGGCGATTTCCTGTCCGTTCTTGAAGATGACGAGGGTGGGCACGGCCTGAATGTGGAAGCGTGCGGAGATGGCGGTCTCGGCAGTGGTGTCGATTTTCGCAAGCCGCATGGCGGGATAGAGTTGCTTGGCGGCTTCAGCGAACTGGGGACCCATCATGAGACAGGGACCGCAACTGGGCGAGTAGAAATCGACGAGTATGGGCAGATCGCCTTTGGTGATGTGGCGGTCAAAGGTTGCGCCGACCAGTTCTGTCGGAGTCGATTCGAATACTCTTGAATTGCATTTGCCGCATGTGGCTTCGGCCTCGCGGCCCTGATGGACACGGTTGATGGCGCGGCAGTTCGAGCAGACGATGAGTCGGTTTTCAGCGGTCATGATGAATCTCCTTTGGGTGTTCTCAAATCATAAGCATTTGATTGGCATGGGCAAGGTGTGGAATACCGGGATGGAACCCAACCGTGAAAGTCTGATTCTGGACGATGGCGGGTGTGATGTGTACAAGTGAATAAGTATTCAATTGTTAACTGTAGGTAGGATATTGATATGTCGAAGAAAGAGGCTCCGAAAAAGCTCATTTTCTCCTGTTCCGGCGGTTCGGACGTTGGTGAACTGGCAGATCGTACTGCGCGTCAGTTGACGCGGGACGGTGTGGGCAAGATTTTCTGTCTTGCGTCCATGGCGGCGGGGATTGAGAAGAAGGTGCAGATGGCAAAGGACGCGGACATGGTGTTTGTCATCAATGCGTGTCCTCTGGACTGTGCGAGCAAGACCCTTGCTGCGGCGGGCATTGACTGGACCGCAAGTGTGCGCCTGACGGATGAAGGGTTTGAAAAGGGTGCGACTCCATCCACTCCTGAAAATATAGGCAGGGCCGTGGAAGTCTGCAAGGCGGTCGTGGCAGAGTAATCGTCAGGCCGTTGTGCATGAAATCGAAAAGCCCCGGAAGCATGTGCTTCCGGGGCTTTTTTATGAATAATTGGCAGAATGAATCGCGATCAGTTCATGGCCAGAGTGCGGATGCGATGCGTCCGTTTGGGGGCGACATCCTGAAGGATGCTGTCCACATGAACCTTGACCGCCAGATTGCTGGTTCTGTTCAGGGTGCGCACCAGACGGCTCTCGATGGATATCTGCTTGTCCTTGAGTACGCGGGTGGACAGCGTGATGAGTTCCTTTTTGGCAGCCGGATCGGATTCCGCCTTTGCGATGTTCAGAATGCGGTGCTTCATGTTCAATCGGGCTTTCTGCCAGGGGGAACGACTGTTCGGTTCGTACACGGCGAGCAGGCTCTCCATGGACGGTTTCTCATTGATGACAGGTTCGGTTGCCGGGGTGCGCTCGTTGGACGCTACGGACATGACAGCCGGTTTGTCTGCCTCGGGCGTGTTTGCTGCGAGCATCTGGCTGCTGGTCATCAGGGCGAACATTTCATTGGGCTGCGGTGCGCCCGTGTCAAAGGCATCCTGTACCGCGAGAAGAGAAGTGACCTTGACCGGATGTGCGGTCTGTGGGCGGAGTTCTTCCACCAACCGGGTGACCGCCTGTGCTTCTTCGGCATTTTCGACAACGCCGACGATGACGGCCTCGCCTTGAACCACCTCGACATCCACATTGGCGGACTTGATGTGCAGCTTGGCAATGAGACCCGATTCGATGACGGTTTCGGCATGACGGTCGTTGATGGTCGGCTCGACAAGCGCCACAAGGGAGGTGGGCATCTGCTTGAGCACGCCCTTGACGGAGTTGACGCCCTTGATGCGCTGGAGTTCGTCGATGACGCTGTCGCGGTCAGCCGGGGTGGCATATTCTCCGACGACATAGAGATCGCCGTTGAGACAGGTGGCTTCCATGTCGGTGCCGGTTTCGGCCATGATGACAGCCTGCGCCGTTATTGTGGTGATTTTGTCGGAGAGCATGTCGTCCATGTGCCGTTCGTCTGCGGCCACAAGAACGGTCTTGTGTGCAGTGCCGACGGCAGTGATGGCGAGGGATGCGGTCTGCGGTACGGCCATGGACGCGCCCGTGGTTACGATGGCCGGGATCACGGCACAGCCGCCGGACATGCTGGCCGCGAGAATAAGAGTAATTATTACGAGAAGTTTCTTCATAGTTCCTCATTTTCCCCGATAAGGGGTGCCGCGATGAAGGCCTTGCGGCGCATATATCGCGGGAGAGTGCGGTCTATACAGATAGTCTCAATGAGGCAAGCCTTTTTTTGCCAAAAAGGTAAATTGATCTCTTTTTATAATGCTCTGTCTGCCCGGAAATCATGCCGTGAGGCGTCCGGCTTCCAGTTGCTTTTTCATATCCTGCCGGATGGCGGCAAGGATCTCCACAGTGCCGTCAAGATCGTCCGGGAAGGCCGCCGGTTCGAGTTCCAGAGTGACGTAGCGGTCATAGCCTATCGAGCCGAGGTGGCGCAGGAATTCGTTCAGCGGCAGGTCACCGTTTCCCGGTGTGAGGTGCTCGGTGTACCCTTTGGCGTCTGAATAGTGGATGTTGTAGAGCAGGTCTGTGGGGACCCTGCGTATGGCCTCCATGACATCGCGGCCTGATACGCCCATATGGCAGACGTCATACGTGAGGCCCACGTTCTTGTCGCGGCATTGCGCCATGAGCCGGTCCAGCGGGTCTTTGCCAAAGGGGGAGTGCTCGGCCCACGGCATGTTCTCCAGCGAGAACTGGATGCGTCCCTTGGCATCAAGGAGGAGCGGGAGGTCGCAGGCTTTTTCGAACCATCGGTTCTGGATCATGTTGGCAAGGCGTGATCCGGGCGGGTGCATGGTGATGTGATCCGCCTGAGGCAGGAAGTTGGCAAGCGCGGTGGTGGCCTTCCATGAGGCGAGATGTCCGCCCCAGTCCGCCCAGTCACGAAACGGCGCATGCAGGCTTCGTATGGGCAGTACGTCGTCGATGGCTTGCAGGCCGGATTCAGGGGTGAGTTTGGGGGAATTCATGATGAGTTCCATACCAGCAAAGCCAGCGTCCCGACCGATGCGCGCAATGAGCTTCAGGGGAAGGTGGAACAGGCTGCCTGCCGAGAGCAGGATCAGGGGGCCGCTTTGGGCCGTGGGGTCCGCACTCATGTCCTTATTAATACGGGAGTGTGCGCCGGGAGCAATGAGAATTTCGGGGAAGGGGGGAATTAGCCGGGTGAGCGGCAGGGAGCGGAGAGTATACAGAAAGCTTCGCAAGGGAGGCGTGGAAAGTTTATTCAGGTGATTCTTCCGCCTGAATAATGAAAAAGACGACCCGGATTCGTTTCGGGTCGTCAGCTATCGTCAGTCTTTAATGTCTTGTAAATGCGCGGGAAAAATAAGTAGACGCTTATCGATACTTATTTGGCGGGAGATTTTTCGATAAGGTCGAGGATGACCAGACACCAGGACATGTCGCGCTTGTTGTCCTCGGTCATGGCGTCGAGGATCCATTCCTTGAGCGGTTTGATGGATGCTTTGAGTCGAGCGTGCCCGACATCAAGGATGTGGTAGGCCGCATCAAGGGCTTCGACACAGAAGTGGTCAAATGTCTTGTCGTGTTCTTCTGCGTGGTGGGCTACCATGGCCCGCACCTTGAGCAGGCCGAAGACGATCGCTTCGACTTCGCGGTAATCGCGGCCCCATATTTCGCCGCCGGAAATCTCCGGTCGAGGCGGTATGTGCAGCTTCTTGCTTTTTTCCCTGACGGATTGCCGGAAATGATCCAGCGCGACAACACTTCCCATGATTGCTCCCTGACTCTGGTTGGGTCACTGTCTATTCGGCCCTTTTTGAAAAAGACTTAAGAGGGAGAGGAAGGTTTTTTCACGATGGATCATGCGTGTGTCCAGCGTTAAAACAAACGAGCGCAACGATTCGGTAAGCGCACTTCGTCAGTTATATGCTTCTAGAATATAGCTGGATATAAAATCGCTAACTTCACGATTTACAATCGGTAAGGCGATTTGGGTTTTCTTTACTGTGCTCGCAGTGCTTCATCTTCATTGTCGAAAAGATCGGCGAGTTTGGTGATGCCGATCATCTCGAATACGGTGCGGAAGTTGCTTGAAAGGCCTGCCAGTACCACGCGTATGCCTGCCTCGCGGTTCTCCTTGAGCAGGTCGGACAGGCCGGTGATGCCTGCGCCGTTGATGGATGCATTTTCTTCGAAATCGATGAGTATGACGTCCTTGCCTATTCCTTTTGCCTCGGCAAAGGCCTCGGTCAGGTGGGGGATGGTGTTGCCCGTGACGTTGCCTCGCACGCCCACGACCACGGCGGCAGGACGGGCTTCCACGGTTACCTGTCCTTCTTCGCTTTTGGCGATGGCGAGGCGTTCGGTGGCGCGTTCAAGTGCGTGCTCAAGTGCTTCTCGCTGGAGCGGCTTGTTGATGAAGTCTGTCGCATCGAGGTTGAGGGCCTGTATGGCAAGGTCCATGTCGCCATGTCCGGTAATCACGATGACCTCGGCATTCGGAGACAACTGCTTGATTTCCTTGAGAACTTCAATGCCGTCCATGAGGGGCATCTTGATGTCGGTAAGGATGAGGCCCGGACGTTCCTTCTTGAACAGTTCCAGCCCGTCCCGTCCGTTTTCTGCTGTCAGTATTTCGTAGCCATATGCCGAGAGCAGCAGGGTGAACATTTTCAGCGTGGGGCGCTCGTCGTCAATGACCAGTATTTTCTCTTTTTGTTCCGTCATTTGGTGGAACCTCCTCGTGGCCCCGCAACAGGAAATTCCATGCGGAACACAGTACCTTTGTCTTTTTCACTTTGAATGCGGATTTCCCCGCCGTAGTCTTTCACAATGCCGTAGGTAATGGCAAGGCCGAGCCCCATTCCCTGTCCTGTTTCCTTGGTGGTGAAGAAAGGCTCGAACACCTTGTGGAGATCGCCTTCCGCAATGCCTGCCCCCGAGTCTTCGATCTCGGCAAATACCAGTTGTTCTTCGCTTCCCGTGCGGATGGAGATCCGGCGGATACAGTCGGATTCATGGGGGGAGCATTTGTCGTTGATTGCGTCCCTTGCATTGGCAACTAGATTGAAAACAACCTGTTGCAGTCTGTTGGAGTGCGCTGTGATTTCCGGTATATTATCTGATAATTCAAGGTTGAAGCGTATGTTGTCGAGTTCAAATTGTCGGCGAACCATGGACAGGACCGCTGCAATTGGCTGGTTGAGGTTGACCTGTTCTTCAATGATGTCCGATTTGCGTCCAAAGGAGCGCAGGGTGTTGATGATTTCTGCTGCGCGGTCAACCTGCGTCGATATTTCCTGAACCACTTCCACGAATTGTTCTTTAGGTACGGTTCTGCCCTCTTCCTGCATCAGGCTGAGGAATTCGCTGCCCATTTTGATGGCGTTGAGCGGCTGGTTGATCTCGTGGGCCACACCCGCGCTCATTTCACCCAGGGATTTCATCTTTCCGGCCTGAATGAGCTGGGCGTCCTTTTCGATGATCTCGGTTATGTCCGCAACCGCAATGATGATGGCATGCCGTCCACGGTAGGAGATGGGGCAGGCGTGCATGTTGACGAAGAACGGCTCGTTGCCTTTCTTGTAGTGCAGGAGCTTCGGAAAATAGATGCAACTACTGCCGCCGTCGTTGAAGAGGTTCAGGCAGTCTGCATTGTGATCCGGGCCGAGATCGACAAAACTTTTCCCGATCAGTTCTTCCTTGGTGTGCTTGTACAGTTCCCGTGCTCGCGGGTTGGCATCGCGGATGGCTCCGGTCTCGCAGTCCACGACAAAGATCGGGTCTGGGCCTGAATCGAACAGGGAGCGGTATTTTTCCTCGGATTCCCGCAGGCGACGGCGGTAGAGCTTGATGGACCAGACCATGTTTCGGAATGAGTCTCCGAGCTGAACCACTTCATCGCCTTCGTGCTTGCGGTAGAACGCACATTGGGCGCACTTGCGGTGGACTTCCCCGTCCACGTCTTCGCTGGCAGGAGTGGTGCGGGATTCGTCAAAGTGCCAGCACGGCAGATCCGTATTGGTAAACGCCGGACACCGTGAAGTGTCCCAGTCCTCATCCGGGCAGAGCGAGGGTGGGATATCGAAGTTGCCCCGGCTGATTTCATCCGAGACCCTCGTCAGGTCGCGAATGGGTCGCGTGATGTATCGGGTCAGCCATGAACTGAGGAAAATGGTGATAAGGACCACGGCGGAGATGAATCCGAGAAAGGCCACGCGCAATTTGCCGACCAGGGCGTCGATATGGCTTTTGTTCAGGCCGACATGGACCGTGCCGATGCGGTAGAGCCCTTCGTTGATGGCGGCGGCCACGTCGTACACGGGCTGGCCGTCCAGTGAAATCAGTTTGATGCAGTCTTGCTGGCCCGGTGGGAGCTCGTTGTCGAGCAGCCTCTCGGGAAGATTGCGGATCATGGTATGGGCAAGGACTTTTCCGGAATGATCCTGAATGAATATGTACGAGATGAGATGCTTGCGCTGGTGGATGCGGGTCTCATCGAAAATGAGTGTCAGAAGACGCGGGACGTTGTTGTCGAGAATAAAGCTGCCGCCCCGTTCGGCCACGGAATGGGCAATGGCCTTGCCGCGCATCTCCAGTTCGTGCGTGAGCGAACTGATGAGAATGTATCGGGCCAGAAGCGCGATGGCGGCGCTGATGAAGAGCACGGCCACGAGCATGGAGAAAAGCAGTTTCTCCCTGATGCCCATGAGGGCGAAACGGGCGAGGGCTTTTTCGCGGAGACTCATTGCGTGTCTCCTTTCTTTTCCTTGAGGCTTTCCCAGTCCGAGAAAGGCATGAACCGGCCATGGTCAAGGCGGGTGAAATGAACTTGTTCCAGTCCCTGCCGGTCCTGCGGCCCATAGGTGATGGACATGCCGGGGCCGAGCTTGAAGTCCCGGATGGATTCAATGGCGTCGATGAATCTTTCGCGTGTCAGGTTCGGACCGGCTTTTTTCAGTCCCTCAACGAGAATGCGTGCGTTGAGGTAGCCTTCCAGGCCGACAAAGCTGGGGGTGTCATCCGGGAAATATTGTTTGAGCAGGGTTACATATTGTCCTGCGGCACTGCCTTCTTCTGTTTCTTTGGACTCGGGCTGCGGAACGACTTGCGACATGAGTACCGTGGCATTGCTGTCCGGTCCGATTCGCCGGGCCAGTTCTTCCGCGCCGACAAACGAAACGTTGTAGAAAATGGGGTCATACCCCTTGTCGTGGGAAAGTGTGATGAACCGGGCGCAGGCACCATACGTTCCGACCATGACCACGGCTTCGGCACCGGATTTCTGGATGCGGTCCAGCCCTTCTTCGACATCCAGCGTGCCCCGGGTGTATGACCCTCGGGCAACGGGTTCGATGCCGAAGTCCTTGAGGGCCAGCTCCGTGCCGATCAGTCCGTCGAATCCGTAGGCATCGTACTGATAAAAGACCGCAATGCGCCGAATGCCGAGGTCTTCCACGAGATGACGGACAGTGGCTTCGGTTTCCTGATAGTAGGAAGCCCGGATGTTGATGACATAGCGGTTGAAGGGCTGGCGCAATGCATTGGCCCCGGTGAACATGCCGATGAGCGGGATGTGCGCTTCCTCCACCAGAGGCAGCACTTTGACCGTGGTCGGGGTGCCCACATAGCAGAACAGGGCAAACACTTCGTTGTCTATGATGAAGCGCTGGGTGTTGGCGAGGCAGTGCGGCGGATCGTAAAAATCGTCTTTGGCATCTACGTGTATTTTTCGTCCGAATATGCCGCCGAGGTCGTTGATGTGGCGCAGGTAGGCTTCGGCACCGCGCAGGGTCTGGGTGCCCAGATAGCCTGCATGTCCGGTGAGCGCCAATGATGAGCCGAGCCGGATTTCCGTGTCGGATACACCGGGCGCACTCCAACGGTTTCCATGGATGTTATCCGAAGAATTGCAGGCGGTCAGGGTCAGAATCAGGCCCAATATGGTCAGCAGCCGGAAAACGATGTGCACAGCAGGCTCCAAAGTTTCAGTATTTCCCTGAATAGGATAACACTTGTTTTTCGTACTGCCTGTGTCCTGAAAAAACAAGGTGGTTTGTTTTCCCCACGGTTGTGCCCCGGAAAAGGACATGCGGGCGGCTGTTTCATTCCGTGGTCTCAAGTACTAGCCAAAACGCGGAGTTATGGATATATGGAATTGAAAACTTATGAATGCACACGCTTCAGCGCGGAGACTACACAGGAGGGATACACATGCTGGTGAGTAACTGGATGAGCAAGGAAGTAGTGACCATCACGGCGGACAGGTCCATGATGAAGGCCTCGAAGGTCATGAAGGACAAGGGTATCAGCCGTGTGCCCGTGGTTGATGGCGAAGGCCGCATCATCGGAATCATTTCCGACCGTGACATCAAGGATGCCTCGCCGTCCAAGGCGACCACGCTTGACATGCATGAGCTGTATTATCTGCTGTCCGAAATCAAGATCAAGGATATCATGACCAAGAAGGTCACGACCATCCGGGAAGATGAAACCGTTGAGAAAGCTGCGGTTCTCATGCTGGAAGGCAACTTCGGCGGTCTGCCGGTAGTAGATGAAGAAAAACGCCCCGTCGGTATTCTTACTGATACGGACGTGTTCAAGGTGCTGGTGGACATCACCGGCGTCAACGAGGGTGGCACACAGGTCTGCCTGCAGATATCCAATGCCCCCGGCTCCCTGCTGCCTGTGCTCGATTTCCTGCGGGACAACAACGCACGCATCATGTCCATCCTGACTCGCAACGTGCCCGAGACCGTGGATATGAAGGACGTTTATATTCGCATCCGCGACATGGAAAAGCCCGACTTCAAGCGCCTTCAGGCTGGTCTGGCAGAGAAATTCCAGGTTCAGTTCTGGGTTGTGGACCCGGTTCACCGCGTGGTCTAGCTTTTAGTTTGATATGAATGAAGAGTCCCGGAAGCCTGTGCTTTCGGGACTCTTTTTTTGATGCGGTAGTGGTGGCTACTGTGCGGCCTTTTCCACTTCTTCCAGCAGCAGGCCGAGGTCGGGCCGTTTGTTTATGTCGTGGACGTCGATGTAACGGATGATGCCTTTTTTATCGATGATGAAAAGGGCGCGTTCCGCCATGCCGTCGGTGCGGAGGACGCCGTAGGAGTCGGCGACCGCGCCATGTGGCCAGAAATCCGAGAGCACCGGGAAGGTGATGGTGTTCATTGCCTCGGACCATGCATGCTGGGACGGGATGTTGTCCACTGAGATGCCGATGATGACGGCGTCGTGAACCGTGAACATCTCCTGCGCAATGTTGTATCCGGGCCACTGGTCCGAGCAGACCGGAGTCCATGCGGCGGGTACAAAGGAAAGGACAACGGACTTTTTGCCTCGATAGTCGCTCAGGCGCACCGTGCCGCCCTGAACCGCGGGCAGTTCAAAGTCCGGAGCCGTGTCGCCCACTCCGACCTTGAGCGTGGAGTCCGTGGGCTTGAGTTTCCCGGCGTCGTAGGTCTCCACCTTTCCGGCAAAAGCCGTTGAGACAAGCAGGGTGAGCGCAAGTGTGGTCAGAATGGATAATCGCATGAAGGTCTCTCCGTTATTTCAGCCCTGTGGCCTGTTTGATGGCTTGCAGCAGGACGTCCTTGTCCTTGGCTTCCCCTTCCTTGAAAAAGAGTGTCTCAAGGGTTGAGCCGGTTTTCCGGACGACATAGAACGAAGGCGTGCCGATCTCGTCAAGCGCTCCGTGGATGACGTAGTCCGCATCTTCGAAGAGCGGAAATTGAACGCCGTATTTCTTTTGGTAGAACGCGGTTTCAAATCCGGTGTTGCCTGTGGCAAGTCCGATGAACTTGATTGATTTGCTTGTATCAATTTTTAATACTATTTCAAACAGTTCGTTTATTTTTGGCGCATCCCGCTGGCAGATGGGGCAATACATGCTGAAGGCTTCGACGAACAGGTAGTCCGCCTTGATGTCCGATACCTTGAACGTATCGGTCGTCACGCCGAGATATTCCTTCTGTTCGGCAGTCAGTTGGCCTTTGAGTTCGACATCCGGGAACGGTGTGCCGGCAAATGCTGCGGAGGTCAGAGTGAACAGGGCGCAGATTATCAATATAATGGTTGCTGTCCGTTGCATGGCGTCTCCTTGAAAAGACCCGTCAGTCGGGGCTTAGATATTCGTTTTTTATCAACATAGAAAATGCATAAGGATAACTTTTCTCATATTCGGTCAAATCCGTATTCAAGGCAACCCATATTATCAGTGAGGCATTTTTGCACCAAGCATGCCGTTGAACTGAGGCGGTTATATTTTTTCAGGCTGTACATTGATTTGGAATCGCGTCAGATTGATTGGTGAGGGAACTGAATTTCAACTCTTGATATGCCATGAAAATAGCCATTCCGACTTCCCGCCCCGATCTGGACGGTACGGTGGAACACAAACTGGGAACTGCCGCCCATCTGCTGATAGTCGAAACCGACGATATGTCCTTTGAGGCCTTGGACGGGCCGCCCCGTTCATCCGGTCCCGGAGCCGGGGTCGCCGCTGTTTCCATTGCCGTGAGCAAAGGGGCGCAGGCGCTCCTTGTGGGGCATATTGCGCCGCATCTCATCAATGCCATGCAGAAACAGTCGATAGATGTCATCACAGGCGTCTCGGGCACAGCTGCCGAGGCCGTGGCCGACTATCTGGAGTCTCGTGAAGAAGGCGGTGTGAACGATGAAGGAGACGCACGCTCCGAGGGCCTTTCATGGGAAGAGTGGCGGGAGGCGATAAAGAAGAGCCTGCGCCAGTTTCATTCCCTTTTGCCTCGGCTTGTCGGCGTGATTTTGCTGCTGGGACTGTCCAGAGGGTTCGTGTCTCGTGAAAATCTGCTTTCACTTTTTTCCGGCTCGATTCTCGAAGATTCGCTTTGGGGAGGCGCAGTGGGCAGCATACTGGCCGGAAACCCCGTGAACAGTTACGTCATCGGTGAGAGCCTCCTGAAGTTCGGTGTGGGAGTGGCAGGGGCAATGGCCCTGATGCTGACATGGGTCAACGTGGGCGTGATTCAGATGCCTGCCGAGGCCGCGGCTCTGGGTTGGCGTTTTACACTGCTTCGCAACGGAGTCGGTTTTGTCGTGGCGGTGCTCATGGCTTTGTGCGTTGGCCTGTGGGCAGGAGGGCTGGCATGAAACAGGAAGAAACGTCCGTTTTTGTGCGACTGATCCGGCCATGGCTTTTTCCTCTGGGAGTGGGGTGCCTTTACGGCATCGGCCTGCTGTACGCACCTGAGCAGACGGGGCGCGCCCTGCACATATCCGGAAGCATGTTCGGGCAACTGGCCCTGCCCATCTGTATTGCCGTGGCCATGATGGTGCTGCTCAACCGATTTCTGTCACCCGCTCTGGTCGCGCGTTTCCTGAGTACGGGTGTCGGCCTGAAAGGACTTCTGCTGTCCTCTCTCGCAGGCATTCTGTCCATGGGGCCTGTCTATGCCTGGTATCCGCTCTTCAAGAGCCTCAGGGACAAGGGCGCTTCCGTTTTCATCGTTGCCAACTTTATCGGCTGCCGAGCGGTCAAGCCTGCTCTTTTCCCGGTCCTTTTCGCCTCGTTCGGATGGGAATTCGCGTCTGTTTTTGTTCTGATGAGTCTGGTCGGAGCCGTGATTACGGCATGCGTGGTGGCATGGCTCTGTCCTTCGACTTTCGGGGTGAATGGGGCAGATTCCTGAGATATATCCGTCGGTCAGAGAGCTGGGTTCTGATTTTTCCTTGAATGAAGATCAAAAACGGCCCCGGCGTAATAGCAATTACCGGGGCCGTGAGAACTCCGTAGCATTCACGGCAGGTCCGGCCGCGTGCTTACGGAGGTGTTCCCGGTTGGTTGACCATGACCGCCGTTCGTGTCGACTGGGCAATCATTCCAGTGGGGACGGCGAACATGGTGAACGGGCCGGGAGATAAAGAAGAGGCCCGGCGCGGACTGGATGGCCCGCGCCGGGGAGTTGAGGTTTTCTAGCCTTTCATGCTTTTGATCGGGCGACCGATCTGGGCAAGAAACTGCTTTCTGCTCATGGGTCCTACCTGTTTCGAGGACGCGTCAGCGGAGAGGTACTCGTAGTAGTCTTCCGAGGCCATCTGTACGAGGTAGATGACGCGCACTTCGTCCGGGTCGATGAGTTCGGCGTCCGGGAACTTGACCTGTGCCTTTTCCAGGCTGGCTTCGGCCAGGGCGAGCATTTCGTCGCGGTCACCGAAGTTCATGGCTCCGGTGGGACAGGTCTGCACGCATGCGGGCAGCATGCCGATCTTTACGCGGTCGATGCACATGTCGCACTTGACGATTTCTCCGGTTTCCTCGTTGATGCGCGGGATGTCATACGGGCAGCCGTTGCGGAAGGATTCCTTGTCAGGCTCCTTGGCGGTCAGGCTGGTGTAGACGACGGCACCGGTTTCCTGATCGTGCACGATGGAACCGGGCACGGTCATGGAATCGAGGCACGGCGGTTCAACGCAGTGGCGGCACTGTTCCGGGAAGAACAGCCAGTTCATCTTGCCGTCCTTTTCAACTTCGTTGAAGCGGACGAGTTTCAGGGTCTTGCCGGAGAGGTCCTTGGGATTCTGGTGGGAACCCCAGTTCTCTGTCTTCTCGGCAGGGAGTTTTTTCCATTGCTTGCAGGCAACCTGACAACCGCGGCAGGCCGTACATTTGGTCAGGTCGATGAAGAATGTCTTACTCATGTGTCATTCCTCCTTTACGCCTTGCGGACGTTGACCATGAAGGCCTTGGTTTCAGGGATGCCGGTGTTCGGATCACCGACGGACGGGGTCAGGATATTGGCAGAGTCGCCGCCGTCCTTGGGCCATGTCCAGCCGAAGTGCCAGGGCAGGCCGATCTGATGGACGGTCGCACCCTGAATGGTGAACGGCCTCAGCCGCTTGGTCACGATGGCCTTGGCCCAGATGGAGCCGCGGACTGAATCAACCATGACCTTTTCACCGTTTTCGATTCCCCTGAGTTCCGCAAGTTCCGGGCTCATTTCCACAAACACCTGCGGTTCACACTCGGTGAGCCAGTCGCAGTTACGGGTCATCAGACCGGTCTGCCAGTGTTCGGTGACACGGTAGGTGGTGCCGATGAACGGGAACTTGGGATTGCACACGGCCTTTTCTTCATCATCGAAGGAAAGAGCGGTGGGGTTGTGCAGAGTGCTGGAGAACGGATGTGACTTCACCGGACATTCCAGCGGTTCGTAGTATTCAGGCAGCGGACCGTCTGCGCGGCCGGGGCCGAACAGCTGGCCGAAGCCGTGTTTGCGCATGATGAATGCGTACTTGGTGCCCGGAGCCCAGCCGCCGTCGGGCACGTCGCCTTTCCACTTGGTCTTGGGGCCGGTCCATTCGATGACAGGCTTTTCCGGGTTCCATGGCTTGCCCTGAAGGTCAACGGACGCTCTGTTGTACAGGATGCGGCGGTTGACGGGCCAGCACCATGAGAAGTTCGGGTAGAGGCCGATCTTCGCCTGTTCTTCGGTCTGGGCGAGGCTGCGGCGTGCGGCCATGTTGCCCTTGGCGGTGTAGGAGTTGCAGTACAGCCAGTTGCCCGAGGTCGTGGAACCGTCGGCCTGGAGGTATGCAAAACTCGGCACCTGATCGCCCTTCTTGAACTGCTTGCCCTTGACCTCAATGTCGCGGGTGAAGAAGCCGTTGATGAGCTTGGCGGTCTTGTGCGGGTCGAATATGCCGTTGGTGGCAATGCCGTCCCACGACAGCTTGGTGATCGGGTCTGAATGGACGCCGCCTTCCTTCTTGTACAGGTCGCGAATCTCGTTCATCAGCTCGTACATGAGGTCGCCGTCCGGCTTGAGGCCGTGCGGTGCGTCGGGTCCCTTGTAGCGCCACTGCATCCAGCGGCCGGAGTTGGTGATGGAGCCTTCCTTCTCAATGGAGACTGCGCAGGGCAGGAAGAAGACTTCGGTCTTGATCTTCTTGGGGTCCATGCCGGGACCTTCCCAGAACCAGCCGGTTTCGTTGGGGAAGATGTTGACGTTGACCAGCCAGTCCAGTTCGGCCATGGCCTCTCTGGTCTTGTTGGAGTTGGCACCGGAACAGGCCGGGTTCATGCCCCATGCGAACAGCCCCTTGAACTGGCCCTTGCTCATCTTGTCGAACAGGGTCAGCCAGGAATATTCCTTGGCCGAGCCGGAGTCGAGCCGCGGCAGGTAGTTGTAGGAGTCCTTCGGGTCTTCATCCATCCACATGGACTTGAGAAGCGAGGCCGAATACTTCGGATAGTTGGACCACCAGTTCGCGGACATCGGGTCGTTGGAGACCGGAGTATACGCCTTGTTGTAGGCATCGAACGTGGGCTGGGATGCCTTGGGGGTTTTCAGGTAACCGGGCAGGATGTGGTACAGCAGGCAGTGGTCGGTGGAACCCTGAACGTTGGATTCACCACGCAGTGCGTTGACACCGCCGCCAGCGATACCGATGTTGCCGAGCAGCAGCTGGATCATGGCCATGGAGCGGATGTTCTGCACGCCGACGGTGTGCTGGGTCCAGCCCATTGCGTACATGATGGTACCGGCCTTGTTGGACTTGCCGGTGGCTGCGTAGGTCTCGTACAGGGCGACGATGTCGTCCTTGGGCATGCCGGAGATCTTGGAGACTTCATCCAGATTGTACCGTTCGTAATGCTGCTTGAGCATCTGGTAGACACATCTGGGGTCCTTGAGGGTCGGGTCTTTCTTGGGGTTGCCCTTGGCATCCATGGCGAATGCCCATTTGGACTTGTCGTAGGTTTGGGTCTTGGGATCGTAGCCTGCGAACACACCGTCGTTGAATTCATAATCGTCACCGATGATGAAGGAGGCGTTGGTGTAGTTGACCACGTATTCCTTGAAAATAAGGTCCTTGTCCAGAATGTACTTGATCATGCCGCCGAGGACCGCAATGTCCGATCCGGAGCGGATGTTCGCGTGCATGTCGGCCTTGGCCGATGTTCTGGTGAAACGGGGGTCGACGTGGATAAGGGTTGCGCCCTTTTCCTGCGCCTTGGTCACCCACTTGAAGGAAATGGGATGGTTTTCGGCAGCGTTACTGCCCATTATGAGAATGCAATCAGCATTTTGGATATCAATCCAGTGATTGGTCATCGCACCGCGTCCGAACGACTCTGCCAGAGCCGCAACAGTTGCGCTGTGTCAGATACGCGCCTGATGCTCTATGTACACCAGGCCGAGGCTGCGGAGCATTGTCTGGAAGGCCCAGCACTCCTCGTTGTCGAGAGCGGCGGAACCGAGCGAGGCGATGCCGTCGCAGCGGTTGACGACCTGACCCTTTGCATTGGTGCGGGTGAAGGTCTCGTCGCGGGTTTTCTTGACCCGTTCAGCGATCATCTCCAGTGCCTTGTGCAGGGAGATTTTCTGGAATTTGGAAGAATAGGGTGCGCGGTACAGCACGGAATCCGGGCGGCGGTCATTCTCGGCGAGCTGCCAGATGGACGCGCCCTTGGCACACAGGGAGCCTTCGTTGACGGGATGGTCCGGGTCGCCTTCGACGTTGATGGCCCGGTTGTCCTTGAGGGACGTGTTGACGACGAGACCGCAGCCTACTGCACAGTAGCAGCATGCGCTGGTGGTCTGTTTGCTCCATTTCGGCGACATGGCGGCGGCCCGGTCGGCGATCTTCGCCTTGGGGGTGCAGCCAAGCCCGAGTCCGCCGAAAGCCGTGGCCGTGGCCGCGACAGCGGAGAGCTTGAGGAAGTTTCTACGATTGGTATGCATTCGACCTCCTGATGTTAATTGCGGGTCATCGCCCGCGAATCTCGCGGCCCAGTGCCACAAGCAGTAAGTAGCCGCTCGGCTGCACGACAAGCTCCGGCATCGCGGAAAAGACGTCGCCTTCGTCATCATGACGGAAGTAGACGGCAGTCATCTCCTGCGCTGCGGCGCTGGCGGGCTCCATGGCAAACCCCAGCCCGGAAAAGGGCAGTACAGGGGCCGTGGAAACAGTCGAGCTATGGTTGTTGAATTTGCGCATAAGCGTACCTCTTACATTTGTTCTGTTGTCCTTTTTATGGACGCTCTTAGGTAAACAGGCAAAAAACCCGGTCTTTTTGCAGGTCTTGCACAGCCCTTTTTCGGGCCGTATTTTGTAACCTATTGTATTGATATGTTTAGTAATATGTCTAAATAGACATAATGGAATTTCTTTACCATGATTTTGCACCCGCGGGTGGGGCGGGCAATACAATCGGGGTAAAAGGGCGGAATGGTCTGGATGAGAAAAAGGCGGAGGGAGGAAAAATTTTGCCGAAAAAAGAAACGCCCTCCGGTTATCCGAAGGGCGTTTCTTCAATGTCAGCTAATGCGGTGTGCGTGCCGCTAGTTTTACAGTCGTTTTGCAAATTCCGAGACGAGGATGGCACCGGCCTGTGCCACGTTGAGGGAATCGAATTCACGCAGGAAGGGAATCTGGACGCTGTGGTGGGAGAACTTGGCTACGCCGGGACGAATACCCTTTTCCTCGTTGCCGAGGATGAGCACCGCCGGGGTCTCGAGATCCGCAGTATAGGCGTCGAGCGAGTTCTGTCCGGCGCGGGCGCAGTATACTGTATAGTCATAGTTCACGGCGTCCTTGATGGCGTTGGCCATGTTGCCGACCTTGGCAACCGGCAGCTTGTTGAGCGCGCCTGCACTGGAGCGGACGGCCCCTGCGCCGAGGTATGCGCCGTGGTGCTGGCAGACGATCAGGCCTGCGCCGCCGAGGGCGTAGAGGGTGCGGGCGAGCACGCCGACATTGCCAGTGTCCTGCACCTGGTCGAGCGCGATGATGAGCGGCAGCGGCGCATCGGGCGCGGTCTCAAGCATGGTCTCCAGCGGGGTGTATGACAGGGCGGCGCATCGTGCGGCAATGCCCTGATGATTGCCCCGGTACATGAAGTCGAGGTCCTTGGTGGAAACGGATTTGAACGGGACGTTCTGTGTCTTGCACAGGGCCAGCACCTCTTCGAGGTGTTTGTCGTGCTTTCCTTTTCTGAATGCGACGAAGTCCACTCGTGAAGGGTCGTCTCTGAGGAGTTCTATGACCGGCTTGTTGCCGACGACATAGATTTTTCCGTCTTTTTTGCCCCGGTTGTTGTTCTGCATCGTGATTCCTTGTGTAAAAGTGCAGCAGGAAACTGCACATGCTCAGGGTTGAAAGATATTCATTTTGCAGGTTGTGACGCCGAGTTTGAGTGTGAGGTCCAGTAAAAAAAGCAGGCTCGGCGAACGGTTACGGGCGCGGCGAAATGGCTTTTGAAGAAAGTGACACAATCGGGTCGTTGTCGGCAACCTGCACATGGTTGCGTTTTGCGAAGCGCCTATGTAGGGGTTTTAGCGCGCTATTGCAATCCGCCGCAAGGTGGGATAGCTGATAAGCACACCATTTTTAGACATTAAGACTTTTTCTAGACTTCCCACGTTCGCTATTTTTTGATAATGAGATGCAGGAAGCCGGAGGAAAATTTGGAAGTATTCAAATCGTTGCGCCTGTTTTTTGTCGCCGTACTGGCGGCCGGCATGCTGGCCGGTTGTTACAAGAAGCCGGTTGACACCACTCTGTCCGAACCCGTTGAAAGCGAGGTTCCTGCTGACGCCGAGGCCCTTGAGCCGGAGGTTGCGGCTACTCCCGACGCCGATGACGACCTGACTGTAACCGAGCAGGCGGTGCTGAACGCCCGGTTCGGTCTTCTCTTTGATCTCGAAGCCCACGAGACCAAGGAAGTTGAAAGATATTTTACCTATTTCACTCACAAGGCGCGCAAGACCATGACGCGCTGGCTGGAACGGTCTCAGCCGTATCTGCCCCATGTCCGCCGTGTCTTCACCAAGTACGGCCTGCCGCAGGATCTCGTACTGCTGCCGTTCACTGAGTCAGGATACAACGTCCGGGCTTATTCGTGGGCCGGTGCAGGCGGAATGTGGCAGTTCATGAAAGGCACGGGCCGTCTTTATGGCCTCAAGGCCGACTGGTGGATCGACGAACGCCGCGATCCCTACAAATCCACGGATGCGGCTGCCCGCCATCTCAGGGATCTCTATGACAGGTTCGGCGACTGGTATCTCGCCCTTGCCGCGTACAATGCCGGTGAAGGCAAGATTTCCCGCGCACTGAAAAAGGCCGGGGTCAACGATTTCTTCGAACTGACCAAGAAGAACCGCAAGCTGCCGCGCCGCACGCGTCTCAAGACCGAGACGCGCCATTACGTTCCCAAGTTCATCGCCATTTCCAAGATTTTCCAGAACCTCGACACTCTCGGTTTCAAGCCCGTCTCATGGGACATGGAAGAGGAGATTGTTCCGGTCAAGGTCCCCGGCGGCACCGATTTGCTCGCCCTTGCGCGGGCTGGCGGCATGTCGTGGAGCGAATTTCATCGACACAACCCGGCGTTTCGCCGTCAGGTCAGCCCGCCGCACATGGAGGCCACCGCCTACCTGCCCGTGGGCAAGGCCGACAAGATGATGGCCTATCTGGCTGATCCCGGTTCCCGTCCGTATGCGGGCTACACCCGCCATCGTGTACGTAACGGTGACTCCTGGTGGCGCATTTCCCGCCGCTATCGTGTGCCGGTTTCCGTACTCAAGAAAGTCAACAACACCCGTTCCAACAACCTGCGCCCCGGCCAGTACGTGATGGTTCCGGGCAGCGGAAACAGCCGCAAAGTTGCGGCATCCCGTCCTGCTTCAAGCTCCAAGACCCGCGCCATTGCTGCCAAACGCGGCAATTATATCGTGCGTAACGGTGACACTCTTTGGTCCATCTCCAGAAAGTTCGGGACCACGGTGTCCACGGTCAAGCGTTCCAACGGGCTCCGCTCCAGCCGCCTCAAGGTCGGCCAGAAGCTGTACATCCCGAATAACTCCGGCGCGGCCACCAAGCAGGCCGTCAAGGATGCGGGCAAGGTCAAGACACAGCTTGTCCGTTACAAGGTCCGCCGCGGTGACAACCTGACGTCCATCGCCCGCAAGTTCGGTGTGACTATCAGCGAACTTCGCAAGTGGAACACCCTGAATTCCCGAAGCACCATTTACGCGGGCCAGCGTCTGAAGGTCTATGTTCAGTAGAACGGGAACGTCCGAAATAGATCAGCAAACGGCGCACGCTCAATGAGCGTGCGCCGTTTTTTCTTTTTCTGAGCCGGAAACTCGCAGCCGCACCCGCCCAAGGCGCCGAGCGGTTCTTGAGTCGCCGGAGGCAAATTCCTTGAATCAATTGCCGCAGTCATTTATGACAGGGAATCGGCTGTTGATTTCATTGGTTCATTCACCATACTGGAGCACAGATGGGCGGACAGATACTTATCATAGATGACGAAGAAGGCATCCGTTTTTCTTTGCGGGGCATCCTTGAGGATGACGGGCATGATGTGGTGGAGGCCGAGTCCGGCGAGCAGGGGCTTGAACTGCTCGGCACGGACATACCGGACATGGTGTTCCTTGATATCTGGCTGCCCGGTATGGACGGGCTGGAGGTACTGGAGAGCATCACAAAGGACCATGAGGGACTGCCGGTCATCATGATTTCCGGTCACGGCACCATTGAGACGGCGGTCAAGGCACTCAAGATCGGAGCATTCGATTTCATTGAAAAGCCGCTGTCCCTGGAAAAGGTGGTGGTGGCCACGCGTAATGCCATAGAATTTTCCCGTCTGCGTCAGGAAAACCTCGCGCTCAAGACGCGCATCAGCACGGAACAGCCCATCAAGCTGACCGGTGAATCCGGCCCGATCGCTTTGCTCAATGACGTTATTTCCCGGGTTGCTCCCACGGATTCATGGGTGCTGATTACCGGAGAGAACGGAACCGGTAAGGAAATCGTGGCCCGTTCCATCCACAATCAGTCAGGACGCAGTGACAAGCCTCTGGTGGCGGTCAACTGTGCGGCTATTCCGGAAGAACTCATCGAAAGCGAGCTGTTCGGTCATGAAAAGGGTGCGTTTACCGGAGCGGACAGGGCGCAGGAAGGCAAGTTCGAACTGGCGAACGGCGGAACCCTGTTCCTTGACGAAATCGGGGACATGAGCCTCAAAACGCAGGCAAAGATACTGCGGATATTGCAGGAGCAGTCATTCGAGCATGTGGGCGGGCGAAAGACGATCCGTGTCGACGTGCGCGTGATTGCAGCGACCAACAAGGATTTGCTGGGTGAGATCGAGGCCGGGAATTTCCGTGAGGACCTGTATTACCGCCTCAAGGTGTTTCCGCTTGAAGTGCCGCCTCTGCGGGAACGGGCCGGGGATGTTACGCTGCTTATCAACGACTTTGTCGCGATGTTGGTAAGACAGCATGGTTTTAAACCAATCTCTTTTGATTCCGGCGCATTGGAAACTCTCAAAAACTATCAATGGCCCGGAAATGTGCGTGAGCTGAAAAATTTCGTGGAACGCATGTTCATCATGTATGCCGGGGAGACGGTTTCGTCTGATCGGCTTCCGCCGGAGTTCCTGTCCGGTGCTGTGACAGTGCCGACTGTGTCAGAGTCGGAAGAGGTGGCGCAGGAAGCGGGTGAGTCGGAAATGTATGAGGCCATTATTGCGGATGGTCCGGACGATCTCAAACAGGCTCGGGCCGAGTTCGAGGCGAAGTTCCTTGAGGCCAAGCTCCGGGAATTCGAGGGCAACATTTCACAGCTTGCCAAGGCTGTCGGGCTGGAACGCAGCTCTCTTTACCGCAAGCTCAAGGCGTACAAGATCCAGACGGATTAGATTTTTACCGTTGCCTCTTTACACGCTTGGGTGGGATGATCATATTTGTCTGAGCGGAAGGTGCATTTTTGAGGGGAAAGGCAGGCAGCGTCATGGCGTGGAATCCGGAAAAATATGAACGGTGGTTCAGCACTCCCGAAGGGCAGTTTGCTCTGGATCGGGAAGTGCGGCTGTTGCAGGCCGTGCTTGCAGGATGGCCCCGGCGCAGGCGCAAGCTGCTTGAGATCGGTTGCGGAACCGGCCTGTTTCTTGAGACGCTGTATCAGATGGGGTTTGATGTCTCCGGTATCGACAAAAGCCCGGAAATGGTCATGGTAGCGCGGAACCGGCTCGCCAATCGGGCTGATCTCCATATCGGAGACGGCGAACTTCTGCCGTTTTCCGAAAACGAATTCGATTATGCCTATCTCTGGACCGTGCTTGAATTCACGGCTGACCCCGAGGCCATGCTCGCCGAGGCCGCCCGTGTGGCTGAGAAGGGGATACTCATCGGGTTCCTGAACAAGAATTCCCTGTATTATTCCATGAATGTCCGTTCGTCGGATAGCACCCTGAGCAAGGCGAGCTGGTTTACTTGGTGCGAGATGCAGGATCTTATCAGAAAGGCCACAGGTTTTTCTCCCACCATCGCGCGGTCCGTGCTGCCCGGTCCCATGCAGACATGGGGACGCCCCGGACTCCGCAGCAAGATCAACTCATGGCTGTATCCACCTTTTGCCGGAGCCTTTACCGCCGTGCGGGTGGACTTTGTGAACATGAAGCCGCTGAACCCGCTCTTTGCATGGAAAAGCGAACCTGAAATGAGCTGATGGCTTTGATAATAATCCGATTAATATCAGCTTTGAACTTCCGATAACTTTTCGATAAGTGCGGGCAGAAGTGTCCCTGCTTTCCCTTCAAGATAGTAGTCGCTGGTGCGATAACTGTAGTCCGATTCATACAGGTTGATCTCAATGATCGTGCCGCCCGCGTTTTTCACAATATACGGGATGCGGCCTGCGGGCATGACCTGTCCGCCTGTTCCGACGATCAGGCAGAGATCACTCTGCTTTGCCAGCGCCGTGGCCTCCATGTGCACGTCAAAGGGAATGGCTTCGGAAAAGAAGACGAAATCCGGTTTGAGCAGTCCGCCGCACTTGGGACAGGCAGGCGGCAGCTTGTCCAGCGAAATGGACGGTGTGTCGAAAAATTCCCGGCAGTCGAGGCATTGCATGCGTCGGGTCGAGCCGTGGTATTCGTACACGGTTCGGCTGCCCGCTGCCTGATGCAGGCCGTCGATATTTTGCGTCACCACGGCCGCAAGTTTCCCTTCCGCCTCCAGCTTGGCCAGAGCGTAGTGCGCTGCATTGGGCTTGGCCTTGCCCAGCATGTCGAAAAAGATTTCCTTGAGCAGCGGCCATACTTCCTGTGGATGGCGCTTGAAATAGTTCTTCTCAAATTTGTCCGGGTCGTATTTGGACCAGACGCCGCCGGGACCGCGAAACGGCGGGATGCCCGATTCCACGGAGATTCCCGCGCCGGTGAAGGCTATGGCGCACTTCGCTTCGGCCAGCGCCTTTGCCGCATTTTCAAGAGCGTGATTGGACATGCGAAGAGCCTACCACAGGGACAGGGAGAAGCGAAAGGCCGGAACGTGGTTGTTTGTGTGGTTATTCTCCGTGCAGCAGCATCTTCCAGCGTCTGGCCGCATCCCAGTTGAAACCGCCGGGAACGCACGGCCAGATGGAATTGTTCTGGAACAGCGGGTCATCGGCGAGTGGATAGGGCGAGGCTTTGCACGCTTCATCGAACATGGGACTGCCGGGGATGGGCGTGTAGTGGGCCAGATGCGGCCGGAACCCGAAGGCGCGGACGTGCTGAACAGCGTCCTTGACGTTGTCGAGATTCTGGCCGGGAAGGCCGAAGAGGATGTAGACGCCGATGTCATCAAGGTCGAAGCCCGCGTCAACGAGATTCCGTGCGCCGTCTTCCCACTCCTGACGTGTGAGTTTTACGTCGTGGCGATGGTCGAAATCAGTGGTTTCGAGGCCGAGGCGCACGGTGTGCAGTCCTGCCGCCTTGAGCCGCTGGCAGACTTCGGTGGAGAGTCGGCGGATATGCATGGCGTTGGGCGTGTGCAGGCGGAGATCAAGCTGTTTTTCCGTGATGGCGTCGAGCACGGGCCAGAGCCAGCAGTCCGGATTCACGAGCAGGGCGTCGTCGTAAAAGGCGAAATCGCGGACGCCGCGATCGTATTCCTCCATGATGGATGCAAGGATCGATTCCGGGACACCTTGGGTAAAGCCGGGATACAGGGCGTGGCTGGCGCAGTATTCACAGGTGAACGGACAGCCGCGTGAGCCGAGGATGGGTGCGTAGCGCGGTGCGTTGTACAAGTCGAGGGCGAGCGACAGTCCCGCGTTGTCCGGCAGGGGCGGGACCGGTTGTCCGAGCCGGTTCCAGAGGGCGGCCCAGTTTGCCGGGATTTCAAGGCTTCCTTTCAGAATCAGGTCGGTGTCGGCGTGCTGCTCGGCGTGTTCGGAACAGAGTGTGGCGTAGCCGCCGCCCAGCAGGCGGGGAGCGTCGGGCCAGAGTTCCGCGGCCATGCAAAGGGCGTCGAGTGCGCCGGGGTACCAGTAGGTCATGATGGATGAGACCATGACCGCGTCCGGTGCGGGATCGAGGGATGCGAGGGCTTCCCGGACCACGTCGCGCGGCAGGCCGTAGCGGCTGTAGCGGCGGTCCATGAAGGACAGCTTGTCGGGCAGCGGCAGTTCTTCCTTGGGATAATGACCGGTGGCATACTTGCCCGGTTTCGGCCATTTGACGTCTTCCCATGTCCGGTCGAGGCAGTCCATGAGGGCCACGGTCGCCCCGGCTCCACGCAGCATGTCGAGACAGGCGAGCAGTCCGACCGGACGGGACCAGACATTGAAGGCCGCAAAATCGAAAATCCACGGGTTGATGGCGAGGATGCGCGGACCGGTGCCGGAGCCGGACCATGCGATCTCGGGAAATTGAGGACGGGTCATGTTCCGGGCCTAGCGGTTGATGAAGCCGGTGACGATCGAGATGGCGAGCATGACGATTATGACAATGAGCAGAATATTGGTGGTCCGGTTGCGGCGTTCGACGCGCTGCTTTTTGGACTTGGTGAACATGCCTGCAATCAGGAAGACAAGGCCGAGGATGATGATGAGCTTGATGAGAATACCCATGAAAGTGTCGTGTCCTATGCTGATTTGATCCAGATGATGCCCGCCTGCCGTCCGGTGCCCTTGACCGGGGATGCACAGGATTTCCGGTAGGAAAAGAAGGTGTCGTCAAGCCCCATGGTGCAGAGATCCATGCCGAAAATCTGTTCTTCCGGCACACCGGCCCCTGCCAGCTGGTCGCGGGTCATGCGCCAGAGGTCGGCGGTCTGCGTCTTGGGGGAAAAATATTTCTGGAAACCGGGGCCGAAATCATCCTCGAAATTGATGAACTGGCTGGCGGAAGGGCTGAGGCTCGGCCCCCGGACCGCGAAGATGTCTTGCGCCTTGAGGTCATACATATCGCAGAAACGGCGCACGCCCGAAGCCGGGAAGTTGCACTTGTTGCCGCGCCAGCCCACATGCAGGCCCGCGATGAACTTGCCCGAGCGGTGGGCAAGGAGCACGGGCTGGCAGTCTGCGGTTTTGATGACGAGGCCGTAACCCGGAGTGGCCGTGGTCATGCCGTCCCCTTCAAGTACGGGCATATCCTCGGGCTGTGTTGGTTTCGGATCGAAATGGATGGTGTCGCCGTGAATCTGTCTGCATTCGCACCAGCCGGTCAGGCCGAGGCGGTCATGGATGAGACGGCGGTTTTCACTCACCGCGTCTTTTTCGTCCTCGACCTCAAAGGAAAGGTTGGCTGAGTCGTGGGGCGGTTCGGAGACGCCGCCGCGACGGGACGTGAAAGCACAGGCCACGTCGTGTATGCCGATGAATTCAAAAGGGAAAAAAGCTATGGCCGCCATAATTCCTCATCCGTGCAGACAATGTCCACGGGCATGTCCCACGGCTGGGTGGGGAGTTGTTCCACAAGCTGGAAATTGTATCCGAGGCCGATTCGTACGGTGTCTTTCATGTCATCGGTGGTGAGCAGACGGTCGTAGTAGCCGCCGCCGTAGCCGAGCCGATAGCCACGCCGGTCAAAGCAGATCGCCGGGATGATGGCGATGTCGGGCTGGCAGGAAGTGACTGCCGGACACTTGTCCGCGTCCGGTTCCATGATGGAAAACGCGCCGGGGGTGAGGTCGTCCTCGCAGGCGGCACAGGCGATGTCCATTTGACCGTAGGCGTCGGGGCGGCAGCGGGGCATGAGCACGCGGCATCCGCGTTGCCACAGTTCCATGGAGAGCGGGCGGACGTCCACTTCGCCCCGGATGGGCCAGTAGATGAGCACCTCGCAGGCGTTCTTCCATTCCGCCAGAGTTCGTATGAGTTCCACTGCTCCCTGGCTGCCGTCGCGTACCTGTTCCTTGGTCAGGGCGGTGCGTCGTTTCAGCAGGGTTTCGCGCAGTTTTTTCTTTTCATCCTGTTGCATGGGGCAATGCTAGCACGGGCCGGATTGACAATCCACCATGAAAGGCGCGGCAGGGGCGGCAGGCATCGTTTCATATCCCTACTTGGTTTTCCGCGCGTCTTGATTTATCCTGCCGTGCACCGGACGCCTTTCGCGTCCCTGTTTCATGCGAAAAAAACGGTAAGCACCGGAGAAATAATGCCCGCGAACATACTGGTTCTCGACGACGAGAAAAACTATCTGCTCATTCTCGAATCCATCCTTGAAGACGAGGGGTACGGCGTGACTACCTTGTCTGATCCGGAAATGGGACTCGCCTATCTCGAGGAATCCGAGGTCGACGTCGTGCTCACCGACATGAAGATGCCCGGTCTTACCGGGCAGGACGTGCTGGAGCACTGCAAGAAGAATTACCCGCATATTCCGGTGCTCATCATGACCGCCTTCGGCTCCATCGAAGCCGCTGTCGAGGCCATGCGTATCGGCGCATTCGACTACATCACCAAGCCGTTCGCCAACGAGGAGTTGCTCCTTTCCATTTCCAAGGCCGAGCAGTTTGCCGCCACGGCGCAGGAAAACATCCGCCTCAAGCGGGAGATTCGCGACAAGTATTCCAAGGGCAACATCATTGCCCGCGGCAAGGGCATGCAGCAGGTCATGGACATGGTTGACCGTGCCGCACCGTCCAAGTCCACAGTCCTGATTCTCGGCGAGTCCGGTACAGGCAAGGAACTCGTTGCCCGCGCCATTCACAATGCCTCGCCCCGCCGTGACGAACCGTTTGTCACGGTCAACTGCATGGCGCTCAACCCCGGCGTGCTTGAATCCGAACTGTTTGGTCATGAAAAAGGCTCGTTCACCGGCGCGACTGCCATGCGCAAGGGCCGTTTCGAGCAGGCCAACAAGGGCACCCTGTTCCTTGACGAGATCGGCGAACTCACTCCCGAACTACAGGTCAAGCTGCTGCGCGTGTTGCAGGAGCACCAGATCGAGCGCGTGGGTGGTGCCGAGACCTTTGACGTGGACATCCGCATCGTGGCCGCCACCAACAAGAATCTGCAGGAGGCCGTGAGCAAGGGCGAATTCCGCGAGGATCTGTTCTACCGGCTCAACGTGGTGTCCCTTTTCATGCCGCCCCTGCGCGAACGCCGCGAGGACATCCCGTTGCTCGCCGCCCATTTCCTTGAAAAATACACCAAGGAAAATCAGGTGGAGATTTCCGGTTTTTCCGGCGCGGCCATGGATTACATGACTGCCTATGAATGGCCGGGTAACGTGCGTCAGCTTGAAAACGTGGTCGAGCGCTGCACCGTTCTCGCCCGCAGTGAGACCATTGACGCCGATGATCTGCCGCCCGAAATCAAGGACGAGGAAGCCCAGTTCAAATCCGCCGTGGACCTGCTGCCTTCCAAACTCAATCTGGCCGAGACCATGGACAAGATCGAAGGCGCACTGGTCAAGCGTGCCCTTGTCCGCGCTGAATTCGTGCAGGTCAAGGCCGCAGAAAGGCTCGGCCTGTCCAAGTCCAATCTCCAGTACAAACTCAAAAAATACGAACTTGCGGGTAAAGCAAAATAAATGTTTTCTTGTTATCTGTTGTTTTATTTAGAGTCAGTATAGACAGAGCTTTATGCGTGCGCTATATGCGTGTGCAAATACTGAAACTAAAGAGGTGGTAGGTGCGAGAGCTTTTGAGTGAAATTGGAGCGAATACTCGATTTAGGGATCCTATTTATGGGTATATCTGGCTTACAAAAGAAGAACTTGAGATCGTTGATACCCCTCTTTTTCAGCGTCTTAGACGAATTCATCAATTGGCCTTAGAGAAATATGTTTATCCGACTGCAGAGAATTCAAGGTTTGTACATTCTTTAGGCGTGTTGCACTGTGCAACAGTAATGTTTGCAGAAATTATACACAAGATGGATCCTCCTTTTGAGGAAAAAAAGCTTGTATACAGTAAGTGTGAACTTTTAAAACTTTTACGTTTTGCCGCTCTGCTACATGATATTGGACACATTGCTTTTTCTCATGCTGGGGAAGATGTTTTGTTGGATGATGTGAGCCATGAAGATTTGAGTCGTTTTATCATAAATAACTATCCGCCGTTTGTCACCGTTCTTGGTGAAAGATCAAGAGATATTAGTAGCTTACTTTCTTCCGAAGTTAAAAAAGATTTGTTGCTACTCAAGAATATTGTTTCAGGTCAGTTAGATGCAGATCGTGCTGATTACTTATTGCGTGATTCATACTGCTGTGGTGTTAAGTACGGTGAGTACGATTTTATGCGGTATATTACGTCTTTTGGTGCGGATATGAACGGCGAGCAAATGAAGCTTATTGTAGAAGCAAAAGATATATATGTCGTCGAATCTTTCTTGCTCGCACGGTATCATTATTCATTACAAGTTCCATTTCATAAAACTCGAATGGCCTATGACATTACCTTAGGAAGATATTTTCAAGATAAAGAAAACCTTAAATTAACAAACTACATAAAGACAGACGAATTTGGAGAAGTTGTTGATATTGATTTTGGATATCTTGAATGCTTTGATGACTATACTGTATTTGAAGAAATAAAAAAAGATTCTTCTCATAATAAATGGGCTAAAATGTTATTACGACAAGATCATCTTCAATGTTTAATGGATTTGACCAATTCAAAAGACCATAATGAATACATGTTTAAGCTTTTAGTAAAGAAGTTAAGGAAAAGTGACTTAGAAGAAAATGAAGATTTTTTTTGGAAAATGAAAAGTATAGATGTTTCAAAGTTCAAAAGAGATTCAGACGAAGAAGATGTTAATGGGGCTGATGCGTTAATAAAGGTAAAAACAAGGGATTGTGAATTGGAGTCCATCACTGATCATTCCTTGATTTTGCCGAATTTGCTTCAAAAGACGAACTTGTTGAGAGTGTACGTTACTCGTGAAAAGTTCAAGGAAGCGAACTCCATTTTAGCAGAGATAAAAGCTTGAAAAAATCTAGAAAAGAATATATGAGTTTGATTATGCGAGGAGATGTTTGAAATGATTAAAAATATCATTGCTGAAACGATCAAGGTGTTACAGTCTCGCAATATTAGTTTGGGGCGAATTGTGCTCCAAAAGTATCTTTATTATCTTAAAATTCACGGCGTCCCGTTCAAAGCAAAGTATTCTGCTTATACCCATGGTCCCTATTCATTTCGGCTTGCTAGGGAATTAGGGGATATGGTTTTTTGGGATGAATTGGCAGAAAATGGGAACGAGTATACGGTGAAAGATTTAAGTGCTTACACCGTTGATGACGAATTAAAAGTAAAAATTTCGGAATTGGTTGATTCTTTCGCAAGGCTTACAAATAATGACTGTTCTTTCCATAAAATGGAATTATATGGGACCGTTTTGTATTGTCGACAGGTATTGAAAAATGCCAACGAAGAAATTACAGAAACAAAAGTTGTTGAAGAGTTTCAAAAGTGGAAAAAGGGTAAGGGATATAAAAATAAAGAAATTGTTAAGGCTTATAAGGGTCTTAGCCAATAAATTGAGTTTTTATTTTGATAGTAAATCAAGGAATGGTTTTTACCATTCCTTTTTTTGTGAGAATCTTTTAATCATATATATAAGTAGTAGTTGATAAGTGTTTCTTCTCGATAATCCCTATGTTTCCGATTTCCTGAGGCAGAGTGTCGAAACCATGGAACGTTCCGTGGTGGATACTCCTGCGGCCCGCACCTTCATGAAAGGTTCGACCGCTCCCTTTATTGACGAGACCGAGTTCGCCCGCCGTATTTTGGCCGGAGAACGTGTCTACACCAACTCCGAGAACGGTCTGGATGTGATCCTGCGCAACGCAGGCCAGAGCGATCTCGCCCGTCAGATTGAAATCTGCAAGGATAAGGCGTTGTTTCGCGAGACTGGTGCCGCGCTGTATCCGGACTACCGTTTTGCGCGGGTGACACCGGATGATCTGGATTCCTTTGATGTCTCGGACATGCCGTATCCGTTCGTTGCCAAGCCCGCCCGCGGCTTTTTCAGTCTCGGCGTGCACATGGTTTTCGAGCCGTCCCAGTGGCCGGGCGTGGTGGAGAAGATCCGGCAGGAGCGCGAGAGCCTCAACGCGGAATACCCTGAAGAGGTCGTGAATTCCGGCGAGTTCATCCTTGAACAGGGCATTGACGGCGAAGAGTACGCCATTGACGTCTATTATGACGACAGCGGCAGGGCGGTCATTACCAACATTCTCTACCATCAGTTCGCGTCCGAAGACGACGTGTCCGACCGTCTTTACTACACCTCTCCGGAGATCATCGAGGCCAAGCTGGAGCCGTTTACCGAGATGGTTACCCGCATCGGACAGGCCTGCTCATTCAGGAATTTCTGCACCCATATCGAGGTGCGCGAGACCGCTTCCGGCGAGATCATTCCCATCGAGGCCAACCCGCTCCGTTTCGCAGGCTGGTGTGTGACCGACATGACCCACCATGCGTGGGGTTTCAGCCCGTATGAATACTATTTCGGGAATATCCGTCCGGACTGGCCCACCATCCTCGAAGCGCGGCGCGGCAACATCTACGCCATGGTCATCGGTGACGTGCCGGGGGACGTGGACCGCACCGCCATCAAGGGTATCGACTACGACGGGTTTTGCGACCAGTTCGAGGAAGTGCTTGAACTGCGGAAAATGGATTACGCAACCTACCCGCTGTTTGCCATGGTCTTCACCCGTACCAGCAAGGAAAACGCCGAAACCCTCAAGGCGATTCTCAAAGCGGACTTCAGCCGATTTATTGAGTAGGAATGCTTCCGGCGGCCTAAGAACCTTTCGAGAAAGGTTCTTAGGAATCTCCAAAGCTTTTTGGTGCGCTTCGCGAGTGTGTGCGAATATGAAAGTAAGGCTTCATATTCGCACATTTTTTTGAAGGGAAAGAAAGACGGAAAGGCAGAAATCCAGTCGCTTTCGCTCCTTCCGTGTCCTGCGCGGACGGCGGTACTTTCTTGGCTGGGGCCCAAGAAAGTACCAAAGAAACCCCCGATTCCTTGATTTATCCGCCAAGCCCTCACCGCCGAGAATCTGATCTGATCGGAGCGGCTCCACAGCATGAAAAGCGTAGAATCTGCCATTCCGGCAAGTACGGGACTATGCAAATTCATACGTATCCCGTTGCCAAAGCCGCCTTCCCCTCTCAGTCAGCTTCTAAGGCTTATGAGGTTTAATTGGCTCATTGGGGCACTTTGGTTGTTAAGGGAGCGAGAATGCAAGTGCGGTGCTAAAAATCCGCTTTTTGTTTCAATGCTTGCCTTTCATGTTTGTTCCACACGAAGGCCTAGCTTAGCCCTTATCTTCGAAGCCTAGAAGCTGACAAAACGGAAGCCGCGGCTCTTCGAATCCGGAGCCGTCCCCGGCGACTGTATTCGGGAGCGGCCCGATTTGATCAGATTCTTGGTTCCGAAGATACAAGGCGGTGAAGCTCAGAACAAAAGCAGTTTCTTTCGTTCTTTCTTTTCTGCTTTGGAAAAAGAAAGAACCCCGCCGGGAGGGCTCTTAAAGCTTGGAGGAGCGGCAGCGACGGCTTTATGTATTTGTTTTTCAAACAAAGAAGAAAAGGCAAAATTCAGTCGCTTACACTCCTTCCATGTCCTACGCGGACGGCGGTTCTTTCTTGGCTGAGCCGGCCCAAGAAAGAACCAAAGAAACCCGGCTTTCGCTTGATTTACCCGCCAAGTCCTCACCGCCGAGAATCTGATCTGATCGGAGCGGCTCCACAGCATGAAAAGCGTAGAACCTGCCATTCCTGCCAGTACGGGATTATGTCGATTCATACGTATCCCGTTGCCAAAGCCGCCTTCCCCTCTCAGTCAGCTTCTAAGGCTTATGAGGTTTAATTGGCTTATTGGGGCTCTTCGGTTGTTAAGGTTGCAAAAGGCAAGTGCGGCAACGAAAGTCTCTCATTCAATTTCATTGCTTGCCTTTTATGCTTTTTCCACACGAAGGCCTAGCTTAGCCCTTATCTTCGAAGCCTAGAAGCTGACAAAACGGAAGCTGCGGCTCTTCGAATCCGGAGCCGTCCCCGGCGACTGGATTCGGGAGCGGCCCGGTTTGATCAGGTTCTTGGTTACGAAGATACGAGGCGGTGAAATCAAGAAAAGCCGACATTTTTTGGTTCTTTTTTGTGGCGGCTCAGCCAAAAAAGAACCCCGCCGGGAGGGCTCTTACAGCTTGGAGGAGCGACAGCGACGGCTCTCTGTCTTTCCTGCCTTTTTACTCTTTCCCACCATATAAAGCATAATACCCACTCGGCACCACCACCAGCGTAAACAGCGTCGACGCCATCAGCCCGAAGATAAGCGCCCATGCCAATCCCGAGAAGATCGGATCAAGCGTGATGGGCCATGCCCCGAGCGCCGTGGTCAGCGCGGTCAGCACGATGGGCCGCATTCGTACTGCACCGGATTGGATAATGGCATCCTTGAGCGGTTTGCCGGATTTCAGTTCGGTCTGGATGAAGTCGATGAGCACCAGTGAATTGCGGATGACGATGCCGCCCAGTGCGATCATGCCTATCATGGAGGTGGCGGTGAAGAACACCGGGTCTCCGAACCCGCCCACTGTGCCGCCCGCAATGAGGTTGAGCAGCCAGAATCCCGGCAGGATGCCGAGCAGAGTCAGCGGAATGGCGGACATGATGAGCAGCGGCATGAGGAATGATCCGGTTTCCGCCACCAGCAGGATGTAGATGCCGGTGAGCGCGGCGGCGTTGGCGATGCCGAGATCGCGGAACACATCGAGGGTGATTTTCCATTCGCCTTCGCCCGCCCATTCGGCCTCGGTTCCGGGCGGCATGGGCGTGTCCCTGAGTTCTGCCTGAAGGTCGAGCACGGCTTCACCCGGAGGAATGCCCGCTGTCTCGGCAAAGACGTAGACCACCCGCTTGAGGTTTTTGTGGTAGATGGGTTGTTCTGCCGGAACTTCCCGGAACACGCCCACCTCGGCCAGCGGTACCATGTCGCCGGACGGCGTTTTCATGCGCAGTTCGCCGAGCCGGTCTGCGCCGGTCCTCAACTCCATAGGCAGCACCATGCGCACTGGCAGGGGCTGCCGTTCACGCGGCAGATGGACGGACGCCGGGATACTGCCCGCAAGGGCCAGACGCAGGGTGTCCACCACGTTGGCGGCAGACACGCCATGCAACGCGGCCTTTTCCTTGTCGAGCACGAAGTCGATCATCATCCGGTCGGTCTCGGTCGAGTCGTCCAGATCGACTAGTCCGGGCTGGTCCGCCATGAGCGATTCCACATGTTGTGCCCCGCTGATGAGCGAGGAGTATGGCAGTTCGGGGCGACCGTATATCTCGGTTGTCAGGGTGGAGATGACCGGTGGTCCGGGCGGTGTCTCGATGAGCTTGACATTCGCGCCGTGCTTTTGGGCAATGGCGTGCAGCTCGTTCCGCAGGCGCAGGCCGATGGCGTGGCTCTGCATGCTCCGTTCGGACTTGTCCGCGAGGTTGATGCGGATATCCGCGAAATTGGACTGGTTGCGCCAGTAGTAATGGCGCACCATGCCGTTGAAATCCATGGGCGACGGCGAACCGGAATAGGTGACGTAGTTTGTCACCTCAGGCACCGTGCGCAGGAAGGTCTCGAAGTCGCGAAGCACGCGGTCCGTGCGTTCGAGCGTGGTCCCCTCGTCCATATCCATCAGCAGTTGCAGCTCGTTCTTGTTGTCAAAGGGCAGCATCTTGAGCGGCACCAGTCGTAGGACAACCAGCCCGACACACATGAACAGTCCGCCGATAATGCCCGCCATGAGCAGACGGCGGTTGCGTCTGGATGTGAGAAACGGCGTGATGGCCCGTTCATACAGGGCGAGGAGCCGGGGATTGGCTCCCTGTTCTTTTCCAGCATCGGTCTTGGCGTCCGGGAACTTTCGGTTGCGCAGGAGCAGATAGGCCATCCACGGCACCACGGTCAGCGCGGCCACGGTGGAGAAGGTGACCGTGAGCGGCACGTTGGCGGCCATGGGGGCCATGTACGGTCCCATCATGCCGGTGATGAAAAAGAGCGGCGTGAACGACACGATGATCGCCAGCGTGGACATGATGACCGGCGGCAGCACTTCCTTCACCGCGTCCAGCGTCGCGTCGAGCGGTCCTTTCAGCCCGAGCCGGATATGCCGCTGGATGTTGTCCACATTGGTGATGGGATCGTCCACCACCAGACCGAGGGACAGGATGAGCGCGAACAGGGTCACGCGGTTGATGGTGTAGCCGAACAGATAGTTCACGAACAGGGCGAGGGAAAAGCTCATGGGTACGGCCAGCGCCACCACGAGTGCCTCGCGCCAGCCCAGCGCGAACGCGAGCAGGGCGACCACGGTGATGATGGCGAACAGCAGCGACGAGAGCAGCTCGTTGACCTTGGCCTGTGCGGTTTCGCCGTAGTCGCGGGTCACGGTGATGGACACGCCCTGCGGCAGAACGTCCGCGCGGAGCTGTTCCACCCGTTTCAGCACGGCCTCTGCCACGGCCACGGCGTTGACGCCTTTCTTCTTGGAGATGGCAAGGGTCACGGCAGGGCGTGACGGATCGGCATTTTTCTGTCCGATCTTCGTCAGGTAGGCATTGGAAAAACCGATGCGTGAATAGCTCTGCGGCTCCTGCGGTCCGTCGAGAATGTCAGCCACGTCGCGCAGATAGACAGGGCGGTTGTCGAACACGCCGACCACGAGCGAGGCCGCGTCTTCGGCGGACAGCAGAAACGACTGGCTGACCACAGGCGTTTCCCTGTCGCCGGACACGAAATTGCCTGCGGTCAGGGAGCGGTCCGCCCCTTTGAGTGCGCGGAACACTTTCAGCGCGGACACGTTAAAGCCGGTCAGCCGTTCGGGGCGGATTTCCACGCGTACCTCTCGGCTGCGGCCTGAATGCAGGCTCACGCGGGAGACGTCTTCGACTTCGGCGAGGCGGTGGAAGAGTTCCTCGGCCATACGGCGGAGGTCGTAATCCGTGTAGCGGTTTTCAAAGCCATGGTCCGCATGGAGCGTAAGCGTGACAATGGGAACGTCGTCGATCTCAACGGGCTTGACCACCCAGCCGGACACGATGGACGGCGCAAGGTCTGCGTTTTTGAGAATAGTATTGTGCAGTTTGATGAGCGAATCCTCGCGGTCTTCGCCCACAAAGAACCGGACCGTGACCGTGGACATGTCCTTGCGCGAGGTCGAATACACGTACTCGACGCCGTCGATCTGCCACAGCAGCCGTTCGAGCGGCGTGGTGACGAGCTTTTCCACTTCCTCGGCGGATGCGCCCGGAACCTGCACGATCACGTCTGCCATGGGCACGACGATCTGCGGCTCCTCTTCACGGGGTGTCACCAGTATGGCGGCAATGCCGAGCATGAGCGCGGCCAGCGCCAGTATGACGGACATCTGCGAGGTCAGGAAAAACCGGACTATGGATGCGAGGAAGCCGTCCGTGCGGCCCGTGCCGCTCATTGTGCCGCCTCCAGCCTGTTGCCGAGGCCGAGTGTCTCGCCGCCCGACAATCCGGACAGCACTTCCACGTTGTCATCGATTCGTGCGCCGGTGCGGATAAAGACGGACTCCCATGTGTCGTCGGATTTGATCATCACCGTTTCAAGCTGCCCCACGCGTACCACGGCGGATTCCGGGATAAGCACGGCTTCGCGATCACCGAGCGGCACCATCAGCCGTCCGAACATGCCGGGATAGAGGCCCGGAACTTCGGGCAGCCGTGCTTTGACCAGAAAGGAGCGCGTCACCGGGTCGGCCAGCGGCTCGATTTCGTCCACCACGGCGGTCATCGGTTCACTGCCTTCCAGCGCAGAGACGGTCACGCCGAGCGAATCGCCCAGATGGACGCGTGCGATCAGGCTTTCGCGGACCATGGCCTCGATGCGCAGGGTGCCGCCCGTCTGGAGCGTGAGCAGCTCCTTGCCGGGAAAGGCCAGATCGCCGGGATCGACCAGTCGTCTGGCTACTTCGCCGTCTTCCTGTGCCGTGATGGTGGTGTACCCGAGTCCGATCTCGGCTTCCTGCACCACCTTGGAAGCTTCGCGCCCCCGGGCCTGTGCCGCGGCAAGGCCTTCCTTGGCCTGTCCCAATCCTGCCTGTGCCTGTAAATACGCGGACTCGGCCTTTTCCACTTCTTCGGTGGTCACGACCTTTTGGTCATGCAGTTTTTTCATGCGCTGATACGTGGATTTCGCCTTGGCGAAGGCGGCTTTTGCCGCAGCCATCGCATCCCGCGCCTGTCCCGCCATGCTCGACGCTGACTGGCTCGCCTGTTTCGAGCGGTCGAGGCGGGCCTGTGACGCACGGCTGTCCAGAGTCAGCATTGGGTCACCGGCTTTGACCTTGTCGCCGGGGCGAACCAGTATCTTGAGCACCCGCCCGGTCACCTGTGCTTCCACGCGGATTTCGGTTTGCGCCTGCACCGTGCCCACGGCATCAAAAAAACGTGGCAGCGGTTTTTTCTGTACCTGCACCGTGTTGGCGGGGACATAGGATGAAGCGCGGTTCGCGACGGCGGCGGGTTCGGAACTACAGCCCGGCAGGGCGAACAGGCTGGCCATGAAAAGGGAAATGATTATCGCTCGTGTTTTCATGTGCACAGGTATAGCACATGATGGGTGGGGTTTTCCACGATACTTTGTAGGGGATGACGAGGTTTTTTTGAGGGGAAGAGGAAAGCAAAAGGCAAGAGGCAGAAATTCAGTCGCTGACGCTCCTTCCGTGTCCTACGCGGACGGCGGTACTTTTTGGCTGAGCCGCCCCAAAAAGTACCAAAAAGCTCGGCTTTGCCTTGAGTTACCCGCCAAGTCCTCACCGCCAAGAATCTGATCTAATCGGGGCGGCTCCATACCATGAAAAGCGCAGTCCCTGCCATTCCGTTCGGTACGGGATTATGTCCATTCAATCATATCCCGTCACCAAAGCCGCCTTCCGCGATCAGTCAGCTTCTAAGGCTTGTGAGGTTTAATTGGCTAGTCGGGGCACTTCGGTTGTTAAGGGAGCGAAAGGCAAGTGCGGCCTCGAAAATCCACCTATTGTTTCTCTGCTTGCCTTTTGTGTCCCTCCCACACGAAGACCGGCACTAGCCCTTAGCTTCAAAGCCTAGAAGCTGACAAAACGGAAGCCGCGGCTCTTCGAATCCGGAGCCGTCCCCGGCGACTGGATTCGGGAGCGGCCCGGTTTGATCAGATTCTTGGCTCCGAAGATACGAGGCGGTGAAGTTAAGAACAAAAGCAGTTTCTTTCGTTCTTTCTTTTCTGCTTTGGAAAAAGAAAGAACCCCGCCGGGAGGGCATGGAGGGAGCGAAAGCGACTGGATTTCTGCATTTTGCCTTTCCTGCCTTCCCCCAAAATTATGTCAACCCTCCAAGTTATGCCTTTTTCGCCCGATATGGGGTCTTTTCCGCCCGTTTTCATCCTGCCGCGAAAACCGGGGGTATACTCTCCGCGATCTTTCGGAATGGTCCGCAAAGACGAAAAACATGGAGAAAAATTATGGCAGTGCCGTACAGTTATGAGTTGAGCCACGACCCACAGGGTCGCATTATCGAGAAAACCGAAAAAGTAGCGGGCGAAACCGTCACATGGACCTACGCCTACGACAAGGCGGGCCGCCTCGCCAAATGCGAACGCAACGGCTGGCCCGTCTGCGACTGCTGGTATGACCGCGCCGGACGTCGCGCGTGCGACAGCTTCCCCAAATCCGTGGAAGGCGATCTTCGCCGCTACGAATACGACATGGATAACCGCCTCTCACGCGCCGGGAAAAACAGCTACATGCACGACGACAACGGCTTCCGCAGCATGTGGAACCACAAGGGCAAATACACGCTCTACGAGTATTCACCGGATTACCGCCTGCTGAAAGCCGACCAGAAAGACGCGGACCGTACCTTCACTTTCCGCCATGACGACGAAGGCCGCCGTATCGCCAAATATTGCAACGGCGAATTGGTCGATGCCTACGAATGGCTCGATTTCATCCGCCTCGCCGGATATTGGGATGGTCGAAATTTCTACGAATTCGCCTACGAAGACGGCGAGCGAACACCCTACGCCATGCGCCGTGACGACGGGGCCGTAGCCTACCTCTTTCACGATCAGGTCGGCAGCCTCCGCGTTGTTGCCGACACAAGCGGCAACGTGATAAAGGCTATCCAGTACGACCCGTTCGGCGGCATCATCGAGGACAGCACTCCCGGCTTCAAAATCCCCCTCGGCTTCGCAGGCGGTCTGCACGACCGGGATCTGGGCTTCGTCAGGTTCGGGTTTCGAGACTACGACACGTACACCAGTCGCTGGACCGCGCCCGATCCGATTGGCGATGCGGGCGGTGATCCGGACTGGTACGGGTATTGTCTGGATGATCCGGTCAACGGGGTGGACCCGTTGGGGCTTAAAGGGAAAAAAGGGGTCGGGGGGCGTATTCTTGAAAAAGGTCTTTGGGGGATGGGGGTTGGTGCTGCAACCGGTGCAGCGACAGGTATTCCTATATTAGGAATAGGGGCTGTGCCTGGGGCCATAGGCGGTGCTGCAATCGGTTTCCCGACTGGACTTTTGAAAGGTACTGCGTATGAAATTTTAAATGCCGAAGAGGAAGATGGTAGTGATGTCTTACTCGATGAACGAAAAGAAATCGGGGTCAAAAAAAACAAGTGGAATTTGCTCAGGTAGCAAATTTGTTTTCAATAATAAAATCAAGGGTACCCTTTTGTTATTATTGGCAGGAGCCACTCTTGTTTATGATTGGCAGACAAGTCCGGGATTTTTGGGTTTTTCTTTTGGAGTATATCTCACGGCTTTACCGTTAATATATTTTGGAATAAAGCTCATTAAATCATGACATTTGTGAGGTTACCTGCTAGGTAGCCTCACTTTTTTTATTACTGATAAAGGCTATCCAGTACGACCCGTTCGGCGGCATTATCGAGGACAGCAATCCTGATTTTGCCATCCCCCTCGGCTTCGCAGGCGGCCTGCATGATCGCGATCTGGGCTTCGTCAGGTTCGGGTTCAGAGACTACGACACATACACCTCACGTTGGACCGCGCCCGATCCCATCGGCGATGCGGGAGGTGATCCGGATTGGTACGGGTATTGTCTGGATGATCCGGTCAACGGGGTGGACCCGTTGGGGCTGTTTCGATTTGGGAAAAGAGGATTAGGTGGACTGCCACTGTTGGGCATCTTTTCCGACAACCCGATAGATGATGCCGCGAATACAGAAATCGCCCACGAACACGGTTTCTTTGAAGATGGTTCTGGCAATGATGTTGGGTTGTTCAAAGATGGTGTACAGCGTGACAAGGAAGACATCCGGAATTACAAGTTAGAAGATAAAAGTTATGATGACAAACGCATGCGTCGTGTCGTCGATAGCTTGGGAAAGCAAGAGTACAACCTGCTGGGCATCGGTGGTAAAAAGAATAATTGTCAGGACTATGCAGACAAAATGCGTGACAGGTATGGGCTTTTGAATCGAGGTGATCGCCAACGTTAACCTGGAACAGATAATGAAGGCGGGGCGTAAGCCTCGCCTTTAGGATAAAGAATGAAAAAAGCAATCTTGTTGATACTCTGTCTAATCGGCCTTGCCTTTTGGGCAAATGCCAATAGGAATGAACTTGCGGTTTGGTTTAACGCAGATTCTTTTTATCGTCCAATTTTCACAAGTTCTTTTGATGTGCAGGAACCAGGAATTTCAATTCGGGCCGAGTTGAAATCAACATATCAAGTTCGACATGGTTTTTTTCTGACTTTCCCTTGTGATAATTTGATGTCCGAGGTGTACAACAATCTGGACGGCTCAATCCGATATTCATTCTACTCAAAGGGAGTAGAGCTTGAATCAAAAACAATACCAATACCCCAACAACCAATGATGGGGCAAAACCGCAATGGGGTTTGCAACATCGTTTTATTTACATTTGATCTTCCCTACCAAGATCATGATATTGTTACGCTTGAAGTGGAACTTGAATCACCTATAACGCAACTAATCGCTTATAAAGATATCCAATGTGAAGTATCTCCAGCATACTGGCCTAAATAATGAGGCTTCGCAGGCGGCCTGCATGATCGCGACCTCGGCTTCGTGAGATTCAGCTTCCGCGATTACGACACATATATCAGCCGTTCCCCGCGCCCGATCTCGAATGATTTTTCTGCTCCCCCGATAACCGGATGTCCTCTTTTCTGAATATAAGCCCCCGCAGTTTTCTGCCGGGGGCCTTTTTCGTCTGAAATCGTCCTTCCCAACAAACCGTCCCTTCTTCAAATTACCCCTTTCCCGCCCGTTTTGATTCGCCACGTCCTGTGGCTCACCGCTTCGCGACGTCGGTGAGGAACCGACGTCCAGATTTGCTGTCCTGCGGATTTGTGAGGTCTTCCCGAAATCGTCCCCGTTTCCAAAACCCTGTCAACCCTCCAAGTTATGCTTTTTTCGCCCGTTTTGGGGGCTTTTTCGCCCGTTTTCATCCCGGTCCGAAAACCGGGGGTATGCTTTTCGCCAATTCCCGCGGGCCTCTGGCGAGGCAAATCAAGACCGTTGGGAAATGGAGGATTTTATCATGGGTGGAAGTGTTCCCATTATCAGTTCGGTTATCGGCCTTGTGGGTGGAATGGTGAATCAGCAGCGGAAACCGGATGTCCCGGACAGGGCTGCGCAGATCGAGGCGGAGCGCAGGGCGCAGGAAGAGGAGCAGCGCAAAAAGGAAGCGGAAATCCGCAAGCGTGACCGTGAAAAGGTCACCGAGGCCCGTTCCGTCGAGCAGAAACGGGTTGCTGCCGGAAACGCGCCCAAGACCACGCTGGCCAACGGCGGGGCAGGGCTTCGGGAAAAGGCGGCTGTGGAGACGAAACAGCTCAAGACACGGCTTGGAGAGTAGCGATGGACAGGAAAGAAGAACTCGCACGCTCCCTGCTGACCCGGTTCAAGGGGCTTGAAGAGGCCCGTCAGCCGTGGGTGCCGTCGTGGAAGGAACTCTCCGAATACATGCTGCCGCGCAAGGACAGCTTTGCCGCGCCCGGTTCCGGCGGATTTCGTCTCGGAAGCACCGGCGACGAGCGTATTTTCGATTCCACGCCCATGCACGCGTTGGAACTGCTTGCCTCGTCACTCGGAGGGCTGCTGACCAATCCCGCGATGCCGTGGTTTGAAATTCGCGCGCGTGACCCGGAAATCGGCGATGTGAAGGAGGTCCGCCAGTTCCTGCAACAGGCTCGGGACCGGATGATCTCCCTGTTCAACACCGAGGACACCGGCTTTCAGACCAACGTGCATGAGTTGTATCTGGATGTGGCCCTGCTGGGCACGGCGGTCATGTACGTGGAGGCGGACACACAGTCCGTGGCCCGTTTCTCCACCCGTCCGCTGGGCGAAGTGTTTGTGGCCGAATCCGCACGCGGCATGGTGGACACCGTGTATCGCCGCTACGAGGTCTCGGTCCGGCAGGCGTCCCAGATGTGGGGCGCTGCGCTCTCTGACGAAGTGAAGCGCAAGGTGCCGGAAAAGCCGGAGGAGAAAATCGAGATTCTGCATGCGGTTTTCCCGCGTACCGATCGCGACCCGTCCGGCTTTGGCGCGGCCAACTTCCCGTTTGCCTCCATCTACATGGAAGTCGCCACCGAGAATATCCTCGAAGAGTCCGGCTACCTTGAGATGCCGTACCTCGTCCCGCGCTGGGGCAAGGCCGCAGGCGAGATATACGGGCGCGGACCGGGGCAGACCGCCCTGTCCGATACCCGCGTGCTCAACGCCATGGGCAAGACCGCGCTCATGGCCGCGGAAAAGATGGCTGATCCGCCGCTTATGGTGCCGGATGACGGTTTTCTCGGCCCGGTCAGGTCCGGTCCCGGCGGGCTGTCGTACTACCGCGCCGGTTCCTCGGACCGCATCGAAGCCCTGCCCGTGCGTGTGGACCTCGGGGCCACCGAGGAGATGATGAACCAGCGGCGCGAGTCTATCCGCCGCATCTTCCTCGGCGATCAGCTTGCCCCTGAAGGTCCGGCGGTCACCGCCACCGAGGCGGTCATCCGCCAGAGCGAGAAAATGCGCGTGCTCGGCCCGGTCCTCGGGCGGCTCCAGACCGAATTCCTTGGCCCGCTCGTGCGCCGCGTGTTCCACATTATGCTCCGCATGAACGCGTTGCCGCCGTTCCCTGAAGGACTGGCCCCGGACGACATCGAGGTCCGCTACACATCGCCCGTTGCCCGTGCCCAGAAACAGTACGAGGCGCAGGGGCTGGCGCAGACCATGGATTACCTCGCCCCGCTCGTGGGCGGCAGCGACGCCTTGGGCATCATGGACAACTTCGAGACCGACCGTGTCACGCGCCATGTGGCCGAATTGTTCGGCACCCCGCCGGATTACCTCAAGCCCGAGCCGGACGTGGAAGCGGCCCGTGCCGGGAAGAGTCAGTCCATGAGCACCGCGCAGCTTACCCAGACCATTGCGCAGGGCGCGGCCATCGCAAAGACCCTGTCCGAATCGTATGTGGATCGGCCCAACGTGCTGACCGAACTGTTCGCCATGCTCAAGGGTGGCGTGCAGGCCGTGGCGGAGAACGGTGTTCCGCAGGTTCCCGGTGACGAACCGGACGAAGGTGCAGGCGTATTGGGCGGCCTCATGGAGCAGATGCAGGGCGGCCCGGACGATGCGGTTGAAGCCGTGGCCGGTGCCGGGCCTGAAGTCGCGGAGGTGAGCCATGCGGATTGATCCTCTGGAGCTGCACCGCGCCTATCGGCGTCTCTTTGAATCGGCTGACGGCGAGACCGTCATGTTTGACCTGGAAAAGCGGGGCTGTTTTCTGCGCCCGTCCTTTTCCACCGACCCCGGGCGGACTCAGTTCAATGAGGGCCGCCGTTCACTGGTCCTGCATGTGAAACACATGCTCGACGAAACCAACTTCATCGAAAAGGAGAAAGAAAGATGAGTAAGCAGATTGAAAACAAGTGGCAGAGAACCATGCCCGCAGACTGGAAAGTGAAACACGTGAACGAGAACGGCGAGGAGCAGGAGATTGCCCTGCGCGACCACCCGTGTCTGGCGAGCTATACCTCCAAGGACGAGGCCGTGAAGGCGCTTGTGCATGCCCAGCGACTGCTTGGCAAGACCCCGGAGGGGTATGTCCGCCTGCCCGGAGACGGTGCCGAACCGGACGAGATGAGTGCCTTTTATACTGCCCTCGGTCGCCCGGAAGGGGCAGACGGCTATGAGCTGCCGGAATTCGACCTGCCCGAGGGATATGAGCTTCAGGAAGCCATGCTGGAAGGGTTCCGCACCAAGTCCCACGAACTCGGCCTGACCCCGAAGCAGGTTGCCGGTCTGTACTCGTGGTTCCTGCCCATTGTTATGGATAAGCATCATGAACTGGAATCGCAGGCGCAGCAGCTTCGCGACAGTGAACTGGACTCCCTCCGTTCCGTGCATCGCGGCGACATGCCGTCCGTTCTCGACAATGCCCTGCGTGCTGCCGAGGTCATTGGTGGTGACGAGCTTGTCAGGGCGCTGGAATCCACGGGCGCGGGCGACCATGCCGCAGTCATCAGCGCGTTTGCCAAGATCGCGCCGATGGTGCTGGAAAGCGGTCTGCGCGGCTCCACGCGTGGCTGGGGCGAGGACCTGTCCCGCGAGAAACTGGAGGAGATGATGCTTGATCCGCGTTACAGCGATCCGTACAAGCGCGATGATGCGTATATCCGCAAAATCCGCGAAGGCTTCAAGCTCCTGTACCCCGGCAAGCACGAATCCGGCCGTCCTGCATAGGCGGTCATAACCCGAAGCGGGCCGGGGATCAGCCGGTCTCCGGCCCGAAACATAGGGGAATAGATATGAAAAACATGTTTAATACTGACAAGTATACGAAATTGGAATATAACAGGAATACCGGCAAGATGGATCGCGAATGGATTCGTTACGCCGACAACACGTACGAGCCGGTCCGGCGTGACGGGAACATCCACAGGAAATACCATTCCCCGAACCGCATGACCGACTGGTGGCTGACCCGCAAGCCGCAGGACTGGCACCCCTCGGACGAGGGGGCGGATGCCTCGCTGAATCACGATTACGGCGAGCACGACAAGCCGGGAGCCAAACGGAACAAGCCGCCGACCCGGCACAATCTCTTTCTCAGGAGAGAAGACGCTGCCAAGGCGGAGATGTTTGCCCAGCCCGCAGCCGCCGAAAAGGGTGACGGTTCGCCCAAGCCCGCCGCACCGAAGACTTCCCTCGGCAAGGGAGCCGGGGCGATCCGCGAGCTTGAGGAGAAGGAAAAATCTCAGGGCACGCCGAAGCCGAGGAATTCGGCGCAGGATGCGCGGGATTTGAAGCGTGCTGAGCAGGAGATGAGCCGGCAGGGCAAAAAGAAGGATGATAGAGGATGGGCCAAAAGATTGTTGACCCCGGCTCTCCTTCAGCCTGAAGGAACATCTGAAAAAGAGTGGGCGAAAGGTATGGTTAAGGAGGACGTCAAGGAGTGGGGAAAAACAATGCTCCATGCAGGCCCTTGGTGGGCTGGGACGATTCCTTGGGCAGGTGACGATAATGCAACAATTAAAGACCTTCCCGGTGTTGTTAAGGATGGCCTTTGGTTTTAACCGATGTGAATTCTAATTATGAAGTGGGGAAGAAATATTTTCTCCCCCACTTGTACCGCTATGAACAAAATATTTATTTCACTCCTTATCATTTTTCATTCGTTATTCATTTCGAGTAAATACGTAAACGGTTCTCCATTGAGTATGAATGGAATTGTTAGTTATGTTATTTATGTAGTTTTTATGGGGTTATATTTATTATCTTTTTTTAAGTTCAAGAAGATGAATAAAGTGTTTGTCGGATTTTACATGTTGCTGATTTTGTATGTCTTGTCATATGCCTATTTATCATTTGCTCATAATGATTATTGGTTTTTAGCAGCCGCTTTCGTTGTGTTGGCTTCTACTTGTGGAGCAATTTATTCACAGCTTTTTAAGGAAAAAATAGATTTACCTTCGCGAAGTATTCAAAAAATAAATCTATTTTTTTGGGTCCTGTCAGCGCTATCTGTTTCCCTTCTCGCAATATCCGGAATTCGAGATGGAATAAATCAAATGTCAGTCTCTTTTTTCATCTATTATGCCGCATCTGTTTTTTGTACACCGTTCATGGGAAAATATCGAATTCCTGTTGTTGTTTTGCAAATACTGCTGTTGCTAAAATTTTGTTATATTTATTTTCCAAGTCTAGAAGGTGTGGAAGAATTGGAAGCAGTTCATTATATAATGGGAACCACAACGCTTCTTCTTCTTCTTACATTGTTCAGTTTTGTACTTACAGTTTATTTAAATCACAAATCAAAAATGATATATAGCACCCCCGAGACTTGAGCCGTTGGGAAAAGAGTCAGGGCATCGACCCTAATCAGGGTTCCGGGCATGAAAAACGTCCTCCCTCGGCATCGCGTGATGCGGCCCAGTTGCGGCATGCGGAAAAAGAAATGTCGCTGAAAGAGTACATTCAGTGGCTCGACGAAATGAAGCACAATCCGCCGTGGGAGAAGAAGAAAACACCTGCACAGAAAGTGCAGGGGGTGACGCATCCGTTAGGAGAAGAAGTTGGAACACGGCTTTTGGAAGAGCTTCTTAAAAACAGTGGTTCGACGTTTGGCAAAGCGTTGGGATATGGAATTAAAGGAGGAGGGTTGCCCTTCTCAATCCTTACTGATGTTGAGGATGCGTGGTGATGAAGAAATTAATTAAGCGTGTCCTTTATGAGAATGTCATCGGCTTTTTGGTAGCTACTGGAGTTTCTGTCATCATGTATTGGTGTACAGAGAGTTGGGAATTGGCAGTCTTGACATGGATAGTTCTCATTGCGTCTTCTCTGAATAACGCAATTGGCAGCTTTTATGTCTTTCGTCGCAATCCCGAATACCAGAAAGACACGCGAGAAAAAAAGGAATAACCAAAGGGGCACCATAAGAGTGGTGCCCCTTTCTTTCGCTCAAGCCCGCCGCGCCGAAGACCTCCCTCGGCAAGGGAGCCGGGGCCATCTGCGAGCGACGCTGAGTCCGCGCCATCTGCCACTTTCCTGATTAAAAAGAGTTTCCGCTTGACCGCACTTCGTCGAAGGCTGAGAATTCCCCATTCAAATCAATCAGCAAAGGACGACCAATCATGAGTTGTGTTGTAACATTTACGATTTTTCCGATGGGCAAGGGGGGCGAAGAGTCGCTTTCGCCTTACGTCGCCCGGGTGATCCGGATAGTTGAGAAGTCTGGGATTCCCTATCAGCTGGGAGCCATGGGGACCGTTCTGGAAGGGGAGTTCGACGAGGTCATGGCGGTCATCAAAAAATGCCATGACGCCCTGCACGAGGACAACAGCCGGGTGTACCTGACCATGGCCGTTGATTCCAAGGCCGGGGGCGAGGACCGCATGTCCCAAAAAGTGAAGAGTGTGGAGGAACGTCTCTGATGCCTGCTTCCGAATCCATGATTTCCGCTGTCTGGAATGACATCAGTGCCGTCCGCGAAACCGCGCCCATGGTGCTCAATATCACCAACTACGTCGTCACCAACAACACGGCCAATGCCCTGCTTGCTCTGGGAGCCTCTCCCGCCATGAGCCACCCTGTCGATGATCTTCCCGGCCTGCTGGACCTGTCCCGTGCGTTGGTCGTCAATCTGGGCACGCTTCAGCCGGATTACATCGAAGGCATGCACGTTGCCATGGCCCGGGCCGTGGAGCAGGGCAAGCCCATCGTGCTCGACCCCGTGGCCGCCGGAGTTAATCCGCTTCGCACGGAATTGCCCGTGGAACTGCTGGAAAAGTATCGGCCCCAAATACTTCGGGGCAACGCCTCGGAGATTATGGTCGTTGCCGGGGATGAGGGACGTCCCAAGGGCGTGGATACCCTGCACGGCGTGGAAGAGGCTGCTGCTGCGGCCCATGCGCTGAACAAGCGCTACGGATGTGCCGTGCTGATCAGCGGGGAAGTCGATCTTGTCGTCCATGAAGGCCGCGAGGCCAGACTCGCGGGCGGCTCGGACATGATGCCCCGCGTCACCGGACTCGGCTGCACCTGCACCGCCCTGACCGGCGCTCTGGCAGCAGTTCAGGAAGACCCGTTCCAGGCTGCTCTGGACACCGCCGCGGTCATGAACATGGCCGGAGCCATGGCTGCCGAGGTATCTCCGGGACCGGGCAGCCTGCAAATGCATTTTCTGGACGCCCTGTACCAGATCGACGAACAGGTCGTGGCAGACCGGCTGGAGGTTGCGCTCTCATGAACCCGACCGATTTAGCCGTTTATCTGGTCACGGACCGCGCACTTTGCCTCGGGCGTTCTCTGGAAGAAGTGGTCGCCGAAGCCGTAGCGGGCGGCTGCACCATGGTTCAGCTCAGGGAAAAGGATGCGGATACCGGCGAATTCGTGGAGCTGGCCCGCGCTCTTGCTGCCCGACTCAACCCGCTCGACATCCCGCTGCTGATCAATGACCGCGTGGACGTGGCTCTTGCCGCCGGAGTTCAAGGGGTTCATGTTGGCCAGAGCGATATGCGCGTTGAAGACGTGCGCCGTCTGATCGGACCGGATGCCATTCTGGGCCTGTCCGTGGATACCGACGAGGACATTGCCGTGGCCCAGTCCCTGCCCGTGGATTATCTCGGTGTCGGGCCGGTTTTCCCGACCCAGACAAAGAAGGACAGCCGGGGCGCGCCATGGGGACCGGACGGTCTGCGTCGGGCCGTGGCAACGACGAAATTCCCGCTGGTAGGCATCGGCGGCGTCAATCTGGATAATGCCGCGGAAGTGGCGGCATCCGGTGTGGACGGTGTGGCCGTGGTGTCTGCCATTTGTTCGGCTTCGTCGCCCCGCGAGGCAACCGCCGAATTGGTCAAGGCGGTGCGCGCCGGACATGAAAAAGCCGGGGCATAGCCCTTTTACAAGAATATGGAGGCACCTGCAGTCTTTGTAGGTGCCTTTTTTTGTTGATGAAGACGGTCGAATCCAAGCGGCATCATGTCAAGGCGGGGTTGTCTCACAGGGGCTGGAAGCGCGGGACAAGGCGGCTGACGGAGAAGGGCGCGACTTGACACGCCCGCCCAATACCATACAAGGGACGCCATGCAGAACCTTATTGAGCTGACAAAAAACGATCTCGAAGCCTTTGTTGCCGAAGATCTCAAGGAACCCCGTTTCCGCACCGAACAGATCTGGCAGTGGCTGTGGCAGAAGCGCGTGCGCGATATCGACGCCATGACCAACCTGTCCAAACCGCTGCGCGAAAAGCTCGCGACCATGGCGAATATCGTCTGGCCCGCTATTGCGGACGTCCAGACCAGCCGGGACGGTACGGTTAAACTCCTGCTGCGCATGACCGACGGCGCACTTATCGAGACCGTGCTCATTCCCATGCGGGACCGTTATTCCCAATGCCTGTCCACACAGGTGGGCTGTGCCATGGCCTGCACCTTCTGTAACACCGGCAAGCTCGGGTTCGAGCGAAACCTCACCTACGGGGAAATCCTCGGGCAGGTGCTCGTCGGCCGCCAGTATCTTGAAGATCAGGGCATGAATCCGCTCAAGAATCTTGTGTTCATGGGCATGGGCGAGCCGCTGCTCAACCTCGACAATCTGCTCAAGGTGCTCGATGATCTGCCGTGTGAACGCGGACTGTCCCTCTCATGGCGGCGTTCCATGGTGTCCACCGTCGGATTCCCCGACAAGCTCAAGATTCTCGGTGAGCGTGAGGTAGCGCTCCCTGCCATTTCCCTGCATGCTCCTACACAGGAACTGCGCGCCAAGATCATGCCCAAGGCCGCCAAGGTCCATCTGGATGATCTCATGGCCGCGCTCAAGGCGTATCCCATGCGGAATCGCGAGCGCATTACGTTCGAATATCTGCTGCTCAAGGACGTCAACGACTCCATGGAGCATGCCGATCAATTGGCCCGGCTCATTGACCGCAGAAAGGGCAAGATCAATCTCATCGCCTACAACGCCACCGAGGGCATGCCGTATGACGCACCCGACCGTGATCGGGTTGAGGCATTCGAAAAGCGTCTCTGGGACCACGGCCTTACCGCATTCATCCGCCGCTCCATGGGCGCGGACATCAAGGCTGCCTGCGGGCAGTTGAAAGCGGACAGCCTCAAGGACTGAGATAGCGGAAGACGAATATGAAAAAAGCCTCGGAAGAATATTTCTTCCGAGGCTTTTCAGCTTTTTGTTGAAGCGGTCTAGGACGCGGACGGGAGCGTGAAGATGAATGTCGAACCGACATCGACTTCGGATTCGACCCAGATTCTTCCGCCGTAGTGTTCGATGATTTCGCGGCAGATGGTGAGGCCGAGGCCGGTTCCCTTGGGTTTGTCTTCCATGGTGTCGGAGCGGGTCTGGTGGAACTTCTCGAATATCTGTGCCTGATCTTCGGGCTGGATGCCCACGCCCGTGTCGGCTACTTCGACGCGAATCTGTCCGAAGCGCGGGAATGCCTTGACCGAGACCTGTCCCGTATCGGTGAACTTGGCCGCATTGTTGAGCAGGTTGATGAGAATCTGCTGCATGCGGTCGGGGTCGGCTATGACGATCGGCAATCCCTGATCCACTTCCGTTACGAGTTCGAGATTCGGATTGTCAGCGAACATGCCGGCAACGGCATTGGTTGCCACGTTCACTATTTCGGCCATGTCGAGGCGTTCGTCCCGCCATCCCATGCGGCCGGATTCGATCTTGTTGAGGTCGAGCACGTCGTTGATGAGACGGGTCAGCCGTTCGCCTTCGTGGCTGATGATGGACAGGTTTTCCTGAATCCGGTCACCTTTTTTGGTCAGGGATTTCGAGTCGGCGGCCAGCGGTACGAAGTTTTTGGCAAATTCCTTGTGGAGCAGTTTGGAGAAGCCGAGAATGGATGTCAGCGGTGTCCGCAGTTCATGGGAGACGGAAGAGAGGAACGCGGATTTCATTTCATCCAGTTCCCGCAGGCGCTGGTTGGCGTCCTCAAGTTCCTGCGCCTTGTTGACGAGGTCTTCGGTGCGTTCCCGGACGAGCTGTTCCAGATGGCGGTTGAGGTCCGCCAGATCCTGTTCGGCTTTCTTGCGGTCCGTGATGTCTTCGAGGATGCCTTCGATAAAGGTGAATTCCCCGACGTCGTTGTAAATGGCGCGGGCGTTGAGTGAACCCCAGATGGTCTTGCCGTCGCGGCGGTAGTATTCCGCTTCGAACCGCTTGACCTCGCCCCGTTCGCGCACCTGTTCGTAAAAGGCCTGCATGTGGTCGGGGTTGACCATGATGCGGGAACCGAGCGACCGCACGTTGGAGAGAAATTCGTCCAGTGATTCGTACCCGAAGATGCGGGCCATGGCCGGGTTGGCGCGGCGCAGCACACCGTCGGGCGTGGCCTGAAAGATGCCTTCAATGGCGTTTTCAAATATGCCGCGGTATTTTTCCTCGGCTTCCTGCAGGGTCTTGTTCATGGCCTGCAGTTTCTTTTCACGTGCTTCGATTTCAGCGGACATGCGCCGGAACCGCTTGGCTATTTCCAGCAGCTCCGCGTGGTAGACCTCACCGAATTCATAGGAAAAGTCGCCTTTTGCGACACGGGCGATTCCCTGCTGGAGAACCTGAAGCGGTTTGTTCAGGAAGACGCGCAACAGCAGGCCGGTGATGGCGAGGATGACCGAGATGGCGACCACGATGATGAGCGTGGAGACAAGCATCTGTTCGTCGAGCCGTTTCTTGTCACGGGCGAGGGTGAAGTCTATTTCCGCCCGGCCGATGGTGCGGCCTTCGAAAACAATGGAGCGGACCTTGCTGAAATCCGCCTGTGAACCGGAAAATTTTTCGTGGGCAAAGACAACTTCGTTGCGCGATCCGTAAATGCGGATACCCTGCACCATGTCGTCATGGGTGTAGACGGACCCGATCAGGCGGGCGTTGTCGTAATCGAGATTCCAGATGGGAACGGCAAGAATCTCCGCCACGCTGGTGATGGTGTCTTCGCCTTTCTCCTCAGCGGTCTCCCACATCTCCTTGCCTTGCTGCCAGTAGATGTAGCCGCCCATGGTCGTTGCCACGACCAGGACGATAACGACAAGACTCGCCGTCAGATCCCGGGAGATGGATCGGCTTGAAAAGAAGGGCTTTTTTATATTCGGTTTATCTGAACTCATGTGTTGTTCCGAAAGAATGCGAATGAACTGAATTCTTTTGTCCTTTTGTCACTTTCAGTTATTTACCTACACAAGTCCGCAACCTGTGTCACCCATGTTATAATGAATATTGGACAAGGGTTTCCTTGAGGGTTTCTTTTTCCTTGAGAAGATCAAGCGCCTCGACGATTGGCCGGATGTTTTCGCCCAGCCTGTCTGACACGAACAGGCACACGGGAGTCGAGGAAAGAATAAATGGGGTGCCGAGAGCCTGTCGTGGAATACGCATCTTTTTTACAGCATGGGCCATGCCGCAGATGTCTCCGGCCACGGCGTCCACATTTCCGGCAAGAAGCAGTTTCAGGCACTGTTCGTATCCCGAAAGCGGGCGGGGAATGATGCCTTTTCTTTTTGAAATTCGTTCATCCTTTTCTTCGCCCCGGACCACGGCAACGGTTTTCCCGCCAAGTTCCCTGAGTGAACGGAAGTAGTTGCCCGCCCGTCCTATCACTCCGTATTCCGCAGTGAATACCGGGCCAAGATTCCGGATTTCTTTTCCGACAGATACGTCCGGTGGCAGGAGGGCCATGTCCGCTTGCCCCGAGCAGAGGGCGGCAAGGGCTTTTTCGCGGGAGGTCGAAATCAGTGTCGTGGTCAGTCCGGCCTCTTGCGCGATGGCGTCGAGGACCGGGGCGGCGCACGTCAGCCCGTCGACCGTCACGGCGGTAACCGTTCCGGCGACGGCGGGAACAGCCAGCAGCATACTCAGGCACAGCGCGGTCAGGATTTTTGTCATCGGTATTCCCACGGTTGAGGTTCAGAACCATGATAGATGGAAATCGCCGCCGGAACAACCAGTGGCGGACTTGCCACACATGAACATCTGCTCTAATGAAAGCACAACGCCATGAAAAAGTATCTTTCCATCATCATTCTCCTGTTATTGCCCCTTGTCGTTTCCATTCGGCAGGCTCAGGCGCATCCCCATGTCTGGGTGGATGCGGCCCTGACGTTTCAGATAAACGATTCCGGTCTTGCCTCCCTGCAGGAAAACTGGCTTTTTGACGATATTTTCACCAACGCCATTCTTTCCGATCTGGAGTTGGACGCCGCCAGCCTTGCCACGACCATCGGGCAGGAGAAGATTCGTGAAGGCGCTTTTGCCTACCTCGCCAACTTCAATTATTTCACGCTGATCGAGACCGGGGGCAAGCGGTTGAAGATCACTGCCAAGGATTTCAAGGCCTCGCTCAGGGACGGGCGGCTCGTCTATGATTTCACGGTCCCCCTGAACCTGCCTTTTGACAAGGTAAAGGATTTCCGTGCGGCCGTGTTCGACAAGGAATATTATTCTGACATCCTGCTGCTCAAGGACAAGCTCAGTTTTGAAATCGACGGCATGGCTCAGGTCAGCCATGTGGTGCGTCCTGCCAAGGACCACACCTATTGGCAGTTCATCGTGCCCGAGGCCGTGCATCTGTCCATTTCCGGCCAGCCCGATTCCAAACCGGACCTGCCCGCTGCCGAGCTTCCGGTGGAATCTCCCGGCCCGATCGAACGGCTCATGTCCCTGGTGCGTTCTCTCCAGAAGGAACTGACCCTCAGGCTCAACGGCTTCGGCATGGACATCAGGGATAATCCCTTTGGTTCCGCGCTTTGGATGTTTCTGGGGCTGTCTTTTGTGTACGGCGTGGTTCATGCCGTTGGTCCGGGGCATGGGAAAACCGTGGTCTGTTCCTATTTTCTGAGCAATCCCGGTTCGTTTTTCACCGGTGCGCTCATGGGGAACACCATCACCTTTGTCCACATGGGGTCTGCTGCCTTGGCCGTTGGCGTGGCATACCTGTTCTTTTCATCCGGCATGGGAGGATTTCAGGCGGCAAGCCGTGCGTTGGCCCCGGCCAGTTATGCTCTCCTCGCCCTCATGGGGGTGGTCCTGCTCATCAAGGCCCTGCGCGATGTGTTCAGAGGGGGATTGCTGACCGCGTGTTCCTGTGTCGAGCCAACGGCCGATCCTGACGATGCCGCCCAGATCAGGAAGGTGCTGACCGTCTCCTTTGTGACCGGCCTGATTCCCTGCCCCGGAGCGGCGGTGATTCTCGCCTTTGCCATTGGACAGGATATCTTCTGGGCGGGCATGGGTGCGCTTGTCGTCATGGCGATCGGCATGGGCGTTACCACGACGCTTTTTGCCTGGGTCGCCGTGTCCGCACGCGGTCTGACCCTCCGGATGACCGGCTCCAACAGGAAGCTGTTCAACTGGATGTACGCCGGTCTTTCCATATGCGGAGCACTGGTCATCGCAGTTTTCGGCACGGCCCTGTTCCTCAGTTCTCCCGGAATTCACCAATATCTTGTCTGGTAGGATGTCGTTTTGACTGGTTTTGAACAGTCTGTTCCCTGAATCGGGACATGGGGTGGCAGCATGCTGTGCTGCTGTCTAAGGCGTCGTCTTGTATCGTGAAAGCGCGAGCGCGAGTGCGGTGGAGACCTTGATAAGCTCGCTGTTTCCTTTGCGGACGGTTCCGGCCATGCGTCTGGCGAGTGCCATGACAAGGTGTGCTCCGAGTGCCGGTTCCGTTTCTATGAGCCTGAAAAAGCGGGGGCGGTCGGTGACAAGGAAATCGGCGTCTTCGAGAATCTGAATGGTTGCGGAGCGGGTGTCGCGGTCCACGAGCGCTATCTCGCCGAAGATGGGATAGGTGTGGCCGTCAAGCGTGGCCAGCACCTTGCGCGGGTTGTTCACCTCCAGAATGGGCAGCGCCATGTCGTGCAGAAGCATGGATTTGGTGATCCGCACGCGGCCATGGATGAGGATGAACATTTCATCTCCCTCTTCTCCCTCACAGATCAGGTCGGTACCGGTTTCGACCGAGCGGACATCGAAAATGGGTTTGATCTTGTCGATCTGTTCGGACGAGAGACCGTCGAAAAGCGAAATCGCTTCCCATTTGACATTGGCCGCTTTCATCGCGTCGCTCCCGGATTGAGGTACAGGACTGCGTCGTAGCTTTCCAGTGATTCCGTGTCCGGCGGGTTGGCTATGACGCGTGGGCCTGTATTGCCGATGCGGGTTTCCTGTCCCGAGGATTCAAAGAGTTCAAGGATGAACTGGTCCAGTGCCGCGCTTTCGTCGAGAACGTCTTCAAGAGAGAGTTGCTTGCTTACCTGGCACAGGGCCAGCGGCAAACGTCCGTCGCGCCGGTAACGGGTCATGAGTTCGCCCCAGTTGAGATGCTGTTCCTCGGAACTGAGCTGTTGGAATTCCATGTGGTTGGAACCGCGCATGCCGAGCACTTCCTGAAGAAAGGTCCACATGGACGGGTTCGCTCCCATGAGCCCGAGGATGAGACTTGCGAGCTGGCCGCGCACGAGGATTTCATTGACCCCGGCCCGCAGCAGGTGCTTGCGGTTTTCCGGCAGGGCGACTTCGCCGTACAGGGGAACCTGCGGGGCGAGTTCGCGGATGGCAAGGGCCGCGTAGAGCGTTTCCTGATCCGCATCCTTGGGTGACTGTTTTTCGTGCTGGGAGAGAAGGTAGACCACCTTGGCGCGGTCCATGCGGGCTTTCTGAAGCACGGATTCGTGCGTAATGTTACCCCATACGAAATGCAGGCGGTCGCCCATGTCCAGCTGGAAGGCGATGGATTCCCGTTCGTCGGGCCCGAGGGGATTGACGAGCGCAAGGCTTTCCGAAGAGCCATCGCCCGAGCCGAGAACTCCGTTGTCCCGCAGGGCGGCAATCAGTTCCAGGCCGAAATCGTTCCAGCCGACGATGATAACGTGGTTTGTCTGGTTCACCTTGAGCAGCCCCTTGCGCTTTCTGGCCTTTCGCTCCACCAGCATGGAGGCCAGGTTGCCTGTGAGGGTGGAGACGAGTCCGATGCCGCAGATCATGACGAAGAATCCCATGATCTTGCCGCCTGTTGTTCCCGGCACCATGTCGCCGTAGCCCACGGTGGTCAGGGTGACCACTGTCCACCACAGCGCGCCGAACAGGTCGTGTACTTCGCCGTCGGGATAGTGCTCGAAAAACCAGTAGCCCATGGTGCCGAAGAGCAGCATGGCCAGAATGAGCAGGGTAAGTTTCCCGAAAGGACTGCGGCACCATCCAAGGACAGGACCGAATAGCGTCTGGGCGATTTCCACGACGTCCACCTTCTATAGTTATTACTTAAATATATGACTGAGGAACGGTCGTGAGTCAAATAAAGCGGTGGATGGATGCGGAGAGGCAGGACGCAAAAAAGCCGCCGGGCCGGAGATACATCTCCGGCCCGGCGGCTTTTTTGCGTACGATCAGACCCTACAGTGAAGGGTCCATGGCCGAGGTGAGCAGGCGTGCGATGTCATTCACATCGGGCTCGTAATCCCCGGCGCGAACCTCATTCCTGAGGCGGGCGATCTTTCGGGCGCGCTCTTCCGATTCGTCCCTGTGGGAACGTTCGGACTCGGTGGCGTCGAACTCGTCGAACACGCGCTCGGTCTCAATATTGGCTGCACAATACGTGCGGCTTTCATCATAACCCTTCATTAACCCCTCCCCGGGTTATTGAAGTCAAGGGGAAGGATCTCCCAATCCTTCCCGAAGTCTCCCTCTCATCCCGTTGCGGCAGCCTCTGTCCTTTGTGTTCGGACAGTTATCCGCAATCATGGATGCGTTGCGAACATGCGATCCCGTTTGATGCATCCTTCGCGGTTGACACTCTTATCGGCCGTCCGGGCGGGAATGCTTAGGGCTGTTTCGGGAATTTAGCGAAAAAAAATGTTGAAAGAAAACAGTGTTTTGCTTTCTTCATAAAAGGGGTGTGACGTCTGTCAGAGTTGTTGAATACGAGAAGGAGCGTATACATTTTGCAGTGTTACGGCGTGGAAAAACGAGTGGAAACAGTGTATAGCCGTGGCATGTCGGAAATACGAAATATCTGCCTGATTGACGTGCCGTTCCCCGTGGGGGCCGGATTTGAACGTGCCGGATGCACCGTTTTGAACCTCTTGACTCGTCGGGAACCGTTCTTTTCCCTTCCCGAGGCGTTGGCGGAACATGGCTTTACGCCCGATCTGGTGGTTCAGTGCGAAGTCCTGAGTTGCCGGACCGTGGTCACCGGCCTTGACGGAATGGATTGCCCGCTCATCTACTGGGCCGTGGACCCGCATCTTAACGCACATTGGCAGAGCGCGTATGCGCGGTTGTTCGACATGACCTGCGTTACCCAGCGCAAGATTATTCCCGATACCCGGCGGCAAGGGGCACAGGATGTCCGCTGGTTGCCGTGGTTCGGACGGAAAATCGACATCGACAGCGGGAAGCGGGAATTCGACCTTGCTTTCGTGGGGCGTGTCACCGAACAGCGGCCTGCCCGCAAGTGGATGGTGGAGTACCTTGAAAGGAAGTGGGGTAATTTCAATCTCGCCATTCGGGATGGTCTCGACTTTGGCGGTATGATGGAACTCTACCGCACGTCGCGGATCATTCCCAACGAATCCATTCTCGGTGAGGTTAATTTTCGTCTGTTCGAGGCTGCGTCCTGTGGATGCCTCGTGCTGGGGCAGGCGCTCGGAGATGAGCAGGAGGAACTGTTCAAGCCCGGACGTGAGTTCGATACCTATGCCGACATTGTCGAGATGGACAGCAAGTTGCGGCAGTATATGCATGAAGACCGGTTGACGCAGGCCATGGGACGGGCTGCGCATGAACGAGTCCAGCGGGAACACCTGCCGGGACACAGGGCGCAACGTCTGCTTGAATACGCGCGCGATGCCGTGCGTCACCGGGCAGTCGGACCGGACAGCATCAAGTGGCAGACGCTTGCGATCTGTGGCCTGTGGGAAGCCGGAATGCGGGATATCCCTGCAGGGGAACTGCTGTCGGAACTGGCGAGCCTGCCGCTGGATGCGGAAGTGGCCGAAGCTGCCATGCGTGTTCAGGCCATAGCAGGGATGACGGCGGACCTTGAGGAGAATCTCCGGACCATTCTGGGCGGGCAACTGTTCGTTGACTCGCTGGGGTGCAACCTTGCCGGGTCCATGGCGGCCCTGCGTATCGGGAATTGGGATGCGGCCAAGACCTTTTGGTATCGCCATCTGCAATCCACCGGGGCACGGCAGCCGCGTGCGCCGGAAGATCCGGTGCAGCTTTTGACGCTCTGGGCAAAGGACCTTTCGCGCAGGGACCGCATCGTCCGGGGAGGATTCCCGTTCAATCCGGTTCGGCACCTTCCTGCTACGGCTTCGGAATGCCTTATGACGGTGCTTGTCGATGAGTCGCAGCATCTGCCCACGTTGCGGCTTTTGGATACGATGCTTCGACCGGTCACAGGTATGGAACAGGTCCGGGTCGGTTTTCTGTCCATTCTGACCCTGCACGAACGGAAAGACTGGCGGCTCGCTTTTGAAATAGCAATTGCCAACCTCAAGTCCTATCGGCTTGAATCAGGCTTGGAGGAACTCGCTCTCGCTCATGAAATTGCGCGGGAGCAGGGTCAGGGAAAAAGCTTTGAAAGGGCGCTCGCGGTACGGGACGCATCCGGTTTGCTGGTGGGTGCGGTACATGGCTGATTTTCATGAGAACACTGTATAAATGCACGTCTGACAGTGTTGTCCATATTTCGGAATTCGACAGACTGTTTTTTCCCTGCCGTGGGGTGAGTCTTTTCCAGACTATTTTGGTTGTCCTTTTTCATTCAAATGGGTAATTTGTGCGCCAAGTTGATTGAGACACAGAAATCAAACCGCTGAGTCGGAGAATATATGCCTGATATGAACATCACTGCCGTGGTCCTTGCTGCCGGAAAGGGGACGCGCATGCACTCGCCCAAGCCGAAGGTGCTGCAGACCCTGCTGAACGAACCCATGCTTTATTATGTGCATGCCGCGCTTGAGCCGCTTCTGGGTGAATGCGTGCTGACGGTCATCGGCCATGGTGCCGACATGGTGGAAGCCGCTTTCCCCGGCATGGAAGACCGTTTCGTGGAGCAGAAGGAACAGCTCGGCACCGGGCACGCCTTGCAGGTCGCCTGGGATGCGGTCAAGGCGACCGGCTCCGAATATTGCCTCGTCATCAACGGGGATACACCGCTGGTGACCACGCAGTCGCTTGAGCGCATGGCCGGGGTGGCCGGATGCTGTGATCTGGCGTTCATGACCATCACTCCGCGTGATCCCGCGGCATTCGGACGTGTGGTGCGCGATGAGGATCGCCGTATTTCCGCCATTGTCGAGGCCAAGGACTATGACATGAATGTCCACGGGCCGGTCACGGGCGAAGTGAACGCGGGTATTTACCTGCTGAAAATTTCGAGCATGGAACCGCTGCTCAGCGAACTCGGAAACGACAACAAGAGCGGCGAGTACTATATCACTGACCTCATCGAACTGGCGGTGTCCAAAGGTTTGACCGTGGACGGCGTGCAGTGCGGAGATGATCTGAGTCTCATGGGTATCAACAGCCCGCGTGAACTGGTGACGGCGGAAAATGCCTTGCGTCGACAGATTGTCGAGGACCATATCGACAACGGTGTCATTGTCCACAGTCCTGAAACGGTCGTCATCGGTCCGAAGGTCACGGTGGAGCCGGGGGCGGAAATTTTCGGGCATTGCGAAGTGTACGGAACATCGGCTGTTGCCGCGGGTGCGCGTCTGGGGTCCTATACGTACATTACGGACTCGACGTTTGCGCCGGGATGCGACATCAAGCAGTTCTGCCATATCGAAGGGGCGGAAGTCGGGCCGGACGCATGGGCCGGACCGTATGCGCGGCTTCGTCCTGGCGCAGTGCTCAAGGCGGGATCGCGCGTGGGTAATTTCGTGGAGATGAAAAAGGCCGTGCTCGGAGAAGGTTCCAAGGCGAGCCATCTGACCTACCTCGGTGATGCAGAGATCGGAGCCGGGGCCAATATCGGGGCCGGAACCATCACCTGCAACTATGACGGCAAGAACAAGTTTGTTACGAAAATCAGCGACGGTGCTTTCATCGGCAGTAATACCGCACTGGTTGCGCCGGTAACCGTGGGTGAAAATGCGCTTGTGGGCGCGGGTTCCACCATCACCAAGGACGTGCCTGACGAAGGCACGGGCATCGCGCGCGGCAAGCAGATTAATATCAAACGGCGAATGAAGAAGTCTTGATTTGTCATAATTAAGAGGATAGATAGATTATATGGAATTAATGAGCCAACTTGAAGAGCGATTCAACAAGTTGTTAAATAAAATCGAAGGACTGAAGGAAGAAAACCAGCGCTTGAGGGAGGAAGTCGAGGCCGAAAAGGAACTGCGGCACGACATCGAAACCCGCATCGACACGCTTTTGGGTAAAATCCAGAACGAGTTGGAATAACAGCAATTTGCGATGCCAAGCTACACGTTAAATCTGTTTGGACTTGATATATCCTTCAAGACGGATGCGGAAAACCACCGCATTGACGCTGCGCAGGAGTATTTGGAGAAAAAGTACAAGGAGCTGCTTGCCGGGGCAGGTGACCTCAGCAAGGAAAAGGCATTGACCTTTTTGCTCCTGAGCCTTGCTGACGACTTCCTGGTCAGTGAACACAAGCTCGCGCAGCTGGAAGAGAAGATCGAAGAGATTTTGGAAAAAACCTCATGAATGAACCCGGCCGATAAAAGGATGGGTTTGAGGTAGGAAGAGAATTACCCCTGGGGCGTTTGTGATTGTCTGGAGCGTTATTGAGCCAATGCTCTGAATAAGGGCGACGACTCCAGCGAGTTGGTGAGCACGCCCACTATAAGTGGGAAGCCTGAAGGTTCGCGAGTCATGCCCACCTGGACATGCCAGGTTCAAAACCAACAGGCAACACGGCCTCCCGGGGATTCCCTGCCGGTTTATGCCGAAGCAGGTCAAATATACCGCCTTTCCATCCTTTCGATTTCTGCATTTGCAGCTTCTCCTTCCCCCGAAATACGTGCTACAGACGTATTTCAAGCGCTGTCATTCGGCGTCAACAGACCGCCCAAAGTCTGTCAACATAAAATAAGGAGAGTTCCCATGTTAACCGAAATCGCCATGATCGGCGCAGGAGCGGTTGCCGGCCTGGGGGTCGGATACCTCCTCCAACGATACATATCCGATAAACAGATTTCCGACTCTCGGGGGCTGGCCGAACGCATTGTTGAAGAGGCCCGGAAAGAGAGTGAAGCCCTGAAGAAGGAAGCCCGCCTTCAGGCCCAAGACGAAATCTACAGTCAGAAAAAAGAACTGGAACGGGACTTCAAGGACCGTGAAGGTCAGCTCAAGGGCGAGGAAAGACGCCTGCACAGCAAGGAAGAACGCCTGGATACCAAACGCGAGAAAGTCGCGGATAAGGAAGCCCAGGTGGTCGAGCTTGAAAAACAGCTCATCAAGCATGAAAAGCAGCTCGGCGACCTTGAGGAAGACCTTGAGCGCAAGGCTGATGAACATGAGCGCAAGCTTCAGGAAATTTCCGGCCTGACCGTTGAAGAGGCCAAGGAAAGCCTGATGACGGAAATCGAATCCCGCACCCGCCACGAAGCCGCCAAGATGATTCGCAACATCGAGATGGAGGCCAAGGAAAACGCGAGTAAGAAAGCCCGGGAGATTCTGTCGCTGGCATTGCAGCGTTACGCTGGCGACTATGCCGGTGAACAGACCGTCACTGCCGTGACCCTTCCTTCCGAAGACATGAAAGGCCGCATCATCGGCCGCGAGGGTCGCAACATTCGCGCTCTCGAAGCCGCTACCGGCGTTGACCTCATTATCGACGATACTCCCGAAACCGTGGTCCTGTCCGCATTCAGCCCGCTCAAGCGCGAAGTCGCCAAGCAGGCGCTCGAACGTCTCATCCATGATGGCCGCATTCATCCGGCCCGCATCGAGGAGATCGTCAGCAAGGTCGAGGGCGAGATGGACACCAAGCTCAAGGAGATCGGTGAACAGGCCACCTTCGACGTCGGCGTTCACGGCATTCACCCCGAGCTCGTCAACCTGTTGGGCCGCCTGCATTACCGCACTTCATTCAGCCAGAACGTGCTGCAGCACTCCATGGAAGTCGCCTTCCTGTGCGGCGTCATGGCTGCCGAACTCGGACTGAATGAAAAGGAAGCCAAGCGTGCCGGCCTGCTGCATGACCTCGGAAAGGCCGTTGACCACGAGATTGAAGGCCCCCATGCCATCATCGGTGCGGATATTGCCAAGAAGCACGGCGAGTCCAAGGAGATCATCCACGCCATCGCCGCGCACCATGAAGATACGCCGCCCATGTCCATCCTCGCAAATCTGGTGCAGGCTGCGGACTCCCTGTCCGGTGCCCGTCCCGGCGCACGCAAGGAACTGCTTGAGAACTACGTCAAGCGCCTTGAGGAACTGGAAGGCCTTGCCACCGGTTTCGACGGTGTCGCGAAAGCCTACGCCATTCAGGCTGGCCGCGAGATTCGTGTCATGGTCGATTCCGACAAGATCGGTGACGAGAACACGTATGTTCTTTGCAAGGACATCGCTGAAAAGATTGAGAACAACATGACGTATCCCGGACAGATTCGGGTCACGGTCATTCGCGAGAAGCGAGCGGTCGGTTACGCCAAATAGTTGAAAAATAAAGGAACCCGGATTTCATTGGAAGTCCGGGTTCTTTTTATTTCAGGTGGGCGGAAAAGCAACTTCTGAAAATGTTTCAAAAAGCTATGATTATCATGGCGTAAAAGCTTTTTTTCCGTAAGTGTTCTGTGGGACGCCACATTTGGCCGTGTGCCATTGCCTCATGGAGAATATGCAAATATGAATGAGAATAAGCCTACTTCCGCAGCGAAAACTTCATCTGGAATCGATGGAGATGCGCTCAAGAAGAGTGTGAATCAGTCCATGAACATGTTCCGAGCCGAGATGGGCGAGGGCGAGTTCAAGCGGTTCAGCGAGCTGATTCATTCCGAATTCGGCATCAAGATGCCCCCCACCAAGAAGGTGCTGCTTCAGTCCCGTTTCCAGAAGCGGCTGCGTGCGCTGGGCATGCATTCCTACAAGGAATATTGTGATTACGTCTTTTCCGAGAAGGGGCGGGAAGCCGAGCGGTCGCATCTCATCGATGTGGTCACCACCAACACGACGCATTTTTTCCGGGAGCCCAAGCATTGGGACATCATGAACAACATCGTGCTGCCGGAACTCTGGTCACGCCGTATCGGCGGAACCACTCCGCTCAAGATATGGAGTGCGGGCTGTTCCAGCGGTGAGGAGCCGTACACACTTGGCATGGTGCTCGCTGAATTTGCGGTTGCGCACTCCGGGTTCGATTTTTCCATTCTGGCCACGGACATCTCCAGCGAGATTCTGCAGAAGGCGCAGCGGGCCATTTATTCCATGGAAAAGGCCGACGACATACCCATGGCCATGAAAAAGAAGTACCTGCTCAAGAGCAAGAACAAGGCGAAGCCGCTCATCAAGATCGATGAATCCATTCGCCGCAAGGTTTCATTCAGCCGACTCAACTTCATGGGTAATTTCCGCTTGCAGGACGAGCAGGACATCATTTTCTGCCGCAATGTGGTCATTTATTTCGACCGCCCGACGCAGGTCGTTCTTTTCAACAAGTTTTGTAATAATCTCAAATATCACGGATACCTTTTCATCGGTCATTCCGAAAGCCTTTCGGGTATGAAACTGCCTCTGAGGCAGGTTGCACCGACTGTTTTCCAGAAAATCTGATTACACTCCTTTTTCGGCACTTCGGCACGGCATGCGTCTTTCGTGACGCGGTCCGTGCCGTGCGTGCGTTAAAGATACAGGATACAGCATGCGTATACTTTTTCTCGGCGACATTGTGGGTCGCCCCGGCCGTCAGGCCGTCAAGGACAACCTCACCGCCATACGTGAGGCCGAGAACATTGACCTCGCCTTTGCCAACGCGGAAAACGCCAGCGGCGGATTCGGCCTGTCAGCCAACAATGCGAAGGCGCTTTTCAGTTACGGTCTGGACGGTCTGACTTCGGGCAACCACATCTGGAAGTTCAAGAACCTCTGGAACATGCTTGAAAACGACAACCGTCTCACTCGTGCCCACAACTACCCGGACTCCAACCCCGGAACCGGAGTGCGTATTATTGAAACAGACGGGCTGCCCCCGGTCGCTCTTGTCAATCTTCAGGGGCGTGTGTTCATGCAGCCCATCGACTGTCCGTTTGCCGCTGCCGAGGCCGCTCTGGAGGCCATCCCGGACGAAGTGACGATTCGGATCGTGGACTTCCATGCCGAAGCTACGGGCGAAAAGGCCGCCATGGCCCATTTCCTCGACGGGCGGGTGTCTGCGGTGCTCGGAACGCACACCCATGTTCAGACGAATGATGCCGCCATTCTGTCCAGCGGTACGGCCTTCATGACCGATCTCGGCATGTCAGGGGCTGCGGGGTCATGCCTCGGCGTCAAACATGAGGATGTGCTGCAACGCTATCTGACAGGTCTGCCCAGAGCGCTGGAAGTGCCTGCTGCAAATGGTATTTTACAAGGCGCGATTTTTGACATAGAGGATACGACCGGGCAGGCGGTGGCGATCACCCCTTTCCGACATGAATAAAGAACTGCGAGAGTGTGGGAGAAGTGTCTCCAACTGCGCGGAAACAGTGAGGAAGCAATGAATATTTTCGACGAATTGAAGTGGCGAGGGCTTATCAATCAGGTTTCGGACGAAGAGAAGGTGCGGGAGTATCTCGCTTCTCCCGGCGCGACCATGTATTGTGGCTTCGACCCGACCGCCGAAAGTCTGCATGTAGGCAACCTCGTTCCGCTTCTCTGCCTTGTTCGCATGAAAAAGGCGGGACACCATCCCCTGTACCTCATGGGCGGTGCCACCGGCCGAATCGGCGATCCTTCCGGCAAGGACAAGGAACGCGATCTTTCCGATCCCGAACTGATGGAATTCCGTCTTGAGAAGATCAAGGGACAGGTTCGCCGCTTTGTGGAACGCAACACCGGTGAACGTCCTGATATCGTCAACAACTACGACTGGACCAAGGATTTGACCGCCATCGAACTGCTGCGCGACGTGGGCAAGTTCTTCACGGTCAACTGGATGCTCCAGAAGGAATCGGTCAAGGGCCGTATCGATCGTGATGACGTCGGTATTTCCTACACCGAGTTTTCCTACATGATTCTTCAGAGCTACGATTTCTACCACCTGTACAAGACCCGCAACTGCCGCCTGCAGATCGGCGGCGGCGATCAGTGGGGCAACATCACCACCGGCTGTGAGTACATCCGCCGCCGTTCCGCTCACGAAGACGAGCAGGCCGAGGCCTTTGCCCTGACCTTCCCGCTGCTGACCACCGCGTCCGGCAAGAAGTTCGGCAAGAGCGAGAAGGGTGCCATCTACCTCAATGCCGAGGTGACCTCGCCTTATGCCTTCTACCAGTACTTCATCAACACGGATGACCGTGACGTCATCAAGTTCCTCAAGCTCTTCACCTTCCTTGATCAGGAAGAGATTGCGGCCATTGAAAAGGAACTTGAAGAGGCTCCGCATCTCCGCAACGCCCAGAAGCGCCTTGCCGAGGAAGTCACCCGCATGATTCACGGACAGCATGAGCTGGATCGCGTCCTCTCCGCCACCGAAGCCCTCTTCGGCAAAGGTGACCTCAAGAGTGTGGACTCGACCACCCTGCGCAGCGCCCTCGAATCCGCGCCCAATTTCCGCTATGCTCCCGGCGATGTGCCTGACCTGCCCCAGATGCTGGTCGACCTCGGACTCGTCAAGTCCAAGGGACAGGCCCGCAAGGACATCAAGGCGGGCGGTGTCTACATCAACGGCGAACGCGTCGAGGATGGACACGAAATCTCCGATGCCGATTTCATGGCAGGCGAATTGCTTGTCATCCGCAAGGGCAAGAAGAACTACGGCCTGATCACCAGAGGTTAGTTTTCCGGTTTAGACAGTTCAGACGGACTTTCGATAAAAAAAGAGGGGTGAGTTATCTCGCCCCTCTTTTCATTTTCTGTTTCTGCTGCGTTATTGCTTCTTGCCGAATATCTCCACCGGTCTGGTCGTATCGCCGCCCGTATTCGGGAAGTCGGGGTACTTGTATGCCGGGGTGTTGGTCTCGATGAGATGGCGCGCTTCTTCCATGAACTGGTTGTAGCGGTTCTTGCATTCGTAGAAACCGTGCCACCATGCATAGTCCGGGGCCATCATGGCGGAGCCCATGCGGGCGCGGCGGCCTTCATGGTGCCAGAGTTCATAGTATTCTACTTCCAAGTGTTCGTCGAAGAACTTGGACTTGTCCAGCAATCCCTTTTCATACAGATCGTCGAGCATCTTCTTGGCTGGCTTGAAGTAAACTTCGTTGTACTCTTCCACGGCCTTATCGAGATCGACATAGAAGTCGTCGATCCATGCATTGCCGTGACACTGCTTGCAGATGTCCTTCATCTTGCCGCGTTCAACCTGCCAGTCGGTCCCGGAGGGGAACGGCTTGAAGTCCTGCGGGCGGACCGTCAGCGGTGCCTGTGTTTCCCATGACAGGCGTTCCGTCACGTCATGGGTGGTGGGCTGCTTGCCGGAGCCGGACATGTGGCAGGAGGCGCATGTGGGAGCGCGATAGTCAACGCCCGGAGTCCATGCGCCGGGGGCGGAGTCGAAGTTGTATTCCTGCTTGAAGGCGTGGTAGATGTCGCCGTGTTTTGATTCGTTGTAGATTTCGATCTGCGGATGGTCCGGGCCGAGATGGCACTGCCCGCATGTTTCGGGCTTGCGTGCTTCCATGACGGAAAAACGGTGGCGTGTATGACAGCTGGTACAGCTGCCGAGCGAACCGTCCAGGTTGAGGCGGCCGACACCCACGTTGGGCCATGTGGCCGGATCGAGCTTGCCGTCCTTCATCTTGAGCACGGTGCCGTGGCAGTAGAAACAACCGGTCTTGCGTTCGTTGTCGGAGTTCATGCCCTGATTCAGCCATGGATCGAGTTTCCACATGATCTCAATCGTGTTGGCGTGCTTGCTCTTGGCATACTGTTTGGCTTCGTCGGGATGGCAGCGGGAGCAGTCCTTGGGCGTGACGGGGGCGGCCACTGGGACGAAGTACTGTTTTTCTCCCATGGGCAGGTCACCCATGGCGTAATATTTTTCGTGATCTATCGCGATATCCTTGTCATCGGGCTGGGCCTGATGACAGTCGAGGCAGGTGATGCCTGCGGATGCGTGGCGGCTCATGGCCCAGTCCGCGAAAATGCCGGGCGTTTCCTGTTTGTGGCACTCGATGCAGGCCACACCCTGAGGCGGGGTGGCGCGGTCCATGCGGAATTCCCGTACCTTGGGGAAATTCTGTGGCGTCGCAGCGGTCGTCACTGTCGCGGAAAGAGCGAAAGCGGCGAGAACGAACAGCATTATCATACATTTTTTCATTCCGAACCCTCCTAGATTCCCAGATCGCGCAGTCCGCTCGCCCTGTATGGCGGGTTGAACTGCTTGTACTCGTAGAACTGTCTGTCGTTGTGCACGAGGTCACGGTGACAGTCCGTGCAGCGGTATTCGTTTCCACCTCCCGCATACATCACCTTGCGGTGTGCGAGCATGGCTCCCCGATTGGCAGGCATCTGCAACAGATTGCGATGGCATTTCATGCACTGGTCGTTTTTCATGGTCGACCAGATGCGCTCTTTCATGACCTGTCTGTCATAGGTCTCGGCTCCTCCTGTGAAGTGAGCGACAACGTCCTTGAGACCGTGGGCCGATTTGGCATAGAAAAAATCAAACGTGTCATGAGGCGCAGGCAGGTGGCAGTCCATGCAGTCAGCCACGAATCCCTGTGCGTTGTTGACATGGGTCGATGTTTTCCAGGCCATCACAGCCGGACGAATCTCATGGCACGAGCCACAAAACTCGGGCGTCGAAGTCCGGACCATGGTGTAGTAGGTCATGCTGAAGAGCGGAAATGCGATCACGATGCCACACATGATGAGCAGGATCGACTTGGTTTTTCGCTCCATACCTCCTCCCGTTTTCAGTATCGATTCCCCCGCACGATTGCCCCCGGCGGGAAAAAACTATTACCTGCATATCATATAAAAACCGATAAAGGTAGTATGCTTTCATTCTTGTGGATAAGACCGGAAATGGGGAAGAGGGATTGCTGGCAAGAAGACATTTGTCGACGGTGTGGTCGGTGTTTTTCCGGGGCGTGATTTCAAGTTGCCGTCTTTCAATCCACTGCCTCCTCTGTACAAAATCAGCGTGGGCGGTTACAGAACTGGGCATGATGGTAAAAGTTGACCGCCTTTCATATAATTTTGGCGCGTATTGGGCGCTGAAGGATGTCTCATTCAGTCTGGGCAAGGGAGAATTTGTTTTCCTGACCGGGCATTCCGGTGCGGGCAAGACCACGCTGCTTCGGTTGCTGTATGGTGCACTGCCGGTGACGCGGGGGCGGGCGACGGTGGCCGGACTGCAACTGAACACGCTCAAAAAGCGGCATATTCCGCAACTGCGGCGCAAAGTCGGGGTTGTGTTTCAGGATTTCAAGATTCTGTCGAAGCGCACGGTGTTTGACAACGTGGCCATGGCGCTTGAGGTCCGGGGCATGCCGAGAACGCATCTGGAGCGACGCGTGCGGGCCATCATCCGGGCCATGGGACTTGAGACGAAGAGTTACTCGACATGCGAACGGCTTTCCGGCGGTGAGCAGCAGCGGGTGGCGATTGCGCGGTCCATGGTGGCGAATCCCGAATTGATTCTGGCGGATGAACCGACAGGCAACCTCGACTTTGATCTGACCATGCATCTGATGGAAATTTTCAAGCAGTTTCATACGTACGGGACGTCCGTCATCATGGCGACGCACAGCCGCGAAGTGCTGGAATGCGTGCCGAATGCGCGGGTGATTCATCTGCAGGACGGGCGTATCGTCAGGGACGGCGATGTGGCTGATGCGGATGTGCAAAGCGAGGAGGAAGTGCTGTGATCGGGCAATTCTTCCGGCTGACCCTGCGCGGCGTTGCAGATATTACACTTCATCCGTTCGCACAGCTGCTGACGTTGGTGGCGGTGGCCATGGTGACCCTGCTGACCGGACTCATTCTCGTGGGGCTGCACAATATCAATTTGGAGCTGATGAAGTCCCGCGGCGAAGTGGAATTTCAAGTGTACTGGAAGGCGGACCTGCCTGCCGAGGAAGTGGTCAAGGAATGGGATGCAGTCAGGTCCATGGAGTACCTGCGGGATTTCAAGACCTTCACGCCGGAAAGTGCGCTGACCGAACTCGCGACCACGCTGGGCGAGACCGGTGATTTTTCATGGCTGGCGGAAAACAATCCGCTGCCGTATTCCGGACTGGCCTCCTTTGCCGTGCCTGCGGACGCGCAGAATGAAGGGTGGGCCGCCCAATTGCTCACGCAGATAAAGAGCCTGCCCGGTGTCGATAAAGTCCATTACACGCCGCTTCAGGCCGATCTGGCGCAGGGCTGGCGTACGGTCTCCCGTGTCGTGATCTGGCCCATTCTCGGTTTTCTGGCCCTGATCGTGGCGCTTGTGGTCCACAACACCATCAAGCTGTCACTGCTTACGCGCCTCGACGAGGTGGAAATCCTTTCGCTTGTCGGTGCGAGTCCTTCCTATATCCGGTGGCCGCTTCTGACCGGCGGGTTCATTCAGGGACTCTGCGGTTCCGGTGCAGGCATCGGCCTGCTGGCCGCTGTCCATTCAGCCACTTCACAGGCGCTCAATTTTCCGCCGTTCCTCATTGAGGTCCATTTCCTGCCGATTCCTCAGCTTGCCATGCTTGCTGGAGCCGTGACGTTCGTCGCGACCATGAGCAGTTGGGTGGCTGTGAAATAAGCGGCAGAGCAAAACAGACAAATGTAAAAGGCCCCTCGAAGTGCAACTTCGAGGGGCCTTGTTTGTGTCGTCTGCCGAGTCTTACAGCACGTCATCCGGGGTGACGGAATCGATACCGAGGGCTTCGCCGACTGCGGGGCAGGTGAGTTTGCCTTCATAGGTGTTGAGGCCGAGAGCCAGACCCGGATCGTCCTTGAGGGCGTCGATGCCCTTGGCGGCCAGACGCAGGGCATACGGTGCGGTTTGGTTGACGAGGGCGAAAGTGGAGGTGCGGGGGACCGCTCCGGGCATGTTTGCCACGCCGTAGTGAACCACGCCGTCGATGACGTAGGTCGGCTTGTCGTGAGTAGTCGCCTTGATGGTCTCAACGCAGCCGCCCTGATCGACAGCCACGTCAACGATGACCGTGCCTTCCTTCATGAGGGAGAGCATGTCCTTGGTGATGAGCTTGGGAGCCTTGGCACCCGGAACGAGGACCGCGCCGACGATGAGGTCGGCTTTCTGGGCCATGGCGCGAATGTTCGGCTCGGTGGACATCATGGTGGTCAGGCGACCCTGAAACACGTCGTCCAGATACTGGAGACGCTGGTGGGAAAGGTCGAGGATGGTGACGCGGGCGCCCATGCCCATGGCGATACGGGCTGCGTTGGTGCCGACCACGCCGCCGCCGATGACCATGACTTCGGCCGGGGAAACGCCGGGAACGCCGCCCAGCAGGATGCCGCGGCCGCCCTGGGTCTTTTCGAGATAATGTGCGCCGACCTGTGTTGCCATGCGGCCTGCCACTTCGGACATGGGGGTAAGCAGGGGCAGGGTGTGGTCCGGGGACTCGACGGTCTCATAGGCAATGCCGATGGTACCGGCCTCAAGGAGGGCATGCGTCAGGGACTCGGCTGCTGCAAGATGCAGGTAGGTGAACAGGATGAGATCCTTGCGCAGATACTTGAATTCGGATTCCAGCGGTTCCTTGACCTTGATGACCATTTCCGCGCCCCATGCTTCGGCGGCGGAGACCATCTTTGCACCGGCTGCGACGTACTCTTCGTTGGTAAGGCCGCTGCCGAGACCGGCACCGTCTTCGACGAGGACTTCGTTGCCTCGGCGGACGAGGGACTCGACTGCGCCGGGGGTCATGGAAACGCGGTTCTCCAGCGTTTTGATTTCCTTGGGAATACCGATAATCATGTTCTCTCTCTCCTTTGTGAAATGATTACAATCGCTAAGCGACGGGGTTATCCTTGAAACTCTTCAACCACGGCGTCGGGCAGGAACAGCCACTTGCGCCGGGATTTCATGACAACGAATGATTCACTGGAATTGATGCCCCCCACTCCCGAGAGGTCCTTGTTCAGGAAGTCGTAGAGGTCGGCCGTACTGTCCGAGCAGACTATTTCCACGATGATGTCGTATCTGCCGGTGACCACGGCGCACCAGTTCACGCGCGGCAGGGAGCCGATCTGTTCGAGCTTCTTGTCGAGCTGCTCGTGGCTGTGAATGGTGATGCCGACAAGCGCGATGGTCAGGCCGCGTGTGGTCATGGGGTTGATGAGCCCCGCGACCTTGAGTACGCCGGTCCTGATGAGATTTTTCATGCGTGAGCGGACGGTGGGGGCGGTGACGCCCATGTCTTCGGCGATTCTGCCGGGGGAAAGCTGGCCGTCCTTGCTCAGGGCGGCGATGAGTTTCCTGTCGCTGTGATCTAGAACGTTTGACGACATTTGCTTTCTTCTTGTTGGTGGTTGGCAAAAGCGAAAAATAGACATCGTTTTTTTATCAATTGAATAAAAGAAATGTCAATAAGCTTCTTTAAGCAAAGAAAGAGCCGCCAAAAAGGCGGCTCAGGTTGTTGATAAAGGCCCGATTGCGTAGTTGCTTCAAAAAAGGCAAACCCTCGCGTACGGGAAGTATGCGTCGGCCTTGCCTTTTTTTCGCGCCTAGCACTCGAACCTTTCTCAACAACCTGCCAGAGCGGCTTTTGTCAACATTCAGTCGTGTACAGGAAGTACGCGTCGGTCTTGATCCTGTTTTGCGTCAGACTGTCAGAAAGGAAAGCGGTTTGGTCTACTGTACGAGTTGCCAGGTCCCGTCCGGCTGGCGATACGCCTTGGCGTACACGGTCTCCATTTCGCCGTTTGGCATGCGTGCCCGGAGGGTCACGTCGCGTTCGATGCGTCCGTCGTGGCGACGTCGGGCCGGTCGCGGAGTGGCTTCGTAGCGGGTGTGGGTATCGGGGTTGCGCCATGCGACCGTCTGGCCGGAGGGAGCATTTTCCAATGCGCTGGACACCTGTGTCCTGTCATATTTGTCCATTTCGTTGCCCACGATGTATCCCACGAGCATTCCTGCACCCGCGCCGATGGCTGCGCCGGAAATCTTGTTCTTGAACGTCAGCGCGCCGAGTGTGGCACCAGCCAGCGTGCCGATGGCGGCAGAATTTCGTGCCTGAGTGGTCTGGCAGGCGGCGAGCATGGATATCATCAGAATCAGGGCGAGCAGGTTTTTCATGAAAGTCCTCCTTTGTGGCCGGGGTTCCGGTCCGTGTGGTCGTTGTTCCCTGTTAAGCAACCTGCGTGCCTGAAAAACAGTGCTGGAATAATTGTGTTTTTTTGAGGGAGCGAGCCGTTTGGGCATTGAACGGGCAAAAAATTGCTCACGGGTATGCAGGTTTGGTCCTATCGGAAGTGACCTGTGATTGCGGTCTTTTTCTGTTCGGGAGCTATTAAAAAAGGCGTATAGGGTTGTCATAGGCGCTGTTTTCTGCGATTTTCGCAATAATCAGAAATTCTTTTTTCAAAGGGGATCCATTGGCGGACATTGAAAGGAATGATTCGAAATACGTGCGAAAGTTTGAGCGTGAACTGGCCGAGGCGCGGGAACGCATTCGCCAACTGGAGGCGCGTTGCCTGACTGAACAGAAGCAGCTTGAGCGCGTGGAACGGTATCGAACCATGGCCGACTTCACCCATGATTGGGATTTGTGGATAGGTCCTGACCGCGAGATCCGTTACGTTTCTCCTTCCGTTGAGCGTGTCACCGGGTATGGGCCGGATGCCCTGCGGCGTGAACCTGCGCTGTTGTTCGAGAAAATCATTCATCCGATTGACCGGGAATGGGTGCAGGGTAAAATCCACAGCAGCCTGCGCTCCCCGGACCCGCTTTCTTTCGATTTTCGTATTGTCACTCGTGAAGGGGATATTCGCTGGCTTGGACATGCCTCGCAGCCCGTATTTGACAACAACGGGGAACTTGATGGACGCCGGGTCAGCAACCGTGACATTACGGAACTCAAGGAAACCGTGCAGGCCTTGCGAGAAAAGAACCAGTTCATCAATTCCATAATGAATAATTCAACGGCGTCCATTTTCGCCAAGGATGTGGACGGGCGTTACCTGTTCGTCAATTCGCGCTTCATGGATTCTGCGGGCCGCCCTGTGGAAGAGGTGCTTGGCAAGACGGATTTCGGACTGTTTGACAATGAAGTGGCCGAAATCTTTCGTCGAGGCGATCAGCGGGTTCTTGAAACCAGTGAATCTATCTATGAAGAAGTGGAAATCCCTGTCGGAGACCGCATTGAGTTCTGGTCCACGACCAAATTCCCATTGCTCAACGCCGAAGGGCAGGTGCTGGGCACCTGCGGTATTTCACTTGATTGCACGGACTTGCAGGAAGCCGAGACCAGCCTGCGTCGCCTGACTCACGCCGTGGAGCAGAGTCCGGTCTCCGTCGCCATGACCGACACGGAGGGGCGTATTCTTTCGGTCAATCCGTATTTCTGTTCCGTTTCCGGTTATTGTGAGGAGGACATCATCGGGCGGCGGTTCGGTTTCATGCTCGCTGACGGTGACGTTTCGTTTTATGATCCTATCTGGAAGGAAGTGGCCGAGGGCAGCGACTGGCATGGCGAGGTCCGCAATCAGACCAGACGCGGTGACATCCTGTGGGAAAGTCTGTCCATCTCCTCGGTTCGTGACAATCAGGATCGGTTGCTGGGGTTTGTGGTCATCAAGGACGACATCACTGAACGCAAACGTCTTGAACGACTGGAGCGGGATGTGGAACGTATCGTGCGGCATGACCTGAAATCGCCCATCATGTCGTTCATCTGGGTGCCAAGAACCCTGCGCAAGGCGGAGAACATCACTGAAGATCAGGCCCAGCTGCTGCATGAACTGGAACAGTCGGGTCATCGTCTGCTCAAGATGGTCAATCTTTCCCTGGATATATTCAAGATGGAAGAGGGCACTTACGAGTTGGCTCCCGAAGACCTGAACATTCTGCGTATTATCCAGAATGTACTGCACGATTTGAAAAAGACGATCCGGGCGCTCAAGGTGTCAGTCGTGATGTCGGTGGATGGTCGCACTGCTGTTGATGGCGACTGTCTGCTCGTGCGCGGAGAGGAATTGCTGCTTCATTCCATGATGTCCAACATCATCAAGAATGCGATGGAGGCGTCCGGACCGGGTGAAGTTGTCACCGTGGATTGCCGGACCGGAAGCCGGACCTCTGTGTCCGTGCATAACCCGGCAGTGGTGCCGGAGGATGTGCGGGAGACCTTTTTTGATAAGTACTCCACGTCAGGCAAGCGGTTCGGCACCGGGCTTGGAACGTATTCCGCACGGCTTATTGCGGAAACACAGGGCGGAACACTGGAGATGCGAAGCTCCGAGGAATCCGGGACCGAGGTGCTGGCTTCATTTCCTGCGGGTGTCGTTTGCAGTGGGGACGACGGCTACTGATTCATCGGGTTGATGAATACCCCGTCCTTGATGACGTGAAGGGGGTGGGATAGCGTGTTCAGGTTCGTCAGGGGATCGGCCTGTACGACCAGCATGTCTGCTGCCATGCCTCGCTTGAGTTTGCCTCTGTTCATGAATCCGCAGGCCCGGGCACTTGCGGAGGTACCTGCCTGCAGGATGTCTTTCGTTTTCAACCCCGCCTTACGCAACAACCGCATTTCCTGAATCGGCATTCCCGCATCCGTGCGTCTGTACGGGTAGTCGTTGCCGACCGCTATCGCGCCGCCCATGTGGGCGAAAGTTTCCACAGGTACGGAAAGTTCCGGTCCGTTCCATAGCGAACGCGACAGTACGTCGAGCGTCGGGACAAGTATCACCTGTTCGCGTGCCATGCGTTCAAGCATTTCCAAATATTCCGGAACAGGCGTTTGTTGTTCTTCCGACCTTGCGAGAATGTCCCGCGGTTTTCCGTTTTTGATCCATCGGTGCGGGACATGGTCGATGACATCCACGCCCGCATCGAGCGCTGTTTTCAGCCCGCCGAAGTCTTCCACATGGCAGCGGACGGTCATGCCGAGCCTGTGTGCTTCATCACAGATGGCCGAAGCCGTGGGCAGGTCGAACAGCGGCCATGGCGTGGGATACGGGCCGGGTTCAAAGGCGAGCTTGACCATGCCCGCTCCGGCGTCCGCCAGTTGTTTCACCCTTTCCCGCCCGTGCGCGGGGGAGCGGACGATCATGCCGTGTCCCGGGTCATGTACCGGGAGTGGATAGCCGCCCGGTGGACAGAGCATCGGCCCGGAACAGGCTGCCGTGGCCGTTACGCCGGGAGGATTGTCCGTGAGTTGCGGGAGTGCACGCAGCGGGGAGGCTGCGTCGCCGATTGCAGTGACGCCGTGGTCGAGATACCGTTCTCGTCGTTCCTGTGCCGAGTGAATTCGGTGGACATGGCAGTTGATGATACCCGGAAGAATGGTCGCGCCCGGCGGTGCGATGATGTGGAGGGCATGGGCCTGCGCCAGAGGAATGACCGTCTCGATGACGCCGTGATTCACGACGACGGCATGGTCGGGCAGGGGAGGCGTTTCATCGCCCGTGATGATGGTCCCGGCGACTGCGTATCGGGATTGCCCTTCCGGCAGGGGCGTGGCGTCCGCCATTGACGGGAATGCGGCCATGATGCCGAATGCCTTGAGGAAGTCGCGCCTTGAAAGGGGCATGCTGGTCTCCGGTGTTTCCCTTCATGTAGAACGGAATCGGGAATGCGGGCAAGAGGGGATATCTTCATGCGCCACAAAAAAAGCCCCTGCGAACAGGGGCTTTGAAATGCTGAATCAGGATGCTGTTATTGCACCGGTGTGTCGCTTTTTTCCGAACTGAAAAAGGAGTCGGCCCAGGTGAATGCGTGCTGATAGCTGACGGCCACGGTTCCGGGCAGCAGGTTGAGCGCCTTGGCTTTGTTGCCCACTTCGTCCCAGTCCGAGTTTTCGATGGCGTGTGCCAGTTCGAGCCACGGGGTGTACCGGTTTTTCTTGGAGCAGAGCGCCGCCTTGATCTGATCATCCACGGGCAGGTGCTTGACGACGTCCTTCATGTCCATGTCGAGCATGGCGTCGAGCAGCGAGAACAGGCCGAGCATGAAGAGCTTGTCGGATTCGTCCTCGTACCCGCCACCAAGGGCTGCTGTTTCGAACAGCTTGGCGCGGTGGGCCGAGATATAGGACAGCTCCTGGCTTTTTTCAGACGGCGTCATGTCCGTGAGGATGATGAGCCGCAGCCAATTGCGGATGGGCTTCCATCCGGCGAGCACCACGGCCTGACGAATGGAAATGATGGTGGTGGCAAAGCTGAAATTGGCGGAATTGAGAAAATTGAGCAGCCGGTAACTGATGGCGACGTCCGCTTCAATGGCGGGTGCGAGTGCGTCGAAATCCGGTTCTTCCTTTTCGATGATTTCGAACAGCTTGAGCCGTGTGATTTCGGATGAGGATATCTTGCGTCCGGATTCGGTGAGGGGCCGCTTGAAGAAGAAGCCGTGGAAGTGCGAGAAATTCGCATCCATGGCAAGGGCAAGGTCCTCGGCGGTTTCCACACGCTTGGCAATGAGTTGCTGAGAACCGAATTTCATGCTTTTGGCCACGATGAAATGCAGATCTTCCTCGTCTTTTCCGCTGATGTCCACGATGAAGATATCCGCCATTTCGGAGAGCTTTTCGCAGCCCGGGCGGCCTTCGAAGTTGTTGATGGCCAATTCATAGCCTTCGGCCTTGAGATCTTCGAGAGCGGTAAGGAGCGGCTGGGACGGGTCATCAAGTTCGTTGAGGATGATGACAGTGTTGGGCCACGGTACGGCAAGCGGAATGCCGCGAATGATGTCCTCGGGGGTGAAGTGGATAAGGAGACGGGAGTTGGTGCCACCAAGTCCTCCGCACAAGGGGAGGTTTGCCACCAGATTCATGGTCGCTTCCGAGTCGTCACTGAAAATGGCCCGGTCAGCGTCCTGGCTGTCCCGGAACAGCATCATGTAGCCCCAGGTTTCGTTGTGGGCGTCGAAAACAGGCTGTCTGGCGATGAAAATGCTTTCGTAGGTTCTGTCGTCGTTCATGTGTATCCTTGTCCCGCCGTTTGCAATGCCACTCTTGAGGTTCCCTGTTTCAAACGGTTCCAACAGTAAGTATATAGGGATGATCAGTCAACCTTTTCAGGGAATAGTATACCCGGACAGCCCTGATTCAATTTCCCTTTCATCTTTTTGCCGACTGTATTATGTCATGCTCAACAAATGGAAGCGTGTCAGTAATTCGCTCGATTGAGCATGGATCGGTAACGAGGTACAGAATGCACATTGGCAAAGCCATACGTTTGGAAAGGATATTCAATCGCAACACCCACCGTACGATCATCGTACCCATGGACCATGGCGTGACCGTCGGTCCCATTGCAGGGCTTGAGAAGATGCGTGACACCGTGACCGACCTCGTGGCGGGCGGTGCCAACGCCGGGTTGGTTCACAAGGGGCAGGTCAAGCTCGGGCATCGCATGCAGGGACGGGATTTTGGCTGTATCGTTCATCTTTCGGCTGGCACCTGCCTTTCCCCGCTTCCCAATGTGAAGCGGTTGGTGACGACTGTGGAGGAAGCCATTCGCCTCGGCGCTGATGGTGTCAGCGTGCATGTGAATCTGGGTGATGAGGCCGAAGGGCATATGCTCAGTGATCTCGGGAGCGTGGCGGCTTCGGCCACGGAATGGGGCATGCCGCTGCTGGCAATGGTGTATGCGCGTGGTCCCAAGGTGAGCGACGAGTATGATCCGAAGACCGTGGAGCACTGTGCCCGCGTGGGAGCAGAACTTGGGGCGGATGTGGTCAAGGTCAACTATACCGGCGATGCGGAAAGCTTTGCGCGGGTCGTTGACTGTGCCTGTGTGCCCGTGGTCATCGCCGGTGGTGCGAAAATGGAATCAACACGGGATTTTCTTGATATGGTGAGAGCATCCATTGATGCGGGCGGCGCGGGCTTGTCTGTCGGCCGCAATGTGTTTCAGCATCATGACACCATTCGTCTGGTTGAGGTGCTGAACCGGATCGTTCATGAAAATATGGCGGTTGAGGAAGCTCTTGAGGGGTATTCCGACATCCTGTAAAAATTTGACTGCGCCGTCTTCATCCAGAAAGCAAGGTTGGAGACGGCGTTTTTTCTGTTTTACTTTCCTTTATTTCCTTTTCTGAATTTTCCTGTTTTGTCGCTACTGCGGCCGAGACCGTGAACCCTGCCAGTCGCAGTTCGTGACAGGTCGGCAGTTGGCCTTCTTCATCTCTCATAATAACCATCGCTTCACTCATCTTTTCCCCCTCTTTAATCTGCTCTTTCCATCAAAAACGGATGGCGAAAGTCGTTGTTCTATAGTTATAGAAAGTGCGATGCAAAGGTATGGAGTGGGGTGGTTAAAGTCCAGTAAAAAACAAACAATTTTTATACGTAATAGCTTATTTTACTTTGAAAAATTTAAAAAATAAAATTAAAGTTTTTTTAGTTTCTGAGAGAGCCTCCTGAATGCGGCAGGAGTATGTCGAGCATGTACTTTATCGGGAGTGAAAAACCAAAAAAAGGCCCCGGACTCAAAAGTCCGGGGCCTTTGCGTTCGGAAGGTGCTACGCGTTGTTTGCGAGAAAAACAAAAATCGGCAGTTCAGCCATGGTCACCCAGTCGTTGCCGTCTTTGACAGCCACGGAAACCACGTGCTTCCCTTCGGTTTCCACTTTCAGTCCGGGAAGCTGAAAGTTCATTTTGTGAAGCATGGTGCCGGTGGGCGCGACTTCCTGAATGCCGAGGGTGACGGGGTCTCCGTCGGGCGGGGTGAGCGACAGTGACAGGGTGAACGGCTGGTCGTTGTTTCCTTCGAGGTCCCACAGGCTTGCGAAGTAGACCGGGGGGAGCACCGAGGGCATTTCCGGGACTACTGCGTGTTCTATGGTGCGGATGAATGAAGTGCTGCTGGATTCCTTGTCTATGAGCAGGTCAGCGCACATGAGGGCATAAATGAGTTTGGGCATTGGTATCTCCTTTTATGGTTGGCGCTTGGCTCCGGCAAGGGAGGAGCGCAGGTCGTCGGGTAATATCAGGGCCATGTCAGGGTCCATGTCCACAAGCAGCAGCGCCGATGCTGTCCGCTGGCTTGGTGACCCGGTTCTCACCGCATCAAGAAGGGCCGCTTTGGCAGGCGGGCCGATGGCGGCAAGGGCGTGGAACGCGGTCTGTCCCAGAGGCGTTCCCGGACGTGAAAGCAGCCGTACCAGTGTCGGCGTGGCCTGCGCCCCTATCCGGGCCTTGGGGTGGCCGGGGCGGACGCCGATGAGAATGAGATGCTGGAAGACGAGACCCGGGTCTGCTCCGATGAGATCAACGGCTTCGGCCACGACGTGCATGACTCGGGCATCTCCTTCTTCAAGGGCTGCAATGAGCGCCGGAACTGCGGGGAGTGCCTCGTGTCCCATGCGGCCCAGAAGCCATGCCGCTTTTGAACGGGCGTACATGTCTTCGCTTGAGAGAATGCCGATCAGTGCGGGGATGCTGTTTTTCCCCATGAGTTTCAGTGCGTAGGCTGCTGCCCCGCGTACCTTGCTGTTGCTGCTTCCGAGCAGGGCCGCTGTTTCGGGGGCGGCCGGTTGACCGACAATGGCCAGTGCGTGTGCGGCAAGGCTGCGTACAGCCGTATCCTCATCAGCGAGGGCCGAGATGTAGCGGTTTGTGCCGAGTTCGGCAAGGGGAAGTGAAGCCATGCCGATGATCGCTCCACGGCGACTGGAGACCGGGGCGTCATCCGGGATGTTCATCAGGCCGGACATGGCAGACTGCCCCTTTTGTCGCAGTCGAGCCAGAGCCGCCGTGCGTGTTGCCTTGTCCTTGCAGCCCAGTTCGCCTGCCAGCGTCTGTATGTCGTCATTGTGTCGTTTCTGGTCGAGACCATCGGCGCACCATGCCGGGGCCGCTGTCAGCAGACAGAGGATGACCGCTGCGGTGCGGCAGGCTGCCGGGAGGTGGCGTTTGACTGTGTTCATGCATGCACCTTGGGTGAAAGGCTTATTTTTGTGACAGGTCGCTCCATGCCCACGCCACACTGCCGCGTATGGCCTGCGTGATGTCGCCGTGGAAGTCCTGCTTCAGACTATACGTGACAGGCGGGAACTGTCGATTGTCATCCGAATAGAATACGAGTTCCAGATCGTCGTCAAGCTGACGGGTGCTCACGCGGCGAATCATGGCCTGCCCACCCGGGGCGGGCGTGTGCATCAGCACGATCTTTCCTGCGGGAGATGGTGTATGGTCGTTGCGGTCAATCAGCACCATGTCGCCGGGATGCAGTGTCGGAGCCATGGCGAAATCCTTGCTGCCGGTCTCCACGGCGGCAAGGTTGTTGCCGGCCCGAAAGGATTGCTGCTGACGCCATACGAACATCCATCCGTTTATCCTGTTGTCCGGAATGTTCCCATGCGTGGCGGCCAGTCCCATGGGGACGACCGGGACTGCGAGGTAGTCCTCGGGCCGCAGGTTGGGAGTGCCGGGACCGGCGTGGTTTTCTCCCGGCAGGCAGAGACACACTTCTCTTGCCGCGTCGGTGGCTTCGTCGTCAAAGGCTATGGTGGCCCCTACCTTGTCAAGAATGTGTCCAAGGGAATCGGCATTGAGACCGCGTTCCTTTTTCAGGAACCGATTGAGCTGCGACGGGTCCACGCCCAGTTCGTCTGCCATTCGTTTGTTGTTGGGAAAACGCTTTCCTTTCCCAATGCGGTTGATGAGTGCTTCCCGGACATCGTCGGTGAATCCCATGTTTCTTCCTTTGAATAAGTCAGTGTTACGAATGATGTACACAAAAATTGGCAAATGTCTAAAGATAAATGGCAAAAAGAGTTGACTGGCAATTAGTCAATTGTCTATAAAACGCCCAGCGAAAACAAAAAGGGTGAATCGCTGGAGGTTTTATATGACTGATACTGTGGAACTTATTCGTCTTGAAAAGGGGGCGGAAGGCACGTTTGGCGTGCTGCGTCTGAACGGGCAGGTCTTTTGCGTTACCCTGGAGCCGCCGGACAATAATAATGCCCGTGATGTCTCCTGTATTCCGGCGGGGCGATATGTCTGCCGCCGGGTGGAGTCGCCTCGTTTCGGTGCGACCTATGAAGTGTGTGACGTCCCGGAACGGAGCCACATCCTTTTTCACAAGGGCAACGTGACCGGCGATACGCATGGCTGTGTGCTGCTTGGCAGCCGGTTCGGACAGCTTCGTGGCGATCGGGCCATTCTTGATTCCGGGCGGACGGTGGACCGTTTTCTGGCGCAGTGCGGCGATTGTGGCGGGTTTGATTTTGTTGTGCGGGAGAGCTGCGGGGAGGGGGGATGGACAATTTCTGTTTGAAGGGCGCGCGCAATATCTGTGAAGCGGTCGGGGAAAATCCGAAAAACATGCATGAATTGGTCAAGGATTACGGGCTGCCCGCATGGAAGCGTGAAATTCGGGGGACATGGCGCGCCTTGCCGGACGATTTGAAGCGATGGCTGCGGGAACAGCGGGATCTGCACCTCAATGAATATCGTTTCAAAGGGGCTTTTTTCCCTGATGAGGGAGAAGGGTAGCGGTCGGGAGAGCGTCGAATATGTCCGGGAGGTTATGTGCCCTGAACTGGCGGTGTGCTTTGAACTTCCGTCGTGCGCTCGGTCATGGGACCGGGTGCCGGGGCGTGTTGCATGACGGTATGCCGGATGGACCACGAACCGTTGATGCCGTGCGTCTGTCCGGGGGGCTCACTTGAGACGGAACAGCGGATGCCGGACGTGGGTTCGCGTGCGGCCATCTGTTCCGCCAGCCGCAGGGTCTGGTTCAGGCGGGCCAGCTTCTGATGAAGTGGGTCGGGTCTGCGTTCGATGTAGGTGTGCCCGGATGTTTTTCGGCGGACCTGAACCGGACGGGTGGCTTTGGGGGGCGAAGCGGTGGCTGTGGTGATTGGTTGAAAGGATGGGGCCGAGGCCATGGTGATCGGCTGTACTTCGATGGTTCTTGTTTCCTTGCGGGGCATGCGGGGCAAGGAAGGGGGTGAAGCTGGCACTGCTGCTGCCATCAATTTCGAATCATCTGCGGTGTTGGTATATTGTATCTGCGGTTGTGACGGGAGCGGGATATCCGGTTGTTCTTCGGGCAGGAGCCACGCCAGTTTATGCTTGATGACCTCGTCCGGCGTGCGGTCATTCATCGCATATTCATACGTGTACTCCCCAACCGAATAAACGGTCCCGGCATATTGGATCGGCCCGGACCCCATGATGCCCGCCACCCCGAGCAGGGCGTTGATGGCGAGACAACCGGGCAGGATGAGCACGGATGCCGTGAGTATGCAGTTGCGGAGCAGCGAACGTTTCATGCCCGGAGTGATGCATAACCTGTTCCCGCAGTGTGTTTCCTCAGGAAATCAGGCCGGGTCGGGACGGTGTTTTGCGGGATCAGCGCGGGAAGGTCAAAAAACGGACGCCGCTTCGGGCCGTCTTACGGCAGTGTGCTGATGGCTGAAGTCGTTTCCAGCAGGATGCCGCCCGGTCGGGCGAGGTCCGGCAGTTCTTTGCCTGGTTCCAGGGTGGTGATGACCGCCCTTCCGATGATTTTTCGACCATACCCTTTCCGTGTTTTCGTTTTGAGTCCCCATGTGGCGTGAAAGATGACGGGCTGTCCGTTGTGCTGGCCGATGTAGAGCATGATGTGTCCGGGTTTGCGTACAAGGGTCAGGAATGGCGTGGACTGGGCGAGTATGGCCTTTTTCTTGTTTTCGCGGCTCAGGCCATCCAGTTTTGTCAGTGTGCCCACGGCGATCTGCTGGCTTGAATTGCGCGGCAGGTAGATGCCGAATGCGGCCATGAGGTCCATGATGGCTGCGGAGCAGTCGCGGCCTTGGTACAGTCCGCCCCAACCATAGGGACGGTTCAGCATGGCGTTGATGAGCCTGGTGAAATTTGACGGTGTGGCCGGTATCGGGGCGGGGGAAAGGACTTTCTCCGGCAGGAAGGCCACCTGTGCCACGGCATCGCCGCGGCGGCTGCGGGCCGGGATGAGCAGGGCGGTGTCGCTGCCTTCTGTCCCGGTTCTCATGATGGGCAGCAGGGTGCCGATGTGGGCTGTGAACCGATGGTTGCCGTCCCCGTCGGCGACAGGCACGTCGTCACGGGTGATGGCCGCATACGTGCCGGTCTTGAAAATGGAGATGAATCCGTCGTCCACCCAGCCGATATCCCGGACCGGAACCCAGCCAAAGGCAAAGCGGGATTCGACAAGTATCCATGCCCGGTCCGCGCTGACATGCGTGGCGAGCAGCGGTGTGCCGGCTAGTACCAGCGAGTTCTGCATGTAGTCGAAGGGGAAGCCTTCGCCCGGTTTGTTAAAGTCGTCGAATACAGGCCGGTGCGTGGGCAGTACCCGCATGCTCGTGTTGGTCACGGCAATGGCTCGGAGGTGCAGGGAGGGATATTGTTCGACGCGTGAATCCTCACGCATCCTGTCAATCCATTTCGCATCCAGCGGGAGGGTGTTTTCGCCGTAGGCCGTTCTGTTTTCATACCGGGCCAATCCCCAGAACACCTCGTCCGCCGTGTGTGTCGGCTGCGACCGTTCCCATGGGCCGAAGTGCTCGGCCAGAAAGTGGGTGAACGCTGTTTTCTGCTGCTGCGGTGAAAGCAGGGGCGTTTCGCTGTTCAGGCCGTGGAATGCCCCGGCATCCTGCGGCAGGTCGGTCAGGTCGCGGATGGGAGTGGTGGCTGATCTGGTCGAACAGGCTCCGACGGTCAGCAGCAAACAGAACAGGCAGATGGAAAGACGTTTCACGGCACACTCCCGGCGGTTTGGAATATCTTCTATCTATCCACCCGTTTTTGCGGGGAATGTCAAATACAAGAAGGCCGAACAGGAAAATATCCTGTCCGGCCCGTATCTTCAATTGTGTGTGGCAGATCAGTCGATGAACTTTTTGCCCATGTCGAATCCTTTACCCACGCGTTCCCCGATGGTGTGGTAATCGCGGGTGCCGGGAGTGAAAATGAGCGGCAGAATCTTCTCAACATCCGGGTATTTGCCGTCGATGAGCTTGTCTTCGTCGCATTTCACGTCCTTGATTTCACCGACGAGCATGGTGTGAATGCCGATCTCATAGCTGTGGATGAGCTTGCATTCGATGACTAGCGGAAATTCATCGATATACGGGGCTTCCACCACGTCGCTGCGTACGGGGGTCAGACCTGCCTTGGCAAGCTTGTCTTCTTTTTTGCCCGAAACCATGCCGAGATAATCCGATTCGGCGGCAAGCCATTTCGGACAGACGCTGATGGTGAAGGCCTCATGTTTCATGATGCCCGCATATGTGTGGCGGGAAGGGCGTACTGAAACGGTCATGCTGGCGGGCTGGGAACTGCATATGCCGCCCCATGCCGCGATCATTGAGTTGGCTTTGCCGTGTTCGTCATATGCGCTCACGGCCCATACCGGGGCGGGTTGGGCCAGTGTTTTGGCTCCGAGAGATTTCTTCATGGGGGCTCCTTTGTTTTTTTGAATGACATCAATTTACTGCAAAGCCGGGTAAAAGAAAACCGTGGAACAGCGCAAGAAAGACTTTTCAAGAGGCTGGAGTGCGAAAAATAATCTTCCCGTGTGGGCAAAAAGTATATTTTGGACGTGTCTGATCGGGAGGTAGCCTATGGGCAGTCAGGACAGGAAAACCGGTGATTGCCGGGGGATTGAGGAGCGATATCTGGAGATGTTCAACAATGCGCCCCTCGGGGTGTTCAGGACATCGCTCGACGGGCAGTTTCTGGATGTGAATCCGAAGCTGGCTCAATTGTTGGGATTTGACGATCCTGCCGAAGTGATCGGTTTTTACGGTGATCTGGCGACCGAGGTGTATGCGGATCCGGAAGCGCGTGGCAGGATGCTGCAACGGCTGATTCAGCAGGGGCAGATGTCGTTTGAAGGTGTTTTCAGGGATTGCCGGGGCGAAAAGATTGATGCTGAAGTGCATTTGCGAATTGTGGCGGATGATGATGGAGAACCTTTGTACATTGAAGGGTTGGCTGCTGATATTACCTGTCAGAAAGAGGCAGAGAGGGAGTTGTTTGATAACCGGCAGCAGCTTGAGGAATCTGACCGGAGGTACCGCACTCTGTTTGATTCGGCTGCGGATGCGATTTTTCTGTACAGCGAAAACGGGCGGATCAGGGATGCTAACCGTGTAGCCTGCGAACGGCTCGGATTCAGTCGGGAAGAGCTCTTGAGTATGCGGTATGACGATATCATCGAACCGGAATATGCACGTCGATACCGGGAATGGATGCCCCAGATTCTCAGCGCAGGTGAATCATTTGCCGCTCGAACCGAGCATGTCACCAAGGACGGCGAAATCATCCCCATCGAGATGAATGCGCGGGCCGTTGCATTATCCAGCGGGATGCATGTCATCTGTACCGCCCGCGATATCAGCGTACGTCTGGAGGCGGAAAGTGCCTTGCGGCGCAGTCGGGAAATTATCGAGCAGGAGGTCTTTGAACGCACTGCACAACTCAACCATGCCAACAAGATGCTGCAACGGGAGATCGAACAGCGGGCTGAGAACGAGGAGCATATCCGCGTGCTCGCCATGTATGACACCCTGACCGGTCTGGCCAACCGGTCCCTGATCATCGACCGTCTCCGGCAGACAACTGCCACGACGTATCGGACCGGCGGTACTTCGGCTGTTTTGTATATCGATCTGAACAATTTCAAGCCCATCAATGACAGGTTTGGTCATCTGGCCGGGGATCAGGCCCTTCGGCAGGTTGCCCAGCGTTTGCAGGAATGCTTGCGGGAGGTGGATACGGCGGGCCGCATCGGCGGTGACGAGTTTGTGGTTATCCTACAGGGATTGACTCGAAGGGAGGATGTGGAGCTGGTGGTGGAACGGATTATTGAGACCATGAATGAACCGGTGTTGCTTGACGGGGAAGAATATTACGATCTCGGTATCAGTATCGGTATCTGTTTCTGTCCCCGGCACGGGTTTGACGTGGATACACTCATTCGCCGTGCGGACCGGGCCATGTATGAAGCCAAGGCCACGGGCAAAAGCGCGTACCGCTACTGCCACGAAGAGGAAGACTCAGGCGATGCCGGGGTCGATTCGTGATACATGGGTTTCGGCCAGAGAGGCGCACCAGCCGCAGGTCCGGCAGTCTTTGTCGCATTTGCCGACACGCCTGACAAAGTCATGGGGAATGTCCTGATTGGGGATGACGACCCGGTCAGCGAGATCGCCCATGGCGTCCATCAGATCAAGCAGGTTGCCTGTGTAGTATTCTTCCAGATACGCGGTCACGGCCCGTGAGAGAAAGGGGACGCCGCGATTGCGGCCGCACAGTTTGATGCCGTCGATATGTGCGGTGTACTCCCGTACGTCTTCCGGCCGGATGAACGGCGAGGTCAGGAACCGGGCGGGTTCATTCAGCAGGCGGCGTATGCAGCCGAATTCCCGGTTCATGGCAAAGGTCCGCTCGCTACAGAGCCGTTCGTTGACCAGTGCGATATGTGCGTCATGCGCGGCCTTGTACGGGCATTGGAACAGACAGCCTTCGTTGGCGATGAGATAGAGACTGATTCCCGGTCGGGCGGCACGGAGGAGTTTCGAACAGTGGGAGAGCCGGTCCATGTCCCGGTTCAGGGCGCGGTCGAGGACCAGCCGGGAGGGCGGCCTGAATGCGGTTGTTTCGATCATGTCGAGCATGGAAAACACCCGTCCGGGAGAATCGAGCATGGCGTTGACGCTCGGCACGGCTTCCAGTTTCCCTGCCAGTGCGGGGTGTGCGTCTGACAGCGCCTGAAGGTAGTACGGGTCCGCGAAGATGATGCCGGTTGCCACGTTTCGCTCGACGAGTTCCGTGAGCCGGGAAGCTGTGGCGGCGAGTCTTTCGGTGTCGAAATACCTGTCCGGTGCGTGCAGCCGGGTGTTCATGAGGACATACTTGGGCACGTCCTTGAGTGTGGACAAGGCGTCCAGCAGCGCGGCCGTGTCCCGGGATTCCAGCAACTGGCGTGCATCGGCCACGGCGGGATCATGCAGGCTGAAATGGACACAGCCGAGAGCCTCGGCCCGTTCAGCCAGAAACTCCGGATAATTCCCTTCATGCACGAACGGGACATCAAGAGGGAGCATCATCTGCCGCCTCGGGCGAAAATGGCGGTCGGGTCGATCCATTCGGGGCGGGGTTGATAGAACAGCCCATGTCCCTTGCCTGTCTTTACGCGATTTTCACGAAACTGGAGGCCTTCTCCCGAAGACTGGGCAATGGCGTCCCGGCAGGAACCCGCTTCAAGGTCGCTGCTTGCGTAGATGGAATAGATCCGGCCCTTGAGCCGCGCTCCCCGTTTTGCCTTGAGGAACTGATTGAACGATCTGGCCGTGATTCCTTTGCCGCAGCCCGCCATGATGACGAAACCAACGTCCGGCTGACGAAGGCTGGATGCGATGAGCAGGGCGATATGACCTCCCTTTGAAAAACCGGACACCGTGATGTTTCCGGGAGGTATGCCCGCCGCCATGAGTCGGTGTATCTGTTCCACGATCTTCGAGGAATATTTGTGCGGGTTGGTTTTGCCCCTGACTTCGTCGATCACGATGAGATCGCGGTCTTCGAAATGCTTGATGATACGGTCATACATGTAAACCCCGTATCGTTTGCTTGTTGCATTTTTGCCCTGTTTCTCCATGATCGCGCCGTGCAGGTAAAAGAGATATTTCCCTGTGGGATCGGGGTTCCTGATGGCTTCATCGAAGGAAATGGCTCCTGCTGCTGCCGGGAACAGCAAGGCGAGGATCAGAACAGGAAGAAAGGCCTGACGATACATGCGGACTCCGTGGCTGAGGTGAGAATGCATGATAGCCCGCAGGAATGGGAGAAGTAAAGAAAAGGGCCGCAGCACATTGTGTTGCGGCCCTGCTTCTCTGAGGGGGAGGAGGTTAGAACCGTTCGAAGTCCTTTCCACTGTCATCCATGTCCATGTCGAATCCCCCGTCAAGGGCCGGAGCATTAGGCTGTGTCGCCTGCGCCGAAGGCAGGGTCTGGACCATGGAACGGCTGCTGATGACGGTGGGGCGTCCGCTGCCGTTCCCATTGCCGTTGCTTGCGACCTTGAAGAAGGTCATGGCCTGGGCGAGCATCTGGGCCTGACTGGACAGCTCTTCGGAGGTGGAAGCCATTTCCTCGGAGGCCGAGGCGTTGCCCTGAGTAACGCGGTCAAGCTGTCCCATGGCAGCACTGATCTCGGAAACGCTCTTGTCCTGTTCCAGGCAGCTTGAAGCTATTTCCTGAACCAGATCGGCGGTTTTGCTTATTTCCGGCACAAGCTCCTCAAGCATTTTACCCGCCTGGTCGGCAACGCCCATGGAAGAGTCGGACAGTTCGCCGATTTCTTCGGCAGCCTTTCCGCTGCGCTCTGCCAGTTTGCGCACTTCTGCCGCGACCACGGCAAAGCCCTTGCCGTGTTCGCCTGCCCGTGCGGCTTCAATGGCGGCGTTGAGTGCCAGCAGGTTGGTCTGGCGCGCTATTTCCTGAATGATGGTGATGCGTTCGGCAATGGATTTGAGTGCTCCCAGAGCCTCGGTGACGGCCTCGCCGCCTTTTTTCGCATTGCTCGCAGCACCGTTGGCAATGCCTTCGGTCTGTTGTGCATTCTCCGTATTGGAGCGCACGCCTGCGGCCATTTCTTCCATGGAAGCGGAAACCTGTTCGATGGACGCAGCCTGTTCTGTCACGGACTGTGACAGGGACTGGGCCGAGGCCGACAGTTCCTCGCTGCCTGCGGAGACGCTGTCCGTGGCGCTGTTGACGTCGCCCACCACTCCGTTGAGCTTGTCCGCCATGTCGGTAAGTGAACTGGCAAGCTGGCCGACTTCGTCGTCCTGTTCCAGATCGACTGTAGCAGTGAGGTCGCCGGTGGAGACTGTCGCGGCGAATTCCATTCCCTTCTGGAGCGGGCCGATGATGCCACGGGCGATGATCCATGCGAGCAGGATGCCGAGAACGAGGGATACGGCGCTGAAGGTCATCACGCCCGTTTCGGTTTTGGATGCCTCGGACAGCATGACTTCGTCGGTCATGATGTTTCGGGCAATGAGAGAAACAGTTTCATTGAGAATGTCCTGTACCTTCTGAAGATTGGGCATGGTGACGGAAGTGAATATGCCCTTGGCCTCTTCATAGCCCTTGAGGCGCTCGTCGTTGAGATTCAGCACTCCGTCGATAGCCGTCAGGGTCTCTTCGGCCAGTGGGGCGGTCTCATCCCGGAAAAGAGACTGTGCGCCGAAACGGTTGCCCGCTTTCAGGTCGGTGTTGATTGCCGAGGCTGATTCGTGGAGGGCCGCATGGGGTTCAAAAATGGCCTGCACGAACCTGCCGAACTCGGGGTCGGCCCGCATGAGCTGTTTGGTCTCGTCAGAATAGAGCCACTTACCAAGACCGCATTTGTGTGGATCGGTCTGGACGTTTGTGGACGTTGCCGACGAATTGAGGAGTGCGTCCTTGATCTGGCCGAGCCAGACGAGATGGTCGAGTTTCTTGTCTCGCAGGAATGAACCCAGCTCGACGTCTGCGGGGGCATATTTTTTCTCGATATCGAGAGCGGATTGGTGAAGGGCGTTGTGTGGTTGTTCAATGGAGGCAAGTAACGGTTTGATGGCCGGAACCAGGCCCTCGGCGCGTCTGCGGGCATCGCTGTAATACCATTTGCCAAAGGCGCATTTGTGCGGATCGGTCTGGACATCCAGTTTATGCACGTCGGAATCGGCCAGCAGTTCGTTGACCTTTTCCGCCCATTTGAGGTGATCCACCACGCGTTGTGTGAAATTCCCCCGCAATTTGTTGCCTTCGATGACCTCGCTGGCGTTGGTCACGATGGAGTTGATGCCGAAGATGGACCATCCTCCCAGTGCGACGAGCAGCAAGAGGATGATACCGAATCCAATGCCGAATTTAATGCAGAGTTTGCAATCTTTCCAACCCATAATCCCATCCCTCACGATGAAAAGTTTTGTTTACCGCGGCAGCCCGTGTGCTGGACTGACGGTCTGGTTTCCCATTATTCACGATGTATTGTGATTATGGGCGTTTTGCTATTATAATAATGTAGAGTAATGTGTCCAGATGGGAATAATAATATCAGCTGTTTCCTGTTGGGAATAGCGGTAAGCGTTTTTTGAGAGGAGCAGGGCGGTGGTAAGATACGGACAGGACGATGATGTTCGCAAGGGACGAACTCTTATCCTGCTGATATTCAGCGTTTTATTTTGTTTCTGGCTGGCTGGTTGTTGTTCAGCTTATGCCTTCAGTGATATCTACGTCTTGAAATCGAAACTCAATCTTCGCGAAAAGCCGGGAGTTGATGCTCGGGTTTTGGCGGTACTGGAGCGTAATTCATCCCTTTGCGGGATGGAATCTATAAATGGCTGGGTCCATGCTGCCACTTTGGACGGGAAGGACGGTTGGATTCGGGCAGACCTTGTTTCTTCATTCGTTTTGAAAATTTACAAGGCGGAAAGAACTGCAACCGTTGTGGATGATGGTTTGGCCAAGGAGATTTTTCCCGTTGCACCAGCGAGTGCGGGGCTGCCGGAAGGACGTTATTTCGCCACTCTGTGCGGTGGGAACAGCATGGTCCTTTCGTGGCCGAACCGGGCTGACTATCGCCGTTTCCTTGCCAACGGGGATATGACCTTGGCTCGGTATGATGCGGCATTGGTTTCGGGGAAAACCTCCATGAAAAAGCGGATTGCCCTGTGTGGCGGCAGTGGGAAAAGTGGCGAGTGCGGTGCCGTGTTCTCTGCTTCTGATTTTTCACGTCTGGCCACGCTTTTCCCGAACGGCTGTCGGGTTGAAATCTATCCTGACGCCGAAGAGGATCGGACGCTGAACCGTCCGGACGAATTGTCATATCGTATTTATCAGGGTGCGGAGGCGTTGCTGAAGGCCCCGGCGGCAGGATTGCGGCAGGGGGCCAGACTGCCCGCGCTGTCCTATCCCGGGGGAGATATTCAGCCGGATTTTGCGACTTCGCCGGATATCCTCACTCGCGCCGTTCGCCATGCCGGACTCGACCTTCAGGTGCTCGTGCATGAGGACATGCTGCTGCATCCCGGCCGATACAAAGGGCTGGAGAAGGGGGATGACCCTCACGGGGCGCATCGCTCGGTTCCCATGCTGTTCGCGTATTTCAGCCATAACTGCCTTTCCCTGCCGACGGATGTGAACGAGGACCTGTTCGCATTCGAAGCCGGGGATATTGTCTTCTGGACGTCCGGCGAGGCCGGAACCGACGCGCCTGACCGGGTGGGCGTGGTGTCCGAGACCTTTGACAGGGACGGGGTGCCGCAGGTCATAACCGTGGGAGGCGTGGGGCAGCTCACGCGGCGTCAATCTGTTCTGACCGGAACCAAGCAGACTGTTGTCGGCCATTTTCGCATGACGCATCTTTTCGACTACCAGTGAGGCGAGCCTCTTTTCGTTTTTCACCTGATTGCCGTTTTCTCTGAAAATGGGGTACATATGGCAGTATGAACCCAACCGATTCCGTCACAAAAAAGAACATCCCCCTTGCTATTGCTGCACTGGGTATCGTTTTTGGCGATATCGGCACCAGTCCGCTGTATGCGCTCAAGGCGTGTTTCAGTGGATTTCATGCCGTTCCCACCAGTGAAATGAATATTCTCGGCGTGCTTTCGCTTGTCTTCTGGTCGCTTACCGTGGTCATCAGCCTGAAGTACGTTTCATTCGTGATGCGGGCCGACAACCGGGGCGAGGGCGGGATCATCGCCCTGTTTTCGCTTTTGCCGGAGAAGTACCGCCTGGGTCGTCCCATGTTGCTCGCGGCGGCCCTGTTCGGAGCGGCCCTGCTGTATGGTGACGGCTTCATCACCCCTGCCATTTCCGTTCTTTCAGCCCTTGAAGGATTGTCGGTGGTCACGTCCGGTGCCGATCCCTATGTGGTGCCGCTGACGTGTGTGGTCCTTGCCGGACTGTTTTTGGTTCAGCGGCAAGGGACCCACCGTATCGGCCGTGTCTTCGGGCCGGTCATGCTGCTGTGGTTTGTTGCTCTCGCCGCACTCGGTGCGGTGCATGTCCTGCGTAACCCTGCGGTGCTGGCTGCCGCCAATCCGTTCTATGCTGTAGAGTTTTTTCTGCACAACGGACGTGAGGCGGCCATCGTGCTCGGCGCGGTTGTCCTGTGTATCACCGGCGGCGAGGCGCTGTATGCCGACATGGGTCATTTCGGCAGCCGTCCCATTAGGCTGGCGTGGTACGCCGTTGCCATGCCCGCACTGCTCATCAATTATTTCGGGCAGGGCGCATTGCTTCTGTCCAGTCATGAGGCCGCAGCCAATCCGTTTTACGCGCTTGCGCCGCGTCCCCTGCTTCTCCCTCTGGTGGTCCTGTCCACCTGTGCCACCATCATTGCATCGCAGGCCGTCATCTCCGGCGTCTTTTCACTCACGCGGCAGGCCATTCAGCTCGGATACATGCCGCGTACGCACATTCAGCATACGTCCGACGAGGCCGAAGGGCAGATATACTGTCCGCTCGCCAACTGGATCATGGCGGTCATCTGCATTCTGCTCGTGGTCCAGTTCCGCAGTTCGGACAATCTGGCCGGGGCATACGGCATTGCGATCACCTCGACCATGTGCATCACCACGGTGCTGTTTTTCGAGTACCTGCGGCGGGTGCGGAAATGGTCGCTGCTTACTGCCGTGTCGCTCTGTTTCTTTTTCATGATTTTCGATCTCGGCTTTTTCGGCGCGAATCTGGCGAAACTCGACGGCGGCGGATGGATTCCGCTTTCAGTCGCCGGGATCATATGCCTGTCCATGCTGGTCTGGGCCAGGGGACGTGCGCATGTGAACGCGTGGATGGACCGCTACCGGATGCCGCTCGACGATCTGGCGGACAGGGTGGAAAAGGAAAGCGTCATGCGGACACCGGGCACTGCGGTCTTTCTGTCAGCCTCTCCGCGCAACACGCCGCCGGTGCTGCTGCACCACCTGCAATTGACCGGCCAGCTTAAGGAACACGTCATTCTGTTCTCGGCAATCACCGAGCCTGTGCCGTATGTTTCCGAGGGTGAACGGCTGGTGGTCAAAGTGCTGAAAGAGGGTGTCTGCCGTGTGATCGCCCGCTACGGTTTTGCCGAGTCGCCGAATATACCGCTCGTCATGCGGGAAATCGAAGGCATGGGCATTGTGCCGAACATGAAGGAACTGATTTACTTCATGGGGCGCGAGTCGTTGGTCACGCACATCCATCCGCGTCTGTGGAAGACGTTTTACGCATTCATGGCAAAGAACAGCATGAGTCCATCCGTGTATTTCAGGATTCCCCCGGAGCGGGTCATTGAAATCGGGATGCAGGTGGAATTGTAGTTTTCACAGTCTGAAGATAATTCAAAGAGCGATAAGACGGCGGCCCCACTTGTCGCTGGTTGCGTATACAAGTGACAACAAAAAACCCCGCTTTTTTGCAAAGCGGGGTTTGTCATTTGTATTGCCTGCCAGTTTGTCTGGCGTGTCATTCCTGATTGGTCAGGTTTTATTTTGCATCATGCGTGTTGCGGATTGCCAAGGCGTGCGTCAGGCGATCAATGATGATTGCGAGAAACACGATGGAAAGACCGGCTTCGAAACCTTTGCCGATATCGATGCGGTTGATGGCGATCAGCACTTCCATGCCCAGCCCTTTTGCACCGATCATGGAGGCGACCACGACCATTGCCAGAGCCATCATGGTGGTCTGGTTGACGCCGACGACGATTGTCGGTCGAGCCAGGGGCAACTGCACCTGCATGAGCGTCTGCATGGGCGTCGCGCCAAAGGCGCGGGCCGCTTCAACGACTTCCTGCGGGACTTCGCGGATGCCGACGTTGGTGAGCCGGATGATGGGAGGCATCGAATAGATGATGGTGGCGAAGATTGCCGGAACCTTGCCGAGACCGAAGAGCATCATGACCGGGATCAGGTATACGAAACTCGGCATGGTCTGCATGGCGTCGAGTATTGGTTTGATAAGCGCCTCAGCCCGGTCGCTTTGCGCCATCCAGATGCCGACGGGGATGCCCACGGCCAGCGAAATGACCACGGCCCCGGTGACCAGAGCCAGCGTCATCATGGTCAGCTTCCAGTAGCCGAAGCACCCAATGACGAAGAGCATGGACGACATCATGAGCCCCCGCTTCCAGCTTCCGAGCAGCCACCAGCCCGCCAGCCCGACACCTATGATGGTCACGGGCCAGGGGATCATGATGAAGAACTGTTCCAGCCAGATGAGAAGCTGCAAAAGGAATTCGCCGAGAACATCAAAGAATTCCCCCCAGTTGTCCATGACCCATGTCATGCCGGAATCCACCCAGTCGCCGAGTGGGATTTCCAGTTGTTTTGGGAATTTATACATACTGAGATCCGTTTTTGCCGTTCGTTGTAATTCGCATTAGTTGAGAGCTGCCTTGACCTTGGCGGCCTTGTCGGCGGGGAGCCATTTGGTCCAGACGTCTTCATTGTTTTTCAGGAACCATTCCGCAGCTTCTTCCAGATCGGCCTTCTGGTCTTTCATGTAGAAGAGAAACTTGTTGGCGATGTCCATGGTCGTTTCATACTTTTTCAGGAACTCGACGACCTCTGGAGCCTTTTTCAGCAGATTGCGGCTGACCAGAATATTGACGTCCGGAGCAGGGTAGTCGCATGTCCTTGTGGTTTCCCATACCTTTTCGTTGTAGGGAACTTCTTCAAGGTAGGTCATGTCCAGCATGCCGAGGACCCAGGTGGGACCCCAGTAATAGCCGAGCCAGGGCTTGCCGCGCTTGTAGGCTGCAACCATGGAACCGGCGAGGGCGGCGTCAGAGCCGGGGGCGAACATGGAATAATATTCATCAAGTCCGTAATTCTTGATTTTTTCTTCGGTGTAGGCTGTGAGGGTCCAGCCGGAGACGCCGGAATAGATGCGGCCGACGGACGGATCTTCGGGGTCCTTGAACACTTCCCAGTATTTGGGCAGGTCGGTAACTGTTTTCAGGTCGGGCGTGATCGGCTCAATGCCGCGTTCAGGGTCGCCCTTGATCATGTAGGTGGGAACCCAGATGCCGTGGCGGCCGTCAGCGAAGTTCGGACCGAGGTCGATCAGGGTGCCGTTCTTGATGCCCTTGTCGTACAGCTCCTGAGTGCTCTGGGTCCAGGACTCCATGATGACGTCCATGTCATTGCGCATGACAGCCTGCCAACCGATGGCCGTTGCACCGGGGACGTATTCAACATCCCGGTCATAACCGTGTTCGATGATGAATCCGGCGATGCGGTTGTGGACCTGAATGCTGTCCCAGCCGAGATCGGCAAAGATGACGGGTTCGTCGTTTGCCTGAGCGGTGTTGGCGGGCAGCAGGCCCAGAAATGCGGTAAAGCAGATACATGTGATCCAAAGCAGAATATTGGGTTTCCTGGTATTCAAAATAGTTTTCCTCCTGATATATTAGATAGTGGGTTCCGGCCCGTATTCGGCGATTGCGGCGACAAGACTGCCTCTGACCACAACGCCGATAAATTCATCGTTTTCCTTGACCACAGCCAAAGGCCACGAGGCTTCGGACATCATTGGATAGAGTTCCAGTGCCGGAGTGTCTGCGGGGACACTGCGGGCTGGCTTCATGATGTCTTCAAGCTTTTTGCTGCCCGATTCCGCAGCCTTGGCTGCGTCACAGGCATGGACAATGCCGAGCAGGCGGTTGCCCTTGTTCAGCACAAACAGACTGGAAATATTGTTTTTCCGCATTTTGCGGAGGGCGGCTCGCGGACCGTCGGCCGACGCATAGGCAACGGCTTCAGCTTTTTTCATGACGTTCTCAGCGGTGAGGACCTTGGTGGCGTCCACATCTTCGACAAAGCGCCGGACATAGTCGTCGGCGGGTTCGGTAAGGATGTCTTCCGGCGTGCCGATCTGGACGATCTCGCCATCCTTCATGAGCACGATTCGATCCCCCAGTTTCAGGGCTTCATCCAGATCGTGGCTGATGAAGATGATCGTTTTGTGCATGTGCATTTGCAGCTTGATAAGCTCGTCCTGCATGTCGCGCCGGATGAGCGGATCAAGTGCGGAAAATGCTTCGTCCATGAGCAGGATGTCCGGATTCAGAGCAAGTGCACGGGCGAGTCCGACGCGTTGCTGCATGCCGCCGGACAATTGAGAGGGATAACTGTCTCCCCACCCGTCAAGCCCGACCTGTGCCAGCATTTTTTTTGAAGTTTTTCGTTTTTTCGCAGCGTCTTCGCCCATCAGATTCAGGCCGAATTCGACGTTCTCATAGATGGTTTTGTGAGGAAGGAGCGCGAAGTTCTGGAAGACCATGCCCAGTTTTTTCTGGCGCAGCTTGCGGAGGGCCGGGGCGTCAAGCGAAGTGATATCCACGCCGTCTACAAAAATTTTGCCGTCCGTTGGCTCGATAAGTCTGTTGATGCATCGTACAAGAGTGGATTTACCGCTGCCGGAAAGCCCCATGATGACAATGAGCTCTCCTTCCTTGACCGAGAATGATGCCTGGTTGACTCCGACGCCGAGTCCCGTGCTTTCCAGGATGGCTTCCTTGTCGAGTCCTTCCCGGACTAATTTCAAACCTTTTTGTGGGTTCGGACCAAATACTTTAGTAACACAATCGACAACTAATTTTTCCATTTAAAAATACTACCCGAGAGAGCTGTTTGAATTCAAAAACAGGCCGAGGCTAACACAGTAAAAGCATATGTCAAATTTGAGTTTGAAAAGAGTTGTTAATGTAGTGGTGAATGTTGATTCGTAGTATAATGATGTTGCTTTTCAAATATTGTAGTTAAATTTAAGAAATAATAAAAAATCAACAAAATGTAGTACTATTATTTAATGATTTGCATTAAAAAAAATCAAAGTACATTGAAACTAATGAAAAGTTGCTTTAATATGATTGCATTCAGCTGCAATTCGGAAGAAAGGCAGGGATGCAGATTTTGGGTGAAAAGAAAATGACAACAAAAAAACCTCCGCTTTGCGAAAAGCGGAGGTTGTCTGAAGGCCGCAAGCGCGGTCTGGTCGTTTTTATTATGTGATCTTATTTGTTGAGCTTCTTCCAGGATTCCCATTCCTTCTTGGTCAGCTTGCCGTCCTTGTTTTTGTCTGCCTCTTCCATGATGCGTTCGGCATTGAGGGGATAGTGGTTGGACACTTCGGCTCGCAGGATCACGCTGTTGCCGTCCTTGTCGATTTCGACGAAGCCGGTGGTGAAGTGGACGCGTTCGAGCTTGTAGAGGATGGCCTTGTTGGTCGCTCCCTGCTCCAGATAGTATACGGACATGGTCTGCTTGCCTGTCCTGTGTCCGAAGGCGTAGCCGTCGCCGCGTTCAGCGAAGTACAGGTTGCCGTCGTCACCGAAGATGCCGGTGAAGTTCTCTTTCTGCAGCACGCCCTTGGCGTCGAAGTACAGTTTGTAGCCGACGAAGAGCTGGCCTTCCTGCTTGTTGATGACATAGGCGCACTGGCCTTCCTTGAAGCCGGTGTTGGTGGTCAGGAAGGATGTTCCTTTCCATGTCCCGCGCAGTTCCGGAGTCTGGGCAAAGGCAACGGAAGAGACAAGAATCAGTGCGAGGGCAAAAAAAGCGATAGCCGTACGTTTCATGAAATGCTCCTTGGTTCGGATTTTCCTGTGTTATCACTGTATGAAAGCGATACGTCAACCCCGTTATGGAGAAAAAGGCACGTCATTGGAGCGGGTGCCGGCCTTTTTCCCGGGCGTCATGTCCGCGGGGAGAGGCGCTTTAGATATACTCAGGATAATCCGTACACAGCAGATGGAGCGGCGGCTCGTCTTCGTCGATCTCCGGGAACCGGGCCTGCGGTTCGTGGAACCGGTTGTCCGTGTTGTCGTCGTTGACCGAGGAGACTTCACCCACAAGGACCTTGCCCTTGCCCGCCTCGCCGTAGAAGCGGTGGTACATGCCCTGTTCAAGAAAGATGGACTCGCCGGGAGTGAGTATCACGGTTCCGCCCGGTTCAACCGTGCGCGGCATGCCGTCAATGGAGACGGTCAGCGGTTTGCCGGTGAACTCTTCCGCTTCATCCGAGCCGTTCAGGTCAATGACCAGATTGCCGCCCCCGCGGTTGATGATGTCTTCGGTCTTGGACCAGTGGAAGTGCATGGGGCATATCTGGTTTTCGCGGACGATCATGATCTTTTCCGCATACGTCTTGGGGTGCCCGGTGGCGAGGTTGCCGTTGCGGATGGTGAACAGGATCAGGCCGCGTTTTTCGAATTCCCCGGCACCGTAGTCTGTCAGGTCCCAGCCGAGCTGATTGCGGACGACCTCGGTGTCGCCTTTGCCTTTCCAGTCGTCAGGTCCCCAGAACGCCCAAGGCGGCAGGCGGAACTGAAAGGATTCGAAAAATTCCTTGGCATCACGGATGAGTTCGTTGATTTCGCTTCTTTTCATATAGTCAGATTATGAGACCCGGGGAAATGCGTCAAGCCCGCGGTGCTGGACTCACGAACCGAAAAAGGTGCACACTGGGTCCCATGAAAACGCACGATACGACAATCATGAAGTATGTGGACGCCGAGCATCGGGAGGATGTTGTGGCGCTTTGGCGGGAAGTATTTGACTATCCCGCCGAGTACAACCTGCCCGAGTTTGTCATCGACAGGAAAATCGAACATGACGAACTGTTTTTCGTGGCAGTGCGTCAGGGTCGGGTCATGGGCACGGTCATGGCCGGATATGACGGACACCGCGGCTGGATTTATTCTCTGGCCGTGAGTCCCACGTGTCGAAAGCAGGGCATGGGGTCCATGCTTCTCGAATCCGCCATGCTGGCACTGGAACAGCTCGGCTGTTTCAAGGTCAACTTGCAGATTCTGGAGGAAAACCGGGCTGTTCGCCGGTTTTACGAAGCCAACGGATTTGCCGTGGAAAAGCGGCTGAGCATGGGGAGGAAGATCGGCTAGGAGATCGGCCGGACAAGGATGACGATCCGGCGGTTCTTGGCCTGATTGGCGGGGATGTCCTTGCCGTCCTTGTCCATGTTGGGCGCGAGCGGTCTGGTGTCGGCCAGTCCCATGACTTGAATGTCTTTTGCCGGAAGGCCCTGCGCGATAAAGTACCGGGCCACGGATGATGCGCGGGTTGATGAAAGCTCCCAGTTGGACGGGAATTGTGCGGAGTGAATGGGCAGATTGTCGGAGTGCCCCTCAATGGTCAGTTTGTAGTGCGCTTCGGTGAGCGGACGGGCCAGTTTGTCGAGAATTCGCAGGGCGTCCGGCGTAAGGTCGGCGCTGCCGAGCTTGAAGAAGATGCCGCCGCGAAGTTCGATGGCCACCGTGTCGGGGCGCAGCTTGAGTTTGACCGCGCGGGTTTCCCTGCCGATGAGTTTTGCCAGTTCAAGCTGCAATTCAAAGAGATTGCGGGTTTTCGGCTCCACGGACATCCGCATTTCCTGCGCATTCCGTTTGCTCGGTGCGGCCTTGCCCTGCATGGCTTCGGCCATGACGTCGGCCACGGCTTCGTATTGCTTCTGGTCCACTTTTGCTACGGAGAGCATGATCACGAAAAAGCAGAGCAGCAGGGTCATCATGTCGGCCAGCGTCAACTCCCAGCCGCGAATGACGGGCTGTTTTTTCTTCTTGGGTCTGAAGTTGAAGCTGCCGGGGAAGAGCATGGTGTTCCTCTGGTTGTCAGACTATTTTGTCTTGGCAATGGAGGACCAGCTGCGCGGCGGCAGGTAGCCCTTGAGCTTGTCCATGACGATGGGGGCGGGCGTCTTGTCCTTGATGAACAGGATGCCGTCCCGGATGACGCACATGAGGATCGTGCGTTCTTCCACGCGCCGTTCCACCTTGGTGGCGATGGGCGTGTAGATCATGTTCGCGAACAGCGCGCCGTACAGGGTGGTGGTCAGCGCGGTGGCCATGGCCGGGCCGATGCGGGAGATATCGTCACCCATGGTCTGCATCATGGCGATGAGGCCGATGAGCGTGCCGATGATGCCGAAGGCCGGTGAAAGTCCTGCCATGGTGCGGTATATCCCGGCGGCATTGGTCTCCTGTTCGTGATACTGCTGAATGCGGTTGTTGAGGATTTCCTCAAGTTCCTGTTTGGAATACCCGTCCACCAGCATTTGCAGGCCGTCTTTCAGAAATTCGTTTTCCATGCCCTTGAGCGAGCGTTCCAGATGTTCCTCGCCCTTGGCGGCGTTCTTGGAAATCTTGACGATATCCTTGATGTAATCGCCGATGGGCAGTTCCTCGGCAGTAAAGGCGGTGACGAAAAGGCCCATGACGCGCATGACTTCGCGCAGGGGGTAGCAGATGAAGGTCGCCGCAACGGTTCCGCCAAGCACGATGGCCAGACCGGGGGCGTTGAGGAATACTCCGACCGAATCCGTTGAGGACCATGTGGCGAGGCAGAGTATGAAGATACCCGCGATAATGCCGAAGATGGTGGCGATATTCACTACGCCTTCACTCCTTTGGCCGCCTTGACCATTTCGATGAGTTCATCGGCGATGTCCTCGGCCTCGGCCGGATCGGCGGGGCCGCGTTCTTCTGCCTCGTCCTGTACGATCTTGGCTATCTTTTTGGCGAGGTTGCCGGTGATTTTCTTTTTTGCCTCTTCACTGGCCACGGACAGCAGGACGCCGAGCTTGTAGTAGCCGAGCTTGGCAAATACGGCCTTGCAGGTCGCGTTGTCCACGTAAATGATGTCGCTGAGGTCTTCCAGCTCCGAGACTTTTTTCCGTTTTCTCTTTACCTTCTTGAAGAAGTCTTCGTCCTGGTCTTCGGCCCAGTTCAGGGCGGAATTCTTGTGGAAGAAGAACAGGCTTTCCGGAATCTCCATGTTCGCCATCTTTTTGTAGAGGATCTCGGTTTCGGCTTCCACGGCCTCGGAAAAGTCGTGGATGTCGATGTATTCGAGTTCCGCTTCAAGCGGGCTGTTCTTGGTCAGTTCCTTGTGCAGGTTGGACGCAACCTGAAAGAAATTGCTCATGTCCTTGATGGCGATGTAGCGCTCGGAAAAGGCCTTGCCTGTGGTCCGCTTGGTTATTTCCACGATTTTGAGTGCAGCCAGCTGGTCAAGGGTGTTGTCGATCTCCAGCTGTGTGACGAGCAGGATGTTCTTGACCTGCTTGGCAAAGGCGGTCACGGCGATGCCGTCCCGGTATCCCGGCGTCTTCTTGGCTTCAGCCGGTTTCATTCCCTTGTGGCAGGTGTATGCCATTTCAAGGATGCGGCAGATGCTGAGGAAGGAATTCTTGTGTGCCTTGTGCGGGGAGATGTCGGCGGATTTGCGGAGCCGTTTCACGAATGTCTTCGTGAGATACTGGATGGTCTTGGGGCAGCGACCCAGCAATGTCTGGAAAATCTGTTCGGTGATGACCATGAGGTCGCAGTATTCGGCCGCTTCGGCACTGTTGGTGCGCGGTTCGTCGCTCAGGACGCCCATTTCGCCGAATATTTCGCCTTTGCCCAGACGGTCCACAATGGTTTTGCGGCCGCTCACGGTTCGGTAGATGTTGACCGATCCTTTCTTGACCATGTAGGCGATGCTGCCCTGCTGGCCTTCTTTGTATATGGTCTGCCCTTTATAATAGGCCTTCACGTTCTGCGTACTGCTGGTCATGTCTTTGTATTTCCTCGGTGGCGATGCAAAATGGGCGTCAGCCCATGTGTGAATTGCGATAATAGCCTCTTTTGACGGGAAAGTACAACAGCCGCGCGCCTTCGGCAATGATAAACCATGGGAGACTTAAGGAATTCGACAGCCTGCAAAAGTGATATAGGAGAACCGCTTCTTTGCATGCCCGGTGAAAAATGTGTGGCATTTACCTGATCGCAAGGGTATAGGGGAAATCTGCTTGCGTCGATAAGACAGGTTCACAGCGACCGATGACGCCGCTATCCTGTAACTGCGTGAGGCTTTTTTATGGGTATATTCAGCAAGAAAAAAAGTGATAATTCCGAACTCAACGCCTTTCTCGGCGTCGGCACCGAATATCGGGGAAAGCTCGATTTCGTCGGTACCGTACGCATTGACGGGCGTTTTGAGGGTGAAATTTCAACGGACGGCGACCTCATTCTCGGTCGCAAGGCGTCCATTACGGGTACGGTCAAAGTCGGCAGGCTGACTTCTTGCGGGCGCATCGAAGGCGATGTGGTTGTCAAGGAACGCAGCATGCTTGAGAAGACATCCGTACTCACCGGCAGTTTGAAAACTCCCGTTCTGGTCGTGGAAAAAGGAGCCGTTATTGAAGGGTCCCTTGCCATGACCGAAGGCAGCACAGTGGTCCGTCCCAAGGTCGTGACTGCTGACTTTGGCGGCACTTCCTCCGAGACGGAAGAAAGCAGGGTTGAGGTCGCCGAGACGGAAGAGAGCAAGGACGAAGTCGCCAAGACAGGGTCCGATAATACCAGTATTTAAATTGAAGAGGTGAGGATATGTACGAACTCGTAGTCGAGCACAATGGCAGGGAATTAGTGGTTTTCATCGGGGAAGACAAACGCGTTGTCGAACTCGTCCGCCAGCGTCATGCCCGTTCGCTCACTCCCGGTGAAGCAACCATCCGTGAAGCAAAGAAAAAATAAGTTGTCTGCCTGACATTTCGGCGTTCCTGAACGTCACGAAAAGGCCCTGCCCGAACATCGGACAGGGCCTTTTTTTATTGCGTTCCCTTGAGGGGTTAGCCGAGAAGCTCCTTGAGGTCTTCATCCGGTGTGGCGATCGGCGCGATGTTGTAGTTCTCCACAAGATAGTTCAGCACGTTGGGGGTGATGAACGCCGGGAGAGTGGGGCCGAGCTTGATGTTCCTGATGCCGAGGGCCAGCAGGGACAGCAGGATGGCGACGGCCTTCTGCTCGTACCAGGACAGGACCAGGGACAGGGGCAGGTCGTTGACGCCGCAGTCAAAGGCATCAGCCAGGGCCAGCGCGATCTGCACGGCGGAGTAAGCGTCGTTGCACTGTCCGATGTCGAGCAGGCGGGGGATGCCGCCGATGTCGCCGAGCTGCTTGTCAAAGAAGCGGAACTTGCCGCAGGCCAGTGTCAGGACGATGGTGTCCTTGGGAGTCTTCTCCACGAATTCCGTGTAGTAGTTGCGTCCCGGCTTGGCACCGTCGCAGCCGCCCACGAGGAAGAAGTGTTTGATGTCTCCGGCCTTGACCGCGTCGATGACGGTTCCGGCCACGGACATGACAGCGTTGCGGGCGAAGCCGACCATGACGGTGCCTTTGTCGGTGTCTTCGGCGAAACCGTTCATGGCAAGGGCGCGGTCGATGACAGGAGTGAAGTCTTCATTGCCGACATGAAGGGCGCCGGGCCAGCCCACAAGGCCGGTGGTGAAGATGTTTTCAATATAGTTCTTGGGATCCTGAATGCAGTTGGTGGTCATCAGGATTGCACCGGGGAATTCTGCAAATTCCTTTTTCTGGTTCTGCCATGCGGTTCCGTAGTGACCGGCGAAGTGCGGGTACTTTTTCAGTTCTGGGTAGCCGTGGCAGGGCAGCATTTCACCGTGGGTGTAAATGTTGATGCCTTTCCCTTCGGTCTGCCTGAGCAGGGTTTCCAGATCCTTGAGATCGTGACCGGAGACGAGGATGGCCTTGCCTGCGGTTGCGCCGAGTTTGACTTCGGTCGGTTCGGGGTGACCGTAAGTGGAGGTGTTGGCGGCGTCGAGGAGTTCCATGGCTCGGATATTGACGCGACCACATTCCAGACCGGCTTCGACACACTGTTCGAGAGTCAGATCTGTGGACAGGGTGGCGGCGAGCAGTTCCTGAACCTTGGCGTACGCTTCGTTGTCCTCGTGGCCGAGGATGGCGGCGTGGTCGAGGTAGGCAGCGACGCCCTTGAGGCCGTAAGTCAGAGTCTGCTTGAGAGACTTGAGGTCTTCGTTGGTTTCGGGGTCGTTTTCAACGCCGTACTGAGCGCCCTGAGCCACGAGGCCTGCGAGGTCGGCAGCCGGTTCGAGAACCGCGGGACCGTCGAAGGTGATGCCGGGGACTTTGGCCTTGAGGGCTTCGCGCTTTGCAACACATTCGTTGATAAGGGCGACAAAGCGGGCGTCATCGAAGTTGACGTTGGTCAGGGTGGAGAAAACGGCCTTGACGGTGAAGAGATTCACTTCGGCGTCTTCAATGCCTGCATTGCGGGCGGCGATGGCAACCTGGGAGAGGCCTTTGGTCAGATGAAGAAGAAGGTCCTGAAGCTTGGCGGTGTTGTCGGTTTTCCCGCAGACACCGATCTTGGTACAACCGCCCTTGGCGGCCTGTTCACACTGATAACAAAACATGGTTTCACTCCTTATGCTTTGGTGATTTTCATTTCGTGAATACAGATTTACGGCAAAGGAAAGCCGGGTGGTATGACTTGAGTCAAAAACGGTGAGAGAAGATGAAAAAAAGAGTGGGGGAGTATTGTCGCAAGCTAGAACGGGAGAGTGGGTGGACGCTATTATAATGATGTTGGTCGGGGGAAAAGAGAGGAAGGGCAGAAAGACAAAAGGCAAAAGGCAGAAATCCAGTCGCTCACGCTCCTTCCGTGTCCTGCGCGGACGGCGGTACTTTCTTGGCTAGGGCCCAAGAAAGTACCAAAGAAACCCCCGTTCCCTTGATTTACCTGCCAAGTCCTCACCGCCTAGAATCTGATCTGATCGGGGCGGCTCCACTTTATGAAAAGCGTAGGTCCTGCCATTCCGGTTAGTACGGGACTATGTTGATTCATACATATCCCGTTTATAAAGTCGCCTTCCCCTCTCATTCAGCTTCTAAGGCTTGTGAGGTTTAATTGGCTCATTGGGATTATCGGATGAAAGGATGGTGAGAAGGCAAGTGCGATAACCAAAGTCTCTTATTCAATTTCATTACTTGCCTTTCATGTCTCTTCCACACGAAGGCCTACACTAGCCCTTAGCTTCGGAGCCTAGAAGCTGACAAACCGGAAGCCGCGGCTCTTCGAATCTGGAGCCGTCCCCGGCGACTGGATTCGGGAGCGGCCCGGTTTGATCAGATTCTTGGCTCCGAAGATACCAGGCGGGTAAGTTAAGAACAAAAGCAGTTTCTTTCGTTCTTTCTTTTCTGCTTTGGAAAAAGAAAGAACCCCGCCGGGAGGGCATGAAAGGAGCGTCAGCGACTGACTCTATGCCTTTTGCCTTTCCTGCCTTTCTCAAAACCCTGTCAACCCTCCAAGTTATGCTTTTTTTGCCCGTTTTGATTCGCCACGTCCTGTGGCTCACCGCTTCGCGGCGTCGGTAAGGAACCGACGTCCAAATCCGCTGTCCTGCGGATTTGTGGGGTCTTTCAAATCCGGCCTCGTTTCACACCCTGTCAAGTGTCCAAGTTATGCCTTTTTCGCCCGTTTTGGGGTCCAAATCGCCCGTTTTCATCCTCCTCCGAAAACCGGGGGTATACTCTCCGCGATCTTTCGGAATGACCCGCAAAGACGAAAACATGGAGAAAATTATGGCAGTGCCGTACAGTTATGAGTTGAACCACGACCCACAGGGTCGCATTATCGAAAAAACCGAAACCGTGGCGGGCGAACCCGTCACATGGACCTACGCCTACGACAAGGCAGGCCGCCTCGCCAAATGCGAACGCAATGGCTGGCCTGTCTGCGATTGCTGGTATGACCGCGCCGGACGCCGCGCGTGCGACAGCTTCCCCAAATCCGTGGAAGGCGACCTGCGCCGTTACGAATACGACATTGATAACCGCCTCTCGCGCGCCGGGAAAAACAGCTACATGCACGACGACAACGGCTTCCGCAGCATGTGGAATCACAAGGGCAAGTACACGCTGTACCGGTATTCTTCGGATTACAGGCTTCTGAAAGCCGACCAGAAAGACGCGGGCCGCACCTTCACCTTTCGCCATGACGACGAAGGTCGCCGTATCGCCAAGTACTGCAACGGAGAACTGGTCGAAGCGTATGAATGGCTCGATTTCATCCGCCTCGCCGGATACTGGAGCGCAGGCCAAGCCTATGAGTTCGCCTACAGAGACAATGAGCGCACGCCCTTTGCCATGCGCCGAGACGACGGTGCCGTGGCCTACCTCTTCCACGATCAGGTCGGCAGCCTCCGCGTTGTTGCCGACACGAGCGGCAACGTGATAAAGGCTATCCAGTACGACCCGTTCGGCGGTGTCATTGAAGACAGCAATCCCGACTTCAAAATCCCTCTCGGTTTCGCAGGCGGCCTGCATGATCACGATCTGGGATTCGTCAGGTTCGGCTTCCGCGATTACGACACGTACACCTCGCGTTGGACCGCGCCCGATCCCATCGGCGATGCGGGCGGTGATTCGGACTGGTATGGATACTGCCTCGATGATCCGGTCAACGGGGTGGACCCGTTGGGGTTGTTTGCTGACTGTGTTTCTCTGGATGGTAATATGTCAGGCTTCGGATTCAAGGGAGAGGCTGGTCTTGGAGTTTGTTGGGATGGTCAAGGAGAAATTCGTGGCATGGGGCATGCGGATGCTGGAGCCAGTTCTGGCTGGGGAGGCGGAATCTCAGGTACTCTGCAAACGACAAATGCAGACGCTGTTGATGAGCTTGCAGGTCAGTCCTTGGTGACGGGAGTCAGTGCGCCTGTCGCACCGGGACCATTCGGGAGCACAGTCAACGTCGGGGCTGGCAAAGTCAATGCTGATAATTACGATGGAGAAGCGTATTCATCGGGATTGAGTTGGGGAACCCCGACCATACCTGATGTCCATACACAAAGGCAGAAACCTGTCCTGTGGGGACGCAAATAAAGATCTTGGGAGGTTAAAGTGGAATCGTTTAAACGCCCTGCATCGAGAGCGGAAGTGTTAGGAGGAAGGGTCCTTTTTTCTTTCATCACCCTCTGCGTTGTGTTGTCGATTCCCTTTGGCCTCTTTTCTTTTTTCACAGGAGAATGGGACGCACTGTTTATTCCCTTATTCTTTTGTATGTTTTGGTTTTTTTTAAGTAGTGTATTTTATATCCCCATCGAAATCGAAAAGACCCATTTAGTGGTTGCTTTTCTCATTTGGACATTGCGTCTTCCTTTCAAAAAAATATCAAAGATCAGAGTCACGTCCTACAGTTTTCAAACGCCATTTCGTCTACAGGCAAAGCAGTGTGAATCAATTACAATTTGGTTTGAAGCACGCTTTATCAAACGTATACGCTTTGTAAGGCAACCTAAGAAAAACGGTCTGGGGGATTATCTGATCGAACGACTTCGTGGGATAAACTCTAACGTCAAGATTGAAATTCGGTAAAATGAAAAAATCATAAATTTGATGAACAGCCTTGGGCGCGAATCTGTCTTTAAGATCCCCCTCGGTTTCGCAGGCGGTCTGCATGACCGCGATCTGGGATTCGTCAGGTTCGGCTTCCGCGATTACGACACGTACACCAGCCGCTAGGCCGATCCCGATCCCATCGGCGATTTTGATGGGTGGGCTTTGGTTTCCAACGGACTTTTCACCCCCTGAAAAAAGCACAAAAAAAGTGCGCCTGGCCGGATTCTCCGGCTTGGTATCTGGACCGCCATTTCAAATTATGCACTCTATGGCGACTTGATACGTGGTTTTTGGCGCACGTTGCTCTTTCTGTCAGCGGGGCGACTCAATTCGCCACATTTTTCAAAGAAGAAATCGATGTCTATTTCCTCTCATCCTCCGTCATAGTTTCTTGCCATCCCTCACTTCCGAGGGCCCCCTGCCTTTGATTAAATCATACGCCTCCGTAAAAAACGTAGCAAGGGTTTTCGGCCAGAAAACCGGTCGGTCATATGCAACCAACGAGTTATTCAGGAGATAAGAGCGAATATTTTTCCCGGGGCTGGGGAAGTCACTCTGCGGAGACATGAATTTCAGACGACAGGCAACTATATCAAGATATTACTGCCTAAAACAAAAAGCAAGCACAAAGGCCGGATCTGCCGTTTTCAGGCAAATCCGGAGTGACTTTCGGATGGATTGCGGAAGATTTAAGCGTCTTCGAACGGGTCGCTGATGAGCTCGGCTACGCGCATGGCGTCGAGGCTGTGAAGCGGGGCTTCCTGACTGCCGAGTTCTGCGGCCAGACCGCCAAGCTGCACTTCAGCCGTTTTGGCTTCCCTGCGTCCCAGATTCTGTTCCACGATATTCATGGCGTCTTCAAGTCCTTCGGCTGCACGAGCCTTGAGGTCCTGAATTCTTTTGCTGAGCTGATCGGTGCGGGGTTCAAATCCCTGAATGTGTTCGATACCGGGCATTATTGTTCCTCCTTGCGAGATGGTCGGAATACAGCAAAACCCGTGCAGAAAATGAATTTATCAATAAAATGAGCGAGATGGGTTTTTTAGGTGGCAAGAGGTGGGAAGGTTTTTCCCTTTCCTACCGTTGCTGTTCAAGGCCTGTCAGGAACTGTCCGATCCCGTGTGGGTATTTTTCGCCGGACAGGATGAAGCCGGTGTTGTGGTCGCCCGTGAGTTCAAGAAAGGACTTTGGGCCATGGTATGACTCAAACAGTTCGATTCCGAGTGCGTACGGTATGATGTCGTCTTCCGGACTGTGGGCAAAGAGGATGGGGATATCGAGTCCGGCGATGTCTGCCTTGGTTTCGTATCTGTATTTTGCAAGCAGGCGCACCGGCAGCCACGGGTACAGGAGCGCGCCCATGTCCGGGACCGAGGTAAAGGTCGATTCCAATATGAGGCCTGCCGGAGAGGTCCCGTTTTTTGCGAGAGTTTTTGCGAGTCCTGCTGAAACCCCGCCGCCGAGTGACCGTCCGAGCAGGATGACCGACTGCGGGGCAATATCCTGTTCGACTGTCAGCCAGTCCCATGCCGCCAGCGCATCGGCCTGCGTGGCTGTTTCGGACGGCTGGCCGTCGCTCATGCCGTACCCTGAGTAGTCGTACACCAGCACGGAAAGGCCGAGGTCGTGAAAGATGCGCAGTGATTCCACCCTGTGCGAAACATTGCCGCCGTTGCCGTGGGAAAACAGGAGCGTGAACCGGGCATCCTTGCACGGCACCCACCATCCATGGATACGTGTGCCGAGTCCGTTGATCAGATGAACGTCCTGATGCTCCAGCCCTGCATCGGCGGGCGTGATCCTGATTTCGTGCCGGGGTTGATACAGCATCCGGCGCTGGGAAAAGTACACCCACGCCGTGATGGCGGCGTAGCACAGAGCGAGCATGCCCAGAGTTTTCAGGACGGTCGGCATAATTTGAAGACCCTTCGGGGACCAGAGAACCCTTGGAAAAGGGTTCTCTGGACTCTCCTAACTTTTTGGTGCGCTTCGCGAAATTGTGCGAACGTAATGAGGTGACTTGCAAAAGAACAAATCGCAGAAGGCCTACAGGGATTCCAAAGGGTATAGCCCTTTGGCCGCCGGAGGCGAAGTGGTTCGACAATTCCGCCGAAGGCGGTTTCCTCTTACTAATTCTTCAACGCACCAACTGCGGCGGTGCAGACGGCCACGGCCGAGTGCGTGTGTTCTGCGGCGAATTCGGCTCCGTCCTTGGAGAATGTGGCGCGCCACATGGTATCGCTCAGGCTCTTGGGGCACATGTCCTTGAGGGCAAAGGAAAAGCCCTTGGACTCCAGCGTGTCCGCGACTTGCAGGGCGTCGTGGATATCCTGTGCCGGGTGTGCGGGGATTTCAGCCTCAACGAGCTGTGCAAGCTCTTTTTCCAGTACTTCGATCTGCTGTTCGGACATGGTATTTCTCCTGCCCCGGCTTGTTGCGGGACCTGCGGTGTTAAAGGGTCATGCCTACCGCCCTGACCGGGCAGGCTTCGCCGTTTCGGATGCGGAGCGGCAGACAGCTGAATATGAAACTTTCGTTCGGCAGTTCGTCAAGATTGCAGAGATTTTCCACGATGACGAGGCCATGGTTCAGCAACGCATTATGCGCCGGAAGTTCCCGCGAATCAACCGGGTCGGGCGACGGAGTGTCGAGACCCACGCCTTTCAACTCCAGACCGCCGAGGAATCGGCATGCGGTTCCGGACAGTGTCGGGTAATCCGCGAAATATTGTTCCGTGTTCCAGTGTCGGTCCCAGCCCGTGCGCAGGATGACGAAATCGAGCGAGTCCATGGTCCCCAGATGCGCGAGGTGCGTCTGTTCGATGTGTCCTGATTTCAGTTCCGAAAGATCGACCACCGCGCCCCATCCCGTGAAGTTGTCCGGGCCGAGCCAGTCGAGCGTGGGCGCGTCCTCGAAAAGATGTGCGGATACATCCACATGGGTCCCGGCGTGGGCGTTCATGAGGATTGACGTCTGAGCGTAGCCGTCCTGCCTGACATTATGCGTGCGGCTGATGGCGGTGGGCTCGTCGCCCGGAAACACGGGCATGTCGGTCTCGGTGATGTGCGACAGGTCAATGACGTGCATGGGGTGTCCTCATGTGCTGTAAAGGTTCATGTTTGGACGCTTGGTGAGCTGCATGCCGGGGCGCAGGTGTTTGTGGATGGCCTCGCGCATCTGATCCATGGATTTGGCGGCGAGGAATTTGGATTGCAGGCTGTGCCCGAAGGTGAAGTTGGCAGCGAAATAGACCGTGAAGAGCTTGAATCGCTTGAGTGCCCGAATCGGGTCGAAGTGCGTGTCCAGTGCGTCCGCAAGGCGCAGGGCATAGTCGCGAAAGATGTTCTCATCGGGTTTAAAGCCGCTGGTCCATTCGGCAAAGAGCCATGGGCGCGCCATGGCCATTCGGCCCACGGACACGCCGTCGCAGCCGGTGGATTCAAGCATGTTCAGGCAGTCCTCGGGGGTAATGATATCTCCGTTGCCAAAAACCGGGATGGAAACCGCTTCCTTGATGGCCGTGATGTTTTCAATGACCGGCGGGCGGGTTCGTTTGTCCGGGGCTACACGGGGATGGAAGACCAGACAGTCAACGCCTGCGGATTCGAATTGTCTGGCCAGTTTGACGGCAGGGGCGACATCTGGGGACCATCCTGTACGGAATTTGACAAACAGCGGGATGGAAATTTCATTACGTACGGCTTCTACTGCGGCCAATGCGGCCTGTGGTTCCTTGAGCAGTGCCGCGCCCGCTTTTTTGTTGACGATACCGGACACGGAGCAGCCCATGTTGATGTCGAGGCCGAAAAAACCTTCGTCTTCCACCCGTCGAGCCGCTGGAATAAGTTCGTCCGGTGTGGCTCCGGCGATCTGGCAGACCAGTCGAGGCAGTTCCGCTTTTCGCCAGCTGAACACCGGCGAAACCTTTCGGTTCTCCGTGGGGACAGCCCGTGCGCTGCACATCTCGGTGAACATCAGGCCGCAGCCGCCGAAGTCGTCGAGCACTTCGCGGTAGGCAACATGCCCCAGTCCGGCCATGGGCGCGAGCCAGAGTCGGTTGGCGACCGGCTTTCCGCCAATGGACAAGGGGTGGTTCAGGCGGGCTGTTAAGGTTTTTGTCATATAAATGCCTCCGGCGGCTCAAGAACCCTTCGTGAAGGGTTCTTAAGAATCTCCTAAGCTTTTTGGTGCGCTTCGCGGGGCTGTGCGAGCGTGAAAAAATGAATACATGAAATAAGTCCGCCAAAGGCGGGTCGGGATTCTCAAGGCCTTTGGCCTTGCCTCAGCCGTTAGCGAGTCATCGAGCCTTACGGATGTGGACAGCAGCGATGAGCCGTCGGAGACGAAAGCACCCGATATCGCCGCAAAGCGGCATCTCATCCTGATCTCTCTTAGTCCAGATCGTCCAGATCCCATGGTTTGCGGACGAACATGCCGGGTTTGAGTTCGGGATGGTCACAGATGAACACTGCCCGCTGTCCGGGATGCGATACCTCAAGACCTGCTCCCTGTTCGTTTTCCACGCCGTAGTCCTCGGGCGAAATACGCGGTCTGGCAAGGCCGGGGATGATTAGTTCGATGTCCTGATCGGTTGTCCAGCGCGCTTTGGTCTGGACCAGCCATTTCCCTTCATCAAGCGGTTCAAGAATGCGGGCCAGAACCGGGCGTTTTTCGGACTCGTCCGGCGGCAGGGCGATGGCTCCGCGCCGGTCCGGGTCGAAAAAGCCGGTGGTCAGCGGGCGCGATGCTGCGTTGACGAGTTCCGAGAGATATTTTTCCGGTTTGAATTCGCCCTTGGTGATATCGGTCAGCGCGGTTTTGTATGCGTCGACCACCTGCGCGAGGTAGGCGGAACTCTTGGTGCGGCCTTCGAGTTTGACTGAGGCGACCTTCATGCGGGAAAACCATTCAAGGTAGTGGAGCAGGCAGAGGTCCTGTGCGGCAAAGAATTTGGTCCAGCCTCCGGATTCAGCGGCGTGAGTCAGGGCCGGGTCGGCCGGAGCCTGCTGAGCGGGGGCGTCATCGCCGAGCGGCTCGAAAACGAATTCATCGTCACCGGTGTCGAAGGTGAATTCTTCGGCACCCTCGGGGGTGTAGTCCTGAATTTCCCAGAGCTGCTCGCCGGGACGGGTGCGTTCCTCGAATGTGACGGTGGTGGGGCGGTATTCATAGCGGCAGGGGTGGGAGCACTGGCCGAGATTGCCGGGGCGGTCATTGAGCAGCGCGGACATGTAGCAGCGGCCTGAGACGGCCATGCATTGTGCGCCGTGAATGAACACCTCGATCTCCATGTTCGGCATTTTCTTGCGGGTGATGGCGAGCATCTCCATGAGTTCCTGAGAGCGCAGTTCGCGGGCTACGTTCACGCGTCGGGCACCGCATTCGCGCCAGAAGCGGATGGATTCGGAGTTGGACGTGTTGGCCTGGGTCGAGACATGGACCGGCATTTCCGGGAGTTCGCGCCGTAACAGGCGAATGATGCCGGGATCTGCGGCAATGACAGCGTCCGGCTTCAGCCTGCCGAGAAGTTTGATGTACTCGCGCACCTGCGGCATCATGCTTTCACGCGGATAGACATTGAGCGTGAAGTAGGCCTTTACTCCGGCAGCACGGGCGCGTTCTATGGCCGTGGCAAGTCCTTCTTCGGAGAATCCGCCCGCACCTGCGCGCAGGTTGAGGCTGTCTCCGCCGAAATAGACGGCGTCCGCGCCATACAGGATGGCGGTTTCGAGTTTTTCCATGTCCCCTGCCGGGACGAGCAATTCCGGTGTAAATGCGTTGGCAGTCATAATTCCCCTCGGTGATCTGTGCGACGAACGTACGCTACATGAAAGTATGCTCGTTCGCCAGAGTGTTATTCGGCCTCAGGTCATGCTGGAGAGGCGGTCGAGGCTTTACAATTCGGGCGAGAGATATGATGATACGCGCTGCTGCAAAGCCTTCTATTAAACACTGGAAAACCGGAGCAAGACATGAGCGTGCAGATACGGATATTCTCCGACTTCGCCTGACCTTTCTGCTATATCGGCACGGGGATTGTCGATAAATTGAAAAAGGAATTTGATATCGAAGATATCTGGATTCCACATGAAATTCATCCTGAGATTCCAATAGAGGGGCAATCGGTAACTGATCGATTCTCACGCTTTGACGTGGACCAGATCGTTGCCACATGCCGTCAGCGCGGTGAGCCTTACGGGCTGGAGTTCGGTGAACTGGATATGCTCAGCAACACCCGGCTTGCCCTTGAGGCGGCGGAATTTGCGCGGGGCAAGGGCGCGTATCATGTGATGCATAATGAATTGTTCAAGCGTTACTTCAGGGATGGACAGAATCTCGGCGACAGGCAGGTGGTTCTGACTGCGGCAGAGCGATGCGGGCTTGATGTGGATGAGCTGAAAGCGGCACTCGACACGGGCGTTTTTGCCGATCAGGTGAAGCAGGGGAGCGTCGAGGCAAAGCGGCTCGGCGTCACTGCCATCCCCGCGTTTTTTATCGAGGGACTTCCGCCGATAACCGGGGCGGTTTCGGAAGATCGGTTCCGTGAGGCTTTGGCGTCTCTTCGGGAAAAGTGATTCCTGTTCCGCAATGAGGTCGTGTGCGTCAACCGCAGTTGACCACAGGCTGACAGCAATGACTGAAATGGTTGAATTCAACAATATGCAACGAACTGCAACAAGGTGAATGTCGTGTCAAAAACTGGCGAAATAGTTGTATTCTTTACTGGTGGGACCATTGGAATGTCTCCGGCAGAGGGTGTGCACGGCGTTGCCCCCGGCGGCAACTTCGAGAAGCTCCTCAACCAGCTTGCACCGCAAGAGGAAGGCATCACCCTGCGGCCTGTTCCGTGGTCTGACAAGCCGAGTCCGCACATGACGCCCAGTGACATGTTCCGGCTTGCCAAGGAGGTGGAGACCGCCTTGCAGGAACCTACCGTGCTGGGTGCGGTCGTGCTGCACGGGACGGACGTGCTGGCCGAGTCCGCCTACATGTGCGACATCGTCATCAACTCCGACAAGCCCGTGGTCCTGACCGGCAGCATGCGGTACTATTCCGAATCCGGCTACGACGGCATCCGCAACCTCATCAACGGGGTGCGCGCGTGTCTGCTGCCCATCCCTCCCGGCACCGGAGCCTGCGTTCTCATGACCGACCGCATCTTCGCGGCCCGTGAAGCGGTCAAGGTGAACTCCCTCAATGTCGATGCCTTCGAATCCCGCGAGGCAGGTATCGTCGGGTACGTGGCGGGCGAGTCCGTCATTCTTGCCGGATGCCCTCTTTCCCTCTCTCCGCGTCGGAAAATCAGTCCTGAATCCATTGAGCCGAATGTCGCGCTTATCACGTCATATACGGGAATGGACCGATCAATTATCGATCATGTTAAAAGTCATGGAGTCAAGGGTCTTGTGGTAGAAGGATTTGGAGCAGGGAACGTGCCTCCAGGCATTGTCCCGGCTCTTGAAGAGTGCATGGAGTCCGGTATTCCGGTGGTCCTTGCCACGCGCTGCATCGAGGGCGGTGTCTGGCCTGTGTACGGCTACCCCGGCGGCGGGGCGGACCTTGAGGATCGTGGGGTGATTCTTTGCGGACGGCTCGGCGGTCCCAAGGCGCGGGTGCGTCTGATGTGTGCGCTTGGGTTGACCAGTGATTTGGAAGAAATTCGAGATATGTTTGAAGATGCGTAGTTGACGAGAGGGGGATATCGCGTTTGCGGCGAGAGCTCCTTTTTCCTCTTTTCTTATTTTTGTCTATAAACACCTTCCTTCCGGGAGGTGTTTATTTTTTAAAGGTAATGAAAGGTAAAAGGCAGAAATTCAGTCGCTTTCGCTCCCTCCATGTCCTGCGCGGACGGCGGTACTTTCTTGGCTAGGGCCCAAGAAAGTACCAAAGAAACCCCCGTTCCCTTGATTTACCCGCCAAGTCCTCACCGCCAAGAATCTGATCTGATTGGGGCGGCTCCACATCATGAAAAGCGCAGGTCCTGCCATTCCGATCAGTACGGGATTATGTCCATCCAATCATATCCCGTCACCAAAGCCGCCTTCCCCGACCAGTCAGCTTCTAAGGCTTGTGAGGTTTAATTGGCTTATTGAGGCATTTCGGTTGTTAAGGTAGCGAAAGGCAATTGCGGTCCCGAAAATCTACCTATTGTATCCCTGCTTGCCTTTCATGTTTGTTCCACACGAAGGCCTAGCTTAGCCTTTATCTTCGAAGCCTAGAAGCTACAAAACGGAAGCCGCGGCTCTTCGAATCCGGAGTCGTCCCCGGCGACTGGATTCGGGAGCGGCCCGGTTTGATCAGATTCTTGGTTCCGAAGATACAAGGCGGTGAAGCTAATAAAAAAGCAGTTTCTTTCGTCCTTTCTTTTCTGCTTTGGAAAAAGAAAGGACCCCGCCGGGAGGGCACGGAAGGAGCGAAAGCGACTGGATTTTGCCTTTTCCGCCTTTCCATGCATTTTTTTCTGCCTTTACCGGAATTGAGAGGTAGAATGTCTATTGAATTCCTTTCTGAATCTCCTTTGAAAACAGGACGAAAATCGGGTTCCAGAAAACTCTGTCAACCCTCCAAGTTATGCTTTTTTCGCCCGTTTTGGGGTCCTTTTCACCCGTTTTCATCCTGAGCCCAAAACCGGGGTTATGCTGTTTCGCATCCGGCCCGGAGGTTTCCAAGTCGGCCCGCTGCGAGCCTGAAACGGTTTCAGGCAGCCTGAAGCGGATACCCGGTGACGAGGCAGTTCGGACACCCGGCCAACGGGTGGACACCCAGAAAAAGAATCAAAGGAGAAAAAATATGTCCACAACCATCGATCAGTCATTTGTCAGTGAATATGCTTCCAAGGTGAAGCAGACCTATCAGCAGCGCGGTTCCAAGCTGCGCAACACCGTCCGCCTCCAGACCGGGGTGGAAGGTTCCAAGTGCGTGTTTCAGAAAATCGGCAAGGGGACCGCGGGCAAGAAGACCCGCCACGGCAATGTTCCGCTCATGAACCTCAACCATTCCAGCGTGTCCTGCTCGCTTTCGGATTGGTATGCCGCAGAGTACGTGGACAAGCTCGACGAGCTCAAGGAGAAGCACGACGAGAAGCAGGTGGCCACCGATGCCGGTGCATGGGCGCTGGGCCGCAAGATCGACGAGCTGCTTATCGACAGGCTCGGTTCTGCTTCCAACATCATTGCCGAGGACGCCAGCGGCCTGAGCAAGGACAAGGTCCTCAGGGCCTTTGGCACGCTCAACGCCAACGACGTAGCAGACGATGGGCATCGTTTCGCCGTGGTCGGCCCGCATCAGTGGAATGAACTGCTGAACATTCAGGAGTTCAAGTCCAGCGACTATGTCGGTCCTGAATATTCCTGGCTTCAGGGCACGGAATCCCGCACCTGGCTCGGCATCACATGGATGTTCCACACCGGCCTGCCTCTGATCGACGGGGCGCGCTCCTGCTACATCTACCACCGCAACGCGCTTGGTCTGGCCGAAGGTCAGGATGTCAAGGCGTTCGTGGACTGGGTGCCGGAAAAGGCCGCCCATCTCGTGGACCACATGCTGTCCGCAGGCGCGTGCCTCATCGACCCGGAAGGTGTCATCGAGATCAAGTGCGACGACGACGCGGTTATCGTCTAGTTCGAATCAACCTCAATCGGAGAGGGGCAGGTTTCCTCTCCGCCTCAATAAGGAGAATACATTATGGCATATGCAAGTGAAGACATGCGACTCATGGGTGGTGTCCCGGGTCAGCAGCTGTTCATCTACCGGACTTCCGACGACGTTTCCGCCGTCATTGCTTCGGGTTATTTCGACAAGGCGGCCGAGGATTATAACCTCGATACCGGCGACATCGTGATCGCCTGCTCCGGCGCAACCAAGGCCGATGCGGTTGACCTGCTTGTCGCAAAAAACAATTCCGGCACCGTAACAATGGTCAACGGAAGCTAAAACAGCACCGTCGATGAAAGAATCAGGTACAAGAAAGGGGAGTCCTCAAAAAGGGGACTCCCCGTTTGTTTTGTGTGATGAGGCCGAGAAAATCGATTCGTTAGAACGACAACTTGAGTCCCGATCCGACTTCCTTGACCGGGCATTTGCGGGCCAGTGCGATCTTGGCGGCAAGGTCGGTGCAGTGGCAGCAGTAGAGCGATTCCAGTTCGAGCGCGGCCAGATAATCCGTGGTCGGGTCAAGGCGTTCGGGCTTGGCTTCCTGCAAGTGGAAACCGCCGAGCACGGTGTGCACGTTGTCCACGCCGGTGACGCGCTTGGCCTGTTCCACGGTGTTGCAGATACCGCTGTGGGCACAGCCCGCGATGACGATAAGTCCCTGATCGCTGACGAAGGCCATGGCCGTATCATCCACGAGCGGGTCCTTGATGCTTCCTTCCGGGTCGTGACGATTGCCAAAGGAAGCGGGCTGGTCAAATTCCAGCACGCGTTCGATCTCGCCGAGCACGACAAGGCGTTCGGTGAGCTGGACCGGTTCGCGGGTCAGGGTCAGCGGGTAGTGGCGTGCCAGTTTGTCTTCAGACATGAGCATGCCGGTTTCGGCCCGTTCCCTGCCGCTCTTGCTCGTGACGGCGTGCGGATGCGCCACCAGTTTCGGACGGGTGACGTCCATTTTCTGGGAAACGGATTCAAAGTGGTGGCGGATGAGGGCGTCCAGTCCCCATGTGTGGTCGAAATGGCCGTGGGAAAGTACGATCCGGTCCAGATGGAGCATGTCGATTCCCATGCGTCGGGCATTGATCAGGAAGGCGTCGGAGTAGCCCGCGTCGAACAGCACGCGGAGACCGTCGTCCTCAATGAGCATGGACAGGCCGGGTTCAGCGAGAAAGTAGCTGCCGACCAGAGAGTTGTTGTCCACGAGAAAAGTGAGTTCCATGTATTTTCCTTGAATCGTTTGTACGGACTGGATGCATCGCCGAAAATTCTATAAAACGTACCCATGTCAATTCGCAATGCATTTCTCATATCCGTCCTGCTGCTCGTCCTGTGTGTCCTTCCCGTTTCAGGCTATGCCGAAAGCGCCCGTTTCCTGACTGTTATTGATGGTGACTCGCTCCTTGTGGAATATCAGGGACGTTCCCGCGAAGTGCGCCTTATCGGCATCGACTGTCCTGAATGGGGGCAGGAATACGGCACCGAGGCCAAATCTCATGCCCTGACGTTCTGCTACGGTAAACAGGTGCGGCTTGAATTCGACAAGTCCCGAAAGGACCGCTACGGCCGCATGCTCGCCTACGTCTACTGCGGCGATACCATGCTGAATGAAGAGATGGTCCGCGCCGGTCTCGCCCTTGCCGTCAAGTACCGGCCCAACACGAAATATCACAGCTGCTTCAAGCGCGCAGAAAAGGAAGCCCGCCTGAAACGCCGCGGCTTCTGGCTCCACGGTGGCCTCAAGCAGACTCCGTCACAGTGGCGGAAGCGGCATTAGGACCGGGATGACAGGTGTGGGATAGTAATAAAGTTCTTTAGCAAGCAATAAAGTTGCTAAGTGAAGCCGCTTCCGGAAGATCGGAAGCGGCTTCTTGTATTCACACGTCAGAATGAAAACGGGCGGTTTTATCCCCAAAACGGGCGTCTGCGGGCGATAAATATTATCAACGGGCATAGTGATGGAAGCACTCCGTCAAACATCATGCTAAATTAACTCGCAATTTTCTTTTTAGCGCCTTCTCATAAACCCTTGTCAACAAACCGAGTTATGCTTTTTTCGCCCTTTTTGATTCGCCACGTCCTGTGGCTCACCGCTTCGCGGCGTCGGTGAGGAACCGACATCCAAATCCGCTGTCCTGCGGCTTTGTGGGGTCTTGCCGAAATTGACCTCGTTCCCAACCCTGTCAAGTATCCAAGTTATGCTTTTTTCGCCCGTTTTGGGGTCTTTTTCGCCCGTTCTCATCCTGAGCCAAAAACCGGGGTTATGCTCCTTGCATCAAAATTACTGTAAGGAGCAACGACATGTTCAAATTTGGCAAATCCCTCATGACCATGCATCCCGAGGACCAGAAGACAGCACTCAAGAATGCCACGGGGGCGCAACGCAAATTCGCTTCGGAAATGGGTATCGGCATCAACGGCAAGTACGGCCAGAACCGGCAACGACCGCAACAGCGGCAACAAAAACGCGACGCATTCCATGATCTCGACAGACTGAATCACGTTATTGAAAAGGAAAACGAGGCGCATGATTTCTTCGGCGGCCTGCTTGGTGATTGGCAGAAAGGCGTCATCGGCAAGAGTCCGTCCAAAGACGCGACAAGTCTCAAGAGTCCCCATGATTGGTGGCATGTTTGGTGGAAACCCGCCACTTGCAAGTCAATGGGCGGATAAAGATCAACAAATTGATGGCTATGTGGTGGTGGACAAGCCCAAACCGGGGGATGTTGCTTCAGATGGAGGGCATGTTGGTATTGTCAGTGACACTGGGAAAACAATTTCAGCATCATCCGCATCCAATGCAAAAAAAGTTGTCGAGAACGACTGGGGATTTCGTCCTCAACAAAAGGGGAAGATAACGTTTAGAAGATATGTTGGTGCAGGCCCCGACAATAGCACCGTTGACACTTAGCCAGCAAGTCGATACGCGTCTTTCTATGGAGGTATGCAGTGACAATACGCATAGCGTTCAAAAGAATATGCTATGGACTTGCTGGCTTGTCTGTTGGGATAGTCCTATACATATTAACGGGATATCCTCAGAAATGGAAAGACGTCAAAATGGGGATGAACGAAGAGAGGGTTCACCAAATCTGTGGTCCTCCAGCCAACCCTGCTAGTTGGGACGTCAAAGGGGCATTTTACTATCAAACGAATTGCTTTGGACAGTGGGGATTTCTCGCAGCCTCGAGCGAAAGTGAGGAGGTTGGACATACGAGAGTGTTCATAGATATCGGACCAAATCGTGAATTTCGATGGCTCATCAAATATGACGACTCATATCTAAAGGCTTTTGAAATACAGTGGCTTTGGTAGAATATTACGCCCCCCCCCAAAAAAAAAAGGAATCAACGGATACTCCACCTGCCTATAGCGCACATTCGACATCCTCGCCTATTGCTCATTTTAGATATTATGAAGACAAAATTCAGTTTAGCCATTTTGATAGTAGTTGTACTTCTTGGAGTTTACCAAAGTGGACCCATTTCTGTTAGATAAGGCAGAAGAGGGCGACGTCTGCTCTGGTAGCGTCCGATTTAAATAATCAACAGCAAATCAAAAGATGTTGCCGCTGAAACATGGGGATATTGTGGCCTCTATTCTCGCCTTGAAGGGGTATATAAGCAGTTGTCTCCAGAACAGATGCGAGAAGAATATGTTGATGCCGGAATCAGAATTCCCGAAGAATTGATAGAGTAGGTCAACTCAGTGGCAACAAATTTGTTGTTCGTCTGTAGTGTTTTTTGTGGTCGTGAAAAAAGCAAGACCGGCGCGCACTTTCTGTACGCGCCGGTCTTTTCGTCTTGAATGCTCCATTACGCCGTGATCTCTTCATCCAGCTTCTCCAATCGGGCCCGTATCAGGCTGATGTGGATTCGCAGGGAGTAGATGTAGTCCGTGTAGGAGAGCGGGACCGAGGTGTTGAGTACCTCGCGGTCCATGGTTTCCAGACGGGCTATCATCTTTTGGGCGTCGGCATGGGTGGTGATGTCGTAGGCCTCGATATCGATCTGCTTGAGGTGCTTGTACCACTTGAAGATGCGCCGTCTGATCTGCCAGCGGTAGGCCGGGGGCGTGAACTTGAACAGCGGATAAAGCAGCGTCAGCAGCGGGATGAGCAGGATCTTGAGCCGCTCGGCAGTGATGGCGAGGCTGTAGGGCAGGTAGCGCATGAGCAGCGGCGGGCCGTTTTTGTAGAAGCTCTCGGCTTCCTCGGCCAGCGGAAAGAGCAGGGCGTCCTGATTGGGAAAGGTGCCGGGCTGGGCAAAGATGTCGCCCTTGGAGTGGACTTTCCGTGCCGCCAGCAGGAACAGGAACTTGAGGGCCGGGTGCAGGTCTTCCTGAACCACGAGGTTGGCCGTGGGGGCCAGCATGTTCACATTGGTCGACGGGATGTCGTCCGCAAGGTTGATGGCACCGCGCGGCAGGGTCAGCTGTGTGAGATATCTATGGGACCGGGAATACGCCTCGGCGCGGGCAAAGGACATCAGGTGAACGCCGGAATTCGGCGCGCTCAGGGCATGAATGGTGTCGGAGTGGATGCCGGAGATGAGGAACATGACGTCGATGGTCCCGTCGAGCAGGTGGCGAACGGTGTCGCTGGTCGGTGTTTCGATCAGGTCGGCGTTGTCCGGTTCCACGCCGTTTTCATCGAGAATGTTCGTAATCAGGTCATTGGTGCCGCTCCCTTTCGGGCCGATGGCGACCTTGAGTCCCTTGAGTTCCGGCAGGGCCTTGATTTTCAGCCCCTTGCGGTGAAAGACCCAGAGCGGTTCGTAATACAGGCTGCCCAGACTGCGGAGGTCGGGGTGTTCATCGTGTTCGGCTATGCCGCCCTGCATGAAGGCCGCACCCACGGTGGAGTCCGGCGCGGACATCCGGGCGAGGTTGTCCATGGAACCTTTGGTTTCGAGAATTTCAAGCTCCACTCCCTGCTCGGCGAAAATCTTGGCGTACTTCAGGGCGTTCTGGTAATACGCGCCGCTTCGGCTGCCCGCCGCGATGGTCACCTTTTTCGGCGGTGCCGGGTCCACATACTGATACGCGGTCCAGATGGCTGCGAGGAGCAGGATGACTGCGCCGCCATAGACGGCGACCGACGTTGTGACATGGGATTTGAGGAGTTTCATGGAGAGTCCGGTTGTTGAAGTATCAGGTGCGGTTCGTGTCGATGCCTATTCCCAGCTGTGCAGGTCCATCCACTGCCGAGCCTGTCTGGCAGCTTCCCTTTTCTGTTTGGTGGACATGGTCTTGGAAAGGGTCATGAGCAGGTTGTTGGCCTTGGGATGGCCCTGTGTCCCGGCAATGGCGAACCACTTGCACGCCTCCACGGGGTCGGGCTTGCCCACGATGCCCGCCATGATCAGTTCGCCCAGCGTGGCCTGCGCCTCGATGTAGCCCTGATTCGCTGATTTCGTGAGCACGTCACGGGCCGCCTCGACGTCTTTGTCCACCATGTTGCCGGTGAGATACAGGATCGCGAGATTGAACTGGCTGACCGGATCGCCGTTGTCCGACGCCCGTTTCACCCAGTAGAGGAACTGGTCCCTGTCCTGCGGCACGCCGATGCCCTTGCCGTAGATGAGGGCCATGACGCCCTGCGCCTGCGGATGATCCTGCTCGGCAGCGGCCTTGACGAGTTCGAAGCCGCGCACATCGTCCACGGGAATGTCCTGTCCGCGCATGTACATCAGGCCGAGGGTGAACTGGGCATAAGGTTCGCCCTGTTCCGCGGCCTTGGTTGCCCACTTGAGAGCTTCGGCGGTGTCCTGTTCCACTCCGATGCCTTCAAAATACATGCGGGCGACTTCGTACTGTGCCACCGGATCACCGGCGCGGGCAGCGGCCTTGGTCGAGCCGTTGATTTCCGGCAGGGCCAGTCCCCATGCGGCTGCAATGACGAGAAGCGGAATCAGGGCGGCGGACAGATATCTGAAAACGGTCATGAATTCCCTCGGAGTGTTCAGTTGAAAAGAGTGCCAATATCCTTGATATGTTTTTCCCTTTTTTGCAACCACTTCGCAGATGGAGGCACGGGCCGTTTAAAGTGTCGGTCTTCTACCAGGCAATCGGCAATTTGACCTTCTTTCCGGCCTTGTTTGTGAAAAAGACATGCCCGTGTTCCCGGCCGAACAGGTAGACGTCGCGGGTGACGGCCACGTCCTGACGGCAGTATTCGGTAATGAGGTCGAGGCGGCCCTCTTTCCACCACTCAAGGGCCATGAGGCCGTCCGCGGATTTGCCCACGTCGAGCGTGGCCTGCGCGATGTTGTCGAGCTTGAGCCGGTAGCCCAGACGGTTGTTGACTTCCACCAGCAGGTCGAGATTCGGCAGGTCGCGGAAACGGAAGGGATGCAGGCCGCCCAGCACGGCGTAGTCGAATTTGACGTGGTTGAATCCGATGACAAGATCGAACTGCTTGAGGTGCGCCACCAGTTCGTCCATCTGGTCCTGCTCGTAATCGTGCATGGAGTCGTCTTCGGAATCGTAGACGCAGGCAATGGAAACTCCCATGCGGTCGGCACGGTTCCAGCCGCCCACTTCCTGTGCGGAGTAGCGGGTTTCAATGTCGATGACGCCGTACCGTTTCGGCGTGGGTTTTTCCACACCATGGTCAAAGAGGGAACCGGATGCGTTCACGTCGATCTCCTTTGGTTCAATGGATTTCGGGTCGCCGGAAAGAATGGACTCCAGCACGAATTGCGCGGCGCGCTTGTCAATGGGCCTGTTGCCGGACCCGCATTTCGGGGAATGCACGCAGGACGGGCAGCCCACTTCGCACGGACAGGATTCAATGGTCCGCAGGGTCGTCTGTATCAACTCGTCCGCTTTTTCGAAAGCCTGTCGCGTCAGTCCTGCACCACCGGGCATGCCGTCATAGATGAACACCGCCGGGCCTTTTACCTGTTCATGGATGGGCGTGGATATGCCGCCGAGGTCGTTGCGGTCGGTCATGACCAGCAGCGGCAGCATGCCGATGGCCGCGTGTTCAAAGGCGTGGATGCCGCCCATGAAGTGCATGAATTCTTCTTCGCAGCGGCGGCGGACCTCGTTCGGAATTTCAAACCATATGGCTTCGGTCTCGAAAACCAGCGGCGGCAGGTCCAGCGGCATGATGCCGAGCAGTTTGCCTCCGCGGACTGAGCGTTTTTCATAGCCCGTGATCTGTTCCGTGACCTTGACCCGCCCGAAATAGACGCGGGTGCCGAAGCTCGCCTTCTGCCCGAGTACTTCAAGAATTTCCGTGTTCTTGCTGCCGCGCGGCTTGGTGTAATAGCCCACGCGCTTCTTTTGCGTGCGCACGGCCCCGGCTCCGAGGTCGAGGTCCGTGATGACGTAGGTCGCGCCGCGATGCAGGTAGACTGCGCCGGGGTGCGCTTCGCGGAATGCCCTGTGCTGGTCGATGGTCCCGATGACGGGTGCCTTGGTGTCGCCGGTCCCGTCTCTGCCCGTGTTGTCCTCGATGTGCATGGACTGTCCCGCGCCGCGCAGGTCCACGTCCCGGTGCGGGCGCTTGCGCGGCGAGACGATTTCCGTCGGATGACCGGGGAGTTCGTCCTCGGCTTCGTAAAGGTGGCCGAACCGGATCAGTTCTTCCACCCGCTGTGCCACGGGTTCCTCGTTCAGGAAGGATTCGCCCCTTCTCAGGGTGAGTTCGGCGGCGGCGCAGACCAGATGGCGGTCCATGACCACCGGGTTGTGCGGGTTGAGCATGGCCGATTCCGGCGGGCGTGAAAAAAAGTCTTCCGGGTTGCGCATGAAATATTGGTCGAGCGCGTCTTCCTGCGCCACAAGGGCGACCACGCTGTCCTGTCGGCTGCGGCCTACGCGTCCGCCGCGCTGGAGGGTCGCCATGACCGAGCCGGGGTAGCCGACCATGATGCAGACGTCGAGACCGCCGATATCGATGCCCAGCTCAAGAGCCGAGGTGGAGATGACCGCGAGCAGGTCGCCATCCGCCATTTTCGTTTCCACTTCGCGCCGTTCCTCGGGCAGGAATCCAGCGCGGTATGCGGAAATTTTTCCCTTGAACTGCCCGCTGCGTTCCGTGGCCCAGACCGCGATGAGTTCGGTCAGCTTGCGCGATTGGCAGTAGACGATGGTGCGCAGGTTCCGGGCCAGCGCCGCCTGCAAAAGCTGAATGGCCGCCTGCGACGGGGAGCCGTCCGGGTTGAGAAAGACCATGTGGCGTCCGCCGCGCGCAGCCCCGGATTCGAGGATGGGGTGGACATCCAGCCCGGTGAGCATGGAGCACAGCTCCACGGGGTTGCCGATGGTGGCCGAGCAGAAAATGAAGGTCGGGCGTGCGCCGTAGTATTCGCACAACCGTATCAGCCGCCGGAAGACCATGGCCATGTGTGAGCCCATGACGCCGCGGTAGGTGTGCACTTCGTCCACCACGATATGCGTCAGGCCGGACAGGAATTCGGCCCATGACGCATGATACGGAAGCATGGACAGATGGATCATCTCCGGGTTGGACATGATGACGTTGGGTGGCGAGTTGCGGATTTTCTTCCGGAAGTGGGGCGTGGTGTCGCCGTCATAGATGGCGGCGGTGGGGCGGCGGTCTTCCGGCAGGAATGTGGCCAGTTCGTTGAACCCCTTGAGCTGGTCCTGTGCCAGCGCCTTGAGCGGGAAGAGATAGAGCGCCTTGGCTTCCGGGTCGGTCAGGCAGTGCTCCATGACCGGCAGGTTGTACGTGAGTGTTTTTCCGCTGGCCGTGGGGGTGGCGACCACCACGTGATGTCCGGCGCGCACATGGTCTGCGGCTTCTGCCTGATGCGAATAGAGCTTGTCGATGCCCATGAGCGAGAGGGCGTTGGTAATGGCCCCGGCCCACGGGCGGCGCGGGTCGGCGTGACGGGAATCGGCTCCTTCGATGAGGCGGTGATGCGCGACCTGATGGGCCATGCGTTCGCTGTCGAGCAGGGCCGCGACGTATTCTGATACAGGACTGTCCACGGGGACGGATGGTAGTACGGTGTCGAATGTGAAGCAATATAATTGTATTGGATTGAAAAAGCGAGCATGGTACCTTTTCGTAAGGAGTTATACGCATGAATACCCCATTCCGTTCAGAAGACCGCCCTGCCCGCATTCTCGTTGTGGATGATTCCAAATCAGTTCGTTTTGCCTTGCAGACCAATCTTGTCGAGGCAGGATTTGACGTCGTGCTGGGCGTTGACGGTGAAGATGGCCTGAACAGGGCCTTGAATGAGGACTTCGATCTCATAGTCACTGATATCGATATGCCCAAGATGGACGGGATTGAACTCTGTTCCCGCCTCAAGGCGGAATTCAAGACGTCCCATATTCCCATCATCGTGCTGTCTACCCGCGATTCAGACAAGCAGATCGAAGACGGCTTCCGGGTGGGGGCCGATGCCTATCTTTCCAAGGCCGGGGACATGCAGGAAAATATCGGGCGCATCAAGGATGTCCTTCAGGCCCGCAGTTTTTTGACAGGCAGCCGTATTCTTGTTGCCGATGATTCCTCAAGCATTCGCCTGTTCCTGAAGGCAGAGCTTTCCAAGGAAGGGTTCATCGTGGAGACGGTAGCCGACGGAAAACAGGCTCTTGACAGGGTGCCTGATTTCAAGCCCGATCTGATTATCTCCGATTTGATGATGCCGGAGATGGACGGCAGCGATCTCTGCCGCGCATTGAAGAAGGATGAACGATTCAGCCGTATTCCCATTATCATCATGTCCACCCTGAGCGACAAGCCGCTCATGCGACGTCTCATGCGTGAAGGGGCGGCGACGTTTCTGGTCAAGCCCTTCAGCGTGGCACAGCTTTCCATTGTCATCGAAGAAATTTTTTCATCAAACTTCCGGCTGCTCCTTGAGGAAAAGGAACGGCTCCAGATGGAGCACGAACTGACTCTGGCCGCCATCGCCAGTCTGGTTCAGGCCCTTGAGGCCCGTGACAGTCTGACCCGCGGCCATTCCGAGCGTGTGGCGCTCATTGCCGTGGGAATCGGTGAGGAGCTGGGGTATGATCAGGTCGAACTGGATCGATTGCTGCTCATCGGGCGTCTGCATGATCTCGGCAAGATCGGCGTGCGTGATGACGTGCTCCTCAAGGAATCCCGCCTCGATGCAACCGAATTCGAGCATGTCAAAGCGCATTCAAGCATGGTTGCGGACATTCTGCGTCCCATAGAAAGCCTGCACGACATTCTTGAGGTTACGCTTTCCCATCATGAACGGTGGGACGGAAATGGATATCCCGAAGGGCTTAAGGGTGAGGACATTCCGTTCAAGGCCCGCATCATCTCCGTGGCGGACGTGTTTGAAGCCGTTACCTCGGAGCGTCCATACCGGGATTCCATGCCCAAGCGGGTAGCCATCGACATCATTCGTGAAGAGCGGGGCAGACAGTTATGCCCCACCTGCGTGGATGCCTTCCTCAGGTGGTACGAGCGCACCGGCGGCGAGATCGATCTGCCCGAGGAATTCCAGCAGGGATAAGGCGGGGACGAGTCGTTTTTCCGGCAATGAAAAGGCTCATCCGGTCAGATCGTTCCATGGTGAAACAACCGTGGATTTCATTTCTTCTGCGAAAAATCCTCAATATCGAATAGTCCGAAATACCTGCCTGTTTATCGGTTGCCCGTGATGAAAGGGTGCTTATCTATGTGATCATCCTGTCATCTTTAAATACGGAGTAGGCATGAAATACGTTCATACCAATATCGTGGCTGACGATTGGAAACGATTGGCAAAATTCTATCAGGACGTACTGGGCTGCGTGCCGGTTCCACCGGAACGGAATCTCAAGGGTGAGTGGGTCGACAAGCTCACAGGACTGACTGACGCGCACATCACGGGTGTGCACCTTCGTTTGCCCGGTTGGGGAGACGACGGGCCGACCTTGGAGATATTCCAATACAACAAGTCCAACCAACGGTTGCCGATCGCCACCAATAATCCCGGGTTCGGCCATATTGCGTTCCAAGTGGATGACGTCGAGGAAGCCGTGGCCGCTTTTCTGGCAAATGGCGGTTCGCCGGTAGGCGAGTTGTTGGTTCACCAATACCCGGACGGCCGGTATCTTACCGTCCGATACGTGGCCGACCCTGAAGGCAATGTGGTGGAACTGCAGAGCTGGTCTGAAAAGCAGGGATAAATTCTCCCTTCTCACAGATTGCATCCGCATTGCTGAAGTTCAGTTTAGCCGAATAAACCTGAAAAAAGTCGTCTCTGAGAGGCGACTTTTTTTGTTGCCTTTCTTTTCACATCTGCACTTTGTGTACTTTTGTGCAAATGTGCAGCACCTTTTGTGCAATTTGACACACTTTGCACAGTGGGTGTGGAAGGTGAAAAATAGTAACTAGCTGATTTTATTGAGTGTCACGTTTTGGCACGCCGTGTGCTTTAAGAGAAACCATGCACGAAGCAATTACCGTCACTCTCATCATCCTGATCGCTGTGTTGTTGCGGCGATCTCTCCTCACCGATACGGACGCCACTCCGGGCGTCCTGTCGGTCGGGGAAGAAAATGACGGCTTTACGACCCTGGCTCCGGTGGTCATTACGGCGGAAAGCCCCCATCCCGCCAAGACTGCCAGCCGCAAGCGATAGGGTCTTTAGCATATACCATACCTTCCTTGAACAAACAGTACACAACCTCAAAACCCCTCCTCAAAAACCCCATAGACCTCAACACAGAAAGGGCCGCGCAAGCGGCCCTTTCCAGTCGGTGGATAAAGGTCCGATTGCGTTGTTGCCGCAAAAAGGACAAACCTTCGCGTACAGGAAGTACGCTTCGGCCTTGTCCTTTGTTGTTTTTCCTTTTTTTGAAATATAAAAAGGCAGAGAGCCGTCGCTGTCGCTCCTCCAAGTTGTAAGAGCCCTCCCGGCGGGGTCCTTTCTTTTTCCAAAGCAGAAAAGAAAGAACGAAAGAAACTGCTTTTTTGCAGAACTTCACCGCCTTGTATCTTCGGAGCCAAGAATCTGATCAAAACGGGCCGCTCCTGAATCCAGTCGCCGAGGACGGCTCCGGGATTCGAAGAGCCGCGGCTTCCGTTTTGTCAGCTTCTAGACTTCGAAGATGAGGGCTAGTGTCGTCCTTCGTGCGGGAGAAAAGTGAAAGGCAAGCAATGAAATGGAAGGGCAGACTTTGGTTACCGCACTTGCCCTCTCATCACCTTGTCATCCGACATACCCAATGAGCCAATTTAACCTCACAAGCCTTAGAAGCTGCCTGAGAGGGGAAGGCGGCTTTGGTGGCGGGATATGTATGAATCAACATAGTCCCGTAGCGCTTGGAAAGGCAGAGACTATGCTTTTCATGGTGTGGAGCCGCCCTGATCAGATCAGATTCTTGGCGGTGAGAATTTGGCGGGTAAATCAAGGGATCGGGGGTTTCTTTGGTACTTTCTTGGGCCCCAGCCAAGAAAGTACCGCCGTCCGCGTAGGACATGGAAGGAGCAAAAGCGACTGGATTTCCGCCTTTTGCCTTTCGTCTTCTGCCTTCATTCTTTCTGCAAAAAACACAAGCTCACCGCCAAAACGGTCCCACCTCATGCCCCATACGGAAAGCGCCCTGCGGACAATCCGCAGGGCGCTTCGAGTGCAACAGGAGGTACGGGAGTGCGGGCCGTACTTCTAGTCGTTGAGAGCTTCGTATACTTTGCCCACGAGTTTTTCGCTCGGGGTGAGGGTTTTGTCGCCGGGTGCCCATTTGGCGGGGCAGGCCTCGGCGGGGTGGTCCTTGAGGTAGTTGTTGGCTTCCATCTTGCGGGCCAGTTCGTCGCCGTTGCGGCCTACATTGTAGAAGTTGACCTCGGAGGAGACCAGCAGGCCTTCGGGGTTGATGATGAAAGTGCCGCGCAGTGCGAGGCCGGTGTCGTAGTCCCATACATCGAAGAAGCGGGACACTTCGCCGGTCGGGTCGGCAGCCATCTTGTATTTCACGTCGGCCAGCATGCGTTCGTCGGTCTTCCATGCCAGATGGGTGAATTTGGTGTCCGTGGACACGGAGATCACTTCGGCTCCGAGCTTCTCCAGTTCAGCGTGCTTGGCAGCGAGGTCGGCAAGTTCGGTGGGGCAGACAAACGTGAAGTCAGCCGGGTAGAAAAAGAGGATCGCCCATTTTCCTTTTTCGCGCAGTGCGCCGAGGTCCACTTCGCAGAAACCGCCCTCGGTCGGGTCAAAGGCTTCCATGGTGAATGCAGGGACTTTCTGTCCTACCTTGGCGAATTCGGGCGGCATTTCTTCGTGATTGTGTTCGCAGGTCATTATTTTCTCCTTTATACGGTGTGAGTTATTTTCAAAGTAGTAATGATTGCTGTTTTCATGTTCTAAGCGTAGCACCTGTCCGCGTCAAGCATTTTTTTGCATTTTCACCGGACTTTGAACCGGAGGCCATGTAGTGTATAGCGTGAAGTCCGGTGCGGTGAATTGGTATTATTATCCGCGTATCGGCAAACGAGAAAAAAAAGAGAGTTGTCATAATGAGTCACGGATTCACGAAAGTCAGGGAACTGGAAATAGCGGAGATGTCGTCTGTCGCCCATGTCTACCGGCACGACAAGACCGGTGCGCGGGTGCTGTCCATCGTCAATGATGATGAAAACAAGGTGTTCGGCATTTCGTTCCGCACGCCGCCCGAGGATTCCACGGGCGTGGCTCACATTCTTGAGCATTCGGTGCTGTGCGGGTCGGAAAAGTATCCCGTGAAGGAACCGTTCGTGGAACTGCTCAAAGGCTCGCTCCAGACGTTCCTGAACGCGCTGACATTTCCGGACAAGACCTGTTATCCGGTTGCGAGTGCCAATGGGCAGGATTTCTACAATCTGGTGGACGTGTATCTTGACGCGGTTTTTTATCCCCGCCTGACAGAGAACACCCTCAAGCAGGAGGGCTGGCACTATGAAATGGAGAGCGCGGACAAGCCTGTTACGTACAAGGGCGTCGTATATAATGAAATGAAGGGTGCGTATTCTTCCCCGGATTCGTTGCTGTATGAACACTCGCAGCAGTCGCTGTTCCCGGACCATACCTACGGTATCGATTCCGGCGGCGATCCCGAGATCATCCCTGAACTGACCTTCAAACAGTTCATGGATTTCCACCGTGACCATTATCATCCGTCCAACGCCTACGCCTATTTTTACGGTGATGATGACCCGGAAAAGCGTCTGGCCATTCTCGACGAAGTCTTTTCGAAATTCGAGAAGATCGATGTGGAAAAGACCCGCATCCCGCTCAAGGAGCGGTTCTCCGAAGCCGTGTCCGTGCGTGAAAACTTCCCCGCTTCCGGCAACCTTTCGAAAGGTATGTTTACGGTGAACTGGTTGTTGTCCGAGACCGCAGATGCCAACCTGAACCTCGCCCTGCATGTGCTGGAGCATATCCTTGTGGGGCTGCCGTCTTCGCCGCTCAAGAAGGCGCTCATGGATTCCGGACTGGGCGACGATCTCGCCGGTGTCGGCCTTGAGGCGGACATGCGCCAGATGTTCTTTTCCGTCGGTCTCAAGGGCATTCACCCGTCCAACGCCATCAAGGCCGAGTCGATCATTTTCCACACCATCAAGGAACTGGTGGAGAACGGCATTGACGCCAAGGACATCGAAGCGGCGATCAATTCGGTGGAATTCTCCCTGCGTGAGAACAATACCGGCTCATACCCGCGCGGTCTGTCCCTGATGTTCCAGTCCTTGTCTACATGGATTTACGACGACGAAGGCGTCGAGGGCGACCCGCTGCTTCTGTTGCCGTTCGAGGAACCGCTCCGAAACATCAAGGGGTGGATTGAAAACGGCGACAAGATTTTCGAAGAGCTGCTGGCCCGTCTGTTCCTGCACAATTCGCATCGTTCCACGGTGCTGCTGGAGCCGGACCAGAAACTGTCCGCCGCCATTGCGCGCAAGGAGGCCGGACGCCTCAAGAAGGTCAAGGAAAGCCTGACTGACAAGCAGATCGAAAAGGTTATTGCGGACGCACAGGAGCTTTCCCGCTTGCAGGGCGAGCCTGATGCCCCGGAAGCCCTTGCTTCCATTCCGCGTCTGTCCGTTGCCGACCTGCCCCGCGAAAACCGCATCATCCCCACGGAGCATCGCGAAGTCGCTGGTGCGCCGTTGCTGTATCACGATCTCGCCACCAACGGCATTGCGTACTTTGATTTTGGGTTTGATCTTGCCGCGGTGCCTGCCGAACTGTTGCCTTTCGTGCCGGTCTTTGGTCGGGCGCTGCTCGAATCCGGTACGGAAAAGCGCAATTATGTGGACCTGTCCCAGTGGATCGCCTGCACATCAGGCGGCATTTGGGCGCAGCCGTTTTCCGCTCCGGTGCGCGATTCCAAGGAAGCCGCGTCCCGTCTGTTCCTGAGGGCCAAGGCCACAACCGACAAGGTCGGTGAAACCGCAGCCATTATCACTGAGGTGCTGACATCGGCCAAGCTCGACAGCAAGGAGCGCATTTCCCGTATCGTCTCCGAGGCCCGCGCCCGCATGGAGCAGCGGCTCGTGCCTGCCGGACATCAGGTCGTGGCGACCCGTCTGCGTGCCCGCACCCATGCCGGATATGCCGTGGAAGAACTCCTGTCCGGGTTGACCAATCTCGAATTCCTGCGTTCGCTCGAAAAGCGTATCGAAGAGGACTTCCGCAAGGTCGCCAAGGACCTTGAAACATTGCGCTCTCTGCTCATTTCCAGAAACAGCGTCATCGTCAACGCGACCATGGATCAGTCCATGTTTGCCGCTGTGGAGCCGGAGCTGGCGTCTATTGTCTCCGCGTTGCCGGAAGTGGACGCCGAACCCGTGAAGCGCGGACCGCTTTCCCTGCCCGCTCGCGAAGGTCTCGCCATCCCGGCGCAAGTCAACTATGTGGGCAAGGGCGTGAATGCCGCGGATCACGGATTCACCTTCACCGGTGCGGCACAGGCCGTGAACAAGATGATCCGTACCGGCTATCTGTGGGAAAAGGTCCGTGTGCAGGGCGGTGCCTACGGAGCTTTCTGCCTCATGGATCGCGTCGCCGGAAGTCTGGCATTCGTGTCCTACCGCGACCCGAACCTGGAAGCCACGGTCAAGGCCTTTGACGCAACGGCCGAGTATCTCGAAACCGTTACCCTGAACGCGGACGAGCTTGAAAAGTCCGTGATCGGTGCCATCGGCGAGATCGACACCTACCAGCTGCCGGACGCCAAAGGGTTTACCGGCATGGTGCGCCATCTCACAGGGCAGGATGACGCCTTTCTCCAGACTGTTCGCGACGAAGCGCTTGCAGCCGATGAAAAGAACTTCCGCGCCTTTGCCGAAGCCGTACGCATCAACGCGGAAAACGGCGCGATCTGCGTGCTCGGTGATGAACTCGCCATGGAAAACTCGGGACTCGATCTGGAGATCAAGCGGGTTCTGTAGTGGTATATATGTAAAAGCCGAAGGGGATGCGCCTGCGGCGCGATGACGGGTGATTTCGCCTCTGGCGGCCAAAGGGTAGAACCCTTTGGGATCCCATTCTCGCCTTCGGCGAACGTGTTTAAATAAGGAAGCTCCGGCAGATAGTCTGCCGGAGTTTCCTTGTTTTATATATCAACTTTCGCCGAAGGCGAGCCGGGATTCTTAAGGCCTTCGGCCTTAAGCCGCCGGAGGCGAAATCACCCGACAATAGCCGCGAAGCGGCATTCCACCCCGTGTCTCCTCTTCCCATTTTGCGTGGCATGATCTACCGTGCGCGCATGAACATTTCAGGCATCATATTGGCGGGTGGCCTCGGCACCCGCATGGGCCACGCCAAAAAGGCCTTTATTGAGATAGGTGGGCAGTCGATTATTGAGCGGCTGTTGAACGTGTATCGTCCTCTTTTTCCGGAAATCGTGATTGCCGCGCGTGAGGCCGGGGATTTTTCCGGGTTCACCGAACGGGTTGCCGTGGACCGCTTTGATGCACGCAGTTCGCTCACCGGGATTCATGCAGGACTTGCCGCCATGAGTGCCACGCATGGTTTTTTCGCGGCTTGCGACGCCCCGTTTCTGCAATCTGGATTGGTCGAACGGTTGATCGCCGAGGTGCGTGATGATGACGACGTGGTCATTCCGCTCAAGGAGGATGGTTACCGGGAGCCGTTGTGTGCCGTGTATTCGAGGCGGTGCCTGCCGCCCATTGAGGCGCAGCTTGATCGCGGTGATTACAAGATCATCAGGTTCTTCGATCAGGTCAGAGTCAGGGAAGTGCCGGTGTCGAAACTCGTGGCTGGCGACCTGGAAATGGTTTCGTTTTTCAACGTCAATACGCCTGAAGACCTTGCCGGAGCGGAAGAGATGGCGCGGACGCGGGGATTGTAAAACGGGTTGCTTGGGTGTTTTTGATATATTGATTGCCTGATCATTATAAAATGTCGCATTGCGGGTGTATTCCGTGTATAAATGAGAGATGAAAATCCTTGCGGCATTTCTTCTCATAATGAGTCTGGCGATGCCTGCCAGAGCAGAGCCGTCCCTTTCTTTCGGGTTCATTCATGCCCCGTTGTCTTTTTCGTCGCTGTCGGTGCTCAAGGTCGCATATTCCAAGATCGGGATTCGAGTGCAAGGCCTCAAACTGCCTGCGGCCCGTTCTCTGGAACAGTCGGATGCCGGACTGACTGATGGTGAAGTCCATCGGATCAGGGAAATCGAAGCAGAGCATCCTCGACTCATTCGTATAGAAGTCCCCATTAACAGCGTGGAAGGGATGGCTCTTTCCTGTGACGGGCCGGTCAATACAACGGATTCTGATGTGTTCAGGAAGTATCGGATCGGTATAAAGATCGGGACGATCTATGCTGAAAGATTGACGGAAGGGATGCCTTCCGTGACCAAGCTGCTCAGTGAAGACAAGCTGATGGACCTGCTTGTCGCAAAGCGGCTGGATGTCGTCATAGGCGATCGGCCTTGGGCGGAACGGCAGACCGACATGCCGGGACATGAATGTGTCCGGATCAATGAACCGCCGCTTGTGAGAATTCCCCTCTACCATTATCTGCATATCCGTCATGCCGAGCTGGTCCCGGACCTTACGCGGGTGCTGCGGGAAATGAAGGAAAGCGGAGAAATGGATCGGGTTATTCGACAAGCTCTTGATTTTGTTCGCAAGAATCCTGTGCCGGAGCGGTAGTCTTTCATGGCGGAATAGGCGTTGAGTCGGAATGACAATGAAAAGCGCCCGGTCACGATGTGACCGGGCGCTTTGTTAATCCTTTCCAGTTGTCTTCTAGTAGTGAATGTCACCTTCTTCCAAGGGGGTGGCGAAGGTCTTGTACACCCAGAACTGATAGCCGATGACCAGCGGGACGAAGATGACCGCCACGCCGAGCATGATTTCCAGCGTCAACTGGCTTGAGGCCGAGTTCATGATGGTCAGGCTGTTTTGCGGATTCGGGTTGGACGGGATGATGGCCGGGAAGATGCCCACCACGCCGAACAGGGCCGTGCCCCCGATATACAGGCAGGAGGACGCCCAAGCCATCCACCACTTGCGGGCACCCATGTAGCTGCGCATGAGGATGAGACCCGCCACGGGGAGCAGCAGGATCACGCACAATATGGGGTAGAGGAAGTAGTTGCTGAACAGCTGTGTTTCCACGGCGGTGTAAGCCAGGAACAGGACTGTCGCCACGACTTCGATGGGCCAGAGTTTGGTGGCAAGGCCTTCAGCGCGGGCTTGAAGATCGCCTTCAGTGCGGATGCAGAGCCAGAGTGCGCCATGCATCACGAAGATGACCACGAACAGGATTCCTCCGGCGAGTCCGTAAGGATTAAGCAGACCGAACAGTCCGGCCTGACTGAAACCGGTGGAATCGAGCGGAAGGCCGCGGAAGATGTTCGCAAAGGCCACGCCGAGCAGCAGCGCCGGAATGAACGAGCCGAGAATGTGGCACCAGTCCCAGACCTTTTTCCATGTTTCGTTTTCCACTTTGGAGCGGAATTCGAAGGAAACGCCGCGCACGATGAGTGCGAACAGGAGCAGCATGAGCGCGGTGTAAAGACCGCTGAACATCTGCGCGTAAGCATAGGGGAACGCCGCAAAGGTGACGCCGCCCGCCGAGATGAGCCAGACTTCGTTGCCGTCCCAGAAGGGGCCGGTGGAGTTGAACATCATCCGTTTTTCTTTTTCGGTTTTTGCAAGGAAGGGAAGCAGCGTGCCCACGCCGAGATCAAAGCCGTCCAGAATGAAGTAGACGGCCCAGAGAACTCCCCAGAGCACGAACCAGATCATAGCCAGGTAGTAGTGCAGCGAACCTGTTTCCATGAATGTTTCCATCAGATCTTCTCCTTGTATGTCTTCGCAGGTCTAGACCTGGATGGGGGTGTTGTCTTCGGGGCCTTTCTTGGCAAGGCGGATCATGAGCCAGATACCGGCTGCACCGAGCAGCGTGTAGAGCAGACACATCAGGATCAGTGAGAAGCTGACTTCACCCGTGGAGACCGGGGAAACCGCATCTGCCGTCCGCATGAGCCCGTACACGATCCACGGCTGGCGTCCGACTTCGGCCAGTGTCCAGCCCGCCCAGATTGCAATGTAGGGCAGGGGAATGCAGTAGGGAAGCGCCTTCAGGTACAGCGGGAAATTGTCGAGCCGTTTGCGCATGACCCAGCCGAACAGGGCCAGTGCGGGCATGAGGGTTCCGAGGCCGACCATGGTCCTGAAGGCCAGAAACGTGATGGTGATGGGCGGACGGTCTTCCTTGGGAATGTCGTTCAGTCCCTTCACCTCGGCATTGAAGTCGTTGTAGGCAAGGAAGCTGAGGGCACCGGGAACAGGCAGTGCCTCGATGAGGTTGCCGTCTTCGCCCGGAACGACCAGCAGATAGATCGGTGCGTTCTTCTGGGTTTCCCAGTGTGATTCCATGGCAGCCAGCTTGGCGGGCTGCTTCAGGGACATGTTGTTGCCGTGCATGTGGCCTTCAACGGCGGTGACAATGGAAAAGACCAGAGCCACGGTAACGCCGATGTTGAAAGACTTCTGGAAGAAGGCGGTTTCGCTTTTCCTGAGCAGGTGCCATGCGGAGACACCCATGATGAAGAAACCTGCGAGGCAGAGTGCCGCCGGAATGACATGGAAGAATTCGAGCCATGCCCACTTGTTGGTGATGACGGCCACAAAGTCTGTCAGTTCGGCGCGGCCGTTTCGGAGAACGTATCCGGTCGGGTCCTGCATGAAGCCGTTGGCAATGAGAATCCAGATGGCGGACAGGTTGGAGGCTCCGGCCACCAGCCATGCCACGATGGCGTGTGCCTTGGGAGACAGCTTTTCCCAGCCGAAGTGCCAGACGCCGATGAATGTGGATTCAAGGAAGAACGCCGCAGTGGCCTCGATGGCGAGCAGGGATCCGAAAATGTCACCTACATAGGCGGAGTAACGGGACCAGTTGGTACCGAATTGGAATTCCAGGGTAATGCCGGTCACCACGCCCAATGCGAAGTTGACCAGAAAGATTTTTCCCCAGAATTTTGCCATCTTCTGATACATCTCGTTACCGGTCTGGACATATCTCGTCTCCATGAAGGCGATGAGAACGGAAAGTCCCAGAGTCAGTGGAACGAAAATGAAGTGGAACATGGTGGCTGCAGCGAATTGCAGCCGCGAAAGCATGAGAACGTCCATATAAACCCCCTTATGGATAGACCTTCAAACATTGTTGCCATTATGTTTGAAAAAAAGTCAACATTCCGAGCACACTATATGGTGAGTGAAAACAATGCAAGAATAATTATCATTCCTGACAAAGGTTTGTTACTTGTTTTTCATGCTGATCGGCTGTCCTGTTGATTCAAGTACGGCCCGCCAATAGTTCGAATTGGTGCTGATGCGTTTTTTCCCTTTGGTGACAGTGTCCATGGGGATGTGGACATACCGGCCGTTCCAGCGTGAAATGACCAGTCCTGTGCGGCCGCTCATCCCGGCATGAACCGCGTTGATTCCAAGGAATGAACAATAAATTCGGTCATTGGCGTTGGCCGGGACCGAGCGGATGATGTAGCTCGGATCGATATACTTCAGGGTCGGTTCGATGCCCTGATCCCTGAAGTGGGCGAGGATTTCGCGTTTGAGCAGGCCCGCAATGTCGCTGAGTCTGACGTTGCCTGAGGCGTCGGTGGCCTGCGCCTGTTCCAGAAGGTCCTGTCCTGCGCCTTCGGCCACGACAATGACGGCGTTTCCGCTGGTTTTCATGCGCTTGTCCAGGGCGGCGAGGAAGCCTTTTTCGCCGTGGATGTCAAAAGGCGCTTCCGGGATGAGTACGAAGTTCACTTCCTGACACGACAGGGCGGACTGGGCCGCGATGTATCCTGCGTCACGTCCCATGACCTTGACCAGTCCCATGCCCCACGGTGCGCCCGTGGCTTCGACATGCGCGCCCTTGATGGCCATGGCGGCGGTTTCGACTGCCGTGTCGAATCCGAAGGACGGGGACGCGAAGTTGATGTCGTTGTCGATGGTCTTTGGCAGTCCGACCACGGAAATGGACAGGTGGCGTTTGGTGATGACCTTGACCACCTTGCTGGCTGCCCGCATGGTGCCGTCTCCGCCGATCATGAACAGGATGGAGACATTCATGCGTTCCAGTGCGTCAACGATGGCCTCGGGTTCCTGCGGTCCGCGCGAACTGCCGAGTATGGTGCCGCCGAATTCGTGGATGCGGCTGACGTATTCCGGGGTCAGCTCTATGACGTCATGCCCGTAGTCCGGGATGAAGCCTTCCAGTCCGAATTTGATGCCGAGCACGGACGGGACCCTGTATTCGTGGTATGCGGTCATGACTACCGCACGGATGACGTCGTTGAGGCCCGGACAGAGTCCGCCGCAGGTGACCACCGCGCATTTGGTCTTGCTGGTGTCATAGTAGACCTTGCTGCGTGGCCCGGCGGGTTCGAAATAGATGCGTTTCGGGGTTTTCTTGCCTTTTTTTTCGACGTTCATCCGTGAGATGTTGACGAGAACAGCGTCGTCTTCTTCCACGAATCGGCCAAATTTGATGGGGTTCTTGATTTTGGCTTCGCCGACCACTGAAATATCGGTGTTGCTCGGCATGCTGCTTTCGTCCAGATTCGACCGCATGGCATCCTCTCAAGGGTTGTTATATTGAGATATCTCTTGCATTGTTATATGGAATTGCAGAATGGGGCAAATTATAAATCCGATATCCTGTTTCCTTCCGGAGAGCCGATGGGCAAACTGAGTACCTCAACATGGACGGGCATGGCTGAGCTGGATGATTCACCGAGACGGGCAGGTGAACCGCCTGTCTGGGCACCCACCGCGGATGTGCTGGAAACCCCGGACGTCTACATTCTTGAAGTGGAGCTTCCGGGCATGACGCTTGAGGATGTGAATGTGGAACTGGACGGGAGCGAACTGAGGGTTTTCGGGAAGCTTCCCTGTCGAAACTGCGACGGCTCTATTGAACATCTCGTGATGGAGCGTTCCTGCGGCGGTTTTGCCCGGACATTCTTCCTGCCCGGCAAGGTGCAGGCCGGGGATGTTTCGGCTCGTTTCAAGGACGGACTGCTTGTGCTGACGGTCAGAAAGGACAAGCCTGTCAACCGCTCTATCCCGGTTGACTAATTTTCTCCGGGCGATTTTTCGTTGCCTTCGCCGTGTTGAATCTCAATTCACATCTTGACGTATCTCCCCTGATTCCTATCTATTGGGACCAAGAACTATCGGAGGAATCATTTTCGTGACCAGTCAGATAAAAACCGTATTGCTTCTGGGCCTGCTCACTGGCCTTCTCATGTTTCTCGGCGGCCTCATGGGTGGGCGTGTCGGGCTGTTTCTCGCCTTTGGCTTCGCCATGCTCATGAATGTGGGAAGTTATTGGTATTCCGACAAGATCGTCCTGAAAATGTACAAGGCCCGCGAACTGTCGCCCGGTGACGCGCCGCACATTCACGCCGTTGTCGAGGAAATGTCCCGTGCCGCGGGCATCCCCAAGCCCCGCCTGGTTCTCATTCCGCAGGACGCACCCAATGCTTTTGCCACGGGCCGCAATCCGGAAAATGCCGTGGTCGCGGTTACGCGCGGTATCGTGAATATCCTCAATCCCGATGAACTCAAGGGCGTGCTTGCCCATGAACTCGGTCATATAGCCAATCGCGACATTCTCATTCAGACCATTGCCGCGGTTCTGGCCGGTGCAATCGTGTTCATTGCCAATATGCTGCAATGGACCGCCATTTTCGGTTTCGGTCGTGACGACGAAGAGGGCGGCAACCCCATCGCGGCTCTTGCCATGGCCTTTCTCGCGCCCGTGGCCGCCGGTCTTATCCAGATGGCCATTTCCCGGTCCCGTGAGTATCTCGCGGATTCCACCGGCGCACGCCTTGCGGGCAATCCGTTGCATCTTGCCGGGGCGCTGGGCAAGCTCGATTCTGCGGCAAAGCAGGTGCCCATGCAGGGCAGTCCTGCCACGGAAAACATGTTCATCGTCAACCCGTTCAGGGGACGCGGTGCGGCATCGCTTTTTGCCACGCATCCACCCATTGAGGAGCGTATAGCCCGACTTCGTGCCATGGCGCAGGGAGATCGTTAGCATGAAGCGTCTGGCTGTTGTTCTTGCCCTTGTCGCGCTTTGTTTCTCCCTTCCGGCCCATGCCGATTCCCGCAGGACTCCCGTGGTCAGGGCGGTGGAGGCGGTCAGCCCGTCGGTCGTCAACATCACGGTCGTCAAACAGGTGCAGGGCGGGGTGCGGTCCCCGTTCGGTGATCCATTTTTCGATCAGTTCTTCAAGGAATTTTATGGTCAGCAGCGTCAGCGCCAGTCCCAGTCGCTCGGTTCCGGCGTCATAATAGACGGCGCCAAGGCCTTGGTGCTTACCAATGCTCACGTCATTTCCGGGGGAGGAGACATTACCGTCCGCCTCAAGGACGGGCGCGAATTCAAGGCCGAGCTTGTCGGTTCGGACCCGGATTTCGACCTTGCCGTGCTCAAGCTGAAAAAGGCGGCCGATCTGCCGCAGGTTCCCATGGGGAACAGTGAGGACATCTACATCGGCGAGACCGTCATCGCCATCGGCAACCCGTTCGGGTATTCCCACACCGTCACCACCGGTGTGGTCTCGGCCCTCAACCGTTCCATGAAGACCAACTCCGGCGCGTTCGGCAGCTTTATCCAGACCGACGCGGCCATCAATCCCGGCAACTCCGGCGGGCCGCTGCTCAACATTCACGGCGAACTCATAGGCATTAATACCGCCATTCAGGCCCGGGCCGAGGGCATCGGTTTCGCCATTCCCATCAACAAGGCCAAGTTCGTTATCAGCGAACTGCTCGACTCCGGCCATGTGGCCCCTATCTGGCTCGGTGTTTTCGGGCAGGATCTGGATCAGGCCACGGCCCGCTATTTCAATCTCAAGAGCCTGCACGGCATGCTCGTTTCCGACGTGTACCGCGATACCCCGGCCCAGAAGGCGGGTGTTCGTCCCGGTGACATCATTCTCGGCTTCAACGGGCGCAAGGTCACGAGCAAGAACGATTTCCTGACCCGGCTGTTCGGCGTCACCAAGCGCGAGAAGGTCGCTCTTTCCCTTGTCCGGAACGGAAAGCGAGTGGAGTTGAAGATCAGGCCGCAGGTGCTGGACGCGAAAAGAGCTGCGGACCTCGTCAGTTCCCGGTGGGGATTCACCATCGGCAAAGGCAAGGGGCGTTCCGGCGTTCCCGTGGCCTCCATCGTCCCCGGCGGACCGGCTGCCAAGCTCGGCCTCCAGTCCGGCGACATCATCCATCAGATAGGCAACCGCCGACTGGCCAAGCCCATGGACCTGTTCAACGCCTTTCTGCGCAACAGGCTTCAGAAGACGGTGCTCATGCGTGTGCAGCGTGGGCGCAGCCTGTATTATGTACGTCTGACTCTGTAACAAAGGAGGTCTGTCATAGAAGGTCAACGAACCTACTGGACGGAGAAAGGCAAGGACAAAACCTTCACCACTCCGTTCGACATCCATCTTTTTTCCCGGTACGTGCCGCAGGATGCCCGGATCCTCGATTTCGGCTGCGGCTATGGCCGGACGCTTGCCGAGCTTTCGGACAGCGGCTACTCGGACCTGACCGGCATTGATTTCTCGGAAACGCTGGTGGAGCGGGGCCTGCGTGAGCGTCCGGGGCTCAACCTCACCGCCTATTCCGGCGGGCCGCTTCCCTACGAAGACGACTCCTTTGATGCCGCCCTCATGCTCGGCGTGCTCACATGTATTCCCAAGACCAACGAACAGGCCGAGGCCCTGCTTGAAATCCAGCGCGTCCTCGTTCCTGGCGGCACGTTGTACGTCATCGATTTTCTGCTCAACCGGGACAGGCGCAACCTTGACCGCTACAAGCTCGGACAGGAAAAATACGGCATCTACGGACTGTTTGACGTCAGCGACGGCGGTACCCTGCGCCATCATGACCGGAATCACATGGAAGCCCTTTTTTCCGGATTCGAGACGCTTCATTTCGAGGAGGCCGTCTACACCACCATGCACGGGCATCACTCACAGGGCATGTGTGCCGTGCTGAGGATGCCTTAGCCGGGAGACGCGGGACTGAATTGGTGCTTTGACGGCCCGCGGTCCGGGCTGAAAATCGGAAAAAAAGACGGCGCACGTTTGAATGACGTGCGCCGTTTTTTAGTAAGCGAATTCGAATGAATTTTGGCCGTCCCAATATCTGGCGTGGCGGATAGAATCGAGTCATTCATAGACTTCGACCAGTTTGCCGTCATGGCAGTTTTCAAAGGAAAACAAAGGCAAAGATTCGTCGCTGTCGCTCCTCCAAGTTTTAAGAGCCCTCCCGGCGGGGTTCTTTCTTGGCTGAGCCGCCCCAAGAAAGAACCAAAGAAGCTCGGCTTTCCGAACTTACCCGCCTTGTATCTTCGGAACCAAGAATCTGATCAAAACGGGCCGCTCCCGAATCAAGTCGCCGGGGACGGCTCCAGATTCGAAGAGCCGCGGCCTGCGTTTTGTCAGCTTCTAGGCTCCGAAGTTAAGGGCTAAGCTAGGCCTTTGTGTGGAACAAACATAAAAGGCAAGCAACGAAACAAAAGATGGATTTTCGACACAGCACGTGCCTCTCGCCAGCTTGGCAGCCGAAGACGAGGACGAGCCAATTAAACCTCACAGCCTTAGAAGCTGACTGAGAGGGGAAGGCGGCTTTGGCGGTGGGATATGTATGAATCAACATCGTCCCGTACCGAATGGAATGGCAGGGCCTACGCTTTTCATGGAGTGGAGCCGCCCCGATCAGATCAGATTCTTGGCGATGAGGACTTGGCGGGTAAATCAAGGAATCGGGGGTTTCTTTGGTACTTTCTTGGGCCCCAGCCAAGAAAGTACCGCCGTCCGCGCAGGACACGGAAGGAGCGTGCGCGACTGGATTTCTGCCTTTCATCTTTCTGCCTCTTTTAAAATACAAAAGTCATAAAGCCATCGTTGCCGTTCCTCAAATCAGGCCTCATCTCCACCCCTGTCAACCCTCCAAGTTATGCTTTTTTCGCCCGTTTTGGGGGTAGAATCGCCCGTTTTCATCCTGAGCCGAAAACCGGGGGTATGGTTGTCGCGTACCTGATGGAACCCCATCGACGGATAAGGAGACGGACAATCATGCCCATACCTATTATCGGCGCGGTGGCCGGTCTGCTGACCACGGTAGTGGAAGGCATTTCCGGGCACATGAAACAGAAACAGCAATTGAAGAAAACCGTCATGGAAAACCGGATGCGCCTCGCAAAGAGCGATCGCGAATTCAACCATGAATGGGAAATGAAACAACTGGAAAACGCGGGCTGGAAAGACGACGTGCTGTTCTTCGCATGGATCGGATTCTTCGTCTGGAGCGGTATCGACCCGGACGGTGCGGGAGCGGTCCTTCGGGCGTGGGAAAACCTGCCCGACTGGTTCCTGCAGGTCACGTTCTGGATCGTGGCGGCCGTGCTGGGCGTCAAGAAGATCGGCGATTACCTGCCGTCGGCACTTCGGGGCCTCAAGGATGCCGTGGGGGGACGCAAATGACCGCCATGGAAAGATGTGAATTGCAGGATCTGCTGGTGCGCATTGATGAACGCGTCAAGATGGTTCAGGAAGACATCCGCGAGATCAATCTCGCCCGCCGCTGCGTCAGCCACCATGTGAAAATCAAGACGCTTGAGCGCATGGTCTGGGGCTGCCTCGCCGGGGTGGCCGGACTCGGTGGAAGGATGCTGCTCGATGTGTTTCGGTAGGCCGTTACGGCTTCGTTTCGACAGTGGGGGCTGCTTCGGCGTTGGCCTTGTCCGCAGGCGTCTCGGGTTTGGATTCGGGCTTCGGTGCAGGCTTGGGTCTTGGTTTGGCCGCTTCGACTTTGTACCCCGTGAGGATCTCGGTGTACGCCGTGGCGGCTTTGCTGTCCTTCTCGATACGGGCCATGTTCAATGCCTTTTGACCTGTTCTGATGGCTTTCCGGTACTGTCCGGCTCCGGCATATGCCTCGGCAAGGAGTGCGTACAGGGCACTGTCGTTCGGAGAAAGGGCAATGGCCCGCTGGAAGTCGGCGGCGGCCCGTCTGAACCGGCCCAGACGCATGTATGCGGCACCACGGGTCATGACCGTGTCAATGGATTGCGAATCCATGGTCATGGCCTCTGTCAGGTCCCGGACGGCCTTGGCGTCGTCATGCAGTGCGATGTGTGCCAACCCCCGGTTGTAATATGCCTCATGATGCGCCGGATTCAGGGCAATGGCTTTGTCATAGTCGGCAATGGCGTCCTCATTGCGTCCCATTTTCGCATAGCAGGCACCACGCATGGCGAATGCTTCGGAGATGGAGTCGTCGTCCGCAAGCACCTTGGAAAAATCACGTATAGCGGAGGTGTAATCCTGGCTGCGGAACATGATGTAGGCGCGGGAGAATCGTGCCCGGAGATGATCCGGCTTGATTTTGAGTATGGCGTCCACATCAAGCAATGCGTCGGCGTTGCGGCCGAGGCTGAGCAGGAGAATCGCCCGCTGGTATCTGGCGGATATCAGGTCCGGATCATATCCGATGGCCTCGTCAAGATAGCCGAGCGCGGCCTCTTCTTCGAGATACTCACCGTCATGATACAGCTGCATGGCCTTGTCCAGGGCGTCGGCCGCAAGGGACTCGCGCTGCTGGGTTTCGCGATCCTGTGCCGTCAGGCCGGGGCGTGCTCCCGAACGGGATGCGCCGAAACAGCCTGCGAGTAAAAACAACAGGCAACAAAGAATAACCGGGACGGAGGTTTTCATTTCATGAGGGATACCCTCAGCATCTTCGTCCGTCAACATAAGGAAGGTAAAGACGTGAAAAAAGGACTTTATACACCCCGTAAACATCAGGCTGAAATCGAGGCGGGGCTGGCCCGTTTTTCGGTGCTGGTCTGCCACCGCCGGTTTGGCAAGACCGTGCTGTCGGTCAATCGCCTGATCGAGGCGGCACGGAAAACGAAACGTCCGGATTGGCGCGGAGCCTATATCGCTCCGCTCTACAAACAGGCCAAGACCGTGGTCTGGGATGAACTCAAGCGGTACTGCGGTCTCGGTTCCGACGAATGCGAGGTGAAATTCAACGAAACCGAACTGCGGGCCGATTTTCCGAACGGTGCCCGCATCCGGCTCTTCGGGGCGGAAAATCCGGATTCCCTGCGCGGCATGTATCTGGACGCCGTGGTGTTTGACGAGGTGGCCCAGATGCCCAAGCGTGTCTGGACCGAGGTCATTCGGCCCGCCCTGTCCGACCGGAAGGGCTGGGGCATGTTCATCGGCACGCCGCGCGGCAAGAACGCTCTGTATGAGTTGTGGGAAGAGGCCAAACGTGCCCCGGAATGGTTTGCCGCCATGTACCGGGCCTCTGAAACGCACATCATCGATCCCGATGAATTGGACGCCGCCGCCCGCGAAATGTCGCCGGAAGAATACGAGCAGGAATTCGAGTGCTCCTTTACTGCTGCCATCAGGGGGGCGTATTTCGGCAACCTCATGGGCGAGGCGGACAAGGATGGCCGACTGACGTCCGTTGCGTACGATCCAGTCGTTCCCGTGCATACCTCGTGGGATCTCGGCATGAGTGATTCCACCTCCATCTGGTTTGTGCAGGCCCGGCCGGGCGGGACGTATGCGGTCATCGACTATTATGAGGCGAGTGGTGAAGGACTGGATCACTATGCCCGTGTACTGGATGAGAAGGGGTATAAATACGGCACTCACATTGCGCCCCACGATATCCGGGTACGGGAGCTCGGCACAGGGAAATCCCGTTTGGAGATAGCGCGGGGGCTGGGCATCCGCTTTGTCATTGCCCCGAATATTCCGGTGCAGGACGGCATTAACGCGGTCCGGGCAACCCTGCCGATGTGTTGGTTTGATGTTGACCGGTGCGAGGCGGGTATTGAGGCCCTGCGGCATTACCGGCGGGAATTCCGTGAACGCATGGGCGATTTTTCTTCGCAGCCGGTTCATGACTGGACCAGCCATGCGGTGGATGCTTTCCGCTATTTTGCCGTGGGATTCAGACAGCCGGACAGCGGGCCGAGAGCCTTGAAGACCACCAATGACTACAATCCGTTCAGGAGGGGCCGTGAGCGTTCGTGAGATCGGCGACAAGCCGGAAGTCATGTCTCATTTCCCGGATTGTTATCGCTGGCTGGAACTGCATGACCGTGGCGATGTCTACGGTCATGCGGCCGTGGCCGAGCGGGGTGACGATCTGGAGTTGCACGTCACCCTGCATCGGTGGGGGCCGCAGGTGCGGAGAAATGTTGCTGGCGATGTCAACTGGGTGAAGGAGGAAGCCAGACGGTTGGGCAAGAAAAGAGTCATGGGGGTGCGTGCCAGTTGTGAAGGTGAATTCGACTCGAAACTGTTTCGTTTTGCCGCCTTGTACGGGTTTACCGAGATATGCGTTTTGCAGACGGCTTCAATGAACGTATGAGAATGTATTCATTATTTCATTCGGCTGTGAAAAATGTAAAAATAAAGGGAGGATAGGTGGCAAAAAAAGACCTGTTATAAATGTGGAATAGAGTTGAAGTGAAATTTATACGGTGGTATGAGTATTAGTAGGCATATTTTTTGAGGAGAGGGCATGGCAGACGCTGCTGGACAGATCGGTGTCGTTACTGTTGCATATGGAACGGCTACCGCGGAAAGTGCTGATGGAGTAAGGGAACTTGCTGCAAACAGCCCTGTCTATGCTGACGATGTGGTCAATACTGTAGGTCAGGGATCTGCCGTCGAAATAAAATTCAATGACGGTGCATTGTTGTCCCAGGGACCGAACTCCTCCGTTATCCTTGATACATATGTTTTCGACCCGGTGCAGAGTGCCGGTGAAATGACGATCAAGCTGGTTCAGGGAACGTTCCGTTCCGTAACCGGCGAGATCGTGGATATGAACCCTGAAGGGTTCCAGCTGGAGACGCCTCTGGCGACCATAGGTATTCGCGGGACCACCACGGGACACACCATCGGAACCGGTGGAGTGGAAGAGCACGTGGTGGTCGATTTCGTGGATAAGCCGGTTGTCATTCGTCCCATTTCCGGTGGCCCGGTCCGCGTCATCACCAGTGACGGCATGTCGGTTTCCGCTACTCCGGCAGGCCTCAGCCCCGTTTTTCAGGCTTCCCAGTCACAGCTTGCCCAGTTTGAGCAGCTTTCCAGTCAGTCTCTGCAACAGAGTGCGCCCGATTTTAACGGGCAAGACGATGATGCGGAAGATGATCAGGAAGGTGAAGAAGGCGAGGGCGAAGGCGAAGGTGAAGAAGGCGAAGAAGGCGAGGGCGAAGGTGAGGAAGGCGAGGGCGAAGGTGAGGAAGGCGAAGGCGAAGGTGAGGGTGAACCCGAACCGGAACCAGAACTTGAACCAGAGCCCGAACCCGCTCCGCAGCCGCAACCCGCTCCGCCTCCACCACCTCCTCCACCTCCACCACCTCCGCCTCCAGAACCGCCTGGACCACCTCCGCCACCACCCCCACCTCCACCACCTCCCCCTCCACCACCTGAACCTGATGATCCTCCGCCGGATGACGATCCGGTTGTTCCTCCCGTTGTGACCACTCTGGACCTGTCCGGATGGGAAGCGAATGTGACCGTGGACCTTGTCGGTGGCGGTTCGCCTCCACGCGATACGCCGTATTACGAGACCACGGGCAATTCCGATCCGGCCGAAGTTGTGAATATCAACGGTTCCACCGTGACGACTGTCTACGGGGCCATGCCCTATGCAGACGGGGAATCGGTGATGACGCCGGACAACATCATCAGCGCAAACCCGCTGGACAATTATCTGTACGGCGGTGCCGGAGCCAACGATATCGATGGGTTGTGCGGCAACGACCTGATCGCCGTGGGCGTGTATGACAGTGATGCCAAAACGTTCACCCTCGGTGAATTCAGCCAGAACGACACTGTCGCGGGTGGCAACGATATTGATACCCTCAAGTTTGACGGGGTATCCGACACCTTTGCCCTGGCCAATGTCACAGGTATCGAGGCCATTCAGCTCGGCACGCAGGCCGTGAACATCGCGTCCACGCCCGACGCCATGGTGGATGCCGGTGCAACCCTGACGCTGGACGGCGCATTGTCATCGGGCATCACCTTCTGGGCGTATAATGATACTGACAGCAAATTTTACATGGTGGGCGGAAGCGGCGGTGATTATCTCAAGGGCGCGGCTTTGGCCGACACCCTGTTCGGCGGGCTTGGCGACGATTGCCTGAGCGGGCAGGGCGGTGATGATACTTTGTCCGGTGTCGGCGGTGGTGCGGATACCATAACCGGCGGCTCCGGCAATGACGCGATCTTCATGGGTGATCAGTTCGGGACCGACGACGATGTGGATGGCGGCAGCGGCGACGACACCCTGTACTTTACCGACGACGGCACCGGCACAGATGACCTTCAGAGAGTCCATTTCGTGGAACATGTTGTGCTCGGGGATGCTGACACGGCCATCAACTATACCAACAGCGGTGCCGATTCCGGCTCCACCATCCAGATCGACGCGACGGCTTTGACCGGCGGCAATGCCCTGAATCTGACGGGCTACACCAACATGGTTTTCGATATCGAGGGCAGCTCCGGGGATGACTCCGTTACCGTGGGCAATGACACCGATACCATCGACGGTGAGGCCGGTGACGACACCATTACTGCCAACGGGGGCAATGACTACATCGACGGCGGGGCCGGTGTGGACGTCATGGAAGGCGGCGACGGCAACGATACGTTTGTCTTTAACGGCGATGTCGGGAGCGGTGAGCGGTTTTACGGCGGCGTGGATGGAACGGACAGCGGCACGGACAGGGTCTATGTCGAGACGTCCACTGATTTTTCCGGTGCTGCGGCCAATGACGGCATAGAAGAACTTCAGATCGCAGAGAATCAGGTGGCTTCCTTTGATTTCGGCATGGACGGTTTCCTCAACGATTTGACGGAGATTATCGGAACAACCGGCTCCGAAACTATTGCCTACAGCGGAACTACCGGCAGCGAGACGCTGGATCTCGGAAGCATGGCGGCCTCCTATTCGAATTTCGACACCGACACCGACGCCTTTGAGATGGACGGGCTGGACGGCGATGACAGTTTCGTTGCCACGGATATCGTGACGCATATCGACGGTGGAATCGGGACCGACACGCTTGCTGCCAACAACAACGATTTCAGCAAACTTTCCTTTACGGGGATTGAGTATGTCGATCTGGTAAACGGCACGACCAACATACTGGATTCACGGTCTGTCGCCGGACAGAGCATTGTCTTTGTCAATGACGGTGATGTCGAAGTGATGCAGGTGGCAGATGCTCCGCAGGCCATGGACATGAGCGGGCTTGACCTCACAGGCGCCGGAATTTTCAGCGTCACGATGAATAACGGCGGCAGCAGCCTGGACATGGGTGGGGAAATGTCCTCCAGCGTCCATGTGACCGGCGGGACCGGGGATGACTCCCTTGCCTACACGGACCTGCGCGGTACGGATGACCTGAACAATGTCACGAGTATAGAGAATCTGGTGTTTGGGGATTCCATCACAATCGTGACCCTCGATCACCGGCTGACTGACATCGGCGGGACGGTTCATGTTGATGCGTCGGCTTTGACCGGAACAAACGGACTCGTCTTCAATGCCTCGGTTGCGAACGATAACGCGCATGATGTTATCGGCGGCGGCTCCCATGACGAAATCACCACGGCAAATGGTGATGATTCCATAGAGGGCGGAGCGGGCAATGATACCCTGAACGGTCAGACAGGCAATGACACCATTTACGGCGGGGCCGGTGACGATTCCATAACCGGCAAAGCCCTGAATGCCAGTGACGGCAACGACAGCATGATGGGTGGCGCGGGCAACGATACCATCAAGGGGCAGGCGGGCAACGATTACATCGACGGTGGTGATGATGACGACGTCATCAACGGGGAAGGTTCCAGCGGCATCAGCGGGAATGACACGATTTTTGGGGGTGCGGGCAATGATACCATCGCCGGTGACGGCGGCCTTTCCTCGACAGGTGACGACTCCATCGACGGCGGCACGGGCAACGATTCAATCAGCGGCGGTGCCGGGGCCGATACAATCACCGGAGGGGTTGGTGATGACACCATGCTCGGAGATGCCGGCAGTGACAGCCTGATCGGGGACGACGGTGCGGATTACATCGACGGCGGCGACGATGTGGACGTGGTGGATTATTCGGCCTCGACCAGTGGAGTCAACGTCAACCTCGGGACCGGTTCAGGGGCAGGCGGATTTGCTGCGGGCGACACCCTCGCGGGGCTTGAGGGTGTTGTCGGTTCCAGTCACAACGACACGTTGGTCGGGGCAAACAGTGCCTCCAATAGTCTTTCCGGCGGTGCGGGCGACGATGTGTTCGACATGTCCACCTTCCTCGGCCCGGACGACACTCTTTCCGGCGGTGCCGGTGATGATTCGCTTTCATTTACCGATGCGAACGGTGCGGAGGGGATGACGGAATTGGATAATGTGACCGGCATTGAAAATATCGTGCTGGGCAAGGCCGCAACCGGGCTTTCAGTCAGTGACTCCCTTCTTTCTGCCGGACAGGTTTTGAATGTGGATGCTTCTGCCCTGACCGGCGAGTCTGACACGTTGTTCTGGAGCGGGTCGGGTGCAGTGAACTGGTCTCACAATCTGATGGGCGGCAGCGGCAGTGACACCATCTGGACCGGAACGCTGGGTGATACCGTCAATAGTGGTGCCGGAAATGACATGGTCCGGAGCGGTGCCGGCGATGATACCATTCTCGGTGGTGCCGGTGACGATACTATCCGGGGCTCGGAAGGGGATGACTCGCTTGATGGCGGCAGTGGCGGATATGACTGGCTGGATTATGGAGACGGTGTTTCGGGAATCACTCTTTCCTTTATCTCGGGAACGTCTACCGACGGGCTTGGCGGTACGGATTCCATCACCAATTTTGTTGGCGTTATCGGGACTTCGTATGCCGACTCCATGGTCGGTGATGCCGGTGATAACCGGTTCCTCGCCAACGAGGGCAACGACACCATTGACGGCGGTGATGGCACCAAAGACGAAGTCTATTATACTTCCTCCAGCGGTTCCGTGACCGTGAATCTGTCTACAGGCACGGCGTCGGATGGATTCGGCGGTACTGATACGCTCTCCAATATCGAGCGGGCACGCGGCTCCAGCCAAAACGACACCTTGATCGGTGATGCCGGAAACAACGCCTTTTACGGTATGCTCGGAGACGATTCCATTGACGGCGGCGACGGCAATGACTGGGCAAAATACGGTAACGCGAGCGGGGCTGTGAGCGTCAATTTGCAGACCGGCGTGGTGACCGGGGCGGATGGAAGCGATACCCTCGTCAGTATCGAGAAAGCCGAGGGGTCGGCTTATGACGACACCCTTGTCGGTCTCAATTCATGGACCTTCTTTGAAGGGGGAGACGGTGCGGATTCCATCACTGGCGGCGGTGGCCACAACCTTGTATCGCATTATGACGACATCTCCGGGGTCACGGTCGATCTTGCGGCAGGCAGCGCCGTGGACGGCTGGGGCAATACCGACACCCTCACGGATATCCGGGGAGCGGAAGGGTCACAGTTCAACGACAGCCTGACGGGTGACGACCTGGACAACGAGTTCGTGGGCGGTGCGGGTGACGACACCATCGACGGCGGTGCTGGGCATGAGGATACCATCTCTTTCTGGGATGCGACGACCGGCGTGAATGTCAACCTGCTTGCCGGAACCGCGCAGGACGGACAGGGCGGCACGGACTCCGTCTCCAACGTCGAGCGGGCGGTGGGCACGGCGTTTGATGACACCCTGACCGGAGATGCCGGTGAGAACGGATTCGAAGGGGCCGGGGGCAGTGACCTCATCGACGGAGGAGCCAACAGCCGGCTTTTGCGTGAAATGGATGTGGCCCGGTACTCCAGCGCCGTGGCGGGGATCAGCGCCAGCCTCGTGACCGGGCTGGTCAGTGATGGCTCGGGCGGTACGGATACCCTGTCCAATATCGAAGGCCTGTGGGGTTCATCATACGATGACACCATGGTCGGTGACGACAATTGGGGCAACGTCTTCATTGACGGCGGCGGTTCGGACCTGATCGATGGCGGGAGCGTGCATGATCACGATACGGACACCGGGTTCGACATGGTCTCATATTATTACGGGGCGGCTGTCTCGGCCAGCATCACAGGCACGTCCGGCACGGTGGTCGATCTGGCAACCGGGACGGCATGGACAGATTCGCTGACGAACATCGACGCCGTTGAGGGGTCCGCCTATGGAGATTCGCTTGTAGGCGGTGCCGGTTCGCAGGAATTCATGCCCAATGAAGGGAATGACACTGTCCGGGGCGGTGATGGGGAAGACGGCGTTTCCTACTGGAATATGGAACAGGCCATCAGTGTTGCGTGGAGCACGGACCACTGGGTCGTCGATATTGCCGGAGGCAGCCTTGGAACGGACTTGCTGTACGATATCGAGAGCATCGAAGGCAGTGAGGGTGCAGACACTTTCAATGCAAGCCTCTATGATTATTCCGGATCCTATGATCTGGTGTTTCGGGGATGGAACGGGGCGGACAGCTTCACCGGCGGCACTGGATGGGATGTTGTCAGTTACTGGGATGATCCCGCAGGCGTGCACGTGGATCTGGATGGCAGTGACTTCGGTGGCTCCTATCAGGCCGTGGACGGCTGGGGCAATCAGGAGATCCTGTCCGGCATCGAGGGGATCGAGGGTTCCGCCTTTGACGACACCCTGCGCGGCAATGCCGAGGTCAATGTTTTTGAGGGCTGGAAAGGAAACGACATTATCGATGGCGGCAGCAGTATCAATACCGCGAGCTACTGGAGTTCCACCGGCGGAGTGACGGCAAATCTCGTTACCGGTTCGGCGGATGACGGAATGGGCGGTACGGATACGCTGACCGGCATTGCGAATCTGATCGGCTCTGTTTATGCCGACTCCCTGACAGGCGATACCCTTGCCAACGAGCTGAACGGGCGGGGCGGTGATGATACGCTCGTGGGCGGCACGGGTGAGCCCGATACGGTCACGTTCAGGGATGACCCCGCTGCCGTGTACCTCAATCTCGAAGCCGGTACGGCAACTGACGGCTGGGGCGACACGGATACGCTGGTTGAGATCGAGGATGTCGAAGGGTCCAAGTACGACGACACGCTTCTGGGCAGTTCCGGAACAAATATTATCTTCGGTGGTGAAGGTGATGATCTCATTCGTGGCGGAGAGAATGATGATACCCTGTCCGGTGGCGACGGTGCGGATACTTTCCAGTATACGTCCATGGCCGAACTCGGCAGTGCCATTGAGGAAATTTCCGGTTTTGTATCCGGGACAGACAAGGTGCAGTTTGCCGGGACATGGGCCGGTGCCACGCTGTATTGGTATGAAGAAGCGGCGTATGACGGCATTATCGATGGTGCTGACGACAGCAACCCGGCCGTCATCTGGGACAGTTCCAATAATCAGCTCTGGTACGACAGCGATGCCTCGACCTCAAATCCTGCCGGAGAATACCGTGTCGCCGGTTTCGTGGGATCGGCTCCCGTGATGACCGACATCATCGTTGACGGCGGCAGTGTCATCGGTGGTCCGGTTTCCGGTAGTTCATGGACAGGCACGGCGGCGGCTGAAAGCCATTCCGGCGGAAGCGGTGACGATACGTTCGACGGTGCCGGAGGCGACGATACCCTGAGCGGCGAAGGCGGCGCAGATATCCTCAAGGGTGGTGCCGGTGCGGATTCAATCAGCGGCGGAATCGGCGACGATACCCTCATGGCATATGGCGGCGCAGACACGAGCTCCGGAGTGACCAGCTCGGATTCCCTGTATGGAGGCGATGGGGTGGATGTGGTGACCGATACGGCGAGTGTCGATTTTACCAACATGACCCTCGATAATGTCGAAACATTCATCATTTCGAACTATCAGGGGTTCACCTTTGCCTCCTCGCAGATATCCAATCAGGCGTGGACAATAGACGGCAGCCAGTACAGCAATTTGACCGTCAACGGCACCGTGGCGGATGACGTCGTCAATTTTGCCCCTCTTGATACCAGCGGAATGCACGGCAGCGTCGATGTCAATCTGGGCTCCGGGCATGATTCTTTCCGGGGCAGTCAGGCTGACGAGTACGTTCTGGGTGAAGGCGGTGACGACACGATTCAGGGCGTTGACGGTGATGATTACCTGAGCGGCGGCATGGGAGCGGACGTGTTCGTCTACGAATACGGTTCCGCCATCAATCTGGCTGATACGGGTGATACTATCAGCGGGTTCGAATCCGGGCTGGACCGCATCTGGCTGAAGGGCGGCATCGCGCGGGACATGAATTGGTACATGGAAGGCAATTACGACGGCATCGTGGACGGAGCGACTGCGGATGTTCCGGTTCTGGTGTGGGATCCCCTGAACCACAAGCTGTGGTACGACGACAAACCGCAGAATAGTGACGGGGCGTGGCAGGGCGTCATGGCGGATGCCGACGGCGTGACCATTCCCATGGGTGATATTTTCATTGAAGGCTATACCGTTCTGGAACCGACTTCGGGAGCTAAGGTCATGACCGGCACGACCGGCAATGACACGATGACATTCAGCGGAACGGACAATGGCACGCTGTTCGGGTATGACGGCAGCGATTCCCTGACCGGCGATGACGAGGCCGACAGACTGATCGGTGGACAGGGTGCCGATACGCTTGATGGCGGAGCGGGCGAGGATATTGCGAGCTATTCGTATGATCCCTCCGCCGTTCTGGTGGACCTGTCCGGAACGGTCATCACGGCTTCGCATGAAGCGGTTGACGGATGGGGGAACAATGACGAGATCAGCAACATCGAACACATAGAGGGGTCGGGATACAACGATTCCCTTTACGGTAACAGCGGAGCCAACGCCATTACGGGCGGCGACGGGGCCGATTTCCTCGGTGGCATGGGCGGGACGGATACGTTGTCCGGCGGTGTCGGAGCGGATACGTTTTACTTCCACAGCCTGACCGCGGGGACTGCGACTATTTCCGATTACAACGGTGATTTCGACAAGATTGGTGTTCTGGAGGCGGAATTCGGCGTGTATAATACGGACCGGTTCGGCACTGTCACCGATGCCACCTACAGCGGCGGATTCAGCTTTGGCGGAGGAGAGACTTCCGGGTTCGTCTATGCCAGCGTAAGCGGCAATTCAAGCGGTAATCTGTACTACGATGACGGATTGGGCAGTGTCACCCTGCTGGCCTCTTTTTCCGAGACCGCCGATGATGCGACGCCCGGAGACAGCAACCCGCTGGCTGATGATCTGTATGGAATTGGAGTGGCGGAGAATCCATAAACGATTTGGTTTATCTGTTCACAGGTGCGTTTTTTACCGGGTATTCTCTTGGGAGGATGCCCGGTTTTGTGTGTTAACGGCTTTTTTTGTTTCGCAAAATTCGGATAAAAACGGGAGCGTGAATATAAAACAACCGTTTGCTCTATTTCGCTAAAACTGCTATGGAGAATTTTGGCGGGATGTATAGTTTTTTTGTGGAGGAAAGATGGCTGATATTATTGGTGAAATAACGATTTTGCACGGTAAGGCCCTTGCAGAGGGTCCTGATGGTGTTCGTCCATTATCCGTGGGAAGTCCTGTTCATACCGGTGAGATGATAACCACAGGCAGCGGTGGTGCGCTTGAAATCAAGTTCATTGACGGTGCTCTTCTTTCACAAGGACCGGACGCCACGGTCGCTCTTGATGAGTATGTTTTTGACCCGGAAGCGGACACGGGTGAGATGACATTGAATTTGGTGCAGGGAACCTTCCGTTCGGTTACCGGCCAGATCGTGGACATGAACCCGGAAGGTTTTCAGATCGACACCCCCATGGCTACCATCGGTATCCGCGGAACAACGACAGGCCACGGTATCAAGCCCGGTGGCGTAGAACAGCATGTCGTGCTTGATTTCGACAACAAACCCGTTGTGGTCCAGTCTGTTGTGGGTGGCCCAGTCAGTATTATCACGCAGGACGGCATGGGACTCGTGGCCCGTCCTTCCGGGCTTGGACCGGTTCGACTGGCTCCTCTCAGTTTCATAGACAATCTGGGTCAGCTCGCCACGCAGGCATTGAAACAGGGACCGCCGACTTTTCAGAATGTTCCGGACAACGGAGATGAAGATTCCGGACGGAATGACGATGATGACGGTGATGATGACGGTGGTGAAGAAGGCGGCGAAGGCGGAGAAGGTGGCGAAGAAGGCGGCGGTGAAGGCGAAGGCGAAGGCACACAGGGTGGGCCTGGTCTGGTTCTGGCCCCGGATATGATGGCCTTTGCGCGCGATCTCGGTCCGGCGCTTACTCCTCCTGCTCACCTGATTCCTGTTCAGGGACCAATACAAGGGCAAGGTCCCTTCGGTCGGATTATTCAGGGATTGCCGCAGCGGGATATTCCCGATCGGGAGGAGGTCGAAAAAGAAATTGTCCAGAAGTTTTCACAGGATCTGCTCGATCTGAGTACCAAGACCTCGTCCATGGTTGTCGATCTTGATGATTCTCAGCCATACTACATGGAAGCGGACAAACCGGAAACGCGGACTTCCGTCGATCCGAGCATCATCAATGTGCTCGGCGCGCAGATCGCGACGAACGACATTACCGGCAACTCGGCGGACAACATGCTGACCGGCGGCAATCTCGACGACGTGATTTCCGGCCTGTGCGGCAACGATACGGTTTTTTCCAGCGGAGGGGCCGATAATCTCAATGGCGGCGATGACTTCGACTATGTATCCTACTACAATGAAGAGTATGGCGTAACTGTCAATCTGGCGGACGGCGTCGCCATGAAACATGGTGGAAATGAAGATTCTCTTACGGATTTTGAGGGCGTCTACGGTTCCAACGAAGCGGACAACATATTCGGTAACGATCAGGCCAACGCCCTGCACGGCAACGACGGCGATGATGTCATTGCGGGCAAAGGCGGGCTCGACACCCTGACCGGCGGCGAAGGCGATGACGTTTTTGTGTTCGATAGCACTCCCGTCACGCTCGGTACGATGATCAGCGGTGATGACGGCAGCGATACCCTGCATTTTGAAGACACGCTTGATGCAACCAATTTTCACGGCGTGCTCGGAATCGAGGGAATTCATTTTGCCACCACCGGCATAGAGGTGACACTTGAAGCCCGGGATTTCCCCGAACTCCTGCTGGGTAACTCCCTGTCTCTCAGCGTGGACAGTGGCGGCGGTCAGGACAGGCTGACGTTCAACGCCACGAATACGACTGGCGAACTGATCAATCTGACCGGACTGACTGCCGGGGAGTACTGGGAAGCCACGGATCAGGTCAAGGTCGTTGGCAACGTCGGTAATGATTCCATCTATGGCTCGAACCTGTATGACTCCATTTCCGGCGGTGACGGAGAGGACTTCATCAAGGGGTATGGCGGCAATGATGTCATCCAAGGTGGTGCGGACAAGGATATTCTGGACGGCGGTGACGGCAACGACACTGTGTGGGGCGATGCCGGTAATGACATAATCCAGGGCAGTGCCGGTGATGATGAGCTCAGGGGGAACGACGGCACTGATATCCTGACTTTTGCCCATCTTGATTCTGCACAGGGACATACCGGCGTAACCTTGAATATGGGTGCCAATACCGTCTCTGATGACGGTCAGGGCGGATCGGATTCCATTTACGATTTCGAGACGATCATCGGTTCGAATTATGCCGATGAAATAACCACCACCAATGCGGCAGCCAGTGTGATTTCCGCAGGCGGCGGTGCCGACACGATCATCGGGAAAGGCAAGGCCGACGTGGTCTCCGGTGGAGCGGGCAACGACACGTTGAACATCACCCAGTCCATAATCAGTGTTGAGCTTCATGGTTTCGACGGCGGAGACGATGATGATACGCTGCTGGTCAACGGTGGAGTCGCTGGTATTCAGGCCTACAACATGTTTTTGACCGATGTGGAAAATATTGAGATTTCGGATGCCAGCACCGTGATCGGCATGTCTGCGGACGCGCTTACCGGACAGACTCTCAATATCAATATTGTTGAGGCCAGCAACATGCTTCAGCTGGCGGCAAATCCAAGCGGAGGGGAAGCTGATTTCTCCAATTTCAGTCTGAGTGGCAATGGGATGTTTGTCTTCTCCGGTTCCACGACCGACGATATTATCCGGATGGGAGACAAGCTGTCTGCACAGACCGAAATATGGGGCAACGAATCGGATGACAACTCTGTCGACAATGACTTCCTCTATTATACGGACACCACCCCCACAGACAGTTCCGAACTCGCCAATGTGTACAGGATTGAAAACGTCGTGTTCGGCGATGCCACCACCAAGGCTGCGGCCACTTCCGGTCTTTCGCTCAGCACTGCGACACTGACCGTCGAAGCCCGCGCCCTGACGGCCGGGCACACGCTCGACTGGGACGGCAGCGCGTCGAATTCCAAACAACTCATTTACGGTGGTGCGGACAACGACAGTGTTGTGGGTTCCGGTCAGCAGGATACGTTCTTCGGCGGTGAGGGGGATGACGTCTACATTATCAGAGGTCCCATTTCTGCCACCTCGGACCATATGTTCGATGGTCAGGGCGGTTCGGACAAGCTCCTTGCCGAGGGATATGGCGAGGATCTCGACGCAAGATTCCTGTCGCTGAACAATGTGGAAAACATTGAGGTCAGGGATACGGACACCTCGCTCCTGATGAGCGCGGAAATTCTGTCCGGTCAGGCGTTGAATATCCACTTGAGTGAATCTTCCAATCAACTCAAGGCATACGGTACCACTGGTGACGATTCACTCGACTTCACAAACATAAGCCTGACTGGCGGCGGACAGTTCTATATTCAGGGCGATGAAGGGAACGATACGTTCAATATGGGGACGAAGCTCACCGATCAGATATTGATCGAAGGCAACGTCCCTGACGCGCTGGTCGACGGCAATGATGTGCTTCTGTACACCGACACCACGCCCATGGATGGCGGCGAGCTTTCCGGTGTGAAAGAGATCGAAAACATCATCTTCGGCGATGCCGCGACCAAGGCCGCGGCACATATGAATCTGTGCGATTCCGGCACGGTCCTGACGGTTGATGCACGAGCCTTGACCGGCAGCAATGCGCTTGATTGGGATGGCACGAATTCCAATGCCTACCAGCACATTTTTGGTACGGCGAATGATGACATCATCCGGGGCGGCGGCGAAAAGGACGAGATCCACGCCAGAGGTGGTGCCGACGAGATGTACGGCGGCGGAGAGGATGACAAGTTCTTCTTTGACGGTGAAAACGTCGATGCGGGCAGTAAAATCTACGGCGGCAACCTGAATGACCGCATCGTTGTCCAATCGACAACCGACTTCAGCCAGTTGTCAGTCATGGATTCCATCGAACAGTTGGAACTCCAGACCGGGACTACGGCGACTTTCAACATAGGGGCGGACCATACGGATATCCATAATGCGATTAATTCATTATCCGCAGTGTATGGCTCCAGCACGGACTTTGTTGAGACGTTGTTGTTGGAAGGGTCTGCTGACAGCGATTTTATAGATTTGACCAATGCGCCCGCTTTTGACTCCTCCTGGGGTGCTGAGGATGTCGTTAAGATATTCGGTCATGGTGGTGGAGATCAGATTTCGGCGTGGGATAATCCCACGTATATTGACGGTGGTGCCGGTGCTGATATCATCTTCGGCAGCAGTCTGGCCGATACCATCCTTGGCGGCACCGAAGGCGACGATATCACTGGCGGGGCGGGGATGGATATCCTTACCGGCGGTGAAGGAAATGATACTTTCGTGTACGACCAGATGAGTGAATTCGGCGATACCATTACGGATTTCAGTGCTGGTGATAAATTTGATATTCAGGGTAACGGTGCCGGTATTCAGATTGCTCAGGGTGTGTATAATGTGGATTGGTTCTTTGTTGAAGGCCAACCGGACCCAGACGGCATGAATGGAACCCATGAGCTGGGAACGTTCATTTTTGATGAGTCTGAAGCCGGTCACCATCGTTTATATTTTGATATGGACGGCGTTGCGAACGATTTTGATGCTGTGTGCATCGCCGATGTTGGTGATGCGGATTTACATGCCACAGATATCGTTATTACGGATCCACTGTAAGTCTTTAATTGTTGCTCATGAAAAAACCGCCCTGTTCTTCAACGGACAGGGCGGTTTTTTTGTTTTATATTGGGAGAACTATGCGTTGCCTGCGATAATCGCTCCCATGCCGAGTTCTGGGGCCTGAAAGTGCATGGTGGTGTGTGCCGAGTTGTCCACTATGTAGGTCGGGCGGTCGATGTCGATGAAGGTCACGGAACTGTTGTCGATGATCTGGGTGACGGAGTTGTCCTGTTCCACCCGGTCGAAGTTGTTGTTGACCGTGATGTTGCTGGAGTTGTCCGATTCGACCTGCCGCACGTCCGTGAACGAGAGGTTTACGCTGTCGTTTTCAATGAGGTTCGTGTCGTTATCGTTGATGAATGTGACCTTGGACAAATCCTGATCCACGAAATTGAACGTTGTGGACTGGTCGATGGTGCGTGACTGGTCGAAGTTGTTTTCCGCCGCAAGATTGTACTCGAACGACATCTCCGACTGTTCGATGATGTTTGTGGTGTTGTCCGAGACAAATGTTGTCTTTGAATTGTCCTGCGTGGTCTGGTTGTAAGTGGTTGACTGATCGACGTTTCGTGACTGGTCGAAATTGTTTTCGGTGTTGGAGACGTCCGAAATCGAGAGGTTTGTCTCCTCGACGAGATTCGTGGTGTTGTCGGACACGAATGTGGTCTTGGAGTTGTCTTGCGTGGTCTGGTTGAATGTCGTGGACTGATTGATATTTTGGGACTGATCGAAGTTATTTTCCGTGTTGGTGACGTCCGAGATCGAGAGGTTCGTCTGTTCGTTGAGGTTGGTGGTATTGTCGGCCACGAAGGTGGTCTTTGAGTTGTCCTGCGTCGTCTGGTTGAATGTCGTGGACTGGTCGATGTCTCTCGACTGATCGAAATTGTTTTCCGCTGCGATGTTGTACTCGAATGACAGGTCGGTCTGCTGGTTGAGATTTGTGGTGTTGTCCGAGACAAATGTGGTCTTCGAGTTGTCCTGCTGGGTGTAGTCGTAGGACGTGGATTGGTCGATATTGCGGGAATGGTCGGCTTCGACCAGATGGTTTTCCGAGACGCTGTTCTCGAAGTTGCGGGTTTCCGAGAAGGTGACGTCGTTGTCCGAGGTAAAGGATGTCTCGGACTGGTCTGTCTGCTGGTACGTGTATTCGGCGCTTGATTCCACGCTTGTGGAGTTGTCGTTCTGGCTGACATTGCTCGAACTGAACGACAGTGAGGTCTCCTGTTCGTTGATGATCGAATTTTCGTGGTTTTCCACCTGCTCGTAGCGCGAGTTGTCCTGCGTGGTGAAGTTGTTCTCGCTGTTGAACTGCGTGACCGAGGAGTGGTCCTCGTTGCGGTTGACGGAGTTGTCGTTGTTGAGCGTCATGTCCTGCTGCGTCACATGGTTGACCGTGGAGTTGTCCACCTCACGATGGTCGGTGACGTTTTCCTGATGCGTGGTTTGGCCTGCGTCCACCTGCCGGACATCATTGTGTTCGGTTTCATTGGTCACGGGGCGGTTTTCGGTCATGCTTAACTGATGTGTTGTTGGCTGGCTGTTGTTGGTTGTTGATTGTTGTTCCAGCGTGTTTGTCTGATTTGTCACCTGACTGACCGAATTCTGCGCCTGAACCGTATGGTCGTTGCTCAGGTCCTGCTGTGTCGTTGTGGATGTGTTCACCGCATTTTGGTTGGTGGTCGTTTCAGTGCGATGGATAACGGTTTCAGCAGACTGGTCGAGCGTGTTGTCGATGGAATCCCGGAACGTGGTGTTCTGGGTGTTGCTGAAGTCCTGCGTCTGGTCGATGTTCATGGTGAACGTGGACGACATGTCGATGGGGTTGCCCTTTCCCATGTCCTTGTCGAAGTCGATTTTGGGCTTGTCCGGTTCCACATATCCGTTTGCCGTGGGAATCCACGGAGCCATTTCCACGTGCTTGGGCGTGAAGCCCGCGGAGTGAGTGGTGTGATGAAATACGTCGTTGGGCCAATGCTGCGTGTGCCCGAACGACATGCCGCGTGGCGAGGTCATGCGTGAGGCCATGACGGTCCCGGCGGGGGACACGGGAGTCCAGCCTGTCAGCGAGGGCAGGGAGAAGCCGATCTTGGGCGTCATGGGCACATGCCCTGCAGGAGTGATGGGCTGTATGCCGATGGATGGGGCAATCGGTACTGAACCGGACGTGTCTGCCGGTCTATGGCCCGGACCTTCCGAGGGGCCACCGCCTGTGGCGCTGGCGACTCCGCCACCAGTGGACTGGTTCACGGGAGCCTTGCCGGATTCTGCGGAAATGTTGCCGCCACCCGTAGCGGCTGTCGGCGCTCCGCCCATGCTGGAGTTGGGCATGGATACGGCGTTGCCGCTGCCGGTCTGGCCGGAACTGCCCACACCGGATGGCGCAGGCGTCGATCCGCCGCCACCTCCGCCGATAACTTTGTCGCTGCCGCCACCTCCACCGATCGCTGAAGCACTGGAGCCGGACGTGATGCCGCCGCCTCCACCACCGCCACCTCCGCCGGAGGATATGCCGGTGCTGCCTGTGGAACTGGTGCCTGCACTGCCGCCGCTGCCGGTGGTGCCTGCGCCGACAAAAGAGCTTGGGGGCGCGCCTGGAGACGCGGCATACGGAATCCGTGCCGGAGTGGTATCTATGGGAACATGTGCCGGGGTGGTATCAATAGGGACGTGACCGGGCGCTCCCGTCACAACGTGACCGGGACCAACCGCCTTGAATGATCCTGCCGGACCTGCTGTCACCTGACCGGGGGGACCGGCCACGATGAAGTCGGTGAAGCTGGAAGACACTGTCTTTCTCCCGCCAAAAGCGTACCGTCCCTGGTCCGCAAAAAGGCCGCCGAGGCCATTTTGGCATACATATAGTATACGTTCTCAAAATCTGGCGTCAAGTAGTATGGAAAGGGATAATAACGGTGAACCGGGAGTGGATTGTGCGGTTGATGGCTTTCGGATTTCCCCAAAAAGAAAGGCCGTCCTTCCCTGCGGAAAGACGGCCTGTTGGAATGCGGTCAGTCGGAAACGGCTATTTCCGGCTGTTTTTCATGAGCACGACGCCGAGGCCCAGAATGATGATGGAAACCACGAGAAAGTGCATGAACATGTCTTTCTGGATGGCACCCCAGATGATGTAAAGGGAACCGGCTCCGGCAAGAGCAGGACAGATGAAACGGCTGAATCCGTTCAGGTCGGTGAAGGTCTTCATCACCCAGATGTAGATGGAGATGTAGATCACGTACAGGAACGCGATGGGCAGTTCGGAGATGTCCATGAACTGTCCCCACCAGCCCGCGAAGTTGCCGTACCAGACCACGAGCCACATGCATGAGAGAACATAGCCCAGCATGGCGGAACAGGTGGTGCAGTTGGTCAGGGGATTGACCTTCTTGAAGAGGTCGGGACGCGGTCCCATATCCCGGGAGGCGATGGAGAACATGCCTCGGGCGGAACCCATGATGAGGCCGTTCAACGTGCCGAGGCAGGAGATGACGACAAAAACGGTCAGGATGGTGCCGCTCAACTGGCTGAAGATCAGGGCGATGACTTCAACCGGGGCTGCGTCGCCTGCGGCGAGAACCTGATCGTTGGTCAGGACGCCGGAAATACCGAGATAGTACAGCATGTAAATGGTGACGACGGCGATGGTACCGACCACAAGCGCTCGGGGCAGGGTCTTCTTGGCATCCTTGAGTTCCGCGTTGATGACGGTAGCGATGATCCAGCCTTCATAGGCAAAGGCGGTGGACAGGGTGGCTACTGCGAGGCCGCCGCCGCTGTCTGCCACGGTCTGGGCGGTCTGGGTGAAGTTTGCCAGCGTCTGGCCATTCATGAGTCCGGCAAAGCCGCCGACCACGGCCACGAGGCCCAGAGGGATCAGTTTGACCAAGGTGGACGTGACCTGCCATTTGCCTGCCAGTACCGGAGAAAAATAGTTGAGCAGGAAGAATCCTGTCAGGTAAACGAACGAAATGGGCCACAGGCCGCCTTCAAGACCGAACAGCCCGACGGTGTAGTTGGCAGAGACCCAGGCCAGAACAGCCACAAGAGTCGGGTAGTAGATGAAGGTCATGAACCATCCGACCATGTAGCCGGCTTTCTGTCCGTATGCCTGTTCGAAGTAGTCCACTACGCCGTTGACCTTTTCGATACGGGTGGCGATTTTTGAAAAGACGTATGCCGTAACGACCATGATCGAGCCACCGATGAGCCATGCGAGAAGGGCGGTAGACAGATTGCCGCCTGAAGCCTTGAGCACGTCATCGGCCTTGAAGAAGACTCCCGATCCGATCACGATCCCCACGACCATGGCGGTGGCAGTCCAGAATCCATATTTTTTTTGTAGTTTTTCCATATTCCCATCACAGTTTTTTGGCTGTGCTCTTGCGACCTTTCCCGGTCAGCACAGTCCGTTAGCAACCCCGGCGCAGTGCGCCGCCTCAGACTGAAACAGGCACCCTCCTGTCCCTGTTTCATGATGCCGCACGGGCATAACCTCCCACGCCCGTGAACAGCTAAACTGAAATTCTTTGCTCTGATAGTCGGGAAATGTCCAGTGGTTTTTCACACTTAATGCAATAACCCACTGATTTTATTGACAGTGGGTTGGAAAAAAGTTGACGAAAATTGTAAAAAAAGGAAATTGGTGGCTATTCGGCGCAGCCTTGTTTGACTTTGTCCAAAGCCTGTTTCGGGGAGGTGTCACCGGCCTCGGCTCGAAGCTTGAGCAGCCTTTCCGCCTCCGATGTCGAGAGCGGTTCGTGGAAGTAGAAGCCCTGTACGCATTCGCAGTCGAGATCAAGGAGCGAACAGAGCTGATCCGGATCTTCCACTCCTTCGGCCACCACGTCGAGCTTGAGCGAGTGAGCCAGGGCAATGACAGCCTTGACGATTTCCATGTTTTCCGGGTCCCGTTTCATGCGGGCGATGAACGAACGGTCCACTTTGATGGTGTCGACCTGCAGGCGCTGGAGCTGGGCCAGTGAAGAGTATCCCGTGCCGAAGTCGTCAATGGAGAAGCGCACCCCCTGTCTGCGGAGTTTTTTCATGATGAGAATGGCCGCGTCAGGATAGTCCATGAGTGCGGACTCGGTGATTTCGAGCTTGAGCGCCTCCGGGGGCAAACCGGCATCGTGCAGTGCCCGCAGAACCACCTTGTCGAGTTCCATCCGCGCAAACTGTTTGGTGGAGAGATTGACGGACATGAAAATATTGTCTGCGCCCTTGGTTGTCTTTCTCCACTGGGCCAGCGTCATGAGCGAGTTGCGAAGCACCCATTCCCCGATCTGGAGGATGGCCCCGGACTCTTCGGCCATGGGAATGAATTCTGACGGAGGAATAGGGCCGCGTTCGGGGTGGTCCCATCGTGCCAGTGCCTCGAATCCCATGAGATCGGAGTCATTGAGGTCCATGATGGGCTGGTATTCGATATGGAATTCGCCTGCGTCCAGGCCGCTGCGCATGTCGCTTTCCATGGTCAGCTGGTCCACGGCATTTTCGAGCATCCTGCCGGTGAAAACCTTGAAGCGGTTGCGTCCGGCCTCTTTGGCCCTGTGCATGGCGATGTTGGAATGCTGCAGCACGTCGTGCGGCTTGACGTTGTCCACCGGACTGAGAACGATGCCGAAGCTTGCCGTTGTCTGCACTTCCTGTGAGTCCATGGTGTACGGTTTTGCCAATTCTTCGCGAATGCGTTTGACAATGCGGATGGCTTCTCCGGGGCTGGCGAGTTCGTCGAGCAGCAGCACGAATTCGTCACCACCGAAACGGGAGACCGTGTCCAGTGTGCGAACGCTTTCGGAAAGACGGCTTGCGGCTTCCATGAGTACAAGGTCGCCGAAGCGGTGGCCGAGGGAGTCGTTGATGATCTTGAAGCGGTCGAGGTCAAGGAATACCACGGCGAAGAAATAGTTGTCTCGGCGGGCTGCGCGGTGCATGGCGTGGCCGATGCGGTCCAGGCAGAGGACGCGGTTGGCAAGGCCCGTGAGCGGGTCGTGGAGGGCCTGATGGCGCAGACGTTCCTCCATGCCCTTGCTGTCGGTGATGTCGCGGAAACTGCACCTGACGCCCAGCGGCTTCATGCCGATGCCGGACACGCCTCGCCCGACGGCCCCGACCCAGCGGAGCTGATTGTTTCGGGTCATGATGCGGAAATCAAGGGAATCGCCGTCCTTGCTGTGGGCCTGTTCGAGAAATCCGTCCCATGCGGGACGGTCTTCTTCCAGTATGACGGAGCGGACAAGCTCGGGTGATTCGAAGAAACGTTCCGGCGGATAGCCCGTGATACGCTCGCATGCGGGAGAGCAGTAAACGGTTTCGCCCTTCGTGCCTATCCACATCTCCCAGTCGTAGGCGAAGTCCGCGATGGTGCGGTATCGTTCCTCGCCTTCCCGCAGGGCATTGACGAGTCGTTCTCTCTGTATTTCTATTTTCTGCTTTTTCTTTTCCGTGATGACCGTCTGTCTGAGCACGTAGATTTCGAGGCCTGCCATGGCAAGAAGGATGGTCAGGAATATGGCCGCTATCTGATTGCGGTATCCTGCGATTTCCTTCATGACGTCGTCCGTATAAAACCCGGTCCCCACGACCCAGCCCCAAGGCTGGAATTCCCGGACATATGAAAGCTTGTGCGCGATTCTTTCCGGCTGGTTTTTCCATTGCCAGTGATAGTCCGTGAAACCTCCGCCGAACTGTGTGGCTATCTCGACGAAGTCCCTGAATATCCGTTTCCCTTCCTTGTCGGAAAATTCGGAAAGGTCGGTGCCTTCAAGGTCCGGCCTGTATGGATGAACGACCATGTGCATGTCTGTGTCATTGACCCAGAAGTACTCCATGCCGTCGGCACCGTACCGCATGGCCCGAACAAGTTCCCGGGCACGTTCCTTGGCTTCGTTGTGGGAAATCTTGCCTTGTTCGGCCTGTCGGTGGAGATGCGCAATCGTGTTGACGACCGAGCCGGTCAATTCATGAATGGTCTCTTTTTTATGGCGGAGAAACGTTTTTTCTATGGATGGAAGAAGGTACAGGAAAATGGACCCGGCGAACAGGAGGATGGTCAGCGCCAGAGGGAGCAGAATGCGAAAGGGAGTGTGTTTGATGAGGGTGGCTATGTCTGGGCGTTTCATGATTTTGTGTCAGTATGTATCCTGAAAAAAATGTCGGTCGGATTGTCTGCCGGGTGGAGCATTCCAACCCATACTCTTTGCGGCGAAAAAAGGGAAGAGAATGCTTATCCGGATACAACCCGGTTGCGTCCTGACTGTTTGGCGTCGTAGAGAGCGATGTCTGCCCGTTTGAGCAGAGCCTGAGTACTTCGGGTTTTCGGTGGCATTGTGGCAACGCCGATACTGACGGTAATATTCAGTTCTCCTGCATTGGTGGAAATGTTTGTTCTTTCGACGGAAAGACGCAGTCTGTCTGCGACTTCAATGGCGGCCTCCAGCTCTGTTTCAGGAAGAAGTACACCGAATTCTTCACCGCCGAGGCGGCCGACTATATCAGCCTTGCGCAGGGCCATGATGGAAATTTCTGCCAGTGAACGGAGCACCTCATCCCCCACGTCATGCCCGTGGGTGTCGTTGACGTTCTTGAAGTGATCGATGTCGATCATGAACATGGCAAGCGGGCGTTCATAGCGCGTGCTGCGTGTGAATTCCCGTTCCGAGAGTTCCAGAAAACGCCTTCGGTTGTGCAGTCCTGTGAGACTGTCCGTGGTGGCGAGTTCCCGGAGCTTGGCTTCGGTGGCCTTGCGGCTTGTGATGTCCCGGATGGTGGCTACGGCAAACCATTCTTCGCCGAGCTTGAACCCGGAAACGGAGCGCTCAATGGCGATGCGGGTGCCGTCCTTGTGAAGACCTTCCGCTTCCTGAACCGCGCCCAGCGCCGGACCGCGACCGGTTCTGGCGAAGTGGCTCAGTCCTTCCTTCGCTTTGGCGCGATCTTCCGGAGGGGCTATGAGCGAGTGAACCTCCTGCCCCATCACTTCCTTTTCCGTGTACCCGAACAGCTGTTCAGCGGCATGGTTCCAGAACGAGACCTGTCCGTGGGTGTTGGACATGATGATTGCATCGTATGCGGATTCGGCCAGCGCACGGAGCTTTCTCTCACTTGCCTTGAGCGCTTCTTCGGCTTCCTTGCGGTCTGTGATGTTCATGGCCGCGCCGCGATAGCCGAGGAATTCCCCCTGTGTGTTGAAATGGGGGACGCCGCTGATTTGGAGCCAGATGCACTCGCCGTCCTTTGTGATGTTGCGGACTTCCTGACGGGTGAACGGGAGTTTGTTTTCAAAGGTGTCCCTGTGCCACGCCGTGAAATCTTCAAGATTGTCGGGGTGGATGAGGAAACGCGGGGTCTTGCCCAGAAGTTCTTCTACCGTGTAGCCCAGCACTGTGGAAACATCTTCCGTGATGAAAGAGTATGCACATTCGTTGTCAAGTTCCCATATGAATTCGCTGACAGCCTCGCTGACATCCCGGAAACGTTGTTCAGAGAGTCGAAGGGCGTCCTCGGCGAATATCTGTTCGGTAACGTCACGGGCGAAAATGGCGATTTGATCTACTGTTCCGTTCGGTCCCTTGACCGGATAAACATTGGCTCGGAACTGGCGGTTGGCCCGAATATCTTCGATACAGGCGGGGCTGCCTGATTTGATGATCGCCGCGAAAGCTTCCCTTCGGTTATGGGCCAGATCGGGTGGGAAAAAATCGAAGGAGTTCTTTCCGACAAGCTTGTCGGGGGTGCTACCCAATCTATGTGCGCCGATCTCGTTGACGGCCACGATTGTGCCGTCAATGTCGATCAGGACAGCGCTTTCCGTGGGCGCGTTGAGCAGGGCTCGGCTGGTTTCTTCACTGTGCTTGAGCTTTCGGTGGTATCGCTTGCGACGGGTGATGTCCCGCATGGAACCGACGGCATACCACTCTTCTTTCAACTGGAAGGTGGACATGGCAAGCTCAACGGGAATGCGTGTGCCGTCTTTCTGGACAGCTTCGAATTCAAGCAGCCGGTCAACAGGTCTGCCATTGCCGTTGACAGTGGATTTGCCAAAGTCGCTGTCTGCGTCTGAATCTGTGGGGGAAAGCAGTTCGTGGAGCTTCTTGTCGGAAATTTCATCAGGCATATATCCGAACATTCGTTCCGCTGCCGGGTTCCAATACGTGATGCGGTCGTCACTGCCGATCATGACAATGGCATCCTGCGAAGACTGGCTGATGGCGAGCATCTGTTCCCTGTTCTCGCTCAGTTTGGCCTCAACCAGTGTTTGACGGACCCTGTATTTTGTCAGGAGCAGACAGCCTATCCCGAGGAATATGAGTCCGAAGGCCGTCAGTATGATGACGACGGTTGATTTGGGGGCCGTCAACTCCTGTGCGGGCACCCATGTCAGGATTTTCCATTGCTTGCCGGGTTCCTGTGTCCGCGATTGAGGTCCCGCGACAACAGAGTCGGGAAGGATGTTGACAGTCCTAAAGGTGAACAGGCCTGACGGCGTGACAAATTGTCCTTTTTCACTGGTCGAGACGGTTTCCCATGCTGCGGGGAAGCGATTGGGCATGGAGTGCTTTTTTTCTGTTTCAAGCAGGTGGCCCCATTCTTCGTTTTTTCCCGGAGCCAGCATCCAGTAGCCCTTACTGTTCGCGAAAAGGGAGAATCCTTCGGGAGAGGACGTCAGTCGCAGATTTTCAATAAGGGTGCTGCCGTCGAAATTGAGGATGACAATGCCTTGTTTGCGTCCCGTGACCGGGTCGAATACCGGGCTTGCGAACCGCAAGGTCGGGCGGAGGGGCTGTTCCAGATGCCCATGCTCCCTGTTGAGGTCGAATTCGGAGATATAGACTTCGTTTTGCTGGCATTTCATGGCCCTGTCGAAATAGTAGCGGTCTTGCTTGGACTGCATGGCTTCTGTTGTCTTGATGACCGGACCGGAGGGGGCGTTGTCGATGCGTATTCGTTCCATGCCGGTGGTGTCGAGGAAACGGATGGTGAAATACGTCTGCCTGCTTTTGGCGAAGTCGGCATAGATGGTTTCCAGACCGGAATTTTTTTCTTGAAGCCTGCCGTCTATCTCGCGGCCCGTGATGCGGGCGAGAAAACGGGCATCCTCGATACGATCAGCCATGCCGTGTTCCAGAAATTGTGTTTCCTGTGTTACGACAGCCTGTTGCTGCAACTGTACGAGATTGAGATGTGTCTGGTTGCGGGCGTGCAGGAACCATGCGGCCACAAGTACCAGTACGAGGGCTGTGGGGATATAGAGTTTGAAAAAGTCCCGTATAATATTCATGGTAATCCGGCATTCAAAAAGTGAATCGCAGAGCCTTTCCTGCCTCTACGGTATCTCGTGTGGAGAATTATTACCAGTTATAATGCGGGATTTACTATGATTAATTTCTGGTGACGATCACGCAGTCCCTGCCCTTGTTCTTGGCTGCGGTCAGGGCGGACTGAATGCGGTGGAGAAAGGTTTCCATGGAGTCGTCGCCGACAGCCTGAATCACTCCCAGCGACAGGGTGATGTGGATTTTTCCGCCGAAAAGCTTGTGTCCGACAATCTTGCGGAGTTTTTCGGCTACCATGGCAGCCTTGTCGATGTCGGTGTGCGGGGCGAGTATGATGAATTTCCCGCCGCGCCAGCGAAAGACGTAATCCGTAGTTCTGAGCTTGCTGTCGATGAAGCCTGCGAGGTTGGCCAGAAGCCGGTCGCCGGTGCGGTAGCCGTGCGCTTCATTGACAGCTTTGAATCCGTCGATATCAAGCATGATGCCGGAGAGCGGGCTGGAGTACCGGCGAACGTTTTCCAGTTCCCGGCTGATGACGGATTCGAATTTGTAGCGGTTGAAGACCTTGGTCAGTTCGTCGTAGACGGAAAGTTCGTCGAGCTGCCTGTTCATGTCTTCCATGGCCTTGCTCTCGCGTCCGAGCATGGAAATGAACCGGGTAAAGACAAGCAGGGTCTGGGCCGCGATGACGAGGAATCCGCCCACCATGATGAGGTAGACGAATTTCATGGTGAGGCCGGGGTCTTCCGGCGGCGTGAGGATAAGCGTGTAAATGACGCTGAAATTGGCGCAGAACAGGACAGCCAGCGCAACTACGCTGAGTATGTAGAAGAGCTTGTACCGAGTTTTGAGCACCTGTATGGGCCGGTTGTCATTGGTCATGGCGTTTCGGAGGAGTCCTGATCGAGCTTGCCTTCAAAGGTGTAGTAAAGAGCGCCGGTCTTGTTGTCGTCATCGTAGGTGAGTTCCACCGAGAAGTCGCGCCACATCCATCCGTATCGATGGCCGACGCCGCGCCCGGGGCCGTATGTGCCGAGCAGCCGTTCCTTGAGCAGGAAATGGTTGGCCCGTCCCTCGAAAGCCACTCCGACCCGGTAGAGCCTGTCCTTGCGGAAGTAATAGGCCACGGACAGGATTTCCGCATCGCCGAAGGTCAGCTTTTCATTCTTCTTGAAATAGGTGGCTTTGTAACCCGCTCCCTTTACGGGCAGCAGGTCCGGGATATCCTCAAACGGAGTGCCCCATTGAATGCCTCGAAAGCTGGTTGGGTGGGCAATGGTGACGTAGTCGGCAGCGGCTGCGGCTGAGGTCAGGACGGCAAGCAGCAGGAATGCCGTCAAAAAGCTTCGTGTCTTCATGAATGTTCCGATTTCCCTTTAATCTCTGCACACAGTGCAATTACAGCTTTGGCTATTGTACGGACTCTTGGCGTAAAATCAAGGCCATGAGGGCATGCCGGGAGTTGAATTGATTGTCAGTTCGCAAGCGGGTGTGGTACGAGGGAGGCATGAAAAAGATCATTATACAATGTCTATTGGCTGTGGCTGTTCTGACGTGCGCGCTGCTGGCGGGCTGTTCGTCCGGAGGGCCGTCCGGCGACACTTCGGATCGACTGGCGTCCCTTGAGGCCGGAGTCGAGAAGCTCAAGGCCGAGACCAAGGTGCGTGATGACGCCCTTCGTGAGGAATTGGCGCTTGTTCGGAAGAATCTGGAATCCATCCGCTCCCTTTTGGAAGCGGGGCAGGGTGGCACTCCTGTGAAGCCGAAGGCCGGGAGTGGAAGCGCCCCGGAATTGGAAGGTGACGCGCTTGATGAAGCCATCGACACCAAGGCCAAGACGTTTGTGAAGGAAAATCTCGACAGGCTGCTCGCCATCACCAAGAAGCTGCTCGACAAGATGGAGCTGGAGCTTGACCGGCAGATGGAAAAGGATACGCAGTCCGCCCCTCTTGAGGGCGACAAGATATAAAGGATATGCCTCGTGCCGATTGATATGAAGAAATGTTTTTTCCTGTTTCTGCTGGTGTGTCTGGTTGCAGCCTGTACCAAGGGGAATGCGGTCCGTCTGACATACGCGCTTGGGGCTGGCGGTGTTCCCTGTTCCGGTGAAATAACCGTGTTTGGGTTTGAGGACAGCCGGTCGGATACTGCGCTTGGAAAGAAGCGAGACGGCGTTGCCATTACTTCCGGTTCCGATGTGGCGGACTGGGTCGGCTGGGCCTTGTTCGACGAGTTGCGGGCCGCCGGGTGTGAGGCGAAATATCGTACCTCCACGGTTGCTCCGGGCGATGCGCCGCTCGTGACCGGTGAGGTGCTGGAAGTGTCCCTGAATCAGACCGGTGCCACGACGTATCGGGGGAAGGTGACGGTTCGCATCATGCTCCAGAAGGAAGGAACGATCGTTCATCAGGAGAAGTTCACCAGTGAGGTGGAAGATGTCGTTCTGCCCGGTTACGGCACCGAGTCCGAGATCATGGCCGAAGCGTTGCGTGGATTGATGGGCGAAATCGTGCCCACTGTCTGCCGGAAGATGTAAACAGGAGATACGGAATATTCCCCGGCTGTTTTTTTGTGCAGGCGGTGGCGTCGGATTGACAAACCGGAATCCCGGCCCTATTTGGGGTGCGCAACTTTCGCATGAACATCCGGCGGGGCCGAATTCTCTTTTTTCTCTCCTCTCATCCCGCTTCATCACATATGGAGACAACACATGTTTGCAGACAAGGAAAAATGTAAACGCTGCGGCGCATGTGCGGCCGAATGCCCTTATGACCTGATAGTGGAGGACAGGGAAGGATTTCCCAAACTCCGTTTTGCCGCCAAGAAGATGTGCATCGCGTGCGGACACTGCGTCGCGGTCTGTCCGACCGGGGCATTGAGCCTGCCCGATCTTCCGGTCGCGCCGGAACTGACTCCCGAGCAGTGCGGTGTGTTCGGGCGCGATCTGCGTATCTCTCCCGAACAGGCCGACCAGTTTCTCAGTGGTCGTCGGTCCATCCGTTCTTATAAGGATAAATGTATCCCCGAGTCCGTGGTCGAGGATCTGCTTGATGTTGCGGCTTTTGCCCCCAGCGCCAAGAACGGCCAGCCTGCCCAGTGGGTCGTCACCCGCACGCCCGAGGCCACCCGAAGACTGGCGGAACTCACCGTGGAATTCATGGCGATCAACAATGTGTTCCCCGGTGTCATCAAGAACTGGGAAAAGGGGTTTGACAAAATTCTGCATGGCGCACCGCATGTCGCTCTTGCTCATGCCCCTGAAGACGGGTTCAACCCGGCAGAGGACTGTTCGCTGTCCGCCGCCTATCTCGAACTGGCCGCGCATTCACGAGGCATCGGTGCCTGTTGGGCAGGATTCCTCATGGAGGCCGCCGAAGGGTATCATCCCATCCGTGAACGTCTCGGCCTGCCTGAGGGGCACGGTATTTACGCCGCGCTCATGCTCGGTTACCCCAAGTTCAAGTACAAACGCATACCTCGCCGACGGAAGGTCGCGTTGAAATGGCTTGATTAACAGGTCGTTGAGAATTTGAAAGGCGTCTTTGGACGCCTTTTTTTGTGGGGAGAGATGGACAAAGAATAATACGTATGATTATGTCTTCATGTTTCCCGTTTAGTATGCATGTGCCCCGTGCAGTCGTCGCGCTGCCTTGAATATCAAGTTCATTTGGAGAAAAACATGAAGTCACTTCGCCTCATTGTCGCCCTGCTGGCTCTGTTCTGCCTTTCCGCAATTGCGTATGCCGAAAATTCGAATGATTATGTGCCCCCCTGTCCTGACTATGCTCAGGATGTGAGTTGGGCTGCCAAGTCCGCGACGGTGGATAAGCCGGTGGACGTGTTCTATGTCTACCCGACCATTTATCCGGAAAAGGCTCCCAAAAACATGGATACCAGCCGGAAGGATCTGCGTCGGCGGGTGGAGCATCTGCTCGTGGCGCAGGCCGGTGTCTATTCCGATTCCGCCAACCTGTTCGCCCCGTTTTACCGGCAGGTTTCGTTTGCCTGCCTCGACCCTGACGTGGACATGTTTCACCATCCCTATTTCAGGATCGGAGCCGACGACGTGCATCGGGCATTCGACTACTACCTGCTCCGGATGAACCCGGATCGTCCTTTCATACTGGCAGGCGACAGCCAGGGCTCGGTGATCCTGCTGGACCTCCTGCGTCGGCGTTTTGCTGATCCGGCATTGCGCAAGCGTCTTGTCGCGGCCTATCTCATTGGATATTCGGTGACTTCAGATGACCTGAAGAAGTATCCGTGGCTCAAGATTGCGCAGAAGGCTGATGATACGGGCGTTATCATTACCTTCAATACGCAGGCTCCCGGAGCCACTGGTTCACCCGTGCTTGTGTCCGGAGCGGCATGCGTCAACCCGCTGAACTGGACCACCGGCGAAACTCCGGCCGGGAAGGAACTCAATCTCGGTGCGGTGTTCTTCAATGAACAGACCGATCAGATTGAACGTGAAGTCCCACATTACGCAGGCGCGCAGATTGACCGGAAGACCGGTGCGTTGGTGACCACGCCGCCGGAAAAACTCGATATCGGACATTTCCCGAAAGGCGTGTACCACAAGTATGATTATGCCTTCTGGTACAGAAATCTTCAGAAGAATGCGGCTGACCGTATCAAGGCATACCTCGACAGTCATGAAAAATAGCAGGGCGCAGGCCCGACCATAAAGGCAAAAGGGGCGCGATCTGATGATCGCGCCCCTTTCATATGTAGTGTCTTGATGCGGTTAGATTTCCAGCAGTGCGGCCTTGATGTTCTTTTTGCCGAATTGTCGGGCCTGGTTCTCGTCCCACATGAAAATATCGATTCGCTGGGTGAACCGCTTGTTCATGAGGTCATTGATTTCGAAAATGCCGATGCCCTCGATGCGGACCTTGCGGCCGAAAACCCAGCCTTGGTCGAAGAGGTCGCGGGATACGGCGATGGTGCCGGTACGGACTTTGCGCATGCTTGCAGCGATGAGCGGGTCCGAGTCGCACTGGTCGGTTGTGGGGTTGTATGCGGTAACGGTCACCTTGCGGACCGGCGGGGCGCTCATGGCTTTCTGGAGCAGGCGTGCTTCCTCGACCATGTTCTTGCGTGCTTCGGCGGTCTGTTTGGCGAGTACAAGCTGATGCTTCAGATCGTCGATCTTCTGGTCCTTGACCACGACAACCACGGCCAGAAGGACCATGATCGCGCAGAGAACCGGTGTCAGCGTGTAGTTGATAAAAGTCTTCATTATGTAAAAAGTCTCCTGTGACGTTTTTTGAGTCAGTGGCATATAATGAGCGTTTTTGGGGTTGTCAACTTTTTTGATTTTGATAACTAGGTGCGTTTTTCCACACTGCAACGGGCTGGAAAAGTACGGATTTTTTCTGGGCACGTTGGTTTTACCTGACTGGCGGATATCCGCAGCCACTTGTTTTTCCCTGAGAAATTTAAAATGAAGAAAAAATGGAATATTCAATATAGAATAAAATATAGATTGACTTATTAAATATAGTATGGCCTAACTTCAACATCGGATTAACGATGGTGGGGTTGGAAACATGACGCAATTCAGGGTACTTCCGGTCCGCGATGGGGATGCATATCTGCTCAAGAGCCGACGCGGCAGTTATCTGGTGGACGGCGGCGGCCTTGGTTGCGGGCTTCCGGAATTGCTGCGCGAACGCAAAGTCCGGAAACTGCGAGCGGCCATTTGCAGCAGTGCGCGACCTGAAAAGCTTGGCGGCATACTTGAGCTGATCGGGTCCGGGCAGGCCGTGTCGGAATTTTGGTTTCCGGATCGGGTGGGGGCCTTGCCGGAACAGGCTCGTCGGTTCAACGGTGACCTGATTGAGTGGCGGATGGGGACAGTCGGTGGGAGTGAACCGGGGCCTGTCTTTCAGTGGCCCGGATTCAGAGAGCCAGTCAGCGAAGAGGAACGTTGGCTTCAGGGGGCGGCGGCTCTGCTGATGCTGGGTTTGTCCGTCCTGCCCCTGAACGAATTTTATCCTGCTCGTGACATGGAAGAGCTGTTCGGCAGCATCTTCCATTCGCTGTCTTCATGTGGCGTTTCCCGCTGGCGCGGGCGTTGCGACGTGGCCTCCCGTATTTTCAGGGATATCGGTCTGCACCTGTTGTCTGGCGGCGGGACCGGGGCTTTGGCTTTTGCCTGTGGGCGACTTTTGCTGGCAGAGGCAGATGCCGGACGTTTGGGCGATTGCCGCGCCAACACGGTTCGCGGGCTGGCCTGTGCGGCCATGGCTGCTACCGTCATTTCCCGGTTGAACGGGAAGCTGCGTTTTTTTCATCGAACCGACAGGTTGGAAGAGGAGCTTGTTCCGCGTCACCCCTTGCGTTGCCTGAACGGTGTCGAGACTGAGCCGCTCAAGGGGATGAAGGGCAAGGTTGTTTCGTCGGATTTGCTGCGGGATGCAGGGCGCTTCTCCGGCGTGCGCGAGGGGCTAGTTTTTCAGTACGGAGACGCTGACTGCGGTGCTCTTTTGTGCGGTGACGGGAAAATGAGATTTCTCGGCAGGAGAAAACTGTTGCATCTTGACCGGCCCACGGTGATCGCTGCGCCGTGTCGCGGGTCCGTGGTTGCGGACAGGGCCTATCCGTATATCCGGTCGCTCGATCCGACTCGTGACGTCTGGGTCAGGGGAGCGCTTCCTTCAGGACGTAAAATCTCTGCCTGCTATAGGCGGCGGCTTGATGCTGCCTGCCTGAAGAATTGTAAAACATTGACTCTTCAGGAAATTTTTCTTGAATTCGGTGGAGGCAGGTGGAAGACTCTGGTCGGAGCCTGCAACTTCAGGAGCTCTTTTTGAGTCGAGGGAACGCGTCCTATGGTTTTTTTCCGTGGATGATGGTATCCCCGGTCTGTCTGTGACCATCAACCCCGACACCCATTATCCTATGAAAGTACTGCACGTCATAACCGGCCTTGATGTGGGCGGCGCGGAGACCATGCTTCATCGCCTTGCGACGAACATGGATCCGGTCCGTTTTCTGCCTCGTGTGGTCAGCCTTATCGAGCCGGGTCCCATGGGGGCGAAACTGACTCGGGCGGGAGTTCCGGTGGACTGTCTCGGCATGCGGCGCGGGGTTCCTTCGCCCACGGCTCTTTTCAGGCTCGTCCGGATCATGCGTGACTGGAAGCCCGATCTGGTGCAGACGTGGCTGTATCATGCCGACCTTATCGGTCTGCTGGCCGCGAAACTGGCTTTCCCCTTCGGTGGAGGGCCGCAGGTGGCGTGGAATATCCGTTGTTCCTACATGGCCCTTGAGGAATACCGCCGTCTTACCGGTGTGACCCTCAAGGCGTGTGCCGCACTGTCCCGGTTTCCGGATGCGGTACTGACCAATTCCGCGGAGGCCCGCCGTTTTCATCTGCAACTCGGTTACGCGCCGAAGTCTTTCGAGGTCATCCCGAATGGATTCGATACCGAACGCTTCAAGCCGGACCCTGCCGCCCGTCGCGAAGTGCGGGCTGAATTCAATATTTCACAGGACGCGCCTGTTGTCGGACAGGTGGGGCGTTTTGATGTCATGAAGGATCATCGCACCGCGATTCATGCCATGGCGTCCGTGGCCAGCCAGATGCCTGATGCGGTTTTTCTGATGGTCGGGCGTGGGGTGGATGACGCGAATGCCGAAATCTCCGGTTGGATGGCTGAGGCCGGACTGGCCCCCGACCGTGTGCGTCTTGCCGGTGAGCGCAGTGATATTTCCCGTCTCATGGCGGCCATGGATGTTCACGTTTCATCATCCATTGGCGAAAGTTTCCCCAATGCGGTAGGGGAAGCCATGGCCTGCGGTGTCCCTTGTGTTGTTACGGATGTCGGAGACAGCGGCGTATTGGTCGGCGATACCGGCCTCGTGGTTCTGCCGGGTGACAGGAATGCCTTGGCCGAAGCCGTGTGCAGGTTGCTGAAGTCCTGTCGTGAAAAAGGGCAAGAGTGCGGAAATAGTGCTCGGAATCGTGTGATTGAGTGCTATTCCTTGTCCGAAACGTTGAAAAAGTTTGCCGAAATGTATGAAAAGCTTTCTGCCAAGGCGTTATAATTCTTTCATTGGCAGACGAGCGGTGATACTTTCGGAACAACAACGGAGGCCTGTATGACACAGCCCATATTCAATTCGGATAGATTTGTTCAAAGTCTCGCAGGAGACATGGAACTGGCCCGCGAACTGCTTGTCGCTTTCATGGAAGACAGCCCGGAAAGAGCCGACTCCCTCGGACAGGCGCTTGATGACGGGGACCTGAAAACCGTGGTCAAGCTTGCCCATTCCCTCAAGGGCATGTGTGGTGTGGTCCGCACTGATGATCTCGTCGAACGGGCGTTAAACATGGAAAGCACGGCTCAGAAAGGCGATCTGGAAAAAGTACGTGAACAATATGTCGAGTTTGCCGCGGTTCTTGCCGCAGCACATGAATCCATGCGGTCCTTCATGGACTCGCACTAATCATTTCAATTTTCAAAAAAAAGGCCTGTCCATCAGATGGACAGGCCTTTTTCATTTGCGGAAGGAAAGACTATTCCGTTTTGGCGTCGTCTTTTTTCTCTTCGGACTTGGCAGGTGCTTCGGCCTTGGGGGCCTTCGGTGCCAGATCCAGTTCGATTGCATTCATGGCGGTGACGATGTCGGCCGTGATGTCAACGGTGGGGGCAGAAGAGATGACGGATTCCTTGCTCAGGATGACGGTCAGTCCCTTTTCTTCGCGGTAGGTATTGAGCACTTCATTGAACTTGGCGTCAATGAGAGCCACAATGCGCTGCTGCTCACCGTTCATGGTGTTCTGCAGTTCACCCATGGCAGCCTTGTAGGCACCCACGGTTGCTTCGTTCTGGTCTGCCTGCATGGCCTTGTATGCGGCTTCGGCTTTCTTCTGGAGCGGTGCGCCGATTTCCTGGAGGTAGGCCATGGCTGCTGCAGCGGCCTGATTGTCCTTGAATGCGGCGGCTTCGTCCACGACGCCGATAGTGATCTGGTTCGTCTGCTGGTTGCAGCCGACGAGAAGAGTGAGGCCCAACAGGGCGGTGCCCAGCAGGGCGATGATCCGTTTCATATTCAGAATCTCCATTTCGTTTCTGGTTTGTGTCACTCTATACTGAATCAAGTTGTACAGACTACGCGGCTGCACAGTGGATGGCAAGCGATAAGGTTTATGCGGTTCAAGGCTTTCCGGTGAAGCTGTCCGCCTGTCCGTTTCCGTTGTCGCTCGTTGGATATTCCGGCCTGTTCAGGACGTCGAGCAGGAATTCCCCGATGTGCTGGGACGTATTGATGAATCCGAAAACCTGAAGCAGTCGGCGCACGTCGAAGCGCCGAGTGGCTCCCTCTTTTCTGATCTGCGTCAGCCGTTCCTCCGCCGTGACTACCGCCGCAGCCAATGCCTTGTTGTCGTATGGGACACCGGCCCCCAGCGCACGGAGGGCTTCGCAGGTGGTGCGGGTCAGTTCTTCCAGTTCAGGGGCCATGATGATGTCAAAGCCTTCCCCTTCCACTTCATTGAGCAGTCGGGGCATGGACTGCATGCGTTCCAGTGTCATGGCGAGCCCGTTTATCTGCAACGAGAGAAGACGGACGTCCGTCCTGTAGAAACGGCGTTCATGGGAAACCACTTTCAGGAAAAGCGCCCGGTTTTCCTGCACTGCGCGGGCAAGCTCGAAAAACATGTCAGGGTCGACCTTCTGCTGCCGCGCCAGAAAACTGCTCATCAGATGTTCATAATGGAGCGCAGCTTGTTCACATTGTTCCTGCAAACGCTGGCGCAGGTTGTCGCCGATGCGTGACGGCCAGACCAGTACGGAAACCGTGAAGGCACAGACAACCCCGATGCCGATTTCCAGCACCCGGAAGAGCGTGAAGGAGATGCGGTTTTCCTCTCCCATGCTGGTCAGAAAGACGATCGCCACGGTTATGGCAGCCATGCGGTACCGGGCATTGTATCTGGTCAGATAGGCGCACAACCCCGTGGTCAGGAAAACGGCAAGTGCCGTGTACGGCTGGGTGGGCGGAAAAATCAGAATGGCGACAATGCCGATGAATGCGCCGATGGCCGTCCCGGAAAAGCGGTAGAAACTCATGCGGATGGAGTCAGCCACATGCATCTGCATGACGATCACCGTGGTGATGACCGCCCAGTAGGCATAGGGAACGCCGATGGAGCCGGATACGATGAGTGCCAGTACACAGGCCAGACCGACTTTGATGCCGTGGCGTACATGTTCCCGGGTTGGTTTTATGTGTTGCAATGTCATTGTGAAATAGTCTGATGGTTGATGGGACAAACTCCTGTCATGACAGCTTTAGGCATGAATGAGCGGTTTGACAAGAAATCAACCATACCACAACTCAATACTCCTTGCAGTCGTGGGCAAAACAAAACCGTCTGAACCCATGAGGTTCAAACGGTGTGTTTGTATTGCTTGTCGCTGGCGAGAGAGAATCCCGACTCATTTTGTATGAGGCGTACGTTGGTTCATGCTATTACATAATATTATGCAATGAGCGGGATTTTTGACTCTTGCCTGCTGTGTCGAGCCGCTTGGCTTATACTCCCCATATGTCGCGGACCATTTCGATGAGTGCGGCAATGGCGGGGTCTTCGGCCTGTGATTTGCGGTAAATGAAATTCAGTTCAACGGGATGCTTGCCCAGCGACGGGCAGATTGCGCATTTACCGGATTTGACAAGGTCTTCGACTTCGTCGTCCCGCATCAGTGCGAGCGCTTTGCCTTCCACCACCAGAGGCCGCATGATTTCTTCGGAGTTGGCACCGATGGTCTGGGCCGGGTTGATGGAGTGCTCCTGAAAAATTTTGAGTTGCAGTTCCCGGAAAGGACAGTCCGAGGTGGGCATGAGCCATGTGAACTTGGATAGTTTTTCCGCTGTCGGGTCGGCGAGAACGTCTTTCCATTTGGCCGCACCGATGACGGAATATTCCGGTTCGGCGAGTTTGATGGAGTCAAGGTCGCTGTACGGATTGCCGGAAAAGACGAATCCTGCGTCGTATTCCTTGTTGTGAATCTTGGAAAGCACCACGCCGGAAGGGGTCTGCGAGAGCTTCAGGTTGAGTTTGGGGAAGCGATTTGCCATGCGGGCGAGGATTTCCGTGATATGCAGAAAAGGTGTGTCCGCACAGAGGCCGAGGGATATCTGGCCTGAGACCTGATCCTGAAGCGTGAGGGCGCGGGCGCGGAGTTTTTCGGCGGCGGAAAGAATCTTGATGGCGTCGTTTATGAGTTCGCCGCCAGCGTCCGTGAGCTCGACACCGCGCGGTGTGCGGTGAAAAAGCTGGACGCCGAGTTCCGCCTCAAGGGCCTTGATGTGTGCGGAAACAGCGGGCTGGGTAGCGTGGACGCGTTTGCCCGCTCGGGTGAAATTGCCTTCCTCGGCTACGGCGACAAGGGTTCTGAGCTGATAAAGTTCCATTTATTCTGCCTGATTGTGGTCGATAGTGGAGGTATAGGATTTTTTTATGGCTCCCCAAACGCATTGTTATTGGACCGGCTTCGTCGGGGTGCGTATCAATGTCTTGACGTTGCAATACACCGAACGCAGGAGGAGCCATGCGCAGCAAGGGTAGAAAAACGTTTGATTGGTTGTATCTGTTTCAGCCGGAGGACTCAACTCTCGTAATGGAGTCTGGAGTAACCGAGGCTTGCAAGCTTTGCAAGGTCGCTCTTTGGGTCGGCGTTTCCTTCGTCGTGGCGGCCGGAATCAGTCAGCTGACCTAGAAAATTTCCCAACAGTACATATGAGCCGCCGGTTTCTCTCCTCAAAAAGACCGGACGGCTCGGAAGAAACGACATGCCCCTCTCCCTATACGGCGTGTCGTTTTTTTGCGTCTGGTGACTTTGTGCCTGCCCGAAACCGGGTGTTTGTTGCCTGTGGAGTTTTCAAACCATTTCCCATTTGCTAGAAGCAGGGGACAACACTCATTCTAACAAGACGTCAGACAATGAAAATAGCCGTTATCGGCGGATACGCTCCGTCGCTCATCAATTTTCGAGGCCCGCTGCTCAGGCGGATGGTTTCCCTCGGGCATGAGGTGCATGCCCTTGCTCCGGCGCATGTGCCGGATATCTCGCCGCAGCTGGAGGAGATGGGTGTGGAATACTCCATGTTCCCGCTTATTCGGCGCGGATTGAATCCATTTTCCGACATCGGAACGCTGCTGCACCTGAAGCAGGTGCTGTACCGTATTCGTCCGGACGTGGTGCTTTCCTACACGTTCAAACCTGTAGTGTATGGTTCTCTGGCTGCGCGCATGGCGTGGGTCGGGGAAAAGAAGCGCGTCTACTCCATGGTGACAGGGTTGGGCTATGCCTTCACCGAGAACAAGGGGTTCAAGCGGCGCATGCTGTTCAACATCGCCAAGGGCATGTACCGGGCAGGACTCAAATCCTGTGACGGCGTGATGTTTCAGAATCCGGATGATCTCGCATTTTTCCAGAAACTGGACGTGCTGTCCGATCACACGAAAACGACTGTGGTGAATGGGTCGGGTGTAGATCTGGAGCACTACGCCGTGGCACCGCTGCCGGAAAAGCCGGTTTTCCTGTGTCTGTCCCGATTGCTGAAATCCAAGGGCGTCGCTGAGTATGCACAGGCTGCACTGCAATTGAAGGAGCGGTATCCGGATGTGTCGTTTCGGCTGATCGGTCCCCGCGAAGACGGGGCGGATACCATTTCCCCCGAAGCCGTGAACGAATGGCGCAGTCGCGGGTTGGAAATCGGGCCTGCTGTCGAGGACGTGCGCCCGGAAATGGCGCAGGCGTCCGTTTACGTCCTGCCAAGTTATCGTGAAGGCACGCCGCGTTCAGTCCTTGAGGCCATGAGCATGGGACGGCCGGTGATAACAACTGATGTTCCGGGCTGCCGCGAAACCGTTGTTGACGGCGAAAACGGCTGCCTGGTCGGTCTCAGGGATGTGGGCGGGCTTGCCGATGCCATGGAACGATTCATTGCCGATCCGGGGCTTGCCAAGACCATGGGGGCGGCTGGCCGCAGGCTTGCCGAGGAAAAATTTGACGTGAACAAAGTCAACGACGCCATCCTGTCGTTCATGGGGATTGAATGAAGCGACTGTTCGACCTGTTCATAACCGTTTCGGCTCTTCTTGTGCTGTGGCCCGTGATGCTGCTGGTCGGCCTTCTGGTGCGAACCCGGCTCGGCAGTCCCGTGCTGTTTCGGCAGACTCGCCCCGGATTGCATGGAGAACTGTTTGACATCGTCAAGTTTCGAACCATGCGCGACGCTGTGGACAGTGACGGGAAAACGCTCCCGGATTGCGAACGGCTGACTCCCTTCGGGCGTTTTCTGCGCTCCACCTCACTGGATGAACTGCCCGAACTCTGGAATGTTCTGAAAGGGGAGATGTCCCTTGTGGGACCCCGTCCGCTGCTTGTGCAGTACCTTGATCGTTACACCCTGCGTCAGGCCCGACGCCATGAGGTTCGCCCCGGTATTACGGGCTGGGCGCAGGTCAATGGACGCAATGCCATTTCGTGGGAAGACAAATTCGAACTTGATGTCTGGTATATAGACAATCAATCAGTTATACTGGACCTGAAAATTCTCTGGATGACCATCGGTTCCGTGTTTCGGCGGGAAGATGTCTGTCAGCCAGGGCATGCCACGACAGAGGAGTTCATGGGGAATAAAGACGAATAACAAGGAGGCACACGCATGAACGTTTCCAGAATCCTGCTGCCCGTTGACGGGTCCCCTTTTTCTGATGCTGCTGCTGATATGGCCATTGATCTCGCCGGGAATTACAACGTTCCCATCGTTCTTCTTCACGTCCGCAAGCCTGTGCCTACCGGGCTGGGACAGCCCAATGCCGAGGAACTGCTCGAATACCTGACCGTCGGTGCCGAAGCCGTCATGGATCACTACCGCAAGCGTCTTGAAAACGCCAAGATCGAGTTTACTGATCTCGTTATCGGCGGCGATGTAGCTGAAGTCATCGCGAATGTCTGCGACGTGGAAAAGTGTGACCTTATCGTCATCGGTTCCAAGGGCAAGTCCGACCTCGAAGGGCTTATTCTCGGTTCCGTCACGCACAAGGTGCTGCACACGACTTCCTGTCCCGTTCTGGTCGTGAAGTAGGAATCGGAACCTCCGGCAGTCTGGCATCCCGAGGTCGCAATATCTTGGGGACTGGCGCTTTGCGGCGTAGTCGCTCGACGCCGAAATCCCCTGTTCCTTCATTTCAGGGGGGAATATGACGTATCCGGAATTGTACGAATCCGGCGTGTTGCAGCGCCGGATCGAACAAGGCATTGTCGCGCTCGGCGAATGCCGTCTGTGCCCGCGTCGGTGCGGGGCGAATCGCCGTGAGGGCGAAGTCGGTTTTTGTGGTGTGGGTCGGCACAGCGTGGTGGCGAGCTTCAATCCGCATTTCGGTGAGGAGCAGCCGCTCGTCGGCACGCATGGTTCCGGGACGATCTTCTTTGCCGGGTGCAACCTTGGCTGCCGGTTTTGCCAGAATCACGATATCAGCCATGACGCAGGAGCGGGCCTCAAGGCCGATCCTGAGGAGCTTGCCGGGGTGATGCTCCGGCTTCAGGAGCAGGGGTGTCACAACATCAATTTCGTCACGCCGAGCCATGTGGCGGTCCAGATTCTCGAAGCCCTGCCAATCGCCATTGAACACGGATTGCGGGTGCCGCTGGTCTACAACACGAGTTCCTATGATTCCCTTGAGGTTCTGCGGCTGCTCGACGGGGTGGTGGATATCTACATGCCGGATGTGAAAATCTGGGATGTGGAAAATGCAAAGCGGTATCTCCGGGCCAAAGATTATCCGGAGTGTGCGCGGGCGGCGGTCACGGAAATGCATCGTCAGGTCGGCGACCTGACCATGGACGCGGATGGTGTGGCGCAACGGGGGCTGTTGGTCCGGCATCTGGTCATGCCGGAAAATATCGCTGGGACCGGTGAATGGATGTCGTTTCTGGCCGGACTGTCAAAACGGACTTACGTCAACATCATGGATCAGTACCGTCCCTGCTTTCAGGCGGCAGACTACCCGGAGATCGACCGCATGATCTCGGCTGATGAGTTGAGCGACGCCCGGGCTGAAGCGGAAAAGTGTGGCCTGACCCGTCTGGATGAGCGCGGTGAACGGTTTTTTCATCGGTTATTCAGGAAATAACATTAATGTGAGCGAATTTTTCCAGTTTTTTTGGCGTGTCCGCGAAATTTATGACGAAATTGTGTTTTGATGTATCCTGTTTTTGGAGAGAAATAGCATTTTTGTTATAAACATCCTCGCAAAAGCGTGGTATTCTTGATCATTCCAGTGCTAACCCGTGTACATTTCAGATGATTTCCTTTATGGCATGGAGATTGTTATGGGTTAAACCGTAACTCTTCTACAGAAGCAACCCTAATTTTTTTTGGAGGAATCCCATATGAGCATCCCTGTCTTCAACTGCAAGAATGCCGACGATGTAATGCGGGCGGTCAAGGACTATGACGTCAGCTTCATCCAGTACTGGTTCCTGGATATTCTGGGAACGTTGAAAAGCTTCCAGATTACGCCCAACGAACTTGAGGCATCCTTTGAGGAAGGCATGGGCTTTGACGGCTCTTCCATTCTCGGTTTCTGCCGCATTGACGAATCCGACATGGTTGCCATGCCTGATCCCACTACATTCCAGATATGTTCCTGGCGGCCTGCCGAAAAGCCCGTGGCCCGCATGTTCTGCGACGTGGTCAGCCCGGACGGCACACCGTTCGAGGCCGATTCCCGCTATGTCCTGAAAAAGGTCATGGGTGAGGCTGCCGAAAAGGGCTACACTTTTTATGTCGGCCCTGAGCTGGAGTTCTTCCTGTTTGCGGATGATCAGGATACCGAGGTTCTGGATGCAGGCGGCTATTTCGACGCTCCGCCGCTGGATCTCGGCAACAACATTCGCCGCGACATCATTTTCGCCCTTGATGCCATGGGCATTCAGGTGGAATATTCCCACCATGAGGTCGCCCCGTCCCAGCACGAGATTGACCTGCGCTATCAGGAAGGCATGAAAATGGCCGACACCGCCATGACCTACCGTGTGGTGGTCAAGGAAACGGCCCGCAAGCACGGATGTTACGGAACCTTCATGCCCAAACCCATTTTTGGGGAAAACGGCTCCGGCATGCACGTTCATCAGTCGCTCTTCAAGAATGGCCGAAACGTGTTCTACGATGCCAACGACGAATACCATCTGTCTCCGGAAGGCAAGTCCTACATTGCGGGCATCCTGAAGCATGCGCCCGAGTTCGTGGCCGTCACGAACCAGTGGGTCAATTCCTACAAGCGTCTGGTTCCCGGTTACGAGGCTCCGGTCTATATCGCGTGGGCGCGGCGCAACCGTTCCGCTCTGGTCCGCGTGCCCATGTACAAACCGGGCAAGGAAAATGCCACCCGCATGGAATTGCGCTGCCCGGACCCGGCTGCCAATCCGTATCTCTGCTTTGCGGTTCAGCTTGCCGCAGGACTCAGGGGCATGGAAGAGGGGTACGAACTCGCCGAACCGGTCGAGGACGATATCTTCTCCATGAACGAGCGTGCGCTCAAGCGCAACAGGATCAAGGCGCTGCCCGGTTCCCTGTACGAGGCAACCATGAATCTCAAGAAGTCCAAGTTCATGAAAGAGGTGCTCGGCGAACATCTGCACACCGCATTGGTGGAGAACAAGATCGCCGAATGGGACGACTACCGTACCCAGGTCACCGAGTATGAACTCGACAGATATCTGCCCATCCTTTAGCCGCTGGCTATGGGCCATCAACCGAGGAAGCCTCCCCGATTGTCGGGGAGGCTTCTGGTTTTTTAAATCAGATTATGAAGCCGCCTTCGGCGGATTTGTCGGGTGATTTCGCCTCCGGCGGCCAAAGGACATGTCCTTTGGAATTCTTTTATGCCTTCGGCAAAAGATATTTTCGCCAAAGGCGAGAGTGGAATTTTTAAGGGTATACCACTGTGAGTCACAGGACGTGGGGAATCAAGTCGCCCGCCACGCCGCGGCTTCATGCGTTGCCCTAATTCAGTGCGCTGACAATGGCCTCGCCGTAGGCGGAAGCGGCGCGGGGACCGTTTGCGGTGATGATTTTGCCGTCCACCACGACTTTTTCATTTTCATAGGTACAGCCGTTTCTTTTCATGACGGATTTGGCTCCGCTCTTGGGATGGGCCGTGGCTTTCTTGCCGTTGAGCACGCCTGCGTGGGCGAGCAGGCCGGGACCGGCACAGATGGCTGCGACGACTTTCCCCTGAGTTGCGGCCTCTTTGACGATGCGGTTCGCGTCTTCGTTTTTCCAGACCTTCTTGATGCCGTTGCCGCCGATGACCACGATGGCGTCATAATCGGCGACGATCGCGTCGGACAGCAGGATGTCGGAAGAGATACGTTTGCCCTTGTTGCCTTTGAGCTTGCCGACTTTGGTGCTGGCGACGGTACAGTCCACGCCGCCTTTTTCCAGTTCGGCGCGGGTCTTCTTGTATTCGTTCTGTTCAAAATCGCTGCTGGCGACAATCATCAGCGCTTTTTTGCCTTGGGAACCGGCTTTGGCAACGGATGAAAAGCCGGGAACCAGCAGGGACAGGGCGAGAAAAACGGACAGGATACGGAAAGTTGTTTTCATTCTTCACTCCTCAAAATTGAATATTTAGCAAATTGTTTGCATCGCTTTGAGGAGCAAGTCAATGATATTGCTCGCTTGTTATGTGGTTTTATCTATTTTTCAGATGCGCCGCCCATTCATTACACGAACACACGCCGCATTTGATTTTGCGGATGTCTTCTTCCCCGCGTGGATACATTCCGGCGATGGCGTCCCGTAGGGCAACGATCCGGTAGTCGCGCGCCGTGGCTTCGTAGATGGTGGTGCGGACGCAGTTGCTGAACCATGTGCCCGTGATGGCGAGTGTCGTGATGGAGCGTTGTTGCAGCAGTTCGTGCAGGCGGGTTTCGTGAAAACATCCCCAGCGTGGCTTGTAGAGGATGCATTCGTTGTTCGAGATGGTTTGCGGTTCTCCGCTGAACAGACGGGCCGGGTCGAGGCGGATACCTTCCGGCAGCAGGCTCTTTACAGGCTGTGCACCGTCAGAGTCCGGGGCGAGCAGGGGCGTGCCTGATTCAACGGCTTCCCTGCGGCAGACGTCCACTGTTTCGGCTCCCTGTTCCAATGAGTACAGCCGGATGACATGAAAAATGGGCAACCCGAGTTCGCGGTACAGATTGACCGCGAGTGCGGCTTGCTGGGCTGCCTTGAGCGCGCCTTCTCCTTCGGCCGGAGCGCCGGGAAGGCAGAAGTCGTTTTGGAGGTCAATGGTAATGAGCGCGCTCTGTTGCGGCTCGGGACGGGTATACGTATCGAGATGGGAAAACATGGGAATCTCCTGGCGGGCTACCAGATGGCGTCGTTGAGTGTCCCCTGCGTTTCGTAGGGCACAGCCTGTTTGCCGATGGTGACTTCGCCTTTGAGGTCAAAGCGGGTGTTGTAAAGATTCTTCGGGTCCAGCACGCCCTTCCCAGCCGTTTTTATGGTGATGGGAAGGCGGATGGAAAAGTCGCGGATATCCATGTCCGGACCGTGGATTTCAGCGGTGAATGCGAGATCCTCGATGGTTTTTTCGTCGGGCAGGATGAACTGTTGGGAGCGGATATCGACCCAGCCCTTCTTGGGAAGTTCGGAGCCGGCGGGCATGAACAGGTTGCCTGCTACACGCAGGATGCCCTTGAAATCCGTGCCGCCGAGCAGGGCGGTCAGGTTGAGGTCGCCCTCGAATTCGTATGAGCCGTTTCGGAACAGGTCGAGATCACATCGCGAGCCTCCGGTGTCGAGCCGGACACGGGCCAGCGGGGAAAATCCCATGCGGACGTAAGCCTGCTTGAACATGAGGCTGCCGGGAGTGTTGGCAACCGTGATCTGTAGATTCCTTACCCGGAATCCGAATGGACCGTCGCGGTCGATGCCCTCCCATTGCAGCCCCACCGTGGGCAGCTTTTCGTCCACCGTAGCCAGTGCGGATGCCCATATTTTATTCCACGGCGTGAACAGGGCTATGCCGATCAGGAGGCCGAAGAGCACCAGAAACAGGCGGGCCAGAATGCGGCCGGGAAGCGATGAAGGACGGTTGTGGTTCGCCATGTCCGTCTCCTATCGTGCCAGGACGAGGTGCACGTCGGCCAGACGCGGATCGTCGGGGTTTCGGCTGATGGTGCAGTCGGGTGTCTGCAGGCTTGCCTTGTCACGCAGGGCATGCAGGAAATCTGTCAGTTTGGTCAGGGAAAGTCCGGTAAAGGTGACCTGAAGGCCTTCTTCATGTTTGGAGACCTGTGTGGGACGGAGCGAAGTCAGGTGCTTTTCGATATTGAGATCGTCGATGATGTGCCAGATCGCGTCTTTGACCGGCAGGTGGGCGAAGACACCCAGCTGGGCACGCAGTGATTTGACATCTTCCACCAGCGGGGCCACCCGGCCATATTGCTCTTTGGCCTGATTGATGGCGAGGTCCACGGAGCCGGTGTAGAGCTTGAGTCCCACGATAAGCCCGATAGTGACGAGCACGATGCCGCGCAGGACGAGTTTGAAGAATCGCTGCTGTGATGCCGCGGGCCAGTCGCTCCAGAAATGGTGCCGTGCCGTTGACATTATTTGGGCTCCACGATCAGGCTGAATGTGATGCCGCCGAACACTTCTTCCCGCTTTTCCAGCGAAAAGAAGAATTGCTCGTCTTCGGACAGGGCGTTGATGTAGCCGTCAAAACTTTCCACATTGGGGCCGAAGAAACCGCGCACACGTCCGGTTTTGCCATTGAGTGTGACGCCTTCCACGCGGATGTTTTCTCCTGCGGGCAGGCTGAGGGCGGCGAGCACGCTGAGCGGATCAAGCCCGATACGGCGGACGGCAGAGAGTTTTCCCTGCTCGAACTGGAGCCTGCCGAACGGGGACTGGCCGATATCCTGACCAAGGACCGAGTGGTACAGTTTGTCGGTCTCGGTTTTAATCAGGTCGAGCTGACTCTGGCTGAAATGATAGCGAAGGAGTTGGCCTCCAAGGAACAGGGCACAGACGATGACCACCCATGCAAGGCTGCGGATAAACCGTTTTGACGCCTTGATCGAGTCGTATTGCGGTCCCCGGTCAGTCTTGGCGGATGTGCCGGGGATGGTGGGTGATGTCGGAATTGTGCGTGCTGCCATGGTCAACCTCTGCGTTCAGATACGCGAAACCGTGGCGGGCGTCTACTTTTGAGGGGGGAGAGGAAAGAATGGCCCTTTCCTTACAGCCATTTGTCGGCCCATGCCTGGAACATGAGAATATTCCAGAGTTGATGCTGGTTGTCGCGTTCTCCGCTGAGATGGGAGTCCAGCTGTTTCGTGATCGGCTCGGGAGCGAATAAACCTTGTCTGCGGAGGCGATCCGGGGCGAGCAGGTCCTGTGCCCACTGTTTGAGCGGGCCGCGCAGCCAGTTGTCGATGGGGATGCCGAAGCCCATTTTCGGGCGTTCCACCAGTTCTTGCGGGACATGCCGGTATAGAATCCGCCGAAGGATGCGTTTGCCTTCGCGGCCTTTCAGCAGCATGGAGAGCGGCAGTCGCCATGCGAATTCAATGACGCGGTGGTCGAGGTAGGGGGTGCGTGATTCGAGTGACACGCCCATGGTGGCCCGGTCCACCTTGTGCAGGATGTCTCCGGGAAGATAGGTGACGGAGTCGAGATATTGCATCCACCGGGTGTAGTCGTTGCCGTGCGGCCATGTTTCCCGGTGGTCGATGGGCGAGAGTGGTTCTTCCGAATTCAGGAGCGCGGACGGATTCGGCCATGCTGAGCAGAGGCGCTTGTAGAGCTCCTCTTTGGACTGAGATGAAAGGACGCTCGCAAGTTTGTGAATCTTGAAGCCCGGGGTGCGGACCTGTGCCGATTTAGGCAGCAGGTTGCCTGCCGCGTTGAAAATTGTGTCATACGCACGGGGAGACAGAAGACGGGCACCGCCTGCGGCCATGGAGCGGAGTCCCGGCGGAATGCTGCCGATTCTGTCCCAGATGGCGGGTGCCCAGAAGTGGCGGTTGTATCCCGCGAAGGTCTCGTCGCCGCCGTCGCCGGTCAGGCAGACGGTGACGTGCTGCCGGGTCAGTTGCGCCACGAGGAATGTGGGCAGTTGCGAGGAATCCGCAAACGGCTCGTCATAGAGGTCGGGCAGCTTCTCGATGAGATCGAGTACGTGGTCCGGGGTGACGAACAGTTCGGTGTGGTCCGTGCCGAGATGATCGGCCACTTTTTTCGCGTCAGCGGATTCGTCATACTCCTTGTCGGAAAAGCCGATGGTGAAGCTTTTTACCGGACGCGTGGATTCGGCCTGCATGAGCGCGGTGACGAGCGAAGAGTCGATGCCGCCGGACAGGAGCGCGCCGAGTGGCACGTCCGAAAGCATCTGGCCGCGGACGGTTTCTCTCAGCAGGGATTCAAGCCGGGTTTCGGCTTCGGCTTCACTGCCTGTAAACGGATGCGCAGCGGCGTTGTTCACCACGTCCCGCAGTGACCAATACGGTCTCGGTGCGAAATCGGTCGGTGAATCGGCCCGTACGGTCAGCAGGTGTCCGGGGGCGAGCTTGAAGGCGTTCTGATAGATGGAACGCGGTTCCGGCACATACTGAAACCGCAGGTAGAGCGCGATCGCTTCCATGTCCGGCTGTGCGTCAAAGCCGGGAAAGGCTCGGAGCGCCTTGAGTTCGGAGCCGAATATCAGCGCGTTTCCGGCGCGGCCGTAATAGAGCGGTTTTTCGCCCATCCTGTCGCGTGCGAGGTGCAGTTCCCGGCGATCCCGGTCCCACAGTGCGAACGCGAACATGCCGACAAACCGGGAGAGGGCTTCTTTCACGCCCCATGTCTGGAACGCGGCGAGCATGACTTCGGTGTCGGAGTGTCCCCGCCACGGAAGAAACTGGCCGCCTTCGGCTTCAAGCGCGGTGCGGAGTTCCGGGAAGTTGTATATCTCGCCGTTGTGGATGAGCGTGAACCTGCCGTCCGCGCTGAGCATGGGCTGTGCCCCGGCCTCGGAAAGGTCGAGGATGGACAGTCGGCGATGCCCGAACCCCATTCCGACGGCGGGGTCTGCGGAGATGCCGGAGGCATCCGGTCCGCGATGAGCCAGCGTGTCGGCCATGCGGCGGCACAGGGACTTTGCCCCTTCCGCATTGCCGATCATGTCGGGATTGATGAAACCAGTTATTCCGCACATATCTCGGAACATCTAACAGGCGACCGCCGCCGAGGGCAATTGCTTTCTGGTGCCCCCGGCGGGCCGGTGATGTCTGCTACATGTTGATCAGGTTGTATTCCCGCGTTCCCAGTCCGAGTTCTTCGGCGTAGTCCAGTCCCATCTGTTCCGGAACATGGCTGTGTATCGCGGCGAACTTGTTCTGTCCGGGAGTGACGCCAAAGGGCAGCTGGCTCGGGTAGAGCGGCTGGGCGTCATTGACGAGGTCCATGGATGCCTGATCAACGGCCACGGGGTCAAAGCTGACGAGTACGCCGATGTCCGGGCAGATCGGGGCATCTGTGAACCCGACACAGTCACAGTCCGGCACCACGTCCATGACGAAATTGACATGCAGGCAGGGCTTTTTCTTGGTCTTGGCGACGCCTGCACAGTACTCCATCATCCGTTCGAGGAATTCCTGCACGCCGATCTTCCAGTCGACCCGGAGGCCGTCATGGCAGCAGGCCACGAAACAGCCGCCGCAGCCCACGCATTTTTCCGGGTTCAGGAAGACTTTTCCGTTGTCTTCGTTGATGGAAAGCGCTCCGGTTTCGCACACTTTGACGCAGGATTCACACCCCACGCAATTGTCTTCGCTGATGATGGGGCCGGTGGAGAAATGCTGCTGCATCTTGCCTTTCTTGCTTGCGCTGCCCATGCCGATATTCTTGAGTGCGCCACCGTATCCGGCCAGTTCGTGTCCCTTGAAATGATTGACCGAGACAAGGAAGTCCGCCTCGGCAATGCCGCCTGCGATGTATGCCTCGTCTATGTGCTTTCCGCCTACCGGGACGGTCTGTTCGAATTCGCCCCGGAGCCCGTCTGCAATGATGACCGGCGCGCCGAGCACGAGCGGGTCCCAGCCGTGTTTTGCCGCGCAGAGCGAGTGGGAGACCGCTTCGCCGCGCTGCCCGACATAGAGGGTGGAGGCGTCCGTGAGAAATGGTTTGCCACCGGCCTCGGAGATGAAGTCGAGGATGGGCTTCACCCACAGCGGGCGCAGGAAGCCGGTGGTCCCTTCTTCGCCGAAGTGGATTTTTACTGCGGCAAGGTCGCCGCTATTGATGACTTTGTCCGCCTTGGCAGCCTTGAGCAGGCTGCGCATCCGCTTGGCAAACGGTGCCTTCATGGAGGCCCGCAGGTTCCAGAAATAGACGTCTGATGACATGGTGTTCCTTTTGTTGATGTGATGTGTTTGCATCCTATCCGTTTGTCCAGGCGGTTGGAAGAGCATGGGAATGGTTTCTGATTATTATCATTTGCTTCGGCGGCATGGCGATTATATGCTGTTGAAACACAGGCGAAACGCATGCCTCGCATGGAACGGATATTCAGCACGGAGACAGGATGAGGACAAAACGCAGAAAACTTTCCATTCTCATTGCCCAGCAGGAGGACTATGAGCGTGAACGCATGGTCCGGCTGCTCGCCAAGGGTTCCATTCAGGTTCATTCCGCTCGTGATGGTCGGGAAGCCTTGGAAATATTGAACGATCATGAGCCGGACATTCTTGTTACCGACATCGCGCTCAGGAAGCTCAGCGGTCTGGAGCTGGTGAAAAAGGCGCGCAGCGAGTCGCCGGATATCAAGGTGATCGTTGCTTTCGGTCCATACAGCCCCAAGGAACTTGTCGAAGCCGTGGAATTCGACGTGGATGCCTTTCTGCGGCTCCCGGTGGACGGAAGCAGGCTGCGGGGGGCCGTCATGAAGTGCGCTCGTGACATCGCCATGGCACGGCGCATGGCGCAGGCGGATTATTCCCTGCGGCAACTGCTTGATTTTTTCCCGGTCCCGGCAGTGCTTGTGGACGGACTCAAGGTTTCCTACATGAACCGGCGGCTGGCCGATTATCTCGGGTATGAGGACTTTGACGACATGTCCATGGTGGACATGGGGTTGGAGGATTTCATCACGCAGATCAACGATACGGAATATGACGGGCATCCCGAGACGTGGATACGTTCCATTGTGGAAGACCCGTTGGACCGCGATCACATCATGCACATAGAAAACCCGCGTCATCCCGATTCCCGGCCCAACACCTTTGCCGTTACCTTCAACCAGTTTCCCGGCTCCGACCTGCGCCTGTTTTCGTTTCAGGACGTCAGCGGCCTTGAGGACGAGCGTGCCCATCTAGAAGACGAAGCCTCGACCGATCCGCTGACCAAGGCGCTCAACCGGCGCAGCTTCCTGCGTCTGGTGGGGCAGGCCTCTGCTTCGGGCCAGCCCTTTTCGCTGGTCATGTTCGACATCGACCATTTCAAATCCGTCAACGATACATACGGGCATGACGTAGGCGATGCTGTCCTGCGCGAGATATCCGCTCTGGTGCGGGACAATATCCGGGAAAAGGACACGCTGGCACGGTGGGGCGGCGAAGAATTCATGGTGCTGTCAGAGCGTTCGGACATGGCCCATGCCAAGGGTGTTGCCGAGCGCTTGCGCGAAGCCGTGGCTGAATTTTCCTTTACCGGCGTGCCGCGCCAGATAACCTCAAGCTTTGGCGTGGCTATCCACCTGAGTGGCGAGAGCGCCGATGCATTGGTCAAGCGTGCGGACGAAGCGCTGTATGAGGCCAAGGAAACCGGGCGCAACAGGGTCGTTGTGGGCTAGGCTTCTGGCTCGCCTGTCTGTTCATCCATTCAAAAGCAAAAGCGTCTGCCTTCAACCTCAAGGGGCTGAATTGCAGACGCTTTGTTGCGTCGACTTTGTCGAACCGTTGGCCTAATTGGCGACGGCGGGCATGGGCTTTCTGCCTTCCTTTTCGCGATTCAGGCGTATGACCTGGGTTGTAAAAGACGTTTCACCGGGCTGACACGCTGGACAGCCTTCGGACATGATGACGCATCGTTCATCCAGTGATGCGGGATCAATGTCCGCCATGCTGAGCAGTTTGGTTGTCATGCCGCGCTTCCAGAGGACCGGTTGGCCGCACTGGCTGCATTCCACATACAGCAATTCGGGATCGAATTTTCTAGTCATGTTCTAGAGTGTAAGCATCTCTCAGTGGAAAGACAAGGCAGGGAGGATGTTTATAACGATGGATTTGTAAAAAAAATCAGCGGATGCGCAGATGGGCGGGGAGTACCGGCATGGCTCCTGCCTGTCCGCAGACAAAGGCGGCGACCTGCGCGGCATAGCGGTGCATGTCGTCGAGTGGCATGCCGTGGAGATGGGCGAGCGTCATGGCAGCGGTGAAGGAATCGCCCGCCCCGATGGTATCGATGATGTCGACGGGTGCTCCCGGGATGTCCGATTCGGCGTCCGGTGACAGGATGAGGCTGCCGTCCGCGCCGCGTGTCAGCACAGCCAGTCGAAGACCGTAGCGCACACTGAGTTCCCGGAGAGCCGCCGAGTCCTCGTTGGGCAGCCCGAACATGTCCGTGATGATGGCGAGTTCGTCGTCGTTGATCTTGAGAACGTCGGCCATTTCGAGGGACGCGTGAATGCGGTCCTGATCGTAGAAATTCTGGCGCAGGTTGATGTCGTAAATCTTGAGAGCCTGCGGTGCGGCTTTGAGAAAGCAGTGGATGGCTCTGCGTGAAACAGGGCTGCGCTGGGCAAGGGTACCGAAACAGACGGCATCGGCACTGGTGGCGAGTTGTTGGGTTTGGTCGTTACAGGCAAGGTGGTCCCACGCGACATCATCGGGAAAGACATAGGTGGCCCCGCCGCTGGAATCGATTTCGGCATCAACGGTTCCGGTCGGGTGATCCGGGTCGATGGTGATGAATTCGGTTGAAACGCCGTGGCGCGACAATTCTTCCAGTGTCTCGCGGCCAAGGTCATCGTCACCGATGCGCGAGACCGGAATGCCCGTGCCGCCGAGGCCGTTGACATGGTAGGCGAAATTGGCGGGTGCGCCGCCGAGTTTCCTGTTGTCGGGAAGAATGTCCCAGAGTATTTCTCCGAGGCCTATGGCTGTGAAGGTAGGCATGTTCGCTATCCGGCCCGTTCCACTATTTCCCGAAGCTTGGCTTCGGCGCGCTGGCGCAGGGTATCCGATGCCGGACGGCCTCCCGTTTTTTCGAGCAGGGCAAGGTAGTTGTCCAGCGCGGTCTCCATGAGCGGATGATTCGGGCCGAGGGCCGCTTCGTAGATAGCGAGTCCCTTTTCGTAGAGCACGGCGGCCTCATCCTGTCTGCCCCCGTGGTCGAGGAGCAGGGCCAGATTGCACATGGACTGGCCTGTTTCCGGGTGTTCCACTCCATACGCTTTTTCCCGGATGGCGAGGCTCTTGCGGAAATGCTCTTCCGCCTTTTCCAGGTTGCCGAGCGCGTCGTGGAGAAGCGCCACGGTATTGTGGTCGGACGCGACTTCGGGGTGTGCGTCGCCGTAGATCTGAGATGTGATTTCAAGGGAACGTTCGGCAAGGCGCAGGGCATCTTCCGGGCGGTTCATGGCTTCATAGAGCAGGGCCAGATTGCTCAGGCACGAGGCTATGGTCGGGTGCCCTTCCCCGTGGGCCTGCGTCAGGATGCGAAGGCATTCCTTGAAAGAGTCTTCGGCTTCACCGAATTTTCCCTGTGCCTGCCGCACGACTGCCAGGGAATTGAGAATGGGTGCACAGAGCGGGTTGTCCTTGGTGAAGATTTCCTTTTGCAGTTCAAGGCAGGTGGCAAAGGCGGTTTCGGCCTTGTCGTACTGCCCTCCGGCCCAGAGTACGGTGCCGATGCCTTCGAGGTCGGCAGGGATGTCGGGGTGCGCCTTCCCCTTGATGGCAACGTCGACTGTCAGTGCCAAATCGAGCAGGTCGGCGGCTTCGGCGTGCCTGTTCTGATGGTAGAGGGAGAACCCGGCCTGATGCAGTACCCGGTTGGCAGCGGCGGAATTGATGCCCAGTGTAGTGACGAGGTCGCGGCAGACATGAATGTGCGGCATGAGCCATTCAACGGTGGGCCAGTTCTGCGGCTCAGCATCGGGCAGAATGAGGTTCAGGGCGTATACTGCCCGTCCGGCCCATTCGTTTCTGTCTTCGTCGGACAGTGAACCCAGTAGGGTTGCACGTACGTCATCGCTAAGTCGGAATGTCTGGGAATCAGCGTCGGACTCAATGAGCTCACGGGTCACGAGCGGGTCGATTGTGGCTGTGGCCGCGAAAAAAGCGGCCGCGGGGCTGATGAGTGACGGATTGTGGAGCGCGCCTTCGCTGGACAGGGCGAAATCGTAGGGCAGGGGGGAGTCTGCGAGCATGGCGGCCATGAACAGTGCCTCGGCTCCGCTGGCAGCTTCGTTTTCCACTTCTCCGATCAGGGAGAGAATCTCTTGGTCGGAACGTTTTGCACTCTCTGTCACGGGTGAACTCCTTGCTTGCCGGACGTTTCCGTGTCTCTATCCCGTTTACAGGGGGAATTCAAGGATGCCCCTGTTAATGATGCTTCAGAAAAACAAGATCGCCGCCGGAAAGGTTCCGGCGGCGATCTCGTTTTTGATGTATTCCTGTTCGGTTAACGCTTGATGTTGATGGTGGTGTTCAGCAGTGTGTCTGATGTGGTGATGACCTTTGTGTTGGCCTGATATCCGCGCTGGGTCAGGATCATGTTGGCGAATTCTTCCGCCATGTCCACGTTGCTCCTTTCCAGCGTGTTCTGCTGGAAGGTGCCGCGTCCGTTGACTTCGGCTCTCCCGGCAACCGCAGCACCGGAGGCTTCGGTCGCCACGAAGTTGTTGCTGCCGGCGCGTCGCAGGCCCCAGTCGCTGTTGAATCGGTACATGGCAATGACGTAAAGTTCTTCGGTCTGCCCATTGCTGAAGTTGCCTTCAATGGCACCTTCCCTGTTGATGCTCAGGCTTTGCAGATACCCTGAAGAAAAGCCGTCCTGTTCTTCGTAAAGTGTGGCTGAGCCGGAATCGAAACTGGTGGAAGAACGCAGGTCGCGGTCAAGGTTGGCCATTTCAAGAAGATTGCCTGCATTTCGACCGACGGTGTCGGCGTTGCCTCCGCCTGCGACCCATGAGGATGAGGTTGAGCTGAGGCCGAAGTTGAGTTCAACTGATTCCAGACTGCCTACGGCAGAGCCGTTGCTGCCGAATGTGAACTGGAATTGAGGATGTCCTGCGGAGCTGAATGAAGCGGGTTCCCAGCTGCTGAGATCCTTGGTGCCGCCGGTTCCCACGGAATAGGCCGAGTGTTCGGCGATCTGGCCGTTGCCGTTGAATGCCATGATGCCGACCCCGGCCAGCCCTGCGGATGACGTTCCGTAGGCTCCGGAGCCATCGGCATCGGCAGGCAGTGCCACGACGTATTCCCAGTAGCTGTAGCCCGGTATGGCATTGGACATGGCTGAAGACGGGACCGGATCGAAATAGACCGTCAGGTCGTGGTCGTTGCCTTCGGAGTCATAGACGTTGAGGCTGGAAGAATAGGCAGGCAGTGCCGTGCCGAACGGTTTTCCGCTTTCGAGGGTGCCGTTATACCCTTCCAGTAGGGCGAAAAACGGATTGGAATAACTCTGATACTGGTCCGATGCCTTGGCATCCAAAGTGACAAGCATGTCCACGCTGGAAGTCGCCTTGGGCTCGGAACGGACGACCCTGACTTCCCGGCCATCGATGATGGTGTCTTCATAGGGAAGTTGAATATCGGAAAGGTTGGTGGCAATCTGTCCGGTTTCACGGTCTACTTCATAACCTTGCAATCGGAAATCATGGGGATCGACCATGTAGGCTTCGTTGTTGAAGCGGAATGCGCCTGCGCGTGTGAAATGTGTTGCTCCTGCCGAGCCGCTCTGATGGGTATTGCGCGTGCCGAAGAAGCCTTGTCCCGTGATGGCGATGTCGGTGTTCGTATTGGTGTTCTGAAGGCCGCCTTCCTGAAAAATATTGCGAATTTCCGCGACTGCCACACCTGTGCCGATCTGGCTGTTGAAGCAGGCTCCGCCTTCGTATTGTCCACCTGTAGTGGCTGCCTGTTTGCTCATCAGGTCGCCGAACAGCGCATCGGCCTTCTTGTATCCGACCGTGCTGACGTTGGCGAGGTTGTTGGCCACGACCTGCATTCGATCGCCGTGAGCGATCACGCCTGTCGCACCAACGTACATACTGCTGAAACTCATACTGTCCTCCGGGCCCGATTGTGTCGGGCATGGTTGGGAACTGTGCCGGGAGACCAATCCCGGAAAGAAATTCCCGATTCCTTCTCAACAGGAGTAAAAGCAAAGGGTGTGCCAGTATGAATATTTATCAATTTTAAACGATTACACGGCTGTGATGCGAGGAAATATGTTCCACTGCATGATAAAAACAGCGTTGATTGGCCGGAGGCTGACTGCATGGAGTCACTCCGAAAAAGCTTTGTACAACCCTACTCAATGGGGTCTTTGATGGGGACCGGTTTCATGTTGTATGCACCGAGTATTCTGGCGATGGAGCCATCCTCGTAGAGTTTCAGATAGGCTTCATTAAAGCGCTTTATTGTTTTCTTTTCTGTATTTGCTTTTGAAAAAGCCAGATAATAAAGAGCTTTACCTTCTGTTCCGGCATAGCGGGTCATTCGTAGGTGCATTTTTGAAATTAAGGCGTCGCCGACATATTTGTTGGAATAGACAGCGTCGATACGTCCGTGATTGAGCTTTTTGAACCCGGCTTCATCGTCCGGGCGCATTTCAACTGTGCATCTTTCCGCCTGACTGACAATGGATTCAAGACGTGTTGAGGTGTTTGAGGGGCCGTAGACTCCGATGTGGTAGCCGGAGATGTCACTGGGGGCCGTGTATTCCAGCAGGTTTTGACTGCGGACGAAGAAGCCGTAATTCGCTTCAAACAACGGGTATGAGAACGCAAGCCAAGAGGTCCTTTCCTTATTCTTGGCAAGGACGAACAGGCCGTGAGCTTTTCCGTGTTCCACAGCATCCTGCGCCCGAGCCCATGGCAATAATTCCATATGGCACTCAAGGTCTGCCTGCTGGCAGGTCGCGTGGATGATTTCAACTGCGGGGCCTGAGAGCTTGCCGTCGATAAGGTAGGTGTAGGGAGGAAAGTCCTGCGTTTTCAAGGAGAGTTCCTGAGCCTGTACAGCAGGGCTGCATGCCAGAAAGAGTATGAAAAGGATGAGGGACGATTTCACGGTTCCTCCTTGGTTTTGTCAGAATATTATCTTTGTATGTGCTTTTGCCGGGTATTGCGATTATTTCCAAATAAAGCGGGAAAATTAAATTTCTAATTGCCTTGAATCTGAGGGAGGAATAATTTTTTCAGTACTCGGAGGTATCTATGAAAATCAATCTTGGACTTGGTCAGCGGTTGGTGCTTCTTATAAGTACTGTTGTATTATTGCTTTTGACCACAACGCTTTTCACTGTCGATCAGGGAACGAAGAATCTGACATTGTCCCTTGTCGAAAAAACGCTTTCCCAAAACAGTATGTCGATCTCGACTTCGCTGGATAACTGGGTTGAAGATCACCTGAAATTCCTGCGCCTCATGGCGAGTGATAAAGCCTTTGTCGAAGCCGTGACGGGCGGCGATTACGAGGCGGCCACCCAACTTGCCCTTGGAGCCAAGGAACGTGACTCGACCATCGAGTCTTTCTTTGCTCACGATGCGGAAGGCCATTCCGTGGTGACGACAAACAAGGGAGGGCGCGGGAAGGTTTACAAGACCCGTGGGTACTACAAGAGCATGATGGAACAGGGAAAACCCTTCTATATTTCCAACATAACCATTTCCCCTGTTTCAAAGGAGCCGCGTCTGGCAATGACTGTCCCGATCAAGAAGGACGGCAAGCCTGTCGGATATGTCGGTGTTTCGGTGAAGGCCAGCGCCTTTACGGACACATACATCAACCCCATCAAGGTCGGGGACAAGGGCTACTGTTACGTGGTGGATTCAAAGGGAATCATGCTGGCGCATCCTGACAAGGACCGCATACTCAAGGACCGGTCTGACGTTTCCTACATCAAGCAGGCACTGCGGGAAAAGAGTGGATTCCTTCAGTATGATTTCAAGGGTGAAACCAAATACATGGCTTTTCATGATGTCCCGACAACAGGGTGGATCGTCGCCCTTTCTGCCGAGCAGAGTGATTTGATGCAGGAGGCCTATTCCCTCCGCAACACCTTGTTCATCATCGGAGCGCTTGGTCTTGTTGCAACCGTCCTGATCATTTTCTTCACCATCAAGAAAATGGTGACAATGCCTCTGTTGAGTCTTCAGGAGCGTTTTACGGCCCTTAGTCGGGGCGAGCTTGAGGCAAGGATAGACGGGAAATTCACGGCAGAACTCGCTGTCCTGAAAGATGCGTTCATCAGCATGGTCGAAAGACTGCTCGACATCGTGGTGAATGTGAAGGTGGCAAGTGAGACCGTTGCGTCCGGCAGTGAAGAGCTTTCTGCAACCTCGCACACGCTTTCGGAAGGCTCCACGGAACAGGCCGCTGCGGTTGAAGAGGTGTCTGCTTCGGTCGAGGAGATGACTGCGAATATCACCCAGAACTCGGAAAATGCCGCCAAGACAGAGCGCCTTGCGGTCAAGGCGGCGGATGACGCTCAGGAAGGCGGCAGCGCTGTGGCCCAAGCTGTCGAGGCAATGAAGAATATTGCCGAGCGAATTGTCATTATCGAAGAAATCGCCCGACAGACGAACCTTCTGGCCCTTAATGCCGCCATTGAGGCCGCTCGTGCCGGTGAGCATGGGAAGGGGTTTGCCGTTGTCGCAGCTGAAGTGAGAAAGCTGGCCGAACGCAGCGGAGGAGCCGCAGCCGAGATCAGCGATATTTCCGCACACAGTGTGGAAGTCGCGGAGAAGGCCGGTCAGATGCTTGCCCAGCTGGTGCCCGACATTACTGAAACAGCCGAACTGGTACAGGAAATATCTGTTGCCACGTCCGAGCAGCATGTTGGTGCCGAGCAGATCAACAAGGCAGTGCAGGAATTGGACAAGGTCATCCAGTCCAATGCTGCAATGTCGGAAGAGGTGTCATCCAGTTCGGTTCAGTTGTCGGAGCAGGCCATAAAGCAGCAGCAGACAATGGCTTTTTTCAAGACACAATCCGGTGATGAGATGGCTCACATGAGCCGGATGCGGCAGTCGACCGTGTCGGTTCAACGCCCATCGCCAAAGGCTGTGCCTTCGGCCCAGACTCCATCTTCGGGTTCTGGTGTAGCCTTGGACATGGCAGATGAGGAAGGAGGCTTCGAGCGGTTTTAGAGAGTCGCTTGAGGCTGCATGCGTCGCGCCTCAACGATTTCCCTTACTCGAAAAAAACAATAAGAAACGGCCTGCCCCGATATTTCGGAGCAGGCCGTTTGTATTTGTCGTCCGCAACCCTTAGTTGAGCAGGTCGGGTCGGGCTATTTCGATGTTGGCGTTCTTGCGCAGATCGTTCATGTAGGCGGCGAGCACTTCCTGTTCGTAGTTCTGGCTTGCCTGCTGAATCCATGCGGCCTTCTGCTCTTCCCAGGTCTTGTCGGATGCGGGAATGCGCTCGTTGAGACGGGCAACAAGGATGCCTGCCTGTACGTTGAAGGGCTGGGAGAGCCATGTGCCGTCCTTGGCTTTGAAAGCGGCTGTGGCGAGGTTCGGATTCTGGCCCAGCGTCGGGATGTTGCCCTGACGGTCGAAGGGCAGCGAGGTCTTTATCTGCTTGGCGAACTTCTTGGAAGCTGCGGCAGCCGTGGGACCGGTAAGCTGTGCAAGGATATCCTCCGCGGCCTTCTGAGCGAGGGCTGTGGCCTTCTGGCTCTTGATGACCTTGATGATGTTGTCCTTGACCTTTTCAAGCGCCAACGGTGCGGCCGGGATGTCCTCGACCTTTTCCATGAGGATGTAGCCGCCGTCGATGGCGAGCGGGGTGTTGTGCGCTTCGCCCACCGGGATGTTCATGATGACCTTGGCAGCTTCCGGGGTGAGACCGAATGCCTGGGGCAGGAACTGTTCCGCGAGGGGACGTGAGGTGACGGCAAGCAGACCGAGTTCATCGGCTACGGCGTCGAGCTTCATGCCCGAGACGAGGCGATCCATGGCTTCGTCGAGCAGGTCGGAAACCTTCTCGCTTGCCTTTTCTTCGGAAATGGTCTCGGCGATCTGTTCTTTGACTTCGGCCAGAGACTTTTCCTTGGCGTCCTTGCGGTCTTCTACATAGATGATGTGCCAGCCGAACTGAGTCTTGAGAGGCTTGGTGACCGAGCCTTTTTTCGTTGCAAAGGCGGCTTTTTCGAATTCCGGAACCATGTCGCCCCGACCGAACCAGCCGAGATCTCCGCCGCCCACGGAACTGGGGCCTTCGGAGTACTTTTTGGCGAGCTTGGCGAAATCTTCACCGGCCTTGGCCTTCTTGTAGACGCGTTCGATCTTGGCCTTGGCTTCCTTTTTCACGGCCTCGGGATCACTGTCCTTGGACTGCACGAGAATGTGGCGGGCCTTGACCTGCTCCTTCTGTTTCATGGAGTCGAGATTGGCGTTGTAGTACGCTTCGATCTCTTCGTCGGAAACGTTCTGGTATGCGGCAAGGTCCTTGGGAGTGAAGGAAAGATAACGGAGTTTGACCTGTTCAGGCACCATGAACTTCTGTTCGTTCTTGGTGTAGAACTCGTTGACCTCGGCTTCGTTGACCTCGGTCTGTCCGAGGAAGTTTTGCGGCGTGGTCAGGATGTAGTCGATACGGACCTGTTCACCGACCCAGTCGAAAATCTGGCGGGTCTGTTCAGGCGTGGCGGCACCGGCCTTGGTCACCATGGCCTTGACCTTGCTGGCGATGAGTTCGTTCTTGAAGTTGGCTTCGAACTGTGCCGGGGTCATGCGGATGGAGCGGAGCGCCATCTGGTAGACGTTGCGGTCGAACTCGCCTTTCTGGTTCCAGAAGATCGACTGACGGGTAATGGCTGCAAAGACTTCCTCGTCAGAGGCGGAGATGCCGAGACGGGCGGCTTCGGCCAGCAGCAGGCGGCTGTTGATGATTTCACCGAGCACAACCTGCTTGAATTGCGGGTCCTGCAACTGGGCTGTGGTGACGTTCGGGTTGGCCTGACGCAGATTCTCGGCGGCACGCTGGAAGGAATCCTCGAATTCCGCACGGGTAATGATCTGGTCATTGACCGTGGCGAGGACGGGGTCCTGACCTGCGTCGAAACCGCTCATGCCGAAGGCGAATACGAAGACGACGATGATGATGGCGAACAGGACCTTGACGATCCACCCGGAAGCGTTCTCACGCATTATCTCTAACATTACATCTCCACAGGGCTCTTTGTGCCCGGCCGCTCGTCCCCACGGCGGGGACGGGCGGTCAGGCTTATTCTACTTTTTTACGACTGATTCTGACGGACTGCATTGAGCAGACCACCTGACTGGATAATATCCAGTTCCTTTTTGGTCAAATCATTTGTTACTGACACGACTTCTCCGGAATCCACGCGGATGTCCACGGCTTCACCCGGCTTGATGTCCCCGGCGGGGATAATCAGCCCGGAACCTTCGGACAGGGTGTCGTAGTCTGCCGGATTGACCAGCAGCAGCGGCAGGATGCCGAAGTTGACGAGGTTGGCCCGGTGAATGCGGGCCAGCGATTTGACGATAACCGCTTTCACTCCGAGATGGCGCGGGCCGAGGGCTGCGTGCTCACGGCTGGAGCCCTGCCCATAGTTTTCTCCGCCGAGGATGACGCCTTTCCCGGCCTCCTTCATGCGGCCGACGAATTCCTTGTCCACTCGGGAGAAGATATGTTCGCTGATGGCCGGGATGTTGGAGCGCAGGGCTGTGATCTGCGGACCTGCGGGCAGGATGTGGTCGGTGGTGATATTGTCTTCGACCTTGAGCAGCACCTTGGCCTCGACGGTTTCGGGCAGCTTGTCGAAATCTTCCAGGGCCACGATGTTGGGGCCGCGAAGGATTTCCACGCTTTCCGCGTCGTCCGGCGGAAAGACGAACAGGTCGCGAATGGACGGTACGTCGGCGGGCAGTTCGATGCGTTCGGGAGCCGGTCCCCATGTGGCGGGATCGGTGAATTCGCCCTCAAGCGCGAGGCGGGCGGCAGTCTGGGCGGATGCAAGATATATCTGTCCGTCCTGCGTGCCGGAGCGGCCTTCGAAGTTGCGGTTGAAGGTGCGGACCGAGACGCCTGCCGTGACCGGGGAGCCGCCCATGCCGATGCAGGGGCCGCAGGTGCATTCAAGCACGCGGGCACCGGCGTCCAGCAGCGGTTCTATGAGATTCTCGCGGGCGAGCATCTTCATGACCTGCTTGGATCCGGGTGAGATGAGCAGATCGGTTTCCGGCGGCGTTTTCTTGCCGGACAGGATCTGTGCAGTGTTCTTGAGGTCCGAGTAGGACGAGTTGGTGCAGGAGCCGATGGCGCACTGGTCGATCTTTTTGCCTGCCAGTTCGGAGACCTTGCAGACCTGATCCGGCATGTGCGGCTGGGCCACCAGCGGCTCAAGGTCGGACAGGTTGATTTCGATGACTTCGTCGTATTCGGCATCTTCGTCGGCGATAAGCTCAACAAAGTCGCTGCCGCGTCCCATCTTTTCAAGGAAGTCTTTTGTCCGCTCATCGGACGGGAAAATCGAGGTGGTGGCACCGAGTTCCGCGCCCATGTTGGTGATGGTGGCGCGGTCGGGAACGGACAGGGCCGCTACACCGGGACCGGCGTATTCAAAGACCTTGCCCACGCCGCCCTTGACGGTCAGGCGTCGCAGCAATTCAAGGATGACGTCCTTGCCCGCTGCCCAGCCAGTGAGTTCTCCGGTCAGGTAGACCTTGACCACCTTGGGCATGGGGATGAAGTAGGCCTCGCCCGCCATGGCCAGTGCCACGGACAGACCGCCCGCGCCCATGGACATGGAGCCGATGCCGCCTGCGGTGGGGGTATGGGAGTCGGACCCGATCAGGGTTGCGCCCGGTTTGGCGAAATTTTCAAGATGGAGCTGATGACAGATGCCGGTGCCTGCAGGGGAAAACACTGCGCCGGATTTGGCGGCCACGGTACGGAGATAGCGGTGGTCGTCAGGGTTGCGGAAACCCATCTGAAGGGTGTTGTGGTCAACGTAGCTGACCGACAGGTCTGTGCGGACCCTGCCGATGCCGATGGCTTCGAACTGGAGCCATGCCATGGTGCCGGTGGCGTCCTGTGTCAGTGTCTGGTCGATGCGCAGACCGACTTCTTTTCCGGGGACCATCTCGCCGCTGACGAGGTGTTTCTCAATGATCTTGTGGGTGATGCTTTGTCCCATCTACCGCTCCTGCGTGCTAAACTGTTATCGGGGTACTCTCTCTGTCAGTCGTCATGAATGTTCCGGCAGGAACGCGGCAGCCGGACCTCTCACAACCCGGCTGCCGCACATTCATGCGATATATTACAATTATTAGAATAGGAATCCGTTTTCAAGACCACTCCCGGCTTCCATGTCTTCGATGCCGAGATTGATTCTGTTGATCTTGTTGGTGCGGAATTTGATTTCCACATCAAGGCGCAGTTTTTCCTGCTGCAACTCGAATATTTCCTTGTGGTGGAAGATGCGTTTTTTCGGATCTTCCGCCTCGCGCAGGTCCCGTACGGACTGCATTACTTTCTCACGGCGCGTGGTCTTTTCCACCACTTCGGCTTCAAGGACCTCAATGTCGTCGCTCAGTCGTTTCTCACCGGATTTTGATTCGTCTGCGTTTGTCATTTGTATCTTCCTTGACCGGCTTTGGTTTCATCTTGCCGGTGGGCAGGGAGTTGTAGAAGTTCCAGAACTCGGGCCAGTTGGCAGTGACTTCGCCGTGGTTTTCCAGAATGATACCCGGCACTGCGTATGCGGCAATCGCACAACCCATGGACCAGGTCGGGTCCGGGCTGAACCATGTGCCGTCCCAGCGTTTGCTGCCTGCTTTGAGTTCGATGCCGTCCTCGGTTTCTTCGTATGCCGCGCCCATTCGGTCAAGTAATTCCGTGATGGTGGCATCCGATTCGCCTGCGATAGTGGCATTACCGACCTTGAGAGCCAGGGCCAGAGCCAGCGGACGCAGTTCCTCGGTCTCGGCGAGGGTGATGGTTTCGCTTTCCGGACAGTCGCTGTCCTTGGTGACAATGACGTTTTCCGTAGCAATGTCAATCTTCAGACCGAGTTTGGTGAGCTCTTCCACGACACGTTTGCCCTTGGCATTATTGGGCCATGCACCTTCAATATTGATGCTGCCGCCTGCCATGAGGGGCAGAGCCATGAGGAAGGAGTTCAGTCGTACGGACAGCGGAAGCTGCGGGTGACCGTCGATTTTCGGGATGCCGTCGGAGACCGTGACGGTGTCTTTCTTGAGCTCGGCGTTGATACCGCAGGCGGTCAGCACTTCCACGGCTTCGGCCACGCGGTCGCGGGCGTCTTTGCCCAGACCCTTGATGGTCAGTCCGCCGGGGAAGGACCATGCAGCCAGCGTCAGTGCGGCTGCGAAATCCGGGTCAAGGTTACCGGGCAGGGTCACGGCTTCGTCCATGGGGCCGCCGCATTCGAGACGGGCGGGCAGGCCGGGATTATTCGGGTTCATGGGAACCAGACGTGCGCCGAGGTTCGGCAGGACCTTGTTCAGTGCGGCAATATCCATGAGCTGCAAAGCGGGCTTGCCGGTGAATTTGCAGCGGCCTGCATGCCCGAGGGCAAGGCAGAGCAGCATGTAGAAGTTGAAGTTGTCTTCGCCTACGAAGATCATGTTGCCTTCAAACTCAAGAGTCTTTTCGCCTGCGTTGCGGATTTCGTTGTCGTCCCAGCTGATGGGAGCGCCTGCCTGCTTGAGTGCCTTGGCAAGGTCCTTGTTGGGAGCGTTCATGGTCACCGGAGACAGCGCGGTGTCTGCGCCGGAGCTGGCGGCCATGGCGAGCAGCATGCGGGTGTAGCGGAAAGAGCGCGGGCCTGCGATGGCAGCGGAAATGGCATCCACGCGCGGTGCAAGCTTGTAGCCGTCGCCGGTGAATTTCTTGCGAACGTCGGCAAGGGAGAACTGGTTGAGCAGGGTGAACAGCTGCTTGGTCAGCTTGGCGTCAAGGCCGAGTTCGCCGGCGCGCTGATCAAAGGAGCCTCGCAGCAGCTTTTCGAGTTTGGGGTCCACCAGTGATTTCTGACGGGATTTGCGCCATGCGCCTTCCTTGCGGATGAGGAACGCACGCTTTTCGAGCAGGTCGAGAACCTGATTGTCGATGTCGGAAATGTCGTTGAAGCGGTGTTCGGAAACTACTGCGGCCTTGTCCACGAATTCTTCATCAGCGCGGGGAGCGGGCCTGTTGCCGAAGAAATCGCGTTTGCCTCGGCCTCCGCCTCGGGGGCCGCCTCGTTTCTCGAATTTGCGGGGTCCGCGGCTGTCGTCGCGGCGGGGACGTGCGGGACGGTCATCCCTGCGGGAGTCGTCTCGGCGAGGACGTGCGGGACGGTCATCCCTGCGAGAGTCGTCGCGGTTGTCATAGCGTCGGGGGCGTTCGGATCTGCCGTCTCTGTCCTCTCTGCGAGAGTCTCTCCGGCTGTCATCCCGGTTGTAGGATCGTCGGGAATCATCCCGGCTGTCGGTTCGGCGTGAATCGCCTCGGTTGTCGTCTCTGCGCTGGCCATTGGAGGCACCACGCCTGTCGTCGTCTTTGCGGATTTTGATCATAGTCTTTCCGTCTTCCTTATAAATGATATATTTCCTCCCCGAAAGAAGGAATGTGCTGTCTAGCCTGAAAGTGAGCGCTTGGCAAGTGGATGATGTGTTGGGTGTAAAACGTAATGATAGTAGGTGTTTATAGAATAGGAAAGAGTGAAAGACAGAAATCCAGTCGCTCACGCTCCTTCCGTGTCCTACGCGGACGGCGGTACTTTCTTGGCTGAGCCGCCCCAAGAAAGTACCAAAGAAACGCGGCTTTACCTTGATTTACCCGCCAAGTCTTCACCGCCAAGAATCTGATCTGATCGGGGCGGCTCCACTCCATGAAAAGCGTAAGCCCTGCCACTCCGTTCGGTACGGGATTATGTCGATTCATACGGGTTCCGCCACCAAAGCCGCCTTCCCCTCTCAGTCAGCTTCTAAGGCTTGTGAGGTTTAATTGGCTCATTGGGGCACTCCGATTGTCAACGTGGTGAAAGGCAAGTGCGGTTCCGAAAATCCGTCTTTTGTTTATATTTCCACTCAACGGCTTAGCTTAGCCATTAGCTTCGGAGCCTAGAAGCTGACAAAACGGGAGCCGCGGCTCTTCGAATCCGGAGCCGTCCCCGGCGACTGGATTCGGGAGTGGCCCGGTTTGATCAGATTCTTGGCTCCGAAGATACAAGGCGGTGAAATTATGAAAAGCCGAGCTTCTTTGCTTCTTTCTTGGGGCGGCTCAGCCAAGAAAGAAGTCGCTCCCGGAGGGTGCGAAATCCTCTGATAATTATCCCGCCGAAGGCGGTTTCCCTTTCCTGTCTTTCTCGTCTTTTCCTTATTTTTCAAAAAAGCCCTCGCCAACTTGGCCCCCAAAACGGGCGAAAAATACCCCAAACAGGGCGACTTGGCATTTCAAACAGCCTTCTTGCTGGGGCGGTTCTTGTGTGCCGACAAGTTTAACTAACTGTAATGACGGTAGTTCACTGAAATATTCATAACTTCGCCATTCCCCTGTCAAGCTTCCAAGTTGTGCTTTTTTCGCCCGTTTTGGGGGCTGAATCGCCTGTTTTCATCCCGGCCTGAAAACCGGGGCTATCCTGTGTCGCATGTCCGGCTGCCAGCCGGTCAAATTCAAGGAGCAACGTGACACATGAGCTTGGCAACACCATCATTGACTAATTTCACGGCGGGCGAAATCTCACCCCGTCTGGCGGGCAGAGTTGATCTGTCCAAATACTTCAACGGCTGCCGTATTCTGGAGAATTTTCACGTTCATCCCCACGGCGGCGCGACCCGGCGTTCCGGGTTCCGGTTCGTGGCTGAGGCCGTCAATTCGAACAAGCCCGTCCTGCTGATTCCCTTCGAGTTCAATGTTGAACAGACATATGTGCTCGAACTGGGCGAAAGGGATGACGGCACAGGCTGCTTGCGGGTCTTTTCGGGGCACGGCGTAGTTTTGGCCGGAGACAGTGAGTATGTGCGTGACATGCCGTACATGGCTTCGGAATTCGACCGTCTCCGCTTTGCCCAGTCTGCGGACGTGTTGATTCTGGTACATCCGAATCATCCCGTCCGAAAACTGATCCGCAAGGGACATGCCGAATGGGTACTTGAGGATATGGCTTTCATAGATCAGCCGAAGGCGTGGAAGGAGGGCAACTATCCCTCTGCCGTGGCATTTTATGAACAGCGCCTTGTGCTGGCTGCCACGCCGGACAAGCCCGGGACTATATGGTTTTCCCGTACGGGCGACCTGACGGATTTTCGGCTCAAGACCCGTGAAGTGCCGCTCAAGGGATGGCGGGAGCGTGAAATTTCGAACGGCAATTCGGACGGAATACGCGACGGCAAGGCGGGCGACACGCTTTTGCTGCTTGACGGTGACGGTTTCGAACAAAGGGACGGACTCAAAGGTCAGCACCCGGACGGCACTACCCGTTACTATCGTTACAAGGGACAGAAAAATCATGTGGCCTCTGGCGCGGATTTGAAGATTCTGTTTGCAGATTCGCCTGGAGCAAACTCCATTGAGTCCATCTGGAATTCTGCCGGGGAATTGAACTCCGAGTTCTGGGAATGCTTTGAGCCCGGTGACCGGACTGAAGCTCCGGCAGGGGACAATCCGCTGGATGACGATGCCATTGAGGTGACGCTGGCCGGTCGGCAGGCCAATGTCATCCAGTTTATCGAACCGCGCAGCAAGCTTTGGGTCGGTACGGCGGGCGGTGCATGGACCATCTCAGGTTCCATGAATGATGCGGTTTCACCCGAGACCATCAAGGCCAACAGCGAAGGCAGTTGCGGCGCATCCTCTACCCGGCCGGAATCCGTGGGATTCGCCACGCTTTACATTCAGCGTGCGGGCAAGAAAATCCGTGAAATGTCCTATCGTTTCGAGTCGGACGCCTATGTGGCCAAGGACCTGACCATTCTTTCCGAGCATATCACGGGTGGAGGGCTGGTGCAGATGGCCTTTGTGCAGGAACCGGACTCCATTCTTTATTGCGTACGCCGCGACGGTGTGCTCGCCGCCCTGACCTATGAACCGGATCAGGACGTGGCCGCGTGGTCGCGTCTCATCACTGACGGCGCGGTTGAAGGGGCGACCTCGGTCTACAACGATGCAACGCGACGAGATGAGTTGTGGGTGGTGGTGCGCCGGACCGTGAATGGGACGAAAAAGCGTTACGTCGAGTTCCTCGAATCCGAGTTCAACGGTGAGATTTCGGATGCCTATTTCGTGGACAGCGGCCTGACCTACGACGGTGCGCCCACCATGTCCCTGAGCGGCATGAATCATCTTGCCGGACGGACAGTGGACGTGCTTGCGGATGGTGCGGTTCAGACCTCCAAGACCGTCTCGGACGACGGGACCATTACACTTGATCGGCCTGCTTCAAAGGTCCATGCGGGCCTGCCTTATGTGTCCCGGTTGCAGCCCATGCGGCTTGAGGCGGGCAGCATGCGCGGTACGGCCCAGACCAAGAAGAAACGCATCACCAAGGTCGCGGTTCGATTCCATGACACGCTCGGCGGCCGGATCGGCTTTGAGGGCGGTCGTTTCGAACCTGTCTATTTCCGTTCCCCGTCCGTTCCAATGGGACAGTCGAGCGGTGCGTGGAGCGGTGATAAATCCGTGAATTTTCCCAAAGGCTGGCAGCGGGAAGGGCTGCTTGAAATCGTTCAGGATCAGGCTCTGCCAATGGGAGTCCTGCTCATAGTCCCTTCGGCTGTTATCAACGAGTAACTGTGTGAAATGATATAAAAAGGAGAAATATATTATGGGTATGGATCAGCAGATGGTCGGTAATATCAAACAGGGTATCGACATGGTTGATGATGTGATGGGGCGGTTTAATCGTCCGGATAACAACAGCGCGTCCCGCTATTCGGCTGAGGCCGAGGCAAACGCTGGACTTCGTGAGACGCAAGCCAGGGCAAAGGCGCGTGATATCCAGCATGATGCACTTTCGGATGCTCGGAATCTTCGTGAAGCTCGAGAGCAGAATCGTTCTCGTCGTAATGCAGGGTGGGGACAGTCCGGACTTGCCATGAGCGGCTCCAAGGCTTTGGTGCGTGACGGTAATCGTTTCAAGGATCGGCAGGACGAAGCGGACGTGCTTTTCGAGGGAGATCAGGCCGTACAGGATGCCTTGCAGAGTGGCCGTCAGGCGGGAAACATGTTTCGTATCAACGGCGGTGGAACTCCCCGGCGGACGACCTTGGCCCTTGGTTCGAAAATCTATAAGCAGGGGAGGTAGGGATGACCATTGCATCAACGCTGACCCGAGTGACCTATGCGGGCAACGGTTCCACTTCGCAGTTCGCCGTTCCTTTCATGTTTACGCGAAACAGCGACATTGAGGTCGTGATTTCTTCTGGCGAAGTGGAGACCGTCAGGACTGATTATACCTTGTCCGGGGCGGGAAATCCCACTGGCGGGGTGTGCTCCATGGCGATCCCGCCGCAGACAGGGGAGACGCTCGTCATCCGCCGTGCTCCTGCCATTGTACAGGAGGTGGATTATGTCGAGAACGATGCCTTTCCGGCAGCCACGCATGAAGCTGCTCTCGATAAGCTGACCATGATTTGTCAGGCTTTGTCCGAACGGCTGGACCGGACCATTACCTTTCGGGTGTCGTCCGCTGTGACCGGTGTTGAGCTGCCGGAGCCTGAAGCTGGGCGAATGCTTGCGTGGAATGACGAAGGCAGTAACCTGTCCAATCGTGACATTGCTCAGGCCGGGGCGGTTCTGCTTCCCCTGCCGGTGGAAAACGGCGGCACTGGAGGAGAAACGCCGGAGGGAGCTCTTATTGGCCTTGGCTTCGGTTCTGTGGGGCGTGCCGTGGCGGTTTGCGATAATCAGGCGGATGCCCTGTACGCCTTGGGTGACGGTGAAATCCTGCTTGCCGACCAGTCATCCGAAGTGACGGCGGGCTTTACGCTGCCTGAAGCCCTGCCTGTTGCTGTCAACCCGCCGCTTGTTTCATCAGGACGCATCCAGACGCTTGATGTATCCGGCACGGTTAACCTCGCCAAGCTCACAGAGCGCGGGAGCGTTATCCTCAAACTGTCGGGGGCTGGGACGCTCAATCTGCATGCCGATTACCTCAGAGTCAACGGCAGTGAGAAAAGCTATACCGGCACTGGCGGGTTGCTGATGCTCGTCAACGACGGCACGGACCAGTGGTTCAGTCTGACCAACAAGGGGGCGTAGCATGGATCTGTGTCATGATACCGATCTTTTGCCGCTGTTTTGCGCAGGCGGGGCGGATATTTTCCCGGACAAAATCGATTACTCGGCGTTGTTGGAGTCTGGCTACTCCTCGACCGGCGCTGTCGCAACGGACTGCACCATTGCTCTCGGGTTCAAGCCGACTGCCGCGACCATTGCCCCGCTCAATGATATGGCCGGTCATTATCTTCTGACCATTCAGAAGCAGGGGGCAACGGTCAAAGTGTGGAAACAGGGTGTGCAGCTTGCCGATTACATCGGGAACATCGGTTCCAGCTATGCGGATTTTCTGTCAAATGTGCTGACTGCGTATTGCGGCAGTGACCATGGGTACTATTCTCGCCTTGTCGTCGTTGAGCAGGTCTTGACATATTCCGATTTCTGGGGGCCGTCCGACCTTGTGACAGGGCTGTGGGTGCCGAAAGAGCTTGCGATCCCAACGGCTGTCAAGGTTGTTCAAATTTCGCAAAGTGTGGGTACAATCATCGGCAATTTTAACACGCGCGTTGGTGCTGCTTTTGACGGCAATACGAACCAGTCACTTACCATAGTCGCGTTATGTTCCAGTTATGACGCATATATTGGGAAAGATTACGGGGCCGGAAACGAAAAGGTAATAACTCAAGCGAAGATATGGGGAAGCAAAGATCAAGGCTATAATTACGGCGGTGGTGTAGCGAGTACGGATTTCTATTTGCAAGCAAGCAATGACGGGACCAATTGGACCACTCTTGCGTCCAAGTTGGGTGTCGCAGAGGTTGCAAATGCAAATCCGCAGACCCTTGTGTCAAACGATACGAGCACCACATGGCGGTACGTGCGATTTCACTTGGTGTATTCTATTTCCAGTGGCGACACCCGTGTCGCCGAGGTGCAGTTCTTTTCTACCGAGGAGTACACATACGGAACTGGCGGTGGCCTATACGAGTTCGGCAATGCCATCGATATTGGTTCTGACACAAGTGGTAACGGTAACGACTGGACTCTGGCCGGGACGCAATCCGACGATACGCCGACAGACAATACCACGACCCGAGAGTGGGCTGAACCTACCATTCTGAAATCATCGACGGTTGCAGATATCGTTCTTCGTCAAGGAATGGCAGGAGTACAGCAGTTTGTCGGCGGTATTCCTTCGGCAAGCTCCACATGGCCGGGAGGTAATCCCTATGGCACCGGGTACACGGTTGAAGGCGGTTTCGATGCAGCGAACGCTTACCTCACTTTTGCCGATATTTGGATGTCTGACGAAATTGGCAGCGGGACGCTTAAATATGACTTTGGGGAAGGGAATACGAAAGCGCTCTCTTCCTTTGGCATACTCTCGTCAAATATCAACGAAGGGGGCTATGGCTACTCACCGAAAGACTTTGTGATCGAAGGTTCGTTTGACAACGTGTCATGGACGCCACTCGTCAACAAAACGGGAGAGGCGTTTACTGCTAACAACCAATTGAAGGCTTATGACACGGACAACACAATAGCATATCGCTATTACCAACTGCGTATAACGGCAACGCTGAACGGGGACCGCGTTCAAATCGGTTGTTTTTACGGATACAAAACGACTACAAAGATCGTTCTTCCTGACATGGACGGTGGGCCTGACTCTGTGAATTCCAAGAATCGAGACAGCCAATCTGACTGGATACTAACAGACGCTGTTCGTGGAGTTAGACGTACAATTTCGACCAATACGGATGGTCCTCGCGTGTGGCGATATGGCCTAACTGCTTTTAACTCAGATGGATACACACTTGGAGATGATGTTGATGTTAATGCTGGGGATGCCTCATTCATTGACCTTTGCTTGAAGGCGGGAACAGCTCAAGGGTATGAGGTTGTTGATTGCATCGGGAACGGTACGGTTGGACAACAAATTGCCCACAATCTGGGTAATGCTCCGACATTTGTGATTGTTAAACGTGTAAGTAATCCAAGTGATTGGGCTGTTTATCATGTCGCTCTTGGAGCTACAAAGGCATTAAAAATCAACAAATCGGATGCCGTTGTTACGAGTGCCAACTATTGGAACGACACCGAGCCAACAGCCACACATTTCACTGTGGGCGCATGGTTTAATGGAGATGGCTCTGAATACATCGCCTACCTCTTCACAGACTCCGACATATTCAAGGCGTTCAGTTACACCGGAAATCATCTTGTTGATGGTCCGTTTGTGCATCTTGGTGGTCGCGTCCTCAGTATTCCATTTATCAAAAACGCAGATACAGCAGACTATGCTTGGTACGACTATGACACTGTGCGAAATTCGTTCAACCCAGTTCACACGGTTTTGTATCCAAACATGTCCAATGCCGAAGATTTCCTTGACGCCTATTATCTCAACATGACGGCTCAAGGCTTCAAGGTGGCCTGTACCAATTCGCAGATTAACGGTGAAGGTAACTTACATGTCGGCCTCGCCATTCTTGAATCAACCAAATATTCAAACGCATTTTAAAGGAGATATTATCATGTTTCGATACAGCAATGGAGTGTTCAGGGTGAATCCCCCAGCGACATTGGTTGATGTAGATGGTTTCCGTCGTAATTTCGTTGACCTCACTCGCGAGGAATTGGACGTACTGGGATGCAACGAGGCGGTTCCGGTCGAACGCAAACCGTTTACGACATATGAAACCGAATGGCAGAAGGGCGAGGACCTGATTTATCGGGAAGCAATCGTTTCAGCCACGGTGGATGAGGCTGCCAGGGCGGAAGCCGAGGCGGTCGAAGTCCGGGCAGAACGGGATCGCCGACTCAGGGCGTGCGACTGGACCGTGTTGCCGGATTGCCCGCTGGCTGAGGTCAAAAAAAACGAATGGGCGGACTATCGGCAGGCGCTCAGGGACGTGCCGCAGCAGAGCGGGTTCCCGGATGCGGTAGAGTGGCCGATGTCAGTTGAAACGGACTAACAGAAAGAGGCGTTTCCGATTATGGAAATGCCTCTTTCTGTGTGCATGAAAGTGAAAACTATTTTGCTGTCAGTCTCGTGATGTATTCCTCGAACTTCGGGTGTGAGGCCACGAGGTCGGATCGCATGCCGTGGTCGTAGTCCACGAATTCAAAGCCCGGTGCGACGGTGCAGCCCATGAGGCCGAAGGTGCTGCCGGGTAAAAGACGCATGCCCTGCCAGCTGTTTTTTGGCACGATTACCTGCGGGCGCTGTCTGGCGAGGATGTCGTTGCCGAGGACCACGACTTCGCCTGTGCCGTCGGGATGCAATTGTACCATCTCGCATGGATCGCCGAGGTAGAAGTGAAATATCTCTTCGGATTTGAGGCGGTGCATGTGGGAAAAGGTTTCGGGCGTCAGCAGGTAGTAGATGGCCGTTGAATGACTGCGGTCACCGTCATATCTGTCCGGAAGGTTGGCTGCGGCATACGTTTCCCCAGCCCGGTGGGTTTCGGAGAAGAAGCCGCCTTCTTCCGGGTGAGGCAGAAGGCCGAGTGCGTCGATTATTTCCTGTGCGGTCGGTTGTGTCATGATGTTGTCTACCTCCCGTAATGCGGCGGCGGGGCATCGTTGCCGGCACCCTGATCCAGTGCGGCGTCCATTTCGCGGAGCTTGCCCGCCAGCCGTTCCAGAGCTTTTTCAAGCATGGTGATTTGCTGTTGTTGTTCGAAAATAGTGTCGCTTAGTTTTTCCATGGTGCGGTCCTGGAGTGAAACAATGTTTTCCAGCCGTTCGATGCGTTCTTCCATGGGAACTCCTTTGTTCGGAGGTTATGGCCTATTGGTCAGGTAGACGCCGGTGACGACCATGGTCCCGCCTGCGAGCAGGGAGAGATGGATGGGTTCGTCAAGGATGAAAAAGCCCATGACGACCGCAAAGACCGGCACCGTGTTGATGAATATCCCCGAGCGTGACGCGCCGATGATGGAGATGGCGTCATAATACCAGAAATAGGCCAGCCCTGTCGCCAGTGCGCCCAGATATATAATGCATGACCAGTCGATGACCGTGGCGTGCATCAGGTCCTGAGGCAGCCCGTTCATCATCGCGGCGGGGAAAAGCATGATCGTTCCGAAGATGCAGGACCATGTCACGGCGGTCAGCGGCGACATGGTTTTCATGACCGATCTGCCGCCGAGTGAATACGCGGTCCAGCTCGCCACACAGCCGAGAATCATGAAATCACCACGGCTTACGCCTTCGGAAAGCAGTGCGAGCGGGTTCCCGTCGGCGATCACGACCGAGACGCCCACCAGAGAAGTGAGGGCCCCGATGATGCGCAGGGGCGGGAATTTTTCCTTGTAGAGGATGGCCGAGAGTATGGAAATGCAGACCGGGATGCAGGCCACGATGAGCGCGGCCCGCCCTGCCGAGGTCGTTTGCAGGCCGGTGAAGAAGAAATAGCTGTAGGAAAAGACTCCCGTGGCCCCGATGAAAAAGAGCGGGAGTATCTGATCCCGGCGAAATGCGGGCATGCGTCCTTCCATGCGCCAGCACATGAATGCGAGCGTGATCGACGCCACTGTGAAGCGCAGGAATGCTGCGGGCATGGGATGAATTGACTGGGCCAGCATTCGGCCGGTGACCCATGTCCCGCCCCACAGCATCATGCTGAGGACAAGCAGTACGTAGGTATATGTGAGGCTTCTTTTCATTCTTTTTTACTCCGAAGAGACCTCGTATAATCTGCTTGCCCGGAATAATCCAGAGTCGAAATTGCAGGTCTCCTGTCGGAAAGGGTCATATTTCTTCTTCCAGTACCAACTCGGAGACCTTGCGACAGGCTTCTTCGTCCGGCACGAAAGCGGTTTCGCCGATGGCTACGATCGGGCGCATGCCGATCATGGAGTTGAGCAGATAGGCGTGCCGGTACTGGGGCAAGTCGTCGATAGTCACGGTTCTCGGGATGATGTCGAGCACTCGGCGTGCCAGTGAGAGCGATGTGGACGGCAGCTTGAACCGGGTGTCCATTTCCACGAAGTCTCCGTCTTTTTCCAGCAGGATCGCGCCGGTGGTTGTTTCGAGAAGGGAGTTGTCGAAGTCCGTGAGGGCTGCGTCGTCAAAGCCCCGTGCGCGTGCCTGTTTCAGGGCAAGGTAGAAAAACATGTAGCTGGTCGTCTTGACTGAATTGAGGGTCGAGACGTGGCGGTCCTTGCAGAGGCAGACCCGGAAGGCCTTGTATGGCTTCGGTTCGTATGGCACGGCCATGACGATGGGGTGTGCCTCGGGATTTTCAATGGGGTAGAAAATGTTGATTCGCGCAGGAGCACCTTCAAGGCCGTTGCGGTTGAGCACCTGCTGGATGACCGGTTCGAAGTCGATGGTTTCATGTGTAATGCGGTAGGCGCGCAGGGAGTGGAGCAGGCGGTCGAGATGCGTGTGCAGATGGCAGATTTTCTTGCCGTTGTAACAGATGGTTTCGAAAAAACCGGCTCCATACCGAAAAGCGGGTGCGGCGGGATCGAGCGGGACGGGTTCGCGGCTGTATGTGCCGTTGTGATAGTGGATCATGATGCCCCCAGATTCAGGAATTTTTCAGCTTTTGCCATTGTCTCCAGATACTCATTTGTCGGGTCGGAGTCCACTACGATGCCGCTTCCGGCGAAAGAGGCGAGCATGCCGGAGCGGGTATCATGCACTGCCGTGCGGATGGCTATGGATGAATCCATGGTGCGTGCGTCGCGGATGACCACGCATGAGCCGCAGTAGACGCCCCGGCTGTGCGGCTCCAGTTCCTCAATGATGTTCATGGAACTGATCTTCGGGCAGCCGGTGATCGAACCGCCGGGGAAGGCGTCGAAAAAGAGATCAAGACAGTCCCGGTCAGCGCGCAGTGTGCCGCGTACATCGCTGTACATCTGGAGCAAATTGTCCACGGCAAACACGGATTTGTGGTTGTTTACATGCACGGAGCCGTATTCGCAATTGGCTGAAATGTCGTTGCGAATGAGGTCGACGATCATGGAAAGCTCCGCACTCTCCTTGGGGGATTGCGTGAGTTCTGCTTCGAGTTCCGGGGAATAATCGTCAAAACGGAGTGTCCCTTTGATGGGCTGGGACAGGACTGCTCCGTCTTCAACGCGGATGAATCGTTCGGGTGAAGTGGAAATGACTCGGTGTGAGTCGGAAGTGAACCATGCATAAAAAGGTGCCGGGTGTTTTGTGCGCAGTGCCATGAACAAACCCGGTGCGTCGAGGTCCGGGCAATGCCATGTGAGTTTGGTCGAAAGATTGAGCTGATAGGTGTAGCCGGACAGGATGCGTTCCAGTGTCTCGCTCACTCCTGCGCGGTAGGCCGGACCGTCGAGGGACGCTGCCGGAGGTTCGGCGGGCAGGCCCGGGATGTCGGATTCGGGCACAGTGTCGGGTGTTTCTACGAGGAGTGTGGCGAGTTTATGAACAAGCTCACTGTCTGCTGAAGAAATGTGGACTTCGCTTGAAAGCGGGGCGTGTTCGATGATGGCCGCATATTTCTTCAGGTGCCCGAGGGGAAAGTCCCGTGGTTTGTCGGATGCCACGCCGCGAAGCAGCATGCCGTAGGTGTAGCTGACAAATCCCATGGCGATCCCGGGTGTGTTGAAGCAGAATCGCCGGACCTCGTCCGGGGTGGTGGCCTCCGTGAAGTGCAGTTCAGCCACGGGGACCACGCCCATGACGGATTCGGTCTGTGCAGGATAACCGGAGGCCGATAGCACGCAGTCCGCATCCATGGTGCGGATGAGATGGCCTGCGAAGGCGTCGAATCGGGCCTGATCAATTGAGGCCGAGAAAGTCGAGTGCTTCGGCAATGAATGTTTCTCCGTCTTGGGTCAGAAAGGATTCCGGGTGGAACTGGTATCCGAGCAGTCTTTCAGCGCGTGAACCGATACACATGGGCACGCCTTGCCTGTTTTCGGCCATGATCGTCAGGCCGTTGCCGACACGGGTTACATGAAGGGAATGGTACCGGGCCACGGTTCGTTCCTGGTCGCGCCACGGAATACGTTCGGCCTTGCCGTGAACGCAGCCGGTCAGACGACCTGTTTCTCCGCCCTTGTATTCATTCATGATTTGCATGCCGAGGCAGATGCCGAGCACCGGCTTCCCGGCATGGAACACCCGGTCATATCCGGTGTAGTCGGCTGGTGTGCCCGGTCCCGGTGAAATGACGATCAGGTCCGGGGTGTCGAGGTCGAGGCGCAGCAGGTCCGCATACGGTCTGACAGACACCTGTGCTTCCGCAATCGCGGCAACGAGCAGGTGCTCAAGGTTGCGTGTGAAGCTGTCGTTGTTGTCGATGAGCAGAATGTTCATTTCTCAACCCCTCCCCTCAGGGTCGGGAGACCGTAAAGCAGACCGGCCGACCTTTCAACCTCCGTTTATGCGTCAGTCCAGCCCCCATGCCTTTTTGACATGATCTATGACCGCCTGCATGACCGGGTCCTGATCGCGCCGCTTGAGGCAGACGAAATGGAGGTCGATGGACAATTCCTCGAACGGCACGGCGTGCACTGTCCCGATTCGGTTGGCCGCTTCCAGTTCATTTTTGCGGAGAAAGGAAATCCCTTTTCCGGCAGCGACGAGCACGCGGATCACTTCGTCCCCGTCCACTTCAAGACGTGTAGACGGGACGATGTTGTTGGCGTCGAAAAACGGTTTGACCAGTCCCTGAAGCGGGTTGTCGCTGAGGTCGAGAATCCATGGAATGCCGGAAAGGGCGGCCGGACCTTTGGCGATGCGGTCCTTCCAGATATCCGGCACGGCCACGTAAAACTGCGTGACTTCAAGGTGCACCGCGTGAATTTCGGGATAGCGGGGCGGGCCGAAGATGAAACCGCAGTCCAGCGAGGAGTCGCGGATGGCCCCTTGAATCGAGGTGCTCGCCTTTTGCTGAATCTGGAGTGTTATTTTCGGGTGTTCTTCGCCCAGTGAATTGAGCAACGGTACCATGCGAAGATATTCCGCGTCCGTATTCAGCCCCATGGAGAGGTCTCCTACCAGCTCTTCACCAAGATTGCGGGCTTCGAGTCGAAGTTCCCTGACCGCCTGAAGTACCGTCGCGGCCCTGACGCGGAGTCGTTCCCCGGCTTCGGTCAGGCGCATTCCCTTGGGAGTGCGGATAAACAGCCGGGTTTCGAGTTCTTCCTCAAGTGCCTTGATGTGCGCGCTGACCGTGGGTTGACTCGCATGGAGCTTTTCAGAGGCTCTAGTCAGGTGGCCTTCGTCGGCAACTGTCAGGAATGTTTGCAGTTGATAGAGTTCCATGGCGGTGCTTTTGTCATGTTTGTAAAATAATCAATAGGTGATTCTGATTGACTGGGTAAACTGTAATCAAAATAGCTGATGAAGTCCATCACGCAAAACAATTGGATTGGTTATCACTACTTACGTAGATGGGGAGATATAGAAATACGTCCGAATGCGGACAAGGAAAGGAGAAGGACTATGAGTATGGAATGTGATACCCGACTGGCTATGATGAGCCTGCGCGATCGCGCCGTCCAGCCCGCTCCCCGCCGTGATTCTACCGGCACTCGCCGTATCGGCGTAGGAGTATTTGCCGCCTTGGCTGCATTTGCTCTGACCTTGTTCACACGTACAGCGTAATTTATTTCGAGGGCTACGGTCCTCCTCCACTATGCGGGTATGAGCCGCCCTTACTCGGACATTTCATCCTTTCCGTCCGGGTAAGGGCGGCTCTTTTTGGTTTTATCAATCATAGTATTAGGAATAATTCCTATCTGCTTGCAATTTGTTTGAGATCAGGTTAAAAATCGTCCTTATTGATTGAAAACAAATGTTACAAGGAGAATACAATGAGTAAGACCGTTGAAAATCTGAAAGACGCTTTTGCCGGAGAATCCCAGGCCAACCGCAAGTATCTTGCCTTTGCTGACAAGGCTGAGTCCGAGGGCAAGCCCGGTGTTGCCAAGTTGTTCCGTGCTGCCGCTGCTGCCGAGACTATCCATGCCCATGCGCATCTCCGTCTTCTCAAGGGGATCGGTTCTACCGAAGAGAATCTGAAATCCGCCATCGAAGGCGAGACGTATGAATTCAAGTCCATGTATCCGGAGATGATGAAGGATGCAGAGGCCGAGGGCGAAAATGCCGTGTTGCGTTATTTCGGTTTTGCCAATGAAGCTGAAAAGATTCATGCGGAACTGTATACTGCCGCCCTTGAGGCCGATGGCGACACGTTTGCCGATGCGGATTTTTATATCTGTTCGGTCTGCGGCCACACGCAGGACGGGGAGCCTACTGAAAAATGCCCCATCTGCAACGCCGCTCCCAAGGCGTACAAGAAAGTCGACTAGCTTTTATTGAAAAAAATCGTACGGGAGGCCCTTGCTGATATTCAGCAGGGGCCTTTTTTTGGGTCGGAGTGAGGGGAACTAAAGGGGAGATAAGTCAAAGTTTCACAAGCGGTTGTTTGTGAACGGCTTCACTTGCACGTGCGTTCCTGTTTGAATAGGTGGCAGGAGTAGATGATAAAAAATTCACAATACCCCGCGTCAGCGGTTTTCTTTCAAAATCGGAATGGTATTTCCCTACAAGCGATGATTTGAAGGCAAAAGAAAAGGGTGAGACGGCATTGCCGTCTCACCCTTTGAATAGTCAGCTTGGGCTGACCGGCGGACAATTACATGTCTGCGCCGGAAGCGGCCTTCTGCATCTTGACCTCGACCTTTTCGGTCAGGTTCTCGTAGTAGTCGCGCAGGATGACGAGGACTTCGTCACGACCGAAGTGATCCGGGATCTCGGCGCCTTCGGACAGGCCCTTGCGGAGCTTGGTGCCGGACAGGATGACGCGGTCTTCTTTGCCGTGGGGGCACGTACGCATGGAAGCCATGCCGTCGCACTTGTAGCAGTAGAAGGTCCAGTCAATGTTCATGGGCTGGCAGAGCAGAGCCTTTCCGGGTTCCGGGCAAGCTTCGGTGACGTAAGGAATACGCTTGAAGATGTCCTGAGCCTCGAACAGGCCGTAGAAGTCGCCAACACCAGCGTGGTCACGACCGATCAGCATGTTGTTGATGCCGTAGTTCTGACGGAAGGTGGCGTGGATGAGACCTTCACGGGGACCAGCGTAACGCATGTCAAGCGGGTAACCGGCGTTGATGACGTTGTCAGCAACGAAGTAGTTGTCGATGAGGGTCTGGATGCACTTGATGCGCACGTCTCCCGGAATGTCGCCCGGCTTCAGGTTACCGATCAGGGAGTGGATGACACAACCGTCACACACTTCGATGGCGATCTTGGCCAGGAACTCGTGGGAGCGGTGCATGGGGTTACGCAGCTGAAGAGCGGCAACCTTGGACCAGCCGCGCTTTTCCATTTCTGCGCGGATCTGAGCGGGAGTCAGGTAAACACCGGGGAAACGCTCTGCGTAGTCACCCTCGGAGAGGACCTTGACGGGACCGGCCAGGTTGTACTTGCCCTGAGCCATGACCATCTGGACGCCCGGATGATCTTCCATGGCAACTTCCCAGAACTTGTCATCAGCGGAGTCTTCGCCTTCGCCCTTGTAGACGAGTTCGCATTCCCACTTCTTGTCAGCTTCGGTCATCTCGAACTTTTCTTCAACCTGCATGGTTGCGTAGACGGTGCCGTCCTGAGCTTTCAGAGCGACTTCGTCACCGACTTTGACGTCTTCGTCATCGGTGTCGAGAGTGATGGGGATGGGCCAGAAGGTGCCATCAGCCATCAGGAATTTTTCACAAACGCCGGCCCAGTCAGCCTTCTTCATGAAGCCGTTCAGCGGAGAGAAACCGCCGATACCCATCATGATCAGGTCGCCCTTGGCACGATCAGAAATATCGAGGGTCTTCAGGCCTTCGGCCTTTTTGATTTCAGCTTCGAGCTCAGCGCCTTCGAGCAGGCAGCAGACGAGACCTTTACCACCGTGAGGTGCTACGAGGTTGGACATTTAAGCCTCCTAAAAAAGATGTTTTTTCAAAAAAACCATTGCCTTGTGTCATGGCGTACGAAGTATACCGCCCCGATTCCATGATGATTTCCCGTTATTAGGGTCAACCTTTAATGTCCGTTTGTGAAAGTCGTGTCAAGCGCTTTTTTCCGACTAACCTGCGTCTATTTCATATAAGTAAGGTTACAAAATGGCGCGTAGAAAATGTCGCAAGAAAGTCTAGAAAGACGACGTTGTTGTCGTTAGAATTTAGTGAGTTATTTCAGTCAATTGCAAGAGCATGGTTATAATTGGGCGACACCTTGAAAAAAGGCTTGCCATTATTTGGCTATATAACCTAAAAGCGTTGGTGGTTTTGATGAAAAATCCTATTTATCAAGGCAGGCCCTTCTTTGGCGGGAATAAAGAGGGCGTTAATGGCCTAAGTGGGGTTTTCAAGGCCTTTGCTGATGCAGGATTGCACTGCTTGTTCAAAAATTCACTTTCTCGTTGACAAGGGGTTGTGGTCTTGCTAATTCCCAGTTTCCGCCCACTTAGTTATCGGGCGCTGTATTTTCTGTTTAGGTAGAGGACGTCGGTTTTTAGAATAATAAAACCCTTTAGGAGGAGAAGTTATGCCGACTTTTGTTAACCCGGAAAAATGTGACGGCTGCAAGGGTGGCGAAAAGACCGCCTGCATGTACATTTGCCCGAACGATCTGATGATCCTGGATGCTGACGAAATGAAGGCTTACAACCAGGAACCTTCTGCTTGCTGGGAGTGTTACTCCTGCGTCAAGATTTGCCCCCAGGGCGCAATCGAAGCTCGTCCGTATGCTGACTTCGCACCCATGGGTGGTACCTCCATCCCGATGCGTTCCGCTGAAGACATCATGTGGACCATTAAATTCCGTAATGGCAGCGTGAAGCGCTTCAAGTTCCCCATCCGTACCACCCCTGAAGGTTCCATCAAGCCTTTCGAAGGTAAGCCCGAGCCCACCGATCTGGACAACGAACTTCTGTTCACTGAGTCCGAGCTCGCTACCCCGAAGGCCACTGCTATGGAAGAAGCTTCCGTCACCGAAGCTGACCTGAAGAAAGAGTGGAAGATGGAAGACTACGCAAACCTCGTTTAATTACGATTTGCGATAGTTTTGTAACAGTCTTTTTAGACTACTTGAATCACGTATAATACTAGGAGTAATATTATGCCTCTGCTTCCCAGCAAAGAAGCTTCCAAGGGTGTTGCTCTCGCCGAGCCGGAAATCATCGAGAAAGACGTTGATATCCTGATGGTCGGCGGTGGCATGGGTAACTGTGGCGCGGCTTTCGAAGCCATGCGCTGGATTGAGAAGGTTGATCCTTCCATTACCCTCGAACTCGTTGACAAGGCCTCCCTCGAGCGCTCCGGTGCCGTCGCACAGGGCCTGTCCGCTATTAACACCTACTGCGGTGACAACGATGTTGACGATTACGTCCGCATGGTTCGCACTGACCTCATGGGCATTGTCCGTGAAGACCTCATCTTCGACCTCGGTCGTCACGTTGATGATTCCGTCCATCTCTTCGAAGAATGGGGCCTCCCCGTTTGGGTCAAGAAAGACGGCAAGAACCTCGACGGCGGCAAGGCTAAGGCTGAAGGCCTGGCCATCCGTAACGGTGCCGATCCGGTCCGTTCCGGTCGCTGGCAGATCATGATCAACGGTGAGTCCTACAAGTGCATCGTTGCTGAAGCTGCTAAGAACGCCATTGGCGAAGACCGTTACGTTGAGCGTGTGTTCATCGTTAAGATGCTCCTCGACGCTAACGAGCCCAACCGCATCGCTGGTGCTGTTGGTTTCTCCACTCGCGAAAACAAGATCTACATCTACAAGTGCAACGCTGCTGTTGTTGCTTGTGGTGGTGCTGTTAACGTGTACCGTCCCCGCTCCACTGGTGAGGGTATGGGTCGCGCTTGGTACCCCGTCTGGAACGCTGGTTCCACCTACACCATGGTTGCCCAGGTTGGCGGCGAAATGACCATGATGGAAAACCGCTTCGTCCCCGCCCGTTTCAAAGATGGTTACGGTCCGGTCGGCGCTTGGTTCCTCCTGTTCAAGGCCAAAGCTACCAACTACAAGGGTGAGGATTACTGCGAGACCAACCGTGCTATGCTGAAGCCTTACGAGGATCGCGGCTACGCCAAGGGTCACATCATCCCCACTTGCCTGCGTAACCACATGATGCTCCGTGAAATGCGTGAAGGCCGCGGCCCGATCTTCATGGACACCAAGACTGCCCTGCTGAACACCGTCGGCGGCGACCTCTCCGGTCCCGAATGGAAGCACCTCGAGTCTGAGGCTTGGGAAGACTTCCTCGACATGTGCGTTGGCCAGGCTAACCTCTGGGCTGCTACCAACTGCGCTCCTGAAGATCGCGGTTCCGAGATCATGCCCACCGAACCTTACCTCCTCGGCTCCCACTCCGGTTGCTGCGGTATCTGGTGCTCCGGCCCGGACGAAGAATGGGTTCCCGATTCCTACAAGGTCAAAGCTGACAACGGTAAGGTCTACAACCGTATGACAACCGTCAACGGCCTCTGGACCTGTGCTGATGGTGTTGGCGCCTCCGGTCACAAGTTCTCCTCCGGTTCCCATGCTGAAGGCCGCATCGTCGGTAAGCAGATGGTCCGTTGGGTTGTTGACCACAAGGACTTCAAGCCTGCTATCAAGGAAACTGCTGCTGATCTGAAGCAGGAGCTGTACCAGCCTTGGTACACCTACGAAGAGAACAAGAACGGTTCCACCGATCCTGTTGTCAACCCCGCTTACATCACTCCCCACAACTTCATGATGCGCCTCATCAAGTGCACCGATGAATACGGTGGTGGTGTTGGTACCCTGTACATGACCTCCAAGGCTCTGCTGAACACCGGCTTCTGGCTGCTCGGCATGATCGAGGAAGACTCTCAGAAGCTCGCAGCTCGTGACCTCCACGAACTGATGCGCTGCTGGGAACAGTTCCACCGCCTCTGGACCGTCCGCCTGCACATGCAGCACATCGAGTTCCGTGAAGAATCCCGTTACCCGGGCTTCTACTACCGCGGCGACTTCATGGGCCTGGACGAC
>Ga0070729_10000081_pt1 | contig 217717 bp, 192 predicted proteins | sample tdDd472_FD_66725 | JGI IMG/M metagenome (GOLD analysis project Ga0070729, IMG submission 66725) | Marine sediment microbial communities from the Atlantic coast under amendment with organic carbon and nitrate - tdDd47.2 | ecosystem: Environmental > Aquatic > Marine > Coastal > Sediment...
GAGCCGTAGTTAAGCTGGTTATAACGCCGGCCTGTCACGCCGGAGGCCGCGAGTTCGAGTCTCGTCGGCTCCGCCACTAAAGATCAAGCCCTTACATTAAGTTGTAAGGGCTTTTTCTTTTGTTTTTTGCAGCAGAGGGGGGAGCTAAAGCCCCCAAAGTGAATGGGCGTACTGTACATTGGATTTTTCCAACGCCTTCGTTGTAAATATCAATCCCGATTGGGCTACATATGAAGGAGGACTGGTGAAATGACTTTCATTCGAATTGCGACGTTAGATGATTTTGACGATTTTCTGTGTTTGGCTCGTGAGGTCGAACCGTTATTTGGTCCCATGGTTGACAGTTCGGATTTTTGTGCCGCAGTCAAAGGGGCGATTGGTGCGGATGCTGTCATTTGTGCAGTTGGTGATACAGAGGAAGCTGCGCTTCAAGGTGCGTGTGTTATTGATTCTGAATTGAATGAAATAGCTTGGCTTGCGGTTTCAAATTCCTTTCGTGGTGAGGGGGTGGGGACACTTTTGTTGACAGAGGCAATGCGCAGGCTCGGGGCGCAACGCCCGATTCGTGTAACGACATTCGCGGATTTGACTCAGGAGTCCGTTGCCGCCAAAAAACTGTATAAAAAACAAGGATTCGTGGATGTTGGGCCTGGCGATATCAATCCGGCTGGTCTGGCAACCGTTGTAATGGAATACAGAGGTTCACAACGATGAAGTTCGGTCTGAAGTGATTTCCAATTGATGATTACGCATGGTCAGTGTGGCTTTGTCACGCCGAAGGCCGCGAGTTCGAGTCTCGTCGGCTCCGCCACTAATAGATCAAGCCCTTACATTCAATTGTAAGGGTTTTTTCTTTTGATGTGTCTGGCACGTTGCGGATTATCCGTCCTTTGTATATTTGATCAGCCAGAGATTTTGATGAACCCGCTTTTCGGGGAAATGGGATAACAAGAAACAAACGGTTGGGAAGTTATGGAAAATATACCGAATTGTCCGAAGTGTAAGTGTGAGTATGTGTATTCTGACGGCAGCATTCTGGTTTGTCCGGAGTGTGGCTTCGAGTTTCAGGCCGAAGACGTGGCGGAAAAGGTCTATAAGGACGTGAACGGCAACGTTCTGGTGGATGGCGATACTGTCGTCGTTGTTCAGGACCTAAAGGTCAAAGGCGCTTCCGGCCCGATCAAGAAAGGGACAAAGGTCAAGAACATCAGGCTGGTGGAACCGGATGATGGTGTGCATGACATTTCCTGCAAGATTCCGGGATTTGGCTCGATGATGCTCAAGACTTCGGTCGTCAAGAAAGGCTAATGCCACGAGTTTACCGGTAGAATTGCCTTTCTACCGTGTGGAAACCGCCTGTTTATTCCAGTTCACTATTGGAAAATAAGGCCCTTGCAACATTACGTTGCAAGGGCTTTTCTTTTGGCTGATGGGCGTTTATCGGCCTTATTTCTTGAGGGTAGGGAGTTCGACGATGAAAGAGCTTCCTTCTCCTTCCACTGATTCGACCCAGATTCGGCCGTGGTAATGCTTCACGATCTCCTGACTGATGGACAGGCCCAATCCTGTTCCTTCGGTTTTCTTCTCACGGGTATCCTTTTTGACGACCTGATGGAATTTGTCGAAGATTCTTTTCTGGTCATGGGCGGGAATTCCCGGTCCGGTGTCGTCGATCCTGATTTGCAGTCTCTCTTGTGGGGTGGAGCGGGCGATCAGGGTGACGCTTCCTTTTGTTGTAAATTTGGCTGCGTTGTTAAGCAGGTTGATAATTACCTGTTCCAGACGGTCAGGGTCGATGTAAAGCAGGGGGAGAGGTTGCGGGACTTCTACAATCATAACTACTTCGGGCTTGTCGGCAAACATGCCGCTCATTGCGTTGGCTACCTGGTGCAGCAGGAGGTGAGGATCGACTTCGCTGTCGCTCCACTTGATGCGGCCTGATTCGATTTTTGCCAGATCAAGAAAGTCGCCGATCATTCGGGTGAGGCGCTGTCCCTCGTATTCAATTATTTCCAGATTACTGCGAATGCGTTTGCCTTTTTTCTTTAGCTTGGTGTTGTCGGCCAAGGGAAGGAAGGACTGAGAGAACTCCTTGTTGATGAGCTTGGCAAAGCCCAGCACCGATGTCAGAGGGGTGCGGAGTTCATGAGAGACAGAGGAGAGAAATGAGGATTTCATTTCATCGAGTTCGACTAATTGCTGGTTGGCCTGTTCCAACTCTTCGGCCTGATTTTTCAGGGCGCTGGTGCGAGCCTCTACTATGGACTCCAGATCCTTGTTCAGCTGTATCAATTCGTCGTGTCTATCCCTTTCCAGTTTTTTGGTTTGGCGCAGACTGGTCACCATGTTGTTGAAGTGGCGGCACAGGAAGCCGATCTCGCCCGGGGCGTCCTCGTCGGCCTGAACCGACAGATCGCCTTCAGCGACTTTCTTGCATTGGGCTGTGAGTCCTTTTACCGGGCTGAGCAGCTTGCGCAGCAGCAGGGCCAGAATGAAATTGATGAATAAAATGGACGCCAACGCAGGCAGAAGAATGGACATTTGCAACTGGGGCAGACTTTCTTCCAATTCGTCAATATAAGCCGATGTGCCGATATACCATCCTGTGATGGGCTCGTGGGTGACCCAGCTGATTTTGGGGTGGACGAAATTCCCTTCATCGTTTGGGTGATCCCACTTGTATTGAAATTTGTTCTGGCCCCATGGTTGCTCCGCAGCTTTTTTCAGTTCAGCGCATATGCTGATGTCCTGCCCCGGAACCTTTACTGCGTCGATATTTTGGTAGGCATTCATGGTCGGGTGGCCGATGAGCATGCAGTCTTCATCAAAGAAATAGAGATAGCCGGTCTTGCCTACAACGATTTCCGCCAGTCTGGCTCTGAGTTCGTTCAGGTTGGAGAGCCTGTCTTCCTCCAGAATCTCTTTCAAATGGTCTATCGAGACTCCTGCATAGAGTACGATTCCCCATGGCTTGTATTCCATGGCCGCGAGCAGAAAGGCTTTTTCGGTCTGTGTATTGGGAAGTTTGCCTTGATACATGGCATATACAGCCTGCTTGGACGGTGTATAGCGTGACTCTTTGTGAAGGTTGGTGAGGACGGAGTTCAGGAGGCTGTTTTTTTGTTCAAGGGATTGGTTGAGGACTTTTGTGCCGGGGCGCACGAGGATATTTCTGGTGTGGTCTGCGATGAACAGGTCTTGTTGATCGTAATCAAGGATGGATGTCAGTCGGGCCAGAGCTTTCTTCTGTAGTGTTTTTCGGTCCTCTGTTCCCGTAATAAATTGGGTTTCGTAGCTGTCCAGATAGCCGCAGATCAACCGCAGCCGTGATGCCATGTTTTCTTTGGTCAGTTGCAGGGTCTGCGAATACAGAAGTTCGTCTGTAATAAATGTGCGGCCCATGATGTCTGCTGCATTTCGCAGGACAGTGTATCCATTTTCATCCTGTATGTCGTAAACCAGAACGCGCCCCATCCAGCGGGACACCCCTATGGCAGCCAAAGCTGTGACGGCTGCCACGAATGTGGAGAACCAGAAAAAACGCCAGAAGATAGATTTCGGCAGGGGACTTGTTGTGAGTTGAGGGTTGATTCTGTTCATGGAGTAGCCTTCCCTTTCCATTGGGGAGGTGCTGGCAGGGTTTCCGGAAGCCCGGCGGCGCGGCGCAGTCGTTTCCATTCCTCGGGCGGGCGAACCGTGAGTTCTCCGGGTTTGCTGCTCAATATGGTGAACAAATCCATGCGCTGGGTGCCGATATGCAGCAGTTCCAGATCCTTGCCCCTGACCATGTACACCGTTTGCACGGATTGATGGTCCATGGGCCGCCACCATTGGGCGTCCTTGAGTAGTGTGTATTCGTGGCCTTCCAGAGCCTGAACCACCTTGGCTGTTTCAAAGCTTCCGGCCCGCTCAACCGCGTTTTTGTATTCATACACGATGGTATATGCGCTGGCCCCTGAGGAACTGGGGTGGCGATGGAAGCGCTTGACGAATTCCTCCACGAACTCTTTTCCCCGGGCATAATCGTAGAGGTACGGGATATTCCAGGTCCATGGCACTGTCCCAACGACATTTTCCATGGCTGCGGCCCCCGATCTTTCGGCCATGCCCAGAGTGAGGTTCGGGGCAACGATCAGTGTGTCCTTGAAGTCCATTGCTGCGGCCTGTTGCAGGGCATAGGCCAAATCCTTGCCGAAAAGAGACAGTACGAGGACATCCGGAGTATTTTTTTTTGCCTGTTGCAGAGGCACGGAAAAATCAACTGCTCCCAAAGGAGTGAGCGCTCCCTGATGATCCACCTGATTCATTGTGTCGGTCACTTGCCGGATACTGTCTTCGGTCGTCCAGCCCCACGTATAATCCGCAGTGATGTAGTGATAGCGTTTGCCTGCATAGTGGGTGTTGAGCCAGTCGGCCATGACCTGGGCACTCATCCATGAGTTGTTGCATTCGCGGAATGAGGTCTTTTGCGCTCCTTCCAGAGTCGTGGCTGTGGAGTAAGTCAGTGTGCCGAAGAAGATCACATTGCGTTTCTGGCAGATTTCAGCGGAGGCTATGGCTACTGCGGAGCTGGAGCCGCCAAAGATCATGGTGCAGTTGCTGTTGATGAGTTCGTTGACGTTTATTTGGGTCTGCAACACATTCGAGGCCGAATTTCTGGTGAGCAGATGGACCCGGTGGCCCAAGATGCCGCCTGTGTGATTGATCTCGTCTACGGCCATGCGCGCGGCGCGGATCTGGTCCAGGCCTTCTACCGAATAGGGGCCTGTGAGGGGATAGTTGATACCGATATTTACGGATTGTTTCCCCATAGCAGGGAGCACCGTGAGTGCTAGAGCCAAGAAGGCTGTGAATACTATGATCCGTATGCGGCGTATCATGAATGCTGCCGTCCGTTGATTGTATGTGAAGCCATTATGCGTAGTCTTGAACCTTATACTAAAGTACAAGTCTTTGCCCATGATAAAAACAGGATTGCGAACAGGCCGCATGTTTTCTGCCGAAGAGTGCTGGGAGATACGGGGAGTGAGACTTCGGAATGGGATGGTGGGGAAGTTGTTTGTTTTGAGGAAGAAGATGTTGTTCCCATCTCGCTAAAAGAGTACATACAAGCCTTGCCGAATTCTGAAACAGACTATGGAATTCATACCTCAAAAAGTCCTTGTGCGGGGTGGTTGAGATGCCTTTTTCCGAGAGTGATACTTTTGAACGTACGACGTTCGATCAAGTCGTTTGTGATGACGATCTTGAAGATATTTCCTTTTACCGGTGCGTCTTTAGAAATGCCTCTTTTCAGTCAAGACGGCTGATTGACTGCGTTTTTGACGACTGCGAATTCATCCAGTGCAATCTGTCGCTTGTGGAGATAATGGCTTCGGTTTTTACCGGGGTGAAATTTGTGGACTGCAAGCTGCTCGGTGTGAACTGGAGCGGGACCGGAGGATTCCTGTCTGCCTCGTATAACGGGTGCATCATGGAACATAACGTGTTTGCCGACATGAATCTTTCAAGGGATAAATTTACTTCATGCGTCTTGGCTAACGCGACGTTCTCGCATACCAAGTTGCGCTATTCCGTGTTCGATGACTGTGACCTGTCGCAATGTCAGTTTCATCAAACCGACTTGAGCTACGCCAATTTCACGACATCACGTAACTATTACATGAACGCTGAAACCAACAATTTGAAAAAGACGGTTTTTTCCCTGCCGGAAGCCGTTTCCCTGCTTGCGAATCTGGATATTGTTTTAGACTGAGTTCGGAATGAAAAAACGGCAGGGATACACACGTATCCCTGCCGTTTTTGTCTGATGTCGTTGTTTTCCGGAAGGACAGTTAATGCTGTTTCTGTGGGACTGCGGGACTGCCGAGATATGAGCCTGCGACAAAGGCCGCGATGGCGGTCATGACGGTCGGCACGATAGCGTGAACGCCGCCCATGGCCGGTTTCATGATGGTCAGGGTGATGAACGTCGTAACGCCGAGCGTTATGGACAGGATGGCCCCGGTCGCATTTCCTTTTTCCCAGTACAATCCCAGCACAATGGGGCACAGGAAGACGGCCTCAAGACCGCCGAAGGCGAACAGGTTGATCCATACGAGCAGGTCCGGCGGCTCAATGGCGGCGACAAATACCATGAGTCCGATGACAATCGTGGAGATGAGGCTTGCCTTCTTGATGCTGGCAAGCGGCATGCGCGAGGCATCGCCTTTGAGTCGGTAATGAATGTACAGATCCTTGATGATGGCGGCGGACACCAGAAGCAGCATGGAATCCACGGTGGACATAATGGCCGCGAGCGGTCCGGCAATGAATATACCCGCCCAGACCGGGGAGAGCAGTTCCACGATAAGGCTCGGCATGGCCAGATCACCGGCCGGAAGATCGGGAAGCACTGCGCGTCCCAGCGTCCCTGCGAGGTGCGCGCAAAGGATCATGAACCCGATGAGCAATGTGCCGATGATCATGGCGTCATGCATGGCGCGGGAGTCCCTATAGGCCATGCACCGCTGTGTGGTCTGCGGAAGGCCGAGGATGCCGATGCCGACAAGCACCCAGAAGGAGAGCGTAAAGGGCTGGGGAACGGCTTCTTTCGGACCGGTCGGCGTGATGAGTCCTGGATCGATATCCTTGAGTGTCATGATACATTGTTCCATGCCGCCGCCCGCCTTGATGACGGCCAACAGAATGACGACCACGGCCACGACCATGACGATTCCCTGAATGGCATCGGTCAGAACGACTGCCCGGAACCCGCCGACAGCGGTGTACAGCACCACACTGATTCCGAAGAGGACCAGTCCGACAATGTACGGATAGCCTGTCACGCTTTGAAAAAGGCGGGCACCTCCGATGAATTGCGCGAGCATGGCCGCCATGAAGAAAACAATGAGTGCCACGGAACACAGGATGACCACGGTGTCGCTTTCGAATCTGGCCCGCAGGTAGTCCGTGATGGTTACCGACTGTGTTTTCCGGGCCATGATGGCGAACCGCTTGCCGAGGATGCCCAGGGTCAGGAATGTGGTGGGCACCTGAATCATGGCGAGCAATACCCAGCTCAGGCCGAGCCGGTATGCCACGCCCGGGCCGCCGACGAAACTGCTGGCGCTGGTGTAGCTTGCGATAATGGTCATGGCCAGCACGAAGCCGCCCATGGAGCGCCCGCCGATGAAATAGTCTTCGATGAATCCCTGCGAGGTGGCGCTGGATTCGGATTTCTTTCTGGCCCAGAGGGCTACGCCGATGGAGAGGACCAAATATATTACAACCGGAATGGATGTCATGAGTGTGTTGGTCATTTGTCACCATCCTTGGAAGCCGTTCCGTCATTTTCGCCGGCAGAAGGGGTTTCGCCGAGCGGCATGTCCTTGAACTTGAGGCGTACAAGTCCCCAGAGAATGATGGTGATGAGCGGATAGCCGACGATGCAGCTGTAGAAAAACCATTCGGGCAGTCCCAGTACGTATGAGTAGTTGTCCGGATTGCCGCTGCCCATGCCGTACGCACAGACATACCACCAGACGAAATACAGGGCGTAGGCTCCCAGTGCGAGCAGGGCCTCTTTGTTGGCCTGTCTGAACCGTGGGTCTTGCTGTTTGTTCATGGCGTTGAAACCTTTGAAATCGGGGTGAGGGGTTCGATTTTTTGTCACGTTTGATCCGGGATTGCCTTACGGGGTGTCAAGGGGGTTGGTCAATGATGTCGTCTTATGAAATGAACTTTTGGAGGAAAAACGCAGGTAGTCGTCAGTGGCAGAAAGGCAGGAGTGAGGGGGGAGGAAGGTTCTTTAATGTGAAAACTTCACAATGGTTTCAGTTGTGTGATATCGTATTTTAAACCGTTGAACCTGTTTCTTGGACTTGGAGAAGGCCATGCGTGTCGCCTCTTTGCTGTTTGTCATCATCTTGCTTTCGACCGTGAATTATTCCATGGCGGCAGATACTGTCTCCAAGGAGTGGCGGATTGCCAGCTACCATATCCCATTACTTGTCGATGACCGGGAGACCGGGGCGTTCATGGAGTTGTTGCGTGAAGCGGCTCGGAGAGCTGACGTCCGTTACGGGATTGTCATGGCTCCAGCCAAGCGGGCCATGCGCTACTTTGAAGACGGGGAAGTCATCGCCATTGTCCCTGCGTTGCGGGCAACGCTTGCAAAGGATGCCGTACTGACACGGTCGTTTTTTACCAAGCAGATTCATGCGTTTGTTCGGGAAGGTGACTCCATACCGGAGAATATTGCGGCTCTGGAAGGTTTGCGGATCGGTTTGACGCGGGGGTTTTCCTATCCCCGCTCCATAACGGTAAACGAAAAGATTGAAGTCGATTATGCGGATACGACAGAGGGGAGTCTGAAGAAGCTCCTTGAGGGACGGACCGATGTCGTGGTTGCAGACGGCTATACCGCCATGTTCGCTATTGGGAAGATGAAACTGACCGGATTCCATTACGATCTCTCCATCGTTTTGCACGAACAGCCCGTATACATGGCCTTCCAGCCAACCGATGAAGGGAAGGAGCTGGCACACAAGCTGTCCCGCGCTTTGGATTCCATGGAGGCCGATGGGACCATGCGCCGTATTTTGCCGGATATAAGTGGCAAGTCGCAGTAGGCGGATAAGAATCGCCAGTATTTAGCTGTGCTTGATACAAACGATATGACAAAGAAAAAGCCACCGGTAAATGCGGTGGCTTTTGTGAATGGAAAAATGATCATGGCTTAGCCGCCGAACCATCCGGGGGCAATTACTTCAAGAGCCTTGGTATAGTGTACCCGGAGGTCTTCCAGCTTGCCGCCGATGACCTTTTCCTGATCACCCAAGCTGCTGGGGCAGGCTCCTTGCATTTGTTCCCCGATAGCTTCTATTTCCTTTACTGTCGATTTGATCAGGTTGATCTCATCGGCAAGGTCGCCACTGTGGTCAGACGCCAACACGTCATACAGTCGGGCCTTCCATGTGTTGAGTTCCATTTCCAATCCCTTGCAGTAATGGGCCACGGCCTCTTGCTTTCCCGCTTCGGTAGGACAGCCATCAATTCCCATGCAACTTGGGCACGGTCCCGGGTAATCCATATTAGGCATAGTGAGTCTCCATATGGTTGAGGGTTTATGGTTCTATAAGCCTTATCACATGGAGAGATTGAAAGGGAGTGGTTGGAGTTATAATTTTATGTCTCAGGGAGGGCGGCTGGATATTTGTCGTAATCGTTGACAATTTTTCCTGTTCTCGGTTGGTGTCGGTTATGCCGGAACGATCAAAAAACAGTTCGTTTTTCAAGTGCGTTTACTGAAGTTGGGCAAACCGCATGGCACATCTTCGCGAAAAGGGAGGTCAGCATCGCTGCTGACCTCCCTTCATTCTGCAAGTATGGTTGTTTCGGGTTAACCGATCATTTCCAGAAACGCTTCAATGCGAACACGCAACTGTTCAGTATCTGCATCCGAATAGTCGGTCTCGATGTGCAGGTAGGGCATGTTTTTCTCGCCCTGCACGAATTTTCGGATGTTTTCCGCCTCAACATTGTACGTGTGGCAAGCCTGCCATGTGAGGTCCACCACCGCATCTGCTGCGAAATCGGTGATCATGGTGTCGAGCAGCTTGATCCGGCCGGGATTGGGGGACATGATCGAGCATGGGGTGGCAAGATATTTTTCAGCCAGAGCAGTGACGGGTGCCTTGTCCGTGTCCACCTTCATCGTTTTTTTGTAGCCCGTACAGTTCTCAAAGGCCACGACAACACCACCGGCGTCTTCAATGAGCTGGCAAACCTTGTGAGACCCCAAGCCCATGGGGACGCCGGAGATGATGACACGCGGTCCCTGCTGAGTCTTTTCCTTGGGGGCGTTGCCGACTTCATCAATGATTGCCTCAAGATGTTCGATAGATTCCTGCTTGTCGGCAAAGAAGCCTGCCTTGAAAACAATCTCCAGCATCTTCATGCCGGAAATCGGGGCCGGAGACTGCTGGTTCAGATCCATCAGTCCTTTGAGCGCGGCGGATTCCCTGTTGGTCAGTTGAATGGCCTCTCTGAGCATGTCGTCAGTGATCTCGATTCCACATTCCTGTTCGACGCGCTCCTTGAAGCGGATAACTTCGCCCTCCCAGAATGGGCCGGTCACATCCAATTCCTGATTGTGTGGCAGGTACATCAGGTGGAGCGGCTTGATTTCAGCCATCTGTTCGAACATTTTCTTTTTCCCGTCACATGTGGAGTCAGCCACGATAAGATCAGCCGCTTTGAAGTACGGGCAGGTATCTTCGATTGCGAATCCGAAACTTGATTTGATCAGGGGGCAGAGATTGCGGGGCAGCGTTTTTTCTGCGGCAGGAATGGGATCATTGCGCGTGCCGCACAGGGTGACTGCAATTCCTCCTGCCGCAAGGGCGACCTCAACAGGGGAGTACAGACAGTAAAATCCGAAAACTTTCTGGCCATTCTCTTTGGCTTCTGCAACCTCCAAAGGATTTTTTTCGGCTCTCGTAGTCAACTTGTCAATGGAAGCGTAGTTCATGGATTCTCCTTCTTCATATGGTAAAAAATGAAAGGTCAGGTAATTATTTGGCCGCAATCAGGGCAGCCCCTATGGCTCCTGCGAATGGAGCGAGAGGCGGGGCGGTGAGTTGGACATTGAGGGCTTTGGAAAAGCAGTTGGCTAATTCCGCATTCCTTGCAGTGCCTCCGGTAAAGGCGATGTTCGGAGTAAGGGGGATTCGCCCTGCGAGGCTGGTCAGGCGTTTTGCAATGGACATAACTATTCCCGCAGCCAGATCTTCACGGGAAGTGCCGGAGGCCGTGAGTCCGATCACTTCGGATTCAGCGAAAACCGCACACATGCTTGAAATGGGAGCCGGGGTTCCCGACGAGGCAAGCACCCCAAATTCATCGAGGTCGATCCCCAATGCTGTCGCCATATTGGAAATGAATCGGCCTGTGCCGGCAGCGCATTTGTCGTTCATGAGAAAATCACGAACATTGCCATGGTCATCCAGAGCAATCAGCTTGGAATCCTGTCCGCCAATATCAAGCACTGTCATGGCATCAGGCACCAAATGTTTTGCGCCAAGCGCATGACAGGATATTTCCGTTACCCGTTTGTCCGCGCCGGATGCCATGTTGCGGCCATATCCCGTGGCAACCGTCCGGCTTATCACTGCGGTGGGAGAGGCCAATTGTGAGAGGACTTCTTCCAAAGCTTTTTGCGCCGCCTTTTTGGGAGCCCATCCCGTGCTTGTTTCGGCTACAGCGATAACTTCTTTGGAGGTTCCTTCGATAATGGCAGCCTTGGTCGCCGTTGAACCAATATCCAGTCCCGCGAAAAAAAGTGCATTGCTGTTTCTGGAAGGATCATCGGAAGAACCAACCGAGTTTTTCCCACCCATTGTCTCATGTATCGTGCGCATCAAGCCTCCCTGTCTGACGGTCAGCTTTGCCTTATATCAAGATCGTCAATGTTTCCAATTGAAATTATCAATGCGACGAAGTGGCATCAGAGAGGGATGCAAGGGTTCACTGTGAGGGGGGGGGGGATGATCGCTGTGAATTTGCCCAAGGGGAAGTCTATTGGCCGGATTAAACCAAAACCGGTCCAAATTTGCGGTGCAAATTTGGACCGGTTCAGAAACTGAAATTTCGATATTTAATCTAAAGGATTGTTTTTGCCTGCGGCTGTGAGCATTGAATTCTCAAGCGTTGCGAGAGAAGGATGGGCATATGTCATCGGTTGATCCTCTTGTTCGTGATCTGTCCACTGGACGGATGGGCATACCCATGTGTCTACGGTAAATCATATGGGTAGTTGCTGCTTCTACGGTATGGAGACTGGTTCTCGTATTGCCGTAATATGTGAAGTGGTTTATTGTGCCGACCATGACAGAATCCAGAGTGAATCTTCCGCAAACGCTTCATTTGGCGAACATTTCCACGTTTGTTCATGAGATGGTGAGTCAGCCTGAAGTCGATAGCTATATATTCGACTTTCGCAAAGTGCGATGGATGGAGCCCTTCGCAATGCTCTACCTAGCGAATAGAATAAAGGAATATAGAGCATCAAAACCAGATAGACATTTTTTAGCGAAGAGTTGTAATCACCTTACTTATCCAAGTCATATGGGTTTTTTCCAAGCATTCGGATTAAGGCTTGGAAATCGTGCTGGGGAGGCTTGTGGCGGGAATAATTACCTTCCAATCACTGTAATAAATATTGCGGAGTTGAGGAAGAAAAATCTTAAGTCACTACGGTCTCTTGGCTGCGACATACAAGATATGTCCAGTAAGCTGGCAGCTACACTGACACAATCCACGGAGGGAGATTCATATCTTGCTGTTCGGTACAGCTTTCGGGAATTAATCAGGAATGTATTTGAGCACAGCGGGGCTGGAGAATTGGATTACTGTGCACAGCATTGGCCTGCAAAAGGCATATCAGAAATATCAATACTTGATACAGGTATTGGTGTAAGAGAAGGCCTTAAAAATAATCCATATCTTTCAATTGGAACAGACAGAGAGGCTCTTGAACATTGTGTAATGCCCGGTATATCTGGGGCAATGTTTAAAGGAGTTGAGTTAAATCCTTACGATCGATGGCAAAATTCCGGATATGGTTTGTACGTCGCAAGTCGCCTCGGGCAACAAGCAGGACAATTCTTTATTTGTAGTGGGCAAACAGGCATGTTGCTTCAAGGAGACACGATAAGGAGATATGATTTCCCCATGAATGGGACTGCATTACGTCTGAGAATCGATGTAAATAAACTGTGCGACGTGAGCGCTTCTATTGATAGGATTGTCAATGAAGGCGAAGAAGCTGCGCAGAGGATAGGGGTGTCTTTTAAGTCTGCGTCCAAAGCGTCTCGTTTCGTCTAATTCTTTCCGGCATATTTGGATGAATGCAATTGAGATAAGTCTATAGCAAATTTTACATTCAGCATTAGTTCCTCATACCTGATCCGTTCACTATAATCGCTGGCGTAGTAGTCTCCCGACATCGACTGCTGGCGATTGCCCAATGCGCTGGCGTGACCCACCGTTTCTTTTATCATCTCGATCTCAACACGGGCCTGTTTGGCTGCATTGATGAAGGTGTTGCAGAAGCTGTGAAAATTCTTCTTGAATCCGACCCTCGGCGGTTGGAAGTCGAGCTTCTTCTTGAATCTGTTTAAGAAATAAACTGGGCAGGCCTGCCTCCTCCTCGATTTCGACGGGCGCAGCACGTAAGGCGTCATCCATCTCGACCAAGTATTTAAGGTAGGTGCCCCCATGGAGGGGCAGAGAGGTGTCGCTTTTTTTGGACGATTATGGCTCAGATCGTCCAAAAATCGTCCAAGTTTCTGTTGCGAGAACAGGGTGTTGCATGGGTAAAACGAGAAAAGGCCTGCATGACAGGCCTTTATAATCGATTGGCGGAAGCGTACAGGAGTCGAACCTGCCCAGGACATCACTGCCCAACATTGGTTTTGAAGACCAAAACAGAGTTTTTGCATCTTTTTGCATTGTTTTACATCTACTTCAATTTTTTGAATAAAATTCAAAATCGACTTGCTTGACGTTGCACCGTTTTGCACCTATTTTTACCCCATATGTTGGGTATAGTGTTGGGTACTTTGTTGGGTCAAATGGAGTAGGATGATGCCGCGCAAGAAACGCTTTAAAACAGACTATCCGGGTGTTTACTACACAGAAGCTTCGAACAAGATTAAGGGGAAACCCGAGAAAATCTACTATATTTTGTACCGAAAAGGCGGAAAACTCGTCGAAGAGAAGGCTGGAAGGCAGAAAAGAGACGATATGACGCCTGCTCGCGCTGCCAAAATTCGGGGCATGAAAGTCGATGGCGAGAAGCGGACTAATCAGGAACGTAGGGAGCAGGAGCAGGCTGAACGTAAAGCCCGTGAAGAACGTCCTTCCATCACCCGTCTGTGGGAAGAGTACATACACCAGAAGACCAACTACAAAGGCCAACTTCCGGACAAGAGCCGCTACAAGAAATATCTCAAGCCTGAGTTCGGTAATAAGACGCCCTCAGAGATCATTACACTCGACGTGGACCGGCTTCGTCTTCGTTTGCTTAAGAAGGAGAAGAAGTCTCCACAGACTGTGAAGCTCATTCTCTCGCTTCTGAAGCGGCTCATTAATTTCGGAGTACGAAAAGGTCTGTGCCCTATGCCTGACCCTGCCAAGCTGAGCATCGAGATTCCACAAGTGGACAACGTCAAAACAGAGGATCTCTCTACCGATCAGCTCAAGGCCCTACTGAAGGCTATTGACGAGGATTCAAATTTTGATGTCGCCCGAATGATGAAGCTGGCTCTGTTCACTGGCATGCGTCGTGGTGAGCTCTTTCGCTTGAAGTGGGAACACCTGGATTTTGACCGTGGATTTATCCTTCTCGATGATCCCAAAGGTGGAGTGTCGCAGAAAATCCCTATGACAAAAGCAGCCAGGGATATCTTTGAGTCGCACGCCAGGACGAAGAGTCCCTACGTTTTCCCTGGAAGAAACGGGAACCAGCGTACAGATGTGCGTACCCCCATCAACCGAATCAAGGAAAGAGCCGGGTTGCCGAAGAGCTTTCGCCCGCTTCACGGCTTGCGGCATGCTTATGCCTCTATGCTTGCTAGTTCCGGTAAGGTGGATATGTACACTCTCCAGAAGCTCTTGACTCACAAGAGTCCCCAGATGACACAGCGGTATGCGCACCTGCATGACCAGGCTTTGAAGCAAGCGGCGAATGTGGCTGAAGACATTATTACGGATGCCATGCAGGATGATGAGAAAGGGAAGGTCCTTCAGATAGTAAACCATGCCCAAAATGGGGATGAATAATTATGGGCTAATTTTATTGTTTGAACCATTGAACATGTTTAACCCATTACGAACAGCTTTTATTATTGAGCGGGGGCTGTTTGAGCATATGCCTTCATGCTCACAAAGTTTAAATCTTGATTGCTTTTTGAGGGCTTCATCAAGCGGTATACCATACGGGGGAGTGTTGTTGCTCCCTGCTAGATATAACGCATTGAGTAGTTTAATATCCCTGATGTGGAATCTTTTTAGTCTGGAAATTCTTTGCTCTTTTGTTTTTATGTACTCCACCATGGAGTTGAAATCGATTTTGACGAAACCAGACGAATCAGTGGGAGATTGTTCTCGCTGTAGCTCAACAGCGTATTCATTTTGGAATATCTTAAGAATTGCTCTTATCGTTTGTTTTTGCCTGGATGTGAGTGGGGTCCGGTAGAGTTTCGTTTTTATTGGTTTGTGGTAAATCGGCTGAGAGCCTTTAATCTGTTTATTGTGCTTGGCCTTGTGAGCGGAAATCACTGATTTGAAAATGGTAAAAAATGATTCACTGTCGATTTTTTCGTGAAGAGCTTTGTATGCATCGACTAATTTCCCTTGGTATGGGAGCCCTTTTTGATTGTAAAATGATCCTCCCATAAATATGCCGAATTTTCCTTTTCTCCACCGGATGACAGTCCTGGATCTCTGAGGAAGATTTGCTCCGTTGAAGTCATTCCACTCTTTGCATCTTACATCAGTATATCTCATTGGAGAAAGCTCTGTAAGCTCCTCTCGATAAACATCGGGGCATGATGATACAAAATCTAAATTGTCAGCTTCAAGAATAAAGTAGTCTTGCTCTCCGTATTCTTCGCCCCCCGGAGAGAAGAATGCGAGTTTGCGCGGTTTGATGATGTTTGTGAATCCTCCGAAATTTAGTTCAATACACCCGTCTTCGTGAGACGCCCCGGCGAATTCAAGGTCTAAACCGCCTCCAACTGGTAAAAAAACATGGTTCCAGCATCGTTTGTCCAGAACTAGATTGAGGATGCCAATGATGTCATTTAGCTCAAGCCAGCCAGCTTTTTCAGGCAGTGAATATGGGAAAATTCTTTTTTTTAACAATCTCCATGCTTCTCTTTGCCTCGCGTTAGGTTGCTCTGATAGTTCTATATATCGTTTGCAACATTTACGAACCTTGCTTAGCGTCCACCTGGTTTCAGGCGCATTGCTTGTGCATGCGGCTAGCATCTGTTCAATTTCGCCCAAGATTAGTACATCATGTTTCCATAGGCTCTCTTTTCCAAGAGTGCTGTAGCAACCATCAAAACTATCAGTTTTTTTAGTTAGAAAAATCCAAAGGGTTTTTGCAAGAGAGTATACATCAGCTTTTGTATAATCTGCGCTATAGGGAGTTCTCAACATTTCGGGAGCCATTGTTGACTTCGCACCTATTTGCCTATCGCTAGTTTGGGTTATGCGTGGGTCTCCTTGACGTCTTGCTAGCCCAAAGTCCGCTAATACTGGTTCAGAATTAATAAATAGGATGTTTTCTGGTTTAATGTCGCGATGATAAATGCCAGTTCGGTGCAATTGTTCGAGGAAACCAGCTAGTTTCTTTATACAATTGACTACTTCGCTCTCATCCTTACTATTTAAGAACTTGAGAGAGTCTTCGCCCAATTGCATCACGTAAAAGAGGGGCTTCGTATCATCTTCGGTGCTGCTATCCACGAGTTGTATAACTCCTGGGGTTCCGGCGAGAGCAGTTAGTAGTTTTACTTCATACAGGAAACGTTTCCGTTGTTTCGATGAAGCGTTTTTTAAGAGGGCTTTTAAAGCATATTCTTTTCCAGAAGCTTCCACTTTACAGACGAGGCCGTTTCCGCCATGGCCTAGGACTCCATTTTTTTGTCTGCGATATGTTTGCTTTTTTGATTGGAAATACTTTGGAGTCTTTGCCATTCTTGCTTCTCAGTTTAGGGTTATATGAGATCGTGTTCTTATATAAACATTTCGATGTTGTCGCAAATGAAAATGATTGTAAGGAGTTAAAGGATCTGATGCTTCTGATTACCCCAGAAATACTAGTCAAAATGCTCTGTCCTGGAGAATATAAGTCTTTCCTGGCAGACATGTTTCCCTCTGTCCCCGATAAAACGCGAAGAAATCTTAAGAATGGTGCAAATCCCTCAAAAAAAACGGTGGATGCCATTGTAGCGGACTTAAGCGCGTTCAGCTCTCTTAGCGAAGATGAGATTCGGTCATTTCTTGCTTCGCAATCGCCACAACCATGGAAGAATGCCATTGCTGGCTATAGGACAGCCCCATCTTCACCAGATATCCCTTCCTTTGATTACGTTACCGAGATTGTAGTTCGAATTGAAAGCGCACCATTTAAAGCGGCAGCCGCTAAACAAAGGAAAGATCCACGTTGGCAGAAACAGTTTGAAGCAACTGGTCTTCCTGAATCCGTGATGCCTCATTCTTTCCTAGAGACCTGCCATCAAGTCGCAAAAAGAAAGAAAGCCAAGAAGGGGAAACGAGTTGTTCCTATGGAAAGTGGCAAGGTGTTGTTGCGAACGAACCTTTTCGTGTTGGCCGCTTTTGAAGCTTCCTTGCTTCATTCAGACTTGGTGAGACCTGGAGTTGATTTGTGGATTCACAAAGCGATGCCGTACTACCGGGAGGCTAATCTCATTGAGCCAATGAGAGAGCTTTTTGAAGTGATTATGGAGAAGGTAGGAGTTTCGAGTATTGCCCAATTTGCCGAGCAGCTTAAGCCTTTGACCGTACGGGAACAGGATAAGAATGTTGAGAGCCAGAAGAGGCAGATAAAGCGATGGGTGGCCGGACAAGTTCCCCCAAGTTGGGAGTACATGTGCTTGATTCGAGACTCTTTCTTTGGTGGCGATGACGGCGTGTTGGTGTCGTATGGTGTAACTCGTTTTCTGCAATGCATGCTGAAAGAGCTTCGGGATCAATATATTCCCGTATTCTTCAAGGATGAAAAAGAACTCGTCTGGATCTTCCAAGAATATCCCAAGTGGCAGGAGTACCATCAAAAGGAGTTCGGGAAATGGACCGAAGCGAGGAGCACTACTTAGCCCCTCGCTTCATTAGTGCCTACGAGTCTATGTAGTCCTCGTTATTTGGATTATGGGCATCGGCCCAGTCGTCCATGTCGGCATCGTTGTTGGGGTTATTCATGTCGGACCACAGGTCGAGTTCTTCCTGGCTCATGTCTGAAGTGTCGGGCATTTCTTTTCTCCTTGCTGTCTTTTAATGATTACTTGCCGTTCTGGTTGGGATCCATCTGCTTGCCGCGATTTCCCTGATTCTGGTCGTATTGCCGATTCGTTCCCTTGGTGCCTTTGTTGGCGTTCGGGATGTTGGATTCGTTGTCTGCAGGGCTGATTTTCTTGCCGGATTTCTTGGTCATTGTGCTGTCTCCATCGTTGTGGTTGTGCCTGACACACCATGTGTCGTGGCGTTGATGGGGAGACAATGACAGAAAGATATGTCTGAGGGGAGTGACAGCGAACGGCCATGGTTTGAAGAGTCGTTCTTTGAATTTAGAAAAGATGGGTAGTCTGTGCTAACGACTATATTGGGAGCAGGTTATGTCTGTTCTTTCTATGGGGTACAGGCATAAAGGCATGGTTAAGTGGTTGCTGTCTATTAGTGGTTGGTGCTATAGACGATCTTATTTTTGAAAATCCTTTCATTGTAAGACTTAATATAACCCATCGATAACTAGAAATTATTCATGATAAAAAAACGAACGTTCTTATGGGGTAGCGTTTTATTTCTCGCAGTAGGGACACTCGCGTATTCTCTCTATCCAGTAATTATCCAGATTAATGAAGCTGGTTGGTTTTCTGGATTGAAAGTCTTGAGTGCTCAATTTCGGGGTATTAATTATGATAAATGGTTAGCCATAATTTCTTCCATGGTGACCATCATTGCTGCCTATGCAACGATTGTTTCCGTTAAGCCTCAATCGAAAAAGATTCTGTTCAACAACAAATACTACCATCAAATGCATGAATTTGTTGATCGAGAGGATGAGCTCCAGTGCATTATTGACAACCTAATGAATAAGCCAATTATTAACCCATTTGGCCCCAAAGGAGTTGGAAAGAGTTCTGTGCTGAGATGCTTGGCTGATTTAATCAATGAAAGAATACAGCTGAATAATAAGCATGATGTTTCTGTTCCTGAGCATTTCATGAAAGGGCAAGCAATTTATATTGAATTAACCCCTGACGAGGGTGCTTCTAGCATCTTGAATCGGCTCGCCTATGAAATTTCGGGGAGCAAAGCAAAATCCTCTGAGGAATTAGTTCACATTGTTCAAGAGGCTCAGCGGGCTAAGAACATGTTATTGTTTATCGACAACATAAATTCGGTGGCTCAACAGGAAGAACTGATCAAAGCGATTATTCGTTATCAGCATAAAAGAGAGTCTGACAGATGGGTATTAGGCTCTGTTGAGCCTATCACTGTTTATGGGGTTGATATTGCACACTGCAAACTTGAGCCTTTTGAAGAGGAGCAAATTTCTGAATACATGCACTCCAAAGGAGCGCCAGCTCATATTGTCAATCAAGAATTGGCTGAAAAATACTCCCACGGTTTTCCAATTTATCTTGATTTTATCTGTGCACTGGGCGGTAAAGAGGACACACTCTTTCTCAAAAAATCGATTAAAGATGAGATAAGGTCACGCATAGAATCTTTGAAAGCCAAGGAGCGGCAGTTATTCCAACATTTGGCTTATCAATCTCTTTCTGAGAGAGAGATACTTGAGGCTGAGCTCATTGAGCATTTTTTCATCTCTCCCGCAAACTTGTTAGAGAGTCTAGAAGGAATGGCTCTTATAAACAGAAGCACGGGAGGTTATAAAAACAGCATATTGATCCATGACCTTGTTCGTGAGGCGGCCATGGATATGCGTTCTGAATATGACGTTACAATTAATTACAACCTCTTTCGTCATTACGAGTCTCAAGGTCGGAGTTTGAAAGCCGCAACTCATTTAGTGCTGTCAGGTTGTTATGAAGATAATCCAAAGCAAATAGAGTCGCTTGTCGAGCGGCAGATAAGTATTAATAACCTACCATTTTTAGCAAACATAGTAGCATTGTATCGGCACACACAGGATGGAAACTCTGGATTCAAACTGGAAACTGACATTGGTCGGTGGATGTTTTTCGCTCACATATATTCGTTAGCGGGAATCGGCGAATATAAGGCAAGTAAGGACCTGATCCAGTCTCTTGTTTTTTCCAATACTAGTATACGTTCATTGATGGCCCTTGAGACAATGTTTGACTACAAATTCCATTTACTCGCGGCAGATGTTGACCATTTGAATAATGATTATAAAGAGGCCTCTGAAATCTCATTCATCTTGTCTAACCATCCGTTGGGAGAAAAATTCCCTGAATTGCGGGCTAGAAGTGCTTGGTTGGCAGCGCATTGTGAACGGCACACAGCAAAAGATCTGTTAAATGTCGAAGAGCAATATCGCCGAGCAGTAACGCTTTCTAAAGAGGTTGTGCCAGATATATTTTTACGATCAGTCAATGAATTGATGACAATCCAGTTAGTAAAAAGAAACTGGCGCTATCCTTATGAAAAAACGCTCAAAAATGCTCGTAAAATAGCAGCAAAGGACCAAACTCTAGATATCCCCTTAGGGTCAATGATGCGAACTGTGTCCTGGTACTATCGTTGTGTTGGAAAGATCGACCAAGCTATGGAATTAGCCAATGAAAGCTTGGAACTTATGGAAAAAATTCACGCGAGGACAATTTTCGATAGCCACATGGCGATAGGCGAAAACTTTAGGCTATCTGGACAGGGTTCAAATGCTGTGGCTCATTATTCCAAAGCCTTAAGCTTTTCAAAATTGAATGAAGATATGAATTTGTTTTGTGATGCATCACTTGGAATAATCTTCACTGAAATGGGCAAATTGTTGGGACAAAACTCTTCCAAGGTAGATGAAATGGAAAAACAACTCCGTGAAGTGATGACAACAGCTAGGCGAAAAGATCTATTTCTAGCCCAACAGCAAATAGAGATAGCCCTAGATTACTGCTTACTAAGAAATAATAGAATCAGTGATAGCGATTTCGTCGAGAGGCTTCAGAGTACGTTGCCTGTTTGGATTAATGACAGGTCTGGCCTGGCAGCAAATATTTTAAGTAATGGAATGGCTGGTGTCCCCCTCGCTCTTTTTTAATAACGATTGCAATTCATGAGGAGCGATTGTGTATGTTAGTTTTTTCCGAGACACCAACTCGGTGATTAAATCTTTGACTGTTTTCTTGTTGCTTTTGTAATCTCTAATCTTATCGAGAAGCTCTGCAACCATCTTGAATTCAGCTTCTTTCCATCCCCAACGGGTAGCATCTTGAACTCCGATCCTGACGCCACTCCCCCTGAAAAGTTTCTTTGTCTTTTTATTTAAGGTAATTCTGTTCCCTTCCGTGTTTGAATAAAAAGTATCCAATTTGGATGGAGGGATTTCTAAAAATATTTGGTGAGTTTGAGTATACTGTTCCTGAGCCTTTAAGACAGTAAAGCCTTTTAACTCTAGTTCTTTACCAAGTAGATTTCCGTGCTCAACTATCGCTTGGCTATAATCTTTGCCAATTACAAGGAACTCAGCCAAACAAAGAATAAGGGATGCGATTTGGTGCGGTTGCGTGTTTCGAATAAAAACGGGGTTAATTGTACTGTCAATTACCTCTTTAATTTTATTATTCTTTGTCATGATCAGTCCACAAGTCGGCCCTGGTAGCGTTTTATGGGTAGCCCCAATCAAAATTGTCCGCTCATTTTGAGTGAAGGGGTTTGGAACAACGCCTCCCGCGATTAACCCTAGGGTCTGTGTTGCATCATATATAAGGAGACAATCTTCAGGCAGCTTTATTCTTGATAAATCCGGGGGGGTTAACAGATCCGAGGGGACAAGATAAATTGCGCTGAAATGTTGGGACTCCAACATTGAATTGAGCTCATCATATTCTAGGTCCAATTCATCGTAATTATAAGGTAATTCAACGACGTCAAAGCCAAGCCTATGAAAGATCGCAGGGAAGGACTGATGCCCGCCAGAGTCTGGCATTAGCAAGAGAACTTTCGCGCCTATTGGGCATAAAGACATCATTAATGTCGTTCCTGCATTCATGCCAGAAAGTGTTCGCGGATCAGCATAGTCGCAACCAAATAGCTTAGCACATAAATTTTGAACCAATCCATACAAGGGATAGATCAACTCGGCACCAACAAAGTTGTCCTCTGTATCCAAATCAAGGACTCCCCCCATTATATATCGTTCCTGCATGCTGGACGCTAAAGGGGTGCGCACCCAACGGGATATTTCAGTTTCAGCTGCGCACAGGGGGATGCTTTCTTTCTTGAAATCTTCAAAGTTTTTTGCAGCTTGCGAATAGGCCTCTATCGCTTCATAGAACTCTTTGGGGATTTGATGCATAATTTCTAGTTATCGATGGGTTCTAAAGTCGCAAATCTCTCCTTGGGTGTCGTTTGCCCAAAGCCTCTCGCTGTGCGGACAGGCTGACGTGAGTGTATATTTCCGTTACCGCGAGTGAACTGTGGCCGAGCAGGGTTTGGATGTTACGGATGTCTACGCCATTTTCGAGCAGAAGAGTGGCTATGGTGTGCCGGAACATGTGTGGGGTTGCGTCTTCTGGGATACGGGCGCGCTTTTGATACTTCTTGATGATTTGGCGCACGGATTGATCGGATAAAGGGCGTTTGTCTCGATTTAAGAAAAAAGCAGACTCTGGCTCAAGGTATTCTGAATACTGCTCTCTGTAGTTTTGTAGAGCGCGTAATGTTTCCTTGTTACACAAAGGGATTACTCGCTCCCGCTTACCCTTCCCCATGACACGAATATGTTGGTGCTTAAGGTCAACATCGACTTCTCTCAGGCTACAGAGTTCAGACACTCTGACCCCTGTAGAGAATAGCGTTTCAAGCACTGCAATATCGCGTGAGGCTTCTCGGTATATTCTTGATTCACGGACAGTCCCTTTTTTAGTGGTATAGGCGCTTTGAAGCAACTTGGTAATTGAAGTCACAGACAAGGTCCGAGGAAGGCTTTTGGCGCGTTTAACCCGTATTCTAAGCTTTCTGAACGGAGAGGACTCAATGAATTCCTCTTGTTCTAAAAAAGTAAAAAAAGATTTTAGGGTTGCGAGCTTTCGTTTAATGCTTCGAGGCTTGTACTGTGCGTCGAGCCAGCCTAGGTATTCTCTAATACTATGCTTATTGACTTCAACAACAGAAAGGCTTGAATACTCTTTTTGTTTCTTAAGAAACTGCTCTAGATCAAACGCATAAGCTGTCATGGTCAGTTTGCATAATCCTCGTTCCAAGCGGCAATGTCGCAAGAAAAGTTTCATGGAGTCAGATAATATCATCAACGATCCTTCTGTTTGATTAAAGAAAGGAAACGACAATGTCTGATATGTTCTTAAATGTCACACAATTACGGCCTGTTGAAACGTAAAATGTATATTGTCCAGCCGATTTTGGGGGCGCATGTTCTTTATTGTGTGAAACTCGTTTACAGTCGAACTGGGAGAGCCGCTAGCAAACAGCTAGCGGCTCTTCTATTATCCTTCAAACTCAGCCCCGCACCGATTACAGTGCCAGACCCCAATTATATGTCGGTCGATATGCTCCCCGACTTGGTTGCCGATCGTTGCCCCGGCGAAGAATCCCGCTAAGGCACCGGCAAGGGCTCCGGTTATGGCACCCATCCCGGTGCCGATGACAGGAGCAAATCGAGAGCCGATAGCCGCTCCGCATATAGCTCCACTTGATGCGCTGGCGTAACCCGCTGCGCCGCCAGCTACTCCTCCTACAGCCGTTCCGAGTTTTTGAGTTCTGTTGATTAAAATGACGTGCGTGTCCCCATTGCAGTTTGGGCATTTGGGTGTTTCATTTTCCATATTTTCTCTCGCTTATATTTGTGATTATTTGATTAGCGCATCACGCAACATGTCAAACATGGCCGGAGCCAGTTCGGACAGGTCGTGGATGGTACGACTATGGTTTGGGATCAGTTTGGTGATAGCCTCGGACATGATGCCCAGGCCGTAGATCTCGACGCCAATATGCCTAGCGTCTTCAATGGCATTGAGCGCAACATTGGACAAGTCAGGGTCACCATCTGTCAGGATCAGGACGATCTTTCTCGGTTCTGAAAGCGAATGCATCTGTTGCAGCACCCACCAGAGGGCTTCTCCAAGCGGTGTACAACCGGCTGCGCTCACGGCAAAGTCAGTGTGCATCCGCTCCCCATGGCGCAGGATAGGACACACTGTCGGGCCTTGGGCGTTGCTGGTGCCCCCATCAGTTGGAGTACCTGCAGGAAAGGCTGTCACGGCCACGTTGATGCCATCGATGCCATCCAGTGCCGTGGCTACGGCGTGGCAAACCTGCGTGGTCAGCTTGATACGTCGTCGCATTGAGCCAGAACAATCTAGCAGAATGTGAACGGCAGTGTTCACGCCAACTTTGCGAGTTTTGTGCCTGAACACACGAGAATCTGCTACAGTCAACCGATGCAGTTGACGCGAATCCAGACGTCCATGACGGCTGACGTTACTTCGGGAAAGCACCGATGATTGCAGTACTCCTTGAAGCTGAGTCCGCAATGCCGTTGAAGCCCGTCTTGTTGCTTCAGCATCTTCCGGTGGAATAGGTTTCGTGGTCTTATTCCCAAGCCTTGCCACACAGAGTGATTCGCTCAGGTCCTGCGGTTGTCCTTTGATAAGCGATTCAGCAAGCGCCTCACCTAATCCGTTTGGTAAATCGTCTGAGGCAGCCTGCAAGAGCTTTTTCAGGTTCCTGGAAGATCCTTCGGGCCCCCCATTGGGACTACTGTTTTTGGACACAATTCCATCCTTAAAATCTTCATTTTTAGGGGGCTGTGAATCCAATTTCTCTTTAAGGATGGAAACGACTTCCCGCGCATACAGGATACAATCCTGTGTTGAATCACAGCAGGCATGCACTTTTTTCAGGACCAGGTTCAGACGACCTGTCAGACCGGGATAATGCTGTTCGACGAGTTTGCCGACATCATCCAGCTGGCTGTTTAACGAAGGCACATCCCAGGCTCGAACTGACAACAGCAACCAGTTCAGTATCGCCATAGCCGGATCTGCGGTCTGTTCAGAGTCATTTCCGAACAGATGCTGAATGAGCCAATTGAAGTTCTGACGACAACCAGGAAACAAGCGAGCCAAGCGATGCTCTACGCGCCAGTCTTCAAAGGTATTCCAGACATGCATCTCAAGCGGTGTCAGATTAGCAAGTTTCAGCCAGTCGAAACGTGTTTCGCGGATATGAGCCGATTCATGGTCTATGTATCCACGAGCCAGACCGATGAGCGTTTCATCGCAATCAAGAGGGAGCGCAGGCAGATGGATAGTGTTCCCGTCTGTATACGCTCCACTGCCTCCAATCACGACCTGCACGCCGTACTTTCTTCCAAGGACCGAGACCACCATAGGAAGTGATTTCATAAGGAGATTGTCCGTCATGACGATCACCAAAGGCCATGGCTGTCGATTTGGTGTTGGGGAGACTGCTCAGGAACAAAGTCCGCTTTGATTGCTTGCGATTCGTCCGGCAAGAGAGGAATCGTGTCTGCAACCAATCCGGCCAAGATTTCGGATGTATCTTGCCCATCCAAAATCTTCTGCCCATGAGCAACGAGCGTTGCCGGATCGCGAAGCAATGAGACTACTCCTTGCAGCATGATCAGTTCGCTTCCTTGAATGTACCCTCGCTTGGGCACACGATTGAAAGCCGTTTCCAGCAGATCAACCACTGGTACCACGCGGGGTTCAACAAAGGTCAGGCCAGCAAGTTTGCTGTGGATGGAGCGCAGAGGCGAAAGCGCCTTATGTGTCACCTTGTCTTTGCCTTCAAAGCAGCGTTTCCAAGTGTCGCTGGCATCCTTGGCAACCTCGTCAAACAAGGTCTCACCCAGTTCTCTCACTTCGTTATGCAGACCATGCTCAACAGTGTTGTCCGTGGGCGGAACAAGCTTGAAGAACTGCCAGCGGAAGTCCAATCGACTACGGACATAATCAGCACTGACCGAAGAGGAACCGATGAGACTTTCCCAGCCGGGGTGTTGAACGATCCAATCTTTGACAGCTTCATCGTATCGGTTGAGGAATTGTTCTTTTGCGTTCAGGAAATCAGCCCGAATGGTGGTCAGTTCGGCCACGATCTCATCGGCCTTGTCTTCCGGGATGCCCCAACCGCCAAGAAAACGAATGCCGGTCCGGTCCAGCAGGTTCACGGCACGAGCCTTAAGCGTACCGAAAATCCGCAGCTCCTTGGGATCGCAAATCTTCTTGCTACCAAGCGAAGCAAGCTCTTCGGGTGGCAGTTCAGCGCCGCCGAAGTCCGAAGGCGTCAGCTTCTTGCGTGCCGTCCAGATATTCACATCAAGATTCAGAGCGAACAGGTTGTCGAGAACTGTAATATTAGTATTCATCATGATTCATTCTCCTTTTGTTGCGGGAATATGCGTTGTGCTAGCTCGTGCAAGACCGTTCGCGTCTCTGGTGTAGCGCGATAGGCGAGAGCGCGATCAAGCGCATAGGTCACAGGTTGAATTCCCTGTCTTGCGAGAGGTTGGAATCGAGCAGTCAGATCTGCCCAACGAATCAGGGTGCGAGTCGAGAACGTCACCTCAATGGTGTCGCGGAAATTACCGTCAGCCTCGCCCATGAAGAGCTTCCGCACCTCGTTGGCAAATTCGACCATCTTTGTGCGCACGTCTTTGGGCAGTCCCGGAGCCTTGCGATGTAATAATTCTCGTTCAGCTTTGGGACTGGGATAACCTATCTCACAGAGCCAAAAGCGATCCATGAACGCAAGGTTCTGCCTGAGCGTCCCTTGGTACAATCCACTTTCATCTGTACCGCCGTTAGTGTTGGCCGTGGCTGCAAATCGGAACAGCGAATGCGGGGTGATGATCTCGCCACCATTTTCAGGAATGCACAGCGGATCACCGTCCAGAATGCCGTTCAAACCGGCTGCAGTTGCCGGATCAAGCAAGTCGATTTCGTTGAGCAGGAAGAGACCACCGAATTTCATCGCAAGCGCAAGAGGTCCGTACTGAAAGGACATGTTGGAGTCTTCTACGGTGAGATGCCCAACCATATCTGGGAACTCCAACCGTCCATGCCCAGTGATGTCGAACACGGGATAGTTGAGCTTGGCCGCAAGCTGTTTGATCAGGCTGGTTTTGCCCGATCCTGCCGGACCAAACACGTAGAGTGGGTCGGATGAATCCATAAACCAGACAACCGCGTCACGGCTGGAGTCATGGAACAGATATTCCTGGTTCAGTTCCGGGGTAAACGAGGATGGGGATACGAAGCCACGCACAGAGCGCTTGGATTTTTTGCCACTGAATACTTCACCAGCATCGTGGTCTGCAGACTTAAGAGCCTGTAGCTCTTTGATGATTTCACTCATGTTCTCTCCTTTGAAAATAGAAAAGGCACACCCCCGAGTGGAGGTGCGCCTTTCTGCGTTTGCTCTTTATTGTTGTTACGCTACTGATTTCAGCGGTTTGTTGATTTTACCGATATACAATCGCTCGTATGCTTTACCGATCTTTTCACATTGCTCTAAAGCTGTCTGTGCTTTGAGTTCGTCACCTATCAGTAAGGACAGTTTATCTGTCACCTGGGAACGATCCAAGGTCCTCCGGCCTGCAACGGTTGCAACTCGAAAGCGGTGGTCTCCGGTCGCAATCCAATCTTGTGATCCGACCAACCGATATGTCTGTCTGATTCGTTCCTCTGTTTCAGAGATACGTCCCTCCAAAGCGGTTTTACGTTCCTTGAGCAAGGCAAGTTCTTCTAGTTCCAGGCCGCAAACAGAATCAGAAGGGATGCTTACATCTTGAAACTTAGGGCAATTCGAGTTGACTTCACACCAATCACACAGAGGATGAAAGCCTCGGCAATGGTCGAGTTCACTTAACTCCAGATTTCCACCTCTCACGTCTTCCACTGTCCGCCATATGGCAACAGCCGTTTGCAGGCATAGCTCCAGCATGTCTTGATCAGGTAGATACGGACCAAAGCATTTTGCTTTAGACATTGAGATAGATAATACCCATGCCTCAATATCCACGTTATCCGGGGATTCAGGCAACACCACGCCGAATGCGCCCAGCATAGCCTGTGGGAATGTAACCGCTTGTTGTTCAGTGTTCGGAATTGAAAAGCATGGCTTGGTCCAGTAGGATCTAAGCAGTCCAACCTGTCCATAGAGCTGTGCTTCATAAGATGCATAAAGAGAGTCGGGAATGCGCTCATTGCTCTTGAGTTCCAAAATTCGCACAGCAGGCCGCTTTCCACCCCAGACCAGGGTGAAGTCCAGATGTGCCTTGATAGGTACCCCGCTGTGCTCAATGCTGATCTCAAGTTGCGGTGCCAGCTTTACACCAGTTGTCACGAGCGCCTTCTCAATTCCGTGCTCTTGCCAATGCCCACGTTGCAGTATGATCTGCCGACCAAAGATGTGATCGATTTTCGCAGGAGCAAGTCCATTCAGCAAGTCAGCAGAAGGAGTACTCCATATACCGAGCTTACTCGCCACGGCAGCCCTCATGCACTCCATACCTTTGCCAATGTCGGACATACCAATGTACCGACTACGGTCGCCAAGCTCTTTGGCTGTTGCAATCTCAGCGTGTGCAAGGAGTCCCTGAGTCAATAACCGAATCAAGCCCTGAGCTTTAGTGTCATCATGCTGCATTTCCATACCTCCACCAAACCTTGCGGACTCCATCCCAACGGAATCCAGCTTTACGCAGGAACTCCTTTTTCGAGTGAGTGTTACCCGTCGCCAGCACGCATTGCTTGCCGTCATTGGCCGTACCTTTTCGATACTGCACCCCATCAAGACGGGGCAAATTACCAGCCCCAAGGCTACTCTCCGAGGATGCCCCATTTTGCTGTTGCGCAGACTTCTGAGGCGTATATACGGGCCTTTCAGGAAGCTTAATCGAGTTGCCATTAAGTTTCGCCAATTCGCCGTCATCATCGCTTTCCGTCACGATCCCAACCAGGGCAGATAAACCATACCGGCGCGCATAGGTCATGGCCGAACCGTATCCTTGCGGATCACTCTTTGGCAACGGCATGGTCAACAACGATGCCTGCCATTGCCCGGTTTCAGCATGAACGATCTTAGTCACAAGCCCGAGCTGGTTGGACTCAACGGATACAGGGTATTGGGTCAACCAGATACCATGCTGAAGTAGAGCATCCCGGCATGCGTTCATGACAGAATGAAGCGTCGCATATCGGCTGTTGGTGAACTTGTTTTCGGCATCCTTCAATGCAGGAGAGAGCGTCTGCTGCACCTGGATCATTGCCTCTGCTAATTCCGTGATTTCCGGGGAACTCATTTGGGGTTCCATTACGACCTCCTTGAAAAGAGAAAGCCCTAGTGTCGCATATTGCGGCACTAGGGCGATGTTATTAGCTACGATAACAAGTCAAAAAGCTAGAGCTTTCATGGAGATAATATATATCTGAAATAAAATGAAAAGCATTTCTGTGTGCGATTTTCTAGTTCTCAATTTCGTTTACTTCTTTGCTCTGGGAACTGGACCAGGGCGCTCTCTGCTAGGGGCGGGGAGAAGAGCGTCCGGCATCATGAATTCCTCTTTTAGAATGCGGATGTACTTCTGAGGGCACCTCCCTTCATTCATTATTCTTGAGATTCTGGGGTTCGACAGGTCAAAGCGTTTAGCAAGAGTGACATTCGTAATCCCATTATTTTTCATCCATTCTCGGCGTAGATATGAGAGTGGTACTTGCTTTATAACTTCAGTTTGGTTAACCATTTACCGAACTCCTGATTTAGTGAGGGGAGTTTTGCGATGTGAGCGTAGAGAAACTGCTGTATTTGTTTGGCATTGCAAAAATAGTATATCAAATTTGAAAACTCAGTCAACAAAATTGAATGGTGGTTTGATGAACGACTTTAAATCAAGATTACAAGAAGTAATTCACATGCTTAAAGTCGAGCACCAGGAGTTTGCAAAAGCTGGTGGGATCTCTAAGGCCACTCTATCAGGCTACTTCAATAGTCATCGACTCCCCAAGGTGGACACCTTGGCGAAGTGGGTTGCTGAGTATGGGGTAAATGCGAATTGGCTACTGTGCGGGCAGGGAACTGCTTTTGGTGTTTCTGAGGCAGGAGTGTCTGATCCCAGAGAATATTTGTTAAAAGTTGCATTGAGTGAGCTCAAGTCACACGGTGCAAGCGACAAAGAAATTCGAGAGGCGATTCTTCTTGTGCTCGCAGATCGGGAAAAGAGATCATGATCTCCTGATAAATGATAATGGCGTAAGTAATATTGTAATTATTCATTGCAGATAAACAATTAATATGAAGGCATGGCATGGACGATCTTAAAATCAATGCTTCTCCTACAAAAGCTTTTTTCATAAGCATGCTTGTTAGGGATATTCCCCTTATTCGTGCGATACTTGACCTTATCGACAACGCCGTTGATGGAGCTAAGGTTTCATGTGGCTGTGATGACCTAAAAGGTTGTCAGATAGATATTAAGCTGAATAAGGATCGCTTTTTGATTACTGACAACTGTGGTGGGATTGATCCAAAGATTGCAAAAGATTATGCATTTAGATTTGGTAGGCCAGATTCTGCAGCAGTCAACCCTGGTTCTATCGGGCGTTTTGGCGTCGGGATGAAACGCACTTTATTTAAGTTAGGTAGGTATTTTTCTATTCAGTCCACAACAAGAACATCTACTTTTTCGATTGAACAGGATGTTGATGACTGGTTGAATAAAAAAGAATGGGAGTTTGAGTTTTCCGCTCTTGAAACCGACCAGCATTTCAAAGAAGATCAAGTTTCTACAAGTATTGAGGTGACAAAACTGCATGAAAGTATTGCAGCTGAATTTGATTTAGAAACGTTCAGAACAGCCCTCATTAGCGAGATTGAAACCGCTTATCCCATATCTCTTAATTCTGGGTTAATAATAACGCTGAACAACATTCCCGTTAACATTAAGCCTCTTGAGATTCTTACGTCTGACAAAATATCTCCAGCATATTTTGAAAAAGACTACGTAACCCCCAGCGGAAACACTGTTAACGTTGTGATTTACGCAGGCCTAGCGGATCGTAGTAAGTCTGATAGTGGTTGGTACGTATTCTGTAATGGCAGGATGGTCCTTGAGCATGATCAGACTCATATAACAGGGTGGGGAGAAGGGAATGGCAAGATTGTTAGTAAATTCCACACTAATTTTGCTTATTTCCGAGGTTTCGTGTTCTTTTCATCTGACGATGCCGAGGCCCTACCTTGGACAACAACCAAGACCGGTCTCGATACTGACCTCCCCCTATATAAAGCGGTACGACATGAAATGATTGGTGTGATGAAGCCAATTCTTAAATTTCAGTCTGATCTCGCAAAAGAGAAGAGTGAATATGAAGCTGGGAATCGAGATGATGCTCCGTTGAATACGGAATTAAATAAGGCCGATGCGACATGGTTTAATGATAAAACACCAGTTGCTACTTTCTCAGCTCCTGCGGCAATAAAGGTTGCTGCGAAACCACGCCTTGGCAGGATTCAGTATAATAAAAAGCTTGAAGCTATTGCTACTGTAAAAAAGGTGCTCGGTGTCAGCACCAACAAGGGCATTGGTGAAAAAACTTTTGATTACTTCTATGAGAATGAGTGTGAGTAATTATGGCTGAAAGCTATACAAAAATAAACTACACTCTGCGACCTGCTAAATGCATTGAGCGGAAGATGCTTTGTGAGTCATTTCAGCGCCTTGTCCCTTTTGGAAGAGTCGACAAGTATAGATATATAGGCTTTGGTTCGACATATTTCAGCGATTTTATTCTATTTCATCGCATGTTGAACATTCAGAATATGATAAGCATCGAGAAAGATGAGCATAATCAAGAAAGATTTGAGTTCAATAAGCCTTTTAGCTGTATTGATATGAAATTTGGCGAGTCTGTTGACATCTTACCAAGTCTTCAGTGGAATTTACGTTCGATTGTATGGTTAGATTATGATGGGAAGTTGACTGATGGCGTCTTAGCCGACCTGCATTTTGTACTCTCAAATTGTAGTTCTGGAACGACGGTACTGGTGTCAGTAAATGCTGAGCCATACAACCAGCCTCCCGATAAACAGGATTTTGCTGAACTTGGTCAGTTCCGTCTGAATAATCTTGAGGAAGCGGTTGGAAAGGGCAATGTCCCCGCTGGAATAAAGCCTACTGATTTAAATAGGAAAAATTTTGGCAGCACGTGCAGACGTATTATCCATGACCACATTAAAAAGACACTTGTCGCAAGAAATGGTGGTTCCGAAGTTGGTAGTAAAATGATGTATCGACAGTTGTACAACTTTGCATATGCAGACGGAGCAAAAATGCTCACAGTGGGAGGCGTGCTGTTTGATGAAGGGCAGGAAGGACATTTCAACCAATGTGGATTCGATGCGTTATCTTTTTATATGCCAGATGATGATCAATATGTGATCGATGTTCCTAACTTAACATACAAAGAGATCAGGTGCCTTGATTCTCAGCTACCTAGCGATGAAATGGACGGGCTGTTTTTGCCAAATGTCTCAGAAGATGATTTAAAAAAGTATCGCAAGTTGTATCGGTATTTTCCTACCTTTAGCGAATCTTCTCTAGGGTAATATCGCGAAGGAAAATGGTGTTGATATGACACAGGGTGTTACTATCGCTCTTGCGATAATTGACGTTTTGACTCAAGCAAATGAGCCTCTGCCAGCAGTCTCTATCTATAATAGAATCGTTGAAAATGGTCTCTACTCTTTTAAAGCAAAAGATCCTAGATCAATAGTTAGAGCCACTGTTCGGAAGCACTGTGAAAACCTTGACTATGCTACTGCAAGAAAAACGAAATATTTTTATATCACCAAAGACAAAAAGTACGGTCTCATTACACGGAAGAAAGAGCCTCAAGCGAAACAAGACAGCAAGTCTTCCAAGCTTGAAGGTGCAGGACAAGAGCTGCGTGATGCTTACCAAAAGTATGACAGGCTATTTAAAGAGCATTTGAGGAAGCAGTTAGATGCATTGAGCCCTTATGAGTTTGAAAATTTCGCAAGGAATTTTCTCACTGAATTTGGTTTTGACAAAATGGAAGTGACTAAGAAAAGTCGCGATGGGGGCATCGATGGAAACGGGTTTGTGAAGGTCGGTTTTACAACATTCAGCGTTTCATTTGAATGTAAGCGCTGGAGAAAAAAGCCCGTTGGGCCAGATGTTGTGAGCAAACTAAGAGGGCGAATTCATGGCCTCTATGATCAGGGTTACCTGTTCACAACGAATCGTTTTACGGCTGAGGCTAAGAAGGAAGCCTTGCGCAGTGGGACGACAAAAATAGCTCTAATCGATGGTAAAGGGATTGTTGAACTGATGCTAAAAAAAGGCATCGGTGTCGAGCGCCAGGACGCGTTCCCAACTTATGATAGTGCGATTGACTTGCTCCTGTCGCCTGACGACTAATCTCCAAGAGCCAACAGATCCTCAATACTTGCTACATTCCGATTTGCTGCAAGATAGCCAATCCCTCTATGGAGATGCTGCTTGAGCTGAGAGGCTAAAACCTTGGGCGACAGCTCAAGTCCATCATTTACACATCGCTGCTTGAGCAGGGCCAGGTAGATTTCCTGGTGCTTGCCGCCAAAAGTCTTCCACGTCATCTCAACGGCACCATCGTTTACAATCGCCTTGTCTTGAACAGGAGAAGGTTCTGCTAGGGATACACAAAATGCCCACCGGCAGAGAACGTTCCAATTCTTAATGCCCGTATAGCGTTTGAGCTTTGCCAATTGGTCTTTGGCCTGTTGTGAAAGTCGAACTGTTTCAATGCTCATAGGTTAATCCCAAAAATACCCGTTCTTAACGTCAGTGGCTTGTATTGCTGGATTGAAATGCAGATTGTAGCCATGGCTCCGATTAGGCTTAAGTTGCTCATCGTAATTCTGGTCAATTTCCTCGTCCGTCGAGAGGAGAATGACCTGGTGGCTAGCTACAGGGAAGTAGTGCTTGATTAGGTTTTCTCTGTGTGTGGAATCAAGGCGTCCGAGTGGAGTGTCTATGATGACGGGTAACGGGCGTTCCGAAGCTCTTGCAAGCCCCCAAAGAGTTGAAAGGATCAAGAGCTGTCTTTCACCTGCTGAGAGAGCACTAGGGCTCAGCTCCTTCCCTTTGTGGCCATAGATAGTCATCTCATAGGTGGCCGGATCGATTTTTAAATTGGTAATAAAACCTTTCTTTCTGAAAACCACTTCGAGGCTCGACCGGATACAGTCCTCAACTTGACCGACAGCACTTTCAACAAGCTTGCCCTGAAACTTTTGAACGTAGGCGATAGTTTTTTTGCCATAAGCTACGGTTCGTCCACTCTCTTCCTGTTCAGCGCGTACCTTGGCTCCTTTGTCGATTTGCTTGTCGAGCATTTGCTCCTTGGTCGTGATACTATTGCCAACCCTCTCAACCTTGAGTTCTAGGTCTATGAGAGTCTTCTTGGCGTCCGTCATCTGTGATTCAAGGCCGTCTCTTACGCTAAGCATGTCAGCAAGGTCTTCTTCCTTTGGGACGAGTTCTAGCTGTGCTGTGATTGCCTTAATTTTGTCTTCAACTGTTTTTTTGGAATTGAGTAGGTTGTTTGCACTGCCTCTTTGATGCCGAACCTCTGGGGTGACTTCTTTGAGGAGGTTTTCTGCTTCTGAGGAAAGGCTTAAATACTGCTCTACACGCGTACGTTCCTCAAGGTTTGCACGGTCTTCGCTAAAATAGTTGTCTACGATTTCTCGGAGTGAATCTGGAGCCTCTGAAAGTAAACTCAGGACTTTCTGGTCTCGAGCTGAAAGGCTTTCAAGCATTTCTATGCCAACTATTGCTGTATGCTCATTTTGGGCTTGTTGAGAAACCTGTCCAACGAGGCCCTCAAGGAGGGTCAAAGGAAGCACTCCGCCTGCCAAATCTATCAGTTCTCGCTTCAGTGCCGCTTGATTCTTACGTTCCTTTTCAAGAGCTTTCTGCAGGTCAAGCTTCTGGTAGAATAGTCCAATCCCCGCATCCACTAACCGTTTTTCGATGGCTTTAATCTTTTTTTCAATCGTTAGCTTGGTGTCGCTTTGATCTATTAGCTTTTGCTCAAGGTCTTTGTGTTGAGCTTCCAGTGCTTCAAGCTCTTCTTCAATTTGAGCGATTCTTTTAAGCTCGCTGTTGCCGCGCGTTTCCTTGGTTTTGTTGCGAATGAGGGCCTTGATATCTTTTTGAAGGCGTTCAACTAAATCTACACCAAGCAATGCATGGACACCTGTTTTCAGGAGTTCTTTGGTTCTACCCTTTTGTGCATAGTGCTCGACCTTTTCTCCATCAAAGAAAAACAAATGGGATATGCCAACTGGGATTAACCGCTCAACGTATTCATCCCAAGTACTTGTTAGAGCTGAGTCGAGTTCTCCATCTTTCCACACTTGGAATGACTCAACAACATCTGCTGACCCATTTATCTCCCAGCTCCTCTCTAGACGTAGGTTCTCGGCGATCCCTTGTTGGGTGGCGCGGAACTCCAGAACGACTGATGTAGGAGCTTCTAGCTGCGTTTCCCAGTGCATGTAGTTGGCGAGTTGCTTTAGGTATCCACCGTTACCTCGGCTTAGTATTCTGGCTCTTTTGCCATACAGGGCAAGTTGGACACCGTTAAGCAAGCTGGTTTTTCCCGCTCCATTAAGCCCTCCAACCAAGATGATTGGCCGGTTGGCTTGCTTCGGAGTCAGGTCAAAAATTTGCTTACCTTGATAAGTGCCGAAGTTGTTGAACGTGATTTTGTCTATGATCATTTTACAGTCTCTCGTTTGGCCTCACGAGCCACACTTGCTTGGTATTTTTTCTTTTTCCTAGCAAACGAAACTGCATCATTTTCGTCTTCGTAAAAGGTCTTCTGCAAGGCTGATTCAATCTTGTCCAAGAAACCCACACGTCTAACCTGATTTCGATTCTGCCATTCGAGGTCAAGCATTTCACGAATGCACTCAAAACGGAGAAAGTCGTCTCCACAGACTTCTTTTAGCAAATCCATCTCTGGCTGACCAAAGCAGTGATAGTAGTCTGTGTCGTCGGCGAATGGTTCGCCGGTTGTTTCTTTGTAAATTCTTGGGAGAATGTCTTCTAGCTCGTGTTTGTCGACGAGCCAAATTCTCCGGATCTCTTTCAATTCCTCAAAAGAGATAAGCTCAATCTCACGATATTCAGGTGGGGCGTTTTCTCTCAACTTTTGCTGGGTTTCAAGCAGGCGTCTCAGAAAACGCTCACGGACATGTTGTAAATATGGGCCATGAATTGGGCCATTTTTATGCAGTTGGACACGGCCCGACATCCTGCGAAAATCTCTTAGGTGGTCGTCATTTTTTACGTCCAAAAGATCACGAAATGCTGTGAGGGGCAGAAGCCATTCGTTTCGAGGGTCATTGGCTATCATGGCTTCCATAGATTTATCTCTGGCAACCAATGTGCAGACCCAACATCCAAATCGGCTAGCACCGCAACTAGGGGTTGATTGATCTAAGACGAGTGGGCATTCACGGTCTTCCGTCGCGTCTTTGTATAGTTCTAGTAGTTCTGTTGATCCGAGGCCCCAAGGGTTCTCGGTGCGGGTTATGAATAGCCAAACATCATCATTCGACCAATCTTCAATTGGTGTATATATGGAACAGTTTGGAATGCTTCCATTTGGGCTTAGGCGAGCACGAGTCCTAAGCCTTTCGTGCTTTTCCATGGTCCTCGCACGAAGAGCGCTCTCTGCCTTACGTGTGCCAATTGCGAGAATAGTTTCTCCGTACTGATTGACGACGTCATAGATAAATTGGTTCGAAGGCCAGATTTTTAGCCTTTCGGTACACCAACGAAACATGGGCCTCGGCGCAGGATATCCTTTCCCTAAAAGCTGCACCCAAAAACTACTCTCAACCTTAGGATGAAGCTGTGTGGCATGTATTGGCATCTTGGCCGCTTTAGCGGCCTTATTCATCATGTTTAGCGAACGGGAAACCCAGTTCGATACTATGGGGTTCTCTACCAATGTGTCTGTGCTGATGACATGTACTTTTTTCTTGTTCCGCTTCTTTTCATCCAGTTTAGCCAAAGCACCCCAAATTAGTTGCAGAACAACGGTGGAATCCTTTCCGCCACTGTATCCGACAACCCATGGAAGGTCGTTTTCGAGATATAGATCCTGGATCTCTTTGTGAATGACCTCGATGGTTTCGCTGAAACCAAGTTCGTCAAAGAGGGATTCGTGTTGGTTGCTGTCAGACATTTATACTCGTGAAATAGGGGTGTTACGTTTAGCTTATAGGATAAAAATTGCCGTTGAAAAAACTCATACGTCATGCGTCGAGAAGTGTAAATGGTGAGCTAACGTTGAGCGAGTACGGACAAAGGCGCGAGGGATTTAGTTTATTGGGAATTGAATGTGTGCTATCGGATTTACGAAGTGCAGCGTAGTAACTATTGGAGGAGATGAAATGTCCAAAGTTAAGCTTGAGTTTAAGAAAAATGTCTACCTTCAGAACTTTGATCATTACTGCAACGTAATATATCCGACTTTTTCTGAGTACTTTGACAAAGTGGAAAATTGGAAGCGCTTTCTCAATGGGCTAAATGATTCTAAGCGACAAGATTTTCTGCATCTTGCCGCAATGTATCATTTTCTTGTGGTGAAATCTGAGCTAAAAACTGATGGCGAATTGGTGGGATACTTTGATCAGTCTTATAAGTTGCTCAGTATTATATCCCTTATTGAGGCCGCCGTGGGCCATAAGCATCGTGATTTTTTTAGCTGGCTTAATAAGAAAGATCACCGGAAATTCATTTTCCCTTTGAAGTGGGAGACTCTGGAGACAAGATATAAAGAGTATAAAAGCTATCTAGGAGCACAGAGTAAGTTTTTGAAATTTTTTAGAGAATTAGATAAGCCAACTCGCGAACATTTAGTCGAAACTGTGACGGTTGAAGGCAATAAGTTCCCGCTAAAGGAGCTTGCAGACTACTTTTACCACATACGGTCAAAATTCGTACATGAGGCTACGCCAGCCGTTCAAATTTCAGATTCCATAATTTTAAGCATGACATCCGAAGGGCTTAAGGAAACGAACTTGACTCTTGATCTGTTGAAAACAGTATTCGAGCATGGTTTGTTAATCCAGTATGGTTTTTCTTTTGACTAGGAGTGACTTGGCTTTCTCATAGCCCCGGTCAAGGCGAATTTAATCTCTGACATGTTGGCGAGGATGGGGCATATGCCCGCTTTAGATCATTGAAGAAATTCATGATTTCAGACTCAGGCACGTTTCCACTCAAGGCGTTAAGGGCGTCTTGAACATCAGAAACATTTTTTTCATTTCACTGATCTTCACACTTATGAAGCTGGGGCAGTTAATGCCGTGTGTGGTTTTAGTCAGGCAATACGGCTTGCCGTGGAGGCGCTGGGAGAGCTTCAGTGCCATGGGCCCTGCGTATTCCGCCATGAACCGAAAGTGTTCGGGAATTATGATTTCTACATCATTGAGCATGGCTTTCTCTTATTCGAACCGTCCGTACATGGTCTCGTGACATTCCTTAAGGAACATCATCATCTCATCGTAATTACCACTCTCATAAAATTGGATCATTCCAGCATTGTATTCAGTCAACCGCTTGGCCGGGATGGAGAGTGGGGAATATCCGTTGTTCATCAGGTGGCCGTTGAGCATGAGCAGGCCGGTGCGCTTATTGCCATCCCAGAAGAATTGGCTGCGGGCGAAGTCGAGGTGCAGGCGGTAGGCTTGTTCGCGCACGTCTTCGAGTTTCAAGATGTCGCTGATCACGCTTTCAAAAAGTTTATCGAGTTCATCTGCTTTGGGAGGCTTATACTCGGTTCCGGCAATACCGACCTGGCCCGTTCGAAAAGCTCCAGGGTCTAGGGCTTCGCCATGGCCGATCACCTTTTGGACGGCGCAGGCGGTCTCTTTGGTCAAGGTGAATGTACCCTCTTTGACCATCTCAATGAGGAGTTCCCATCCGAGTTTTTGCTGCTTGAGTTTCTCGACATCCGAAACTTTGTGACCGCCGACTGTGACGCCCTGGAGATAGGTCTGCACCTCGGGCATAGTGAATGGCATCCCTTCAAGGCGTTGTACGTCGAATACGAGTTCGGCAAATACCTTTTGGGCGATGAAGAGTGCTTTTTTCTTGTCTTGAATCATTTGGGTCATACCTTCGTTCGCTGTGCTCAGTGGGCACGGCACTGTGAGTGATTGCTTTACTCGAAGGATATAAACAATTTCAATTGCCTTGAACAGGCCGGAAGGATGGCTTTCAGGAAGGCGGGTTATCCGGTGGAGTGCCTCTTTAGCAATTCCAGCATATCTACAGCCATAGCTAACTCTTTTTCCGGTAATTCGGAGAGAATATATTTTGCTTTGGAGAGACGGGCCGCCTCCTTCTTTTCTCCGAGTAACTCACCTGCCTCGACATTTAGAGCCCCAGTGATCTTGAGAAGGATCTCAACCGAAAGGTTTACCTGACCACGCTCGATTTCACCGATGTATTTGTAGCTGACATTAGCTCGCTCAGCCAGAGCCTGTTGGCTGAGTTCAGCCTGCTTTCTGTGTGTACGTATTCTCGAACCGATTTTTTCCAGAATGTTTGCCATTAGCTATCTCCTCGTATTGAGCATCGTGCGGAGATAGTCATCATGTTTAAACTCAGAGTAGGTTGTATTTTTTTGTTGAATTTTAACACCAATCAGTGTTGGTGGTGTGTGCTTTTGTCCATAATAAACATCAAAATCTCAGGAGAAGCTATGCGCAAAGCCATTATCACATTATGTCTCATCATTGGACTAGCCGGGTGCGTCGACTCAAGCGTTAGCGTCGTAAAGGACGGCACCATTGCTGGGTACGAAGGGACAACCGTGGGCCAAGCTTTTGAAGGGACGTTTACCAGTCCCAAATGGGAATCAACAACCTCAGGAAAGGGATACACAACGGTTTGTTTTACTGGAGTCATAAGCCAACAGACCCATAGTGCCTTCATTTCAAAGTATATTCGTAGTTATGATTTTGTGAATAATGCAATGATGAGCGGCGGAGCAGACCTCGCCCGAAAGGTTGATCGCAAAATTATTTTTATGCAGAGAGCTCTTCAGCAATGCTACGGCGAAGATGTACTGAAGGAAAAGATTTTGCCTCTACTTGATTTTTGGCGTGAAGCAAGAACCGAGGAAGAGCGCAATGCGCGATATAAGGCTTATTTGTCAGAGATCCTTGATAGTTACTTTGTGATGCTTTCAACAGAGTACTGGCCGACAGGAGAGCCTGTTCAATTCTGCTGGACCCTTTCTAAAGATAAAAAAAACTTCGAGATAGAGTCGTTTTCAAGTCCGTCTTGGGCAAAATTTAGAATGACCTACAATCAAGTTTTGCAGACTATATACACTCAGTAACACGATTCTCTTTCGACTTAGTATCGAGGACAACCAAGTAGTAAAGCGAGGGGCGTACATCCCCCTCGCTTTTTCTTTTGTGGCAACTTAGTCCACCTTTCGTCCTCCGTTTTCTTTCTTATCCTTTCCGCCAGCAATAGCGAACGGGATGCTTCGACTATTTACTACCTGAGTCAAAAAGATACGCACAGCAGCGCTTGGGGTTAGCCCCATTTTGTCAAGAGTCTTTACTGCCTCATCTTTTAGCTCTTCTGGGACTCTGATATTGAGTTGTCCTTGCGACATTCTGTCCTCCTTTGTCTATACTATAGTGATGTAAAACAAGCTGTTGGTGGACAGTGTCGGTACTTTTTTACTCAGACAGCATAATTGTATAGCGAGGAGATGAAATTGCAATGCGAGGATGTTGTTTTCGATACTGATCAAAGATCCACACGAGTGGGACATAGGTAGTATCTAAATAAAGGAGAACAAGAGTAGCAACTAGAACAACTAAAGAACACTAAGAGGAAAACATGACTAGAACATTGAATTCAGAGTATATGGGTTTACCCATTATGACAGACCAACAGAGAGGATATGAGTGTAAAACAGAGATTCTCGATAAGATCCTTTCGGTCATGGAGCACACAACAGAAAAACACAACAAAGTCTTAGCTGTCCGGGTTGATCTGCGATTCCCAAAAGACAAACATTACCCCAACGACAACAAGCTTTTTTCAAAGTTTACTTCCCCGTTCGTTAAAGATCTCAAAAGACAGAAGCTTGACCCTTACTATGTGGCTGTTCGTGAGCAGAGCAAAGAGAAACACCAACATTATCATCTCGTGGTGTTTGTCGACGGGAATAAGGTGAAGTTCCCCAACAAGGTGATTAAGGCCGCAGAAAAGCACTGGGGCAAAACGGTTAACGACGACAAGAGAGGACTGGTTGAGCATTGTACGAAGTCTCGCTCTGGAGAAAAGCAAACCAATTTTTATAGACTCAGGAGGAATGATTCGGACTATGAAGAGCATCGAACTGCTTGCTTCCATCGGTGCAGCTATTTGGCGAAGGTAAACACAAAGGGTAAAACTGCGAAACGTGAACGTGAAGTTTTCGGATCTCAGGTGCCCAAGAAACACTAATTAACAACAAAACGTAACCCCTCTGCATTGAGGCAGACATTCGGCGGCAGCCGTCAGCATTTCATGTTGATGGCTGCCGCCGCTTTGTACAGGAGAAAAACTATGAAATTTATGAATATTGAAAACGAAGTCTTTAAATGTTTCGATACGAACTTTGGACCTATAATCGAGGGAGTCATCCATATCGCGGGTTTGAGGATGCTCCTGTGGGGGCATAATGGCATTGAGAAAGAGCGGATTTGCCACGATGTTTGCCAGTTGCCCCCGGGATGGAGCTTGGCCTGTGATCTTGATGTGCAGATTGAGAGGGAGGTGTATCGGTTAACCCTGTTGGCAGGGGCGTATGAGTTTGCCTTTAAACCCTACATGAAATGCATTAGTGCCCAGGGGAAGTTCATGGAAGAAGTCCTGACGTGTATTACGGTCCGGCAGAGTGGCAAAGGTTATGCGGCCCTTGATTTCAGGGAGGTGCTTAGCTCTCATGCAATGTTTTAGGCAGGCAAGGAAGTGGGGCTCTTGTATCGAATAGAGTTCTTTCTTGTCCTTTCTTGCGATGCTATTACGCCTCTTATTCGCATCAATATCTGATTTGAATACGTGGCTAAGTGAATCAAAAGTAATTTGTAGCATATGTTGACACCGTCGACACCGTTGACATGTCAAACATGTCAACGGTGTCGACGCTATAAAAAAAGAGCCTCCGCATTTGCAAAGGCTCATTGGGGGTTATCTGTTGAAGGCGAATTGGTGTGGCGGGTAGTTTGGATTCATGATGCACTTATGAGAGTGTGTTGTGGTTAAATATTGCCCCAGCATTCCATGCCGCTCGAGCATGTCGGCCCCGGATTGGATTTCCTGTGCAGAACATCGCCCGATTCCACGTTGGGCCTGGCGTATTGTGAAGTCTGATCTGGGGTAGCGTTCATGCCACTTCAAAATCTTCCTGGCAAACTTTAATGCCTGTAGGCGTTCAAGATCGAATGCTGCCATTGCGTGCTGGGTATAGTAGCAGGCCAAGTCGATCCCTCCTTTCATGCTTATTTCGCTGATCGCATGTTCGTTAGGGGCGTCATGCTGCCAAAGGTGGATTGTGCCTGCGAGGCGAATCGCGTGTCCTGTCAATTTTTCCCCGAAGGACTCAAAATTAGCAAAGCGTCCTTCATGGATGAGCGAATTAACTTTCTGTTCAAAAGTTTTGAGGGCATCTCGGGCGTCATTGGACAAGGAAAGAGAATACACTTCCCTGTCGGCTGTATTCGCAACAGGGCATGTGTCTAGCAAGCGTCGGACAGTCTCTTCGTAATGAATGACAGATTGCTCAGGAATTTCGGGCGCATCAGCCCGTTTAGGGCCGCCTCTCCAAGTCGCAAAGGTAGGGAGAATTCTGGGAAGAACTCCATGCTCTTTGAGTTTGTTTTTAGAATAGAGTGTTTCAATCACCTCCATCTGGACAAGCGAGCAGATTGTCAAACAAGGTGCACGCATTCTGACTGATTTTGCTGTGCTGGTCTCGTTGCTGAAGGGCTCCATGGTGTATCCTTTCAAGAGAATGTCGTCTTCATTCGGTCGGACGCGATTTTTCCAGAGCCCTCCTTCGGCCTCCATGATTCCTATAGCTTCATCTTGCTGCTGCATTACTTCAGCCAACTTTTTGGGAGTAGGGGAGTCGAGTAGATAACGAGGGCGTGAGTGAGATTTGTTAAGAAGTGCTTGATAGGGCCTCATCTCCTCCGCGACAATCGCCGCGATTTCTTCGCGTTTAAGTGCGTCTTGTGACGCAAGTTCCTTGAGAGCTCTTCTTTTTACGTCATTTATCATGGTCTTGAGGACATTTTTTTGGAGTTCGCATGTCATGGAGTCCTGGTCGTAGCTCGCTTGCTTTGCTTTTTCCGCGTCTTCAAAAGGACGACGGAAGAAGCTTACGATTGCACTTTTCCTGCTGCCGGACGGCATCCCGATAAGCATGTAGTTGGTCAATGCTTCAATATGTTCTTCGCTAATATGGATTTGATACTTGCCGCGCGCTGCAATGGTGACGGCTCCGATTGCAGTGCTTCCGACGGCTTCAAGCGGTACTTGCAGTGATCTTGCGACCTCCTCGGTCAACTGCGCTAATTCATCGGGAAGAGCGTTTATGGGGAATTCTGCACATACTTCAAAGCCACGGGGAAGCGGCGTGATCGCCTGGTATTTGAGTTGTTCCCTGAAGTCGTTTTGTTGATAAGCATCTCGTATTTCGAGTTCAGCCTTTACTCGGCGTTTTCGGGATGATGCGAGGTTGGCAACGGCATTGTTAATTGATGTCTCGTGATTGATGGCGTGTAAGGCGGAGCTGGTTTTATGGTTTCCCATATCTTTGAAGGGAGTTGTATGTGTGTGAGTTTTGTGCGCCCCTTCCTGAGGCTCTTTGTTGTAGGTCTTGTTTGTGATATCCACATCTTCAGTCGTTTGAAGATTGTTCTTGAAAGAATCGCTCACGTGATAACTCCTTTGGGCGGCAAGCAGCGCCTGCCGCCCGTTGTTTGGCTACTTCTGTCGGAAGCGGGTGGTGATCTTGCTAGGAGTGACGTTGAATTCGACCGTGAATTCTACTTCACGCCCTTCGGGCCAATCTTCAGCAGGAAAGTAAAGAGCTTCTTCAAGATGGCTCCGGTAGTCGGCCAAAGAAGTGCGAATGTCGTCAGAGACTTCGCAGGGAGTCAGGGATATGTTGACGTTTGCCTTAGGCGTTTTGGCCTCAACTGTGTCGACAGCGACATCAGAGTGGCGTTTTTTGGGGTTAGGCATAATGGCCTCCTAGTTGTCGTTGTGTTCAATACGGCATTTGTCCATAAATGCCTGAATCTCTGTGAGTGAGTACCGAATCGATCTTGTGCCTATCCGGTGATACGGAAATCCCGTACGCTTGTGCCTGTCGCTTTGTAATTTAGAGCGGGAAAGGCCCGTCATATAGGCTACTTCTTGCTCTGTGATGTAATGTTTGCGCTCCATTGTTTTCTCGTTTTGATTGAGTTGTTGTGTGCTCCTCATCGAGGGCGGGACTAGACCAGCGAGCTCGCTTTAAATCTATAGATTCCAGAATATGGTTAGTCCCCTGGGAAAATGGACAAGTCGCTTTTTTTTGTAGTTATACGTTTGAAATAAAGGAATATTTTGTGATTTTTTTTGATCCGGAAGTTGTGATTCGAGAGCCGTTGGTCGTGTTGGATAAGGATATCTCGTTTCGGTGCGATCATCCTGAGGGTGCTTTCGACGTAAAGATCACAAATGCTGATATGGCTGCTATCCATGCAACTGACGCTCAAGTTCAATTGGCGTTGGATTATGTTGCCTTTCTTATTCGTCACAACGTAACAATTTACTCGGGTATTTGTTGTGATGCGGGAGGTCGGGAAGTTTTTCAGTCTGAATATTGGGGGTGGTTGTTCATTCTTCTGCTTCAAGGGGAACGGAGGGGGTTAAAACCAAAGAGTAAATTTGGTGTCAGTCTGGAGAGAGCGAAAGCGACTGTGAAGATAGGAGCGTATGTTCTTATGCTTAAAGGGGATTTGTCTAAGTATGACTACTATGGGCTAACTCCTCGTCGGCAAAGTGAGCTTCAAAGGTATGTGGATAAATTGCTCAAGGCTTTTGCTAATGGCAAAAGGGATGCTGAACGAAGTTCAATAGTTAGTGCTGATATTGCAGAAGTTGAGTTTCTTTCTGCTGAGTATAGAAAACGCCGTTTTGTCCTTGATACGATGGAAGATGAGGAGCTTCGGGGATTGGCCCAAAGATCTTTTGATTTGTTGAGATCGGCTTACGAGCGATGGGCCGAAGAGGAGGGATGCTCCGATTGCCCATGGCGTACAATGGAGATTTTGGGAGCAGAAGGGTGGCCTTACATAATGCACTCTCAAGGTTGTGGGCCTTATTCTTGCCGCTTTAAAGTAATGATTTCGAAAGGGATTGATCTGTTTGGGAGAGCTATAGGGCAAACCCCAGATGGGGTCGTAGGGAAGTTTGATCTCTATTCATGTGATGTGCCAACTGGAATAGTAATGGCTTTGGGAGAGTGTTTTAAGCTCGCCAAAAGATATGGATTATATCCCTATGATCTTTTTACACTCACTAATATGGAAACAATCTCTTTTGGGAATGGTTCGATATTGGCCCCCAATTTTTATTGGGTGCCTTCATGTGAGTGGAGTGAGAAGCCTGAGAAAGCTCAAGCGGCACTAGAGGCTGTTTATGAAGATAGAAAAAAACAATTGGGCACTGGGAAATTTCATAAGCAAAAAGAAGGGCGTTTGATCGGGTTGTGGGTGTGGGACAAAACGCACTTACGAGGGGCAAGTGTTAAAGTTAATCAAACCGCTTTGATTAAAGAAATGTATGAGACAAGCTGGTTTCAGAGTCTGCCGTTAGGGCCGACGCAGTATGAGCAATATAAAAATAATACGCAGGTCAATTATCAAAACACCATCGAAAGCCATAGAGATAGTTATTATCTTGCCAATCTCTGTGCTCAGGAAGGACGAATTGTGCCTGGGGCTAGAACAATTATAGAGGAGGACGGTTCTGAAAGTTGAAGGGAGTCAATTTCACTCCATCTGTTGGGTATAGTGTTGGGTACGCCACAAAAAATGAAAAAAGCCGACCATTTCTGATCGGCAATTTATTCAATGATGGCGGAAGCGTACAGGAGTCGAACCTGCCCAGGACATCACTGCCCAACATTGGTTTTGAAGACCAAGCGCCACACCGGTGACGAGACGCTTCCGTGGTGGAAGTACCCTTAGCAATTGGGGGGGGAAGCTGCAACCATTATGATTTTGGGCAGAGTTTGGCCCCTTGCCGGCTCTTGTTTTCAGCTTCCTGTGATTTGAGGCCGAGAGGTAGAGAGCGGGGAGTTTCCTGTCTGTACTTTGCGTTGGGAGTTGCGTATTATCAGACGAATATTGAAACAAGTCGCCGGGGGATCCCGGTTCTTTGCCTTTGTGGCTTGCAACCACACAGTATGGGAGTCAGAGATGAAAAGAATGAGCATGTTGTCGGCCTTCGCGGTCGCTATTGTTGCCCTGATTGCATTTTCCGGAGTCGGTGGAGCCTCGAATATGGGGAATCTGGTGAACAAGGCCTGTTCGCCGTGTCATTCCACAAAACGAATTTGCCTGAATGTCGGCGTCAAGAGCGAAAAGGCCTGGGTGGCAACCGTACAGCGCATGGTTGACGCAGGTGCTCCGCTTGGGGCGGACATGGTGGCTCCGGTCGCATCCTATCTTGCCGGAATGGCTCCGGGAAGCGGGCCTGTTTGCGATTAGATGCTGCAAAGGCAGTTTGACTGTCTGTCGACGTCTTTTTTCTTTCGTATGCGTAATCTTTGCGGCTTCATAGTTTTTGCCGCCATTCTTGCGACTGGTGTCTGTCATGCCCAGACTGCGGATTATCATCTGGGTGTGGGGGCGCGTGTCAGTCCTGCATCCCCTCCTGAAGTTATTGATATGGCATGGGCGTCGGGGGAATCTTACGGTCCTGCCATCGGGAAGAGGGTTCAGGTGTTCGTGCTCGCAGGTCTGTTCGGCAGGCAGGGGCAGGGCGAAAGTCGTGAGTTGCCCGAGGCTGAACGTCTCGGGAATGCGCGAATACTCATGTTTGAAGATGGGCGCTGGCAGCCGCTCCGGCCTGTGGGGATTCATTACGGTCTTGAGATTCCGTTCGCGATGCGGATGGCTCAGTTGAATGAAGGGGAAACCATAGGCGTGGTCGTTGCCGAGGGCGCGGATGGTGATTACCTCTCAAAAGCAACAGAAGCCATGAGGGCGGTGTCGTGCGAGCTTGTGGCCTGCGTTCGGTTGAACCGCAAGGCGGATGTTGTCTCTCCCGATTTTTCGAAGATGTGTGAAATAGATGCGTCGGCCTTCCTCAAGGTTGAGAAAGGCACGATCTGGGGTGTGGAAGCCATGGCCGACAAGGGTATATTTCTTGCGGATTATGTTTGGAATCAATTGCAGAAAAACAAGGATAGATAAATGGCACTGACATATGTATCGGCGACCGTGATCGCCAAGGACGGCAAAGAGGAAGAACTGGAAAAGGCGCTTTCTGCTGTGATTGCCGATGTGCGCGCTGAAGATGGGTGCATTCGATATGATCTGCACCGTTCCGATTATGGCAACGTCTTTCTCTTTTATGAAATATGGGAGAGCGAGGCCCACCTTGCCGCGCATGGCAAAACCGCGCACATCAAGGCCATGCAGGCCGCAACCGCCGATCTTGTGGCAGCGCCCTCCGAGGTCAATATTTGGCGGGCTGTGGACGTGAAATAGTCCTTCTCGTCATAGTGCAATAGAAAGCCCCGAAAGTTCATGCTTCCGGGGCTTTTTTTGTAATCATTTTGCCGCAGGCAAGAGCGGCATCCCACGCTGATTTATTTAATCTTCAAGAAGATAATCAATCGTCGTCACGACGCGCACCCGCTTGACTTCCGGGGTGAAGCGGTCTCGATCCTGAAGGCTGAAGTAGCCCTGTGTCGCTCTGCGGATGGCTCCGACATGCGAGCCGGAATCCTCGGCGAACTGCTTGGCCGCGCTTCGTGCGTTGCGGGTGGCTTCGGCGATCATTTCCGGCTTGATTTCGTTGAGTCCGGTGAAGGCAAAGGTCGGGCGGAATTCGTAGTTCTGGACCAGCATGACCCCGCGGGAGACGAGGTCTCCGGCCTTGGACATGGCTTTTTTCACAGTGGCGATGTCGCCGGAGCGAACTGTGAGCACGGCCTGTGCCCGGTACCGCTGGAGCGGTCTCTGGTTGGGGTTCATGGACTGCATGTCGTCGATTCGCGGCGCGGTGTCCATGACTTCGGCGTTGCCGAGGCCCTGCTCCTTGAGGAAGGCCATGATTTCGGTTCGGGATTTCCGGATGGCCGTGTCCACTTCGGGAAGCGTGTTGGCCGCGGCGCTGAAACTGATGGGCCACATGGCCAGGTTGGCCGGGACTTCGCGTTCGGCCAATCCCTTGACGGTTACGTATCGGTCCATGGCCTTGAAATTGACGAGAGCGTTGCCGAGCACGAAGCAGCCTGCGACGATGCCAGCGGCAATGAATAAGCCGAGAAAGAAATTATGTGCGCCGTTTTTGTTGTCCATGGGTATTCCTGCCAGTGTTGTATGTGAGTTCTGCGAAACAAGCCTACGCCATGGTCTTAGCCATGGTCAATGGAGCGGGTATAGTATCTGATGTTCCAAATGTCACCAATGAGGGATTAATTCTTTACTGTAAGGGAACATGCCGGGTATATTCTTTTTTATTCTTGGAAGTTGTTGGTGGCTGTTGGCCTGTAATTCAGATGAAGGGGGTAGATAATGTCTGAGATTGAAGTGACTGAAGCGGCGTCCAAGAGTCGTTATAGTATGAAAGGTGATAGGATTGTTAGGTGTGAGTTTTACAAGAATACGGAAGAGCTTTTTTTCTTGGGGGAAAGTGGTAACAAGTATAGATGCCCCATACCCGGACGGTTTTCAGCCAATGTCCATAAACAGGTCAAGGAATGGTTTAAGGATGAAGAGTTCACGCGCGTGCAGGATGTGTGGAAAATAGAGGTGTCCCCTTGGGAGGGGGAGTGAAGTCCGGCTGAGAGGACGACTAAAGTCGGAATGGTATCAAACAAAAAGAGGCAATCGAAATTTTCGATTGCCTCTATTTTATGCATGGCGTCCCCAAGGGGATTTGAACCCCTGTTAACGGCGTGAAAGGCCGCCGTCCTGGACCAGACTAGACGATGGGGACGCATGATGCGACAGGCTTTTCGGCAGGTTGTCTGGAACCTCTTGGTGCCGGTTTGCCCCGTCTGGAGAAGCGTGTTTTACACATTTTTCTGGACGGGGCAAGTCTTTTTTCGGGGGGATGTCATTTTTTCTACTTTCCCTGTCGGAATTGAAAAGCTTCGGTGTGAAGGATTGTTACTTCCGGGGAGAAAAAACGCGACAATTTTGCACCTCTTTCGAAAGATGGTTTTGTCAAGTTTATGTGTGAAAAAAACGAAGCAGTATTTGATGCTAAAACTTATTAGGATATCTAAAAAATAACTTTTTTGACATGGCGACAATATTGTCGTATGCTGCAATCAATCGAATTTATTTGGTTAACCCTCAATGTTGATTTTAAAATGATGCATTGAGTGTTGGTTTTGGTGCAGTGGATAATGATTTGTTGCATCGTTATTTCGATATAACACTGTTTTTTTGTAGTCATTAACTACTGTACAATTCAAAAATTAGCATGTCTGGCATTTTTACAATAATTATTATGCATTTGCCCACAGAGTGGCATATTCGATCTAAAAATTCACCTGTTCACGGTGTTCCACGGATAACTATCCCCTGCGGTCTGCGTGACCGTGTCCCCGTACCTTAGCCTTGACTTTTTTCATAATTGTGTAGGTGACCTCTTCATCCAGGATGAAGGGGGTCTGTTGTCACATATATCGGAGAGATCATGGGAACTATCCGCGTCGAGAATTTATATAAAATATTTGGAAACAAACCCCAAAAGGCTTTGGGAATGCTCAAGTCGGGCCACGACAAGAAGTCCGTTCTTGAGGAAACCGGGATGACCGTTGGTGTGGATGATGCGTCTTTTACCATCGAGACCGGCGAGATTTTTGTTATTATGGGATTGTCCGGGTCCGGCAAGTCTACCATTGTCCGCATGCTCAACCGCCTCATCGAGCCGACGTCAGGTCGAGTCCTTGTGGACGGGCAGGACATCACGGCCATGAACAATGAGGAATTATTCACATTCCGGCTCCATAACATGAGTATGGTGTTCCAGTCGTTCGCACTCATGCCGCACCAGACCGTTCTGGATAATGCCGCTTTCGGGCTGGAATTGGCCGGCGTGGACAAGAAGAAGCGCCACAAGCGTGCGCGGGAGGCGTTGGAGCAGGTCGGATTGACCGGCTGGGAAGATCAGTACCCCGATCAGCTGAGCGGAGGAATGCAGCAGCGTGTCGGTTTGGCACGCGGTTTGGCTGTCGATCCCGAAATCCTGCTCATGGACGAGGCGTTTTCCGCTCTTGATCCGTTGATTCGCACCGAAATGCAGGATGAACTGCTCAAGCTGCAGGATGAACATCAGCGTACCATTGTCTTTATTTCCCATGACCTCGACGAGGCTCTCCGCATCGGTGATCGGATTGCCATCATGGAGGGCGGCAAGGTCGTTCAGGTGGGGACACCGGACGACATCCTGCAGAACCCTGCCAATGATTATGTCCGTGCGTTTTTCCGCGGTGTTGACCCCACCAACGTTATCTGCGCCGGAGATATCGTCAAGGATACTCACCCGACCATTATCGTCACCAAGAAGGGAAGCATGCGCGCGGCCCACGAAATTCTCAGCGGCAGCGAGCGGGAGCACGGCTATGTGCTTGACGCTCATCGCCATCTGCTCGGTGTGGTGTCATCCGAAGGCATTCAGGCTGCATTGGAGGCCGGGTTGAGCGAACTGTCGCTGCGGGAAGTCCTGCTGCCGGAATTTGAATCCGTCTCATTGGATGATTCCATGCAGGATATATTGCCGTTGGTCGCTTCAAGCCTGTGGCCCGTGCCGGTGGTTGACGCAAACGGGGTATACAAGGGCGTTGTTTCCAAGAGCCGTTTTTTGAGAACCCTGCATAAAGCAGAGGACGTTATCCAGGATGAGGGGGGCGAATAACGATGTTTGAAGAAGCTATTATACCTCTTGATCAGTGGGTGTCGGCTTTCGTTGACTTGCTGGTTGATGATTACAGAGATGTTTTTCAGATGTTGAAATGGCCTGTGGAGCAGATGCTCAATGGGTTTGAGCAAGGGCTTTCGAGCATTCATCCTTTGATTGTCATAACAGTCATTGCCGTTGCCGCCTTGAAATTTTCTGGAAAGCGACTCGCCGTTTTCAGTTATCTCGCCATGCTCCTGATCGGGTTCCTGGGACTGTGGGAGGACGCCATGATCACTTTGGCCATGGTCTTGTCTTCTGTGGTCATCTGTACGCTGCTCGGCATTCCGCTTGGAATCATGGCCGGGCGCAGCGACAAGTTTGAGGCGGCGTTCAGGCCCGTGCTGGATGCCATGCAGACCACTCCGGCCTTCGTGTATCTGGTCCCCATCGTCATGCTTTTTTCCGTGGGTAACGTGGCGGGCGTCCTTGCGACGATCATTTTTGCCCTGCCGCCCATAATCCGGTTGACGAGTCTGGGAATCAGGCAGGTTCACCCCGAGCTGGTCGAAGCAGCACAGGCCTTCGGTGCCAACCGTTTGCAGGTGCTGGTCAAGGTGCAGATTCCTCTGGCCCTGCCGACAATTCTGGCCGGATTGAACCAGACCATCATGATGGCGCTTTCCATGGTTGTCATTGCCGCGCTCATTGGCGCGGGCGGTCTTGGTTCCCCCGTTATTCTCGGTCTGAACACGCTTGATATCGGCCGTGCTGTTGTCGGCGGCGTGGGGATCGTGCTCATGGCCATCGTTCTCGACCGCATCACTCAATCAATGGCTCAAAAGTAGTAATCAAATAGAGAATCTGAGGAGGTTCCATGAAACTGATGAAGTTGACGCTCGCCGCAATCTGTGCGGTTCTGATCGCGTCCTCCGCTATGGCAATGGATATGAAACCGGGCAAGGGCGTGACCCTGAAGCCTGCACGCGCTACCTGGAATACCGGTTTTTTCCAGGAAGCTCTGGTCCGTCGAGGACTGGAAGAACTTGGCTACACCGTGAAAAAGCCCAAGGATCTGCAAAACCCCATCGCTTACAAGTCCATTTATCTGGGCGACATTGATTACTGGTGCAACGGCAACTTTCCGCTGCATGATGCCCAGCTGCCCAAAAACTTCGAAAAGAAGGGCGTGATTCTCGATCCGATCATCAAGGCCGGCGGCATGCAGGGCTACCTCGTGTCCAAAAAGGAAGTCGAAAAATTCGGCATCAAGTCTCTTGATGATTTCAAGCGTCCCGAGGTCAAGAAGGCATTTGACCTGAATGGCGACGGCAAGGCCGATCTTACTGCCTGCCCTCCGGGCTGGGGTTGTGAAAAGGTTATCGCCAGACATATGGAAGTGTATGACCTTGCCGATCATATCAAGCCGATCAAGGCCTCTTATGAAGCAGGCATGGCATCCGCTCTCGGAGCCTACAAATCCGGCAAGCCGATTTTCTTCTACACCTGGACCCCGAACTGGACTGTTTTCAAGGTCAAACCGGGCAAGGACGTGATGTGGATCAACGTTCCTGCCGAGGGTGATACCGAAGCAGAAGTCTCCGGTATTGAAGGTGCAGTCTCCGATCCTCTGCGCCCCGGTTTTGTGGTGTATGACATCACCGTCGTGGCCAATAAGAAGTTCCTTGAGAAGAATGCGGCTGCCGCTTCCTTCCTGAACAGCTTCAGGCTCACCATCGGCGACGTCAGCGCCCAGAACACCCGCATGAATGAAGGTGAAAAGTCCGACAAGGACATTGCCAAGCATGTGGACGAGTGGATTGCCAAGCATCAGGACAAGTGGAACGGCTGGCTTGATGCAGCCCGCAAGGCCGCCAAGTAGCGCTTCTCGTTTCTTAAATAAAAGAGCCCCGGAGACATTCTGTTTCCGGGGCTTTCTTTATGCTCGGACCCGACTTGAAGAGAGGGGACATTTTTCCCACAGTGAGTCGGTGGTTCTGTCGACGTGTGCCCACGCCAAACTCGGTAGGGTGGGATGCGGTTCAAAAGAGGGGAGGGGGCCGTTCAGATGGATGGTAAGGGCGTTTGCTGCGTTGGAGGCGGGACGCTCGCTGTTTGAGAAAAGAAATCCCGGAAACGCGAATTTCCGGGATTCTACTTGTGTCTTAAGCGCAAACAAAAAACGGGTTACATCATTATGATGTAACCCGTGGATTTTCGTGGCGTCCCCAAGGGGATTTGAACCCCTGTTAACGGCGTGAAAGGCCGCCGTCCTGGACCAGACTAGACGATGGGGACGCAGTGAAAATTTGGCAGGGCCGCAAGGACTCGAACCTTGATTAACGGAACCAGAATCCGCCGTCCTGCCAATTGAACGACAGCCCTGCAACGAGAGGAAGATTTAAGGGTTACCCCTTTGAAAGTCAACCTCTTTTTTAATTTTTTTTAGACAGCTCTGGCCAGCTGACGTGTGCGCTTTTTCAACTTGTTGATTTTGCGGCGGATGCGATCACGCAGAACGCGTTCGGTGACAGCCTCTTTTTCAACACGCAGAGCGCGGATCTGCTTCTTGATTTCAGCGATCTGCTTCTTGTAGGGGGAGACCTGCTGCTCTTCAACGATGCCGAAGACATCCTTGATGGCTGCAACCAGCTCGTCCTTGTCCTTACCGGAAGCGCCGGTGATCATGGTGAGCTTCTCGATGCACAGGGCACGCAGCTCTTTGGTGGTCATTTTCTCAAGCGGCTTGGTCAGGCCAAGCTCGTCAAAGGAAATTTCTTTCACTTCTTCACTCATGGTGTACTCCTTAAAAAGTGTGGTGAGACGAAAGTTTCACGATTTGTCAAACATTCGCCTGTAGGCCCGATAGCACCTTCCAATAGGTGAATCCGGGTCCAACTCCTTTTCTAAACCGCCCAATTTCTCAGGCTTTTTAAGTTTCCTCGGAGGCTCGGGAGTCTCCGGTCGGATCTCTCCGTCCAAAGGAACTCTGCCGTTTAGCAGTTCGAATACGACTTTGTCAAAGACTTCCTGCTGAAAATATCCGTTGACCTTTTCCAGTATCATCGGGGCGAGGAACTGCGCCTCCTGCATGATCATCGGGTCTTCCGCGGCGAGGATGAGTTTGGTGCCGCGGTGTCCCAGCGGGCGGGCAAGCGGAGCCATTTCGCCCATGAGATCGCCCCACACCTTCCACAGCTGCACGAGCATGACGCTGCCCGTGGTGTCGAGCTTCTCGAAATACGAGGACATGGCCCGTCCGATGCGGACAGTGCGGTTGTTGCGCCCTCTGCGGCTGTGATGTCTGAGGTATCTGGCCATGGTTTCCTGCCTATGGAGTGGGCGTCAGCGTTATGGTAACGATGGACGGCACCAGCTCATATGCCTCGCCAGTGCGTTCCTGCTCATCCACTTCCTTGGCCACTTCTCCGGCTACGTCCTTGGGGTCTCCGCCCTTGAGGATGCCGTAAATGGCCCCGTCCCGGAGAGCTTCATCCGGCATGAACTGACGCGTTATTTCCAAATCCACCTGTTCATAACCGTCCTTGACGATGGTGAGGAGGTGGTTGCTCTGCTTGTCGAAACGCACCGAGCATGGGGTGGTGCATATCTTTCGTCCGTCGGCATACACGGTTGCGCCGATGGGGTTGGTGCTGACCGGAATCTTCTGCTTGGGCGGACCGCATGCCGTCAGGCCGACTGCTACTACTATCATAAGTATGGCAAAGCGAATCTGTTTCATGACTGGCTCCTTTATAAGCTGAAACACCCCCGGATTTGGCGTCCGGGGGTGTTTTTTACATCTTTTCAGGGCCGCCGCAACCGCGTGCTAGCTGCACGTCCGGGCGCGGTAGTTGACTATAAGGGCCGGACAGCCGGGAGAAAGGGCCACCTGAATGACCGTGGAACCGATGAATGGCGTGCCGCCTTCAAGGCTGGATGAATACTGGGCCATGACCACGAGGTCGGCTTCGCTCCAGCGAGCCTTCTTGAGGATTTCCACGTAAGGCACGCCTTCCCAGCATTCGAAGCTGTGGCTGAGTCCTTCAAGCGGCTTGGCGTATCTCTGCTGCATCTTGGCCTTGGCCTTGTCCACGAAGACGTTCATGTCCTGCATGTAGAATTCCGGATTCGGACAGCGTTGGCCGGTGTCGAGCACATGGAATACGTCAATGTGTGCACCGAGCTGTCTGGCGAGCTGCGTGGTGTAGCAGAGCGCGGAGTCGGACGGCGTGGAAAAATCCGTGGCGAACACAATCTTTTTGATGTTTGCGGATTTGCTCCCTTCGTGGGTGACGACCATGGTCGGACAGAAGGCGTTTGAGCAGACATCACGAATGGCTGTGTTTACAGATCCCAACATGCTTCCGGGGTAGATCGATGCGCTGGTATGATGTCCCATGACGATGAGGTCCACTCCCTCGGTGTGGACGAGCTTGAACAGCTTGTCGTGGGATGCGCCGGTAATTACCCTGATGGAATGGTTGGGGATCGTCTTGAGATCTTCCGCGTAGAATTCCCGGATCTTTGCGGCAGACGCCTCCACCAACTTTTGGGCCGGGATGGTGTCGTCAAAGGAGCACCAGTCGTCCTTGCCAATGGGCAGGGCATGATAAATGAGCAGCTCCGCATCATACTTGCGGACCATGTCAAAGGCCGCCTTGGGGGCGGTCTGCGTGTCGATCTGTGGGGTCGTCGCCAAAAGAATCTTCTTGAACATGAGGCTCTCCTTCTCACGCCGGTGTCGTTTCTTGCGTTCCACCGACCGGCTCGGCGGGGTTCAATCCAACTATCGCAATTTCAGGCCGATGGAGCAAGTATTATCGGAATAATTACGACAACTCTGATTATTGAGCCTCCTCGGCGTTCTGTTGGTCGGTGTCTTTGTTGGCGTCTTCAATCAGGTGGAGAAGTCCCAGCCCGGCCTTGGCAGGATTGATTGATGCGCCGACGCTGACGCTGGAAGAGGATGTCTTCTTTGTATAGGAGCCGTCGTTGCCGAAGCTTTCCGAACTGTGGCTGCTTTTCCATTTCTTTTGGGTCCCGACGGTCGGTGCGGCCTCTGCTCCGGCTTCAAGGGCTGCCTCTGCGGCCTTCATCGGGTCCTGCTGCACAGCGCCGCCGAGAGTGGCGGGTTCGGTTGTCCTGATATTTGCCTGCTGGTCTTCCGGGGCCACCTGATCGGAGGATATCACGACCGGTGCCTGCTGGTTCTCAAGCCGTTCCCTGTCTGAGGCGTCGAGCTGATCGCTGCTGATGACAATGGGCTGTTCTCCCGAGGAGGTCTGGGCAACTGTTTTGGCAGGTGTGTCCGGCTGAAGCTGGACAACCACGGAACTGGGGGAAAGCACGTATGCCGTGCCCTGATCTTCCATGGCCTGCGTGTTCAGGAGCGCGTTGGAGATGGCTGCGTCGGCGTTGCCCCCGTTGGAACTGGCGTTGCTGCCGGCGCGGACCGCCCCCTGTGCAACGGCTGCGGTATCGTACACCTGTTTGATCTGGACGTCGGCCTGCCGGTAGCCCTGTTTTTGGAGCGTCAGGATGTGAGCCTGTGTCCGGGTCAGGGGAACGTTGCAGGGCGTGGTGCAGATTTCCGTGCCGTCGGCCAGAACCTGTGCTTCGGCCGGGACGCTGCTGACCGGAATATTCTGGGTGGCCGGGGCGCAGGCCGTGGCGAGAAAGGCGAGTGTACTGACGAGCATTGCTTTTTTGATGAGGGAAGTCATGAATTCTCCATGGTATTTTTATAATATAGGCATGCAACATATGCGACTGATAACGAATGTGCAAGACTGGTTGCCGTCGTCTGTCGATGTCTGCGGTGACGTGTAAACGCTTGACGGACGCTGTTTCTTGAGCTAGGAATCAGTATCCCGTATATCAAGATATCCTGATATAGGACGTAGCCAATGGAAATAATTAAGTATTGCAAAGCACTCGCAGATGAAACCCGGTCACGGCTGGTCAATGTTCTTCTCGAATATGAGTTGAATGTAGGCGAAATCGTACAGGTTATGGAGATGGGGCAGTCGCGGATTTCGCGGCATTTGAAGATTCTGTCCGAATCCGGCCTTGTGGATGTCAGACGTGAGGGGTTGTGGGCCTTTTACCGTGCTAGCGACAGTGGGCCGGGCCGTGATTTTCTTGATGGCGTGGCCTCGCTGCTCGAAGGTGAAGACGCTCTCAAGCGTGATCGCAACCGTGCCGAGAAGGTCATTCGTGAACGTACGGCTGCCACGCGCCAGTTCTTCGATGACATTGCGCCCGAATGGGATCGCATGACTGCCGAAGTGCTGGGTGACCTGAACCTTGGTCACGAGATCAGGGAGCGGTTGCCCGACTGCACCTGCGCCGCTGATATCGGCTGTGGTCCCGGCGACATGCTGGAGATTCTGGCCGCTACGTCACAGCGTGTCATCGGGGTGGACAATTCGCCCAAGATGCTTGAATTGGCCGAGGAGCGTTTTTCCGACGACGCATCCATGTCGCTTCGTATCGGTGAGATGACGCATCTGCCGCTGCGGGATGAAGAGGCTGACTGCACGGTCATGTCATTGGTGCTGCACCATCTGACCCGCCCGATTGACGCCATTCGTGAAGCAGGACGTGTGCTTCGTGTCGGTGGCCGACTGCTCATCGCCGAATTCGACCAGCATGAAAATGAACTCATGCGGAGCGAATATGGTGACCGCAGGCTCGGCATCCCTCGGGAACACATGCTGGAGTGGTTTGAGATGTCGGGTTTCGAGACTGTCGAAGTCACTGAATTTACCGTGAACATGGGCCTTGTCGTCGTTGTCTACGAGGCCGAGAAAAAATAGACCATAATACCTTTTATAGGGAGGAAGTCATGTCCAAGAACATTTTGCCCGTCGATCCGAAGCTGGAAAACAAGATCGCGGACGCATCCCTGGCCGAGTGGGGCCACATGGAAATGCAGCTTTCCGAGCGAGAAATGCCGGGACTCATGTCCATCATTGAAAAACAGGGCAAGGATAAGCCCCTCAAGGGTTTCAAAGTCATGGGCTCCCTGCACATGACCATCCAGACCGCCATGCTCATCAAGTGCCTGTACGAATTGGGCGCTGACATCCGCTGGGCATCCTGCAACATCTTTTCCACTCAGGACCACGCTGCTGCCGCCATTGCCGATTCCGGCATGGCCAAGGTCTTCGCATGGAAGGGCGAGACCCTTGAAGAGTACTGGTGGTGCACCGAGCAGGCCCTGACCTGGCCCGACGGTTCCGGTCCGGACCTCATCGTTGATGACGGTGGCGACGCAACCCTGCTCGTCCATCAGGGCGTCAAGGTCGAAGCCGACCCGAGCCTGTGCGACAAGGAATACGACGTGCACGAGTTCCAGGTCATCATGGATCGTCTGGAAGCCAGCCAAAAGCTGAACCCGGAAAAGTGGACCAAGATCGCCAAGAGCATCCGCGGCGTGTCCGAAGAAACCACCACCGGCGTACATCGTCTCTACGAAATGCAGCGCTCCGGCGAACTGCTGTTCCCGGCCATCAACGTCAACGACTCCGTGACCAAGTCCAAGTTCGACAACCTCTACGGCTGCCGCGAGTCTCTGGCTGACGGCATCAAGCGTGCCACCGACGTTATGGTTGCAGGCAAGGTCGTCGTCGTTGTCGGTTACGGCGATGTCGGCAAGGGCTGCGCCCAGTCCATGCGCGGCTTTGGTGCCCGTGTTCTCGTCACCGAGATCGACCCCATCTGCGCTCTTCAGGCCGCAATGGAAGGTTATGAAGTCACCACCATGGACGACGCTGCACCGCGTGGCGATATCTTTGTTACCTGCACCGGCAACTACCACGTTGTGACCGGCGCACACATGGATGCCATGAAGGATGAGGCCATCCTCTGCAACATCGGTCACTTTGATTCTGAAATCGAGATGGACCACCTCGAAAAGAATGACAAGTGCGTGAAGAAAGAGGTCAAGCCGCAGGTCGACAAGTGGACCATGCCTTCCGGCAAGTCCATCATCGTTCTGGCCGAAGGCCGTCTGGTGAACCTCGGTTGCGCTACCGGCCATCCGAGCTTCGTCATGTCCAACTCCTTCACCAACCAGGCTCTTGCCCAGCTTGATCTTGCCAAGAATGACTATGACCCCAAGGTCATGATTCTGCCCAAGAAGCTGGACGAGGAAGTCGCTCGCCTGCACCTCGAACGCCTCGGCGTCAAGCTGGAGACCCTGACCAAGGACCAGGCCGACTACATCGGTGTGGATGTCGAAGGTCCGTTCAAACCTGATCACTACAGATACTAGGCGAAATTCGTTTCGCAGGAATATTAAAAGGGAGCCAACCGGCTCCCTTTTTGTTATTTGGAGTCATGCGCAAGAAATATTTTTCATTCGTGTTGGCGGCAGTGTGCGTCCTTGCTTTTTCCCTGCCCGCAATGGGGGACGAGATACGCGGTGTGACGGCTTCGGCAAGCAGTTTCAAGGAATGGGGCGTGCCGGGATTCCTTGTGGACGGAGACTTGTCGACGGCTTGGGTCGGCGGCCGCAAGGGGGTTGGACCGGGCAAGAGCCTTTCCTTTACGCTGCCGAAAGCGCAGAAAATCGGCATGATCCGTGTTGCCAACGGCAATCAGGGGGAAGGGCTGTTCAAGTCGTTTCGCAGTATTGCCAATGGTATTCTGGTTCTTCCCGATCACGGGGTATACTTTTTTTCTCTCAAACCGGAGGCGGGCGAGCAGGACATCGTGTTTCCGGCCGTGACGGTGAAGTCGTTTGATCTCGTTATCGCCGAGGTTTCGCCGCCCCCCGGTGATTCGAAAAAGGGTGATGCAAAGGTGGCGGTATCCGAGGTGCGCGTATTCAGCGATGCCGAGGCCGGGGTGCCGGTTTCCGTGTCTGCCGTGTCTTCATCCTCAAATGGTATGCAGCCGAAAAGGGCCGCATTGCCCAAGGTTACCAGGATATCCAGATTCTCAGCCGTTTCGCCCGGATATTTTTATATGAAAGTGGCTGTGCCCGTTGCAGCCGGTTCCCCTGACCCCGGTATCATTCATTCGGAGCTGCCTGCCGGATGCATCAATCGGATACGTTCGTATTTCATGCGGTTGACCACGATGCAGGAATCACTTGCCGAGGTCTTTGCGCCTTCCATCCGGGAACGCGAGGCCGGAACGCTTGAGTTAATCCGCGAAACCCTGCGCAAAAAGGGACGGCTGGCCTTGTTTGAGGCTGCGTCCGTGGATGTGGCGGGACTTTCCATGGATCGCCCGATCATACGTGGTGACGCCGCCATGGTTCGGGTTCACGGACCGCTCTTCTTCACTTCGCAGGGAAAAACATACGAAAACAGAGTCGACATGCAGTTTTCCTTTGACCGTGTTGACGGTGCCTGGCTCATCAATGGGGCTCGGAAAAAGTAGAGGATGACGTCTGCCGTATATTTTCAATCCTTTCGCCCATTAAGTAAATCGCGGAGTTATCCGATAAAAAAGGGAGCCAAACGGCTCCTTTTTTTGTTACGGGAAAAAACTATGCTGCCGCTCCGCCTGAAAATATCATTCTGCTTCCTGCTGTGCCTGACTGCCGGAATCCTGACCTGCCCGCCTGTATCAGCCGGACAGATCAGCGGTGTGACCGTTGATGCGGCCAATCATCAGGGGCGCTATGTGCCGGACAACATGGTGGACGGTGATCCTGCGACTGCATGGGTCGGCGGCGGCAAGGGCATCGGTCCGGGCAAGTGGATCGAGTTGTCTTTCGAGAAGCCGGTGACCCTCGATTCCCTGCATGTCGCCAACGGCAATCAGGGGCGGGGGCAGTTCAAGAAGTTCCGCCGCATGATTCGCGGCGTGGTCATTTATCCGGATGAAACCCGACAGAAGTTTACGCTCAGGCCGGATGCGGGCGTGCAGCGTGTGAAGCTGCTGCCCAAGACCGTTGATTCCTTCAAGATAATCATCACCGGTGTGGCTCCGTCATCCAGAGACAAGTCCATAGGCCGTGCCAAGGTGTCAGTGTCTGAACTGGCGGTGTATGGTGAAGTTGCGGAGGGAGACGCGGCTGAGAATGCCGAATCCGCTGAGGGGGAAGCCGTTGCTCCGGTCGTTGTGGAAAAAGCGGCACCTAAGGCTGCTCCGGTTCCCGAGTCTGCTCCTGCGCCAAAGCCTGTGCCGGTGGTTGAGAAAAAAACGGAACCGAAGCCTGTGCCCAAGCCGGTTGCCAAACCCCTGCCAAAATCGAAGCCCGCGCCAAAGGCCGAACCCAAGCCGCAGCCCAAGCCTGTTTCAAAGGCCAAGGCAAAGCCCAAACCTGCGTCCAAACCAAAGCCGAAAGCGAAGTCCAAGCCAGTTGCGAAAAAGCGTGTGTCCAAAAAGAAGAAGGCAGCTCGTCCGGTTTCTTCCGTGCCGAAAGGGAGTATGACGTTCCTGCGAAAGGCTGCACCCGTTTCCGCTACGGCTCCGCTGGATGTCGGTGTTATCAACCCTTGGCTTGATCTTGAATTCGTGGCCGGGGTAAAGCGGTATTTTGCATTGCTCACCACACTCCACGACAGCTATCCCGATGTCTTTGTTTCCGCAGTGCGGGAGCGGGAACGCCGGGTGTTTGTCGATTTGCAGGAAGACATGCGTGCAAAAAGGCAGTTCGGTGAGCATCATATCGCCATGCTTGAGCACATCGGCCTGAATTTCGACAAGCCGCTTGAGCGTGACGACAGAGTGGTTGTGTGGGTACACGGTCCGTATCGCTATTACGTGGAAAACACCGGGTATGAGATCGCGGTGGACACGACGTTTACCTTTGTTCGTGAAGGCGGCGTCTGGCTCATAGAGGCCGTTCACGACAATTGATCTGATCGAGGTTGCCTCCTGATTCGGGGAAGCGGTCCGGCGCGACTTGTGCTATGACCGGGCCATGCACCGATTCCTTTTCTCCTTTTTCATGTTTTGGGTCCTGTTTTCGACTCCTCCTGCCAGCGCGCTGGACATGACTGTCGAAGTCTCCAGCTTCAAGGTCGATTTCGGCCTGCCGTATGCCCCGGAGAATCTTCTGGACGGCGACCCGCAGACCGCGTGGGTCGGCGGCGGTGTGGGGCCGGGAGTGGGGCAGTGGATCGACCTGATCTTCGGTGTGCCTGTCCGGGTGCAGCGGCTCGGTATTTTTAACGGTCATCAGGGAGAAGGACAGTACGACAACTTCCGGCGCATCCGTGCCGGCCGCATCGTGTATCCTGACGGTGTCGAGACAAAGTTCTGGCTGCGGGACGAACCCGGAGAACAGGTGGTCGAGTGCCGCGGCAGGCCGTTCAAGTCGGTGCGAATCGTTGTCGACCGTGTATTTCCGAAAGGCGAAGCCACTGCCATAAAAAAACTCGCGGTATCCGAAATCAAGCTCTACCTTTCGTTGATGCCTTCGCCTGACGAGGTTGCCAATCCTTCCGACGAACCGGAACAGCTCCCTGTCATGCCGCCCACGGACCCGGAGTTCGTGGTGCCGGACGAAATGGCCGGACTGCTGCGCGAATTCTATGTGCGTCATACCTCGCTGGCTGATGATTTCGCCTTGCTATTCGCCGAGGATGTGCGTGATCATAACGATTTTCAGTTCGAGATATTCAAGGAAATACAACGCCAGCAGAGGACGTACCGAAAGCTGCGTTCCGCCAAAGTGGATACTTCCGGCCTTGGACTGGAAATGGTTGAACGGGACGGCTCGTTCGCCCGTGTCCGGGTGTTCGGTTCCTATGTCGCCCGCATCGACGACAAGGATTATCCTATGGAAGAAGATTCCGTCTTTGTCGTCTCCAGGGAGGCTGACGGGTGGAAGATAGTCGAAATTGAAGGTCAGGAATTCTGATTCTGAATAAAATATTCTGATTTCAGCGTCTTATACCATCCAGATGTCAATCGTCTGTCCTTCATACAGCCCTTCCGAGTCCGCAGGAATGGATGCGAGCCCGTCTGCCTGAACCATCGTCCGCAACAGGCCTGATTTACCGAGTACAGGGTGGGCAAGTGGTTCCATGCCTTCGCGTTCTTCCAGCCGGATACGCACATAGTCCTCGCGTCCCGGTTTGGATGCCACGTTGCGGGCCAGTTCCGCTTTTCGAACGGGGCGGCGTGTCGTTTCGAATGCATGCGGGTCGCCCTGCATGTGCCGGATGAGCGGCAGGATGAGGACGTGCATGACTACCAGCGCGGACGTCACCTGCCCCGGCAGGCCGAGAACGGGCTTGCCCGAAGCGCGACCGAGGATGGTCGGTTTGCCCGGACTGAGTGCTACGCCGTGTGCCAGAATTTCCGAATTTTCCTTGGCTTCGAGGGCCGTCACCGTCAGGTCGCGAACACCGATGGAGCTGCCGCCGGACAGGAGGACCATATCGTTTTCCGCGATGGCGCGGGACAGTGCTTCGGTCAGGCTTGGCAGGTCATCCTTGATGATGCCGTACCGGGTCGGGATGCCTCCGGCCATGGCTGTGAGGGTGGCAACGGTATGTGAGTTGACATCGCGGACCTGCCCCGGCTTAGGGGTGCGGCTGACTTCAATCAGTTCGTCACCTGTGGACAGGATGCCCACACGCGGTTGGCGGTACAGGGAAAGTTCTTCAAATCCGAGGGCTGCGGCCAGCCCGATTTCCTGCGGACGCATGGTCGTTCCCGCCGAGAGTGCGGTCTGTCCTTCGCGGGCGTCTTCGCCGCGCTGCATGACGTTTTCTCCGGGGGCCGCGCTTTTTCTGACTTCAATAGTGGAATCACCCATCTCGCCGGTGTGCTCAATCATCACCACGGCATCGGCCCCTTCGGGCAATACGCCGCCGGTGGCGATGCGCGCGCATTCCCCTGCGGGCAGGGTGATGTCTGGCATGACGTCGATGGGAAGGGACGCCGTGCATTCGAGGTAGCCCGGATTGGTCTCGCTTGAACCGAATACGTCCCGGGCGCTGACCGCGAATCCGTCCATGCAGGAGCGGTTCATCAGCGGCCAGTCGTGGGCTGCGGCAAGGTCCTTGGCAAGCACTCTTCCTGCTGCAAGTGACAGGGGGGTCAGTTCGCTGCCGAGCGGAGTGAATCCCTTTAGTAAGGATTCGAATTCAGTGCGGCTGATGATGGTGAAAAAACCGTGGCTCATGGATATGTGTCTCCTGAAATAGTAGAGCAGACAATAGCGAAGCCCGTGCGGGTGGGCAAGGGCATTTCTTTTGAGGGCGGTCCGGCACCGTGCTTACAGCGATCGGGCGAAGATGCCGATTTGCCGGTCACTGTTCATTATGTGGCTGGTTATCCACTCGGTCAGAAAGAGTGAAACGTCCTGAGGGGTTACTGCATTGCGTTTTTCAAGCAGTCGCTTGAGGGTCAGCGTTCGCAGGTAGAGGATGGCGTGTTCTGCTGCATGGTCCTTGAGTCCGGGGTAGCCGATTTCCTCCATGTATGCCTCTTCGTCCTTGAAGTGGGAGTCAACATAGGCCCGCAGCTGTGTAAAGACGTCGGCAAGCACTCCATCCGTCTCGTTGTCGATAATGGCATCGATAAGCTTGTTTGCAATGGCGATGAGCTGTTTGTGCTGATCGTCGATGCGCGGTAGGCCTACGCTCAGGTCTTCTGTCCATTGAAGGTGGGGCATGATGAATATCCCGTTCCCTGTCTGGTTATTTATTTTTAGCGAATATTCCTATCTGCGAGTCCATGTTCATGATGTGGTTGATGATCCAGCCGTTGATGAAGTCAAGGGCCTGATCGGGAGTGACGTTGTCCGCCATGAGTTCGGTCCTGAAATCGTCTACCTGCTGGATGAGTTCCCCGTGGGCTTTCCTGTGCTGCTCGAATTCCGGGTAGCCGATGTCCTGCATGTATTTTTCTTCATCGTTGAAATGGTAGACTGTGTATGCCTTGAGCTCTTCAAAGAACTCCGAAAGAACGTCCTTGCCTTTCCCGATGGTCATGGCCTGGATAAGGCTGTTGGACAGGGATATGAGTTTTCTGTGCTGCCTGTCTATTTCGGGCAGGCCTATGTCGAGTACGTCGGTCCAGTCGATCATGCAGCGTCCTTTGATTAGTCGGTTATTTCGGTTCCGATGCCGGATTGGGTGAACAGTTCCAGGAGAATGCAGTTTTCCACGCGTCCATCGATGATGGCGGCTTTTTCCACTTCGGCAACGGCTTCGATGCAGCATTTGATTTTTGGAATCATGCCGCCGGTAATGACGCCGGAATCGATGCACTCGAACGCTTCCTTGGTGGAAAGGGACGTGATGAGCTCACCGTCTGCGTCGAGCAGGCCGGGAACATCCGTGAGCAGGTGCAAGCGCTTGGCTTTCAGGGCGGAGGCGACGGCTCCGGCCACTGAGTCCGCATTGATGTTGTATGTGTGCCCTTCGTCATCAACCCCCACAGGGGCGATGACCGGAATGAAGTCGTCTCGCAGCAGGGATTCGATCAAGGTGGTGTTGACGGATTTTACTTCACCCACTTTGCCGAGATCAATGATTTCGGGCGGAGCGTTCTTTTTTTCGATGGAGAGTTCCTTGGGTTCGGCCTTGACGAGCATGCCGTCCTTGCCGGACAGTCCGACCGCCTGACCGCCGTGCAGGTTGATGAGATTGACGATCTCCTTGTTGACTTTGCCCACGAGGACCATCTCGACCACGTCCATGGTGGCATCGTCGGTAACCCGGTATCCCTCGCGAAAATGCGATTCGATATTGAGCGCCTTGAGCATTTGCCCGATTTGCGGACCGCCGCCATGCACCACCACCGGATTGATGCCGATGTATTTGAGCAGGATGATGTTCAGGGCGAAGGCGCGTTTGAGATCTTCGTCGATCATGGCGTTGCCGCCGTATTTGACGACAATGGTCTTGCCGTAGAATTCGGAAATATACGGAAGTGTCTCTATGATGGATTTGGCCTGGAACTGGTAGTGCTCCATGTCTCGTTGGCTGATGGACTCTTTTTTCATGCAGTGTGCTCCTCGAAATGGCGGAATAGCCCGCAATCTCCGTACTTTGATCCAAAACGGTCGAGAGTGTCAATGATTTGGGGTTGCGCATGGTGTGCCGAGCCTGTAACTTTCCGGATTATTGCAAACCTCCGGGATGTGTGCACATGAAAATAAGTTTCAACAGAATGGAATGGGCCGGGGCCATGGGCGACCTCGGGACGCTGCTTCCGCTGGCCTTCGGCATGATCATGATAAACGGCCTGTCCGTAACAGGTTTGTTTCTGACTGTAGGGCTGTTTTATCTTGTGGGTGGAGTTTATTTCCGTATTCCCATAGCGGTGCAGCCCATGAAGGTTGTTTCAGCCTATGCCATTGCACAGGCGCTCAGTCCCGGCGTGATTACCGCGTCGGGCATGCTTATCGCTCTTCTTCTGCTGGTTCTCGGTGCAACGGGACTCGTCAAGGTGGTGGCAAAGGTCGTGCCTCGCTCCGTGATTCGCGGCGTGCAGATGGCTACCGGCATTCTGCTGCTGTCCAAGGGATCGGCTCTCATAATCGGCAACAGTCCGTTCCAGACGTTGCGCGGGGGCGTTGAGCCGTTTCTTGCGATGCAGGCCATCGGCCCGGTCCCCATGAGCGTTGTCATTGGATGCGTTTTTGCCGTCATCACGTTGTTTCTGCTCCGCAGTGAAAGGTATCCTGCCGGATTGGTTGCGGTCGTGGCCGGGGCTGTGGTCGGGGCATGCCTTGGCGCATGGCAGGAATTGACGACGATCAACCCCGGATTCTATCTGCCGGAGTTTCTGCCGTTCGGTATGCCCACGGGGGTGGATTTTTCTTTTGCACTATTGGTTCTCGTCCTGCCGCAGATTCCTATGACCATGGGGAATGCGGTTATCGCCAACCGTGACCTGAGTTTCGAATACTTTGGCGACAGGAGTCGGCGGGTTACCGATCGCGCGCTCTGCATGAGCATGGGGCTGGCCAACGTTTTTGCGGCGCTGGTGGGTGGGATGCCCGTCTGCCATGGAGCCGGAGGACTGGCCGCGCACTATCAGTTCGGCGCGAGAACAAACGGGTCCAACCTCATAATCGGCGGCCTGTTCGTGTTGCTTGCCCTGACGCTGGGGAGCGGAGCAGTCAATGCGCTGCACCTCCTGCCCATGGGCGTCCTCGGTGTGCTGCTTTTCTTTGCCGGGTCGCAACTCGCTCTGACCATTCTGGATATGAAATCTCGAACAGAACTGTTCGTGGTCGTGGTCATGCTTGGCATCACCCTGACTGCCAACCTTGCCTGGGCTTTCGGTACCGGCATCTGCCTGCATTACGTTCTGCGCGCCGGGAATGTTCGTATTTAGAGGGGAAGCATTCAGTCTATCTGGACATAACGTCGGTGTTTTGCCATTTCCTTGTTTTTTTTCTGTCACCCTGTACAATCCAAATCAGTGAACTCTGAATTCAGGACCACAACCTACGGAGAGATAGAATGGGAAAACTGATCAAGGAAAAGGACGAGAAGGGTCGACTGCATATCGACACTCCGCTGCTTGGCGAATCGCTGGTTGGAAAGGAACTGCTCAAACGCACTGAGGCGAACGAGTATTTCAAGATGCAGCCGGACGTCAACATACTCAAGATCGGCGGTCAGTCCATCATGGACCGCGGAGCCAAGGCGCTGTTCCCCATCCTTGAGGAATTGGTCAAGGCCAAGGAAGAGCACAAGATTCTCCTCATGTGCGGCGGCGGAACCCGCGCCCGTCACGTCTACAATATCGGCATTGATCTGGGCATGCCGACCGGTGTCCTGTCCAAACTCGGTGACAAGGTCTCTGCCCAGAATGCGGAAATGCTTTCGGTGTTGCTCGCCAAACACGGCGGGGCAATGATCGGTCATGGCGCGCATCTGGAACAGCTGCACATGTACTGCCAGCTTGGGTACCTGCCTATTACTACGGGTATTCCCCCTTACGGATTTTTTGAGCATCCGGCAGAGGTCGGCTCGATTCCTCCGCACCGTACCGATTCCGGCGCGTGCCTGCTTGCCGAGAATATCGGCGCAAAATCCCTGATTTACCTGAAGGACGAAAAGGGGATGTACGAGGATGATCCGAAAAAGGCGAAAAACCGTGAGGCGTTGAAATTCTATGACAAGATTCATGTCGATGAACTCATCGAGATGGACCTCGAAGATCTTATTGTGGAACGCCCGGTTCTGACATTCCTCAAGAATGCCAAGACCCTCAAGTCGTTCCAGATCATCGATGTCCTGCGCCATCCTGAGCACATCCATGCCGCCCTCAATGGTGAACATGTCGGAACGATCGTTTATAAGGATTAGTTCGACCCAAATCGACAATCAAAGGCCGGGAGCAGCAAATTGCTCCCGGCCTTTTTGTTTTGCTCGCAGGCCTGATCTAGAGAGGCTTGCGCGCAACAGCGATCAGGCGGTGGCTCAAATTGATGATTTCCGGGCGTGTGGAATATTCCCGGTTGATCGTTTCCATGGCCCGGTAGGTGTCGTCATCTTCCAGCGCCTTGGTCATTAGCGGGTCGGGTGGAAAGGTGCCCATGGGCGTGATGCCCGCAAGGGTCTTCAGTTTCATGCCCTGCTTTTCAAATATCCCTGTCAGTATTTCCGGGCTGAGGAGGTGGAGTTCCATTCCGTTTGCGGAAGTGTATCGCCCGGTTTCAAGAACCTGCAGTATTTTGGCTGAGGGCTTTTTCATTGCCAGATCGTAGGCCTTGCGGATTCTGTTGCCTGCATCGCAAAGCACGTAGCCTCCGGGCCGCACGACCCGGCAGTATTCGGCAATGGCCCGCTCCGGGGCGGCGCTGAGGGTAATGGGTTCGCCCGTGGAAATGACCATGTCGAAACTGCCGTCTGTCAGGCTGTGAAGGTCGCAGACGTCAAGCACTTCGAACCGAACTTTTTTTTCGTATCCGAGTTTGGCGGCATGCTCTCTTGCCTTGGTGATCATGTTGGGGGAGAAATCCGAAAGGACGAGGTCGAACCCCATGGGGATGAGCCTTTCGGCCCAGCGTCCTGTACCGCATCCCGCTTCAAGGATTCTGCCTCCCTTGATTTCTCCCAGCAGGGGAGAAATGTGGGCCCACCAATTGTCGTTGTATTGTTCCGAGGAAAGATTCTGGATCATGGACCCTTTCTTTGCGGCGTGCAGTTCGGCTCGTTTTTCCCATATTTCAAGGGCGTTGGCGTTGCTCATGTGAATTCCTTTCGTTTTGGCAGTCATTGGTTTTGTTGTTTTTTGTAAAGCTGCTTAACAAAATTCACAAGGATAAATGTCTGAAAAAAGGAATGGATAGGGTTTTTCTGACTGCTTGAATTGCAGGTGGGTGGGTGAAAATGTTTATTTGCTGCACCGTGTTGCTGGCGGTTGCAAAGGAGAATGTGAGTAGGTGGGGTTTCGGAATTATGGGAATGAAGTCGCAAAAAAGGCCGGAAGCAAAAGAGCTCCCGGCCTTTTTCTGCGGTCCAGATGCGGTTTAGGCTCGGCCCTTGCCGTCGCCTTTGCCGTCACGCTTGAGGTAGACGATTTCAGCGCCGGTCTGTTCGGCGAGTTCGTCCAGTTCGCATTTGCGGATGCGTTTGACGTAGATCTTCAGATCGCCGCCCTGCACACCGACTACGCGGTAACGGGGAAGTTTCTGCCCTTCGTCGGCCCGGTTACGTTCCCTTACGAATACCTTCATACCTGTATCCTCCTTGCGGCACGGTTGTGCCTTTATGGATAATTGTCTATGATAGGTATATATCCTCTAAGCACATATAGTCAAGAAGGACTTTGTCGAAATGTCGAAAAAAGTAGGCGGCAGTAAGCCGCAAAGATACGTGCAGCCTTCGTTGCTGTTGGCCTTGTCCGATAAACCGTCATACGGTTATCAGCTTATTCAGACGATTGGAGAATATGGTTTTCTGCGAAGCGATGCGCCTCCGGGCATGATTTATCGGCATCTGCGACAGATGGACGAGGAGGGGCTGGTTCAGTCGAGTTGGGACGCAGAGGGAGACGGCCCAGCCAAGCGGGTCTATTCAATCACGCCCGAGGGGATGGAAGTCCTTGAGGCGTGGGTGCTGCACATGGAGCGTCAGCGGGATGCGTTGGATGCCTTTATCAGGCGGTACAAGGAACAGTAGCCGCTTGTTTTTTCGGCTTATCTGCACCGTGAGCTTTTTTGCGTTTGCCGTGGGCTGGTTCCCACGTGCCGAGTTCTGTCTTGCGTACCTGCAGGACAGGGTTGCCCGCCCAGAGTGACGGGCGAATCCATTTGGCATTGATGACCCGGTCTTCCGGCAACGGCACCAGCGGGTCGCGGTCAGTCGCCACCACCTGAATGCCTGCGTCGGTCAGATCTTTTACGTGCAGTGACGCGCCCAGCATGCGCAGGGTGCCGTATTCGATGAATCGTCCGCACCAGCCGAACTTTGTCAGGCCGACAGCCGCGCATGCGCCGATGATGCCGTCGTTGGTGCCGCCCAATCCATACAGCTCGATATTGCGCGCAATGTTCATGGCTGCCTGCTGTGTCGTGCGTTTGCCGGTGGCGTTCTGCCCGAACTCGATCAGTTCCGCATTGATTCTGTCTTCATGCGCGATGCACAGTCCTGGATCGCTGCCCGGAGCACAATATGAGAGCAGGTGTTCCACGGCTTTCTGTCGGAGTGCTTCCAGAGGTGTGTCCTCACTCATCTCGATGATTGCGCACGCCGAACTGTTGTTCGAAGTGAACGGGATATCTTCAAGTCGTGGAAGCTGATGCCGCACGACACCGATGGTTCGGTATTCGTCAGGAAGCGAGTAAATGAATTCGCGGACAAGTCGTCCGGTCCCCATGGGGGCGTCATGATCGTCAGTGTCGTCAAAGCCGAGATAGATACGCATGCGCAGGCAATATGCCTCTTGAGAAATGAAGGCAAGCAGAGAGTGTTTGCTGAGATTTCGGCACCACAGGCGAGGCTTTTTCAGCCTCGCCTATTATATTATGAAATGTAAGCCAGACGTACTGTGTCGGTTAATCCGCGTACCGTATGTCCCAGTTGAAGGTCAGGCCGTCAAATCCGCCATTGGGTTTGAATTGTTTGTGAAATCGAAGCGGCTGGCTCAGGTCGTTCCCGATCATCGGAAAGGAAAGGGTGTCCGTGAAAGTCCTGTCCCGCAGCAGTTCTACGCTGATGATCGCGAGGTCGATGCCCCGGTTGATCTGTACGTGGCGTGGAGCGGCGGTGCCGGTGAGAATGAATTCGTCTTCTGGAGTGCGCTGGATTTCGTAATTGATCACCATGTCAGGATAGATGACCTCGCCTCCGCAAGGAAATGACCGGCAGGCTTGAACGCGTGCTCTGGCGTTGGCATGCTCTGAAGAATGCGAGGCGCATCCGCCAGCCGCCAGAATGAGCAGAAATAAAAACGGTATAATCAGTCGCTGCATGAATTCCCCCTTGTATTCTGGCGAGATGTAGCAGATAGTGTTTCTCCGGGCAAAAAAAATATCAAAAAAAAACACAAGAGGCTTGACTTCTTATGCCGGTTGCGGCTAGCTTGCCTCCTCTTACGAATTTGGAGGTATGCACAATGTTTGCTATCATAGAGACCGGCGGAAAACAGTACCGCGTTGAAGAAGGTCTTGAACTTAATGTAGATCTGCTCAAAGCCGAATCCGGTGAAAACCTGAGCATTGATTCCGTTCTCCTGGTGGAGAAAGACGGCGACACCAAGATCGGCGAACCCTATGTTCAGGGTGCCAAGGTCGAGTGTGAAGTCATGGGCCATATCCGCGGCAAGAAAGTTGTGGTTTTCCACAAGCTGCCCAAGAAGGACGCTCGCAAGACGCAGGGTCACCGCCAGGACTATACTCAACTGAAAGTCAAATCCATCAAGGCCTAACGGTCGGGAAGGGAGGATAACATGGCTCATAAAAAAGCTGGTGGTAGTTCCAGGAACGGTCGCGACAGCGCCGGTCAAAGACGAGGCGTAAAACGTTTTGGCGGTCAGGAAGTTGTCGCAGGCAACATCCTCGTGCGTCAGCTCGGTACCAAATTTCACCCCGGCGAAGGCGTCGGCATGGGCAAGGATTTCACCTTGTTTGCCCTGACCGATGGCGTCGTCAAATACGAAAAGTACATGCGTCGCAAGGTCGTCAAGACCCGCGTGCACGTGCTGCCCGCCGAAGCCTAGTCTTCGAAGATAGCAAGTTCTCCGGGCAGAAGGCGCTCTCGCCTTCTGCCCGTTTTTTGCGTTTTTGAAATTTGTGCCATAGGCGATTTGAGGTGACTCTATGCGTTTTGTAGACGAGGCGACCATTCTCGTTCGTTCCGGCAAGGGCGGTAACGGCTGTGCAAGCCTGCGCCGTGAGGCCAACGTGCCCAAGGGCGGCCCTGACGGCGGTGACGGCGGTAAAGGCGGTGACGTCATTTTTCGCGGCACCAATCGTCTTATGTCGTTGTATGATTTTCGGCTTCATCGTCACTATTTCGCCAAAAACGGTGAAGGTGGCATGGGGCGTGACCGTTACGGCAAGGCTGCGGATGATCTGTATGTCGAGTTGCCTGTCGGTACCTTGCTTTATGAGGTCACCGAGCATGAGGACGGCACCACGAGTGAAAAGCTCATAGCCGATCTCGTCGAGGACGGCACCGAAGTCGTCATCTGCGAAGGCGGCAAGGGCGGACGTGGCAACCTGCATTTCAAGTCGTCCACCAACCGCACTCCCCGCTATGCCGAGCCCGGTTTTCCCAGTGAGGAAAAGCGGATTCGCCTTGAACTCAAGATTCTTGCCGACGTGGGGCTGCTCGGTCTGCCCAGTGCCGGGAAATCCACATTTATTTCGAAAGTTTCCGCCGCGCGTCCGAAAATCGCGGCCTACCCCTTTACCACGCTTGTTCCCAATCTCGGCGTCATTGAAAACGACGACTTTACTCGTATGGTCATCGCCGATATCCCGGGACTCATCGAAGGGGCGCACGAAGGACGCGGACTCGGCATCACTTTTCTCAAGCACGTGGAGCGTACCCGCTTCCTCGTACATATTCTCGCTGCCGAAGACCTGAACCGCGACGATCCCATGGACGGTTACGAAATGCTCACGCAGGAACTGCGCGAGTACAGTGCCGAACTGGGGGAGAAGGTGCAGATCAAGGCCATCAACAAGATCGACACCCTGTCCGAAGAGGAATTGGCCGACATCAAGGCCAAGGTTGAGGCTTCCGGCGAAAAGGTTTTCTTTATCTCCGCTCTCACAGGCGAAGGCGTCGAAGACCTGCTTCAGGCCATGTGGGAACATCTCGCCAAGATCGATGCAGTCGCGGCTGCCGAAGTAGAAGAATAGAGTGGAATCTGCCTTCGCCTGAATAATCGACGGCATCCCCTGTTTTTTCATAAAAATCTCATAACACCCCGCCCACTTGCTCCTTGCCAGTGGGCGGGGTGTTGCTGTACGTTGCGGCCATGACGAATTCCGATGTGAACAGAAAGACATGGTTGAAGAAAATCCGGCGTGTTGTGGTCAAGGTGGGCAGCGCCGTGCTGAGCACTGCCGACGGGTTGAATGACGCGGCTGTTGACCGGTTGGCGACGCAGCTTTCCGCATTGCAGGACCGCGGGATTGATGTCGCTCTGGTTTCTTCCGGTGCCGTGGCTGCCGGACGGCAGCGCATCTGCGAGCGGACGAAAAAGTGTCGCAGGGAATACAAGGACATGGCCTCTCGACAGGCGGCTTCGGCCATCGGGCAGGGACGGCTCATGCACGATTATGACGAAGCGTTTGCCAAGCATGGCAAGGCCACGGCCCAGATGCTGCTGACCCGAAGCGGACTCAAGCTTCGCAGTCGTTTTCTCAACGCACGCAATACCATGGAGCGCCTGCTCGAATGGGGCGTGATTCCGATCATCAATGAAAATGATACCGTTTCCACTCGAGAGCTGGAGTTCGGCGACAACGATACGCTTGGGGCCATGTGCCTCGGGTTGATCGGGGCCGATCTGTTCGTGAACCTGACGAGTGCGGACGGTGTGTTTGACAAGAATCCCGATGACAACCCGGATGCCAAAGCGATTCCGGTCATCGAGAATATCGCAGCCATGGATATTGAAACCATGTGTGAAGGCAAGACGCTGGTCGGCAGCGGCGGGATGTATTCGAAGCTGCGTGCGGCCCGACGTGCTGCACAGCTCGGTGTGCCGACGCTGATCGTCTCGGGCAAGGGGGAGTTTGATCTCCTTTCCGCCATTGACGGTGAGGACCGGGGAACTTTGGTGCTGCCGGAAAAGCGCACTGTTTCAAGCAAGAAATTCTGGATGGCCTACCATGACGATCCGTCCGGAACCATCGTAGTTGACAAGGGCGCGGCCAATGCGTTGCTTACCAGAGGTACGTCGCTTCTGCCTATCGGAATCAGTCGTGTGGACGGCTGTTTCGAACGCGGCGCGCTGGTGTTCATCAAGACCCTTGAGGGTGATGAACTCGGTGTGGGCATGACAAATTTTTCTTCTACTGAACTCGGTCTCATCAAGGGCAAACGAACCAGTGAACTGGCTGACATTCTCGGGCCGGTGACGTGGGACGAAGCCGTGCATCGCGACAATATGCTACTTGACGCGGCTATCTAAGGATTACTGTGCGCCGTCTCTATCTTGACAAGAATCTGCAGTTCGTCTTTGGCATCACGCTGATGGCGATTCTCGGTGTCTCAAGCATTATTCCGGCTCTGCCGGACATTATCGACGGATTATCGATCAGCCCGATTGAGATCGGACTCGTCATCTCTGTTTTTACCCTGCCCGGTGTGCTCTTTTCGCCGCTGGTGGGCATCCTCGCCGACCGTGTGGGGCGCAAGGTGATTCTTGTTCCGGCACTGTTCATGTTCGGCATCTTCGGTTTTGCCTGTTTTTTTGCACAGACCCTGGAGCAGCTGCTTGTGCTGCGTTTTCTGCAGGGGACCGGTGCCGCGCCGCTGGGCGTGCTCTACGGAACCATTATCGGTGACTTGTATTCGGGAAAGGAACGAGGGCAGGCCATGGGATACAATGCCAGCGTTCTTTCCATGGGCACGGCTGTTTTCCCTGCCATTGGCGGCGTAATGGCCATGCTTGGCTGGCACTGGCCTTTTATCCTGCCGCTGCTTGCCATTCCCCTCGGACTGGCCATCTCGACACGAATGGATACACCGGAACCCCGCACCACCGGCAGCCTCAAAAAGTATTTCACTGATGCCTTCACGATGATGAAGACCCGACAGGTGCTTGCGCTCTTCGGCACCACGCTCCTCACCTTCATCGTCCTGTATGGTCCCATTGTCACGTATCTGCCCATTCTGCTTGATACCCGGTATAACGCCTCGCCTGTATCCATCGGGATGGTCTTTCTTATTGCTTCTGGCTTCACGGGGATTGCCTCGTTTCAGCTGGGGCGTCTTGCCGAGCGTTTCGGTCAGCGGTCACTGCTCATGGCTGCTGCGGTCTTTTATGGGCTGTCCATGCTGCTCATGCCGCATGCCCCCGGTATCTGGCATGTCATTCCGCCGGTCATCTGTTTCGGCCTTGCGCAGGGACTCAACATTCCCACCATCATGACCATGCTCACCACCATCGCGCCCATGGAACAGCGTGGTGCGTTCATGGCAGCCAACGGGCTTTTGCTGCGACTGGCCCAGACCATCGCTCCGATCCTCATGGGCGGGCTGTATGCGCTTTTCGGCATGCACGGTGTATTCATCGGCGGTTTTCTTTGTGCGGTAGGCATTTTTCTTCTTGCTGTTTTTCATATTCAGAACAGCAACTGATTCCGCCCCCTAATCCTTCCTGTGAATCGCGTCGATAAGACGGGCAAGAAGGAAATCGCCATGACAGGAATACGTTCACAGCTTCAGCACAGGCTCAACCCGCTGCATCTGTATTGCAGACTCCGTAATATCGGTGTCGCACACAGTGCCGCGCGGGTCATGACGTCCTGCTATGAAAAAGTATTATACCGGTTGGTGCTGGCTTAGGCCGGTTCCTGCTGTGCTCGTGCAAGAACGAGTACGTCTACACCTGCGGCTCCGGCGTGCCTGAGCGTGCGGGTACATTCGCCGAGCGTGGAGCCGGTGGTATAGACATCATCCACCATGAGTATCACTTTGCCGTTGACCTTGTCCGGGTCGGCGGCAAACGCGTTTTTGATGTTGGATTGCCGGTCCTTGAGACCGAGGCGTGTCTGCGGCGGGGTGTGCCGAACGCGGGTGAGCGCGGTTTTCGGAACGGGCCTGTCGAGTGCCCGCCCCAATGCGCGGGCAAGCTCCGTGCTCTGGTTGAAGCCGCGCCATTGCAGCCGCTTCGTGTGCAGTGGAACAGGGACGATCAGGTCTGGCGTGCGGAAATCCGAGCGTTGCAGTGCGGCGACAGCCATGTTCGAGAGCAAGCGGGTTCGCCCCAGACCGTTGTTGAATTTGTAGCTGAGAATCATGTCCCGGAGCACGCCGTCATACCGTCCGTGAAAATGGAGCGTGTCCCATTGCGGAGGATCGAGACGGCAGGCCGCACAGATCGTGGGGGTGTCCGTGTTGCAGCCGAACATTTCGCCGCACTTTGTGCAGTAGCCTCCGGTGCGTGGCTGCATGGCTTCGGCACAGTCGGGGCAGACCTCCCCTGTGCCGGAAGGCATGAGCGCCGAACAGACCGGGCAGCGTTTTTCAGATAATCCAGTCCAGCGGGCGATTTTTTTGAGCAGGGAGCGCATCAGCGTTGCGCGGCCTCGCTCCATGCCTGTCTGCCGAGAGCTGTGATGCTGGCTGTAAAGTCGGAATGGCCTTCCAGATCGCCGGGTGTGTCCACTCCACGGAAAACGAGCGGTTCAGCCAGTTTCAGATTGAAATTCACGGCAAAATACTTGAGCGAAGTCCTTGCTCCCTCAAAGAGCTTTTCGCCTCTGGGGCGGCCTGCGACGAGGACGGTGTGTGCCGTGCGTTCCGGCAGGTCGGTCCATGGTTCGTTGGTTCGGCGTGCGGTCCAGAGGAACTGGGAACGGTCCACCCATGTCTTGAACATGGACGGCAGGTGGTAGAAATAGATGGGGGAGGTGAAGAACACGGCCCGCGCAGTGAACAGCGGTTCAAAGAGTTCCCACGCCTGATCCTTCTGCCCGAGAGCACACCGTTTCTGTCCTTGGCAATCAGTAGCGGTATCGCAGAATCCGCAGGCCTTGCAGTGACCAATCTCATAGTCTCGTATGAAAAGAATATCCGCCTGCCCGCCTGCCGAGTGTATGCCTTCGGCCAATAGCTCGGCGGCACGGTCCGAATTGCCGCCCCTGCGGTGGCTTCCTGCATAGATAACGGCGTCCATGGCTATTCCCCGTCCTTGTCGAAACGCGGCTGTTTTCGTTTGAACCGGGTGACGGCGTGGTCGTCGAGTTCTTCGACTTCAAGCTCCCAGTCCGTGTGGATATGCATGGCGTGACGCACTTGATCCACCCCTTTCAGAGAGACCTGTGCCTCGACCCTGTCGGCCTTTGCGAAGCGGAGATACCAACCTACCTCCATGCCCACGCCTCAACACTTGTCGCGGATATCAATGCGAACCGGTTCGCTCATCACGGTCTCCTAGAAGTCCGAAAGAAAGGGGTTGTGGGTCATTTCATCGCCCACGGTCGTCATCTGTCCGTGGCCGGAGAACAACTGTGTTTCCTTCGGCAGGGTGAATATGTGCTCCTTGACGGATTGTTTCAGGACATCCAGATCTCCGCCGGGAAAATCGGTGCGGCCGATGGAGCGATAGAATATCAGGTCGCCGACAAAGGCTGCATTCGCCTCGGGGAAGTAGAACGTAAGGCTGCCTGTGGAATGCCCCGGGGTGTGAAAGGTGCTGCATTTGAAACCGGCGTATACCGTTTCACCGGGCGAGATGAACTCCGGCTTGAAAGCGTCCACCGGGGGCAGGCCGAACATGCCGCCCTGACCGAGTTCGGTTTCAAGGAGTCCTGCGTCTTCTTCACTGCACAGGATGGGTGCCCCGGTTGCCTCGGCAAGCGCCTTGTTGCCGTAGGTGTGGTCGAAATGCAGGTGGGTGTTCAGGATATGCGTGAGCGTCAGGCCGTTGGACTTGAGATAGTTCAGCACGGCGTCGGGGGCACCTCCCGGGTCCACGACCACGGCTTCGGTGTCGCCCGCCAGTACGTAACAGTTGGTCTGAAGCGGGCCGAGGGGAAAGGTCTGTATATCCATTAAAAGGTCTCCAGCATGAGTTCGGAAAGTTCTTTTCGTTTGGGGCTGCCGTCCTGGGCCGGGTGTCCCAGTGCGATGACGGCTTGCAGTTCATATTCTTTTTCATCAAGATCAAGGGCGCCGAGAGAGGCGGCCTGATCATTGACGATCTGACCGAGCCAGACGCCGCCGAGCCCGAGGGCGTGGATGGCGAGGAGCATGTTCTGAATGCAGGCTCCGGCTCCCTGATGGTCTTTCATTTCGCTGTACATGGCCTCTTTTTCAAGGACCACGGCGATGCAGGCCGCACTGTTTCGCACGATGTGCGCATACTTGGTGCATTCGGCCAGTTTTTCGTGCCGGGGATCGTCCTTTCGGATGACCATGAAACGCCACGGCTGGTTGTTCAACCCGCTCGGAGCCCATCTTCCGGCTTCGAGAATCTCGGTCAGGTCCTCGCGGGAAACGGGTTCGTCAGTATATTTACGTATGCTGCGGCGTTCGCGCAGAGCGGTAATAACGGGGTTGTCGCTGTGAGTCATGTCGGTATACTCCTTTGCAGTGCCCTCATGTGTTTAGCCTACGTGGGCGAGACGGGCAAGTCGGGTGTGACCATTCCGGTCCGGCCGTCGTATATCTTAAAAGCAGGCTGCTCCCTGTCAGGTTATTGGATGGACGAGAAACGCGAAACAGAAATAATTCGTGAAGTGCTTGCAGGGAATCCGGGCGCTTTCGAAGAATTGGTGCGCCGGTATCAGGGGCCGGTCTATAGTCTTATGCTGCGCAGTCTCGGCAATGCCGACGATGCCGCCGACCTTGCGCAGGAAGCATTTGCCAGAGCGTACACACGACTGGAAACCTTCAAGTTCGGGAAACGGTTTTTCCCCTGGCTGTATTCCGTTTCCATGAATGTCCTGCGGGACAGGGTGCGTGCCATGGGGCGTGATTTTCATGTGTACATGGAGACAGACGCCCTGCCTGCTCAGGCTGAAAACGCCGTTGACGAACGGGAAGCCGTGGAGACACGTCTTGATGGAGAAAAAGCCTTTGAAGTCGTGCTGCGGCTGGCTCCGAAATATCGCGAGGCCCTGATCCTTCGGTTCCGTTACGATTTCACCATGCGCGAGATAGCCCGGACATTGGGAGTGTCGGTAAGCGGCGCGAAAATGCGTGTGGGCAGAGGGCTTGATATGGTCAGGGAAGAGTTCGGGAGGAACGAATAATGAAAAATATTCATCAAAAGAAATTGTCGGATGAAACGATTGCCCAGAGGATTCGTTCCGCCTCGGAATCGCGTCCCCCGGCTGACTTCGTTTCCAGAGTCATGGATGGGCTGGAACCCAAGAAGCTTTCCTTTTGGACGAGGGTGCGGCTGTGGCTGACCGAACCCCGTTCCATGACCTTCACGCCTGTTCGCCTGATTCCTGTCGTGGCGACGGTGGCCGTGCTGTTGGTGGTGGGGATTTCGCAGTTTGATATGTTGTACATGCCGGACAATGGCAATCACCCAGTTCGTTTCGTGTTCCGCAGTGATGCCGTGCCGGCCAGCAATGTGGCTGTGATCGGCTCGTTCAACAACTGGCAGGCGACCGGGGCCATGATGCAATATGACCGGTCGGCCGGGGCCTGGGTGCTTGAGATGCCGCTCCCGCCCGGAAATCATGAATACATGTTTCTGATCGATGGAGAGAAGTTTGTCGAGGATCCTTATGCTCCGCTTGGCCGGGATGACGGGTTCGGGAACAGGAATTCCATTATCATAGTGGATGGGGCGTATGAGCAGGCTCTGTAACTGGTTTTTTCCCGCGGTCGTGCTGCTGTCGGTCCTTCTGTGCGGTGGTGTTGCGACTGCGGAACAGGTCGATTTTGAGGCAATGGCAAAGGATGCCGAAGATTGCGGTATTTCTTCCGTTTCCGTGAATATTCTGGAGACGGCTATACATGACGGGAAGCTGTCCGGCGATGAGGCGGGAAGGTTGCTTGGCCATCTTGTGGAAGTCTGCTCGGAAAAACTGCCGACGGTCCCCTTTGAAGAAAAGATGGCCGAAGGTTTGGCAAAACGCGTCGCGCCTGTCGCTGTGGAGCGGGTGCTTGCTGCGAAGCTTGAAGATTATCGGGATGCGAAAATAATTTTAACTGAAGCAGGGAAAGGCGATGATCCGTCCCTGCTTGTCATTGCGGGAGAAGGACTTTCCAACGGGGTGTCCACAAGTGAGTTGCAGGCGTTTGCCTCGGCCCGTGGTGAAAATGACGAAAAGGAATTTCTGGTCGGGATGGAAATGCTGTGTTTGCTGCGTCAAGCCGGATTCGATGCCGCCTTGGTCAACGACACACTGGATACCGGGTTCGAATCAGGATCCCTGTCCCCTGACTGGCGGTATTTTATCCGCGTGGCACTTGTGGCCCGGGAGCGGGGTGTTGATAACGCTTCGATCATGAAGGCCGCAAGGCAGGTGCTTGCCTCTGGCGGCGTGCCGGGAGACGTATCCATCCGTCTCGGGTTTACGTCCCGCAATATCGGCAGGCGTGTGAATTAGTTTTTTTGTGACCCTCTGCCCTGCCGGTCGGTATATGTTGGCATGGGGTCGATTGTTTATGACTGTGAATCGAGGAGATTGTCGGTGAAAAAAGTTATCGGTGCCTTTGTCGTCATGATCGTCATGATGAGCGGGTGTGCGAAAATAGTCGGGCCCTACTATCTTGAACAGGGGAAATATGAGGAAGGGGTTGAAACCCTGACGCATGAGTATCGTGAAAACCCGAATGACGCGTCCACGGCGTACTATCTCGGACGACTGTACCTTGCCCTGAACAAACCGGAACAGGCCATGCCGTACCTCGAAAGAGCCGTTGCCGCCGATCCGGCAGACGCGGACTACCTCTTCTGGCAGGGAGTCGGTTACTGGGCCCTGATGGATTTTGACCGGGAACGTGAAATGTACATCAAGGTTCTGCGTATCGAACCGAAACACATTTCCGCGAATCTGTACCTTGGCCACAACTATCTTGATCGCGGTGAAGTGAAAAACGCACTCGGGTATTATGACAAGGTCATCGTTCTTGACGAGTTCAACCCGGAGGCTTTGTACAACAGGGGCACTGCCTTGCATGATCTGGGAATGGAGAAAGAGGCTGTTGAGGCCTGGAAGAAATTTTTGGAATATTACCCTGATGGAAGTCTGGCGCTCCAGGCCACAGAGCGGCTGAATATTCAGGGTGATTTTACCTATCGGAATTTTATCATCGGCAAACGGAACGTTACGTTGCGAACCATGGTCTTCAAGCCCGGTACGTTTGACCTGACTTCCGAAAGCAAGGAATCGCTGCATGTCCTTGCCGCCATGATGGAAGAGAACAAGATTCTTGATCTGCATGTTGTCGGGTACTCCGGCAACGGGAAAAACCGCGCCAGACGAATGGTGCAGAGTGTCCGTGATTACATGTTGAGCGGACATCCCGACTTTGACAGAAACAGGCTGCTTCTGAGTTGGTTTGGCACTCCCGAAGTCGTAGGTGAAGGCAAAAGGTCCTTTACCCTTGATGATTCGGTGAAGTTCATAACAGTTGTACGCTAACTCTCAGTAGGGGAGGAAAATATGTTTGAATTATTGAAAAAAATGAGTCTTTATCTGGGGATCGCCGGGTTGTTGATCGTGCTGGCTGCCCCTGTGGTTATGGCTCAGGAAGACGGAACTGACGCCGGAACGGGGACAACCGATACCGGTACCGATACCGGCACGGACACCGGAACTGATACTGGAACTGACACTGGAACGGATACCGGCGATGATACCGGTGATGCCGAAGCTCCTTCTTTTTCGAATCCTGCACAGGCGGCAAAGGCCGATGCTCTTGCCGCAGCCGCTGCTGAAGTCAGTGCTGCGGAAACCGCAGATGCCGTTGCTGCAGCCGAGACTGCCGTAGCTGATGCCGAGGCGGCTGTTGCCGCAGCCGAGGCTGCGGTTGACGCTGCCGAAACTGATGCGGACAAGGAAGCTGCCGAAGCAGACCTTGCCAACGCCGAAGCCTCGCTTTCCGAAGCGCAGACTTCAGTGGATGCGGCACTGGCCGGTGCAGCTTCCGTGGATGTCGGATCCATTGCCTCCATGCGTGACGAAGGCATGGGATGGGGCGAGATAGCTCATGAACTCGGTGTTCATCCGAGTACGCTCGGTCTGGGGCATATGCATCAGCAACGGGCGCAGGTTGCGAGCAAGGGTACTGGCCGCGAAAAGGCATCTGTTGGTGCCGGTAAAACCAAAGGCAATGCCAAGTCCAAGGCGACTTCCCGTGACGTCAAGACAGGTGTTTCCAAAACTCCCGGCGTCGCCGGGGGCAAGGGCCATAATTCCATCGGCCTGAGCCGAGCCTCTTCCAAGGCGAAAAGCGGTGCCAAAGGTTCTGCTTCCGCCAACAAGTCCGGTGCATCCGGCGGCCGTGGCAATTCCGGTAATTCCGGCAAGGGCGGCGGTGCTTCCGGGAATGCCGGTGGCGGCGGTAACGGCGGTGGCAAAGGCGGCGGCAAAGGCGGCGGTAACGGCGGCGGAAAGGGTGGCGGCAACGGCAAAAGCTAGCTGATACTTTATTCTGAAATATTGCATGATATTGAGGCCCGCTGAAAAGCGGGCCTCTTTTTTTGTGGGAAAAATACACCACATATCTTTTCATATTGATATGAATGCGTTACTGTCATGCAAATTGGAATAACTGTAGGTGAGAATTCTATGACTGACAAAACCCTTGATGACGGGCTTTCGCAGGTCTATCTGCAGATCAGCCCCAATATACTGGAGAGCTTTCCGAAGTTCCGGCCTCCAGTGGCTTTGTACAAGTTTGACGAGAATATCGCGCAGGTTAAGCTGTTCCACAAGGCCGAAGAGCGACTCGGCAAGGACAAGCAGGCCGAAGTCGCTGATTATGCTCAGGACAGCCTGCTTTTTCTCCTGCGTGAGGACTACAAGGTCTACGCTCAGCACCTGAGCCAGAAACTCGGGCTTGTGCTTGTGGAAGACGATCTCAGCGGACAGGAAGTCTCCGAGATATTCTTTCTCGCCTTCAAGGACCGCATGACGGATATGCTCGAGCAGCCGAAAGAAGCATCACTCAAGGCGCTTGTTAAGGATATTTCCATTCTGGCCGAGTACCTATGGACTGACCCGAGCCGAGTGGATTTCCTGTCCAAGTCACTGCACAAGGATTATGATCTCGCTGTGCATTCCGTGAATACGATGTTTATCGGGCTGGCGCTCTTCGCCATGGTGACCAAGGGGAAAATGGAGAAGACGACTGTGCTCAGTCTGGCTCTCGGTCTTGCCCTGCACGATCTTGGCATGGTGAACGTGCCCAAATTCATCATCGACAAGGAACAGTACGTTGTCCGGCGTGACCGGGATTCCATTGAAAAGCATGTTGATGCCGGCGAGAGCATGCTCAAGCGCCTTAACATCACTGATGCCACGGTCATGCAGTGCCTTTTGCAGCATCACGAACGGCTTGACGGTTCGGGCTATCCTCAGCGGCTGATGAATAAATCCCTGTCGTTGGCAGGACGTCTGTGCGGTCTGGCGGATTCATATTGCGCCATCATTGCGGAACGGCCGTATCACAAGCCGAAGTCACCCAAGGATGCCGTTGTGGCCCTGATGAAGGACCCCAAGCATTATGATCCCGCGCTCAGCAAACTGCTGGCGTTGCTCGTCACCAAGGGGTTCATTGTTTAGGCGGATATCTGTCAGGATGATTCGTCGCCATGGCGCGATGAAACGGTGAGTGGAATGATGCCGTTGTGTCGCTGCAAGTCGGCTTTACGCCTTTGAATCATCCGATGTCTTTTCTTTCCACCATGTCCGCATGCGGACGATTTCCTTGTTGTCTTCCGAGCGCGTCAGGCCGTGGAGCAGGGTCTTGTGTATTTCTGATTCTTCGGACTCGACGCAGAAGGATGAATACGCATCTCCGGCAAAGGACTCGCTGCGGAACTGGATATCCAGTCCCATGCATCGGTGGGTGTCTTCCCATTCCTGCGGGACGGATTCCAGACAGAATTTCGTGTAGCAGACGTTGTTGACATGGCCGTTGATGTCGATGTCCGAGCGGCGGGCAGTGATCGGGGCGGTGTGATCGCCTGTTTTCAGCCGGGTGATGGCTCTCGACGGGAAAAGGAGGGCGCGGTCCATGTCCGGTATGAAGCGGTTGTGCAGTACCTGATCCGGTTTGTCCGGACGCTGTGTTTCCCGGTTCATGGTGACCCATGCCGTTGTGGCGCGTCCGATGATACCTTCGGCATCCTCGATCAGAAAATCGCGGTTGGCTACAAGGCGTTCATTGCCCGAAGGCCACGTGGTGACGCGGGCTGCTTCGCCAAAGGTGGGCAGCCGGTCCAGCATCAGGTGCAGGCGAGCCAGAAGCCAGAGATGGCCTGACTTTTCGAGATCCCGCAGTCCAAAACCCATGGCGTCGGCATGACGGGACGCGATATCCTGAAGATGGTCGCAGATGGCGGTTATGCAGATTTCACCGTCCGGGCGCGGTTCATAGGAGCGGATGTCATAGGCGTGCGTGAGCGTGAGCTGTGTGTCGATTTTCATACAGCCGATTTAATCCAGCGTTTTGCCCGTGTAAAGGGTTCTCGTGGCGGTGTTTGTTTTACAGGTAGTGGAGAATGATTTCCCGGGTCGCGTTTTCGAGCTGGGCTTCGTCCAGCGTACCTGCGAATTCGTCCATGATTTTCTTTGCGTCCGGATAATCGCGGCGCAGGCCGAAGTGGAAGGTTGAAGGCTCTCCCACGGGCAGTTCCCGCGCATGAATACGGTTCTTGAGCCCCAGTACCTTGATGGCATACATGGCTGCCAGCCCGTTGCCCACGAATACGTCCGCCTTGCCCTGCGCGATCATCTTGAACGCTTCGAACAGGTCGGGGGCCTGGGCAATGCGGAGATATGGAGGAAAGGTCTGGCGTGCCCAGCCGTTGCCTGCGTAGTCGACCTGCCGGAAATCCTTGAGGTCGCCGAGGGTCAGTACCTGATTGATTTCATTGATGCGCGGGTTGTCTGCCAGACAGAATATGGAGGGCAGGCTTTCCACCATGGGCTCTTCGGAAAAGAGCATGTACTGCTTCCGGGCCTTGGTCGGGTTGGTACACAGCGTGTCGCCTTTGCCTGCCCGCACCAGATCCTGCGCCTTGGGCCAGTTGTAGCCCCGGTGTTCAAGCGTATAGCCCATGCGTTTGCCCAGCAGTTCATTCACGCACTCCACCAGAATGCCGGTCATCTTGCCGTTCCGTTCCATGGAGTAGGGCGGGAAATTCCGGTTCCAGTTGCAGATCATGGACTTGTTCGACGCGAGGACGAAAGACGGGGCAAGGCTTGCGGCGAGACCGGCTGTACCGATCATGGCAAGGGCATTTCTGCGGGAGATTTTGGTCATTGCTTCACCTGCGGGCTGAGATTCTCTGGGTAAGGCGCATCATAGGGGCGGTGAAGAATTATTGCAACAATGATAACGCCCTGAGTTATCCAGCTTTTTGGTGAGTATGGTATTTGGCTGCCGGCCTTGCCTAGCTCAGGAAGTTTTTCACTCCGGTAAACACGATCTGTGCGGCCATGGCAGAAAGCACCAGTCCGGTGATTTTCGTGAGAACGGAAAGTCCCATGCGCCCGATGATGCGTTTTACTGCGGCACCGGAAAAGAGCAAAAGCCCGACTGTAAAGCTTGCGGCAACGAGTGCAGCCGCGCCGAACAGGTGGTTGCCCGAGTCTTTCATGCTCGCGCCGAGGATGAGCAGCGTACCGATGGTGGCCGGTCCCACGGTGATGGGAATGGCGAGCGGCACGACCGCGGGGTCACTGTCCTCTTCCGCTTCCGGTGCGGATCGCTTGCCCGAAACCAGCGACACCGCCGACAGGAACAGCAGACTCCCCGCGCCGACCCGGAATCCGTCAAGTGTAATGCCGAGCGTCGAAAAGATCGGGTTTCCCGCGTAATAAAGCGTCAGCGAAATCACGAGCACCGCCAGCGCGGTTCGCATGGCCATTTTGCGCTGTGCATGGATATCCATGTCTTCAGTCATGGAAAGAAATACCGTCAGCACAAAGAAGGGCGTCAGGAGAAAAAACAACTTGATGTAGAGCGAGATGAATTCTGAGATCATTTTTTTTAGAAAAGCGCTCCCCCGCGAAGCGCACCAAAAAGTTTAGGAGATTCTCAAGAACCCTTTACAAAGGGTTCTTCAGGTTGCTGATAAAGGCCCGATTGCGTCGTTGCTTCAAAAAAGCAAACCCTCGCGTACAGGAAGTACGCGTCGGTCTTGCATTTTTTTTCGCGCCTAGCACTCAAACCTTTCTCAACAACCTGCCTGAGTGAATTTTTACAGCATTCTTTGCTTACTATTTCAACAACTGTGCGGCGAGGGCATCACCCTGATCGCCGCCGCCTGCCATTCGTGACAGTTCCTGCTTGATCTGGCTGTTTTCAAGGCGATCGCAACGGGTGTAGGTTTCACCTTTGACCACTTCCTTCTGGATGAGGAAATGGCGATCCGCCTTGCCTGCGAGTTGCGGCCAGTGGGTAATCAGCAGCATCTGCTGGCGGTCGGCGAGATCGCGGAGCTTGGCCCCGACCGAGTTGAGCGTCAGCCCGCCGATTCCGGCATCCACTTCGTCAAATATGAGCGACGGCAAAGCGTCGTGATCCGGGTTGTCGGAATCGCGCAATGTGACGAGGGCGAGCAGGAAGCGGGACAATTCGCCTCCCGAGGCGATTTTGTCAAGCGGTTGTGGAGCCTGTCCGGGGTTGGGCACCCACATGAGCCTTCCGCGATGGTCTTCGCAGCCCGGATACAGCTCGCGGCAGTCGAATTCGAAGTTGACTTTGACATGCTCGGAAAAGCCGAGGTCCGTGAGTTCGTCCACAATGCGGATGGAGAGTTCCTTGGCAGCCTTTTTGCGGGCCCGGTTGAGACGGGTGAGCGCTTCCTTGAGGGCTCTTGCGGCCCGGTCCTCTTCAACCTTGAGGTTCTTGAGATCAAGGGCGCAGGCGTCGAGAAAGGAAAGATTTTCGTTAATTTCGGTTTTGAGATTGACGATCTCGTCGAGGCCGCGGCGCAGTTTGCGTTTGAGCTTTGCCAGTTCAAAGAGGCGCTCCTCGACATCGTCGAGGTTCATGGTTTCGTCTGGGTCGTCGAGGTTTTTTGGGCCCTTGCGAAGGCGGGAATCGAGATCGTGGAGCATCATGCGCAATTCTTCGATGGCCTCGCGGTCGTCTTCAAAACCGGGGAAAAGGCGTGAGATGATTTCCATCTCGCGGGTGAGGAGCGTCATGGCGTCGAGCAGACCGATTTCGCCGTGGAGCACGTCAAGGGCATTTTGCAGACATTCGCCTGCCCGTTCGCGGTCCTTGAGGGTTTTTTTGCGGTCCTCAAGTTCGTCTTCTTCTCCTGGTTGCGGATTGACCTTGTCGATTTCCTTTTTCTGGTATTCGAGAAAGTCGCGCTGTTTTTCTATGTCGTCGAATTTGGCGAGAAGCTTTTTTTTTCTTTCAAGCACGTCGTTCAGTATGGCGAACCGGTCGTTGCGTTCGGTCAGGAGCGACGGGTTCGGCAGAAAGGAGTCGAGTACCTCGGCCTGAAATGCGGGTGACATGAGCTTCTGCTGTCCATGCTGGCTGGTGTGGACCACGAGCCGTGACCGCATGTCGCGGATGGTGGGCTGTGACGAGAGTGTGTCGTTGATGAATACCCGGCTGCGTCCGGTTTCGGCAGAGAGTTCGCGCCGAATGACGGTTTCGCCTTCGGGCAGTACGAACAGGGCTTCGACGGACGCTTTTTCCGCGCCCGGGCGCACGAGTTTGGCTTCCATGCGTTCGCCCATGAGAAAATCCACGGCCCGCAGGATGAACGACTTGCCCGCGCCGGTTTCACCGGTCAGCGTGTTCAGCCCCGGAGAAAACTCCAGTTCGACGTCCTCAATAAGAGCGAGATTTCTGATTCTCAACAGTTCCAGCATGTGTACCAGCCTAATGAAAGAGTTGGGCGCGGTCCTTGATAAGGAAAGCATCCGGGAGCGCCTTGAGATGATTCAGGTAGCGCTTATCCTTATACACCAAGGCGGCCCGGTGGAAAAGGGGTGTGAACGGCTGAGGTGCGAATTTCCCTGTGTGGCCGAACGGCCATGGTTCATCGGGTGAAATGTAGGGCGCGGCATAGTCAAAGGCCTTTTTGATGGAGCCGGAATACGGGTCGTCCCAGTTCCAGAGGTCAAGGCCGAGGCGTTCCCCGACGGCAGCGAGAATGAAGAAGGCCTCAAGGTTGAAAAAGGTGGCCTGCCGGGAAGCTCTTTCTTCCAGAGCGGCGGGCATGGCTCCGTTCTTTTCGATCTGGAATCCGATGCGGCGGCGGTCAACCGTGCCGATGACGGATCGGGCCAGTGTCGTGTCACCCGCATAGAATGCGAAGACCGCGACCTGTGCGTCGTACCATGTGCCGTGGGCATTGTTCTCGCTGGATTCGAGACTCCCGAATCGGCTGGTCATCAGCCATTTGACGTAGGACGTGAACCATGCCGAGACCTTGCGGGTCACGACGTTGCTCCATGCCTGGGACGGTTCCAGAATGCGTGCGGCCTCGGCGACCTGTATCATGTCGCGTGTTTCGATGATACCGGAGTGATGCCCTTTTGCAACGCCGGGGCGGGCATGGGCGAATCGCATGTGCGGTTCGGTGCGGGTGACGGAATCGCAGCACCATGACCAGATCAGGGCCGTGCCTTTGCCCGCGTATTGCTCATTGCCGGTCAGGTACCAGGCCAGAGCGAGCGTGAGTGCGTCGGCCGCCATGCGGTGCAGCCGCTGCCGGTCATATTTTTCGGAACGGGCTTCGGGGTTGGATTCGCCGGGGCGATGCATGTACGGCAGGCCGCCGGATCGTTTCGGGTCGGGCCACCATTCGGGATCAAGTGACCAGTAGGTGTGCTGCTTCTCTCCGGACGGCGGTGAGGGCTTGAGTATCACGGATTCCGCCGGGGCCGTGACGGCGCGTCCCGCCTCCTTGATGAGGGCGTCATATGCCGGTTTGAGCAGCGGGTCCCGTTCAAGGATGCGCTGTTTGGTCTTCGCCATGGCTTCGGGCGAAAAGATGATGGTGTCCGGGAGCTTTCCCGCATGGGCTGTGCCTGCGAAAAGCAGGATGAGCAGGGCGGTGAAGAGGAGTCGGACGCCGTGCATGGCTATCCGGTTGGTTTGTCGAGTTTCTTGGAGAGGGTGTAAACTTTGACCGGACCGCCGGGGACTTCGGTCGAGTCGGATTCCGATGTGCGGGTGAAGCCGTTTTTCTTGTAAAATTCTAGCGCTTTGCCGTTGGGGGCATAGCAGCAGAGTGAATAGCTGTTGTATCCGAGGCGGCGGAATCGATTCTCCATCCATTCCAGAAGCGTACGGCCCGCACCTTTTCGCTGAAACATCGGGGCAACCCACAGTTCCGTCAGGACGTTTTCGTCGTACATGGCGAATCCTGCCACCATGTTGGCAATCTCCACGACCGCGGCCCTGCTCAGTCCTTCATGCACGGTTTGCCGTGCCCCGTTGGCGTCATAAAATTCCCGGACATATTGTTCGGGCATGAAATTGGCGTAGCTCGCCTCAAAGGCGTCACGCATGAGTTCTTCCATCTGAAAGACGTCTTCCGGGGTGGCGGTTCGGGCAACGGGTACGGTCATTGTTTCAACCTCGGGTCCAGCAAATCGCGCAGTGATTCGCCGAGCAGATTGTATCCCAATACAGTGAACAGGATGGCGAGGCCGGGGAAGACCGACAGCCACCATGCGATGCCGAGTACCTCTTTGCCTTCAAGGAGCATGTTGCCCCATGAGGCGTCGGGCGGCTGTACGCCCAGCCCGAGAAAGGAAAGGGCTGATTCGGTGAGGATGGCTCCGGCAACGCCCAAGGTGGCGGAGACGAGTACCGGTGCCACTGCGTTCGGGAGAATGTGTCTGAAAATGATGCGCCCCGGTCCGGCTCCTGCGGCGCGGGCGGCGAGGACATAGTCGCGTTCGCGGATGGTCAGGGTCTCGGCGCGCACCAGCCGCGCCACGCCCATCCAGCCTGTCAGGCCGATGACGACCATGATGTTGGTCAGGCTCGGTTCCAGAAAGGCTATGACCGCGAGGATAAGGAAAAATGAGGGGAAACAGAGCATCACGTCCACGCCGCGCATGATGATTTCGTCCACGAGCCGTCCGAAGTACCCTGCTACAAGGCCGAGGACCAGTCCGATGGAAGTTGCGATGCCCACGGCCACGAAGCCCACCCACAGCGAGACGCGCCCGCCGAAAAGGATGCGCGAAAAAACGTCGCGTCCGAGGGCGTCGGTTCCCATCAGGTGGGTGGTGGACGGCGGCTGGAGCAGGACGTTGACGTTGATGAATTCCGGATCGAACGGGGCGATCCACGGGGCGAAAATCGCGCCCAGCGACATCAGGCCGACGATGAGTCCGCCAAGGACGAGCAGGGCGTGACGAGCCCACGGAGAAGGGCGTTTGAGCGGCTTGCGTTTCATCGCTCCCTCCCCTGTCCCGTGCGGATGCGCGGATCGGCAAGGCCGTAGCCTACATCGGCAAGCAGGTTGCCCGCGAGCGTCAGCACTGCGCCGAGCACGAGGCTGCCCATGATGAGCGGGTAGTCGCGCGACATGACCGCCTGATAGAAAAGCTGTCCCAGTCCCGGCAGGGCGAAGATGGATTCGATGATGACCGAGCCGCCGATGAGTGACGGCACGGACAGGCCGAGGATGGTGATGACCGGCATGAGCGCGTTGCGCAGGGCGTGCTTGAACAGCACCACGTGGCTTGGCAACCCCTTGGCGCGGGCTGTCATGATGTAGTCCTGCCGGAGGACTTCAAGCATGGATGAGCGCATGAATCGGGACATACCCGCCCATGAGCCGGAAGTATAAATGAAGACGGGCAGGATGAGATGCTTGGTGATGTCCCATATTTTTTCCATGGGAGACATGGCGTCGTATCCGAGCGATGTCAGGCCGGATATGGGCAGAATGGGCCACTGTATGCCGAGCCAGAGCATGAGCAGCAGCGCGAGCCAGAAACCGGGCATGGCAAAGCCGATGAACACGATGACCGTGGAGACTTTGTCGAATGTCCCGCCGCGCCACCATGCCGCGGTCACGCCTATGGGAACGGCGATGAGCAGCGTGAGAATCATTGAGGCGACGTTCATGCCGAAGGTGAGCGGAAGGCGTTCCCTGATCTTGTCCCAGACAGGCCGATGATCGCCTGACATGGATTGGCCGAAGTCGAGATGGACGAGACGGTTGAGCCATTTGCCGTACTGGATGTGCAGCGGCTGGTCGAGTCCGTAGAGTTTTTCGAGCTGTGCCCGGGCTTCCAGTCCTGCCTCGGGGTTGAGGGTCGTTTGCAGATCGGTGGGAGACCCTGGCGCAAGATGAATGACCCAGAAACTGATGACCGTGATGCCGAAAAAGACCACGCCCACCCAGATGAGTTTGATGAATATTTTTTTGAGAACCTGCGCCATTGATTATCCTTGTTTCTCCAACTGTCCGTATTTCTTACTGCAAGACGGGAGTCGAATCAATGTGCCCCATAAAAAATAATTTTGCATGCTTTCTTGTTTTCGGTTGACAAGCCGCCGATTGTTGGCTTAAAAACCGCTCCACCCAACGACGTGGGGCTGTAGCTCAGTTGGGAGAGCGCTTGAATGGCATTCAAGAGGTCGTGGGTTCAATTCCCTCCAGCTCCACCAAGAATTTCAAAGGCTTACAAGTTTTGACTTGTAGGCCTTTTTTCGTGTGGATAACCGTTTGGATAACATTTCCGGTTAGCCAGGATTTGCGAGATTCCGTTGGGGGACTTGGGTTTTCTTGCCGAGGGTAGACCCGTGACAAGAGGGTGTTTAAACCCTCGTTGTCACTTGTGGGGCGCTCCCGTATTATGCGTATACATTTGTGATTACATCGTAAGCTTCTTCCTGCGCCTCCTTGTGTGCTTTTTTGACATTCAACGCGCCATTCTGGATGGAGTGCTTCACTTTCTTATAGGTGTCAAAGTCAGAAAGTGATATTCCAGCTTCGTCCAACTGTCCTTTGATAAGTGCTTTAGCGGTGTGCTCGTCATATTTTTTAACGAGTTTGTCGTAATGACGGTTTTCAAAGTGTTCACGTGCTGTACCGCGTATGCTCATAGCATTCTCCGTGGTTAAGGTTGATTTAGCTGCTGTGATACAAGGGGAGCCTTGGAGAATCTATGAACGGTTGATTGCGGTGGAACTGTTCACATCTGAGTTGCTGATTGGAGGGATTCCTATGTTCGCAAAAAAAGAAGTGAAAGAATTTGAGAAAAGTATTTTGCAGGAGTTCGATGATTTCTTCCTTTTCCAATATACTCTGCGGTTTGTGAAAGATAGGAGTCTAACCGACTATACAAAATTGATGCATGTCTCGGCAGAGATAAAAAAGGAACCAGTTAAAGCGGATATCTATTTGAGTGATGATGAGCTTTTGACTGCTATACTTGATGCAGTTCAATTCGGACGAAGATTGGCTTTACCGTATAATCCTCACGAAAAGAGTGTCATCGAAGCTAATGAGATAATAGGCCGTCTAATACTTAAGTATAGAACGAAAATTGAAGAGATTTCTTTAATCGATAGGAGTGACTACTCTCTTTCAGATTTATCTCGAGAGGTTGATCTAGAGTCGATTTTAATGGCTTGGGAAGATGTTCTGAACCCGGAGACGAGAAAGGAGTTAGGCCTACTAGGTAATTATGCGCTTGTAGGTTGTTCAGATATAGAATGCTTAGGCGAGCAGTATGAAGATGCTACTATTATTCACGATATAGGCATAACATCTCCAGAATTACTTACGCGTTCAAATCGGCTAAAAGTAGAGTCAAACGGTGATAATGTTATTTTGAAAATAGATAAAAATATTAGTCCTGAGGAAATGTTGTTGGCATTTCGTCGTATTTATTATGAAATCAGCGATTTAAATAATAATTCAAACAATCTATGCCTTAATCTTGAGCGAGGTGGTGGGGTTATTGTTGATCGATATGATAAGGTACGGAAGAGGCTTATCGGGCTTCTTTGCTGGGATTATCAACATAAGAGTGGCACGGTCAGCGATGCTATCCACCAAGTATATGAATTCCTATGCTCTGAAGAGGGGCTTCTAGAGAGAGATGAAGACGTCATTAAGCGTAATTATTATGACGTTAAGAGAGAAATAGATCAGGTTGAAATGCTTCAAGAAAGAAAAAGGGCAAATCGGTACGTTGGGCTGAACCTGGGCCTGTCTGATCGAAACTAAGTGTGTAACTGTCTATACGTTTGCTTTCACCAATACGGCTGCAAGTTGTTCAGGGTTTAAGCCCTGAAGAAGTCGTAAAACTTGACGGCACTTTTGGGATTCTTGTCTTTCCTGTGCTGTTTCTTCCTTTGTCCTGGCACATGCAATAACTTCGAGAGCTTTAGTCACATCTGCCTGACTTCTAAGATGGAACCCCCAATAGGAGTCTCCCCGAAACTTCTTGATCTCAAATGTTTGGCTCCAAGGTTCAAAGCGATCAAGGCTTCCCTTTACCGTGATGTGCAAGCATTCGCGTTGAATTTGTACACCAAAATTATTGTCCGTCTTGGGATAAAATCTGTTCGAAGGTTCTTTGTATGCTAATTCATCTGAATAGGACCTTCGAAGACCACTCAAGAAGAGTAAGCCGAGTGACAGTAGTTTTTTGTTGTCCTTAGAAAGTAGAGCACATCCGAACTGTAGGTCTTTGGAATCTATTTTCATAACTGTCTCCTTATCTCTAGTCCTTGTGTAATCCCATCTGGTGGAATCCATCGAAGAAGTAAAGCAACTCATCATATGCAGGGGAGTCATTGCTTGATTCATATAATTGCGTGAGTTCGTACCAAGATGATTCCATTTCAAGCACAGTGGATTTAATCTGTTCACGTTTTTCAAGGATGCTTTTCAGTATCCCTTTTGCCTTATAGATTCGATCAAGCTCGTGTTGTTCGCCCGACTTCATGCGTTCGTGGTAAGTCATCAGAATAAGCGAAAGGATGATGCCATTCCCAAGGCCAGTGGTTTGAGCGATCTTTGTCAGTTTGTCTTTGTTGTTTTGGCTGATAGCTATGCATTGCTTTTTCGTTCCGCGATTAAGTCTCTTCAAATTCGTTTGAAGTCTTTCCCAGTTTCGTCTTCGAGCTTCGTAGCTTTCAGACTCGTAGTCTTCAGGTTGAGCCAAAGTGTTTTGGATTACTTCAGCTCCTCCTGAGATCAGCTTGTCGATTGCGGCTTTCTTGGTCCAACCTGTTGCCCCAACTATTTTTGCAAGTACTTCATCGGCCTGAGAACTCAGTCTAACTTTGATATTTATTTCAGCCATTACTTAACTCCAATATGCAGTAATTAAGGTCTGTTCATCTGCTGTCATAACCAGGGTTCCACCAACCAGCTTGTCTAGCATTTGGATGCTGTCCGACAGTTCATGTTTGATCCAATCGACATCCTTTTTCCTGATAACTTTTTTGACAATGCCACCTTTGCCTTGGATTGCCGTTCCATACATGTCGATTAGATTAACTTGTCTACGGCACAAACCTCTTTGCCCTAGTCTGACTTCTGCATGGTTCGAAACAATCATCTCGACCTCCTTCATGCAGAAGATGTCAAAGAGGGTACCAAGTAGCAATGGGGAGTACTAGTTGTTTGCTAATCTTTTTGAAGTTTCTTTCTATGCTCATGAATTGATTGTGTTGTTTTTAGATGGTGCATGCTAGGTGTGGTAGACCCCTATCTTTTGACTTAAGTCGGTACAGAGGTCCTATTGAATACTCAGTTTGTGCGTTGATTCAGTAATTGTTTGAAATAATGAGTTAAGCCAGATAAGTGGTATCGTCATGAAAAAGAAAGATAATAGTGCTGAAAAGCGTTCAGAAGTCATCGGTGCTCTCCGTAGCTTAATGGATAGCCCCGTTGAACAGATAGTTCTTTTAAAACGTAATACAGCTATGGCTGACCCTGAGCTTTGGAGCATGGTCCATGAGGTGTTAGGAGCAAGCAGAAACTCAGACATCATTAGCTTGATGGATGATGGCGACCTACTACGGAAAATGCACAGTCAGGTTCTAGATGATGCTCATAGTCACCATCATTTATTGAAACTAGGTTGGGAAACTCTTTTGGTAAGTTTCGCAGCGTACTTGGAATACAATTACTTTCATGCGCCCACGGATGAGCTTTTTGAAAATCGTCGCCTGAACTTATTGCCAGTGCTACAGCGAGTGGCCCAAGAGAAGGTAGGACATTTTCCAGTCCGTTGGGGCGGTGGGCGAGCACTAAATAGAGCGTTGGAGATGGTGAGGAGTCGTTTGCTTCGAGGCAAGCCATTAGATGCATATGCTCTTTTTGATGCTTGGGATGCTGTTTTAGAAGTAGAGCACATTATCGAAAACTATTGTTTCAAAGGATGGGGTATTCGTCTTGATGAAGGTATTGCTATTCATCCAAAGGCAATTGAACTTTGGGATGATTGGACAGTTACAAATCATAAGTTTCAAGTGATAGACTTATTCTATCAGACGATTCCTTTTCTGAGCTTTCAGGAGCAGGTTGAAGATATCTTTCAGAATAGTCCTAACGAAGATAGTGCTATGTCACTGGTTTCCGCTTTAGGGGGTAACGCCTTTCTCATGGATATGTTGGGGACACTTGATGTTTTTGTCGATGGTGCCGAGGTTGATCTCGGTGAAGTCGTCAATATTATGAAGATTTTTGATACATGCTATAAAGGCAACTATTTGCCCTATATGGCTCAAATGAAAGATGAAGGATGTCGTTACTCTGAGGCCATCATCGAAACAGAGAAAGATCAGATTGGAAGGAATCTTCGTGAATGTGTACGGCGTGGAGAGAATCCCATTCTGCGCCAGAGGGAAATAATGAAGCAGGTTCATCTGCCGTGTATTTTTTCTCGTACCCGAGATGAAATGCTCCTAATGATGACCCAATATGATCCCATTGAACCGGACTCGGCTAGGTTGAAGGCTTGTGATGTCGCGTTGAATCTGTTTTCAGGTCCACCCCATATGAAATCTGTGGATAATGGTCAGTTTCTTAGGGCTCCCGACAAGAGTTATATTGTTATGCCAAGGTTTTTTCATGGTGATGTCAAAACCGCTTTGTTCAACATTTTGATTAGGCGGAAAAGGAACCACAGACTTTTCAGTTCCGAAATGGAGAAAAGCTTGGAATGGATGTTTCGTGAACAAGGCTATACTACTGTGCTTGATTGGAAGTATCCTGCTGGAGATACCTTCAGGAATGGTGAAGTAGATGTCCTTGCATACAAAGATGGATTCTTGTTTGTTGTGGAAGCAAAGCTAACTTATTTTCGAACTCAAGCGGCTTCTATCTATGAACATAGAGACAAACTGTGCGATGGAGGAGGGCAGCTCAAGCGTGCAATGCAAGCGATTTCAAATAATTATTCGAATCTCCGTGAAGCGTTAGGGATCGAAGAGGACTATGGCTCAGTTAAGATTGTTCCGCTGCTTGTATCCTGTTCCCCTGAGTTTGATAATGAGCAGTTCTCTCAGATTAACAAGGTAAGTCTTTTTGAAATGAAAGGGTTGCTGGATTCGGAAATGTTTGTCTTAGTACAAGCTCTTATCGCTATGTATAATAATGCAACTGTGCTTGGTATGACTACTAACCGCTCACAACAAGAGCATATTAGGACAACCAATTTTAATCCTGACAGCTTTTTACTTGAAATGGATCGATCACAAGAGCAATATGGTTTGAAGGCCGCTTTAATAGCTTCTCAGCCTGATGAGCTTGTCGAGGCAATTAAATCGAAGACCTTTTGGGAGAGATTGGGTAATAATCCAGATGTTGTCAGAGGACCTATTGAAAAGATTCTGACTTTGAAAAATGGAGATGAAATTCGTTACGTAATTTAGCAAATCATAACATCCATATTCCTTCAGTCAGTCTGTCTTCGGACAGAACTTTTAACTGTCCGGAGGTTTTCGATGGATTACGTGAATGGCTCGATTGCAAATGGTTTTATCCCGGCGATCAATCTCTTCGTTACTAGCCGCTGTAATATGCGGTGTCGCTTCTGCTTTGGCTCTTGCCAAATGCAATCTCAACTTACGCCAACTAAAAGACGTTTGGTCTTGGCTGACGTCATTCGTCAGTGTCACGATGCTGGCATAGAAAAGATAACATTCGTAGGTGGAGAACCACTGCTTTTTGACGGGTTGGATCAAGTAATTCAACTTGCTCATAGCTTTGGTTTAACTACATGCGTTGTTTCCAACGGGGCTTTAGCAACCAAGCAATGGCTTGATGTTATTTCGCCTGTGTTGGATTGGGTTGGGTTTAGTATTGATAGTTTATCAATCCAAACCAATCGACTCATCGGCAGAGTGTCAAAAGGTCAGCCGTTGACGCAGGCTCACTATATGAGACTTGTTGATTGGGGCCATCAGGCTGGGATTCGGCTGAAATTAAACACCACAGTATGTCAGTGGAATCATACGGAAGATATGGCTTGGTTTTATCGTCGTTCAGCCCCAGAGAGGCTAAAGTTTTTTCAAGCTCTAACCGTAGAAGGTGTGAATGACGCTCAATCGCATTCTTTTTCGGTATCAAACGAGCAATTCACTGCTTTTGTTATGCGGCATACCGAACAAGGGCTTAATGCCATAGCTGAGTCTTCTACGGACATGGTTGGAAGCTACCTAATGGTTTCCCCTGATGGACGGTTCTTCGACAATACAACCTGTTGCATTCTCTTTAGTCCTGTTGCCCTTGCTTTTGCGATTATACCGGGAGGTATAGCGTCATGCAAAATCCGTTGGGCGCATTGGAGGCTTCCATGATGCCTCCATGTTCCTCAATGATCTTTTTGGCAAAGGCGAGTCCGAGTCCATTACCTTCCACATCGTCGTAGCCGAGACGCTTGAAGGGGATGAATATTGTCTCCAGTTCTTTCTGGGAAAGAGGAGGGTACGGGTTGATCACAGTGATGGTGATTGCCGTAGTGTCGCCTGTGCTGGAGATCGTGATAGTGCTGTTGTCCGGACTGTATTTGATGGCGTTTGCCAACACGTTGTTTAAGGCTAGCTGGAGATTGTCCCGGTTGCAGCGGTATGCAGGAGCGTGGGATTTCTCATAAGCCACCAAGATGGATTTTTCATCAACAAGGGGCTGATGTCGGCTGACTGTTGTATCGAGCATGTCCGCAATATTTATGACGTCATCACGAAGGGGAGCTTCCTGTAAGTCGAGTTTGGAGAGCTTCAGGATTTTATCAATCAGTTCATCCATGTGGACGATTTCTGTTTCCATTTTGTTTACATGCTTCTGAATGCCTTCCGTGCGGCCGGATTCTATGCGTTCCTGAATGATTTGCTGGGAAATACGGATGCGAGCCAAGGGACTACGTAGCTCGTGAGAGAGGTTGGCGGTGAGTTCCTGACCGCCTCGAACCATGCGTTCCACGCTTTCAGCCATATGGTTGAAGGCCTTGGCAAGTACGGATATTTCGCCGGACCATTTGGATTTGACTCGTGGGGTGAAATCTCCTCGTCCGACTTGCCGTGCGGAGTCTGTTAGCTCTTTGAGTGGGCGCGAGATAGGACGTGAAAGCGGGATGAGTAACAGGGCCGCGATGACCGACATGAGCAACAACCCTTCCATGAACCATACTTCTTCTTGTCGTTTTTTCCATTGGTGCAGCAGGTGAACGGTCAGCTTTTCGTTTTGAAATGGTATGGAACCAACCATGTACATGTTTTTGTGGCGTTGGCGTTCCAGCAGATAGAGCGAGTCTCCATTGGGGGTTGTCTGCTTAAAGTGGATCGTTTCATTTTCCCAGAGCGGTATGTCGCCTGTAAAAGAACTGCTAATGACGCTTCCATCGTTGGCTGTTATCCATACTTGCCCCTGAAATGCGCTGGCAAATGCGTTCAGAATGGAATCCAGCTGTTTTTTCTTTTCGGGGGAAATGGCGTCGAGTCCGGCAAGCTCATGTTGAACGACTCGCTTAATGGAGGCAGTGCGTTCCTCGGCATGCCGGACGAACGGAGGCCGAATTCTGCCAAGTTTGACCAAGGTGAACATAGTGAGCATGGCGACCAGTTGCACCACGACAAAAACGACCAGCATTCGGAAATAGAGTCCGCCTATTTTCATATGTCACCTACAAACATATACCCGGTTCCCCAGACAGTCTTGATTCGTTTGGCGTGGGCCTGATATGGTTTGAGCTGGGAGCGGAGCTTGCTGACATGAACGTCGATGCTGCGATCATAGGCGGAGAAATCCTTGTCCCAGACCATGTCCATCAGGTTGTCTCGTGTCAGCGCCTTGTCCACATTGGCCATGAGTGCCTTGAGCAGACGAAATTCCGTAGGGGCAAGTTCCAGTTCATCGCCTTCCACCAGCAAAGTCTGCTTGGAGACATTGAGGACTAAACCTCCGGCGGTGAGTGTGGTGACGGTCTGTTGGGCCTTGCTGGCAGCAGCGACAATCTCGAAGCGTCGGAGAACCGCCTTGATGCGAGCCAGCAATTCGCGAGGGTTGAACGGTTTGGCCATGTAATCATCGGCACCCATTTCAAGGCCCACGATACGGTCGGTGTCTTCGCCTTTGGCCGTGAGCATGATGATGGGGACTGTCGAGATTGCGCGGATATCCCGCAGAACTTCAAGGCCATCCTTGCCGGGCATCATGACATCCAGAACCACCACGCTGGGAGAGTGTTCCTGTATGGCCTTTGCCGCCTCCATGCCGTTGGGCAGGGTGTGGATGCTGAAGCCGTACTCTTCAAGATATTCCACCACGAGTTCGCGGAGTTTGTCGTCGTCATCTATGAGCAGGATCGGTCCATTGGTTTCCATGATCTTTCCGTAATCTCAAAATGGTTGCGAAGCAAAGCCCCAATGCTGAAGTTTTACATTCTTTAACATCTTTTATCATACCCCAAACATTCTCACGATGTCTCTCCATTACACAGTTGTCATCAAGAACAATTGTGGAGCAAAATGTGAAATCAGACAGAACCTCTTGTACATTGCGGACAGCCTCCTCGCTGCTATGTTTTATCCTCTTGCTTGGGGGGTGCTCTCTTTTTCAGCCTTCCCCGCGCCTGGAACCGGTTGCACCGCTGCCCGAAGCGTTTACGCTGTACTCGGACGGTGAGTTGGATCGCGGCAAGTGGTGGGAGGCTTTTGGTAGTGATGAATTAAACAGTATGGTCGAAGAGGCGCTTGTCGCCAACCTTGACATCAAACAGGCCTGGGCTCGGCTTCGGCAGCTGGGTGCAAAAGCCGAGCAGTCAAGTGCGGATAAATATCCCACTCTGGATATGACCGGCGGGTATTCCCACTCCAGCACGTATGATGCTGATACCAAGAAAGAGAAGCAGGCGGAAGACCATTCCGTGGGGCTGAAAGCCGGGTATGAAGTCGACTTGTGGGGGCGCATTCAAGCCATGGCCGCGTCGGGCGATCTTGATTATCTTGCCAGCCGTGAGGACTTGAACGCTTCCGCCATGACCGTGGCGAGCGAGGTGGTGCAGCGGTGGCTGGAGATTCAAACCCAGCGTAAAAAGAAGCGCATCCTGACCGAACAGCTCAAGGCCAATACAACATATCTTGAACTCATCGAACTTCGGTTTCGAAACTCCATTGCCACGGCTCTGGACGTGTATCAGCAACGGCAGAATGTGGCCCGCGTGTCCGCATTGTTGCCGCCTGTAAAATCTCAGGAGCAACTCCTGCTGCACGAATTGGCTCTGCTGATGGGCAAGCCTGTCGGCAGTGTCGTCGTTGCCGATGCCGATCTCCCGGAGCTGGCTCCGTTGCCCGGTCTGGGGTTGCCCGCTGATCTGCTTGCCAATCGTCCTGATGTCCGTTCTTCCGGAATGGCCCTTTCTTCTGCTGACTGGTCTGTGGCTGCCGCCAGAGCCAATCGATTGCCGTCCTTGAATCTGACAGGGACCGGAGAGTTTTCCGGCACCATGCTCAACACGATTTTCAACAACTGGGCACTTGGTCTGGCTGCTTCTGTTGTTGGTCCGATCTTTGATGGTGGATATCGCAAGGCCGAGGTGGAAAAGGCGCGCGGTGTCGTTGACCAACGTCTCGCTGAGTACAAGGAGACGGTCTATACCGCGTTCAAGGAAGTGGAAGACGCCCTGGTTCGAGAGAAGTGGCAAAAAGAATACATCAAAGCCCGCACAATTCAGATTGAAGCAGCCCGTACCAGCCTGAGGGAAGCCGTTTCCCGATACACGCAGGGGCTGGATGATTATCTGCCTGTCCTGAATGCCCTGCTTTCGGAGCAGGAATTGGAATTATCAATGGCAGACGAGCAGACTGACTTGCTTCTGTATCGCGTTGCCTTGCACCGCGCTCTGGGCGGTACGTGGGTTAATGGGCTGACACAGCCTGTGCCCGATAAAGAAATAGCTGACGACAATACAAGTAACGAGGGATAATCATGAAAGCCATATTTACCAAAGCCAGGGCTTTATTCAGCCTCAAAGTCACGATTCCAGTTATTATCATATTGCTCGCGGCAGTCGGTGCCTATGCCACGATTGCCACCGCGCCTAAGGCCAGAAAGCGTATGCCCGCTGCGATTTTGCCAACAGTTGAGACAGAAGCTGTTTCCATGAAGGATTATCGTGTCTGGGTACCTGTGATGGGGACGGTTCAAGCCGCTCGGCAGATCACGCTTGAGGCTCGGGTGTCCGGTGAAGTGGAGGCTGTCAGCCCGACCTTTGTTCCGGGTGGCTATTTTGAGCAGAGCGAGGAGATGCTGACCATCAGCCCGGAGGATTATGAACTCGTGTTGAGCGAAGTTCGGGCCGAGGTCACCAATGCGCAGTATGAACTCAAGGTGGAGCAGGGATACCAGAATGTGTCTGCTCGTGAGTGGGATTTGCTCAAGGGGTCGGCCAAGGGCACAGAGTCCGAATCGGAATTGGCTTTGAGAAAGCCGCATTTGGAGAAGGCCAAGGCGGCGCTCAAGGCTGCCCAGTCCAAGCTTCGACAGGCGCAGCTTAATTTGGAACGCACTCGTATTACCGCGCCTTTTGCAGCCATGGTGGAAACCAAGAGTACTGATATCGGTGCGACCATTTCCACTCAGGAGGCATTGGCTACTTTGGTAGGTACGGATGAATTCTGGATTCAGGCTTCAGTTCCCGTGGATCGTCTGGATTGGATTGATCTTCCGGTCGGTGGTCAGACTGAAGGCGGAGCGGTCCGCATCATCAGCGGCAGTGGTTCGCGTCAATCCGTGCGTGAAGGCCGTGTCGTTCGCCTGCTTCCTGCTCTGGAAAGCGAAGGTCGCATGGCCCGTTTGCTTATTTCCGTCAAAGATCCGCTGAACCTCAAGGGTGTGCCGGGTGTCAATCCGCTGTTGCTTGGCAGTTATGTCTCGGTTCAGATCGACGGAGGAACGCTTGCTGATGTCTACACCATCCCGCGAACCGCATATCGTGATAACGGCAAGATCTGGGTGCTTACTGCCAAGGGGACTCTTGATATTCGTATGGTAAATCCAGTCTGGCGTGATGGTGAAATTGTTGTCCTTGAAGACGGGCTTGCGGCTGGAGAAAGTGTGGTTGTTTCCGATCTTTCTGCTCCTTTGCAAGGCATGAAGCTTCGGTCTTTTTCCGCTTTGCCTGCAAATAATGACGAGCCGGTCAAGCAAGGAAAGGGGCGTGGAACTTCTCGTAACGGAGAAGCGTCATGAGCGTGTTGAAGCATGATGAAAAAGGGGCCATTGCCTGGATGGCGGGCAATTCGGTTGCTGCCAATCTGCTGATGATTGTCCTGCTTGTGGGTGGGCTTATATGGGGTTTGCAGATCAAGCAGGAAGTCTTTCCTGAATTTTCGCTGGATACCGTGTCTATATCCGTTTCATATCCCGGTGCCAGTCCGGAAGAAGTGGAGCAGGGGATTGTTCTCGCTGTCGAGGAAGCCGTGCAGGGGATCGACGGTGTGAAAGAGGTGACCTCTTCCTCTTCTGAAGGCAGGGGGAGTGTCGTGGTCGAGGCACTGGATGGTGCTGACCTGCAAAAGCTTTCTCAGGATATCAAGACCGAGGTGGATCGTATCACCTCGTTTCCGGAAGAGGCCGAGGACCCGGTTATTGCCGAGGCGTCCCATAAACGTCAGGTTCTGTCGGTGATGTTGTCTGGCGACCAGTCTGATACCACCCTGCGTGAACTGGCCGAGCAATTGCGAACCCAGATTATTACTGATCCTGCGGTGACTCAGGCTGATCTCAGTGAAGTCAGCGATTTGCAGATTTCCATTGAGGTGCCGCAGGAAAAACTGCGTGCTCATAATCTGACTTTGGATCAGGTGGCCCAGCGGTTGGCCGCTGCTTCGGTTGATGTGCCCGGCGGTGGAGTCAAAGCGGAATCGGGTGAGATATTGGTCCGCATGAAAGAGCGTCGGGATTACGGGCGTGATTTTGCGCGTACTCCCATTGTCACGGGCAGTGACGGCACACAGGTGCTGCTCGAAGACATTGCCACTGTCATCGATGGTTTTGCCGATAACGACATCATCACTACGTATAATGGGCAGCCTGCCATCCGCATCGACGTATATCGCGTGGGCGATCAGACCCCGATCGGTGTGTCTGATTCGGTCAAAAAAACTCTCGTTGAATTTGAACGTCGACTGCCCGGCAACGTCTCCACTGATGTGGTTAATGACATGTCCGAAGTATATGCCCAGCGCATGGACCTGCTCCTGACCAACGGTTATATGGGCCTTGGACTGGTCTTTCTCTTTCTGGCACTGTTTTTGGAACCCCGTTTGGCCTTTTGGGTCGCCATGGGTATCCCCATCTCTTTCCTCGGCTGTTTTCTGGTTCTCCCCATATTGGGTATTTCCGTCAATATGGTCACCATGTTTGCCTTTCTCATTTCGCTTGGCATCGTGGTGGATGACGCCATTGTGGTTGGTGAGAATGTGTTCACCATGCGAGAGCAGGGGATACCCCCGTTGAGAGCGGCCATTGAAGGGGCGAGGCAGATTGCCATGCCCGTGACGTTCAGTGTGCTTACCAATGTCGTCGCCTTCATGCCGCTGCTGTATCTTCCTGGTGTCATGGGCAAGATTTTCTGGTCTATCCCCGTGGTCGTGATCAGCGTCTTTGCCGTGTCGCTTCTGGAGAGTCTGTTTGTGCTGCCCGCTCATCTGGCGCATTTGAAGGAAGGGGGGCAAAGCCGGATCATGGTTTGGATCACCAGCCATCAACAGAAGGTCGCCGACGGACTGCTGCGTTTCATTCACAATATATACCGTCCTTTTCTGGATAGGTGCGTGCAGTGGCGTTACGCCACGGTGACTGTGGGGATTGGATTGTTGATGCTCACCGGAGCGTACGTCATGAGTGGCCGGCTTGGGTTCACCATGATGCCCAAGGTGGAGTCTGATTATGCCTTTGTTCAGGTCGAGTTGCCCTATGGCTCTTCTGCTGCAAAATCCGAGGCGGTGCGCGATCAATTTCTGGACGCGGCAAATCGTGTCATGGAGGCCAATGGCGGGGATGCGCTGGTCGAGGGCATGGACACCAAGATCGGTGGGGCCGGACGTGATATTTCCGGCAGCCATGTGGTCAAGATCAAAGTGTATCTGACAGCGGCGGACGTGCGTCCAATTTCCACGGATGCATTTGTTGCACAGTGGCGGCAGCAGGTGGGGGATATTCCCGGTCTGGAATCGGTTTCCTTTGCCGCGGATAAAGGTGGTCCCGGTTCCGGTAATTCGCTTGAATTTGAATTGAGTCATTCGGATGTCGTGACATTGGAGGCGGCAGCGCGTGATTTGGCAGATGCCTTGGCGTTCTATCCTCGTGTCACGGACGTGGATGACGGCTTCTCTCCCGGAAAGCAGCAGCTTGATTTTACCATCACCCCAGCCGGAACGAGCCTTGGTCTCTCGGCACAAACGGTCGCCAGTCAGGTGCGCGCTGCCTATTATGGCACGGAAGTGCTTCGGCAGCAGCGTGGCCGAAATGAAGTGAAAGTCGTGGTACGCCGCCCGGAAACCGAACGGGTTTCCGAATATGATCTGGAAGAACTCATGATCATGACGCCCGGCGGTCAGGAAGTCCTGCTGCGCGATGTTGTGAACATCAAGCGGGGGCGTGCCTACACTGTCATCAAACGGCGTGATGGCCGTCGAGTCCTGTCTGTGACCGCAGACGTGAATCCCCGCAATCAGGGGACGCAGGTCATGAATAGCGTGTTGGCTGACGTCATTCCCGAACTCAAGGCCAAGTATTCGGGGCTTTCCTGCACCATGCAGGGCAAACAGGCGGACATGTCTGAGTCTACCATGAGTCTGTTCTCTGGTTTGCTTATGGCTATGCTTGCCATTTATGCCCTTCTGGCGATCCCTTTCAAAAGCTACGTGCAGCCGCTTATCATTATGCTGTGCATTCCGTTTGGTGCTGTGGGTGCTGTGTTCGGTCATATGCTCATGGGATATTCCATCAGCATCATGAGTCTGCTTGGCATCGTCGCCTTGTCCGGCGTGGTGGTGAATGATTCTCTGGTTTTCATTGATTTTACCAACAAGCAACGCGCCTTGGGGCAGTGTGCGCATGATGCGGTCCTGAAGGCCGGTACTGCCCGTTTTCGCGCCATTCTTCTCACGACCCTGACCACCTTCAGCGGCTTGGCTCCCATGATATTGGAGACATCCCGTCAGGCGAAGTTCCTTATTCCCATGGCAGTCTCCCTTGGATTCGGCATTCTGTTCGCCACAGGCATCACCCTTATTCTGGTTCCGTCCATGTATATGATTCTGGATGATGTCTTGTTGTGGATAAAAAGGATCTTTGGCCGGAGTGAGATCGTGGCGGGGCAGCTCGGTGAAGTCGTGAGTGAAAATGATGCATCCCACCATTTGGATCGTCCTTAATCCTTCTTGAGGTAATTACATAAATATTGAGTAACCATCAGTGTTCCGATGCGATAATGGTTGTGAATAGTCCACGCTTCGTCTGCATGCCCGCCTTTGGGGCGGGAGACAGTTTCATCGGCAGTTACCGGGCGGTAGATCGGAAGTGGAAGTAACCAAGGAGAATGCGATGGAAATCGGTTCTATGGATTCCATGACGAGTCTGATGAGAATGCAGGGCGGCATGAAGGGGATGCAGGGGGGAGATGCCTCTCGAATGTCATCCGATTTTATTGACTCCCTGGATTCTGATGGTGACGGTGCCCTGAGTAAATCCGAGTTCGCAATCAATGGAGATTCGAACAGTTCCGAGAGCACTGAAGTTTTTGATGTCCTTGACACCAATGAAGATGGGTTTGTTTCCCAGGAAGAACTGGAAGCGGACATGTCGTCCAAATTGGATGCCATGAAAGCCAAACTCAATTACGGCGGCGTCGCTGGAATCCAGCAGGGTGGAGAGGGCGATCAATTCGGCCAGCTCATGGAAATGATGGGCGAGGCTTCGGGGTCGAACAAAGCCCGAGGTCCTGAAGCGTACAGCCAGATGCAACAGGGGATGGGCGGCGAGTATGCCAACCAGACGGCTTCGGCTGGCCTGAATGTCACCGCGTAGTCTCGGGCGTCTTCATGGATGCTGAATGAGAGGGCTGTGCTTCTGTGTACGGCCCTGTTTTTCTACACAATCAAGCAGGCAGAGCATGACTATTCTTCCAGTGGATATCCCCATTGAAACGCTGAAGCGTGTGTTGGGTGATGGCGATGAGGAGTGTGAGTCCATTCCATCTGCCCAGAAACCGCAACCGTGTTCGTATGATTCCCTTTCGGGTGGTGGAGTTCGTCCTGAGATCAGCAGTATAAAGCGACCTGAGTGAAACAAGCGCCGCTGGTGTGCAGAAAGAAAATGCCCGGAGTGTTCACTTCGGGCATTTTCTTTCTTGGCTTTTCATGAGTGTTAGAGACGGGAGCCTTTACCTCTTCCCCCGCCAGCTCCTTTGCCTCCACGGCGTTCCTGCATCTGTGCCTTCATCGCTTCTTGTTCTTTTTCCAAGAGGTCGACATAGAGATTCATTTGTTCTTCATCCAGATGATCCGACAACTTTTTGATGACGTCCCATTCGAGATTTTCCAATTTCTCTCGGTTCGCCTGCATGGATTCCCGGTCGCGGTCCTTGAATGATTCCATGATGGCCGATTTTTCCTTGTACTCGTCTTCCAGTATTGGCCTGATCGCCTCCATCTGTGGGGCGGTTAAGTTGAGTTTGTGTTTAAGGGTGTAGAGCCGTTTTTCCGGACTGGGGATTTGGGGCGTTTTTATCTGCGGGCGATGCGAGGAGCATGCGGCCATGGTGAGAAGAAGAGTCAGGGTGACAGCGACTGTGATTGTTCTCATCTGAAACCTCGTGATGGTTGGTGTGATTGTTTTCTTGTGATCAGCTAGGTGTAATGTACGATTCGGATGTTAAAAAAATATGTCGCATCCCATTTGAAAATGTAAAAATGGGACTACACAAAATATGATTCTTAATGTGAGAAGATTGGCGCTAGTCCAGTTGTGCCAACTGACTGCTCAGCAGGGAACTTTGGTTTTCGTAGTAACTCAAGGTGGCATCGAGGGCGGCATATTTCCGGGTCAGTGACGCCTCCAGTGTCTCGAGTCGCTTCTCCTCATTGTATATCTGGTTGTCCAGACTGGTAATACTCTGTTCATAGTTTTCAATGAGGAGGGTCAGGCTTCCAATCTCTTCGTCGGAGACATTGTCCAATGCATCGGACATCTCCCCGATCTTGCCCTGTTTGACCCGTGCTGTTCCGGAATAGGTGCCGTCCGTCTGGTCAATAATGGAAATGTAGAGCCCGCTGGAATCGGAGCTTGTGCCGAGAATGGTCCAGCCGTCGATGGCTGCATCCTCTCCGTCGATTGTGGCTGAGGTCAGCATGCCGTTGGAAATGGTGTACTCTATTGCATGTTCTCCGGGCGGGGTGACGTTTTCGATGACTGAAATGACTTGAAAATCCTCACTGTCGGATTCCGCAGTCCCCTTGGCGGAAAAGAGCTGGGCCACGGCTTCGGGGTCATTGTCCAGAGCGGTTTCCAGTTCTTCCTCGTCCACAGTGAGTTGCCCGAAGGTGTCAGAACCTTCGTCGACATCCGTGGAGAAGCCGATTTGCGAAAGTGCATTATATGTGTCTCCGCCGGTGTCTGTGTCGTAGGGGATGAATCCCTGCCCACTGGACGACATGATGTTTTTTATGTCGCTGTAAATGATGTCCAGAGCATAACTGTCGACGGTATAGCTTTCCTCGTCCGGGCTTTCTTCCTGGGTGACACGTCCTGTCAGAACCTGAATGTCGAGAATGATCTGGTTCACTTCGGCTACAAAGGTCGTGATGGTTTCGGCCATGGCATCGGTGTCGTAATCTATGGTGATGATCGCACCTTCGGCAGAAGTGGGTTCCTTGAGCTCAAAGGTGATGCCGTCCACCACATCATCTACGGAATTGGAGTCGCGTTCGATCCATTCGTCGCTGTCGGCGGGAAATCCGTCTACTTTGATTCTGGAATTCTGTCCTGTCTGCGTGTTGGTGAAATTGGCGATGTCAAAGCCGTTGAGCGTTCCTGTATCGGTAATGGTCAATGCGTTGTCTGCACCTGAATCCTTGCTCTTGAGCACAAAGTAATAGCTGTTCCCATCGTAGAGAATGTCCGCCTCGATCGCGTCCTTGGCATCGACGTTGCCGTTTACCAGAGTAACGAGTCCTTCCAGGGTGGTGCCTGCCGGAACGTCAATGGAGATAGGTTCGCCGTTGTGGGATAACTCCAGAGTCGTGGCAGTGTCCGCGATGACGGTGTCCGGTGAGGCGTACCCATTCTCCGTGTTGACCCAGACATCGTTCTGGGCGAGTTGGTCCACGATGACAGTGTGGCTGCCGGCTGAGGCGTCGTCCGTGATCCGGATATCTACCGCATCACTGGTGCTGGAACCGGACATGGAGCAGAATTCCCCCGGGTCATCCATGCTGTTGAGGGTTGTGTTGAGGCTGTCGATTTCGGATTCCAACTGTTCGAGCAGGCTGATGATGTATTCGGTCTCCGCCTTTTGTGCTTCATAGGCTTCTTTCTGATAGCTCTCGGCACTGATGCTGACATCGATTATTTCCTGAAAGTCCGTACCGTTTCCCAGCCCGGTGAAGGCAACTTCTCCCGACGTTGTGATAGGCTCATACGCAGTGACATTCGTGGAGAGTGATGAAACGTATCCCATGGTTTTCTCCTAAATGTAATTGAGCAGGCTCATCTTCATGATGCTGGATGAGGAGGAGAGGACCGCCTCATACACGTAATTGGCCTGCTGGAGTTCCACGATGATCTGGGCTGCATCCGCATCTTCCTCGTGGCTGATGCTGTTAGTGTTGATTTCCTTCACGATAGCCTGCGACTGCTGGGTGTACGTGATCTGATTCTCCCGCGCGCCGATGCTGGCGGCTCCGGTTTCCAGTTTTTCATGCGCTTCATGGAGTTCATCCATGCTTGCGGCGACACCTTCGGCGTTTCCCATTTCCATGTAGACGATGCAGTCGCTGATGGTTTCAAACAGATTGGGATCGGGGTATGGCGTTCCGGTTTCCGCGGCCACTCCACCGAAAATAGAAGACCCCACGCTGGTCATATCGACATTGGTGTTTTCGGAAATGTCCACATTCATGGCGGATTCACTGCCTATGTATTGTATGGCTTCCCGGACAAAGAACTCACTGCCGTTGCCTTCGCCGTCAGCTGGAGTGACTGCGGTGCCCGTGGTCATGTCTACCTGACAGGTGCCGAGGTTCAGTTGCGTGTCGCTGGCCGTCAGGGTGTCGGTGGTCCACGTTGCGCCGCCATCCGTGGAGTATTGGTAGGTCACGTCGTCCACGCCGATGGTGCCGGATGAAGTGAATTGAACGGCAATGGTCGAGTCGATTTCGCCGGAGATATTCGTGATGTCGTCATTGGTCAGCAAGTCGTTAGGCAGGGTGACGCCGAGGCCGAGTTCATAGGCGTTGCTTTGGATGTCATTCCCCGCAAACAGCGAGTCCGAGCCGAATTGGGTGTTGGCGATGGTGAGCAGACTGTCCCGGTAGCTCTCCATCTCAAGGGCCATCATCTGGAGCTGCTCCTCCGTGTATGTCTCAGTGGATGCCTGTTCTGCCAACTCCACGGCGGCAATGACATTTTCACTGGCCTGATTCAGGGATTGGTCTGCCAGATTCAGATATTCATTGGCCGTGGAGCAGGTTTCTATGTACCCGCTCAGGGACTGGTTGTAGCTGCTGAGTTCCATGATCTGCCCGACTCCTGCCGGGTCGTCGGAGGGGGCATTGATCTTCTTTTGTGAGCTGTTCATCATATTGAGTTCCGTGACGTCATTCAGAGCTGAATTCATCTGGTTCAGGGATTGGGAAAATATTTGTGATGTGCTGATACGCATGGTGACTCCTTGGGCGGTTAGACCATGTCCAAAACGGTCTGCATCATGGACCGGGTGATGGTGATGATTTCCGCTGCCGCCTGATACGCCTGTTGGTATCTGGTCAGGTCGATGAGTTCCTCATCAATGTTGACCTCGCTGGCTGAGGCCTGCTGGTCGTAATAGAATTGGGCGGATGTCTGGGCGTAGGTCATGTTCAGTTCCGTGGCATAGGCGGTTGCTCCTACTTCAGATACAAGTGAGGCCAGCGCCCCGCTCATGCTGGTGGATGTGTTGCCTACCATGACGGTTTCATTGGGCAGGGCCGCCAGTTGGGTAGCCACCTCATTGCTGCCAGAGGGGAGTGAACCGTCGCTGTTCACCATGCCCGAGTTGAGGTGCGACGTGTTGGTCGCTACATAGCTGTCGATGGCGATGGAGTCCGCATCGGTGCCGGAAAAGTATGTGTTCAGCCCGGCTGCTGCGAGGAGGTGGGAGGAGTCTCCGGCAACCTCGAAACGCATGTCAGTGCCACTCTCCAATTGGAGTTGGCCGTCACTGTTTACCGAGGCGATGAGTTCGCCACTGAATGCGGTATTGATATTCGCTGCCACGTCGTCCAGAGAATCCGTGGCCGGATCAATGGAGATGATGGCAGAGGTCGATACGTCTCCATTGGAGTCGTATGAGATCAGTTGAAGGTCTCCTGCCTGAATATTATCCGCATAATAGTAGCCGCTGCTGCTGAGAATGGCTGAAGAATCATCTACGGAATAGCTTCCGGTAAGCCCGGTGTGTGATTCAAGTCCGGCCCCCTGTGAATGGCCCACATTGGTTTCCCATATGAGGGATTCAGCCAGATCGTCGAGGCTGTTCTGAGCCGGGATCACGGTGTCGTCGAGGGCCATGTAAAGTCCGGCCAGACTGCCGCCGGAGGTGCGTCCTGCTACGGGCTGATCACTGGCATCGGTCATGGGAGTGATGTTCACCAGCCCCCCATCACCTGTTTCCCAGTAAAGGCCGTTCTTGGGCATCACGGTGTATCGGTCGCCAACGGCGTGGTCTCCTGTGCCATTTTCAAACCAGATTTCCACGCCTGCAATTTCTACCGGGGAGTTTTCATCACCTGCCGTGTAGAGCGCGGTGTTGCCGTTTTCGTCCTCAAGCCATGTGTTGCCACTGTCCAATGACACCTTGAACTGGGCGGTGCCGTCTGTGCCGGAAGAGACAAATTCCATGAGGATTTCTTCGCTCGATTCGCCGGAATATTCGATGTCCCCCACATAGGTGGACGCCCTTGTCAGGGATTGGCTGGTCTGCGTATTGCCATAGACAAGATTGTGGGTTTCGGTGCCGTCTACCAAGGGAAGCCCCTCCTCGGTCAGGATCGTAACCTGACCATTCTCTTCATTGATGACATTGACGCCGATGATGTCGTTGAGTTCACGGATCATCTGATCGCGTTCGGATATGGCTTGGATGTCGCTGGGGTTGGCTGCGATTTGGTTGTTGGCAAGGGCGATGTCGGTGATGAGCTGGTTGGCCTCGTTCACGTCGCTCTGGATTTCAGTTTTGATGGTGGTCTCAATGGTTTCCAGTTGCTGGCTGGTGGAGTTGAGTCCGTAAATGAGAGTGGATGTTTCGCCGAGCAAGGCCTCTCGGCCGGACAGGGAATCCGGATCAGTGGCCAGCTCGCCCCATGCGGTACTGTAGTCCCCCAGAGTTGCGTTCAGACCGCCGTCCGTCTGATTAAAGAGGGAGTCCAGTTGATGCAGGTATTCCAACCCGGCATTTTGGGCCGCCAGATCAGCCGAGGCATCAAGATACTGCGCTTCCACGAACTTGTCCTTCTGTGACTCGATGGAGGTGATATCCGCTCCGGTGCCCACGGTGATACCGTTGATCGTGATGGACTCGCTGGTTTCGTAGACCGTGTTGGTCTTCTGGTAGCCGGGGGTATCTGCATTGGCGATATTGTTGGATGCATTGTCCACGGATACCTGCGCATTCTGGAGCGCGGTCAGTCCTATATTATAGCAGTTGTCGATCATGGCGGACTCCTCGTGTTGTGGGGCCTATCGTTTCATGCTGATGGCGGTCTGGAGCAGGGTGTCCGCCGTCGTGATGACCTTGGAGTTGGCCTGATACGCGGACTGGAGGATGATGAGGTTGGTCAGTTCTGTGGCCGTGTCCACGTTGGATTGTTCCAGTGCGTTGGCTGTGATGGTGCCGAATCCGGCTGCCCCGGCGGTGTTGATGATCGCCTGACCTGATTCCGTCGTGGCGGAATAGAGGTTGCTGCCTTCTGCATGGAGCCCTTGCTGGTTCGTGAAGTCGGCTACGGCCATGGTGTAGAGATCAATGGTCTGCCCGTTGGTATACATTCCTGAAATTACACCATTTTCACTGATGGAGACATCAATGAGTGTGCCCGGAGCATAGCCGTCCTGGGTCAAGCTGAAGGTGGCGGAACCGGATGCATAGCTGGTGGTGGCCCCGGTACCGAGGATGGCATTGTTAAAGGATGGAAGCAGGTCGGGGTCGCTCGTGCCGATGTCGTCCAGGGAATTGATGCCGCCCGAGGTGTCCCAGCCTGATCCGGTGGCATAGTCCGAGTTGGTCAGGCCTATGTTCAGTCCTATCGCCTGATTTTCGTCTGATCCGGTGAAGTTGGCTTCCATGATGGGGTAGCCGTTGGAATCGAATTGGGCGAGTGTCCAGTTCTCCTCGGCCATGGGATCGGTTGCATCCACTGGCGGATCGGCCAGAGTGAATGCCGTGGTGGAAACAAGCTGGCCCGAGGTATCAAAGGTCATGGTTCCGGTCATGAGCATGCCCGCGCCGCTGGTGGTGTTCATGTCGGTGCCGGCAAAGTCCCGTTGGTCTTCGCCCGGATCACAGGCCACGGAGTATTCCCAGACCATGGAATTCTCATCCGTGGTGGTGACCGGGTCCATGTATACGCTGAGATCATGGGCTGAGCCATTTTCATCAAAGACCGTGATGGTGCTGGAGTACGCGTAGAGGGAGTCGCCGATGGGCGGCTCCTGAGTGCCGTCATAGTAGTTGAACAGGGCGGCGTATGGATCTGTGGCCGAGGTGGCATTGTCCGTGGCCGTGGAATCCAGATTCATGGAAAAATTGATCTCGGTGCTGGCGCTGGGCGGTGACTGGGATCCGTCAAGCTGGATGTCGGAGGGTGTGCCTGTGATGTATCCGTTTTCCATTCCCCACCCCTGAACACGGTTGCCGTGGGAGTCTTGCAGATACCCTTCGGTATCAAAGGTGAAGTTGCCCGCGCGGGTGTAGTAGGGCGTGTTGGTGTCCGGGTCGATGATCAGAAAGTAGCCGTCACCATTGAGAGCCACATCCGTCACCGAGTTGGTGGACATGTATGCTCCTTGGGAGAAGTCTGTATTGATGGTGGCCACAGCGACGCCGTTACCGACCTGATCCGGGCTGCCGCCAGCATACACTGTGCTGTAAAATACGTCCTCGAACTGCACCGAAGAACTCTTGTAGGCCGTGGTTGTGGAGTTGGCGAGGTTGTTACTGACCACTGACGTTGCCTGACTCTGTGCATGGAGTCCGGAAATACCTGTGTACATGGAACCGGTGATACTCATACTGTTTCTCCTTGTATCTCTGCTTGTTGAGGTGTGGTTTTGGTCGATGATCTCTCGCGATCCGGCCGCTTACGTCGTCACGTAGGTCACATCGAGCATGTTCACAGTGCGGCCATCGTCGAGGGTGAAGACGACACCTTCGTCCGTGTTGTTGATGCCGGTGACGGTTCCTGTGGTGGATGTGGAAACGTCGGAGGTGTCGCCGTCGCTATTGGTGGCGGACATGAGGGCTATGTAGGTGCCGTCATCCTGCGTGTTGCCGTTGAAGTCGGTGCCGTCCCAGGTAAAGGAGTGTTTGCCGGCGTCGACTTGGGTAAAGTTCACGCTGTCCACTATGGCGCCGTTGTTGTCGTAGATGTTGCAGACGAGTGATTCGGCGTATTCATCCAGTTCGAAATAGAGCTCGGTCACGTCGTCGCCGGACTTGGAGATGTCGTATCCCGCGGCCTCGACCTCCTTGCCGAGGTAGTCGAGACCGTTGGTGTTGGTCATGGCATTCATTGACTCGGTGAGTGCATCAAGCTTCTCGTTCATGGCGGCAAGTTCATCCAATTGGGAATATTGGGTGAGCTGGTTGACCATCTCGGTGTTGTCCATGGGCTCGGTGGGATCCTGATATTGAAGTTCCGTCACGAGCAGAGACAGGAAATCCTCGGAGGTGAGCGCCGTTTTATCCGTGTCGGTGGTGATGGCAGCGGATGTGTCGGTGGAGGAGAGAAGCAGGGCCTCGTAATAGCTGTTGGTTGCGATACTCATGAGACCTTCCTCCTTTCGGTGATGGCTTCAAAGGTATGGAGGGTGGTGGCGGCTTCGTAGTAGTTTCGAAGGCGGCCCAGAGCTTGGAATTTTGTGCTGCGGACGGTGCAGGATGTGATGCCCAGAACGGTGGCGATTTCTTCGGCGGTCATCTCTTCTTTGAAAAGAAGGGTGATGACTTGTTCCTGCCGTTCGGTCAGGACGCCTACAGGGAGGCTGAATATGGCGGAGTCAATGTCACCCTCGGTGGCGGTAGCGGACTCCTCTTCCAGAACTGACTCCATCCAGCGCATTCGCTTTCTGTAGTAATCAATGGTCGTGGTCCGGCAGATGATGTTCAGCCATGTAATGAAGGAGCTTTTCTCTGCCTTGTATTTCGAAAGATAGTCATTTTTAAAGATTTTGAGTGCAATTTCCTGATATATGTCATCCACTTCACTGTTGTGAAGAAGAAGACTCTTTGCCTTGATGAAGTTGTTTATCATCTTGAAGATGAGCTTGGAGTATTTTTTGAATAGTATTTCGTATGAGATAACATCATAATTCTTTTCTATTTCAATTAAAGTATTGTTCATTTGGTGCCTCCTGACTCTGTATTGAGCAACTCAGGTGCCGATGATCCTTTGTTTTGCAGTAAGAACGGTATGGAATTGTTTTCAGAAAATGTTTGAAATGTTTGGTTTCTTATTGTTGCGTGGGTAAAAACGAAGGCAATTTGAATAAAACTTAATGATATTGGGCGGGGTGATTGGAGTTGGGCAAAGGCGGGAGTGACCGCAATAAGGGCTGGGGCATTATTTTCCCGTGCAAGCGGAAGGCAGGAACGATCGGTCAGGGAGTCGGTGAAAGCGCACAAGAAGGGGCCAGCCCAGTGGTCGCTGGACTGGCCCGCTTGGAGAAGGATGTGGATTAACCGATGAGAGACAGGGCCATCTGCGGAAGCGAATTGGCCTGAGAGAGCATGGAAACAGCAGACTGAGTTATGATCTGCTGCTTGGTGTACTCAGTCATCTCGGTGGCGACGTCCACGTCGGAGATGCGCGATTCAGCTGCCTGCAGGTTCTCGGCCTGAATCTCCAGATTGGAAATGGTGGCGGAGAGGCGGTTCTGCATGGAGCCAAGGTTGGCGCGGACCTTGTCTTTGGACACGATTGCCGAATCCAGAGCTTCGAGGGAGGCTTCGGCCAATGCCTGGGTGGAGACGGCTGCTCCTGCCCCGCCGCTGGCCAAGCCGACACCCAAGGCCTCTGCTGTACAGGTGTCGATGGAGACATTGTACTTGTCTTCGGCGGCGTCGTTGCCGGGGCCAAAATGGATGGTCAGTCCTTCCCCGGAAATATTGCCGTTTAAAAGGTGAATGCCGTTGAAGTCGGTGGCATTGGAGATACGGGTGATTTCCGAAGCCATGGCCTGGTATTCGGAGTCGATGATCATTCGCTGATCATCCGTGTACGTGCCGGTGGCTGCCTGTTCTGCCAATTCTTTCATGCGGATGAGCTTTTCATCAATGACCGAAAGCGCGCCATCCGCAGTCTGGATCATGGAAATACCATCGTTGGCATTCCTGACGCCCTGATTGAGAGAGGTAATGTCCGAGCGCATCAGCTCGCGGACAGCCAATCCTGCGGCATCATCTGCCGCACTGTTGACCCGAAGCCCCGAAGCCAGACGTTCCGTGGATGTGCCAAGGGCGCCATACGCGTTGTTCAGGTGGCGGGCTGCCGAATTAGCCATAATGTTGTTGTTAACGACCAGTGCCATACTTTCCTCCTTGAAAGTGGGTGCATCCATGTCTGAATCCTGCCCACGGCGGGCAAGACTCCCATTGTGTCCATTTATACGGAGGAGGGGTGGCAATTCGTTTACGAGGGGAAAAATGTTCCCTGAATGAAAATTGCATGCGGATTAGTGAAGAATTAAGGCGGTCTTAAGGTTTCTTGAGAGTTTTAACATTGTTTTACAAATATTAAGTTCACCCATCTTTTCTATACTTATATGATGTTTCCCAAAGGAGAATGCCATGGCGGATATTTTATTGGTCGATGACGATCCTGAACTTGCGGAAATGCTGACAAGTTACTTTCAGAGTGAAGGGTTTCAGCTGGATTCGGTGCTGACAGGAAAGTCCGGGCTGAAAATGATGGAAAGTAAAGGGTACGAGCTGATTCTGCTCGATGTGATGTTGCCGGACATGAGCGGATTTAACGTTTTGTCGGCATTGCGCAGCGATTCCAATATTCCGGTGATTATGCTCACTGGGCGCGGTGAAGAAATCGATCGAGTGGTGGGGCTGGAGATGGGGGCGGATGATTATATATCCAAACCATTTCCGTTGCGGGAGTTGCTGGCCCGGATTCGTGCGGTGCTCAGACGGTATGATTCGGGACATCCAAACGCTTCTCAGGTGAAGCTCCCCAGCGCCAAAAAGAATATCGAGTTCGGTGATGTGGTCATTAATCGCAGCGCGCGGAATATAACCCTGGAAAAGAATCTGGTTCATCTGACCTCTACTGAGTTTGATCTGGTGGAACAACTCGCCATGAACATGGGGTGTGTGGTTGAACGGAATGACCTCATGGAAAACGCGCTCGGGCGCGGTATGGAATTCGATGATTATGTGCTCAATGTGCATATGAGCAATGTGCGCAAGAAGTTGGGGGAGCACATCAGTATCAAGACCATTCGCGGCCGCGGCTACCTTATGGCAACTCCTCAGCCTAGAGTTTCGTAGATGAGACGTCTGGGGGATTGTTTTTCCTTTTTCTTTTTTTTCGCGCTTCTGGTGTTGTTCTTTCCTGCATTGGCCCGGGCCGAGGCCGAGGACCCTTTGGCGGATATGGACATAGAACAGCTGATGGAAGTGGAGGTGGTCACTGCCTCCCGGCGAGCCGAGCCGCTGACGCAGGTGGCAGGTGCTGTCACCGTACTTACGGAAGAGGATATATTCCGTTCCGGTGCGACCAATATCCCCGAAGCCCTCAAACTCGTGCCGGGCGTGCACGTCTCTCAGGTAGATACCGACAAATGGGCTGTGGGAATCCGTGGTTTCAATGGATTGCTGAGCCATAAGCACCTTGTCCTGCTGGACGGCAGACCCATGACTTCACCTGATATGGGCGGTGTTTCCTGGGGAAATACCATTCCCATCAGCCTTATCAAGCGAATCGAAGTCGTACGGGGAACCTGGACCAGCCTGTGGGGCGCAGAGTCGTTTACAGGAGTCATCAATATTATCACCAAGACTGCAGCAGAGTGTGAGGGGGGGCAGAGTCGGACTCTGGTCGGCACGACCGGGGCTGAGCAAATTGTTCGATTTGGTGACCAGTTCGGGGATTCGGCTGATGTCATGGGATACTTCAGCGGATCGTATAAGAGCGGGGATTGGGTGACAAACCGTGACAATGGCAGAAGTTCACGCGATTGGGCTAAGACTCGTGCCGGATTTCGCTCGGATTGGGAGAATGCTTATACCGACGCCCTTTCGTTGCAGGGAAATTTCATCACATCATCGATTGATGACGGAGCCGCAGGTATCAGTCGTGTCCATGCTCCCAAGTCCCACAGCTCCTATAATGGGTATGGACAATTCGTCTGGGACAGGTCCACCGGTTTGGATGCAGGGATTCAATTTCGAACGTCATATACCTGGTCCAATGAGAATGTTGGAGATATGGAAGCGGATATCAATGTCGTGGATGCCGAGTTGCAATACGCCGTTGAGCAGGCCGGAATTCATAGAGTTACCTGGGGGGTGGGGAGCCGCTATGCTTGGGATGAAATAGAAAACGGTAATAATATTTCTGTTGATGAGACAACGCATGCAGCCTTCACTGCGACCGGATTTGTTCAGGATCGGATTACGCTGGCTCCGGAAAGTCTTTACCTGATTCTTGGTTCCAAGCTTGACTATCTGGGGCAATCTCCAGTGGAAATCCAGCCTACCATTCGTCTCTTGCACACTGGGGATGATCAGGAATTCTGGTTGGCAGTTTCCAAGGCGGTGCGTTCAGACAATCGGTTTCAGCGTGACGGGCGCTATTCTGTCGAGAGAAGCGGTGCAACGTATTCTTTTAGTGGGCCGACGGATCTGACAACGGAGAAACTCATCTCATATGAGGTTGGATACAGGCAGATTCTCACTCCAAAGGCTCGATTGGATTTCAATGCGTATGTGAATGATTATGATGAACTTATCATGTTTGAACTGGATAAAGTTGCCAAGACGGTATCACTCCAGAACAGCTTGAAGGGCACCGCCTACGGGTTGGAAGGAATGTTGGAATGGCAGGTTTTGAGCTGGTTGGAGCTCCGTCCCATTGCCAGCGTTATTTATCAGAATCTCTATGGGGCAGAAGATATCTCTGGCGATTCCATGCCTGAAGAAGGGTTGGGAGGTGAAATGAAATTACAAATTCTCACCATGCCTACCGAGAGCATCGGCTTCGATATACTTGCTGGATATATTGATAGTCCTGATCAGAGGAATCTGCCCGGTTATTTTTCTTTGGATGCCCATGTCTCGTGGCGTGCAACGGATTCTCTGTTGCTCGAACTTATCGGGAAAAATCTTGAAGGTGGGCAGGAGCAGTTCTCCGACCTCAAGATCGGCACCAGTGTCGATCTCAGGGTGACGTGGGACTTTTAATGCGCTTGTTCAAGCCAGTCATCCTCGCATTACTGATCTGTTCGTTTGTTCTTTCTCCTGCCGCCGCAGTGAGCGGCAGTGGCGTGACGGCGACCAGTGATCAGCTACGGGCGTTGTTCGTTCAACGGCTTCCCAAATATATCTCCTGGCCGGAAGGAGTTGCTCCCAAGCCCGGAAAGCCATTTATTGTGGCAGCCACCGACGCGAAAAGTTTGAAGCCATACTTTGAAGCAGCAGGTGTTTCATCAAATTTCAAGCTGGTCCAGTGGCCTGCCGAGGAGTTCCACATCCTTGTCCTGACCGGAGCACCGGAGCGGGATGTGGCTGCCATACTGAAGCGAACCGCTGGCCGGCCTGTTCTGACTATCGGGCAAAATCCCGTGAATCTTCGTCTGGGGGTTGTTGTTAACTTTCACATGGTGAGGGGGAAGCTTCGTCTTCAAGTCAGTCCGCAGGCGGCGGATCGTGCGGGCCTTACCATCAGTTCCAGGCTATTGAATATCGCTCAGGTTTACGCGGGGGAACGGGAATGAGCAGCCAGTCCATAACGCCGCTCGGGCGAAAAATTGTCATAGCCATACTGGGGACCACGCTTCTGGCATTGGTGCTTTCTTTCGTGCTGAACCTGATTCCTACCATATATGCGTATAGGGAGAATGCCGCAGATAGGGCGCGTGCTCAGGCGGAGCTCATGGCCGCTTCCCTTGTTGCAGCCGTGGATTTTGATGATGCCCAGGCGGCTCAGGAGAACCTTGAAACGTTGTCGTTGGTGCCGAGCGTCACCGGGGCTGCTGTTTACGTTGGAAAGGGAGCGCCGTTTGCAGCCTTTGGTGTGGCTCCAAGGCATTGGGGCAGAAAACAATTGTGGGTCGATAGCAATATTTCCTCTTTGATCGTTTCTTGTCCAATCGCATCTCAGCAGCCCGAAGCCGTTGTGATTGTTGCAGTGTCTCTGGAAGGCCAATGGGGAGTGCTGAAGAGCTCTCTTCTGACTGGAGCTGTTATCCTGTGTGTTGTGTTTCTCTTCAGTTTCAAGGTGGCTGCCCGGTTCAGGCGAAAACTGGGCGATCCGCTCGGAGAGTTGACTACGGTGGTACGAAGCATCGCGGAAAAAAAGGATTACTCCCGCCGGGTAGAGTATGTAAGTGATGATGAAGTGGGTGTTTTGGTTGCAGAATTCAATGCCATGCTGGGACAGATTCAGAAGCGGGACGCATTGCTGGGTCATCATCAAAAGGCATTGGAAGAGACGGTGGAGGAGCGCACTCAACAGCTTCAGCTCAAGCAATTGGAGCTGCTGCGGAATAATCGTCTGCTCCTCTCTGAGATCAAGAAGCGGACGCAGGCGGAAATGATCCGGGAAGAGGTGGAACGCATCAATCGGCATGACCTCAAATCCGGCCTGAGTCTGGTCATCGGGTACCCTGAACTGCTTTTGGCTGAAGGCGACTTGAATGAGAGACAGACCAAGCATCTCAAGCGAATTCGGGCTGCGGGGTACCGGATGTTGGACATGATCCGAAACCAGCTCAATATCTTTAAAATGGAGAATGGCATTTATTCGTTGAGTGAGTCCGAGGTTGATCTGGTGGAGGTCGTTTGCAGTCTTGAGGAGGAGTTTCTCCCATTGCTGGAGCAGGGAAAAGTCGTTCTGGATATCGAATACAATGGTCAGCGAGCTCAGGGTGATGAGGTCTTTACTGTCAAAGGAGAAGAGCCTCTGATGCGTACCATGTTCAGAAATCTTATCCAGAATGGCATCGAGGCTTCGTCCATAGGTGATACTGTGTTGGTGAGCCTTAGTGATAATGGCAGAAAATGCATCACTGTTTCCAACTCGGCTCCGGTGCCGGAAGAAATACGGCATCGCTTCTTTGATAAATACGTGTCGTACGGGAAAGAAAATGGAACCGGACTGGGGACGTATATTGCCTCGCTCATCGCCCGAACACACGGGGCGAATATCACAATGAAAACTGATGCAGCGAGCGGGACGACAATGACGGTTTATTTCAGGAGCAGTCGTAGATTGCAACCGCAGATTTAACACCCTTCAGGGATGGGGAACTTCATTACTTCTCTGTTTCCTGTGTCCTTTTGTGCCCCAATCCACAGCAACAGCATGTGTAATCCATTGAAAACAGGCACTTCATGCACACTCTGCACGCGAAGCACAAGTTGGAATAAACAGGAGAAAGTTCTTTGTTTTTAATTGGTTGGTGTGATGCTGTCTTCTCATGCTATTTAAAAATGGCATTCAAGAGGTCGTGGGTTCGATTCCCTCCAGCTCCGTCCTTGCATTGTCGGACTGATCGAACAACCGAGGCATCTCTGTTGATCGCACTTATGTTGCGTTCACCATTGTTTAATGGTGTTGATGTCGGTGCGGTGAGGGGACGTCAGTTCAGCCTGTTTTTATCTATAATGGGCGGTTCTTATCAACTGGAAAGGCGGCAATGATGCTGCATCCGCGTCCGGGTTTGGTGTCGATAGTGAGTTCTCCAAGATTCGCTTCGACGCGCTCTCGAATGTTGACGAGTCCGTTACCGAAGACGGGTGCAGAGAGTGAAAACCCCCGGCCGTCGTCTTCAATGAAAATATCCAATTCTCCATTTTCTCGTGTTATCTGAATATGCATTGATTCGGCTCTGCCGTGGCGGATAGCGTTGCTGCTTGCTTCCTGAATGATGCGAAAGATCGGTGTGTGAAGATGTTTCGGGATGTCGTGTTCTTCTATGTCGATGTTGAGTGACAATGTGATATGGTCTTTCTGGTGTCCCATAAACCACTTGATGGTGGCGATGAGTCCCATTTCGTCCAGCATGGCCGGGTGCAGATTGCGGACGATGCGTTGAGTCTCGTTTTGCGCTTGTCTTAAATTTTCAATGATTTCAGCGATGGTTTCGTTATTCCCATTGTGATATGCGAGCGTTTCCATCTGCAAGCGGATTCCTGTCATCATCTGGCAAATACCGTCGTGCAGGTCCCGCCCGATGCGGTTTCGTTCTTCATCTGTGGCTATGAGCACCTTGTTCCTGGACACTGTGAGGTCCTGCAATCGGTCGAGCATGGCATTGAAAGATTTGGAGAGTGCGTTTATCTCGTTGTTTTTCTTGGATGGGGGAATCCTGTGATCCATGCCGCCGTGCCCCACGATTTGGATGGCGTTTAGCATCTTTCGTAGGGGGGACATGATTCCCGACCATAGTGTGATAACCCAGAAGATAGCAGCGGAGCACCATATCGTACTAATGGAGACGAGAAAAATGTCTCTTGTCTGCTGAACGTTTCTGACTTCTTCAAGGTTGCGCGTGGCTACTGCGTCAGCTCGTGTGGCAAGGTCATGCAGGAGTATAGAGATGTGATTTCTTCGATATCTTCTTGCCATGGAAAAATTGTCTGCAAGTTTATTGTTGCGTTCGTTGCGGTGCAATTCAAGGAGCGCAGCGAACACACTGTCAAATTGGTCAAGGTCCGCAAGCATGAAGGTGATTTCCGGGGCGTGGGATTCCTGTTGGCGGAGTCGTGTACGCAACGCATCGGAAAGGATTGCCCATTGTTGCTCAATGCGGTTGATTCCGCTGGGAGTCAGTTCTGTGACGAGTCGATTCAATGCGTAGACTCTTGTTACTATTTCGTATGCCTTTGCGTTGTTTGTAAGGGCTCGTCCAATGGTGTGGTCGGCATACAAAACGCCTCCTAGCGTGGCCGTGATGACCACGGCCACGCTGGCGAGAAGGACGACTAGTTGAGTCTTGATTGTCATGGCTATCTTAAAATGGCCACTTTGTCTGCGTTTACGTCTTCAAGTGGGCGATAATCAATGAATTCGAGGTAGTTACGTGGTTCGGTGCGTTTGACTAAATGGTTTTCGATGGCCCATTGTTCAACTGTTTCTAGAGAGAACAGCAGGGATTGAGGCAGGCCGATCTCAAAGTCGATGTCGTGACGCATGAGAGGATCGAGGACGTCAACTGAATATTTTTTTGCTTTGGCTACGATTTCAATACTTTCCGCTAGATGGTCTCTAACAAATTGTTCGCCAGCTAACGCGCCACGCAGGACAGCGCGGACTTCATCCTGATGTTGGGAGATGAAGTCGGTTCGGGAAATGAGCTGTATGGATGTGCGATGGATGTTTCCGTCCTGAAACGCTACCCAGTCGTTACCGAGGGCTTTTTTGGCCTTTTCAATGGGCATCCCGTGGGAACACATGGCATCGACTTCTCCATTGACCATGGCCGCGTGAATTTTCTTTTTGTTCATGAAGACGACATCTACTTGCTTCGGCAAGATGCCGTGCAGTGCCATGAATTTCCAGAATACGAAATGTCCGGTGGAGGCACGAGGAATGGCAATTCGCTTACCTGCGAGATCGGCAGGTTCTTCGATGCCTGCGCTTTTCCTTGCGAGAATGATGGTTTGGTTGTCCGTGTAAGACAGGCCCGCGATGAGCTTGTGTTTGGATATGTCGAAATCCGTGAGCACGATAGCGACGATGTTGCATGTAGCGAATGTGTCTTTTCCTGCAAGATATTTGTCGAAGGCTATTTTCCCTTTCTTGTATGAGTTGACCTTGGCGTCGATCCCATTTTGTTTGAAGAAGCCTTTGGCTTCGGCCACGTTCAGCGATCCGGACATGGGGCCGGTTCCGGCTGAAATGGTGACTTTGGGTTGGTCTGCGAACGCAAGGGACGCGCAAATAAACACTATGAGGGCGGCGAGGGCGACAGTGAAACGTTTCATGGAAGAACTCCTTCTCGGATTTAGAATGCATGTATTGCTTAGTCGTTTGAAAACAATTTTTCAATACTGAACAATGATAGTCTCAACTCGCTTGAGGGTGTCCATAGTGTGTTGTCTCTAGGGAATGTGCGTCATGGAGGGAGTGATGAATGTGGAGTACCCCCAAAGAAAATTGAGGGTGTGGGGAGGGTGTTAATTCGGGTTGTTCCCAATCCCTTTTTGATCCTTAAAAGCATAGTCATGTGGAAACCGGGAGGTTAATATGATGGGCGGAAAGAGCATGGCAATTAATGCTTGGTTGGATGAGAAATTAGAAAAGGGCGAGATAACTAAAGCCGAGTTAGATAAAATTTCATCTTGCTCGAATTTGACATCAAGGATTATAGACCTATGCAGGCTGGCGGAAAAAACCGGCGATACCACGCCTGTCGAAATTCTGGTCGGATCCTTGAATAATCATAATGAAAGCACGCGTATTGATAGCAGACGATCACACCCTGGTTCGGGACGGCCTGTGCCGTCTTGTTGATAGCGATCCCAACCTTGAGATAGTCGGAGTCGCTTCGAGTGGAGGGGAGGCTATTCGCCTCCTCCAGGCGTCTGCGCCTGATCTTTTGCTCGTGGATCTTAATATGCCCGACATCAACGGGATTGAGGTCATTCGGGCGGCCCGGAGGCTTAACAGCGGGATTCGCTCGTTGGCGTTTACGGCCTATGCATCCAGTTCGTACGTTTATTCGGCGCTGAAGGCCGGTGCTATCGGTTACGTGGTGAAGACCGAATCCGGAACCGATATTCTGCGGGCCATCTTTTGTGCTCTCGATAACTTGTCTTACCTGAGTCCCGAGGTGACTCATGAGGTTGTGACGGGATATGTCCGTAACGCACGAGACAAGGATGCCAGTCCGCTCGATGATTTGACTGGTCGAGAACGTGAACTCTTTGATCTTATTGCCACCAAAACGGTGAGCAACAAGGCCCTTGCGAACAGCCTTTTCGTGAGCGAGAAGACTATTCAGCGTCACAAGACCAATCTTTTCCGCAAGCTCGGTGTGACCGATACGCAGGACCTGCTTCGGAAGATCAAGGCCAACGGTTGGGACGGTTCCGTGGAGTCTGCAATGGAGATGTCGTAGAAATAACGGACATGTTCATTTTGTGTCCCAAACCACAATGGCGACATGCGTAAGTCGTTGAAATCAAGCACTCCATGCACGCCGTACATACGATGCACAAATCGGAATAGGCGGGCGAAAATTCTTTGCTTTTAGTTAGTGCTGATGTGGTCCCAAAATCATTCTTGAATAGCATTCAAGAGGCCGTGGGTTCAATTCCCTCCAGCTCCACCACAAGACAGTTAAGGACTTCGGGTGATTATCCGAGGTCTCTTTTTTTGAGGGGTGGAGCCGGAAGAGGGTGTTTGTGTCCGAACTCTTTTGTGAGCCTTTTGATGGTGGGCCGCTAAAAGGTCCTAGATAGGGAGGCAGCAGTTCTTTCTGCTGTAACTGTGCTCGACTACGAGAAGGGTCTTCTTTAGGTTCAAAATGCGGACTTTTGAGATCGGCTCCAATCATTCTTCGGCGAAAGCCTTGAAGGAGAAGAGATTCTTCGGGACATTCCCCTATTAACACTTTACCATTTATAGTGTAATGGTTGCTGCTATAATGGTGAAAAGGGTCGGAAGAGGGATTTGTGTTCCCTTTTTTGCTAGAGATTCTTTTTGGTTAGCAACTTCGTCAAAATGATTTCATCCTTTGGTGATTGGCCATGAGGATCGTAGTCGATGGCGGGAGTGGAGTCTGTCCGGAGGCCGGGGAGGGCTGTTTCGGGTGGATTTAAACTCAGGTGAAGACTATGAGAAGTCGGAGCATGGGGTGTGCGTTGATGACTTCTGATGGGGAAATCTGAGGGAGTAAACCGGAATATCTGTTTTGTTGCAGACAATGCTGTGCTGACGGTGTTGTGTGTCGGCTAAACAATGCTTTTATTTCAATCTTTCTCGCTATGTACCCCTATCTGTTAGCAAACGCCTAACCGCATTCTGTGCGGTGGCGATTGGCTTATCACCTCAAAAGTAGATTCGGCCAGTTGACGAAGCCGGAGCAAGGCGAACGATTCGTGCATCCTTGTCGGGTTGTGTCTTATCTGTAAAGAATGATTGCTTTTTGTCTTTGTTCTTGAGAAATATCTTAACCTTATCTCCATGTTCTTTAGGGAAAGTCGTTGCTTTTCCTCCTCCCCAGCTTTGCTGTAGTGAATGTCAGAGTTGTTGACTGGCGACCATTTTACAGAGTCTGCTATTCTGCTTTGGTGGACATAATGTGTTATAGGTTGTATGTTTTTAGACTGTCGTTTTTTAGCGTTATAAGCTCCTGTTTTTGTTGGATTTCAATAAATCAGGCTTCCTGAGGGAACATCAAATATAGAGTTGTATGGATGCGGAATAATTCGAACGTTCATAAGTTGTATCTGGGATTCTCCATCGGGTTTCTGTTGGCTCTTGTCGTTGCTGTCTGGTCGAGTTTTGACTTTGCGGTCTCGTTGTACAAGACGTCGGTGCCTATCAATTCTGCTATTGTAGCTGTGATATGGGGAAGTGTCTGCATTGCCATGTGGTACATCATCTCGGCCTGCCGGGATATTACGGTGTTCAATAGGTTCACTGAATGGTGCAGGGATCCCGAGGGGAACGATTTCGATATAGATCGGCTGGAATCCGGTTTTCTGGGCGTCATATTGCGTCCTATTATCGGTTCCATTCAGCATAATGGTTCTGCACTCGTTCAGTCCACCAGTGAGACGCGTTCCATGGTGGAGGGGTTTGAGCAGAGTGTCTCTTCCCGTGCCAAGCTAGTGTCGTTCCTGAGCGGTTTCCTTGTCTTGCTTGGACTGCTCGGTACATTTCTTGGATTGACTATCACGCTGCAATCCATGGGGATTATCCTTAGTAAACTGGCTGGCGGTTTGCAGAATGCTTCCAACGACTCCATCCTTCAGGTCATGGTCGAGCTGATTGTCCGGCTCAAGGAACCCATGGGCGGCATGGGCACAGCTTTCTCCACCTCGCTTTTCGGTCTGGCCGGGAGTGGTGTGGTCGGCGTCTTGGCGATGATTCTGAGTCGTGTGCACGATCAGTTGAAGTGGCATCTGGAGAGCTGGCTGAGTGAGCAGGTGCGACTGTCCAGCCTGGAAGATGAGGATGAAGGCATTGACTTCCCCACGGGCGGAGAGTTGCCCGAGCAGTTGAGGGCTATTGCCATCCAGCTTGCTTCGTCCAATGACGATACCAAGGCTGCATTGGCGAACTCCAACAAGTTCCTGCTGGAAATGACCATTCAGCAGCAGCAGGCCGCTGAGATATTTCGAGCTTTGAAAGAACAGGCCATTGAAACACAGAAAGGAATCATGCTTGGGAATGAATTGACGGGTCGTCTTGTCAAGGACAGTCGTCAGTTAGTTTCAAGCTTGCAGAGTTTTTTAGAGCATGCAGAGAAGTAAACGCATAGAGCGGTGCAACCGTTTTTCCTTATTTGTGGATGCTGCTAGAGTGGCAGGCCTTGTTGTCGGCGTGGCGAGTCTGGTGTTTGCCTGTGGGCTGACCAACGCATTGGCCGAGTCGATCAGTATCGATGCCGTGGAAAAGCATGTGCGGCAGCAGATCGAGGCAGCCGATAAAGAGGTCGATTCCGGAGAACTACCGGCGGAATCCGGTTCATTGAAAGATATTCCCACGGATGATGCCGGGTATATCGAGGCGGACAAGATTGATTTCCTGAATGAGAATCAGGAATCTTCCTTTGTCTCGAATCCGTCCATTGTCGTGACCGGCGATGAAGCGTCGTTGACGTTGCAGGAGGCGTGTCGGCTGGCTCTGCTGAACCATCCGCGCATTGAGGCATCCGATGCGGATCTTGAAGAAGCCGAGGCTGATCGGGGTATTGCCCGGAGCCAGTATTATCCCAAGGTGGACTGGCTGACCAAGGTCGGTCCTTCCAGGGAGTTGGATACCGGTGAAGTCGAATATGGCGACACGGCGTTTCAGATTACGCAGAAACTGTACAAATTCGGCGGGATTCGGGATTCCGTTGCCAGTGCCCAGATGCGGTACCAGAGTGCGCAGCTCAAGGATGCCCGGACGCGCGAGGACATCGTCGTGCTGGCTATCAACGCCTATCTCACGGTGTTGCAGGCGCAGGAATCAGTCCATGTGTACGAAGGGGCGTTGCAGTTCTATCAAAAGCTTCTGCAATCATTTCAGGTGCGGTACGCGGGAGGCATCTCTTCGCTTGCCGATGTCCAGAAAGTCGAAGTGTCCCTGCGGGATGCGGAGGCTCAGTTGGTGTCGCAGAACGAACAGCTCAGCACCTCGCGCAGTCTGCTGGAGAATATTCTCGACACACCGGTTTCCTCTGTCGAGCCCAATGTAAACCTGTTGCATGTGAGCATCGACGGGACCATTGACGAATCCTACGAGCGGGCATTGGACTCGAACCGGAAACTCAAGGCCATGGCCATGGAGATTGAGGCCCAGAACAAAAGCGTGGATGCCTCGAGTGCGGACTATTATCCCGTGGTGGGCTACCGGTTGCAGCTCAAGAATGAGTTTCAGGAATTCAAGGCCGTGAACAAATTTACGCAGACGGCGGAAACCCAGCTGACTGTGGACTGGAACCTGTTCAACGGTTTTTCCACCACCAATGAAGTCAAGAAGAAAAAGGCGCAGCTGCGCCGTCTGAAGGCCACCAAGCGGAGTGCGGAACTGGAAATCCGGAACGTGTTGACCGACTCCTTGAACACCTACGCCGCTTCGGCGGAAGAGTACAAGCTGGCCAAGGAAGCCTTCGGCTCCAGCGTCAGTCTCATGAGTCTGTACCTGAGCGAATTCGACCTTGGTATCCGGACGTTGTTGGATTTGACCACTGCACGGGAAGGCCAGACAAGTGCCGCCTCAAGGGAAGTGAATGCACGTTTTACACGAATCCGTGCTTCATTGAACATTCTTCTCGAGGAAGGCCGACTGCAGGATACGCTCAAGTTGTCGTTGAAGAATGGACACGTTGAAGACTAAAGACATTTGTTGCTCCTAATCACAAGAGGCTGACACAATGGCTGAACAGAATGCCCCGAACAGAGTTGAGCAAAGAACTGCTCCTTCGACCGCGTACACTGTAGAAGGTTCCCCGGAGGATTACCGTTATGTCCTGCGTGGAGCGGACCTCGTTCTTATCGACAAGAACAATGAGGAGCATATTTTCCTTTTCGTCGGCAATATCATGAGCCTGGACGGGAAGGTCGACATGACCTTCTCCAATGGAGTTACACTCCATTCCAGTGATTTGTTCGAGCGTTCCGAAATGGTTGATGTCCAGCCTTTTTATGAAGAAGAAGTCGAATGGGACGCTCAGGAGGAGTCGGACCCCGAAGACCAGAAGGAAGGAAACACTCCCACCCCTGACGGAGCCGAAGGCGGCCCGACCGAGGACACTGCCCAGAATGTGCAGGCCAAGCCGACACAGAATCTGAAGCAGCAGCTCATGCAGGCGCTTAAGGAGAACGAGAATACCAGCCAGAAGAGCAATGATGACGTTCGCAACGAGAACGTGGCGGCCCAGCACAATACGAACACCTCGGACAAACAGGGTGGCGCGGACAATGTGGACCCCGAAAAGATGTCGCCGACCCTCGCGCCACCGCATATTTCCCTGACGGACGACACCAACTCCGGCTCGAAGCTGGACTCCGTGACGAATATCACCACGCCGCATTTCAAGGGCACGGCCGAGCCGGATTCCAAGTTGACTCTCTATGTCGATGATGTCGAGGTTGCCACTGGTACGGCTTCGGCGGAGGGTGAATTTCTGTTTCTTCTGGATACCACGTATACGGATGGAACGTACTCGGTCCACCTGACTTCAGAAAAGTACGGGCTGACGGCCCAGACCGAGACCCTGCCTCTGGAGATCGACACGGTGCCTCCGGCGCTGCCGACCATTGAGTTGGCTGTGGAATACGACACAGGCGAAAGCAATTCCGACAAGCTGACGAACGATTCTCGTCCGGGGCTGGAAGGCTCCTACGCGGGCGGCGACACCTCGGAAGCGGGCACAACGCTCACGGTTCAGGCACGCGCACACGGTACGGACAATTTTCTGTCCATCGGTACGACCACAGTGCAGGAAAACGGGACATGGTCCTTCAGGCTGCCTGCCGGTTCCGCACTGGGCGACGGGACGTATGATTTCCAGTTGATGGCGGAAGATGTTGCCGGAAACAGGACCGACCCCGGAGCAGCCGTTCTTACTGATGTGAAAATCGATACCATCGCCCCGCAGTTGGGAACGGAACTGACGCTGGATGAGGATTCCTTCAACCCGGACATGACCGGGACCGATTCCGATTTCATCACCAAGGACAGCCAGTTCGAGTTGAGCGGTTCTGCTGAAGACGAGTCCATTGTCCGCGTCTATCTCGGCAATTTGATGATCGGCGAAACCACGGTGACGGGTGGGACATGGGATTTCGCCCCCGGTGCTTTCAATTTCGGTTCCTATAGCGTGGTCGGGAACAGCGCCGTGCTCGCTGACGGCAGTTACGAGCTGTCGGTGGTGGCCTTTGACGATGCGGGCAACCAGAGTGAGAAGGTCGAAAAGACGCTGGTCATCGACACCACTATTGATGCCCCTGAGATCAGCATCGCGGGTATGGTCGATGCGGTGGAAGGCGTTTACTACATCGGCGAGGCCAATCCCCAGTTCACCGTCAGCGGCGAGAACTATTCCTCGGGTACCTTTACTCTTACCGGACCTTCCGTTGCCGAGGACATCGAGGTCCTGTGGGACCAGGATTCCAATTCCTACACATTTGCCTCCCCGAGTACGCTCTCCACCGGGCGGTATGTGGCGACTTTTTCAAACACGGACGCGGCAGGGAACTCGAGTTCCACGACCCTCGAGTTTCAGGTGGAGACCGACCGTCCGCCCAGCCCGCTGCTGTCCGTGGAGGACACCGGCGCTCCGCAGTTCGGCGAGGACCCGATCACGAACATGCCCACGCTGACCATCTCCTTTGCCCCCGGCGCACGGCTCGACAATATCAAGGACGTGCGGGTCTACCTCGATGGGAACAATCCGCCCGATCTTGACAATGATACGTATTATTCTGCTAAATTTTCTGTCGAGTTGGGAGATTCGTGGATTCTTTCCCCTAGGTCCAATTCTGAGCTGCTAGCGGCGCTGAAAGACGGGTACGGCGGCACCACAACGGATTTCACCTATACCGTCGTTGTCATGGACCGGGCCGGTCGTGCGGACAAGCTGTCCGGCGAAACGTTTGAAAGCACTTCGTTCGTGTACGACACCGTTGCTCCGGTCATTTCTGATTTGGAACTGGTCACGAACGACGGAAGGTCGACCTTTGCCGGTATCCCAGACGACTACAAGGTCGATTTGGACAACGCGGCCCTGACGGATGAGGATCGGGCAAAGGTGGACGTGGTCGGCGCTCCCATTTACGTGGTTCCGGTCGATCCTGATTTCGGCGGTTCGAGTGAAATCGGCAGCGAGATAACTGTCATTTTTGGGGATGATGTGAATTCCGATCCGCACCATGCTTGGAGGCTTCTCGGATCGACTTCGTGGACCACCCGTTTCGGCGATTCTCTCGAGAACGATGGGCTTGGCCTTAACAAGGGGGAAATGAACAAGGTCACCATCCGCTCAGAGGATAAGGCAGGCAATGTCAGTGAGGAGGTCCTGTTCATCAAGGTGCCGAATAAGCCGCCGAATGCTCCGTCCGTGGAGATGGTGAAAGAATATAATACCGGAAGCGACAGTGATGACATCACCCGCGGACTGGATGACGATACCCCGGAAGACAGGGCGGACAGCGACGGTATCATCCGGCTTCAGGGCAAAGCCTCGGGCGCGGCGTATGTCAAGGTTTCCTACGTGGATGAAAACGGTGTTACGCAGACCGTGAAGACGGCTGCCGGCAGTGACCGCATTCCGGTTCAGGCGGACAATCAGTGGCAGTCCCCTGACGTGCTGCTGACCGACACCTCGACCACCACCCATCTGGGGACCGACTACGAATTTTCCGTGGTCGCCTATGACGCGGCCAACCAGCCGTCCACGACCTCGACGTATACGGCCACCATTGATCGTACCACGACCATGTCCACCATTGATCTTGACTCCGATTCCGCAGGGCCGTCCGGTTCCGCGACCATGGACTACGGGACCGGCCTGACCGGTGCGACTGATGACCGGACGAGCCTGACTGTGGAAAACAATGTCCTGACCTTCAAGGGGGCCAACGCCGAAGACGGCGCCACGGTTTGGCTGCTGCACACGTTCAACGGAGTCACGCAGGAACTGGATTTATTCAAGAATACCGTTCTGGAGATCGGAGGAGAGACTGGCGAGTGGACCATCAATCTGGACCTGACCAAGGACGATGTTCCTTGGCCCAATGGTTTTACCACGGACGGGGTACACACTTTTGTGGCGCGTTCCATGGACAAGGCCGGAAACATCGTGGACAGTGCGCCGCTTTCCGTGACCTTTGATTCCACGGCTCCCGGCGTGTCCAGCGAGGCGCTGGACCCGGCTCAGAACAGTTCCCTTGATGAACGGTTCATCCTTGCCAACCCGGCTTTGGACGCGCTTGACGATACATACGCCGCCGATACCATCACGCGGAATCCCGATTTCACATTGACCGGAGCGCTGACTGCGGAACCCGGGGACGAAGCGGACAATGTGGCTGTGCGTGTTTTCAAGGACGGCTTCCAGATCGGTGTTGCCGATGTGGTGACCGATGCCAATGGAGATGTGAGCTGGACTTACGATTTCTCTTCCGGTTTGGCGGAAGGCAGCCGTCAGGATTACACGTTCCACGTGGAAGTGGAGGACCGGGCCGGGAACACCACCACTGGTGACAATATCACCATAACCGTGGACAGGGAGCCGCCCCATATCGCCAATTTCGAATTGCTGGACACGGACGACAGCTTCTATGACGCAGTCGATCCGGCGAACGATCTCGGCAACGACGCGGACAACTACACCAATTCCCCCACCCTGACGCTGGCGGGATCATCCGACGTGGCCGCTCCCGTGCTTCTCGAATATTCGCTGGACGGAGGCAGTACGTACCAGAGCCTCTTTGCCATCCCCAACGGTTCGGAAGCCGCCAGCGGAAGCAACTGGACCCAGAACGGCAGTGGTGACTGGACGTATACGGTCAACGTGGACCTCCTGTCTGCGGGGCTTGGGACCACGGCCACGGAAAACATCCTGTTCCGGGCCACGGCATCGGATGCCGCCGGAAACGAAATTTCCGATTCCTTCCCGGTCTCGATCGACCGGCTGGCTCCCTCGGGAACGACCATTGATCTGGATACGTCTTCGGATTCCTCGGACGTGCTCGGCGATTCCATCGGCGAACCGGACATCGGTTCTCACGGAGACAATCGGACCAATGCCGACTCCGTGCTGTTGACCGGATCGGCAGAAGCCGGTGTGCGGGTTGAAATCTACCGGGTCGAACTCGGAGCCACGTTCAGCGACGGCAGTGCCGCCACCAGAGGTACGCTTCTGAAAGTAGTTACGGCGGACTCGGTCACCGGTGCATGGAATCACACCCACGCATTCGACACCGATCCTGCCGGGGGCGTGGATGCCGACGGTGAATATGATTTCGTAGCCGTTGCCATCGACAGCGCGGGCAACCGAAGTTCGGCTGCCATCATGCCCGTGCATCGTGACACTGAAGTGGAGACAACACCCACGCTGGATATCAGCGACCATAGTTACATTGACAGCGCCAACCTTCCGGGGGCGGGAAGTTCTCCGTCCAACCCCGTGATTTCCGCGGGTACGCACAAGGTTGACTCTGAAGGCCATACATATCTCGAAAAATCCGTCATCACGCTTGAAGGCGAGTTGCAGGGCTACGACGGCGCAGTCGATCCGGTTGCCGTTTATGTCTATCAGGACGGAAGTATTGTCGGGAAGGCGACCATCACCGGAACAACATGGAGCTACGAAGTCTCGTCGCTTCAGGATGCGACGTCCTATGCCTTCTCTTTGAAGGTGGAGGACAGCGCGGGCAACAAGGTGGAAACCGCTCCGCTGTACGTCAAGATCGACACCAGCACCGAAGCGCCTTCCCTTGATCTCATTGATGACGACGATACTTCCGGGAGCCTTTTCTATTCCGACACCAGTGATCCGCTGCAGGGCGGGGAAGATGATGTCACCAATCCCGGCGAGACGCTTACCGACCAGAATAATTCGGATAACGCTTTCACGCTGGAAGGCGATGTTGCCGAGGCGGGCAGCACCGTCAAGTTGTATGTCTCCCGGTCTCTTGGAGACGGTACATATACCGCTTACGAGGAAGTGCTCGGTACCGTGACGCAGCCTTCGGGCGCTGGCACGGGGTGGAGCTGTGTCGTTCCGGATACGGATATTTCCGACGGCGACGGCACCTATCGTTTCAAGGCCGTTGCACAGGATGCATACGGCAACACGTCCGAGAAAACTCTTGATGTTGTGGTGGACAGCTACGCTCCGTCTTTGTTGAACGCCTATGAACTGTGGCTGGATAACGACAGCGGCGCACAGGATTTGAAGACCAATACGAGCACTCTGGAACTGCATGGCCGTTTGAGTGACACGTCGGATCAGGATATCGTCCTGTATATCGAGCAGGATGGCGGGACTCCCATCCGGATTCCCAGTGCCAACATCAACTGGACAACCGGAGAGTGGAGTTTCGAATACACCCCAACGGAACATCATTCAGCCGGACCGGACTTGCCCGAAGGACAGTATTCGTTCACCCTGTATGCCGAGGACCGTGCGGGCAACCTGACCACATACCCTCCGGGCGGCAGTACCTTTGACGTTGAGATCGACAGGACGCTGAGTTCGCCCAGCATCACGCTTTCGGAAGACTCCAACACCTATGGCGGTCCGGCTCGTGCGGACCTTGATCATGACGGTGACCCGGACGGCGCAAGTGATGATTACACCGGCTTTGTGTCGGCTCACGGCACGAATATCTTTCTGGATATCGACGCGGATTCCGATGCAACGGTATCGGTGTACGTAAAAGATCCTTCGCAGGGGAATGTCCCCATCAACGTGGACAACCTTGGAAACGCTGGAAGCGGATATGTCCTGTGCCAAGGCGGCATTCAGTACAATACGACTGCGGACAAGTGGGATACGTTTACGTTTGACGCCTCGGATGCGGGGTATCAGAACGATACCAATGAAGTGACGCTGGTCGTGGTCGCCAATGACGGCGGACAGACCAAATACAGCACCTATTCCTTTACCCTTGATGATGAAGCCCCGGTTGCCGAAGCCGGGAATGCCATCAATTGGGAACCTGCCGACGACACGAGTTCGCACATTACGAGTGGTGATGTGATAACGAACGCCACCAATGACAAGAGTATTCTTCTGTCCGGGGCTGTTGTCGGGGAAGGTCGGGACGATGTCACCGTTGAGATATTCGACAGCACCAAGAGCACCTTGACCGGCGGGTTCGGTGCGCGGGTTTCCCTTGGCATGGCAACAGTCAATGCTGCCGGGGAATGGACATTTGAAGTCGGTTCGGACGCCAGCCCCATTGCCGAGGTGTTCCATGAGTTTACCGCCCGTATCGAAGACAGGGCAGGCAACGTCAGGGAAGTCAGTCTGGGAGAAATCCTTGTTGACAGGGGGACTCCGGTAGAACCCGGTCTCTCCATGATTGGCACCGAGGATACGGATTACACCGATGGTTTCCAGACGGAGACTGGTGGTGACGGCTACTATCACGACGACAACAATACGCCCACCAGCGCAGATGATATTTATTACAATGACAACAATCTGACCGAATTCAAGTTGAGCGGTCTTGAAACCGATCCGGGTTCGGTCCTGACGATCGTTGTCGATGGTGTCGCCCAGCCGTCCGTTGCCATTACCGGCGCTGAGTATACGTATCAGCCGTCAGGAGAATTTGCCGAAGGTTCGCATACCATCGAGGCGTACGTGACTGACGCGGCCGGAAACGAGTCGGCCAAGGCCACCATGAATTTCGAGGTGGATACGGTGAATCCGGGATTGCAGCGGGACGATATCCGGCTTGCGGCGGATTCCAATACCGGAAGCGCGGATGATACCAGTGATCCGGTTACCAATGCCGAGCATCCCGTGATCGAGGGTGTGTCCGAGGCCGGGGCAGCCATTTCCGTGGAATTCACGAATGAGCATGGCACCGTGTATGTCGCCAAGACCATAGCCGGAAGCGACGGCTCGTGGAGCGTGGCCGCCAACAGTGGAGCCGCTATTGAGGTCGGCACTTATGATGTGTCGGTTACGGCCATCGACAAGGCGGGTAATACCACGGTTCTGGACCATGCCACTTCCTTCGAGGTGAACCGTGAAGTCAGCGTCACTGACAACACGTTCCGGATGGTGGAGAACAGCGAGAACGATACCGGTTTTGCCGAGAACGACCAGTATACCAAGAATACAGGGCCGAGTTTCTCGTGGGAAGCCACGGAAGACGTGACCGCCCAGTTCGTGTTTTACAAGAACGGCATTGCATCGCCTGTCAAGACAGCTGTCCCGAGAGACAGCGAACTGCACACGGTGGGAGGTGTGACCACGTGGACTCCGGCAGATCTGGACCTGACGGATGGTGAATATACCGTTAAGGCGGTCTTCATCGACACGGAAGCCGGTAATGAAACGGACCCGAACGACAATACCGTTGATTTCATCATCGATACCACGCCGACCACGCTGTCTGCCGAACTGGCTTCCGATTCCGGCATCCAGAACGACTGGGTGACCAATCCTGCCGAGGTCCCGGGAGCCGATGGCTCAACCGTGACCATTGAGGGCAGTGCGCCTGCGGGCACCCCCCTGTCGACTCAGGTGCGGATACAGATTTTCTCCAAGGGCGGGGACGGCTCCCTTACGTTGCTTTCTCCTGAAAACAGTGTCGGCGGCCATGATTACATGGAAATTGCCGGGGACGGAACGTGGACCTATGACATTGATTCTGCCGATCTCCCCGTGGGGGTCAACGATCTTGTCATCATTGCCACGGATCAGGCCGGTAACGAGACCACCATTGAGCAGACATTGGAGATCGACACGGACGTCACGGCGGGTACCGTTGTTCTTGCGTCCGAATCCAATTCCGGCACCTATGAAGCTGACGGCGATTTCATCGACAACAAGACCAATGACGCCACGCCGCGCCTGACGGGTACGGCTGAACCCAATGCCACGGTTGACCTGTATCTGGGCGACCCGGATGGCGGCGGCACGCTCATCGGCCGTGACATCCCCACTGATGCGGAGGGGAACTGGTATTTCGATGTTGATACCGATACCCGGACTGACGGCAGCGGATTGTTGCGTCAGGCCGTCATCAACATGGATGACACCTCTGCCGACTTGAACGGTACGTCGTATTCCTTTGTGGCCAGAGTGACGGACCGTGCCGACAACGTCGCGGATGCGACCGGGACCATTGTTCTGGATACGCAGGCACCGGATGAAGGTGCTGCGTACGGCAGGATTCTCCCGACACCGATCACTGTCGGTACACAGACCGTGTACTCCGACACCGGCCTTGACCACACCGACGGGTACACCTCGGAAACCCAGCCGACCCTGATCGGCGAGGTGCCCGAAGGCCATTCGCGCGTGGATGTGTACATTACCTATCCCGGCGATGATCCTGCAAATCCCACGCTTGTCGGTACGACCAAAGCCGATGCCAACGGTGATTGGGAATTGGAGTTCCCCGACAGCGCCACCCCCTTGGCGGGGTCACCTCTCGGGACGGAGTATCAGATCAGCGTCAAGACATGGGACGATGCCGGAAACCAATCCGATTATTCGGCGACCAGAACGATCACGATCGATACGAGCGTTGGCGATCTGGATGGCGATCTGGACGATCAACTGGCGGGCGATCAGCCTGCGCGAATCCGGTTCGGTGCAGCATTTGATGCCGCCAATCCTCCGGCGAACGGTTCGGACCCGGTGTCCTATGATGAGTCGGACCATACGCTGAAGACAAATCTCACCAATCCTGTTTTCGACATCACTCTGGAACCGGATTGCGATACCGTCACGTTGACCCTGATCCGGTTGGACGGCGATGGCAATCCGGTCAGCACCCCTGTGGCCGATCAGGATATATTTGTCATCAACCTCGGACCGGGCTATGCGGAAAATCCCCCGGCTGACGGGAACTGGTCCGGCGTGGCCTTCAAGACGACTGACGGGCAGTTTGCCACCATCAACGGAAACTGGCTGCTGACGCTTGAAGGTACTGACAAGGCTGGCAACGCATTTTCTCTGGAAGATAATAATGCGCAGGGCGGTCAGTTGCTGACCGTGAACGGCATTCCGCCCGAATTCGACCTGACCATCGTGGAAGATCAGGCCGGTGACGACGGGCACGGACTGTACGCCGGTGATTCCATCCTCAACGCTCCCAGTGTGCATTTCTCCGGTACATTCGGCAATGATGTGGACTTCAATGAAATATCAAATGTCAGCATCATCAATTCCGTGACCAACGAAGTTATCAGGACGTTGACCGCCGACGAAATTACGGACCGGACATGGACCATGGAGGCCAAGTCCGTGGTTGATGAAGGGGCCAGCAGTTTCTCCTTTTACGTCAGGGCGCAGGATAATTTCGGCAACGAGTTCTGGTATCCGTCGGCAAGCGAGCCGCTGACCTATACTGTGGACCGCAACGGCCCGACACTCAACGAAGATTCCGTTGATCTGGTTGGCGATGATGACTCCTTCGGTCTGTTCCACGCCACCAACGAAGACAACGTCACTACGGAGACCACGCCCCGCATCGAGTTCGGGAGCGAAGAGAATTCCAAGGTTGAACTGTTTCTGGACGGAGAGCTTCTGTTTACAGCCATGCCGCCCGATCCTACGGTGGATGGAGCCGAGTACACCTATGCTCTGGGGAGCGACCCGCTGGGAAGCGGGCTTCCTGCCGGGGTCACGTATAACGCGGCTACCAGAAGGTATACTTTCACGTCAGATACTCTGACCGATGGCGATTACACGTTCACGCTGCGTGCGACGGACCTTGCGGGCAACAGTCGTTCCCGGGATCTGGCTGTCACCGTTGACCGTGTGTATGAAAACGACAGCCTGACCGCCGATTTGTCCAGCGCATCCGACAACGGCATGTTCGGCGACAGTGTCGCAAATCCCGATGACAACCTGTCCAACGAGCCCCGACCCGAGCTTTTCGGCAGGGCCGAAGAGGGAAGTGCGGTACGAATCTACCTGAAGCGTTTTGATACCAAGGCGGACGCCGAGGCCGACACTGACTTCGCTGTCGGTGACGCTGATTGGTACAACGATACGCCGCATCATGAAATCGTACTCGGTGATATGGATACGTCGTGGTCCTGGAATGCGGAAAATATTGATCACAGTGAGCTTGATGATGGGTACTACAAGGTCATTGTGGTCTCTGAAGATCAGGCCGGAAACAGGCCCCTTCCCGAGACGTTCGTGTTCGGCAAGGACACTGACGCGCCCAGTGAAGCCGGTGACGCCACTCCTTTGACTTTCCACTTGCAGGACAAGATTGAAGGGGCTGATCAGGTCACCGAGGGATCAGAGAGTGACGGAGAAGTCCAGCGTGCCGATGGTGAACAGGTATGGTTCACCTCCAACTGGATGCCGACGATCGGCGGTAACGCGGAAGCGGGTTCGCAGGTGCATGTCGTACTGAGAATCGACAGTGATCTGGACGGCAATCTGGACGATCCCACCGCTATTTACAAGAATTTGATTATTGATGTTACCGATCCCTCGGGCGCATGGTCTTTCGATTTCGCAGGTGAAGCGACCGGAGCCGGACGTCTGGCCGATGGGCTGTATACGGCCACGGTTACCTGCACTGATCCGGCTGGCAACTCCACGACCATGGACCCGTCGCCGCAGTTCGAGATTCGCTCAACGCCCCCGAGTCCGCCCACCATCAGGCTGGATCAGGCTGATGACAGTTACGACGACCAGACATCCAACGACGGCATCACCAATCAGCGGACCAATCTGACGATTACCGGTACGGCTGAAGCCGGGGCTGTCGTGCGGCTGTATCGTTCCGAGGCGCGCGCGAACACTTCCGACCTGATCACGAATGCCTACTTGGAAGCAAATATCATCGCTACGCTGACGGCCAATGCCTCAGGTGAGTGGTCATACGAGATTCCGGCCAACGGCACGGACCCGGATACGGGTGATCCCATCGTGACAGACGGCTCCTACCGTTACTTTGTGGCCGGTGACTATTTCAACGGCAATACCTATTATTCCATTCAGGATACCAACGCTGACGGACATGCCATCACCAATGATGACGGTTCGCCTGTTCTCAAGGACCGGACGCCGATTCCTGACAGCGATGAGTTTACCTATCCGGACTATGTTCTGGAGGTGGATACCGAGTTCGATATTCCCACGACGTTCGAGCTGGGACTGACGCTGGATACTGACACGAGTCTTTCCGATGAGGAACGCCGGGTCAACAGTAGCCGTATGGATTCAGGCATAGACAATGATTGGCGCACGCCTGAAGAGATTGCCGCAGGTGTCAATCTTGGTGAACCTGCCGATTTCTGGAAGTCGCCTGACGAGTTTACGGGAGATTCCTCCTACAATGACTGGAGGGTCAAGACGAGCGGCCCGACCATTGAAGGCAAGGTTGAAGCCGGAAGTATCGTGTATATTGAACGCTTCATGCACGTTGACCTGACTGATGACGGGCTCGACAATCCCGAAGACCAATGGGTGACCGTGGGGATCGTGGATCAGGATTCCACTTCCGAGGGGACCTGGCGCTTTGTTTTCCCGGCCGAGCACGAGAATGCCGTGTACACGGTTCGTATCCGGGCTGTGGACAAGGCGGGCAACCGTTACCAGAGCGAAGAGAAAGAGATCATCATTGATGCGGAAATCAAGGATACGGTTTTCGATCTGACGGATGCTCAGGATACGGAACTGCATTGGGCCGGTGTTGCCGCCGGAACCGCGTGGGAAGACATTGCCGCAGACGCCACTCTTGAGGGGCTGGATTACGTGCAGAAGGGCCACCTGCCCACGGCATTCGAATCCGGCAACGCGGATGATTTGACCACGGAAAACAACCTGCTGCTGTCCGGCGAAGTGGAAGCCGGATCGCGTTTGTATCTGACGGATACCCGTCAGGGTGTTACCGTGCCCATCACTCCGGTGCTGGTCCTTGATCCCGCGGCTATGCTCAATGACGACAGCGCCACCGAGGCCTATTACGTCAGGACCGATGACGCTGGTGATGTGGGGACTTGGGTATGGAAGAGCGCAGCGCAGTTTACCGCCGATCACGGCGCGGACTATGACGGAATATATTTTCACATCAGCAACGACGGCACTTGGGAATACCAGACCGGCGCGCTTGAAGATGTGAAACATGCCTATACCATCGAGAACATCGATCTAGCCGGAAACCGGGCGGTGACGACCCCTCTGGCCGTGGAGATCGACCACGAGTTCTCGAACGCCGCTATCGCTCTGAGCATGTCGAGTGATACCGGGCCTTTTGGCGACAATGACCCGGCGTATGATGATCGCATCACCAGCGACGGGACGCCTTCCTTCCGCCTTTATGGCGACAGCGGGGCCACCTATCTGGTGTACGCCTACCATGTCAATGAAGACGGTACTCTCGGTGCTAATGTCAATGCTGACGGCACGCCTGTGGTTACGGGTATCTACGGCGAAGCAGCCGATACCTACGTCACAGTGCCTTTGGCGGACGGCGGCTATCAGTTCCGATTGGTCAATGTCTCCGAGTCCGGACATGTGAGCGAGGCCATCTACCCGCCGACCGAAGCCGACGATACCTATGTGACGAACGAGCACTGGGACGAGGGCGGCTCAACGCATCCGCTGGTTATTGATACGGTTGCTCCGGTGATCCGCAATCTGACGGATGAGGGCGTGCCGGGATACTATGCCCATGTCGAGGATGAGGACCCGGGCGATCCGAACAATGCATGGACCCAGCCTGTCACGAACAACGGCAGACCGCTCCCTATCATCATTTCCGGCGATGCGGTTGACGTTGACGGAAATGGTGTGATCGCAGATCTGATCACCACTGACAACACACCGGAAATTCAGGTTTTCGTGGAGCCGGGCACCATGATCGCTGTCAGCGGTATGGGGTATTCCTCGTACCTGACCGACCACGACAATGACGGAATCATCGTTCTGGACCCGTCCGAGGATCGGAATAGCGGCAATCCGTACGCTAACGGCAGTTATCATTTGAGAATCCGTTTCGGTGACATTGCCGGTAATATTTCGGATTCCGCGCATCCGATGGAATTCGACGTGGTGATCGATTCCAGTGCCCCCAGTGCGAACATCGTTCTGGAATCCGATTCCGGAACTTCGTCTTCGGATAATCTTGTCAATGTGACGGACCCGGTCTTGACCGGGCGTGTGTCGGCGGATGCCATTCGATACGAGATTTCCGTCGGGGGCATGACCATCGACCGGCATATCGGAGATGGGGATTACGGTAATCTGATAACCGTTGATGGGGTAGAGTACTACGAGTGGACGTATCAGCCGACTTTGGCAAACGGCGAATATGATGTGTCCATCACCGCCTGGGACAGGGCTGGAAATGCGCAGAGCGACGGCCTGAATGCGTTCCATCCGGACGATCCCAATACGGTCACGAACGACGTGCCGCTCATCATTCATGAAACAGGTGAGCTGCCCATTTATGCCAGTTGTGAATCCAACCGGTCAGGCACACGTTTCTATCTGGACATCGATTACTCCGTGAGTGATGCCTACAATGATTCAGGCAACGCCTATGCCGGGTCCAACCAACTGATTTTCACCTATCATTACACGGATAACACTTCGTCAACGGAAGTTGTCGAAATGGCACTGGGAGAGACGGATTATTCGAACTCCCTGCGGGCGTCTGACGGATACTCTTCCATTGATTTCAAACTGGTGGACAGCGCCGGAAATGAATCGGCCACCGGGCACGTGGACCTCACGGGTTCTCCGGCCGACGGCGTGTACGAGGTGGAGAACGTCACCGGCACCCTGAGCGAAATTCCCGAAACCGTGGATGTCGGTTTCAGACTGTCAGGAAGTCTTGAAGATCACTGCCTCACGGATGATGTCGAGCCTTCGGACGTGGCAACCATCCGGGCGACCATTACCGGCGACATTGACGGCGACGGAACCAGTGAATCCATCACCCAGAATGTGGCAGTGGCAGATGACCACTCGTGGGCCTTGAACTTCAGCAGGGAGTTGGCCGCTGATGAGCGGTACGATCTTGATCTGTCCGCCCTTTCAGCGGATGGCACTGAAATCTCGCTGGCTCTGAATGAGGGAGATAAGTGGGACCTGAGCTACGACTTCCAGGTCCTGACCGAGCAGATGGAGGCTGATGCGGGAGCCGCGTCACAGGTGATTTTCGAAGGAGCCGACGAGACTGAAGCTTCGGCCCCGCCGCCTGAAACCGAAGATTGTGTGACCATTGATATCGGTGAAGTGCATGTCGATGAGTACGGGTTGTAGGGCCTCAGCAGATGTCAAAAAGGAATTTGTCAATGTATAGCCGCAAAATCGAGAGTAGCAGATATGCCCGAAGATAGTGGGCCCCCGTGGCCGGGGTTTGTCGACGCCTTGTCGACAGTTTTGATGATGATGGTGTTTTTCACCCTGCTCATGGTGCTGGTGGTGGGAACTCTTTCGTACATGATTGCCTTGAAGGATACGACGCTTGTTCAGGCTGCACCTTCTACCGAAATGACTGAGACCGTATCAGGCAAAGACGGCATGGAATATGACTCCTTTTCTGCGGTCGAACGGTTGCAGCAGGCCTTGACGACGAAAGCGGTTCTCGGTGAGGAGGATCTTGATCCGAACGCCGCGGTTTCCCTGATTGCGCTTGAGAAGCTTGAAATGGAAAAAAAGGCTCTTGAAAAGAAATTGCAGGCGGCATTGGCCGCAGCCAAGGCCAGCAAACCGGCACCCACGGAAGACGCGGATACCAAGGCGGCTCTGGAGAAGGCCTTGGTACGCATTGCGGAACTGGAAGCCTCCCGTGGCAAGGAAGTCGAGCTGAAGGCGGGCGAGGAAAAGACCCCACCGCCGTTTATCACCAAAATCGTCAAGGGACTGGACCCCAGAAACCGAATCATCATTTTGTACAACCAGTTAACCAGTACGCTGGAAGACGGCACCAAAGCGGAACTGCTGAAATGGATCAAGACCAACAAGGGAGCGATCAGCTCCAACGGGCTTGAACTGATCGCCGTCCTGAACTTTGAAGGTGTGTCTTCCAGCACGTCCAATTCCGTCTCATTCAAGCGACTGTACGGTTTAATCCGTGTGATCAATGAAGAAGGCGGCATTCCCAAATCAAGAATCAAGTTCCGCGCTTTGAACGAGGCTGTTCCGGGTACCAACCAAGTGGTGGTCGGCATAGGCAAGGTCGCCCGGTAGCACTCGGCGAGTTGAGGATATTGTGCTCAAGCAGAAAGAAGAAATCATGACGGAAGAGAAGCAGGCCGAGGTGAATCCCTCTCCTGCCGTGCAGGACGGACCTGCCGCCCCCGAGGCGGAGGAGCCTTTGTCTGCATCGTCTTCCGACTGTGCGGACGAAGAACCGACGGTCAAGCTGGGCACGTCCATAATCACCTGCCTGCAACGGATCGCGGATTCATTCGGTATCCGCATTTCCGAGAAGGCCATGGAACTCGGCAATACGTCGAACCTGAATCACTACCTGCAAATGCAGGCGGACAATATGGGGTTGCAGGCTTCCCTCGGGTTGAGTCCGAGGCGGTATCGCTCAAAGAATCTTCCCGCTCTGGTGCAATATGCGGATGGAAGTTTTGCCGTCATTGAAAAACGGCACGGGCGTATGCTGGAGGTCTGGAACGGTGACACCGTGGCGGTCAAGAACAACCCCGCCGGGCTGGAACAGTTCGGGGACTGGAGTTGCTCCTTTGCCTCGGTTTTTGAAACGGACTCGGTCCCGTTCCTGAGCCTGACGTGGTTCACCGGACAGGTCGGGCGCATGTGGCCCATTTACTCTCAGGTGATACTGGCATCCATCCTGATCCACTGTTTTACGCTGGTCATCCCTTTGCTCATGGGTATTTTTTATGACCGCATTCTGCCGAACCTTGCTGAAAGTTCCCTGCGGGTGCTCATTACAGGCGCGATCCTTGTTCTCGGTTTCGATTACCTGCTGAAAAATATCCGTACTGTTCTGGTCGAAAAGTCGGCATTGCAGATCGAGCGGGATGCAGAGCCGCAGCTTTTGCGGGAAATCTTTGACGTCGTTCATGCAGCCTTGCCGCCCTCGGCTGGGCATCTGACCCATGCGGTTCAGGAGTTCTCACGGATCAAGACGCTTTTTACCAGCCAGCTCATCCTGGGAACCATTGATTTTTCCTTCCTGTTCTTCTTCCTTTTCATCATCTATCTGAACAGCGGTCTTCTGGTTCTTGTCCCGGCAACCATTTCCTTTCTGGTGTTGACGGTTTCTTTGGTCTACGGCCTGTTCATCGACCGTACCGTGTCCGCGCAAAGCCATCTCCAGTCACGTCGGACGTCGTTCCTGAATGAGATTTTTCAGGGAATGGAATCCATCAAGGTGACCAATGCCGCACGGGTCTTTGTTTCCCGGTGGTCCAACGAGGTCGAGAAGTCCGGCGAAATGAGTTCCAAGTACAGGCTCGCTCAATCCCGCTGCACCATGACCACGGCATTTCTCGGGCAGATGAATTCCGTGGGGTTGCTCGTGGTGGCCTTTTCCCTCATCGGCAGCGGGTCCATGAGCAGCGGCGGTTTGCTGACCACTATGGTCCTGTCTGGCCGGTGCGTGGCGGTGTGCGCCAGCGTCGCCAATCTCGTCACCTCGTATCTGTTCGCCCGCCGTTCATACAAAGACCTCTATGATATTTTGCAGCTTCAAAAAGAGTCGAATGAATCGAAGCATTTGCAGATTCAGAACGTGCGCGGTGACCTCGCTTTCGACAATGTGTCATTTCGGTATTACCCCGAAGCTCCGTATGTTCTTGAGAATATTTCGTTTTCCATCAAGGAGGGAGAAAGGGTAGGGATTATCGGCCCCATGGGAAGCGGCAAAACGACGCTCCTCAAGCTGCTGGCGGGACTGGCCCAGCCGTCTGAAGGTGTTCTTCGTCTTGACGATCATAATATGGCCCATCTCAATGTGGAAAATGTCCGGGAACGTATGGGCGTAGTTTCCCAGTCACCGGTGCTGTTTCACGGTCCGTTGGAATTCAACCTGCTTATGGGCGCACGCAATGTTTCTCAGGAAGCGCTGGAACGCGCCCTTGTCATTTCCGGAATCGACACCTTTGTTTCCAAGCACCCGTTGGGGTTGAAGATGCCGATTATCGAGGGAGGGAAAAACCTGTCTCGCGGGCAGAGGCAATCCGTAGCCATTGCCCGATCTCTTATCAGCGACCCTCCCATTCTGCTGTTGGATGAACCGACCAGCAGCATGGATTCGACGCAGGAGCGGATTTTCATCAACCGCATGAGCAGGGAGATGGAAGGCAAGACCATGCTTATTGTCACGCATAGGCCGCATATATTGAAGATTGTGGACAGGATTCTCGTCATTGATCAGGGCAAGCTGGTGGCGGATGGTTCCAGGGATGCGGTGCTGGCCAAACTGGGACAAGGTCCGGCCTGAGGGGAATGTCGTGAAGCGTGATTCTTGGATATATCAATTCTTTTATGCGTTTGAGCAGAACATGGGGCACCTGATTGTTCTCATGGTCATAACCCTTTTCATGTTCGTTTTTGTCATCTGGTCCTACAACAGCAAAATTGAGAAAACCGTTCGGGCGCAGGGAATAGTCGAGACCAATCTGACCGACAAGGTCGTGGGCCATTACGAGGGCGGGGTGGTGGAGAAGGTCTTTGTGCGCGAAGGGGATACCGTCGTTGCAGGGCAGGCTATCGTTTCCATCGCCAACACCACGACCACCAAGGAGCGCAACAAGTCGGAAATCAAGCAGAAGCAGTGGCAGGCCAAGCTGGAAAGACTGATGGCCGAAAGCACGGGAACTGTTGAAGAGTTCGCCCAGAAAGCGCAGACGCCGGAAGAACTCAGCGAATTGCAGTTTGCACGGTATCGGGCAGAAGCCCTGAAGCAGCGCGTCGTGATTCTGGAGACACAGATAGCCCAGAGTCAGGCGGCTCTGGAGGCGAGCCAGCAGCACATGGAGAACATGCTTGAAGAGGAGAAAGTCCTCAAAGAGCAGTTCGATCTGCTTGAACCCATGGTAAAAAAGGGCGTCGGCTCCAGACAGCTTCTGCTGCAAAGAAAAACCGATCTTGCGAAAATTGCTACGAGCATAGATGAAATTTTCAACAAGAAAGAAGAATACGGTCTGGAAATCCGGGAGTTGGAACAGCGGATCAACCGGGAACAACTGGATTTTAATCGTGATGTTCGGGAAGAAATCAGCACCACTTCCTCCGAGCTTCGGGCCGTGATCGAGGAATTGAACGCCGCCAACGAGCAGATCGTGCGGAGCGTGGTCCGTTCACCCATTGATGGCACCATATACAAGTTGAGCGCCAATACGGTCGGCGGCATTGTCCGGTCCGGTGAGGCCCTTGCCGAAATCGTTCCCAATGATGCGGTTATCCGCATTGAGGGAAAGGTGCAGCCCAGCGACAGGACAAAGATATGGAACGGCATGACGGCGAAAATCCGTCCGTCATCCTATGAATTTTCCCGCAAAACCATGTTGCGGGCCGAGATCGTCAACATCTCGGCAAAAACGTATTTTGATGACCTCACGCGCACCTGGTACTACCGGGTGATCCTCAAGACCGCCAAGGAAGATGCTGATAAAACAAAAGATTTTCTTCCGGGCATGATTGTGGAAGTCAATATCCTTTCGGGTGAGGAAAGCGTGTTGGAATATTTGCTGTCCCCGATTCTGCGCGGTGTGCGCGGCGCTCTTTCTGAGCATAACACCAGATGAGGACCAAGGTCTGAAGGAAGTCTGAGATGAAAGTGATAAAAGGGAGTCCTTCCTGGATAACCACCCTTGTCCTGAGCTGCTTTTTCCTCGTGCTGGGTGTGGGTGCCTGGTATTCCGCCAAGCTGTTTTTGCAGGAAAAGGAAGATCACCAAGTGGCTGAGCTGGAGCAGTATCAGGCCAAGGTGTTGAATGCCCAGTCCGAGGTCCTTTCCGGGCAGCTGGTGACTCCTGTGCTGCGTGCCCGGGAATTGGCAAAGTCGCGTATTTTTCGCCGTTCCATCGCCAATTTTGCCAGCATGAAAGACAAGAAGAAAATCCTGGCTCAGGAGGATTTCGAAAACTTCATTGATGTTGCAGGATTCAGGGCCGGTCACCTTTTCAGCACGGGTGGCAGCCTGCGGGCGACGACCATGGACAAGCTCGATTCGACCGAAAGTGAATACTATGCTCCGGTTCGAAGTGTCGCCGAGACGCGTCAGCCGTATTTTTCACCCTTGTATCTGTATAAGGGGGAGCTTGTTTCGGATTTGTTTATTCCTGTCTACCCATCGAACGTATTGTCCGATTCCGCTGATCCTGAATATGTTCTTGCTCTTGTCGTTCCCGTGCATGGGGTGCTGCGAAGTTTTCTGACGTCGATCCGCAATCTTGATTACCAGACCACAGTCCGTCTTATTCAGCAGGATGAGGAAGGGCGGTTTCAGGAAATCGTGGTGGCCTATCCCGACCTGATCAAAGTCATTCCGGTCAAGGCGTCGCTTAAGGGCGTCAAACAGGTTGAGTTTGGCCGGAGAGCGGATCTGAACGGTTTGGGTTCGGTCTATTCTTCGGTGGTCTACCTGCCAGCCGTCCGTTGGTGGATCGCTGCGGAAACGGATGAGGACGTACTAATTGCTCCTGTGCGAGAATGTCAGGGCATGGTGATGGTCCTGCTGGCCCTCGGTGGAATATTGGCCGTTTTCATCACGACAGCTGTGGTGTTGTTTTTCAGCCGCTATCGTCATTGCCGGATAGAACGTTCTCTCGCTCAGGAACTGGAGCCGATGAGGGAGATCCTCGCAGTCGGGACGAGCATAAGCAGCGCTTTGCCTACTCCGCTCTTTCTGCTCAACGCGAAAGATGAAAGGGTCATGTTCGCCAACGAAGCATTTGCGAGCATGTGCGGCAAGCCCATGTCAGTGATCCTCGGGCTTTCCATTTCGGAGCTGTTCCTTCCCGTGGAAACGGATTCTCTGCACCATGGACAGCGTATGCTCGCCATGTCCGGCGGTAAATCCTATTCGCAGGAGATTGAACTTTTCCGGGGGCCTGTGCCTCTGCTGTATGAAGTCCAGAGTCTGCATTGTGATTCCGAAGACGAATCTTCTCCCAATATCCTGTTTCTGTTCCGCGAGATCACGGAAGAGCGGGCAAGCCACATTCAGGATGTCGAGAACCGCCAGCAGATCATTGACGCCTTGGTCAGGGCAGTGGAGCGAGTCCCGTTCCTGGACGGACACACGGCGCTCCTGCGTCAGCTTTCTGTGGAAATAGCCGAGACGTTGCTGCTCAGCGATGCGGATTGTTCCACGGTGGAGGCCGCAGCCATTCTTTCTCAGGTCGGCAAGACGTTTATTCCCAAGGAAATCATGCAGAAGGAAGGCAAGCTGACGCCTGAAGAGATTCAGGAAACCCGTCGCTATGTCGAGCATACATGCCGCATCATCGAAGGCATTGAGTTCCACCTGCCCATCGTTGAAACCATTTGGCAGATGCAGGAAACGCTTGATGGTTCCGGTTACCCTCATGGACTGAAAGGAGACGATGTCTCCATGCTTGCCCGCATTCTTGGAGTGGCCAACACGTTCAGTGCCCTTGTGAAGAAACGCTCCTACCGCAAGGCAAAAACGGCGAAACAGGCTGTCGAGATTTTACAGCAGTCCACAGGGCGTTATGATGCAACGGTCATCCGGGCTCTTGAGGCCGTGGTGGAATCGACTCACGGTCAAGCCATCATGCGTGAGAATGATATCGATATTGATGCCGAATAAATTGCTGTTGCTTCAAGTCGTTTTTTTGAAATTCTGCAATTGAATTGCCGGTATTTGCCTCAATTTCGGCATGGTGCGTTGTCTCTGTTGTGAAAATCATGCAGGGTAACGTGATAAAAGCATGTTTTGTCATTGCTTTGTCTTTTTGCTGTTGAGAACATCCTCCTGCCAAGGAACTGGAGAAATAAAATGGGTAACCAGACTTCCAAACAACTTCCCCTTCATTATCTGCTCAACTCCTTTAATTCGTTTTTCAAAATGGAAGCGGCGGGTGGCATCGCGTTGATGGCCTGCACCGTGGCAGCCATGGTCTGGGCCAATTCTCCCTGGGCCGCATCATATCATTCCCTGTGGCAGACGAAATTGACGGTCGGCATCGGGGATTGGATACTTTCCAAGGCTGCGATCCTGTGGATCAACGACGGCCTCATGGCTATCTTCTTTTTTGTGGTCGGCCTTGAGATTAAGCGGGAAATCATGGTGGGAGGTTTGTCTTCGCCGAGCCAGACCATCATGCCTGTGGCTGCCGCAGTTGGCGGCATGGCCATTCCTGCGATCTGTTTTTTTGCCTTTAACGCCGGAACCGAGTCCGTCGGCGGCTGGGGTATACCCATGGCCACGGATATCGCTTTTGCCCTTGGCATCATGTCCCTGCTGGGGAGCCGGGTGCCTGTGGGACTCAAGATCTTTCTCACAGCCGTAGCGATTGTGGACGATATCGGAGCCATTCTCGTTATCGCCATATTTTACACGACGTCGCTGGACCTGACCGCTCTCGGAATAGGGGTTTTCGTACTCGGATTGATGGCACTGCTTAATTTCCGCTGGGGAATACGCCATTCAATTCCCTATTTGGTCCTTGGCGTTATCGTCTGGTTTGCGTTCCTCAAGTCCGGCATTCACGCGACCATCGCAGGCGTTTTGGCGGCCATGACCATTCCGGCCAGTACCCGTATGGACTGCACCGGTTTCGTGGAAAAACTGCGCGGTGCTGCCGAGACTTTTGAACTGGCTATCACTCCCGGCAAGTCGGTGCTCACCAACAAGGAGCAGCAGATGGCATTGCATTCCATTGAGCACGCCTACGACGATGCGACGACGCCGCTTCAGAATATCGAACATGCCCTGCATCCATGGGTGGCGTTTTGCATCATGCCGATCTTTGCGCTGGCCAATGCGGGCGTGGCGCTGGAGGCCGACGTGTTTCAGGAACTGGTCACTCCCGTGGCCGTCGGTATCTTTGTCGGTCTGGTTGTGGGTAAACAAATCGGCGTAACCGGAGCCTGCTGGATAGTGAGTAAGCTTGGTTTGGCCTCCTTCCCAGACAAGACCACCATGATGCACCTGTGGGGCGCAAGCTGCCTGTCGGGTGTTGGATTCACCATGTCCATCTTCATCGCCAACCTTGCTTTTGAGGATGCGGACAGACTGGTGGAGCTTTCCAAGATCGCGATCCTTTTTGCCTCTCTGGTTGCCGGAATATCGGGATATATCGTGTTGAAGTATTTCGCTCCGGATGCTTCGAAGTCCGACAGTTAGAGGGGGGGCGATTTCGTCCGTCTGTCAAAAGTCTGTTAACCGCTGCTGCAACTCAAAAAAGAAGCCCCGAAGAAATACTCTTCGGGGCTTTTTCTGTTTCTTTATCTGGGGTTAATAAATTCCCCGTTCGTTGAGGAAATGCGTGTATTTTTGGTCGATGCCCTTGATGTGTCCGACAAGCCAGTCCTTGAGAAAGTTCATGACTTCCATTGTCACTGCGGCTTTGCCGGAGAGAAGTTTTTCTTCGAATTCCACAACCGTGTCCACGAACTTTTTGTGTGCTGCGATGTGGTTGAGCATGCCGGAATAGTTGTGTTCCTCGAATAAAGCCTCTTCGGTGGAGAAGTGGAATACCGTGTAGTTTTTGAGTTCTTCAAGGACCGGGGCCACGGCCTCATTTCCCCTGCCTGAGCGCATGGCTTCATGCAGGGAGTTGATGAGATTGAGCAGGCGCAGGTGTTGCTCATCGATTTCGCGGATGTTCACGGACAAATCGTCTGACCACTGCATGACGCCCTTGGGGTTGTCTGCCTTCAGACCGGATCTGTCGGATGTTTTTTGCTTCGGTGTCGATGTGCCGGCCTGTTTCGGACTTGATGCGGGAGTGGACGCCTGGGGCGGTTGCGGCACTTTTTTTGTCTCGATTACAGCCGGGGTGACCGAGTCGTCGGTCATGTCCCGGATGACGCGGTCAAGATCGCCTGTCATGGCGGCCATGGCTTCAAGTGCCTGTGCCGCCTCGGTCATTCCCTGCGCTGTCTCGGCTGCAATCTGGGTGACATCGGTGATGGCCTGATTGATTTCTTCGCTGGCGGCAGACTGTTCTTCGGAAGCGGTGGCAATGGATTCCACCTGACCGGCGGTTTCGCCGACAATGTCCACAATCTCGGTCATGAACCTGCCTGATTCCTCGGCGGACTCATTGGATTTGATGATGTCTTCGACGGATTTTTCCACTGCGGTGATGTTGGATCTGGCCTGACTCTGGATGGTCGAGACGGCGTCTCCCACTTCCTTTGTGGCTTGCATGGTCTTTTCCGCAAGCTTGCGCACCTCGTCAGCGACCACGGCAAATCCGCGTCCTGCCTCGCCTGCGCGGGCGGCTTCGATGGCGGCGTTGAGTGCCAGCAGATTGGTCTGGTCTGCAATGTCCGTGACCACGTTCATGATCTGGCCGATGCCTTCAGCCTGACTGCCCAGCTCTCCCATGCTTTCGTTGAGGTCGAGAATCTGATCCTTGATGGCGTCAATTGACGTGACAGCCTGTCGCACGCCTTCCGCCCCGACCTGGGCATTCTCCCGTGCCCGTGCGGCGGACTCTGCCGCATTGGACGCGTTGTGAGCCACTTCGAGGACCGTGGCGTTCATTTCTTCCATGGCGGTTGCGGTTTCGGTCATGCGATCCCGCTGAACATCGGTGCCCTGATTGACTTCGTCCACCCGTGAGGCCAGTTGGGTGACCGAAGCCGCCACTCCCTGCGAAATTCCGGCGGCCTGTTCGGCAGCGCGGCTCATGGTGGAGAGCAGTTCCTTGACTTGTTCCTGCTGAACTTGGGTTTCGGCCATGGCCGAGCGGGCCGCTTCGGCACTGTCTTCAGCCTGCTGTCCCTTTATCTCAACCTCTTTCATATTCTCCTTGAGATTCTCCACCATAGTGACAGTGGCGTTTTTCAGGGCGAGCAGTTCTTCGGTGTAGTTGCCTTTAATATTCGCGTTCAGATCGCCGTTTGCGATTTTGCCTGCGAAGTGTTGCAGGTTGGAGAGGGGAGTGGTCAGTTTGGTGGTCAGGTTGTAAAGAACGATCAGAACGATCAGGATTCCGAGGCCCACGCAGATGAGTTGTGAGATGATGAGTGTGGTGACGCGGCCTTCGGATTCAGCCTGCATCATGACCACGGCGGCGTTCATGGCCTTGAGTACCTGAACACTTTCGGTGACGATTCCCGGCGTATCGGTGTTGCCTGAATCAATGCCGTTCTGGATATTGTCTTTGTATTGAGTCCACAGCCTGTTGACTTTTACAAGCTGTGCCCGAATTTCTTTGCTTGCGGCTGGAAGCTGTGCCTTGGGTCCTGTCGGATTGAGTGTGAGGGGGGCTGCACCGGAGTTGGTCAAGGCTTTGAGCGTTGTTTCAAAGACCTCAATGGTTGTTGCAATCTGCTTTTTCAGTGATTCGCTGGAATTTTCGCCATAGGCAAGTGTCTCTTTGGCGAGTTTCTGGCTGAGCATGCGCTGTCGACCTGCGAGGTTGATGACGAGGCTGTCATCCTGCTGGCTTGATGTAACGGTCCATGTTGCGGCGAACATGCCGACAACGATGAGAAAAATCAGTGCAACTGATCCGGTAAGGCGAAATTTGATGTTCACGTAAAGGCTCCGATAATGATGTGGGAAATCCTGAAATTTCAGACAACGACCTTGGCTTAGGTCTATAATATTATTGAATGTAACGAAAAGGCAAGGGTAATTATTATTGTTTCATGAGAAAGGCCGCCTGTGTAGGCGGCCTTTCGGTTGGTTGTTAGAATCGCTCGAAGTCTGAATCTTCGGCGTCCATGTCAAGCGCTACCCCTCCGTTGGAAGGAGCTGCCGGTGCGGGTGCAATCGGTTTTGGCTGTGCCCCGGCAGGCTTGCCGGGAGGAGCCTTCTGGACAGTAACTGTTGCTGTCGGACTGGTTCCGTGGGAATCGATTTTGAAGAAGCGGATGGCCTGCTGCAACTGTACGGACTGGCCGGACAGTTCTTCTGCGGTAGACGCGACTTCTTCAGAGGCCGAAGCGTTTTGCTGGATGACCTTGTCGAGCTGCTGAATAGCGGCGTTGACCTGTTCGCCGCCTGTGTGCTGCTCGTTGCTTGTCATCGTGATTTCCTGCACCAGTTCAGCCGTCTTGCGGATGTCCGGTACGATCTTGCCCAGCAGTTCTCCCGCTTCCTCGGCGACCTTGACGCTGGAAACCGAAAGGTCGCTGATTTCGGCTGCGGCAGTACCGCTGCGTTCGGCCAGCTTGCGTACTTCAGCCGCGACAACGGCGAAGCCCTTGCCGTGTTCTCCGGCACGGGCGGCTTCGATGGCCGCGTTCAGCGCGAGCAGGTTGGTCTGGCGGGCGATTTCTTCGACAATGAGAATCTTGTCCGCGATCTGCTTCATGGCATCCACGGTCTTTACAACAGCCTGTCCACCCTGCTCGGTGTCCATTGCAGCCTGATTTGTCATGGTGTTGGTGGTTTGCGCGTTTTCGGCGTTCTGGCCGATGCTTGATGTCATCTCTTCCATGGATGCGGAGACTTCCTCTACGCTGGAAGCCTGTTCCGTCGCACCCTGTGAGAGTTCAATGGCGGATGAGGCGAGTTCTTCACTGCCGGCAGCCACCTGCTCACTCGCTTCGCCGACCTCGCCGACGACTCGGCGCAGTTCCCTGAGCATGTTCGACATGGCCTGTGAAAGCTGCCCGACTTCATCCTTGCTGCGAACCTGAATGTCCTTAGTCAGGTCGCCGTGTGACATGCGGTTGGAAACGTCCACAGCTTCTTGAAGCGGCAGGACCATGCCCCGTACGACAAAGGTCACGAGAAGCATAAGCAGGCCCATGGCGATAAGGGTCGGGATCAGTATCTGCCAACGCAGGGAGGCAACCTGTGCATCCACGTCGTCAACATAAATCCCGCTACCGATGATCCAGCCCCACGGCCGGTACATTTTGACAAATGAAACCTTGGGGACGGCAGAGGCCGACCCGGGCTTGGGCCATTCGTAGTTGACGAATCCCTGTCCGGACCGTTTCGCCACCTTGACGAATTCCCGGAAGATGTAGACGCCGTTTTCATCCTTGAGTTCGGAAAGATCCTTGCCCTCAAGTGAAGCCTTGGCTCCATGGACCACAACGACCTGCTTGTCGTCGTTGATCCAGAAGTATTCGCTGCCTTGGTAGCGCATCTTCCGGATTTCTTCCATTGCCAGCTTTTGGGCTTCTTCCTTGCTGACCTTGCCGGCGGAAGCCTCTTCTCCCCAGTAGTCGATGACGCTGTATGCCACTTCGACCACACTCATGGTTGCTATGCGCTTTTCTTCCATGAGGGAGTCGCCGACTACAGGCAGGAAGTATCCCATCAGTCCGGCAAGAATCAGGGCCACCGCCGTAAGGAAAATGCTCAAGACCTTGCTGCGCATTCCCCAATCTCGATACCGTTTCATTTCCCGCCCTCCTTTGGTACAAAATAGAATCCAATTGAAGCGCTTTTTTAGTAAAGATAATCCTATTCAAAACCAGATTATCAAAAAGACTGTCTCATGGGTATGATAAATTTACGCCTTTGGGTAAATAGTCCGTTCGGGGTGTGAAAATTGCCCGCCGTGGGAAGGTGTGATAAGAACGCCGTCTTCCAGGAAACAACAGGGAGTTTCGATATGAGCGATTTGAAAAAAATGTATAGTACATTGCAGGAAGATCCGTTTCCGGCTGACCTGAAATTGACTTTGGGCGGTCAGGAACTCACATTCAGGAAACGCACGTGGGAGATCGACGGCGAAACCAAGGGGCTTCGTTACGGCGAGAACCCGGATCAGCCGGCTGCTCTTTACGAGCCGGTCGAAGGGGCGCTTGAAGTCGGCGGCGTGAAGTTTATCGGTGCAGGACAGGGACTTGTTTCCGCGCTGACCGAGGAGCACATGCTTCAGGCGGGTAAGCATCCCGGCAAGACGAACCTGACAGACGTGGACAATGCTCTCAATATTTTGCAGTACCTGTCGGCCAAACCGGCGGCATTGATTCTCAAGCACAATAACCCCTGCGGCGCGGCGTGGACCGATGAAGGCGTATCCGTGGCCCTCAAGCGGGCTTTCGAGGCGGATCGTATTGCCGCATTCGGCGGAGCCGTCGTCGTCAATCGCACGCTTGATCTGGCAACTGCCGAGCTGATCAATTCCGTTTATTTTGAAGTGGTCGCCGCGCCTGCCTTTGACGATGACGCTCTGGCGGAACTCAAGAAGAAAAAGAATCTGCGTATCCTCCAGATTCCCGGTATCACCGAGCTTGAGACGCTTGTCCGCCAGCCGTTCCTCGACATCAAGTCGCTTTCGGACGGGGGTATGGTCCTCCAGTTCTCCTTCCGCAACGCCATCCTTGAGGCTGGTGATTTCCTTCCTGCCAAAACCGAGAAGGACGGCAGTGAATTTCTTGCCCGTTCTCCGAGCAAGCAGGAAGCAGACGATCTGCTGTTCGCATGGGCTGTCGAAGCCGGTGTGACCTCGAACTCCGTGCTGTTTGTCAGGGACGGTGTGACAACGGCTATCGGTACTGGCGAACAGGATCGAGTGGGCTGTGTGCTTCTTGCCGTGACCAAGGCGTACATCAAGTATGCGGACCTGCTCGCGTCGAGTGAACTCGGCAAGTCTCTGTTTGAACTCAAACTTGCGGCTCTCAAAGACCCGGAGATGAAGGCGAAGCTCGAAGATATCGAGAAGCGGACTGCCGAGGCCAAGGGTGGCCTGCCCGGTTCCGTCGTGGTCTCCGACGGTTTCTTCCCGTTCCGCGACGGCGTGGATCTGTGCATGGATCAGGGCGTGACCGCCATTGCTCAACCCGGCGGCTCCATCCGTGACTCGGAAGTCATCGCTGCCGTGAATGAAGCCACCCCGCAGGTCGCCATGGTGTTTACCGGCCAGAGGTCGTTCAAGCACTAATTCCGATGTAATATGAAATGAATGAGAGTTCGCCGAACATCTGGTTCGGCGAACTCTCTTTTTTGGTTTATTGATTGACTGCGTCGAGGCTGGTTTTCGAATTAGAACTTTTCGAATTCCTGATCGGCGTCATTCATGTTTATGTGAACGGAATTTGGTTTGGGCGCCGAGACATGCGTGTCGGTCTGCATGCTGTACGGAAGCGCTGCGGCCGGTCTGGATGTGACGGTCACGTTTGAAGAGGCCTGCCGGTGTCCGGCTCCGTTGACCTTGAAGAAGGCCATGGTGTGCTGCAACTGCTGCCCCTGAGACGAGAGTTCCTCGCTTGTGGAAGCCATTTCCTCGGAAGCTGAGGCGTTTTGCTGGATGATCATATCAAGCTGGCTGATAGCCTGATTGACCTGTTCCGCTCCGGCATTCTGTTCGTTGCTCGCTGCCGTTATTTCCTGAATCAGCGAAGCGGTTTTTTCAATATCCGGCACCAGAGCCTGAAGCATTTCCCCGGCCTGTTCGGCTATGCCGACACTGGATGCGGAGAGGTCGCTGATTTCGGCTGCTGCTGTGCCTGAACGTTCTGCCAGCTTGCGGACTTCCGCTGCCACAACGGCAAAGCCTTTGCCGTGTTCGCCTGCTCGGGCTGCCTCAATGGCGGCGTTCAGTGCCAGAAGGTTTGTCTGGCGTGCGATTTCTTCAATGATGGAGATTTTTTCCGCAATACTTTTCATGGCATCGACCGTTTGGACGACTGCCGATCCACTTTCCTTGGCGTCGGCAGCGGCCTTGTTGGCAAGGATGTCCGTTTCTTTGGCGTTTTCGGCGTTCTGGCCGATATTTGCCGCCATCTCCTCCATGGAGGATGAGATTTCTTCAATGGATGCGGCTTGTTCGGTCGCGCCCTGTGACAGGCTTTGGGAAGATGCGGAAAGTTCTTCACTTCCTGCTGCGACATTAGCTGTAGCATTTCCGACATCCGCCACGACTGCCTGAAGTTTGATGACCATATTGTTGAGGGCCGATGCCAATATGCCTATTTCGTCCTTTTGTTGAATATCCAGTGTTTTGGTAAAATCACCCTCGGCCATTTCCTTGGCAAATGAGACTCCCTTGGCGATAGGCCCGGTTATGGAGAGGGTCAGGAAAACGGCAGCGGCCAGACCGATTGCGATGGCAATGCCGGAGGCCGAAAGACTCATGATGTTGGCGCTGTCTATACCCGCCAGCATCTCGGTTTTCTGATCCGCACGTGCGGCATAGCAGGCCTTGGCTGCCTTGTGTGCGGAGTTCACCATGGCTTTTTCGGAGGAGACCTGTTTGCTCATGTTGGCTACAAGTCGACTGAATCCGTCCTGGTAATTGAGCAGGGATTCTTTTGCCAAGTTGAGCTGTTTCAGGTCTTTTTCGCTTGTGAAGCGTGACTCCAGATCGCTGACCAGCGTAAATATTTTCTGCAGATTTTCCTTGTTCTGGGCCAGATATTTCTTATCACTCCAAAGGGCGTAATCCTTTTCATCCTTACGGGCATTGAGGAACCATTTTATCATGCGGTTGGCGTCATCAGCCTTTGTCAGCTTGTCTTCCAGCCGTGCCTGTGTTGCGGTTCCTGACATGAACAGTTCCGAGAATTGTTCTTTCTGGGCGGTTCGCAGGTCTTCAGTCTCTTGCAGCGCTATTCTGGCCTCACTCCGCATTGTTGCCATGGCTTGCTTTTTCTGTTTTTCCAGACTGAGATAGTTGGAGAACCATTTTTCATATTCTCTGACTGCTGCGGTGACTTCCACCATTTGCTCTTTGTTGGCCTGATTGTTGAACTTTTCGCGTGTTATTTCAGCTTGCTCGTAGATTTTTTTCAGGATTTCCCGATGCTCTTTCAGGGAGTTCGTATCCTTTCGGATCATGAAGTTTTTTTCCTGAACCCGCGCTTCATCAATGAGTCGAACAAGGCGGTTGACATCATCCGCCTTGTCTACACGATCCTGAATGTTCTCCATCCCGTTGTATCCAATAAAGGTAACAAGGCCAGTTAACAGTAAAATAATGCCAAAGCCTATTCCCAGCTTGAGTCCAATCCGTAGGTTGTTGAACATGATTCCTCCCATGCATGTTAAAAATATAAAAGTATACTCCGATACACTTGGTTAGCCGGGGGATCAAGCCGTAAGGGTTTGATATGTAATGTTATAAAGGGTTGATTGTGTGAAGGGGGTGGGGTGAAATGAACAATTAGGGATATGTCTCCTTGTCTGCGAAGTTTTTTTTCTATTTTTTTGCCTAAGAAAGTTAAATTGCTATATTTTATTATATTTTTTTGATTGTTTTTTCGGGATTATGTGATTTGACTTTTGTGTTATTCCCGTTTCGGTGGTTTTATTCATGTCTGCGAAGTTGTCCCGGCCGTCATGAGTATGTCCAGCAGGTGCCATGGAATTCTATCGGGTAGCGGGTGTGCAGGTGTTCAATTCGAGGGATAGTAAATGAAGAAGAGTCCATCGGGTTGGTGCCCGACAGACTCTTCCTTTGTTTTGTATTGTTTTATCGAGATAGGTGGTTTTTTAGAATCTTTCGAAGTCCTGCTCGGCTTCACCCAGATTCAGATGGATGGCTGCAGTCTCTGGAACTGAATCACGGCTGTCCCCATTGTTGCCGTGTGGCAGGGCGGCAACCGGCCTTGACGTGACGGTCACGCTTGAGGATGGCAGCCGGTGTCCGGCTCCGTTGACCTTGAAGAAGGCCATTGTGTGCTGCAACTGCTGTCCCTGAGACGAGAGTTCTTCACTAGTGGATGCCATTTCCTCGGAAGCGGATGCGTTTTGCTGGATGACCAGATCAAGCTGGCTGATGGCCTGATTGATCTGTTCCGCTCCGGCATGCTGCTCGTTGCTTGATGCCGTTATTTCCTGAACCAGTGCTGCGGTCTTCTCGATATCCGGCACCAATGCTTCAAGCATATTACCGGCCTGTTCGGCTATGTCCACACTGGATTCGGACAGGTCGCTGATCTCCGAGGCCGCGGTTCCCGAACGTTCTGCCAATTGGCGTACTTCTGCAGCCACAACAGCAAATCCCTTGCCGTGTTCGCCTGCTCGTGCCGCTTCGATGGCGGCGTTGAGCGCCAACAGGTTCGTCTGGCGTGCGATTTCTTCAATGATGGATATCTTTTCCGCAATACTCTTCATGGCTTCAACGGTCTGGCTCACTGCGGTTCCGCTTTCCTTGGCGTCGATAGCGGCCTTGTTGGCAAGAGAATCCGTTTCCTTGGCGTTCTCGGCATTCTGGCTGATGTTTGCCGCCATCTGTTCCATTGAAGAGGATACCTCCTCGATGGATGAAGCCTGTTCCGTGGCTCCCTGTGAAAGGCTTTCAGACGAAGCGGAAAGCTCTTCGCTTCCTGCTGCGACATTGTCGGTGGCATTCCCGACATCCGCCACGACTGTCTGGAGTTTCAGGACCATGTCGTTGAGGGCCGATGCCAACACGCCGATTTCATCCTTCTGATGTATTTCCAGTGTTTTCGTGAAGTCTCCTTCTGCCATTTCTGCGGCAAACCGGACGCCCATGGCAATGGGTCTGGTTATGGCGAGGGTGAGGAAGATGGCGGCGGCCAGTCCTATTGCGATGGCGATGCCGGAAGTGGAGAGGCTCATGACGGTGGCATTGGTCATTTTGGCGAGCATGTCGGCCTTCTGTTCGGCCCGCGCAGTGCGGCAGACTTCGTCCGCTTTTCGTGCCGCCTCGACCATGGCCTTTTCAGAAACGACCTGTTCGCCCATGAAGGTCGTGAATTGACTGAAGCCTTCCTGATATCCTGTCAGGGCTTTCTTCACTACGCCCAGTTGCGCGATGTTGGTTCTGCTGTTGAAACGTGACTCCATGTCATTGGCCAGCGCAAAGATGTTTTGCAGTGACTCCGAGTTCATGGTCAGATATTTTTCATCAGAGGAGATAATGAATTCCTTTTCATTCTTGCGGGCATCAAGGAACCATTTGATCATGCGGTTCGCGTCGTCCGCCTTTGTCAGCTTGTCTTCAAGCTCGGCCTGCGTTGCGGTTCCGGATACGAACAGGGCGGAGAACTGCTTCTTCTGGTCGGCTCGCAGTGCTTCTGTTTCGCTCAACGCTGTTCGTGCTTCGCTCCGCATTATCTCCATGGCCTGATTCTTTTTCTCTTCCAGATTGAGATAGACGGAGAATTGTTTCTCATATTCCTGGACAGCAGCGATGACAGCGGCCATCTGGTCCTTGTTGGCTTGCTGATGGAATTTATCGCTTGTGGCGCTTGCCTGTTCATACAGTTTATTCAGCGTTTCCTGATGCTGCTTCATGGAATTGGAGTCTTTTCGAAGCATGAAGTTCTTTTCCTGTACCCGGCCTTCCACGATGAACCGGACAAGGCGGTTGACATCATCCGCCTTGTCTACCCGGTCCTCGACGTGCTGCATCCCGTTGTAGCCGATAATTGCGACCACTGCGGTCAACAGTAAGACGATTCCGAATCCGATTCCCAATTTTACTCCAAGACGCATGTTGTTGAGCATGATTCCTCCTGGGTATGTCGTAATATGAATATCTACTCAGTTAACGCATATGAATTAGTGGGTAACCTGTAAATGCAAATATGGAGATTATAACGGTGGAATATATTGGAATCGGATTTTTAGGGGCGTGAGAAAAGTGCGCCCTTTTCATGGGGATAGTTGTAAAATCGCTGAAAATATTGAAAAAAGCGGTGAGTTTTTACGTGTAATCTATATTGAGTGGGGCGATTAAAAGGGCAGGGGGAGAACTGACTGTTTCAATTTGCCTGGTCGGGTTGTCCCTGAGACGTTCTGCGGTAGCGGAGTTTCAGCACGAGTACGATTCCTGCGAGCAGCAGGGTGATGCCGTTGGTGAGTACCAGTGAGATGGATTTGACAAAAAGGCCGTAAACGAGCCACAAGGCTACCCCGGTGCACAGAAGCAGGTACATGCGCAGGGAGATGTCTGCCACGGATTTTGTCCGCCATGTGTGGACAACTTGCGGAACGAAAGACGCCGTGGTGCAGAACCCTGCAAGTATGCCGATGATTTCCATGGATGTACGAGTCATGTTTTGACCGTACATTGACCATCTTACCCTGACAACCGTTTCGTGATAGGAAGACGTTTCACTTCTTCTTCATAACAGCTAAAGTAGATATACATGGCGAAAAAAACCGTATTCAGTCCCAGTGTCCGCCCCGGTACGGTGGTGGAATTCATGCATGGCGATCAGCCCCAGCTTGCATGGGTCCTTGAGGAATCCGCAGGCAGGCTCAGAATTCTGACCATCAACCGAAAGGAAATGAAGCTGCCTGCCGCGCGGTTGCTGCCGTGGTTCGGTCCGGTGCGCGAAAGCGATATCAATAGGCAGGGAATACAGGATATTCTTAATGCTCATCAGGAGAGGCGTGGCGAGATTCAGGCCGGTATTGATGTCATGGAACTCTGGGAACTGGCTCAGGGTGAGCTTGATACCGCACCGCTTTCATGGTTTGCGGATCTCCTTTTCGAAGAAGCCGGTCCTGATGAAATCGCCGCGCTTGGACGTGCCATGCTTTCCGCCAAGACGCATTTCAAGTTCCGCCCGCCGAATTTCGAGATATGGCCCGAAGAAAAGGTCGAACTGCGTTTGCGCCAAAAGGCAGAGGAAAAAGAACGCGAGGCGGTCACTTCTGCCGGACAGACTCTGCTCAAGGAGTTGTGGACCGCTTACAGTCAGGGGAGAAAGCCGCGGCTTCCCCTGTTGGAAGATGAACTGAAGGCGCGTCTTGAAACACTTCTCAGGCACAAGGTCGCAGGGAACTTTGATGAAGTGGAACAGAAAATATGGACAGCCATCAGCAAGGGGTTGCCGGATGTGCCGCACCTTGCCCTGCTGCTTGCTCAGGCGTGGGGCGTCCTGCTGCCGCACCACAATTATCTGCTCGACGAAGCCGAGTATGAGTGGGGAGATGTGTGGTGGGAATCCTTTTCCAGTGAAATTGAGGAAATAGAGACAACGTTTTCCAATCAGGCCGATGAAATCGAGTCTGAGGAATTTATCAGCATCGACGCCTCGACCACCCGAGATATCGACGACGCATTTCTCATGAAAAAGGACGGCGATGACTATGTGCTGTCCATTGCCCTGGCACGCCCAGATGCGCATTGGACCTTTGGTTCTCCGCTTGACCGGGTGATCGCACACCGCGCTACAAGCCTGTACCTGCCTGAGGGAACGGCGCACATGATGCCCGAGAAACTCGGCACCGGGTTGTACAGCTTGCTTGCCGGAGAAAAGCGGCCGGTGTTCATTGCCGAATTTCGTCTGGACAGTGACGGGAAACTGCTGTCCACCACACCGCGTGAAGCATGGATAACCGTCAAGGCCAATATTACTTACGAAGCTGCCGATGCCGCCATCGAGTCCGGGAGTGATGAATCGCTGGTTCTGGCTCACCAGTTGGCGGAGAAGCTCGTTGAACGCCGTATCAGCGACGGGGCCTGCGTCATCCGCAAGCCTGAGCCCGTTGTTTCGGTGGAAGGGGAAGGTGCGCAGTCGGCTGTGAGCATAACGCTCAAGGAGCCGTGCCCTCTGTCCGAACTCGTCATCAGTGAGTTCATGATTCTCGCGAATTCCGGTCTTGCCTTGTGGGCAAAGGAAAACGATGTGCCGCTGCTGCATCGCACGCAGGATATTGCGCTGCCGCAGGAGTCCGCAGGAATATTCACGGAACCGGCGGCGATTCTTCGTGCCGTCAAATTGCTGCTGCCGCCGATTCTGGAAACGACCCCCAAGCGCCATGCCGCCCTTGGCGTGCCTGCTTATGCGCCCATCACATCACCGTTGCGTCGTTACACCGATTTTATCAACATGTCGCAGGTCTGTTCGTACCTGAGCGAAGGGGAACCCCGCCTTGATCGGGATGATCTGGATCATCTTGCAGTCAATCTCGGCATGCGTATCAAGGAAGTCGGCGCAGTGCAGCGTTTCCGTCCGCGCTACTGGAAACTTGTCTACCTCGCCAAGCAGCGAAAATCCTTCCAGTCCGCCGTGATAGTGGATGACAACGGCCCCATGGCGACTCTTGCCATGCCGCATCTGCAAATCAACGTGCGTGCGCCCAAAAAGATGCTGGGCGACAAGTTGTATCCCGGTCAGCGCTTCCAGATCAATTTCTCCCGCGTCGATCCGCTCACCAACGAGATCAAGATTGCCGAGGCGCTGGAAGAGTAAAGCGCCCGGTCTATGGAATTGGAAACGGCAGGCTGTCCATATGGATGGCCTGCCGTTTTTTTGTCAGCCGATCATTTTGTCGAACAATTCGGCGAGACGTTCAACGTGGGAAGAGAGGGGCCAGTGCTCAAGCGCGTAAGCTCGCAGGGCGCGTGGAGGCGGTCCTTCCGCAGCAAGGATGGTTCGGCATTCTTCCACCGTGTTGAAGATGAGTTCCTGCGGGAAGATCGAACCGGCACCAGGGAAATTGTGGATGAGGGGCCGAACTTCGCAGGCCATGGCCTCGGCAATGCCAAGCCCGAAACTCTCACGGATGGAGGCGGAAATGAGCGCGTCCTTGTCCGCGAGCCACATGGGCATGTCGCTCACCTGTCCGTGGACTGTCACCGCATCCGCAAGCCCCATGGCGTGCGTCATGTGGTCGATGTAGAGCATCAGTTCCATTACTTCGACTTCCGGTCCGGCGTATTCACCGGCCAGATGCAGGGTGCGCGTGGGGTCGTCCCTGTGAGCCGCGGCAAAGCATTGCAGCACGAGCGGCAGATTCTTGGTGTGCCGCAATTGCCCCACGTACGCGATTTCCCCGGTAGGTGTTTTTTTCTTCGGGGCGTTGAAGAGCGTGGTGTCCACTCCGTTGGGCAGGACGAATACTTCCGTGCGCTGCTCAATGTCCGGAATACGCAGCCTGAGAATGTCGGTCATGTGCTGGGATACCACCATGAGAGCGTCAACATTCTGCCATGCGACGTCGGCAGGGAGGGATGTATACGCCTCGAAACCATGCAGTCGCATGATGAGTTTTCCGCGTCGTTTCAGGTGTGAGACACGGACTGCGGCGTCCTGCACCCATTCGACCCATGTCAGGTCGGCCCATTCCAGAGCATTGTTGACTCCGTCTGTGTCCGAGCCGTTGATTTCACGAAATTCAAAACGGTCGGAAACCCAGTTGCGAACAGGGGCGAGGAACTTGTCGGTTCCGCCCTGAATGATGAAAGCGATCTTCTTCGTCATGGTTTTTGCATATACGCGATAGTTCCGACAGACGTCAAAATTTTTGCACCCGGAGACGCTTCATGACCCGTCCGACCATCAGTTTCTGTACATATACCTTCAACGACGCAGAATTCACCACAGATCTCATTCGCCAGACCCGCATGTTTTCCGTGCGCCCGGACGAGATCGTCGTGGTGGACGATGGGTCGGACATGCCGTTTGCCATGGATGACGCTCCTGCCAATCTGCGTGTGCTCCGGTTCGAGAAGAATCGCGGCATCACTGCGGCGAAGGGTGCGGGATTGTCGGCCGCCAGTGGCGATTTCATTTTTTCCATGGACTGCGACACCCGCGTCAGCACTACGTGGCTGGAGCGCAACCTGCCGCATGCCAGTGTGCCGGAGATCGGGCTTGTCGGTGGATCGCTGGTGTATCGGTCCGGTGATGATCTTGTTTCGCGCTATCTTTCGGTTTTTGGCGACAACCATAATCAGCATCATGTGGGTGCGGTGGATTTCATTCCCGGCAACGCCTTTCTCCTGCGGCGCGAGACGTGGGAACAGGCTGGAGGATTTGACGGTTACGGGGAACCAACTGTCAGGATCACTATCTCTGTGGACGTCTGAAGGACCTTGGGTACACGCTTTTTTCCGATGCCCGGGCCGAGGCGTGGCAGTTGCGCCGCATCACCCGCACCACCATGTGCAAGCGTGTCTGGAAGTGGTGCCACAAGCCCATCAAGCGGCAGGCGTGTGACGCGGACGATATAGTGAATTACCTTTTCGGAACGTTTGTGGCTCCCATGCTTGATCGCTGTGATAACAGCGCGGTGCTGGGCGAGCCGCTGTTCTACTATCTCGAACTGCTGTATCTGGCGCATGCTGTGCTCGACACGCTGGATCATCTGGTCGCACAGGGACGCATGAGCGCACAGTCGCGCGGTGGATTTCTTGCCGAACTGGTCGATCTTTTCGCGGGTTATCCACGGATTCAGGCCATGTACCGCGCCGATCTCTATGCCATGGGGCACGACATGCTTGCCAGCGTGCCTTCGGGCGACACGGCGGCGTGGCGGGAGTTTTTCATGTTCGCACCCATGATGCAAAAGGGCGGCCTGTTCACATGGCTCGAAGAGCAGGGCGTGGCACAGCTCGTCCGGGATGAAGTGGAATCCGAATACGACTTCTCCTCCTACGCGGAGGCGACGTATGAGGTCGTGAACGCCTAGCTTGTCCCTATCGGGATCAAAAGACGGTCAACTCGAATTCAATACGGTCTACAAAGAAGAACCGGATGCTCGTTTGCATTCGGTTCTTCTTGTCGTTGAATCATTCTATTGTCTTCAAGCGGGACCTTCTGCGGATGAGTGGGGCTTGTTGAGCTTGAAATGGGGTTTCGTTGTTTTCGGCTTCGTGTTTCTGTTTACGAACATGACACCGGCAAAGATGAGGACGGTGGCCAGACAATCGATGAATCCTATTTTTTCATCGAGAAAGACTGCGCCGAGAAACAGGGCGACAACTGGGGGCACGTATGTAAGTGCCGAGGCTCGTACAGCTCCGAGATTCGCAACAATATAATAGTAAAGAACATAGGCTAATCCGGTACCGATGACACCCAGCCCAATTGTCAGAATCCCGAATGCGGATAAATCATTCTGCAAGACAGACAACCCTGATTTGTCGGTGACAATGAGTAGAATTAAGGAGGCAAAGCCGAGCTGATAGGTGGTCAGCGCGGCGGGAGGAAACGAGAGGGGCGTTACAAATTTGCGCGCGTATACAAAGGAAATGCCGAGACTGAATGATCCTATAACCATCCATGAGACTCCGGCCCACAAGTTGCCTTTAGCCTCGGAGGCAAAAGGATCGGCTATCAGAATGACGCCAAGAAGGCCGATAAGCAGCCCCAGTCCACGGTTTATTGTCAGCTTTTCGTCAGACAGGAATAATACTGCTGCGATCAATGAAAATAATGGAATCGACGCGCTGACAGCTCCGGCTAAACCGGATTCAAGTATCGCTGTGCCTTCTGCGAAACTGTAAAAATAGAATGCGGCGGCTAGGCATGCCATGACTATGAAATGAATGCTGAATTTGAGGTGTGCTACCTTCAGTTGTTTGGTGAACAGGGCATACCCTGCAACTGTGACAAAACCAGCGATAACCCTGACCAGAGCAACCTGCATTGGCGACACGGCGTTGGTTGACCATTTTATGAATACGAAGTTTGTTCCCCAAATCAGCCCTAACAAGAGCCAAGCGAACATGGCACGAGATATCATTTTTATTTGCCTTTCATTTTAAAGATTTGCCATTTTGCCAAGAATATCGCGCAGGGCTTCCCAGTTGTCGCTATCGACTTCTTTCAGAACTTTTTCTTGAGCCTTTGCCCAATAGGGCATTACTTTTTCGATCGTTTCTTGTCCTTTTTCCGTCAGTTCAGCAATTTTGACTTTCCCCTTGTCCGCATTTTTAACTGTGACATTTTCTGATTTTTGTAGTGGGTCGATGGTTCGGTAGAGTGACGTGCGCTCCATAGCGAGATGTTCAGCCAGACGAGAGAGCGGCATCGCCCCGTGTCTTTCGAGTGCTCGCAAGAGTGAAAGCTGGACAATGCTGACGCCAGTTGGGGCTAACGCTTCTTGATAGCGGCGGAAAAGTACCCGGTTGGCCTTTCGCACCATTGCAAAAATACATTGGTTCATTGTGTTCCTCTTGTTATGTAATTACATTATGTATTTGCATCATGAGTGAGGTGGGGTCAATAGTTTTTATAAATTTGATCGTGATTTGTTTAGATATACTCTTTATTAACCGCTTAGATCAGTGGATGTTTTTGGATGATTAACGGGGTTGACAGTTAGTAAGAGTGTATATACACGTTGTTTGACTAGCGATGAAGATTGCCTCGTAAAGAGCGAATGGGGACAGAATGAAGAACACTGGCTACAATGATTTGAATCAAGAGAGTGATACTATGCGTAAACCACCATGCGTTTGTGGTAGTTTCCGTAAAGTGGCACGCATGACAACCCAGATTTATGACAGATTTCTTCAGCCGTCAGGTCTCAAGATTACACAGTACTCAATGATGTCGGCGATCATGAGGCATGGGGATATTTCAATCACTGAACTCGCTGCAGAGACATTGCTGGAAAGAACAACGTGTACACGAAATCTGAAAATTCTTGAAAGGAATTCCCTGATCCGTATCCAGTCGGGGGAAGACAGAAGGGTTAAAACTGTTCAGATTACCGCGCAGGGTGTTGAGAAGCTTAAAGTCGCCACTCCGCTTTGGGAAGAGGCTCAGAAGTTCGTTTTTTCGGAAGTTGGCGAAGAAGAGACCACGCTTCTCTTGGAAAAATTGCAAAGAATGATGGATGTACTTCGCAAGATATAATTTTTTTTGGCAAAATAGGTGTATATACACGTTTAATAAAGAGGTATCGCATGAAAAATAGGCGAACTGTGAAGGGGTTTTGGATTGGGGCAAAAGAATTTTTACATGGTTTTGTTGCGGCTTTTTTTCAAGGACAAAGGCGTCCACCATGCTTGTAATGTTAACCACTTGGTTGCCAATCAAGCGTCATCGTAAGGCATCGGCTATTGGTATCAATTCATATATGACAGATAGTGCGGGAGGCTGGAATGAAATTGCGAAAGATACTCAACCGTGTATTTGAGGCTGTTGATGGTTACTTTTTAGCTCTTCTCAATATTCAGCATCGGCTGCACACTCCGGGAAAGCCTTCCAAAATGTGACATCTTACTGTCAAATGTGTGGTGTTCTCCTGTTTTTTGAAATGAGGAGAATGGAAAACTGTTGCCTTTATTGGGCGAAGCGTTGTCTTGCTTCTTTTAAAGCGGCTGTATTGCTTATTGAAAATAGGTAGTTAAGGCGTTCGCAAATATCTATTTAAGAACAGGGAAAATTGGTAAATTATTTAGATGAATTGATGAAAAAGGGCAGCCTGACATCATGTCAGACTGCCCTTGATTTGTCTTGGTGCGTGAAATCTAATCGTACTGCTTCGGAAAACGGGAGCCCATGAGATAGTCCATGGCCTCGGGGTCGATGGTGCCGGATGCCACGAAAAAGTCCACGCCCACCACGATGGGATGATATTCCAGACCGTGCGGGAGTTCGTCGCCGGGACCGCAGATATAGCGTTCACTCGGTATTGCGTCGTTTACTTCCACGAGTCCCTCGTCGTGCAGGGAGGACAGGATGACGTGGTCAAGGACGATGCCTCCGGGCAGGGTGGTCCAGAGGTGGTACTGGCTCATATTTTCCTCGCCGCTCTGGTGCTTGATCATTTTCTTGAAGTGCGACGCCGTCACGGGCAGGCGCATCTCGCCGTTGACTGAGACATTGCCCATGGTAATAACCGCGCCTTCAATTCCGAACCGGGTCAGAAGCATGTGGTACATGCCGAAGTTGACCGACATGCCCTTGCCCGCCCGTTCGGTAAACGGAATATGGGATGTGGCTTCCAGTTCGTTGAGCACGGACTGGTCGACCGGTGTGTCGAGTTCGTCGATGGCATAGCCGCCGAGTTTCCACTTGGCGGTGCGGTTGACTGCTGCTTGAAATTCCTTGCGATAGGACATGCGTTGACTCCTGATCCGTTTTGATGTGCGGCAGGAAGTAGCATTTTGGGTGGCGGGAATCAACTGCTCGGCTTGGCGTTCCAAGTGAAACATGTGCTGGGAGCACAAATGAAACGGCCCGGAAGCGGTATGCTTCCGGGCCGTTGATTTGTGTTATTCGGATTCCGTCTCGGGCGGTTTCTTTTTCGGGTTGAGTTTGCCGCCGATTTTGGCAGCAGTTCCCTGAACCGCCGTGTAGAGCGCCGGGACAACGAGCACGCCGAGTACTGTTGCCGCGATCATGCCGCCGAACACCGAGGTGCCGAGGGCGTGGCGGCTGGCTGAACCTGCACCGGCAGCGGTTACCAGCGGGATAACGCCGAGAATGAAGGCGAACGAGGTCATCAGGATGGGCCGGAAGCGCAGATGCGCGGCTTCCATGGCGGCTTCCTTGAGTGACATGCCCTGCTCGTGTTTTTCCTTGGCGAATTCCACGATCAGAATGGCGTTCTTTGCCGCCAGTCCGATAAGCATGATCAGACCTATCTGGGCGTACACGTTGTTGTCCAGTCCGCGCATCCACTGTGATGCCATGGCACCGAAGATGCCGAGCGGGACGCAGAGAATGACCGCGAACGGAGTGGCCCAGCTTTCATACTGTGCCGAAAGCACCAGGAAGACCATGATGATGGCGAGGCCGAAGACCATGCCGGTATCACCGCCGGAGTACTTCTGCTGGTAGGCGATGCCGGTCCAGTCATAGCCGTATCCCTGCGGAAGTGAGGCCTTTGCCACTTCTTCCATGGCGTCCATTGTCTGGCTGGAGCTGTAGCCATGCGGTGTGGCAGCGGTCATTTCAACAGTGCGGAAGACGTTGTAACGCTGGATGTATTCCGGGCCGGTGATGCGTTTGACCGTACTCAGTGTAGACAGCGGCACCATTTTGCCGTCGCCCGACCGCATGTAGAAGCGGGCCAGATCGTCCACCTTGGTGCGGAACTGCGAATCGGCCTGCGCCATGACGCGGTAGGTTCGTCCGTATTTGTTGAAGTCGTTGATGTAGTAACCACCCAGATATGTCTGGAGGGTCTGGAATATGTCGTTGACCGGGACGCCAAGCTTTTTGGCCTTATCGCGGTCGATCTCTACATAGTACTGCGGCACATGCGAACTGAACGTGGTGAACAGGTTCGCGACTTCGGGCCGCTTTTTAGCTTCGGCCATGAAGGAGTCGGCCACGGCGGAGAGTTCATCAACCGTTGCGCCGGTCTTGTCCTGAAGCTCGAACTGGAGGCCGCCGGTGGAGCTGAGGCCCGGAATGGCCGGTGGACCGAAGGTCACGACGATGGCTTCCTGAATCTGCCAGAATTTCTTCTGTGCCGTTCCCATGATGGATGCCAGCGACAGTTCAGGCGTTGTTCGTTCCGACCAGTCGTCCAGAATGACGAAGAAGGCCGAGTTGTATGACGAGTAGGCACCTGTCAGCAGACTGAATCCGCCGAGAGTGACGTAGTCTTTCACGCCGGGTGCTGTTTTCAGGTATTCCTCGATCTGGAGCGCCACCGCGTTGGAGCGTTCAAGAGACGCACCCTCGGGCAGCATGGAGTTGACGATGAAGTAGCCCTGATCTTCGTCCGGCACGAAGCTGGACGGCAGGATCGAGAATAGGCCGCCCGCACCGAAGACGAGAATGACAACGATCAGGATGCCCATGAAGGCGCGTTTGACTAGCGCGGCAACAGCGGCGTTGTAACGTTTTGTTACGGCTTCGAACACCGTGTTGAATTTATCGAAGAACCAGCCCAGCGGTCCGCGGATCGGCTTGTAGGGCCGCAGCAGGAGTGCGCTGAGAGCGGGCGAGAGTGTCAGGGCGTTGATGGACGAAATTAGCACCGAAACCGAGAGTGTCAGGGCGAACTGCTTGTACAGCTGGCCCGTGATGCCGCCCATGAATGCGACCGGAATGAACACCGCGACGAGTACGAGCGTACTGGCGATAACCGGACCGGTCACTTCGGCCATGGCCTTCTTGGTGGCATCTTTGGGTGATAACCCTTCCTCGTCAATATTGCGCTGGGTCGCTTCGACAACAACGATGGCGTCATCGACCACGATACCGATGGCGAGTACAAGCCCGAACAGGGTCAGTGTATTGATGGAGAATCCGAGCAGCGGGAAGAGCGCGAACGTACCGATAAGCGAGACCGGCACGCAGACCATGGGAATAATCGTTGTGCGCCAGTTCTGCAGGAAGATGAAGACCACGAGGAACACGAGAATGAGCGCTTCGTACAGGGTCTCCATGACTTCGTCGATGGATGAGTTGACGAATCGGGTCGTGTCGTACGGGATTTTGTATTCGATGCCTTCCGGGAAGTTTTTGGAAAGTTCTTCCATGGTGCTGCGAATGTTTTTGGCGACATCCAGGGCGTTGGCACCGGGCAGCTGGTAAATGAGCAGCGAAGCCGTGGGGTTGCCGTCGAGACGGGCGAAGGTGAAGTAGTTTTTCGCGCCGAGTTCGACTTTGGCGACGTCATGAACCTTGACGGTGCTGCCGTCCGGGTTCGCCTTGATGATGATGTTTCCGAATTCCTGAGGCTCGGCAAGGCGGCCCTTGACGCGCATGGACATCTGGAACTGCTGGTCCTTGGGCGTCGGCGGCATGCCGATCTGGCCTGCCGGTGCCTGGACGTTCTGCTCCTGCACCGCGCCGATGACGTCGGCGACAGTCAGGCCGAAGGAGGCGAGCTTGTCCGGGTCGAGCCAGATGCGCATGCCGTAGTCCTGATCGCCGAACAGGTTGACATCGCCGACACCCTGAATGCGTTTGAGGGCGTCATAGATGTTGATCTTGGCGTAGTTGTTCATGAACAGCGTGTCGAACTGCGGCAACTGGGAGGTCAGGTTGACGATGAGCACGATGTCCGGGGACTGCTTCTTGACCTGAATGCCCGAGTTGCGGACTTCCGCCGGAAGCTGTGCGGTCGCGAGGTTGACGCGGTTCTGCACGTCCACGGTCGCCAGTTCGAGGTCGCGGCCCAGTTCAAAGGTAACTGTCAGCGACAGGGACCCGTCGTTGGCCGAGATCGAAGACATGTACAGCATGTCCTGCGCGCCGTTGACCTGCTCCTCGATGGGAGTGGCAACGGACTGTTCCACGGTTTCCGCATCCGCGCCAGTGTAGTTGGCGGTGACGCGCACCGAGGGCGGCGAGATTTCCGGATATTGTGCGATGGGCAGGGCAAAGACGCTCAGGAGACCGACCATCAGGATGATGATGGCCAGCACCGATGCGAAAATCGGCCGATCAATGAAGAATCTGACAAACATATGTTACTCGGCCTTGTCTTCGGTTGCGGGTGCGTCGTTCTGACCGACAGGAGTGCCTTCACCCTGCTTGGTGGTCATGGGGACGACGATGGGCTTGATTTCCATGCCCGGCCTCACGCGGCGGATACCGTCGGCGATAACCATGTCACCGGCCTTGAGGCCTTCCCGGATGACGACCATCTCTTCTGATTCGAAACCGGCGGTCACGGGCGTGCTCACAACTTTGCCGTCGGCGCTGACCGTGTAGACGGTCTTTACGCCCTGCGTATCAATGATGGCGCGGGACGGGACGACTACTGCGTTTTTGACGATTTCGATGGGGACGCGGACCTTGGCGTACTGGCCGGGGCGCAGCAGGCTGTCGGGATTGGGGAAGGAGACGCGAATGCCGAGGGTGCCGGTGGTCGGGTCCACGGCCCGGTCAACCATGTCAAAAGTTCCCAGATGATCATATTCGCTGCCGTCGGCGAGGATCATGTGGACTTCCTTCTTTTCGGGGTCCTTGATGTCGCGGTCCCGCTTGGCGCGCAGGTAATCCGCCTCGCTGACGGTGAAGCTCACGTACACGGGGTCTACTGTGGAAACCGTGGCGAGCAGGGTGTTTTCGCCCTGGCCGACGAGATTGCCGGTGTCCACGTTCACGCGGCCGATGACTCCGTCAACCGGAGCGTAAATTTTGGTGTATCCAAGCTGAATCTTGGCGTTTTCGACCTGAGAGGAGTTGTCTCGGACCTGCGCCTTGTAGGTGGCGAGAGAGGTCTGGTAGCTTTCGAATTCCTCGCGGCTGACCACGCCTTCGTCATATAGCTTTTTGAAACGCTCAAAGTCTTTTTTGGCTTTCTGCAGAAGGGCCTGATTGTATTGCAGTCCGGATTCAGCCTGCTTGAGGTCTTCGCGGAATGTCTTGGGATCAATGATGAAAAGCAGGTCACCCTTTTCGACCGCCGCGCCTTCCTTGAATTTTTTCTCCTGCAGGAAACCGGCCACGCGGGCACGGATATCAACGGTTTCCACCGCCGTGATGGTTGCCACGAACTCGCCCCAGAGAGGCATGTCCTTGGTTTCGGCCTTGACCACCTTCATGGGCACGGCCGCTTGTTTTTCCGGAGCGGCTTTTTCGTCGCCGCCGCAACCGGCAAGAGACATGGAAAATACGATGAAAAGCGCCAGACAGAACAGTCGGGAGGAAACGGATTGACTCGGCATTATTGAAACCTTGAGATAACGTGTTGATTTGTAAAGAAATGTCAGCATCCGCCAATGTGGATACGTATATTAATAGGATTATGGAGATAAGTAAAAGCAATAATGTATTTTTATAATCAGTTAAGATGGTGGGGAAGCGGTTTGGAAATCCACGCAGTTGTTGACTCTGCGTGCGGCAGGCCGTATTTATCTTGCGACGGTTGCAACGATTTATTTCAAATGGAGAATGAGGATGGCTGACGAAAAAAACTGTAGGGAAAACCCGATGCAGGGCATCCCGCTCGATATCAATTTCACTACCTTCATCTATTCACTGTCGTCCTCGGCCATGGTCGCTCTGGGCGAGGCTGCGGACCCGTCCAACGGACAGGTGGATTTTCAGCCGCAGATGGCCAAGCACACCATCGACGTGCTCGGCATGCTCAAGGAAAAGTTCGAGACCGGTCTCGACAAGGAAGAACAGAAACTGCTGTGCGACATTGTGTACAATCTGCGCATGGCATACGTGAACAAGACCAAATAATTCAGGGGAGACAGCATGTCCCAGATCATCAAGGCGGGGCTGGTCGGCGTGACCGGCTATACCGGCATGGAACTCGCTCGGCTCATGACGCATCATTCGTCCATGGAGCTTGTCCGAGCCACCTCGCGTTCCGAGGCAGGTAAGTCTCTTGCCGACATTTACCCGTTCCTGCACCGCTTGCCGCTGGGTGATCTCGTCATCACACAGCCCGATCCCGTGGACCTCGCCAACGAGTGCGACGTCGTTTTTCTCGCCGTGCCGCACAAGACCGCCATGGAGATTGCCTCCGCGCTGCTCGACGAGGGCGTCAAGGTCGTTGATCTTTCCGCGGATTTCCGCATCAACGACAAGGCCGTGTACGAGGAATGGTACGAGGTCGAGCACACCCGGTCCGAGCTGCTTACCGAAGCGGTTTACGGGTTGCCCGAACTCTATCTCGACGAGATCATGGGCGCTCGGCTGATCGCCAACCCCGGCTGTTATCCCACGTCTTCCATTCTCGGCCTTGCCCCGGCGCTCGGTGCAGGCATCATCGAGACCGACAACATCGTGATCGACGCCAAGTCCGGTACATCCGGCGCGGGCCGTGGTGCCAAGGTCGGTACGTTGTTCTGCGAGGTCGCTGATTCGTTCAAGGCATACAGCCTGCCGAGGCATCGCCACACGCCCGAGATCGAGCAGGAGATTTCCAAGATCGCGGGAACTGACATGACTGTCTCGTTCAACACGCATCTGCTGCCCATTGACCGCGGCATTCTCTCGACCATTTACACCAAGCTCACGGCGGACACCTCGCTTGAGGAAGTCCATGCCATGTATACCGATTTCTACGCGGACAAGCCGTTTGTGCGTGTCCTTCCGCAGGGCCAACTGCCCGAGACCCGTTTCGTTCGCGGCACGGTTTTCTGCGACATCAACGTGGTGGTGGACCCGCGCACGGGCCGACTGGTGATTTTGTCGGCCATCGACAACCTGTGTCGCGGCGCGTCTGGTCAGGCGCTTATGAATGCGAACCTCATTTGCGGATTGGACGTGGATGAGGGGATTCCTATGGCGCCGATGATGCCTTAGTGAGTTTGCTTGCGCAGTGCTTTAAGAAGTAATGAAGGCCGCCCGAATGGGCGGCTTTTTTAACGAATTTTGTCGTATGTAAATGGAGGCGGATATGATTGGTGTGATTTGCAAGCTGGTAGTGCAGAAAGACAAGATAGAAGAATTTGAGCGGCTTATTCTGTTGTTCAAGGCAGGGGTTGATGAGAATGAGCCGGGGAATTTGGAATACGATGTTTTTAAAGAGGGCGACGGCGAATATTATATAATGGAGAAGTTTGAAGACAGGGATGCGTTGAAGGCGCACGACGACACCGAGCACAAGGCGACGATCAGCCCGCAGGTTGGGGCGTTGTTGGCGGCGAGGCCGGAGGTGAAGGTGCTTGATTTGGTTGAGTAGGTGTTTTTTTGGGAATTTAAAGGAAGGCCGCCTGAAAAGGCGGCTTTTTTTATGGGATTTTGAGAGGCGGAAGAGGGAAGAGAGAAGAGGAAAGGCAGAAAGGCGAAATCCGGTCGCTAGCGCTTCCTCCATGTCCTGCGCGGACGGCGGTTCTTTCTTGGCTGAGCCGCCCCAAGAAAGAACCAAAGAAACGCGGCTTTCGCTTGATTTACCCGCCGGACTCTCACCGGCCCAAGAATCTGATCCAAACAAGCTGCTCCCGAATCAGGTCGCCGAAGCGGCTCCGTGATTCGAAAGAGCCGCAGCTATTGTTTGGTCAGCTTCTAGGGCCGGTGAGGTCTGATTGGCTCGTTTGGGGGGTGCTTTAGGAAATGGGGATGAGTGGTGTGCGAGTATGGCGATAAGTGCGAAAAGAAAGAAGAGGAAAGAAGAAAGGCAGAAAGGCAAAATCCGGTCGCTTTCGCTCGCTCCATGCCCTCCCGGCGGGGTTCTTTTTTGGCTGAGCCGCCACAAAAAAGAACGAAAAAATGTCGGCTTTCTTAGCGTATCCGCCGACTCTCACTGGCCCAAGAATCTGATCCAAACAAGCTGCTCCCGAATCAAGTCGCCGAAGCGGCTCCGTGATTCGAAAGAGCCGCAGCTATTGTTTGGTCAGCTTCTAGGGTCGGTGAGGTCTGATTGGCTAGTATGGTAACTGCATCTGTATTTCAGGATGTCCACGAATTATTTCCAAAACTTCAATTAGATAATGGGTAATATTTAATTCATTTCCTTGATGATCATATTGTACTGAAGTTTCAATGATAGCTCGAATTGAGTCACCTGGGAGTAATACTTCTTTTGTGTTTTGAAAGTCTTTAAGCCATGGATTGTCCATGATCTTAATTTCCATTTGCCCATATCTGCTTTTACAAACCCACTTGGATTTCCCTAAGTAGTCGGGTTTTTTTACTTTGAGTTGCAAAGTGGTTCTTTTGGTTTCTGATTTAGCAGTTAAAATGGATTCAATATCTTCGTCTGTAAGGATAAAGTTTCTATTGAAAGGCGTTTTTTTCTCTTTGCTTTCAATAGTAACGGTATCGTCCAATTCTAAAACAGAAAGAGAATTCGAAATTTCTTGGAGAATTTTTAGCAAGTTTTTATGACTGATTGGTCTTGAATTAAGTGAGTTGTATATTTCAAATTCTTTTTTGAGGTTTTCAACAAGGCTAATTATATTTGAAATATCTTTATCAGTCTTGATTTTTTGTAGTTGATTTGTTTCAGAAAGAATTTTGTGTTTAGCATCAACTAAAAATTTACCTAATATTCTTTTTATATTGAGATTTCTTAAATCTTCATCGTCAACTTTTCTTAAAATTGATTTGAATTTTGAAATTATTGAGCCACCTTGAATTTCACTTAGCAATATATGTGAATCAATGTGAGCATTAATAGAATTTGCTAAAAGCGTGTCTAGATGTTTCATAGCAAGGGTTAATGAAGTCATGCTTTGAAACACCCTCTCTGGTCTTTCCGATTCAGGAGAAAAATTGAGACGAATTGAGAAGTCATGTGTTGGTGTATGAGGCATGTTATATCCCATGAAAAAAGTTTTATGTTTTATTGCATGATTGTCATTTGTATTGCAAATCTATATTTATTTTTTTGCTGGGTTTAACTTCCTGTCGTAATGGAATAAAACTTAGCCAATTAAACCTCATCTGGCCTAGAAGCTGACCAAACAATGGCTGCGGCTTTTTCGAATCACGGAGCCGTTTCGGCGACTTGATTCGGGAGCAGCTTGTTTGGATCAGATTCTTGGGTAGATGAGAGTTGGCGGGTACGCTAGGAAAGCCGAGTTTCTTTGGTTCTTTCTTGGGGCGGCTCAGCCAAGAAAGAACCCCGCCGGGAGGGCACGGAAGTCGCGAATGCGACTGGCTTTCTGCCTTTCCGTCTTTCAAGCGCCGCAGGCGCCCACATCCCATCAATCCCCGCCGCTTGAAAAGCGGCATCCTTATTTCTTCCCAAAGTGGAGCGCAAAAAGCGCGGCTCTTCCATTCTCCCCAAAAAATAGCTACAACATCCCCACCAAACAGAAATTTCAGGAGAACCTTTCATGGCGTATATCATCTGGCCTATTGTGGCCTTTGTTCTGTGTTCCATTCCTTTCGGGCTGTTCATTGCCAAAAGCTGTGCCAATATCGACCCGCGTGAGGACGGTTCCCGCAATACCGGCGCGACCAATGTCGCACGGCTCTGCGGCTTCAAATACGGCGTCGCAACCCTCGTGCTCGACGTGGGCAAGGGCTTTGTCTCCGTGCTCATGGCCTCCGCATGGATGGATTCCGATTTCGGGCTTTCCATCGTCGTGCTTGCCGCGATTCTGGGCCACGCCTTTTCCTGCTTCATGGATTTCAAGGGCGGCAAGGCCGTTGCCACCACCGTGGGCGCGTTTCTCGCCGTCTCCTTCTGGGGAACCTTTTTCTCCGCCGCAGCCTGCCTCGGCATGGTCGCCCTGACCGGACACGTGTCCATGGGGTCGCTGACCATCGCGCTGGCCCTGCCGCTGTTCATGTTCCTGACCGGCCATTTCGCCTATGTCCCGGTGGCGCTCATCGTCATGGTGCTGCTCTTCTGGCGACACAAGGAGAACATCCACCGCCTCGCGCGCGGTGAGGAAAATCCCTGGCTCAAGCCCAAGGCGTAACCAACACGGCCCGGCGGGAAACTGCCGGGCCTTTTCACTGGAGCGAAACATGACCCAGCATTCCCCGCGCCGATACGCAATCTACTCGATCATCGCCTCCATCCTCACCCTTGTCCTCAAATTCGGCGCATGGGCCATGACCGATTCGGTCGGCCTGCTCTCCGACGCTACCGAATCCATCGTCAATCTCACCGCCGCGGTCATGGCGCTTACCGCGCTCACCATCGCCATGCGCCCCGCCGATTCGGAACACGCCTACGGCCACGGCAAGGCCGAATACTTTTCCAGCGGCATCGAAGGCATGCTCATCATCATCGCCGCCTGCGGTATTGCCTATGCCGCGATCATGCGTTTCTTCAATCCACAGCCGCTTTCCAATCTCGGCCTCGGTCTCGGCCTTGCGCTCCTGTCGTCTGTCATCAACTTCGGCACCGCGAAAGTTATGCTGCGCGCCGCGAAACGCTTTGATTCCATCACCCTCGAAGCCGATGCAAAGCACCTGCTCACCGATGTCTGGACCTCGGTCGGACTCGTCGCGGGCCTCGCCATTATGCTTGTCATGCCGCAGTGGAAAATTCTCGATCCCATCATCGCCGTCATCATGGCCGTGAACATCGTGTTCGCCGGAATTGGCCTGCTCAGGCGGTCTGTCGGCGGACTCATGGACGACGCCCTGCCCAAGGAAGAAATTGAAATCATCGGCAATGCCATCTGCTCACAGCATGAGGAGCAATGCTCCTTCCACGCCCTCCGGACCCGCAAGGCCGGTTCACGCCGGTTCATTGATTTTCACCTGCTCGTTCCCGGCGATCTCTCGGTCCGCGATTCCCACGACCTCTGCTGCCGTATCGAAGAAGACATCAAGTCGCGCCTCGCACGCGCAGAGGTCACTATCCACGTCGAACCCGTGGAATGCGACTCCTCATACGACGGCAAAAGAGTGGGCGGCGAATGCGCCGGAACCATCGGTGTCGGCGACTGCCCATTGAGCAAGCGCGAAGTTGGGGAAGAGGGAGAATAAGAATGCCTCCGGCGGCTTAAGAACCCTTCGTGAAGGGTTCTTAAGAATCTCCGAAGCTTTTTGGTGCGCCTTCGGCGGGGGTGTTGTTTGGGAAGCGGTGTGTGGGGCCGGAAGTACGGCGTTCAAAGGAAATCGCGTCGGTCAGTTTGACGTATCTATAAAGAACTGGCCGACGCGATTTCCTTTGAACTGTGTCCACGCCGCGTGTGCTTTGCGGGGGTAGCGTGAAAAAGCGTCCGGGCGGCGTTTGAGGCTTTGTTCAAGGCAGAGCGAGTTAGGTTTTTCTTTATTTAAAACTCTCGCGGTTTGAGGCGAAAAAAACGACGCACACTGTTTAAGCATGCGTCGTTTTCTATTCGTTTTTTTCGCCTCAAACCGCAAACCGGCACGGCGGGAACGCCCCTGCGAGGCCGCCGGAGGCACACGGGATTCTTAAGGCCCTCGGCCTTAAGCCGTCGGAGACGAAATCACCCGACACTCGCCGCAAAGCGGCTTCCCCTCCCGCCCCTAATGGGCGTCAGCCCAGTTCTTTCCGATGCCCATGTCGACTTTGAGCGGCACATCCAGCTCGGCGACATCCTGCATGATGGTGACGAGCCGTTCACCTGCGGCCTGAATATTGGCTTCGGGCGCTTCGATGATAAGTTCATCATGCACCTGAAGGATAATCTGTGCGCCGAGTTCCTTGAGTTGTTCGTCCTTGTAGGCGGCGAGCATGGCCATCTTGATGATGTCGGCTGCGGAGCCTTGAATGACGGTGTTGACGGCCTGTCGGCGTGCCTGTGAGGCGAGCTGGTTGTTTCGGGAATGCAGCTCGGGCAGCAGACGGCGTCGACCGGCGAGGGTCGTGACGAAGCCGTGCTGCTGGGCGTCTTCGACGATGGTGTCGTAGTAGGCCTTGAGCGTGGCGAGTTTTTCGAAATAGGTCTCGGTGAATTCCTTGGCTTGGTTCTGGGTAATGGACAGTTCGCGAGCGAGCTTCTGGACACCCATGCCGTAGATGAGGCCGAAGTTGATGGTCTTGGCGTTGCGGCGTTCGTCGGGCAGCACGTCTTCGACGGTCTTGTCGGTCAGGAGCGCGGCGGTGCGGGTGTGGATGTCCTCGTCGTTTCGGAAGGCATCGAGCAGGGCCGGGTCCTTGGAGAAGTGGGCGAGCACGCGCAGTTCGATTTGCGAATAATCGGCCGCGGCGAGCAGATTGCCGGATGCGGCGGTGAAGCAGCCACGCATGCGCGGACCGTGAACGCCGCGAATGGGGATGTTCTGGAGATTCGGGCGCGAGCTTGAGAGTCGGCCCGTGGCGGTTGCAAGCTGGTTGAAATGGGTGTGCAGGCGCGAATCATCGTCCACGAGCTTGGGCAGCGGCTCAAGGTAGGTGGAGCGGAGTTTCTCGAGCATGCGGTATTGCAGGATATCCTCGACAATAGGGTGCTTGGAGCGGATTTTCTCCAGCACTTCGTTGGCTGTGGAACGCTGGCCCGTGGCGGTTTTCTTGCCTTCCTTAATGTCGAGCTTGTCAAAAAGGATGCGGGCGAGCTGCTGGCTGGAGCGGATGTTGAATTCCTCACCTGCGTGCCCGATGATGGAGCGGGTGAGTTCGCTGAGCTGCTCCGAGACATCGTTGAGGAATGCGGCAAAGGCGTCGAGATCAATGCCGATGCCCGCCTTTTCCATGTCCACGAGCGCGGGGATGAGCGGCAGTTCGAGGTTGCGCATGAGCGGCGTGAGTTCCGCGCCCTGCACCTGTCCCCGGATGCCTTCCATGTAGGCGAGAGCGGCGAGGCCTTTTGCTTGAGGGTGGAGTTTTTCAGCGACTTCGGCGAACTCGGCGCGGCCGTCCTGATAAAGCGACTGGCGCAGGCGCGGCCACGTGTAGTTGCGCGCTTCCGGGTCGAGCAGATAGGCGGCGAGACTCAGGTCGAACCACTGGGACGACAGAAAGCGGCCCCATGCGCTGTCTGCGCGAAGGAGTTCCTGCACGGACGGCGTGGCAATGACTGAGGAGTGTTCCAGCGCGGCAACGATATCCGCGGCAGGGCCGGTGTAGCGGTATTCCGCACCTTCCATGCCGAGGAAAAATGCGCCGTCTTCAAGGATGAGTCCTACGTCTTCGCCCGCGAAATTGGGCAGGTCACCGGGAGCCTCGACCATGGTGACGGGCAGCGGTTCGGCAGTTTCTTTTTTCGGTGCGGGAGAACCGAACAGGGAAAGCTGTTCCCCGCCTGCCGGAGCGCTTTTCGGCTTGGCCTTGGCTGCGGGAGCTGCGTTGGACGTTGGTTTCGGGACCGAGCGGGCAAGGCCGTGCAGCTCGTATTCGTCGAGAAAGGCGTGCAACGCGGCGTGGTCCATGTCGCGCAGGATGAAATCGTCGACCGGATTGTCGCAGCAGTCGGTCTTCATGCGGGTCAGTTCGCGGTATGTGAAGATGTTCTCCAGTTCCGGCTCGACCTTTTCGCGCATCTTGTCCGGGAGATTCGTGTAGTTGTCGCGCAGCTCCTCAAGAGTGGGGCCGGTTGCCGCGAAAATCTTGCGTGCCGTGACAGGGCCGACTTTGGGAATGCCGGGGATATTGTCCGCGGAATCGCCGATAAGCGCCTGAAAATCGGGCCATGTAGCGGGCTCCATGTCTTCCTTTTCGCGGAAGGATTCGAGCGTGGTGATGGTTTCCTTGCGCCCGTGCTGACTGACCATGACCACGTTTTCATCGAGGCACTGCTTGAGGTCCTTGTCCGAGGCGAGGATGATGACGGGCCGGTTTTTTTTGTATCGGTTCGCAAGGGCGCAGATGCAGTCGTCAGCCTCAACGCCATCAGAGATGAGCAGTTTGAGGCCGAGCAGTTCCACACCTTTTCGTACCGGCTCGATCTGATCGGCCAGCGGTTCGGGCATGGGCGGGCGTTGGGCCTTGTATTGGTCGTACAATTCGTTGCGGAAAGTCGGTCCCTTGCCGTCCATGAGGAACGCCACGTATTTCGGGTTCTCATCGCGTAGCAGATTCATGAGTACGCGCAGGACGGTATTGATGGCGTTGGTGGGAAAGCCGTCCGAGCGCGAAAGATCAGCGCGGGCGTAGAAGGCTCGGTACAGCAGGGCGGTTCCGTCAATGAGGTAGACGGGGTCAGTATCGAAATTCAGGCGTTCCTTGAGAGACATGCGTGTTTCCCACCGTGGTTATGTGATTTGAAAGGCAGAATAGGATGCGCCTTCGGCGGAATGGTCAGGTGATTTCGCCTCCGGCGGCTTAAGGGTTATACCCTTAAGAATCCCATTCTCGCCTTCGGCGAAAGTAAGTTTTAATAGGAGATTTTTCGCGCTCGTACAACCCCGCGAAGCGCACCAAAAAGCTTAGGAGATTCTCAAGAACCCTTCTCGAAGGGGTCTTGAGCCGTCGGAGACGCCACCCGGCGAGGGATTCACTAAATTCTGCGAATAGTCGTCTTCTTGCCCTGGCCGAGACGCTTGAGCATGAAGATTTCCGGATCTTCCCCGTCGAGTTCTTCGAGATTCACTTCGGCGCGGGCTGCCTGTTTGTGCCCTCCGGCACTGCCGAGACCGTTCATCAGGGTCTGGGCCATTTTGCCCATGTCGCGCCGCATGCCGTCGCCGCGCAGGATGCAGACGAGCTTGTCGTCCGCCGTGCCGGAGACGACGACCCACGGGACGTTGTGAACACGGGTGAAGAAATCCGCCACAATGACGAGGATGTCCGGGTTCTCCACGTTGCCGCAATGGGCGAACAGACCGTGGCCGATACGGCGCAGGTTGTAGAAGGCACGGGAGAAATAGCGCATCCAGTCGAGGTGGAATTCGCTGCGGCTGATGCGGTTCATCAGCTTGGGATCGGCAAATTTGTTGAGATACTTGAACGCCGACATGTCCGCGTCGATGAATTCGCGTTCAAAGGTGCGGGTGTCGCAGCGGATACCGTACATGAGGGCCGTGGCGAGAAGTTTCGCGGGCCGGATTTTCATGTTGTACAGGTATTCGGTCATCATGGTGCAGACCGAGCCGTACTTGGGGCGGATATCCACGAAGTCGGCATCGACCGGGTGTTCCTTGACGAGCGGATGGTGGTCGATGACAACGGAAAAGTCGAAATTGGCGAATTCGGGATTGTGGTGGGGCTGTGAGTCCACCAGAGCGAATTTGTCATACTGCGCCGCGAGGTTGGGTATGAGTTTCTGCGTCGGGATACGCAGATAGCGGATCATGGAGAGGTTGTCGGGCCTCTTGATTTCGTTGATCTGCCCGATGGCGACATCGCCGACCTTGCGGGCCATGATGCGCCTGAGCGCGAGTGCCGAGCCGAGTGCGTCCGGATCGGCATTGATGACAATAAGCCAGTTGTCGTCCTTGTTGAAGAGGTCGAGCAGCTGTTCCACCTGTTCATCAAGTTGTTTGAAAAGTGCCAAAAAGTTATCCCCGTTTCAGGGTTAACGGCAGCCCCGCAGCGACAAGGTAGGCCCTGTCCGCGGCTTGGGCGACGGCTTGGTTGAGCGCGCCCAGACTCCGTATGAATGCTCGGACTTCGCTACCGCCAGGAAGAGGTCCGAGGCCGGTCTCACATGAAACCAGTATCAGTTCAGTCGTATTCCAATGTTCAAGAATCTTGGTGAATTCCTGAACTTTTTCCTTCTCGCACCCTGCCTCGCGGCAGGAGAAGAGCCAATAGTCCAGGCTGTCCACCAGCACGGACGGAAAGTTCAATTTAGCCTGTCCGAGCGTCTGAGGCAAGTCCTCAGATACTTCCATCACTTCCAGCCCCGGTGCGCGGGTCAGGCGGTGCTGACGAATCTGCTCCCTGAACTCGAGATCCCGGGCCTTTCCGGTGGCGATGAACAGCCCCGGCTGTGCCTTTTCGGCTAGCAGGTTGAGGGCAAAGTCCGATTTGCCGGATTTGTTGCCGCCAAGTACCAGAGTGATCATTTCGCGTTGCTCCAGTCTGCCGCCCATTGTGCGAGCAGGCTCAGGGAATGGAAAATTTCCGTTTCATCAAACACTTCCAAGGTGACTGTATCCCCCCGGAATTTCGTGAGAATCTCTTGAAGCAGGGCTTTGCCTCCTTCGCCTAGATGCTCCAGTCCCGTATGCCTTCCGCCGTTGATCGGTGCGTAGACATGCAGCATCCGCACGGTGTCCCACAGGTTGGGCAGGTCGAGAACAGAGTGCTGACCATAAGCGATGATATGGCCAAGGTCCAGACAGGTTGAATATCCGCCTGTCCGCGCTTCGTCCCATACGGCGCACAGATCACTTTCGTCCACGTTTTCAAGCAGAACATCTGCCGGGTTTATGCCTGCATCCCGCAGGCGCGCTGCCAGAGGCAGCAACATGTCTGGCTCCGTCGGAGGGTGCAGCACCCATGCCTTGGGTTCAAGGTATGCCGCCTTGTCCATCAATGCGGTCAGCTTTTCCCATACCGTATCAAGGCCTGAGGCCCATGGCAGGTCAAGCGGCAGGTGGACGTGCCATGAAATTGGCAGGTTCGTCAAATCCGCGGGGAGGTCTTTTTCGGAATAGCGCAGGCATGCCTCAGTCTCGAAAAACAGCAAGCCTACTTCAGGGAAGAAATCTGCGAGAAAACGGCTGTTTTCCGCTGCTCCGGCAGGGATGACAAATGAGGGCGCAGCCACGTGAAACGGGAATTTCACGCCTGTTTCATCCTGAACGCCATCGACGGAAATGTGACGCGAGTGAGCAGGCTTTTCCCTGTCGGTGTCGTCATTGAAATCGCAGTGGCTACGCATTATTGGATTTCCTTTTTCGGGCATGGTGATTGCAAAGTTTTTGCATCAGTCAACCCTCTGACCGAGGATGCGAACATGAAAGCTTTTCGCAAGTTGTGTCAGCATATACTCAATCCGCTCCATCTTTTCTGCCGTCTCCGGCAGGCCGGATTCTCATCTCCCGCCGCCCGAAATGTCTGTCGGGCCTATGAACGCGGTCTCTACAGGTTCATATTGTAGATGATGGTTTTTGGATTCTTTCCTTTCAATTGCTTGGGAAAGGCATCGTCTTCTGAATGCAGAAGGCGCAACCTGCTGCCAAATGAAGTAAAACGGCTTTTCCCCGGTTCCTAATCCAGCAATCCCAGCTGCTTTTCTTTCCTGACTTTTTTTGCGGCCAGTGTTGATCTGGTCAGTAAAGCCTCGGGCAGCTCGCGCAGGTAGCGTGATGTCGGCAGGCTCAGCGTCTTGCCGTAAAGCTGTCGCTGGCTTGCGTGGCTGATATAAAGATTCCTCTTGGCGCGGGTCATGCCGACATACATGAGCCGACGTTCTTCATGGAAGCGTTGCCCGCGTCCGGGGGTGAGGGTGATCTTTGCGGTAAGCAGGTCCATTCCGGCGAAGGGGAGTATGCCTTCTTCGCAGGCGGGCATGAAAACGGCGTCGAATTCCAAGCCTTTGGAGGCATGGAGCGTCATGACCTGCACTTTTTCCGCGGATCGCCGGACCAGTTCGAGTTCGGTCTGGAGACTGACCCAGTTGACAAGGGCCTGCCATCCGCCTCGATTTTCAAATTCTTTCTTGAGTTCCTTGAACTGGCGGCTTTCCCAGAAAAACTGGTCAAACGGCGGGGTCTCGTTGAGGTAGGCTGCGAGGCTCACCGGTCCTTGGGCGAGGATATGGTCCGGCACATCCACCACGTCGTCACTATTGTCGAGTGTCATGCCGAGAAATCGCTGAACCGTGTGGAGTATGGTGGCGACACGGGGTTCCTGCCAGAATCCTTCGAGTTCCGGTGTGGAGCAGGGGATGCCTGCACGCTTGAGCGCTTTCTCGATGCATGGGATGAGCGCCTTGAACCGGACAAGGACCGCGATATCGCCGGGAGCGAGGTCGCCGTGCCCTTCGGCATCGGTGATGGAGTGGCTGGTGGCACCGATGAGTCCTTTGACTTTGTCGCTGATCCAGGTGGCCTCTCGGGCGGCGTCCGGGGCTTCACAGAGATGGATGGTGGCGTCAATGCCGAGGTTGGCGTTGAGCTTGGGTTCGTCCGGGAAAAGGGCGGCGGAGCAATCGAGAATGTCTTGCCCTGAGCGGTAATTTTCGCCCAGAGTAATGGTCTTGATGTTTTTCCATATGTCAGCGAGGCGGTCTTTCACGTCACCCACTGCTCCTCTGAATCCGTAAATGGACTGCTTGGGGTCGCCGATGCAGAAAACGCCCTTGCCGGATTCACCCGCAATGCCGCGGATGACGGCCAGTTGCAGGGGGGTGAGGTCCTGCACTTCGTCCACGAGCACGTTGGTGTACGGCATGCGGAAGGTGGGCGCGCCCGACTGTTCAAGCATGAATTCGAGGAGATCGGTGTAGTCCACCAGATCCCAGTGATTTTTCTGGTTGCCGTAGTTGATGTGGGCATCGGCCAGATCGTCGGGGACGTCGGCCAGACGTTCACGGCCCAGATTGTACTTGTTCCAGTAATGGTCGAGGTTCTTGCCCGCGAATTCCGGGTTGACCTCGGCGAAAAGTTTTTTGGCCGCAGCCTCGGGCAGCACGATGGGTGTTTCGTTGTAGGCGTGCTTCCAGTAGTCGAAGCAGAGGGCGTGGAGCGTGCCTGCCTGCGGCATTTCCGCATCTTCACCCAGAAGCGTCTTCATGCGGTCGCGCATTTCCTGTGCGGCTCGGCGGGTAAAGGTGAGGGCGAGAATGCGTCTGGCCCGTTCGCCTTTTTCGATGAGTCGGGAAATGCGGCCCATGAGAGTCTGCGTCTTGCCTGTTCCCGGTCCGGCGAGAACAAGCACAGGCCCCGGGCCTGCCTTGATGGCTTTCTTCTGTGCCGAGTTGTAGGAAAGTTGTTTGGTTTCATTTTTTACAGGACGGAAAATGGGCAGACAGGTCAAGGCAGGGTCCTCGTCCGCGTCTTCAGCGGTGCTGGCGACGTCGGCTTTTTTCTTTTTGGCTTTTGGAACGGAAATAAGGGTTGCGCCGTTCTTGATTTCGGCTCGTTCTTTTTCATTGAAAACAGTAATCACGCCGTATTCACCGTCAAAACCGGGCTTGCGGATGACGTTGCCGTCGCGCATGCGGGCGAGGCCTTCGCCGAGATGACAGGAATACTTGTTCAGGTCTTCCACCGGGGCGCGCTGCAGGATGTCCAGTTCAGTGCCGAACTCCCTGATGAGTTTCATGTACAGCGTGTTGACCTTTTTGGTGTTCGGTCCGGTGCCGACCACCTCGGAAAGGATTTCCTTGAGTGGAATCATGGATGTGAACTCGGCGGCTCCCTGCGGTTTGACCGCTTCCTGCCGGTCGGCGAGTTCAAGCACACGGTTGTAGACGCCGACTGTGACAGGCTTGCCGCAGACAGGACAGATGCCGCCGCGCGCAATGGTTTCGTGCGGGTCCATGACCACGCCGCATTTGCGGTGGCCGTCCATGTGGTATTTCCCCTCTTCAGGGAAGAATTCCACGGTACCGAGAAATTTGTGTCCCAGTCCTTCACTTCGCAGTGCCCGGTAAATACCCTCATAGGACATTTCGCCACGGAACAGGTTGACCTCGCGGGCGAGTTTCTCGCCGGAGTGGGCGTCGGAATTGGATATGAGCTTGATGCGGTCGAGTTCGCTCCATGTCCAGTTCATTTCGGGATCAGAGGACAGACCGGTTTCCATGGCGAAGATTTCCGCAGAGTAATCTCCGAAACATTCCTTTATGGAATCAAAGCCGGATTTCGATCCGAACAGGGAGAACCACGGCGTCCAGATGTGGGCCGGAACAAGGAATGCCATGGGATGCGTCTCAAGCACCAGATCGAGCAGATCGCGGCTGTCGAGGCCGAGGATGGGACGGCCGTCCGACGCGAGATTGCCTACTTCGCCGAGTCGCTCGTTGAAGCGCTTTACGGAATCGAGGTCCGGCATGTACACGAGGTTGTGTATCTTGCGGACCTTGCCTCCGCGCTTGTAGATGGAGCTGATCTCCGTTTGGAGCATGAACCGGGTTCGACCCGCGATCGTGCCGTCAAAGGAGGGGATTTCCGCCTCCAGTCCCTTGGGGTTGCGGAGGACGAAAAGTCCCTGGCCGTTGTCCACCAGATATTCCTCGATTTCGGCCAGCCATTCGGGGTGAGTGAAGTCACCTGTGCCGAGTACGGAAATGCCTTTCAGACTGCCCCATGCGGCGAGATTCGGGATGGTCAGTTTCTTGCTCGTTGCCCTGGAAAAACGCGAGTGGATGTGAAGGTCTGCGGTAAATCGTTCCATGCCGGGAACAGTATAGCCATACTCCTTTTAATGCAACCCGTGATCCGCAGTAAAATAGGTTGACCGATAGATTTGTTGCAGATACAACCAACCGCATGAATAATAACAAACTGAACCCGCGCCATGCGTTGGGCTTTCTGACATGGAAAGCATCCCGCGTTTTCATCAACCATCTGCAGGCCCGTCTGAACGAGGCCGGGATGAATATTTCCGTTGAACAGCTTCGTCCGCTTTTTCCTTTGTACCGTTTTGAAACCATGAGTCAGGGCAAGCTGTGCGATATCCTGTCGCAGGAAAAAACCGGCGTGAGTCGTCTCGTGGCCGGACTGGAAAAACGGGGATACTTACGCCGTGAGGCGAGCAGTGATGATCGGCGTGTAAAGAATCTGACCATCACCAAAGCCGGTATTGCCGCAGTGGACACCGCGTGTGAGTTGGTAGAAGCAAATCGGCTTGAATTGACCAGCGATATTGATCCGGACGAGCTCGAAATCTGTAAAAAGGTCTTGTGGCAGTTTATTGAGCCGCATCTTGATTGTTGTACTGTTGAAAGTGCCATCCCCGAAGAGAACGAAAAGTAATATTGGGAGAAATGAGAATGCTGCGTTTCAGATATTTTCTGGCGTTATGCCTGACCGCTGTGCTTGTCCTGCCCGCATGGGCGCAGAAACCGGGTGAGCGCCCGCCGTCTCCGGTTGTCGTGACCAAGGTGACCACCGGCGACATGGCCCCGCAGTCCGAGTTCATCGGCACGGTCTATTTTTCCGAGATTTCCAACGTGGCCGCCGAAGTGGACGGCAAGGTCATGGATATCAAGGTTGAGGACGGCCAGCGCATCAAGGCCGGGGACGTCATGGTCGTGTTGTCTTCATCGCTTCTGGACAGGAAAATTCGCAGTGCGCGGGCCAAGGCGCAGGAGGCCAAGGCGGAGTATGAAAATGCCCGTCTTGAGCACAAGCGTACGTCCGCGTTGTTCAAGAGCCGCACCGTTGCCGAAGGCGAATTCGATTCCAAGCGCCTCAGCGCCGAGGGGTTGCAGCACAATTACGAGTCCGCTCTGGCTGATCTTTCCCTGCTGCTTGAAGAGGCGGAACTCAAGAAAATCCGTTCTCCGTATGACGGAGTGGTCGTTGATACGCCCGTTCACCGAGGGGAGTGGATTTCCATCGGCTCCACCGTGGTCGTGACTGCACGTGACGATCTCTTCGAAGTCGTGGTCAACGCCCCTCGTGAAGCCTTTGGAGTGGTCAAGCCCGGTCTTGGCGTCGGCGTGCGTATCGCTGCTGACGAGATGCCCGGTGAGGTTTTCGCGGTCATCCCCAAGGGCGATGTCGCCACCCGTACTTTCCCGGTCAAGATTCGCGTAAAGAATACCGGCAGGCTGGCGCAGGGAATGGAAGCCCGTGTCAATCTGCCCAAAGGACTCGGCGGAAGCACCAAGATCGTCCCGCGTGATGCGGTCATTTCCGCTCGCGGAGAACAGGTCGTCTGGGTCGTGCTGGACGGCAAGGCCGTGCCCATTCCCGTGTATGTCGTCGGTTTCCGGGGACTCTTGGCGGGCGTGAAGTCCGACAAACTTCAGGACGGCATGGATGTAGTGGTCAAGGGCAATGAACGTCTGCGGCCCGGTCAGCCCGTTGCCCCGCAACCTTTGCAGTCCAAAACTGAAAAAGCAACGTCTGCGAGCACCGAGTAGGAGCGTACAGTGGATATCGTCAAAGCCTCAATTGAAAAACCGGTAGCCGTTCTCGTTGGCGTGATCATGGTTGTCATGTTCGGCGCAATCGCTTTGGCAACGTTGCCGTATCAGCTTTCCCCCAACGTCACCGAACCTGTCATCACTGTTTCCACCCGGTGGAGCGGTGCCACGCCGTTCGAGATCGAACGTGACATCGTGGAAGAGCAGGAAAAGGTGCTCAAGGGCGTTCCCGCTCTCACCGAGATGGAAAGCTCCTGCTACAACGGTCTTGCGGAACTGACACTCAAGTTTGAGATCGGGACCGACATCGACTCGGCATTGCTGCGTGTTTCCAACAAGCTCGATGAGGTGCCGGAGTATCCGGATAATGCGGACCGGCCCATTGTTTCCGCGACTGGTGCTTCCACGTCTCCTGTCATCTGGATCATGCTCAGGACGCTTCCCGGAAACGAGCGTGATGTTCAGACGTACCGTACCTATTTCGAAAATGACGTGCGCCAGTACCTTGAACGCGTCAAGGGCGTGGCCGACCTCTTTGTGGGTGGTGGACGTGAGGACGAGATGCAGATTATTCTCGATCCCGTGCGTCTGGCGGCTTACAACCTGACCATTCCCCAGCTGGCGGATATCCTGAAAAAGGAAAATGTCTCCATCTCGGCAGGCAGCATGGGCGTCGGACGGCGTGATTACCGTATTCGCACCCCTGCCGAGTTTAAGTCTCCCGAGGAAATTGCCGAGATCGTCGTGACATCGTCCGGCCATCATCGCGTCACCCTCGGTGACGTGGCAAAAGTCCGGCGAGGCCATGAAAAGGCCACGGTCGCCATGCTGCACAACGGTGTGGCTGGTATGGCCGTGGGCGTGAAGCCCCAGCCCGGTACCAACGTTCTTGAGATGACTGACGCCGTGCATGCGGTTGTGAAAGACCTCAATGTCAACATGCTCAAGGATGAGGGGATTGAACTCGATTGGGTGTATGACCAGCGTCCGTATATTGAGGGTGCCATTGATCTCGTCAAACGTAACATCATCATCGGTTCCATTCTGGCTATCGTGGTGCTGTTCGTCTTTTTGCAATCCTTTTCGTCCACCATCATCGTGGCCGTGTCCATTCCGGTGTCCATCGTGGGGGCGTTCATCATGTTCGCTGCGGCAGGGCGTTCACTCAACGTCGTGTCCATGGCGGGCATTTCGTTTGCAGTCGGTATGCTCGTGGATAACGCCATCGTTGTTCTTGAAAATATTGACCGGCATCGACGCATGGGCAAGGGGGCATTGGCTTCCGCTTATGACGGTGCGAGTGAAGTCTGGGGCGCGGTGCTTGCCTCGACCCTGACCACTGTGGCCGTGTTCCTGCCCGTTGTTTTCATGGAGCAGGAAGCCGGTCAGCTGTTCAAGGATATCGCCATCGCCGTTACCTGCGCCATCGTGCTGTCCCTGTTTGTCTCGGTGCTCGTTATTCCCATGCTTGCCCGGCAGCTTTACGGCATTGCCGAGAAGCGGGGGGGCGTTGCTCCCGTAGCCGATGCGCCTCGTGATCCTGCTTCCCTGTCGTTGGCAAAGCGTCTGCTCGTGCCTTTGACGAACTTTGGCGGCAGGATTGCGGACTGGATCATGGCCCTTCTGGATCGTGCCATCTCTACTGTGAAAAGCCGTATTGTCACGGTCCTTGCCCTGACGCTCGCGTCTGTGCTCATGGTCTGGGCTTTTTTCCCAAAGATGGAATACCTGCCGGAAGGCAATCGAAATCTTGTCATTTCCATTCTTATTCCGCCGCCGGGACTCTCTTATGAAGAGCGTCTCGGCATAGGTGAGTATGTTTTCGAGAAGACCGGTCCGCATTTCAATAAAGAAGTGGACGGTATGCCGGGAGTCGAGAACATGTTCTTCGTGTCCGCTCCCACCATCAACCTCTTTGGAGCGACGTCAGTGGACGAACAGCGTGCTTCCGAGTTGACGCCGTTTTTCTCGCGTCTCCTCAACACCATCCCCGGCATGTTCGGTGTTTCGCTTCAGGCGTCCATCTTCGAGCAGGGGCTGGGGGAAGGCCGTGTTGTCAACGTGGACTTTTCCGGTCCGAATCTCGAAAAACTGGTGGCTGCCGCCGGAACCATGTTCGGCATGACCATGCAGGGAGTGCCCGGTTCCCAGATTCGTCCGGTTCCATCGCTTGAGTTGCTGTATCCGGAAGTCCGGTTTATCCCCGAGCGTGACCGTGTCCGTGCGGCAGGATTGTCTGCGCAGGATCTCGGCACTGCCATCGACGTCATTCTCGATGGCCGGAAAATCGGCGACTACAAGGAAGAAGGCCGGAAAAAGGTCGATCTCGTTCTCAAGGGATCACCGCAGGATGTCACCACGCCGGAGGAAATCTACAGTTCGCTCATCGCGACTCCCAACGGCTGGGCCGTGCCTGTCAGTTCCCTCGCCCGTATTGAGCGGACCAACTCCATGAACCAGATCCGCCACCTTGAACGGCAGCGGACCATTACGCTTCAGGTGACGCCGCCCAAGGACGTGCCGCTTCAGCAGGCCATGGAAACCATTCAGAACAATCTTATTCCGAAAGTGCAGCAGATGGGATTGCTTGATGACGTGACCGTGCGTCTCTCCGGTGCTGCGGATAAGCTGTCCGTCACCCGTGATGCGCTTCAGTGGAACTTCCTGCTGGCCATTGTTATCACCTACCTGCTTATGTCGGCGCTTTTCGGTAACTTCATCTACCCACTGATCATTCTCTTCACGATTCCTCTGGCCGGTGCCGGTGGATTCCTCGGGTTGAAGCTGGAGAATATATTCATTGCGCAGCAGCCCCTTGATATCCTGACCATGCTCGGGTTCGTCATTCTGATCGGCGTCGTGGTCAACAACGCCATTCTCATTGTGCACCAGTCTCTCGGAAACATCCGGGAACACGGCATGCAGCACAAGGATGCCGTGCTTGAGGCCACCCGCACCCGGTTGCGGCCCATTTACATGTCCGCGGCCACTTCGGTCTTCGGCATGTTGCCGCTTGCCGTGGCACCCGGTCCCGGTTCGGAATTGTACCGGGGGCTCGGTGCCGTCGTGCTGGGCGGACTCGCTCTGTCCACCGTGTTCACCATCTTCGTGATTCCGGCCCTGCTCATGTTTGTCATCGGCATGGAAAAAGTCGGCGGGGAAGCATAGGAGAGAAAACGGCAGGGGCGAGGTCCCTGATAACTTCTGGCATCCCTTCACTGATAACGGGCGTGCTGTGAAAAACAAAATGAGCCGGTCAGTTGCGGAATTGAAAAGCAACTGACCGGCCTTTTTTGTGTTGTTGCTGACGGTTTTAGTCTTTGTCGGCGCGAGTAGGGTGGTCGAGAACACGCTCTACGGCGGTTCTGATCTTGCTTTTTATTTCGTAGTCGGAAAGCCGGTCGGAGATGATGATGGACCCATGCTGGATGTACCGGGCGGGAAGCAGGTTGAGCGTGAGGGCGTAGATGTCTTCAATGTCGAGCTGGTCGAATGTGAAGTCCTCGTAATATTCGTCGATGACTTCCGGCATCAGGCCTGCAACGCGCTTTTCATTGCGGTTTTGAATTTTATTGACATCAAATCCTTTGATTGTCGGGATTGGTTTTCGCATGTTTTTCTCCTGTGTTGGGGGAGGATTCTCGCTCACTATAGCCTTTTTACAGCGCGGTGCGCAATGTGTGTGGTACGTTTTGTGCTGAACAATAGTGCCTCTGATGTGTTCGATTTCTTGGCTGAATGTGGGCGAGGAGGAACCCATGTCAACGCAACCTATTGGACATAAAGGATATGGCTATACGTTAAAGCAGAGCCGAAAGCCGCGTGAGGATGTGGATTTTCCCCTTGGTCCCGAGCAGTCAAAAAAACGTCAGGACGAGAGTGGAGAACAGCGCGGAGACGGCTTGCGTGCGCGTATTCGTGCGCTGTTGGCGGACGTGTCCACAGACGGTGGAAGCGGGATTTCCTTTCAGGACATTTTGGATCATCGCGAGATGCTTGAACGCGATTGGGGTGATCGCATGGAGCGGGATTTGCGCGGACTCGGAGTGGACATGACCCGCGTGTTTCGTCTGGTGAATGACCCGGCGGCCGGGAGTGTGACAGCCGGAGCGGATCATCCTGACAAAATGAAGATCGATCAGTATTTCGCGTCCAATTCCGAAATGGTCGAAGACTTTGAGCGGGTTCTACAGTTGGGGAAGCTCTCGGATACGGCACTGCGAAAGCTGACAGTGGACGAGATGGGACAGGAACTTTCCGTAGAGGCCATGGCGTGGTGGTTTCAGTCGAATATGGAGGGCGCGTCCCTGTTCGCGGGTGGCGGCACCGTCTTCGGCATGGGCGCATCCTCATACAAGAGTCTGGATATCCGGGTATAAATCACGATTTGATGACATCATTTATTGAAGGAAGCTGAGAAGTTCGGTGTCTTTTGTTGACATGGTTCATCAGTATTCTTACTCTCTAGCTTGAGAATAATAACTATTTCAAACAGGCGGACGCCATGAAAATCAATCAATATATACTGTCCGTGACGGCATTGCTTCTGGTGCTGACGGGGCTGTCCATGGCTGGATTTGCCGCTTCGGAGGAGAAGGGCATGACTGATATGAAATCGGTGGAAATCGCTACGATTGCAGGCGGGTGTTTCTGGTGCGTTGAATCGGATATGGAGAAGTTGCCGGGAGTGATCAAGGCTGTGTCCGGATACGCTGGCGGTGTTGAGGAAAATCCGTCGTATGAACAGGTTTCCGGTGGCGGAACCAGCCATCGTGAGGCTGTGCAGGTGTATTTTGATCCGGCGCTGGTCAGTTATGAAGACGTTCTTGCCCAGTACTGGAAACATTTTGACCCTACTGATGAAGGGGGATCATTCGGTGATCGCGGATTCCAGTATTCCTCGGCCATCTTCTATCACAGCGAACAGCAGCGGGAGGTTGCCGAGGCTTCGAAACAGGCACTGGGTGCGTCTGGTCGCTTCTCGAACCCTGTGGTGACGCCGATCATCAAGTTCACGACGTTTTACGAGGCCGAGCAATATCATCAGGATTATTACAAAAACAATCCGGTTCGCTACAAGACGTATCGTTATTTCTCGGGTCGTGACCGTTTTGTCGAGAAGACATGGGGCGATGCGGCGGACGTAAAAGATTCGGACACGGCGAAGTCTGATCGCGAGCCGTTCACCAAGCCGGATGATGAGACCCTGAGGAAAACGCTCACGCCGCTGCAATACAAGGTGACACAGCACGAAGGGACTGAGAATCCGTTTGATAATGAATTCTGGAATAATCATCGGGAAGGTATTTATGTGGATATCGTTTCCGGCGAGCCGCTGTTTTCTTCGACGGACAAGTTCAATTCCGGCACGGGATGGCCGAGTTTCACCCGTCCTTTGGTGGAGGAAAATATCGTGGAAAAGGATGATCGGAGCCTGTTTGCGTTACGCACCGAAGTCCGCAGTCGGCAGGCTGATTCACATCTGGGGCATGTGTTCAACGATGGTCCGCCCCCGACCGGCTTGAGATATTGTGTCAATTCTGCGTCATTGCGGTTTATCGCCGTGGAAGATCTGGAATCGGCCGGTTATGGAGAATACAGCCGGTTGTTCGAATAGCCTTGGGAAGGGCTAGGCAAGGCAAGGGGAGTCCGTCCAAGCGGGCTCCCCGTTTTTTTATATGCCGATTGCCAGAGTGCGCTGTTTTATGTAGGTATGGCCTGTACATTTCTTTCGTTTTTTTGCGATGAATGTACCCCTTTTGATTATGCGAATATTGTTTATCATACTACTCACAGCCTTGTTGTTCCCGGTCCTGAGCGCAGGGGCGGCAGACAGGCCGTATCCGTATACAAACGCCTACCGTGCCACCGTCTATGGCACTCCGCCGGAGTTGAAGCATCAAATCGAAGACCCGGTGACGCCCAAGGAACGTTCCATCCGCATCAAGGGGCGCAATGTCCCGGATATCTTTTCCTACAGCGACCAGATGTTTTACACCACGGCCCTGCAACGCCGCGAGGCTCCTCTCATTTTCATAGTGGCCGGGACCGGTGCGGAGCATGATTCAGCCAAGATGCAGTTTTTGGTGCAGGTCTTTTATCAGGCCGGATTCCACGTGGTGGCGCTGTCATCCCCGACACACATGAATTTCGTGGTCAGCGTGTCCGAGCATGCTGTGCCCGGATATGTGCCGCATGACGTTGCCGACCTGTACCGGGTCATGCTGTGGATCAAGCAGGATATGGAGAAACGCTGCGAGATCAGCGGGTACTCCGTGACAGGATACAGTCTCGGCGCACTGCACTCCGCTTTCCTCGCCCACATGGACAGCGAGAAAAAAGACTTCAATTTCGAGCATGTGCTGATGATAAATCCGCCGGTAAGCCTCTATGATTCAGTGCGCCGCCTTGATGGATGGCTGACGAGCAAGAGCCTTGACGGCAGGACCGTGCATGAGGAGCTGGAGCATTTCATCAATCAGTTCTCCGTCTTTTACGAGCACGCCGACGTTACTGACCTGGATGACAACTTTCTGTATGAGCTGGTGACGCACATTGATCTTGAGGAAAAGGATTTGAAGGCGCTCATCGGCGTTGACTTCCGGGTGTCGTCCTCTTCCATGATTTTTTCTTCGGACGTGTGCAAGCGCGCCGGGTACATCGTGCCGCCCGATGCATATCCATTGGGTGACGGCGATCCGCTCATGCCGTATGCCGAGTCTTCCTTTGAAATCACTTTCGAGATGTATCTGGATGAATACCTTCTGCCGTACCTCCGGTATCTCTATCCGACTGTTGATCGGGCCACCCTGCTGAATCAATGCAGTCTGCGCGGGATCACTCCCTACCTCAGGGAGACGGACAAGATCATGGTTATCGGCAATCGGGACGACGTGATTCTTGATAAGAACGATGTGGAGTATATCGAATTGGTATTCGGAGACCGGGCCAGACTGTTCCCGCATGGCGGGCATTGCGGCAACATGGCCTACGGACCGTTTGTGGAAGCCATGGTCAAGATGGTGAAGCCATGATGAAGCGCACCGTCCTGTCATATCTTCTGCTGTTTGCCTGTAGCGTTGTCCTTGGGGCATGTGGCGGGATAGCCAAATCCACACGCATCGATCCGGCCCTGAATCTTGCGCCGACATCATTTCATACTGAAGTGAATCATTGGCCGGAACCCGGAGATCACGATCTGGATGTCATGGAAGTCTATGATCCGTGGGAACCCATGAACCGCAATATCTACAATTTCAACGCCGTGGTGGATGAGGCGATTATTTATCCTGCCACGAAGGCCTATGAAACCGTGCTGCCGGACCCAGCGGAAAAGGGCGTCCACAATGTTATCCAGAACCTCAACGAGGCGCCGGTGTTGGTGAACTGCCTGCTTCAGGGACGGTTGGAGAAGAGCTTCATCACGACCTCGCGCTTCTTCATCAACAGCATTTTCGGCATTGGTGGTCTCATGGATGTGGCTTCATCGTCCGAGGGGCTGCAAAAGCAGGAAGAGGATGTGGGCCAGACGCTCGGAGTCTGGGGATTTGGCAGCGGGCCGTATTTCGTTATGCCCATTCTCGGCCCGTCCAACGTGCGCGACACCTTCGGCTTTGGCGGCGACTTCCTGCTGTTGCTCATGCAGATGAAGTACGTGTACAGGGCCATCGGCGTGAAGAACACCCAGACCGTGGCCATCACCGAACTGATTATTCGCGGCCTGAACAGGCGTGCCGATACGCCGTTCCGGTATCACTCCACCGGATCACCCTTTGAGTACGAAATGATCCGATTTATCTACACCAAGAAACGCGAGCTGGACATCAAGCGGTAGATCAAATGAGAAAGCCGCTTTGATAGCGGCTTTCGGATTATTTTTTGAGGAATTTCTTTTTGAAATACGCTTTGCAGGTTTTTTTGAAAACCTTGGACGATACGTTGCTGTAGCGATCTATAACCGGCACATAGGATCGGCTTGGGCATTTGTAGTTCATCATTGCAGCAACATCATATCCGTCATTACCATATTGCGTGGACATGTATTGCCCCTGGTAAGGAAGGATGAATTCATTGTCACTTGTCTTTTCCATGACGTAAAAAACAGAAATCGTTTCGACCTTTGAATGATCCAGTATGTCGAGAATTTCTGTGGACAACGGGAGCATCCATGAAAATCTGTGTGAGTCTTTCATGGATGCTGGGGCGTTGACCAAGTGTGCCGTAAAATGAATTTTATAGTTGTTTGCAGCGGCTAGATCTTCATAGAAAGCAGTATCAAAATTATAATAACCGTTTGTATTCTTGACCTGCTGGCAATAGATTAACAGACCGTTTTCTGTGCACGTCGCATGCATGGTTTTATAGGCTTCCGACACATTGAAAACATGTTCAGCACACCCGAAATCCGTCACGACATCGTATTTGCCGAGATGTTGTTTTTCCTTAAATGGAAAATTGAGATCATGTGGAATGGCATTGTTTTCGGCATTCATGTCAAAACACATGTATTCACTGAGGCCGAGGATCGAATAGAATTTGTCGGCATAGACACAACGCCCTCGGTTTTCCCATTCCCACGGTTCAAATGCTTCCCTTTCAAAGCCGGGTACCTGATAAGCTTCAACCGCTCGCTCAAAATTATCCAGGGTAAGGTGAAGTTCCTGGGATCCTAGCTCGAGAATGGATTTCTTTCCGTTGAAATGGCCATCTTTCCATATGCCGAGCAGAGCTTCAACCGTTGTTAATGAGAGTCCCATATACTTCCTCTTTTTAGTGAGCGGTTGGATGTACGTATAAAAACGTGTAAAAGTTACCCAAAATTGTATAGCTATATCAAGCCATACATCGATTGTTCTTTGTGGGCAACATGTTGTTCCACGTTTTGGTGTTGTCTACCCGGCGGTAAAGGAAGAGGATCGTTTGTGGAAGGTGACGGGGCTTTTGTGACTACTCCTTGATGCGGGAGTTTGCTGTCTGTTGGAGGAAGGGAATGAAGATTTTTTGTATTGTGTTCGCGCCCTCAAGGGAAAGGTGGTCCCTGTCAAAATAGAGAAGGTTGGTTCCATTATTGAAAATTTTTCTTCCATTTTTGACGAAAAAGGACCGAGGATTTATGATGTGAATGTTGGGATTGTCCAAATCTTTTACGACGTTGCGAACCATGTCATTATGCAATTCCTGTGTAAACGGTTCGGAATAGGTGGGATCAAGGCGCAATGCTATTGTTGGATCAACATGAGCAATGGGAACCTGCTCCATGATCCAGACTTCCTTGCAATGGGTCGTGAGGCTCGTTATGAGCGATTTGATTTCAGTGTAGAAAATTTTATTAATATCATCTTTATTCAGAGCTTTTTCTTTGTATAGAATTGACTGAAATGATTCCCATATTTGGTCATAGCGTGCGACGATTAGGACATGTTTGATGTTGTGTGCTTCAATGTAAGAGATGAGTTCTTTCTTCATGTCCGATTTGAAGGCGTCCTGGTCTTTCCTTCTCATATTGAGGAAAGGCATTATACCATCCCAAATGAAGACGCCTCGTATGTTTTTTTCTTTTGCTATTCGGGAAATAGCAGGCGCAACCGCTTGAGCGTGGCTGTTTCCTATAAGCGCAAAGCTTAGTGGCTGAGAAGGAGAGCCGAGGGCTCCATCATGAGGTTTTCCGGGGTTCTTTAAAGAGTAGCCTCTTGTGAATCTTTGTTCGAAAGTAAAAGGAGAGGCTCCGAATAGATTGAGAGAATTGCCAACGCCTATTGCGAGAAGAACAAGAAATACAGGGGCAAGGGGAAGGGTGCATTCCTTCCATTCTTTTTTCTGTCGGAAAGGGGTTTCCACGTACTTCCATGAGAAGTAGGCGAGCACCAGAGATATGGCACAGGTGCTGATGCTGATGACTGTTTCGGGCACGCTGGGGACTAGAAGCGGAAGCATGACTGAAAGGGATACGAGTGGCCAGTGCCAGAGGTACCAGGAGTAGGATATCTTTCCTATGAACCGGAATGGAGGAGTGCTGAAAAGTTTTCCGACCCATGTCCTTTTGTTGGCAAAAAGAATGAAAAGGGCCGAACCTCCTGTGATTACCAAAGCTTTTTCCGCAAAACGTGTTGTCTCATGGTAAAAGAAGAATCCGTAAACCATGAGGCCAACGCCTATGCAGCCGAGTATGTTGCAGAGAAGAAGCTGTTTCGAGTTGAGCAAGTCGTATTTTCTGAGAGTCAGGGCCACGAGTACGCCGAGCAGCAATTCCCACATACGGGATGGCAACATGTAAAAAATGAAATCTCTGTCTACCAAATCGCCTCCCCAGCGGCAGAAGGCGAAAGAGACGAAAGCTATGGACAGAAAGGAGAGCCAGTAGCCGGTATCCTTATTGTTGTTTCTAAATTTTGCTAGCAGAAGGAGTAGCAGGGGGATGACAAAATAGAACTGCTCTTCAACACCGAGTGACCATGTGTGGAGCAGGGGTTCCGCCCATGCGTCAAGAGCAAAATAGCCAGCATTGAGCCAGAAGAAAATGTTGGAGACCGAAAAGATAGCCGTTAACAGAGAATCCCCGTAATGAGGAAAAGGGCTTTGTGGATTTTTGATAATAAGGGCGAATAAAACGTAGCTGAAGAAAAGAAAAGTAAACAATGCAGGAAGGATGCGTCTGGCTCTTCGAAGGTAGAACTGGGACAGGGAAAGGGTCCCGGTGGCATCGACTTCAGCAAAAAGAATGGAGGATATCAGGTAGCCTGAAATAACGAAGAAGACATCAACTCCGAAAAAACCGCCTGTTGCCGAGAAAAAATCGAAATGGAAAAGGACAACTCCCAAAACTGCAAGGGCTCGAAGACCTTCGATTTCTTTTCTGTATTTCATCTTTTATGCTTATTTTATTGGATAATTTTTTGATCAATCTTGCTGCAGTGAGCAAGCTACAGGATGCAAAAAATGGTGTCAATTTTGTCGTTGTTCTCATCCTGGTGTCAAGGCTATCCCCTGAACACTCTGGGGACGCCGCCTGTGTCTTCAAGGCGGAATCCGGCTTCGACTATGCTGTCTCTCAGTGCGTCTGACGCGGCGAAATCCTTTGCCTCGCGGGCCTTCTGGCGGTCAGCGAGCATGCCTTGAACTTCGGCGGGAAGGTCGGAAAGCGGGACGGGCATTTGTGACTGGTCAAGGATGCCGAGGATCTCGTCCACGGCGAGAAGCTCCTCAAGGCAGATCAGTGCTGCCGCTCCGGAAAAGGATTTGTCCGTGGCCCAGCCGTTCACGAGTTTGGTGAACCGGAACAGTGTCGGCCAGAAACGGTGCAGGGAGAGGTCTTCATCCATGGCTGTCTTGAAGGCTGCCTTGAGGTCGAAGACCGCCTGATCCGTGTCGCTGGGGATAGTGTCGCCGGTGCGGTCCTTCGCAAGGGTCAGCACGGCGGCGGCTTCCTGTACGCGACGCCAGTTGCGCGCCCACATGGACAGGTTTTCATCGCTTGCGCACAGCGGTTTGCGGCATGCGGCTGAGAGCAGCCAGAAACGGGCTGCACGGAAACCGCCGAGTTTGTCCGCCACCGTGACGAGGGTGTGGTCGCCGCTGTCCGTGGCCTGATGGCTCACCATCCATGCCTGCAACTCCCGGCCTGCGGTGGACCAGATGGCCCGCAGGTTTTCAAGGTGCGGGAAACGGTGCTTTTCGCTGCCGATCATGACGTCGGTACGGTCCATGGCGGAGAGGGCGGTCGCGGCGTGCTGCAGGAACCAGCTTGGGCGGACGTTGCCCCATTCCGTTTCAAGGACTTCGCCCCGTTTGAGGTCGAGCAGGGAGGCCCGTTTCAGCAGGGTAAAATCGAGCGGGTTGTCCTTGACGTAGGCGTCGAGGTCCACGGTGCGTCCGCCGGATACCTTGTCCATGTCCATGGCTCCGATCTCGCCGTATCGTTTGTCGCGGAAGACATCGAAGTAGACACTGCGGAGCTTCTCGTAGGCCAGTCCCTTGCCGAGCAGTTTGCGGCACAGTTCCAGTGACGTGTTTTCGCCTTCGGATGAGAGCGGGAAATTGATGGAATCGCTGACGCCCAGGTCTCTGGCCCGGGCCAGGATCGCGTCACGCGTTTTTGCGGCAAATTCAGGACGGGATGAGTTCTCATCGCGGGCTGCGGCCAGCGTGCGGTCATCCATGTCTGTCAGGCCTACGGCGGACCGTGGTTCCACTCCACGTGATGTGAGGTGGCGGGTGAACACGTCGAGCATGATGACGCGTCGCCATGCGTCCAGACCGTCTATGTTGTCGAGGCTCGGCCCCATGGAATAGATGCCGAGGCCTGTGGCTGTGTTCAGGTGCTTGTCCTCACCGGATGCCATGTCAAAGACCGTGATGCCGCTGCCTGCCTGCTGTCGGTAGAGATGGGTGGACAGATAGCGTTCGCCGCTGTCCGGGAAAATCGTGACGATGACGCCGGAATCGATGCGCTCGGCGAGCTGCAGCGCTCCTCCAAGGGCTGCACCGGAGCTCATGCCCGCGAAAATGCCTTCCTTGCGGGCGAGACGGCGGCAGTTGTTGAACGCGGTTTCATCATCCACATGCAGAATTTCATCGAGCTGCGTCTTGTCGTAGATACCGGGCGGGTAGGATTCGAGCATGTTCTTGAGCCCCTGAATCCTGTGGCCTGCGTATGGCTCCACCGCGGCGATGTGGACGTTGCCCTCTTCATGCAGGCGTTTGGCGATGCCCATGGCCGTGCCGGATGTGCCGAGCGTCATGACGCAATGGGTGACCGTGCCGTTTGTCTGTTCCCAGATTTCGCGCCCTGTTCCATTGTAATGGGCCTTGATGGACGCCGGGTTGTTGTACTGGTCCATGAGAACGTAGGTCTCAGGTTCCTCGCGTGCGTAACGATACGCAAGTTCGATGGCTCCGTCCGTGGCGAGGTGGCCGGGGGTGAGTTCCAGTTCCGCGCCGTAGGCGGCCATGATCATTTTGCGCTCTTCACTGGCGGTCTCAGGCATGATGAGCTTGATGCGGTATCCCTTGACCGCAGCCACCATGGCGAGTCCCACGCCGGTATTGCCGGACGTCGGCTCGATAATGATTTTGTCCTTCGTGAGCTCTCCCGACTTTTCGGCCGCTGCAATCATGGCGGCTGCCACACGGTCCTTGATGGACCCGCCGGGGTTGCCGTATTCGAGTTTTGCCAAAATCTTGACGTTCGAATTTGGATTGAGATGGCGAATCTCCACCAGCGGTGTGTCGCCGATAAGCGCGAGAAGGTCTTTATTCATGGCATTTCCCTGAAATCATGGAAGAAGAATTGTCAAAGTGTGTTTGCACATTAGGCCAAATTGAAACGCTGTGCAACTGGCACGCATCATGCATTTTCTGCCTGACGACAACCGAGGGCGATTTACCCGTCAATAACGCAAAAAGGATCTGGCAATGACCGCGTATCCGTTTCTGAAAGACAACATCGAGTATTTGCAGCGTATAGGCCATCCTGCCTATCAGTGGCTTTCCACACAGGATTTTAAGGAAGAAGCCTTGGTGAACAACATTTTCATCAACGAATTCGGCCTGCACGACTGGCGCATGGAAAGCGGACAGGGAATGTTCGAAGCTCTGCCTCCTGTGGGATTGTACCAATCATGGGTGCATGAGGAAAAGGCGTCCTGCTCGGCTACGATGATTGTCGGTTCCAATCTCGGATACGGTGTGAATCATGTCCTGCAGGAAACGCCGGAATCCCACAAGGTTATGCTTCTCGAACCGCGTGCCGAAATGCTGCTCGCCTGTCTCGGGCAGACCGATTACCGCCCGTTTTTCGAGGCGAAGAAATTTCATATCCTCGTGCCGGATGAGGATTACATCTGGGAAGTCATCCGTAATCTGGACCTTCAGTACGTGTACGGCAAGATTCATCTCAAAGCCGACATGCCCAGCCAGCAGCTCGGTCCCGAGTATGCCCGGTGGACGAAGGTCGTTCGCGACAAGCTGGAGAACTTCTCTCTTGAACTCGCCACCCTTCGTTTTCGTCAGGACGTCATGGTCGGCAATGAGATCAATAATTTCAAGCTGGCCCGTGAGCATGGCAGTCTGCGAAGCCTTGAAGGGAAAGCAGGTGGTGTTGGCGGCGTGATCCTCGGTGCCGGACCGAGCCTTGAAAAACATGCGCCTGAACTGCTGAAGAATCGCAGCCACGTATTGTATACCTGCGCTCTGCAGACCTTGCCCACACTCCAGAATCTCGGCATCAAGCCGCACTTCTGCGTGGCCATCGATTATGACGATTCCATGCTGAAAATCTTCAACCGGCTCGATCCCGACTTCGTGCAGGACATCCCGCTCATTTATTCCACCAAGGTCAATCCGCAGACCGTCAAGCGGTATGCCGGACCGACCATTCCCCTGTGGACCGTGGGCGGCATGGGAACCTTTGTCATGAAGGAACACGACCTCGTGCTTGATGCGGGCGGTAATGTCTCCGTCACGCTTTCACGTCTGCTGCGGTGGTGCGGCGTGAGCCACATGCTTCTGGTGGGACAGGATTATGCATGGCTCAACAACCAGTCTCATGCCGGTGGGCACCATAACCACACCACCAATATGAAATTGCAGAGCTATCACCAGTACACGAAGAATATGGAAGGCGAGGAAATTCTCACCACCATTCAGTACATGACAGCCAAGCGCGAACTGGAGAATGACCTCCGTCAGTCCGCGTTCCCGATTTACAATATTTACGGTGGTGGTGTGGAGATCAAGGGCACTCGTGCCGTGGATATCGAGGCCGCCTACAAGGACGGCATTCTCGCCTCGGCCCCCGGAAGTGTGGATCGGTTCATGACGAATCTCATGGTCTGTCGCGAGGATAAGGTCGTTGTTCGTTTTGAGCCGCGTGGCCCCATGTGGTCAAGCTCCCTGCGTAATGCCGAAAAACTGCTCGGCAAGCTGTTCAAGAACGTGAAGGCCAACCAGAAGGAAATTCACGAAGTCTTCAACAAGATCGAGCTGTTCCTCAAGCAGGACCCGCTGTACATGCCGTATATCTTCAACGAGACCATTGATCTTGCCGGTTTGACCCGTGCCAAGCACTTCCATGAAAGAAAGGATTTCCCGGAATTCAAGCGTATCGCCAAATGCGTGATGAAAAAGGTCCGCGAAATTGACCGGAATGTCTGTGAGATTCCGAATCAGAAACGGGAAGTCGCGTAGTTTCGTTTTCGAAAACAGGAAGCCCGCTGGTTTTATCGGCGGGCTTTTTCATTTTTGGCCTCTTGAGTTTCATGGGAAAACGTGAAAAAGTCCCCGGCTATGGACGACAAGACCAAACCCTATTTTACCGAAGACGGCACCCTCGTCATTCCGTTCGAGTGCAGCGATCATTCCTACAAATACTGGAAACAGGAAGGCAAGGAGATGCGCGAAATTCTTGAGGAGCTTGGCGTGGACGAGACGGTGTGGGCCAAATATACGCACGAAAAATACCCGGAAAACGGCGACGGAACACCTGAAGAATAGCCTTTTTCCCTGAAGCAGCCCTCTCTCTCCCTTGCCCGAACCGGCTGATTGGCCTACAAGACCCGCATGCGCATTACTCCCATGACACATTGGGCGCTCGCGTCAGCGCCTCTGCTCGCCATCCTTGGCGTCATCTTTTTTTCTTTCAGTTCCGAGGTCGAGGTGGCCCTGTTTTTCGCAGACCACGCTGCCGCACATCCCGGCACCGCCTTCTGGTTCAAGGTCCTGACCGACTGGAGCAATCCCGTCTTTTACGTGACGTATGCCGTCATGCTCCTGACGGCCATCAGGTCGCACAATCATGAACGCAAGCGGTTCGTGATTGTCCTGATCGTCATGCAGGTGCTGATAGGGTTGGTGACCGTCAATATTCTCAAGCACATGATAGGCCGCCCGCGTCCCGGCCAGGGGTGGTATTTCGATCCCATGACTACACGCGGCACATATCACTCGCTGCCGTCCGGGCATACCACCGAGATTTTCGGCTGGTCCCTGCCGTTGACGTTCCGTCTGAACCGGATTTGGTTTACACTGCTGATCGGTCTGTTCACCGGGGCCGTCGGGTTTTCGCGTATCTACCTGAACTGGCATCACCCGTCCGACGTGTTTTTCGGATGGCTGCTTGGCAGCTTCACGGCGTATGCCGCATGGACCGTTGCCGGTTCTTCGCTGTTTCGGAAAAAAGGTTTTTAAACATAAAGGCTCATCGTGAAAAAGATTGCCTCCCATATATGGAATGTCCTTGAAGACCACCCGTGGCTGACCATGCTCTTCGGCGTGTTCGCGCAGACTTGGTTTTCCCTGAGCAACCGCGCGCTGTGGTTTTCGGATGAAGTGCGTTACGCCAACGCCTACCAGAATCTTGCCGTGAACGGAAAGTGGATGGTCCTTGCCCTCAACGGGCAGGCGTACCCGGACAAGCCCCCGGTCTACTTCTGGTTCCTGTGGCTGATTGACACGATCACCCCGGCGGACATGCCTACGGTGTTTTTTCTCGGTGCCGCGCTTTCCGGACTGATGTTTCTGGCGGCGGCGTATTATCTTGCCCGGACTCTCGGATTTGACCGTACCGTCAGCCTCGGCGGCGTACTGATTCTGCTTTCGACGTTTTTCCTTGCCGCCCTGTTTCATTATTCGCGCATGGACCTCATGTTCGCGGCACTTATTGTTCTCAGCCATGCCTGTTTTTTCAAGGCATTCAGCAGTGAGCAGCAGGGCAGGTGGCCGTTGTACGGGTTCCTGATCGGTGGTGTGGCAACCCTCGTCAAAGGGCCGCTCGGGTTTATTTTCCCGTTGCTGACCTGCGCGGTCTATCTGTTGTGGAAGGGCGAGATTCGTAGGTTTTTCACCCGGCAGATGGCGGTGGGACTGCTCGCCATGGTCGGCGTGATCGCCGCGTGGATTGTCGGCGTGATGCTGGTGGAAGGGCCGTCCTTCCTTATCGATACGGTTATCGGTAAGCATGTCATCCAGCGGGCTACCAAGACGTTCCACCATCGTGAACCGATCCAGTATTATCTTATCGCCTTCCCGCTCGCGTGGCTGCCGTGGACGCTGTTCGCCTTTGCCGCGCCGGTTCGCAAGGCGTTGTCTCTTGAGAACTGGGGTGCGCTCTGGGCTGCACGCCGTGATGCCGGATCACGAACCTTTCTGTGGATCATGTTCGGTGCGACGTTTGTGTTTCTTTCAAGCCTGAGCGGCAAGGTGCTTATTTACATTCTGCCTATGTTTGCGCCTCTCGCACTGCTGACAGCCGACGCCATGACCCGGCTTGATGAGTCGCGGACCGTTCGTTTCTGGACGCTCGTCGCCGGACTGTGGTGCCTGTTCGGGGTCGGACTTGTCGTCGTGGGTGATCTGCTGCCGTTCCCGGTGCCGGTGCGCGGCATGGGAATCGCGGCCTGCACCATGCTTGTCTGCGGCGGTGCGTTGTTCGCCGTGCGCAAATCAGGCTGGAAGGCGGGACTGCTCTGTTCGGCTCTCGCCCTGACGGTCTGGCTGTATCCCATCGGCTTGATGGTTGCGCCGTCCCTCGACGACGCCATGAGTCCGAAGGAACTGTCGCTGACCATGAAGTCCTTCATCGACAAAGGCTATGCGCCAGTCGCCTTTAAGGTGTACGCCGGTATTTTCACCTATTATGCGGGGCATGACTACGAGGAAACCGGCAAATGGGAAAAGCTTCCCGCATTGCTCGACAGTCACGAAAAGGTCGTGCTCGCCATCCGGAAACGCCATTGGAATGAGTGGCAGGACCGTCCCGCACATCTCAAGATCGTGGATGAGCAGAACGTCGCCGGAATGGACTATCTCATGGTTATCAAGGATTGACTTGACCTTGCGGACGGAATTGGTGCAAATAGATAGTTAGACAAAGTCTAGATATCGTTCCATCTTTCGAGGTCCGTGATGAAGCAGTCTCTTCGCCATACCTTTTTTACCCTTGCACTCGGTCTGCTGTTGTCCGGTTGTGCGGCCTATCCTGCCGTACAGGTGGCTGGCGGTGCCATGACCGGATATGACGCAGCCATGCTGGCTGATGAATATCTGCCGCGGGACAGCGTAAAGGGCGGGGAGTTGTGCGGCAATACGGACAGGATGCTTGAACGGCGGCTGCGAGAACGGCTCAAGCTCAACAGTCTGGGAGCCGTTTCTGCCCATGTCATCGGACGCAAGGCGTACCTTGTCGGTCAGTTGTCAGACCGTAACCGGGCCAAATATGCCGTGGATACGGCCCTCACCGTGCAGGGGCTCAAAACAGTCACCGTCAAGTTCTACCCGAAATCGGATTATCGCGAAGCCCGCAATGACACCCGCCTCCTGCGTAAACTGACCCGCCGTCTCGGCGAAACGCCGCGCCTCAAGGATATCGACCTGCGTGTCGAGGTCATCAGCGCCAATGCCATTCTCATAGGCAAGGCCGGAAATTACGACCAGAAAACAGCCGCCGTGGCCATCGCCTCCGAAGTCGGCGGCGTGCGCGAGGTCGTGGATTACATTACGGTTACCCCCGCTCCCGAAGCAGACGGCGAGAAAGTCGCCCGGAAGTAGCTGACAAAACCTTTTCCCTTTCCCTTCCTTTTCTTTGACGCCGAGAAATATTGACTCGTGTAGGAAAGAGTGCTTTCATTCTATTGTGTGAAAATATCTTTTTTTAGTCTACAGGGGGCCAAAATGTTTCGTGTACTTGAAGGTTCTTCCGGGGATGTGCTTGGTGTGGAGATCAGTCAGGGCTATACAACGGATGACGTGAAAGCGTTTACAGATGCTTTTGAGGATGTTTTGGCTCAGGGCCATGACAAGGTGAACATCCTGGCCGTGGTTGATGAACTGAGTATCATGAAGAGTGATTTCAAGGCGTTGTGGCAGGACTCTGTTTACGCTTTGAAGCATCTGTCCCAGCTTCGTCATATTGCCATTGTCGGGCAGAGTAAGATTCTCAAGGGGTTGATCAAGCTGGACAACGCGATTCTCGGCAGCAAGGAGAGGGAGCGTGTCGAATCCTATTTTGACAAGTCCGAACTTGATAAGGCGTGGGAATTTGTCCGAAGCTAGGGAAGCACTGCATAATTGCCCGCTGGCGTCATTGCTTCAAAAAACTCAAATCCTAGCGTACAGGAAGTACGCGTCGGCCTTGATGTTTTCTTGCGCCTTGCCAGCAAACAATTCTACAGCACTTCCTCAAATTCGAATTGGTCAGCCTTTTCCGAGTGGCTTGAAGTGACAGGGTGTGTTTTTGCGGAAGGGATATTCCTGTCGATTTTGTCTTGATTCCATCAAATGAAGACGGCCCCGGCTCATTGCTGAGCCAGGGCCGTTTTTTTGTAACTGTCTGGTGCGTCTACTTGGCGCATTCGAAGATGCGGTCAAATGCCTTGAGCACCTCAAGACCGTCCCTGCCGGTGATGGGCACTTCGGTCTTGTTGCGAAGTGCGGCAAGGAACTGGGTGAGTTCTTCCTTGACGGGTTCGCGGAACATGAGGGGCCATTCGCGTACGGAGTAGCTTTTCTCATAGGTAGAGAAGGCCGAGTATTCCTTGACTTCTTGCGTAATCAGGTTGGCCTGGATGTACTTGGATTCGCAGGCCACGTTGATTTTGCGGCCCTTGTACGGGGTGACCCAGTTGGTGCTGATGTTGGCGAGCACGCCGTTTTCCATCTCCGCAGTGATGAGGGCGCTGTCCTCATGTTTGCCGAGGGAAGTGGAGGAAACCGCATACAGCGACTTGAATTCCGAACCGGTCAGGTAACGGATGAGATCGATATCATGGGAGCCGAGGTCCTTGATGACGCCAACGTCCTGAATGCGCGGCGGATACGGGCCGACACGTTCGATCTGGATGGAGATCACATCGTCGCCGATGAGTTCCTTGACGCGTTCCACGGCCGGGTTGAACCTTTCCACATGGCCGACCATCAGGGCGACGCCCATGGCTTCGGCCTTTTTGACCAGCTCTTCGCCTTCAACAGCGGTGGAGGCCAGCGGCTTCTCGATGATCAGGTTGATTTTCTTCTCAATGATCTTGAGACCGGTCTCATGGTGCAGGCTGGTCGGCACGCAGACGCTCATTGCGTCCAGATCATGCTCCAGCAGTTCTTCGAGGGAGGCATATGCCTTCACACCGAATTGTTCCGTGACTTCTTCACGTGCCTTGGGGTCCACGTCCACGACGCCGACCACTTCCACATCTGCCATCTCAGTATAGTTGCGCAGATGGACACGGCCCATCCAGCCCAAACCGACGACTCCGACTTTTATCATTATGTCATCCTCGCTTGAATGTTTCTTTCGCGTGAGCCTTTCTACGCACTTCCTGTGTGTTGTGCAACTTCGGCGGCGCATTTTGCTTCGCGGCTTGCGGGCGTACCCTACATGCGGTACCAACTACCCATGCAAAAAGGAAATTCACACGGCCCGATCTGGCTCAATGTCGGCGAAGCTTCCGGCGACCTGCACGGTGCCGAGCTCATGAAGAGTCTCAAGGAAATCCACCCTGATGCCGAGTTTACCGGCATGGGCGGCTCGGCCATGGAAGCCGAGGGCATGGACGTGCGCTATTCCATGAAGCTCATTTCACTGGTGGGCATCACGGAAATTCTCGGCGGCCTGCCGCGTATTCTCGCATTGCTCGGCAAGATCAAGCGGACTTTGGCCGAAGTGCGGCCCCGCGCCATCATTCTCATCGACTGCCCGGAATTCAATTTCCGTGTTGCCAAGATCGCCAAGAAACTCGGCATCCCAGTCTATTATTATATTTCACCGCAGATCTGGGCATGGCGCTCCGGTCGTGCCAATTTCCTGCGGGAACATGTCCGCAAGGTCATCTGCATCCTGCCGTTCGAAAAGGCATTTTACGAAAAGTACGGCATGGAGGTCGAGTATGTCGGCCATCCGCTCATGGACGTGCTGCCGTTTGAGGAACTGGACAGGATTCCGGTGCAGGAGAACCGCATCGGCCTGTTGCCCGGTAGTCGCGGCAAGGAAGTGTCTTCGCTCCTGCCCGAGTTCGCCGGTGCGGCCCGCATCCTTCAGAAGACGCACCCGGACCTGCATTATGTGATCGTCCGCGCTCCGGGCATGGAAAAGGAGCGGCTGCTTTCTCTTTGGCCGGAAGACATCCCCGTGGAGATCGTGGAGCCTGCCGACCGGTATGCCGTGTTCCGGTCCTGCAAATTCATCATGGCGGCGAGCGGCACGGTGACGCTTGAAACCGCGCTCATCGGCACTCCGGTTCTGGTGGCGTATCAGGTCTCGGCCATCAGCATGCTGGTTGCCAAGGCATTGGTGAAGGTCGATTTCTGTTCCCTGCCGAACCTGATCATGGGCCGGGAAGTCTACCCCGAGTTCCTTCAGGAAAAGGCGCAGGCCGACGTGCTCGCCCATGCCGCCGGAAAGTGGCTCGATGATGACGACGCGTATGCCGGAGTGAAATGGGAACTGATAGAACTCCGTTCCATGGTCGGCAATCCTGGTGCAGCACTGCGCGCGGCCAAAATCATCATCGAGGATTTGATCGAGCTTGGGATGTAGGGCGGGGAGCGTTTGAACTTCTCTGGTAATTGAAAGCCGGAAGCCTGTTAGTGGCTTCCGGCTTTTGTTTTTTGGTTGCTGCTTTGGTGAGCATGCCCTTCCTGATTATGGGCAGACTTTTTGAGCGCGGACCTTTTTCGTGCATAAAGCCCCAGCAGACCGACATTCAGGAAAAGGCTCACGCCCAGTCCGGCTTTGAGGGTTTTGGGAACGGTCTCCATGGTCGTGTGTTGAGTCGATGCAATTCCTGACTCATCCACGTCGACATTGAATCGGACCTTGTGTCCCAAACCGGCATCGGCTTCCACTCTCCATTTACCCGGAGTGTCGGGGAGAAAGACGAAGCGGCCCAAGGCATCGGTCCGTCCATTTTGAAATTCCACGTCGTTCTTTTCCGGGCTGTACACAAGGACTTCGGCATATGCTGCCGGGTCTCCGGTGGAGAACCGGACTTCAAATCCGACACCGTGCGATGAGTCCAGAATATCGTATGCCACGCCATGTGCTGATGATTCCGTGTTCGCAACAAGGAATACCAAGAGGCAAAGACACAGGCAGCCAAGCAGTTTTTGTATCTGTTTCATATCCAACCATATCCGCATAACTGAAAGATTCGTTACAAAACGCGGCCTTGTCAGCCTCGTTTATCCGCAACAAATCGGTGAACCCTATTCTGTCAACCGGAGACATTCACCGATTTGCCGGGATATTCCCCAAAGGGACGTTCGGTTCTACTGTACCTTGAAAATCAGCACGGCGCGCAGCACATGCTTGTCGTAATCCGCGGTCGGCTTGTTCACGACATGCTGGACACGCACCATCCATGTACCGGGATGGGAAATTTTCACCTTTGCCATGCCGTTGCCGTACGGCTCGCTCATGTATGCCCAGGTGTTGGGGGTCATGGAAAAACCGTCGTAAGTGGCGGTGACGTTTTCCGGGGTTGCCGGTTTGCCGTCAAACAGCACCTTGAAGGTCAATTCGTCACCGGTCTTGGCCTGTGCCGGGTCGGTCGTGGGAACGATTTCGAGACGATCGCCGAGTACGGTCTTCCAGCCGTCGTCGCCTTTGCCCACTGTGAGCAGCGTCTTGCAGAATTTTTCGTATTTACCGCTGGAGATCACACCCTTCAGCCCTTTCTTGGAAGCCTGCTTCCAGCCGGAAGTGGTCTGTGTCCAGATAACACCCTTGCGATGGCCTGCAACAATTGCCGTTCCCTTTTTGGTGGGGATGATACGGCCGTCCAAGGTCATGAGCGGTTCGTTGGGGGTCAGTTTCACGGCTTCCTTCTTACCGGCCTGAACAAGCCCGACTTCCACCGATTCGATGGGTTCCATCTCTTCACTGATCATGAATACGTGCGCGGAAACCACGCTGAATGGGATCACGGCATCCTTTTCAGCGGTCAACTGCACCGGTTTGACGATAAATTCATGGGCCGTGGCTGCCGATGCAGCAACCAGCAAGGCACAAAGAGCCATTACACAACTGAAAATTCGATTTTTCATATCAACCTCCGAATGATTTAATTCTTTGTGTGCTATCTTTTCAGAAAAAGTATGTCAACGCAGCATTTTAATTTATTCTTTTAACGCAGTAGGTGTGCTTATGCTTGTTTTAATAACACGATTAGTCGAGGTGATCGTAATACTTACCGGATTTAACGGCCTTGGTTGTTTATTCCTTTGGCACGTCTCATGCTTTCGTCCTTGGGTAGGAATTTTCTGCCCAACATGAAAAAACGGAAGCAGCATCATGGCGACACAATCTATTGGTTCATTCTCTTACAGCGGAGCAAACTCCCTGCTGAACATGTCCGGTCAGAACGGGACGCAGCAGGCGGGTAAGACGAGTCCATTCCAGTCCGGGAAAAACTTGCGGTCACAGATTCGTGCCCAGATCGACGATCTGCTTAAGGATGTTCCCAAAGGGTCTGACGGCAAGCTGTCCTTCAAGGATATCGATGATTATCGCGAAAAGTTGGGCAAGGAATGGGATGAATCCGTCAAAGCCGATCTCAAGAAGCTCGGCGTGGACGTGGAAAAGGAATTCCCGCTCAGCTGGGATGCAAGCACTGGCAAACTGACCGTCAGCAAAGAACATCCTGACAAGGAATTGATCGACAAGTATTTTGAATCAAACCCGGAAAAGGTTGAAGAATTTCAGAAAATTGTTCAGCTCGGGAAAATGACTCGCACGCATGAGCAGAAGCTGACGCCGCAGCAGTTGCAGAAGAGCATTCAGCAGGAATCTGTCGCGTGGTGGTACGAGGACAATTCCGACCCGACGTCCTGGTTCAAAGGCGGTGGTCGGCTGATGAGCAACACACAGGCAGCATATTCCGGATTGAATCTCAAGGTTTAGCTGACAGCTGAAAGATTCCGTCTGCTTCGCGGTTTCAAAAAAAGTTCACCCCTCGCGTACATGATGTATGCGAGGGGTTTATTTGTTGTCGTGTAGGCTCGTTAAACGATCTGGTTACGATCTTTCCCGCACATACGCTTCCAACCGGTCCATGCCTTCGCGGATGTTCTCAATGGAGTTGGCGTAGGAAAGGCGGATGTATCCTTCGGCTCCTTCACCGAAGTCGATACCGGGCGTGACGCCTATCTTGGCATTCTCCAGAATGTCATAGGCGAGCTTGAGCGATGATCCACCGAATCTTTCGGCAAGCGTACTCATGTTGACGAGTACGTAAAACGCGCCGGTCGGGTCGTGTTTGATGTTGAACCCCATACCCTTGAGGCGGTCGAGTATGTAGATGCGCCGTTCATTGTACGTTTCTTTCATTCGTGCGACGTCGCTTTCGGCTTCCTTGAGCGCGGCCACGCCGCTCCACTGGGCCATGGCATTGGCTGAGATGAAGAAGTTCTGGCACATGATCTGAAGCGTACGCATGAACTCGGGCGGGGCGATGATGTAGCCCAGCCGCCAGCCTGTCATGGCGTAGAGCTTGGAAAAACCGTTAAGTACGAAAGCGCGGTCAGTGAATTCGAGAATGGAGTGCTCCTGCTCCCCATAAACAAGTCCGTGGTAGATCTCATCCGAGATGATCCAGATGCCCTTTTCCTCGGCAAGGTCGGCGATGGCCTGCATTCGCTCGGGCGAGAGCAGGGTTCCGGTGGGGTTTGCCGGAGAATTGATGAGGATGGCTTTGACTTCGGGGTTGGCATCAAGCGTTTCACGGATGGCGGCGACGCGGTACTGGAACGAATCCTCTTCGCTGACCGTGACCTTGACCGGTTCGGCTCCGGCAAAGGTGATGAAATTGTCGTAGCAGGCGTAACACGGGTCCGATGTGATTACCTTGTCGCCCGGATTGAACAGGGCGGAAAAGAGCGCGAGCATGGCCGGACTGGTTCCCTGTGTCACCACGATATTGGCCGGGTCCACTTCCACGCCGTAGTTCTTTTTGTAGTCTTCTGTGATGGCTTCACGCAGTTCGATGATGCCGAGCGAATGTGTATAGTGCGTGTGCCCGTTTTCAAGGGCGCGGCAGGATGCCTTCCGGATGCATTCCGGCGTGTCGAAATCCGGTTCGCCTATTTCCAGATGGATGATGGATTCACCGGCCCTCTCCATGGCCTGTGCGGTCTCCAGTATCTCCATGACCATAAACGGGGTCATGTTATTGCAGCGGTTTGAAATGCTCATCTCTCTCCCTTGATGTGCATGAGGTGCTGTATGAAAAAACTCCCGCTCCCCGCCTGTGTCGGCAAAGAGCGGGAGTTGTGTGTCAATGAATCAATCGTCAATCAATTAAGCGAGTTCGACGACCTTGATGTCAAAGATGAGGGTCTGGCCTGCGAGCGGGTGGTTGCCGTCGAGGGTGACCATTTCGTCGTCAAATGCGGTGACGCGGACGTAGGCGGGGCTGCCGTCTTCGGTACGGATTTCGAGCATGATGCCTTCTTCCAGTTCCACGTTCGGGGGCAGCTGTTCTTTGCGGACCTGAAATACGAGCTGGTCGTTGGGTTCGCCGTAGGCTTCTGCGGGCGGAATTTCGACGGTGACGGCGTCGCCTGCGGATTTGCCGATAACGGCCTTTTCAAAACCGGCGATGACCATGCCTTCGCCCAGCTTGAACTCCAACGGATCGCGGCCTTCGCTTGAATCGAACTGGCTGCCGTCTTCCTTGAGGGTGCCGGTGTAGTGAACCTTAACAGTGCTGCCTTTCTGAGCTGTCATAATGACTCCTTGGTTTGCGTGCCTCCGGCGGCCAAAGGAAGGGGGGAAGGGAAAACCCCCCTTGAAAGCGGGGTTTTCCCTTCCCCCCTTCCTCTGGACTCCATCCCCCTA